>VOFF01000554.1_pt1 | contig 385353 bp, 339 predicted proteins | sample 5384061 | NCBI WGS metagenome assembly VOFF01 (sample SAMN12384725, study PRJNA508395) | human gut metagenome | isolation source: healthy gut E | host: Homo sapiens | reverse complement strand
GGCGAACAGGGGTCGCATTTGCGACAGGGGTTTTCGATCGTGTATTCGTTTGGAAAGGTCACTCCGCCTAGGCCGGAACGCCGAAACCGCCGCGACGCTGGTGTCGATGCGCCTGGGGCAGCGGGATTACGAAACGGCCCAGCGGATTCTGGGGAATGTCGTGGTGCTCAACCTGATTATCGGAATGATCCTGACGGTGACGATCAATGCGATTCTCGACCCGCTGTTCATCTTCGGCTTCGGCTGGGGCATTCGCGGCGCGGCCATTGCGACCGTGCTGGCGCAGATACTCGCGCTCGTCTGGCAGTTCCGCATCTTTTCGGACAGGAACGAGCTGTTGCATTTCCGGCGCGGCATCTACCGGCTGAAAGGCAAGATCGTGCGTAATGTGCTGGCTATCGGCATGTCGCCCTTTCTGATGAACCTCACGGCGTGTTTCATCGTCATCCTGATCAACAAGGGGACTCAAGGAGAGTACGGCGGCGATCTCAATATCGGTGCTTACGGTATCGTCAACCGGCTGGCCTTCTTCTTCGTCATGATCGTCATGGGCATCAACCAGGGCATGCAGCCCATTGCTGGGTATAATTACGGTGCCCGGCAGTTCGACCGGGTGGATCGGGTGCTGAAATTGACGATCATCGGCGCTACCTGCGTCACCACGCTCGGATTCCTGATCGGCGAATTGGCGCCGCGCCTGGCGGTGTCGGTTTTCACGGACGATCCGGAGTTGGTCCGTCTTTCGGCCGAAGGAATGCGCATCGTCTTCCTCTGCTTCCCGATCATCGGGTTCCAGATGGTGACGACCAACTTTTTCCAGAGTATCGGCATGGCGGGCAAGGCGATCTTCCTTTCGTTGTCGCGGCAGTTGCTTTTCCTGATGCCGGGTCTGATTTTCCTGCCCCGCATCTTCGACGAGCTGACGCGGTGTCATGCTGTTCTGCCAATTCCGGAAGTTCAAGGCCAAGGCCGCTGCGGGGAGAGGCGAGGTTTCGGGAGCCGAAGTCGAAAACGATCGCAGAGTGAATGAATAAAAACCGTTGCACTATGGAACAGGATAAGTTTGTTATCAATATAGGCCGCCAGCTCGGCAGCGGCGGCAAAGCCGTCGGCGAGGCGCTGGGGCGTCGTCTGGGCGTACACGTCTATGACAAGCAGTTGATCAATCTGGCGGCCGAGCAGAGCGGCCTCTGCACGGAACTTTTCGAGCAGGCCGACGAGAAGAAGTCGAGGAGCCTCTTTTCCTCGCTGATCGGTTACTTGCGCATGCCTTTCGGGGGCGACGAGTGCGGGATGACCGACGTGTTGAGCAGCGAGGCGCTGTTCAAGATGCAGAGCGACGTAATCCGCGACATCGCCTCGCGGGAGTCGTGTATTTTTCGTGGGCCGCTGTGCCGATTACATTTTGAGGGATCATCCCCGCGCGGAATGTTTTTCGTTACGGGGGCCCCGGAAGATCGGGTGCGCCGCCTTTGCGAGCAGGAGAACGTAACGCCCGAAGAGGCCGAAGCGCAGATGGAGCGTACGGATACCCGCAGGGCTTCCTATTACGACTATTTCAGCAGCGGCAAGTGGGGCGAAGCCGCAACCTACCATCTCTGCATCGATTCCTCGGTGCTGGGGATCGAAGGTACGGCCGACTTTATCCGGGAGTTTGCGGAGCGTAAACTGAAGATGAACCTGTCCGGGCGGTAGTCGGCGGCTTCGAGCGTGTTCGGCATAATCGCAGGGATGCGCGGGGCGGTTTTGGAAAGGAATAAAAGAAACGGTTTTCGGACGGTCGGTGTCGGTGCGACGGAGCGTATTTTCGGTCTGTGTTCGGTCTGTGGCCCGTGATAACGGTCGATAGCCCGTCGTTCGAGGCGATCTTTTCGGCGGAAGGGTTTGGGCGTCCGACTTTTTCGAACAGAGCCGTCCGGGGCGGGATCTTTTATTGGCGACGAGCCCGGTTCCTATTTCGGAAACCCGGAAATTTTATTTACATTTGTTGGAAAAAACAGGCGGGACGGTGATTCTTGCGGAAGAGCCTGCACGATTCCGGCCTGTAATAATCAATCGGAAAATATGGTACTTGCAGAACAGATTAAAGAGGCTATAAGACGTCAGGATACGTTGGGGAGGTGTCTTTGACATCGACCAGCGAAGAATAGAACTCCAGAACGAGGAGGAGAAGACGCAGGTTCCGGGCTTTTGGGATAATCCCGACAAGGCCCGCGAACAGTTGCGCCGCGTGGCGGGAATCAAGGCGTGGGTCGAGGAGTACGATGCTGTGGTCAAGGAGGTCGAGGACCTGCGGTTGATGCCGGAATTCGTCAAGGAGGGCGTGGTGACCGAGCAGGAGCTCGACGAACAGTACGCGCGTGCGATGCACCGCATCGAGGAACTCGAACTGCGCAACATGCTGCGCCGCGACGAGGACCGTATGGGCGCTATCATGGATATCAATTCCGGTGCGGGCGGTACCGAGGCGCTCGACTGGGCGTCGATGCTGCTGCGCATGTACACCCGCTGGTGCGAGGCCCACGGCTACAAGGTCAAGACGCTCGACTACCAGGCGGGCGACGAGGTGGGCGTCAAGTCCTGCACGCTCGAAATCGAGGGCGAGTACGCCTACGGCTACCTCAAGAGCGAAAACGGCGTGCACCGCATGGTGCGTCTGTCGCCTTTCAACGCCAACAACAAGCGGCAGACGACCTTCGCGTCGGTCTTCGTGTCGCCGGCGATCGACGATACGATCGAAATCACGGTCAACCCGGCGGACATCGAGTGGGACACGTTCCGCTCGTCGGGCGCCGGCGGTCAGAACGTCAACAAGGTCGAGACGGCCGTGCGGCTGCGCTATCACGGCAAGGATCCCGATACGGGCGAACCGGTCGAGTTCCTGATCGAGAACATGGAGACGCGCTCGCAGCTGATGAACCGCGAGAATGCGATGCGCATTCTAAAGCGAAGCTCTACCAGCGCGAACTGGACAAGCGCATGGCCACGCAGCAGGCGCTCGAAGCGGGCAAGAAACGCATCGAGTGGGGGTCGCAGATCCGCTCCTACGTCTTCGACGACCGTCGCGTGAAGGATCATCCAGACCACCGGACGGCGACCTGGACGAATACAAGGCCTACCTGATGGAGTTCGGCGGACAGGCCTCGGGGGCGAAAAATTTTATTTTTCGCCCCCCCTCTTGTTTTAAGTTTGGGATCGAATGGATGGAAATCGGCCTGCTGCGGGTCCCCATTTTCCATTCTTTTTTTTTGGACCCCAGAATCCGTAGTCGCATTGGATGATAGCTTCCGTGAGTGAAGTGTTTATTACGATATAGCTGAAGTGGGTGATGATCGTGGATTCGGATAATGTAAAAAGGATGAATAGCACACGGGAAATTTATTGTATAAAAGTTGAGAGCATGTTGTGAATAAATAAAGCTTTTCGACTTTTTGACTTCGGAGTCGATAAAACGTCAATGGCTTTTTGTAAACCGAATTTGTTGAGGCGCATTGAGGGACGGTATTCTTGATTCGTCATAATCCATTTGGGAAAATTGATGCGACGATAAGTCTTCAGGACGGAAACAATCGAGATATTCTTCGTCACTTAAAATATAGGAAAAACCAAGTTGCCGTTGACGATCCGCCCCTGTTTGTCCGGAGAGAGTTCTTTGTTATTGAAATAATATTTTTCCATTAGGTAGTCCAAAAGTTGATAAACAGTTGTTGTTAGCTTATCGTTTGTGTCGTATATCGCCGCGGTTCGGCTTTCCTGCTCCCATTTTTCGATGAATTTTTCGATTTTTTCGAAGACTGCTCGGAGCATGCCGTAGTGAGTTCAGAGAGTAGTCGCTCCGCATCTGGAGTGTCTGCGCAAGGGTTACGGTTTTGGGCTTGAACGATTCCGAGTGTAGCAAAAGAAACAAAAGCGATAAGCAATACCGGCAAAAATTGGATCAGACGGTTTTTCATTTTTATATGGTATAAGTTCAATTAATCAAAGATAGTAAATTTTCTGTTTTTGATTGACTGATATTTTTAGGTTTATCCGTTTTTTCGTATCTGTTGCTTCCGGACAGGCGGCAGATGTCGTCGCAGCGCGGAATTTACTGTCGGATGCGATCAGCCCGGTTCCGACGGAGTCCGTACGGGTCGGTACGACCGATACGGCGATGTATTATCCCCGGCTTGCAGGGAAGCGTGTGGCCTTGCTTGCGAATCATACTTCGAGGATCGGCGAACGGCATTTGGTCGATATTCTTCACGCGAGGGGATTCGATGTGACTGCAATCTTCGCTCCGGAGCACGGATTCCGGGGAACGGCCGATTCCGGAGAGCACATGGGAGGTTCCGTCGATGCGGCGACAGGTATTCCGATCCGGTCGCTCTGCGACGGGAACACGCGGAGGCCTTCCGACGAGGCGATGCACTCGTTCGAGGTGGCGTGAACAGGTTGGATGCGGGCGTGTTATACCTAAATTATATAGAGCGATTGGATGCCTGCGTAGGTTTCGAGCGGGAAGCCATTGGCCCGGAGCGGCCCAATCTCAACGGAATGCTCATCGACGGACCGATTCTCGAAGAACGATACGAGGCGGGTGGAGTATGTGTGCCGGATGGTTGTCGAGGGATATGCTGCGGAGGAGATCCGCAACCGGTGGCGGGAGGATATCGGGTTGTCCCGTATTCAAAGAAAGCCATCTCTTTTATACGAAGAGCGACCTTTATTCCGTTCTATTCGTGAATAAAGTCTGCGAGTATGCCGGAATCGCTCGCAAAGCGGAGGAAATGTTGTTTTTTTTATCCGATTTTTCAGGCCGATTCGAAATAAATTTCTATATTTGCAACGATGCCCTTTGAATAAATGAGGAGCAGGAACGAAGAAATTTGCATAAATAAACCCAATAATTTTTTAATACGTATGAAAATCAAAATGTTTATGTTGGCTGCTTTGGCAGCATTCGCGACGTTGGCCGGTTGTAGCGACGACGAAAATAAAACCACCGGTGGCGGTGGCAATAACGGAACGGGAGGAGATCCTGTCGAGAGCGAATATAAGGTGACGTTCTCCGACACGTCTTATTACAGTTCGGTTGCTACGTTCGAGGCGATTACAGAGAATGCCAAGTCCCAGTCTTTTATGGCTGTGGTGTTTGAGACGGCGTTCCTGGAGCAGCAAATTCCCGGAATTACGGATAATGATATTGCGAAAGGTGTCATCAACTATTATAAGGCGGAATATATGTCGCAGGGAGCCACTGTTGCTGATATTTACAATGTGCTTACTCAGCAGGGACGGTTGCATGGTAGTGTAACTCCTTTGGAATTGGATGTCCCCGGTTTGTCGGCGGGTACATCCTACTCGGTTGTCGTTGCCGGTGTCAATGAGAACCTTGAAATTGTCGCTAACGGAATCGTTGCCGAGTTTACGACGAAAACGTTGCCCGGCCTGGAGGAGGAGAATTGTACTTTCGAATGGACGGTTGAGCCTAAATCGACGTCCGTAACAATGAGTTTTACTCCTTCCGATAAGAAGGTGCCCTATTTCTTCTATGCGCTGACAGCTGAAGAGTATAGTTCGGAATGTCAAAACGACCCCGCGATACTGAAAGAGCTGCTCCCTTCTTTTTATCGCTAACTTGGCCAAGGCTTACCAGATGTCTGTTTCCGAGTTTATGAAGAAACAGCGGATGACGGGTGATTTGGAGGAGTTCACTTTTACTGGTTTGCTGCCTAAAACGGGGTATGTCGTATTCGTGTGCGGTATGGATGAGTACGGTCGTCCGACGACGGATGTCAGCGTGAAGGACTTTGAAACGTTGGAATATGTCGCTTCGGATGCTACGGTGGAGAGCGTGGATGTCCGTCTGTATGACGGTGAGGAGGCTTCGTCCATTGATCCGACTACGTATAAGCCCGATGATTACGGAGGTGCCTATTTCTTGCGATACGTACCCCAGTTCTCCGAAGAGTGTGCCGAGGTTTGGAATATGCTGGTGACCGATGTGGATTTTTTCGGGTGAGTCTGACGACGTGGTTTTGTCTTACATTATGAGTATGGGCTTTGATGCAGATACTTCTATGATGGATATAGTCAAGCTTCCTGAGGGCCTTATGGTTTACGCTTATATCGTAGCACAGAACGAGGCCGGAGAGTATGGTAATATTTACCGATGTGAACCGTTCGAGGTGAGCAAGGCTAACCTCAGTCCGGTGGAGGAACTTTTCCCCGAGTCTAATTCGAAGAGCGGAATCTCTTCCGTAGCTTTCAGTTCGGTGGGCAAGATGTGTCCGAAGACCGTAAATTCGATGAAAATCGTTAGCGTGTTGTAATTCGGCCGCTGACCGAAACCGAAGATTCCCGAAGTAATTTCGGGAATCTTTTTTTGCGTCTTTCGGAACCGGGGAGGAGCAGCTGGAGGAAATTCCGGGAATTGAGTCCGAAATATTTGGCACTTTGTGGAAAAGTATTTAATTGAGTAAAAAATATCGCAATGATATACTTTGGTGGATCTCTTTGGGAATGTAGCGCCAAGTCCCTCCGAGGAGGGGAATGTCGGGGAGAATTGCATTACAGACGCAGCCACAAGCTGCGAATAGGCGACCCTTGCGATGCTGCGATCTCGGATGATGGTACATTGAAATATATAATTGCCCAAAATGTTTATTGCAATGAGTGTATCTGTGAACAAGACATATTCGGCGGCCGATTTGAAATTCCTCAATTTGCTTTCGGAGAAATTCCCGACCATTGCCGACGCTACGACTGAAATCATCAACCTGGAGGCTATTCTGAACCTTCCCAAAGGTACCGAGCATTTCCTTACGGACCTTCACGGTGAATACGAGGCTTTCCGCCACGTGCTGAAGAACGCTTCGGGCGTGATCCGGCAAAAGGTGCACGAGGTTTTCAACAATACTTTGCGCGAATCCGAAATGACGGAGCTTTGTACGCTGATCTACTATCCCGCCGAGAAGCTGCAACTCATCAAGCAGAAGGAATCGAATCTGGACGACTGGTATAAGGTTACGCTCAACCAGCTGACAGAGGTCTGCCGGGCCGTTTCGGTCAAATACACCCGCTCGAAGGTGCGCAAGATGCTGCCTCCGGATTTTTCCTATGTCATTCAGGAGCTTCTCCACGAATCCGATTCGCCGGGATCGCCCAAACAGAGTTATTTCAACGGGATTCTTAATTCGATCATCTCGATCGGACGGGCGGATGCTTTCATTATCGCCATGAGCAATGTGATCCAGTGCCTGACGATCGACCGTCTGCATATCATCGGCGATATTTTCGATCGGGGGCCCGGTCCGCACTTCATTTTCGATACGCTGGCCCAGTACAAGATGTACGATATCCAGTGGGGTAATCACGACATTCTTTGGATGGGCGCTGCGGCGGGAAATTTAGCTTCGATCGCCAATGTGATCCGTGTGTCGGCCCGCTATGACAATCTCGATGTGTTGGAGGACGGCTACGGCATCAATCTGCTGCCGCTGGCCCGCTTCGCCATGGAAGTTTATGAGAACTCACCCTGCAAGCCCTACCAGCCCAAAGTGATGCAGAATTCGGGCGTTACGGAGCGCGATGTACTGCTGATGGCCCAGATGCACAAGGCGATTTCGGTGATCCAGTTCAAGATCGAGGGACAGATGATCAAGCGCCATCCCGAATACAAGATGGAGGGGCGGGCTTTGTTGGAGAAAATCGACTACGAGAAGGGAACCATCGAGATCGACGGCAAGGATTATCCCTTGAAGGACGCCGACTTTCCGACGGTCGATCCCCGGGATCCTTATAAGCTGACTCCGGGCGAAGATCAGCTTATTCGTACGTTGCAAGCCTCGTTCCTGAACAGCGACAAACTACAGAAACATATCCGGCTGCTCTTTTCGAAGGGCAGTATGTATCTGATCGTCAATTCGAACCTGATGTACCACGCTTCGATTCCGATGACCGACGAAGGGGAGTTCAAAACAGTCATCGTGGACGGAAAACCCTATGCCGGACGGAGCCTGCTGGACAAACTGGACCGCCTGACCCGGGAGGCCTATTTCGGTGGCAATGGGGCCAAGAGTCAGCAGATGGCGCTCGATTACATGTGGTACTTGTGGTGCGGCCCCGAATCCCCGTTCTTCGACAAGGCCAAGATGGCAACGCTGGAGCGTTACCTGATCGAGGACAAGAAGACGCACCACGAGGAGAAGGGAGCTTATTACAAGCATTTGGATGATACGAAGATGTGCAGTATGATTCTTTCGGCTTTCGGACTCGATCCAGAGAAATCCCATATCATTTCGGGACACGTGCCCGTGAAGACCTGCAAGGGCGAAAGTCCCATCAAGGCCGGCGGCAAGCTGCTGATGATCGACGGCGGATTTTCCAAGGCGTACCATTCCGAAACGGGCATCGCCGGTTATACGTTGATTTACAATTCGCACGGGCTGCAACTGGTGCAGCACGAGCCTTTCGAGTCGGCGGTCAAGGCCGTCGAGGAGGGAAAGGACATCATCTCTACGAAGGTGATCGTCGAGGCGACGACCGACCGCATCACGGTGCGCGATACGACTATCGGCAAGGAGTTGCAGGTGCAGATCGACGACCTGAAGAACCTGCTGGCGGCCTATCGCAGCGGCCAGATCAAGGAACGTAAGTAACCGAAGGCAGCATTGCTGCGAAATATCCGTGTCCGGGGGACTCCTTTTATCCGGTCGGAATTCTGCGAAAGACGACTTTCGAAGGAGCGAATCGGTCTTTTCGGTTCGGCAGTAAGGCGGGGGATAAAAGCGGGCCGCAGCTATTACGCTGCGGCCCGCTTCTACGATATAGACGAAATTGAAAATCATTCCCATTCTATCGGCTCACCGCTCCAGCGATCCCAATCTTTCCACCGCTCGGTGGTCGCACGGACGGCTTCTTCATAGTCCTCATTGGTGATATGAATCGTCCATCGCACGGCACGGGGGCGGTCCGGGAACTCTTCATACTCCCAACGGGCCGGGTCGCGCGGCGTTCCGACCATCTCTTCCGTCATAGGCTTTATAAAATTATAAAGCATCGCGGTATCTTTCTCCGGACCTAAAGTCCCGGCCTTATCGTTTCGGTAATAAATTTCTAAATAATCTAAGCCTTTGTTCAAGTCTTTGATTAATACCTGATCCATATCGAAATTCAAACCCGCGCAATTTTCTATACAACACCAATGCGTAGCTTGTTCCTTCGGCTTGAGGTAGTAGAAGAATCCGTATGGGTTCCTTCGTACTCTTGCAGCAATGTACAGCGGCTGGTCGCTGGCATTTCGCATACGGAAGTACGTGTAATAGAGACTGGGTTCCTCGTCCTTTATGTTATCCTCCATCGAATGATACATCTCCTTATACTCTTCTGAAGGCTGTACCGGCTGTTCTTCCGGCGGAGTTTCCGGTGCCGGACTTTCCGCTTTGTCGGAACAACTCAACGGAGCCAAGAACAGGAGCAAGGCTCCTAACGATAAATAGACACGTGCTTTCATAATTAGGTAGGTTTTAGGTTGAACGATCGTCGCCTGCAACGGTATGCCTTCGATCCTTTTCCACGCGCCTCTTCCGGAATGCTTGCGGCCATTGTGCCGCGAGCTTCCCCTTTCACGGGCTGAAACAGGCATTAGACATTGCGGGATACGCTTCTCCCGCGATGTTTCTGTGCTCTATAATTAAGTATAATAGATAGATTCTGCAAACGGAAAGGTTCGTTTGCGGCAAAATCCCTGTACACGTGTCTTTCGATGTCCTGTGATGCACGGCCCCGCCGCTATCGTCCGATGTATTTCGACCTTTCCGCGAAATCCCTTTCGAGGGTGCTTCGGGGCGTATCGAATTAACGGTCGGCGGAATCGTGATCTGCCGTTGAAATCGGCTGGAAAACTGTTGTGAATCCCTGACCGGCGGCAGGCCGTATGGGTGGATCGGCCCCGGGTTTCGGGCGTGTCGGCAGATCCACTTGGGAATAGACAATAAAAAAGCTCTTCCTTTCGAGGGAAGAGCTTTTTTATGCCTTCTTGTAAAATTATTCGGGCTTGATCGCTTCGCTCGGGCAAACGCCTGCGCAGGTGCCGCAGTCGATGCACTTGTCAGGATCGATTACATAAACATCACCGGCCGAGATTGCCTCTACCGGACATTCGTCGATACATGTGCCGCAAGCTACGCACAAATCGGGACTAATTTTGTAAGCCATTTTTTTGTATTGTTTAAGTTGTGTGTTGACGGTGCAAATATAAAAATTTATTTAATCATATCAAAGCCCGTATAAGGAATTAACGCTTCAGGAATCCGGATGCCGTCGGGCGTCTGGTTGTTCTCCAGCAGGGCCGCCACGATGCGGGGTAGGGCCAGCGAGGAGCCGTTGAGCGTGTGTGCCAGCCGCGTCTTTTTGTCGGCATCCTTGTAGCGGAGTTTCAGGCGGTTGGCCTGGAACGACTCGAATTCGACACGGACGACACTTCGAGCCAGCGTTTCTGCGCTTCGGAATAGACCTCGAAATCGTAGGTCAGCGCCGAGGTGAAGGACATGTCGCCGCCGCAGAGTCGGAGGATGCGGTAGGGCAGCTCCAGTGCCTTGACGATGCTTTCGACGTGGGCCACCATGCCGTCCAGCGCCTCGTAACTCTTTTCGGGAAGGCTCAACTGTACGATCTCCACCTTGTCGAACTGGTGCAGACGGTTCAGGCCGCGCACGTCCTTGCCGTAGGAACCGGCTTCGCGGCGGAAACAGGGGGTGTAGGCGGTCATCTTCACGGGAAAATCCTTCTCGTCGAGGATCACGTCGCGGTAGATGTTCGTCACGGGCACTTCGGCCGTCGGGACGAGGTAGAAGTTGTCCACCGTGGCGTGGTACATCTGTCCCTCCTTGTCGGGCAGTTGTCCCGTGCCGAAGCCGGAGGCTTCATTGACCATGACCGGAGGCTCCACTTCCAGATACCCGGCCCGCGTGTTGCAGTCGAGGAAGAAGTTGATGAGCGCACGCTGCAACCGGGCGCCCTTGCCCTTGTAAACGGGGAATCCCGCGCCGGTGAGCTTTACGCCCAGGTCGAAGTCGATGATGTCGTATTTGCGGGCCAGCTCCCAGTGGGGCAGCGGGTTTTCGGGCAATTGCGTATAGCTTTCGACCAGTTTCACAACCAGATTGTCTTCCGCCGTTTTGCCTTCGGGCACGATGTCGGCCGGGAAGTTCGGCAGGGTGACGATCGCGGCCTGAAGAGCATCCGAAACCTCTTTGAATTCGGCATTCAGCGCGTTCGACCGCTCCTTGAGGGACGCGACTTCCGCTTTTTTGGCTTCGGCTTCGTCGCGCCGTCCCTGACCCATCAATGCACCGATCTGTTTGGCCGCCTGGTTCTGTGTGGCCAGACATTCGTCCAGTTCGTGCTGGATCGCCTTGCGGCGGTCGTCCAGTTTTTCGATTTCGGCGATTACCGGAGCGGCGTCCACTCCTTTTTTTGCCAGACGGCGGATGGCCGCCTCGCGGTCGTCCCTGAGTTGCTTGATCGTAAGCATGGTCTTGAAATATTACGTGTTCGGAGAGCAAAATTACAAAACAAACCCCAATCGCAAGCACATTTGCCGATTATTTTTTACTTTTGCCCCGAGATAAGACACGCCTCGACGCGGCCCGGGGGAACCGGATGTCGTTTCGGGTTTTTTCTTCGGCATATTTTCCGACAAAGCACCGTGAAATCCATCGAATTACTCGCTCCCGCCAAAGATTTGCAGGCGGCCGTCGCTGCGGTCGATTACGGCGCCGACGCCCTCTATATCGGAGGCGCCCGCTTCGGTGCGCGCCACGCGGCGGGCAATTCTGCGGAGGAGATCGCCCGAGCGGTAGAGTATGCCCATCAATACGGTGTACGGGTGCATGCTACGCTCAATACGTTGCTCTATGACGGCGAGTTGGCCGAAGCCGAGCGGCAGGCCAGGGAGCTGATCGCCGCCGGGGTGGACGCCCTGATCGTGCAGGACATGGCGCTGCGGCGGATGAATCTGCCGGTCGAGCTGCACGCTTCGACGCAGGCGGCCACACGTACGCCGGAGCAGGCGCTTTTTCTGGAGCGCTGCGGCTTTGCCCGCGTGATTCTGGAGCGGGCCTTGTCGCTCGACGAGATCCGGACGATCCGCGCCGCCTGCGGGGTCGATCTGGAGTGTTTCGTCCACGGGGCGATCTGCGTGGGGTACAGCGGCCGCTGTTTCCTGTCGCGTTCGATGAGCGAACGCAGCGGTAACCGGGGCGCTTGCAGCCAGCCCTGCCGCCTGACCTACGATCTGGTGGACGAGTCCGGGCGTACGGTCGTCAAGGGGCGGCATTTGCTGTCGGTGCGGGATTTGAATTTGTCGGACCGTATAGGCGAGCTGATCGATGCGGGGATTACCTCGTTCAAGATCGAGGGACGCCTGAAGGATATCGGATATATCAAAAATGTCGTAAGTTATTACCGCCAGCGGATTGATCGGGCGCTCGCGTCGCGGCCGGGATTCTGCCGCTCGTCGGTGGGAGAGAGCCGGCCGGACTTTCAGCCGGATCCTTCGAAGAGTTTCACGCGGGGCGAGTCGGAGTATTTCTTCGACGGTCGCCGGGCGGGAGTCGCATCGTTCGACACGCCCAAAGCTGTCGGCGAACCGTTGGGGCGCATTGTGCGGGTCGATCGAGGGAGTTTTACGCTCTCCGGGCCGTGTGATCTGGCTCCCGGTGACGGCATCTGTTTGCTGACCCGGAACGGGTTGGCGGGTACCAATGTCAATGAAGTGGCCGGAAGCCGCATCGTGCCCAACCGGATGGAGGGCGTCGTTGCGGGGGCGGAGGTGTTCCGCAATTTCGACCGCCGCTTTTCGTTGGCCCTCGACCGCAGCCGTACGCGGCGCGTGATTCCCGTGCGTGCCGACGCGGCGATAACGCCGCTGCGAGTAACGGTGCGTTTTACCGATTGCGAGGGAGTTGCGGCCGAGGTTACGCGCGACGGGGTGTTCGAACCGGCGAAAGATTCCCGGAAGATGTCGGAAACCGTCGCCGCACAACTTTCCCGCAGCGGAGATACGATTTTCGACGTGCGGGAGGTTCGCTCCGAAGGGTGCGACCGTTTCGTGCCGGTGTCGCTGCTGGCGGAGCTGCGCCGCGAAGGATTGGAGCGTTTGCGGCGGGCGCGGCTCGACCGCCCTGTCGTCCATGCGATTCTGCCCGAGGATCGATCGGCGCCCTATCCGTCGAAAGTCCTTACGGCCGAGGAGAATGTTACGAATCGTCTGGCCGAGGAGTTTTACCGCGATCACGGGGTGCGGCAAATTGCACGCGGACTCGATCTGGAACCTGCGACGGCAGGGCATCCGGTCATGCGTTCGGCCTATTGCATTCGGCGTGAGATCGGACAGTGCCTGAAGGAGCATCCGACGCTGAAAGGAGAGCTGTTTCTGATGCGCGGCCGGTTCCGATACCGGCTCCGGTTCGACTGTGCCCGGTGCGAAATGAGCCTGATCGACGAGAGCGATCGAAAATAACAAAAGAGTCCCGCGCTTTCGATTGGCCGGATCGGTCTGATTATTTCGGCGGTGGAAGTTGCGGGCGAGTTCCGTTTCTGCGGGCGGCTCGGTGAAATTTGTTCGGCTTGCGCCTGTTCGCCGCAGGCCGGTAAAAGAAGTAGGATGTCGGCAGTATGCCGTGTACGAACCGGATAATTCGTTATATGCTGTATGATTAAAGATAATTCCATGTTTGAAGCCCTGATTCCCCGATTCCCCGACTACGAACTGATCGATTCCGGCGATTTCGAGAAACTCGAACGTTTCGGCCGTTATGTCGTGCGCCGTCCCGAACCGCAGGCCATCTGGCGGCGGAGTCTTACGGAGGAGGAGTGGCGCCGCCTGGCCGACGCCTCGTTCCTGCGTGACGGACGCAGCGAAGAACGCGGGGAGTGGCGGTTGCGGTCCGGGATGCCGTCCCGGTGGACGGTGGACTATGCCTATGAAGGGATGCGGCTGCGCATGCGCTTGGGCCTCACTTCGTTCAAACACGTGGGGCTTTTCCCGGAGCAGGCGGCCAACTGGAATTTCATCTACGACAACTGTGTGCGGATGAGAGCGGAGGAACGGACGCCGAAGGTCCTGAATCTCTTTGCCTATACGGGCGGAGCGACGCTCGCGGCCCGGGCGGCGGGAGCCGATACGACCCACGTGGATTCGGTCAAACAGGTCGTGACCTGGGCGCGGGAGAATATGGAGCAGAGCGGTTTGGAGGGGGTGCGCTGGATCGTCGAAGACGCGCTCAAATTCGTGCAGCGCGAAGTGCGGCGAGGTAACCGCTACAACGGAATTATCCTCGATCCCCCGGCTTACGGACGGGGTGCCAACGGCGAAAAGTGGATTCTGGAGGATAACATCGGCGAGATGCTCGAATGTTGCGCCCGGTTGTTGGAGCCGCGCGGAGCGTTTCTGGTGTTGAACCTCTATTCGATGGGGTTGTCGGCAACGCTCGCTTCGACCGCCGTGCGACAGGCCTTCGGCACGCCGTTTGAGGAACAATTCGGAGAACTCTGCTTCGACGACCGGGCCGGCAAGCGGCTTCCCCTGGGGACGTACTGTCGTTTTGTCAGGTAGCCGACGATCGGTTTGCCGGTACGGGGCAGAGCGGTTTTGAAAAACTTATGAAATTATGACTACGCTCTCTATTGTACTGGGTATCCTGACCTGGTGTCTTATTTCCGTACTGATCGGGCTCGTCGGCAGCCGCCGCAAGATCGGATTCGCCTGGACGTTCGTTTTAAGTCTGATCCTTACGCCTGTCGTGGGCCTTATCGCGGCTCTGACCTCGCCGAGACTGCCGCACGGAGGCGAGAAATGGGGCTTCGTGCACATCGGATTCATGGTGCTTACGGCATTGGCCCTGATCTCTTTCCTGGTAGTGCTCTTTACGGGCGGCATCTTCTTCGTCGCCGGAGGAGAGTAAGCGCGGTTAAAGATAGATCGCGATGCCTGCGGCAGCCGAGAGGACGATCAGCAGGATCGGATTGAGTTTGAAGTAGGAGCCTGCGAGTACGCCGCCGAAGAGAATCCAACTCCAGAAGTCGATGAAGCTGGCGTCGCCTGCGTCCTGCGGAAACATCAGCAGGAGCGCGGCCGCCCCAATCATGCCGATCACTACCGGGCGGAGTCCCCGCATGGCGCCGCTTACCAGCGGATTGCCCTTGAGTCGGGCGATGTAGCGGGCGACTAGAATCATCAGCGTCATCGACGGCAGGCAGACCGCGAAAGTCGCAATGACCGAGCCCAGAATACCGTACCATACGCTGCCGCTTTGCATTCCAACTGTGTAACCCACGTAAGTCGCCGAATTGATGGCGATGGGGCCGGGCGTGATCTGCGATACGGCCACGATGTCGGCGAATTCGGCGTTGGTCATCCAGGCGTGCTGTACGACCACTTCGTTCTGGATCAGCGACAGCATGGCATAACCGCCGCCGAAGCCGAAGAATCCGATTTTCAGATAGCTGACGAACAGTTCCCAGAATATCATTGCTTACTCTTTTTTGCGATAGACAATTCCCAGACGATGCCTGCACCTGCACCGGCGGCAAGAATCAGTACCGGTGAAAGACCCAGCCACCAGATCAGTCCGGCCAGTGCGGCGGCCAGCACGATCATGCTCCAGTGCATGCCCCGCGTGAGGGTGACCAGCGGAGCGATGATCAGGGCAACGACCGCCGGGCGCATTCCTTTGAAGGCTGCATCGACGACGGGGTTCTGACGGATGCCCGCGAAGAAGAGGGCGATCGCCAGGATGATGAGGAACGACGGCAGCACGGCGCCCAGCAGCGATGCGCAGGCGCCTCGGAGCCCCGAGCGTTTGTATCCGACGAAGACGGCCGTGTTGATCGCAATAGGGCCGGGGACCGATTGTGCCAGGGTCAGCAGGTCGAGAAATTCCGAAGCGGGGATCCACTTGCGGTGGTCGATCACCTCGCGTTGGATCAGCGGGATCATGGCGTAGCCGCCTCCGAAGGTGAAGAGTCCGATTTTGAAAAACGACCAGAATATTTCCCAAAGTTGTTTCATTGTACCGGTTTTGAAGACGGTTGTCTGTCGTCCGTTCCGATTTCGGATTCGTTGGCGGCAGCCACCAATGCGGTCGCCATGACGGCGGCCGTTTCCGTGCGCAGGCGCTGCGAGCCGAGCGTGATTTCGCGGAAACCTCCCCGGACGGCCAGGTCGATCTCTTCGGGCGAGAAGTCCCCTTCCGGCCCGATCAGAACCAGTACGTCGCCTCCTTTGTGCAGGATGTGGGGCAGAAATGCCTTGCCCAGGGCCGAACGGGGAGCGTCGCAGTGGGCGATGAATTTCTGTCCGTCGAAGGGCTGCTTGATGACCTGCCGCAGCGGAGTCATTTCGTGCAGGCGGGGGTGGTAGGCTTTGAGCGACTGTTTCACGGCGGCCGTGATGACCTTGTTCTCCCGTTCGGGCTTGAGCGTGCGTCGCTCGCTGTGCTCCGTGGCGAGGGGGATGATCTCCGCGACTCCGATTTCCGTGGCTTTTTCGAGAAACCATTCGAACCGGTCGTTGTTTTTCGTCGGGGCGACGGCCATCGTCAGGCGGTAGGGCAGCTTGCCGAATTCGCTGTTGGTGTCGCGCACCCGCACCCGGCAGCGTTTGGGATTGTCGTCCACGATTTCACAGCGGTAGAGGTTGCCGCGGCCGTCGGTGATGTGCAGTTCTTCGCCGCAGGCCATGCGAAGCACGCGGATGCAGTGTTTCGACTCTTCCTCGCTGAGCGTATATTCCGGAGGAACGATATCGGGGGCGTAAAACAGTTGCATTTTTTATAAATTGTTTACCTTTGCAAAGGTAAATAAAATCCAACGAACCGATGAAGCGATATTCTTTATTTTTAATTTCATTGATTCTGCTTATGACTACGGGATGCAACCAGCGTAAAGAGGTGGCGGAGAATCCTTTCTTCGAGGAGTGGGAAACGCCCTACGGCGTGCCTCCTTTCGACCGGATCCGGCCCGAACACTTTCTGCCTGCCTTCCAGCGGGCGATGTCGATTCAGGAAGCCGAGATCGACGCTATCAAATCCAACGGCGATCAGCCCTCTTTCGAGAATGTCATTCTAGCTTACGACCGTTCGGGCTTGATGCTGGAGCAGGTGGGGCTGGTTTTCAACATGCTTTGTTCGGCCGACGTGAACGATCAGTTATTGGCTGCGAAAGAGCAGGCGATGCCGTTGCTGGCCGCCCATCGGGACAATATTCTGCTCGACGAGGTGCTTTTCGACAAGATCAAAGCCGTTTACGACCGTCGCGGCAGCCTCGGCCTCGATGCCGTGCAGACGCGCCTGGTGGAGAAGATTTACGGTAAGTTCGTGCGGGCGGGAGCGCTGCTCGATCCGCAGCAGAAGGAGCGGTTGCGTCAAATTAACGGCGAATTGGCGCTGCTGCCCGTGAAATTCGGCAATAATGTGCTCCGGGCGACGAATGATTTCATGTTGAAACTGACGGAGAAACAGCTCGACGGGCTGCCTGCAAGCGTGCAGGGAATGGCCCGGGAGAAGGCTGCGGAGTTGGGATTGAACGATGCGTGGGTTGTTACGCTCGATGCTCCCAGCCGGATTCCGTTCCTCACGTATTCTACTCAGCGCGACTTGCGGGAGCAGTTGTACAAAGCATATATCGACCGTTGCAACGAAGGCAGCGAGTACGATAACCGCTCTCTGGTGAACGATTTCGCCCGCCTGCGTAACGAGAAAGCCCGCTTGCTGGGCTATCCCTCCTATGCGGCTTATGTGACGGCCGATGAGATGGCCGGAACGCCCGCTGCCGTTTATGAGTTGTTGAACGAAGTGTGGACGCCGGCGCTCGATCGGGCCAAGGAAGAGATGGCCGAGATGAATACGATGTTGCAGCGGGATGTGCCGGGGGCGACGTTCGAACCTTGGGATTGGTGGTATTACGCCGAAAAGGTGCGCAAGGACAAATATGCGCTCGACGATGCTACGCTGCGGCCCTATTTTTCGCTCGAAAATGTTCGGGAAGGCGCTTTTTCGCTGGCGAACCGGCTTTACGGGATTACGTTTCGTCCGCTGGTCGCACCGGTTTACCACAAGGATTGCTCGGTATATGAGGTGCTCGACGTGGACGGGACTCATTTGGGCGTGCTCTATTTCGACTTTTTTCCGCGCAGCGGCAAGAGCAGCGGTGCGTGGTGTACCGCGTTCCGCAGCCAGCGTTACGAAGGCGACGAACGCATCGCTCCTGTGGTCGCCATCGTATGCAATTTTACTCCGCCGACCAAATTGACGCCTTCGCTGCTTACGCTCGATGAGGTCCAGACCCTTTTTCATGAGTTCGGGCACGGGCTGCATGCGCTTTTTGCCGACGTGAAATACCGGTCGCTCGGCAGGGTGGAGGGCGATTTCGTGGAGCTCCCTTCGCAGATCATGGAGAATTGGGCGACCGAACCCGAGGTGCTGCGCCACTATGCGATCAATTATACGACGGGAGAGGTGATTCCCGAACGCTTGATCAAGCGCATCCGCGAAAGCGGCAAATTCAACCAGGGCTTCATTGTCACCGAACTGGTAGCTGCCGCTCTTACCGATATGGATATTCACGCTATTACGGAGTACGAACCTTTCGATGTGAACGAGTTCGAAGCCGATGCCGTGTACGGTCGCCGGGGATTGATCCCGCAAATACAGCCCCGCTACCGCTATCCCTATTTCCTGCATATTTTCGATGGGGGCTATGCGTCGGGGTACTATTTCTATATTTGGGCGCAGGTCCTCGACAAAGACGCTTTCCGGGCCTTCGAACAGACCGGCGACGTATTCGACCGTGCGACTGCCCGGAAATTCCGGACGCTGCTTTCGCGGGGCGGTTCGGCGGACGGTATGACCCTCTACCGGGATTTTCGCGGGGCCGATCCCGATAAACGGGCGATGCTCGTGGCCTGCGGCCTGATGGAGGAGCTGCCCGAAGAACCTGCCGACAGCCTTGCCGTGCCCGTCGTGACTCTCGAACCGAATGAAAAGCCTAAAATCTAATTAACCGATGAAAAAGATTGTTATGACATTTTTAACCGCTTTGGTTGCCGGATGCGCGGACCATACGATGCCCGTCGCCCAGCTGCCTGAAATTGATACGAACAACCCCTTGCTCGCGGAGTGGAATACGCCGCACGAAACCCCGCCGTTCGACCGGATCCGGGTGTCCGATTACGAACCGGCGTTCGATGCCGCGATCGCCGTGTCGCGTGCCGAAATCGACGCGATCGTGAACAATCCGGCCAAGCCGACCTTCAATAATACGATCGTGGCGCTCGATCGTCAGGGCCGGCTGCTTTCGCGGGTCGAAGGTATTTTTTTCAACCTGCTCGAAGCGGATGCTACGCCCGAGATGCAGCAGGTGGCCGAGAACGTACAGCCCAAACTGACGGCCCTGTCCAACGACATATCGCTCAACCCGCAGCTCTTCGAGCGTGTGAAGGCCGTCTATGAACATCCGGGATGGTTCCTTTCGAAAGAGGATAAGAAATTGCTGGAGGAAACCTATAACGGTTTCGTGCGCAGCGGTGCGAATCTTTCCGACGAGGACAAGGAGCTGTACCGGCAATATTCGACCGAACTTTCGGAGCTTTCGCTCCGGTTCAGCCGCAATGTGCTGGCTGCCACGAATGCCTTTACGATCAATATCACGGATCCGGTGCAGGTGGCCGAGCTTCCCGATTTCGTGCGGGACGGTATGGCCGCCGAAGCCAAGGCCCGTGGCGAGCGGGGATGGACGGTGACGCTTCAGGCGCCGAGTTACGTCCCTTTCATGGAGTATTCGACCAACCGCGAGCTGAAGGAGAAGCTTTGGAGAGCCAGCAACTCCCTCTGCCTGGGCGGTGAGTTCGACAATACGGAGAACATCAAGCGGATGGTCAATCTGCGTTTGAAGATCGCCAACCTGTTGGGGTATCCGACGTACGCCGATTACGTGCTGGCCGACCGAATGGCTGAAAACGCGCAGACGGTCAATGCTTTCCTGGATGAATTGCTTGCCCAGACCAAGGAGTATGCCGTGAAGGATTACAATACGATCGGGGAGTATGCCCGCTCGCAGGGTTTCGAAGGCGAGGTCATGCCCTGGGATATGGCTTATTACTCGGAGAAGTACCGCCATGAGAAATACGAGCTCAACGAGGAGTTGGTGAAGCCTTACTTGCAGTTGGACAGTGTGAAGCGGGGGGTATTCCTGCTTGCCAATAAGCTCTACGGCCTTAATTTCACGCCGAATCCCGAAGTCCCGGTCTATCATCCCGAGGTGACGGCTTACGACGTGACCGACAAGGACGGTCGCTTCCTGGCGGAACTTTACCTCGACTTCTTCCCCCGGGCTACCAAACGCGGCGGGGCTTGGGAAACCGAGTTCCGGAGCGTTTCAATCGTCGAGGAACACGAAACCCGCCCGCTGGTGTCGCTGGTGATGAACTTCACCAAGCCGACCGATACGACTCCTTCACTGCTTACTTTCAGTGAATTCGAAACTTTCCTGCATGAGTTCGGACACGCGCTGCACGCCATTCTTTCGGAGGGAGAGCACGAGTCGATCAGCGGTACGCACGTATATCAGGATTTCGTCGAGCTGCCTTCGCAGATCATGGAGAATTGGGCGACCGAGAAAGAGTTCCTCGACTTGTGGGCCGTGAATTACAAGACCGGAGAACCGATTCCTGCCGACCTGATTGCCAAGATCGTCGCCGCAGAGAACTATCAGGCGGCTTATTTCAATGTCCGCCAGTTGCTGTACGGGCTCAACGACATGGCATGGCATTCGATCGACAAGCCGTTCGAGGGCGATGTCGAACTGTTTGAACGGACGGCGATGGCTCCGGCTCAGGTACTCCCGGTTGTCGAGGGTGCTGCGATGTCGCCGGCTTTCAGCCACATTTTTGCCGGCGGATATGCTGCGGGCTATTACGGTTACAAGTGGGCCGAGGTGCTGGCGGCCGATGCCTTCTCGCTGTTCAAGGAGAAGGGTATTTTCAATCCCGAAGTGGCGGAGGCTTTCCGCCGCGAAATTCTCTCGAAGGGCGGTCACGAACATCCGATGACGCTCTATGTGAATTTCCGGGGACACAAGCCCGAAACCAAGGCTCTGATCGAAAAGATGGGGCTCGAAAAATAGAGTTGTTGTCGGCGTGGGTTTCCCATCCTGAAAATCGAAAGGGCTGCCTACAGAGGCAGCCCTTTTCGTGTGAGTGTATAGAAGACCGGGACGATCGAGAACGGATGTGGTATGTCGCGCGAATCGTTTGTGCGGGGAAGAGTAGTTATTTTGACAATAAAACCACCCGTGCAATGGTAGCACGGGTGGTTTATATTTTGATGATTGCTGGCGGGATCAGAACTTGCTTGTAACGGGATCAGAACTCCGAGGTGAAGTAAAATCTGATGTCCTTGAAGTTTTCCTGCGCCAGGGCCAGGGCATAGCTGGTGTCGGCCAGAAATACATCGCGGCCGTGCTTGTCGATGGCCATGTTCGTATGTTTGCGCCGTTTGAAGTCGGCCAGCTGCTCGGCGTTGTCGCTCTCGATCCAGCAGGCTTTGTAGATGGAGATCGGCTCCCAGCGGCAGGCGGCGTTGTATTCGTGCGCCAGGCGGTATTCGATCACCTCGAATTGCAGGGCGCCCACCGTGCCGATGATTTTGCGGCCGTTGAGCGACGAGGTGAAGAGCTGCGCCACGCCTTCGTCCATGAGCTGATCGATGCCTTTGGCCAGTTGCTTGAATTTCAGCGGATCGGCATTCTCGATATAACGGAACTGTTCGGGTGCGAAGGAGGGAATGCCTGTGAATTTGAGCTTTTCGCCTTCGGTGAAGGTGTCGCCGATCTTGAAGTTGCCCGTGTCGTGCAGGCCGACGATGTCGCCCGGGTAGGCGAAGTCGATGATCGACTTTTTCTCGGCCATGAAAGCCGTCGGCGAGGAGAATTTCATCTGTTTGCCGCTGCGCACGTGCAGGAAATTCTTGTTACGTTCGAACGTGCCGGAGCAGATCTTCAGGAAGGCGATGCGGTCGCGGTGGTTCGGATCCATGTTGGCGTGGATCTTGAAGACGAAGCCTGTCATTTTCTCCTCGGCAGGCTCCACGATCCGGGTTTCGGTCGGCGCAGGGCGCGGCGAGGGGGCGATGCGGATGAAACACTCCAGCAACTCCTTCACGCCGAAATTATTGACCGCCGAGCCGAAGAAGACCGGGGCCAGCTCAGCCCGCAGGTAAGCGTCGCGGTCGAAAGCGTCGTACACGCCTTCGACCAGTTCGGTGTCTTCGCGCAGTTGCTTGGCGTAGCGTTCGGAGATGTATTCGTCCAGTTCGGGCGAGGCGAGGTCGTTGATCTCTACGGTCGAAGCGTCGGCCGTCTGCCGTTCGTCGCTCGTAAAGAGCGTGAGGTTCTTCTCGTAGATGTTGTAAACGCCCTTGAAGGTGTCGCCGCTCGAAATCGGGAATGAGAGGGGACGTACCCGGATGCGGAGTTCCTTCTCGATTTCGTCCAGCAGGTCGAAGGGATCCTTGCAGGGGCGGTCGAGCTTGTTGACGAAGACGATCACCGGGGTCTGCCGCATGCGGCAGACGTCCATCAGCTTGCGGGTCTGGGACTCGACGCCCTTGGCGCCGTCGATGACGATGATTACGGAGTCCACCGCCGTCAGCGTGCGGTAGGTATCTTCGGCGAAGTCTTCGTGGCCCGGGGTATCGAGAATGTTGATCTTGCGGCCCTGGTATTCGAAGCCCATGACGGACGTAGCGACCGAAATACCGCGCTGACGTTCGATCTCCATGAAGTCGGAGGTGGCTCCCTTCTTGATTTTATTGCTTTTGACCGCTCCCGCGACGTGGATGGCGCCGCCGAAGAGCAGCAGTTTTTCGGTCAGGGTCGTTTTACCGGCGTCCGGGTGCGCGATGACGGCGAACGTCCGCCGGCGGGTGATCTCTTCCTGTAAGGTCATAAACGGTAATAAAGATTGTGGGTGAGTTCTCTTGCAGATTATTTATTGTCCGGTTTGGGGTAGTCGGAGTTGTAGTGGCAGCCGACCGACTCTTTCAATGCGCTGCCTTGTTTGATGACCAGGTAGGCCACGGCGATCATGTTGCGCAGTTCGCACAGCTCGCGATTGGGCTTGATCTTGTTGTGTAGCTCTTCGGTCTCTTCGTAGATGATCGACAGGCGGCGCAGGGCGCGTTCGAGCGAGAGATTCGAGCGGACGATGCCGACGTAGTTGGACATGATGGCCTGCATCTCGCGTTTGGACTGGATGATCATCAGCATCTCTTCGGTGTGCTGGGTGCCTTCGAAATCCCAGTCGGGAATACCCTCCTGGATTTCGACCGAGGAGAGCCGGGAGGTGGCGTGTTTGGCGGCTTGGTCGGCATAGACGACCGCTTCGATCAGGGAGTTCGAAGCCAGCCGGTTGGCGCCGTGCAGCCCCGTGCAGGAGGTTTCTCCCAGGGCATAGAGCCGTCGGATCGAGGTTTCGCCGTTGAGATCGACCTTTACGCCGCCGCAACAGTAGTGTGCCGCCGGTGTGACGGGGATCAGGTCGCGGGTGATGTCGATGCCGAGCGAGAGGCATTTTTCATAGATGTTCGGGAAATGCCGGCGCGTCTGCTCCGGATCTTTGTGCCGCACGTCGAGATAGACGAAGTCCTCGCCCCGGCGGGTCATTTCGGTATAGATGGCCCGGGCCGTCACGTCGCGCGGTGCGAGCGATTTCATCGGGTGGTATTTGTCCATGAACTCTTCGCCGTTTTGCAGACGCAGGATCGCGCCGTAACCCCGCATCGCCTCCGTGATGAGGAAATTGGGCTTTTCGGCCGGATGGTAGAGCGAGGTGGGGTGGAATTGGATGAACTCCATGTTTTCGGTGATGGCCTTGGCGCGGTGGCACATGGCGATGCCGTCGCCTGTGGCGACGCTCGGATTGGTCGTCGAAGAATAGACGTTGCCGCAGCCGCCCGCAGCGACGACGGTGAATTTGGCCAGCACGGTTTCGATCTCGTTGCTCTCCAGGTTCAGCACGTAAGCTCCGAAGCAGGCCAGGCCGCGCGTGTGGCGGGTGACGAATTCGCCCAGGTGGTGCTGTGTCAGCAGGTCGATGGCGAAATGGTGTTCGAGAACCGTGATGTTGGGGTGCTTGCGTACCGAGGTTATCAGGGCCCGTTCGATCTCAGCGCCCGTGAGGTCCTCGTGGTGGAGGATACGATGTTCGGTATGTCCGCCTTCGCGGTTGAGTTCGAAGCGTCCGTCGGGTGTCTTGTCGAATTTCGTGCCCCAGGCGATCAGGTCGCGGATCAGCTCCGGGGCCCGGCGAACTACCAGTTCGACGGCTGCGGGGTCGCATTTGCCGGCACCGCAGACCAGGGTGTCGTGAATATGTTTTTCGAACGTGTCGGGCGCATAGGTCACCGAACAGATGCCTCCCTGGGCATAGTTGGTGTTGCACTCGTCCATTTTCCCTTTCGTTACCAGTGTAACGTGGCCGTGTTCTGCGGCTTTGAGGGCGAAACTCAGTCCGGCGGCGCCGGATCCGATGACCAGAAAATCGGTTTTCATGGTTTTCAGCGATTGGACAGGCCGAGATAGTGCTGGCGTGCGATGAAGCCGGATCGAGCCGACTTATATCCGGACGCAGCCTATCAGAGCGAAATTTTTTGTAAAGATAGCAAAAGGGAACGACGAGCCGAACCCGTTCGAGCTTGTCCGAACCGCCTTCTATCTGATGCAAAGATAGTGAAAGCCGAGCGCAGCGCCAAATTTATTTGCTGGTCTAAACCGGGTATTTTTTCCGTAAAGACCGGGATTTTTATTAATTTTGTGCCCGCTATATGCTGAAAATGGAAAGACATATCGACATAGACCGTTTCGACTACGACCTGCCCGACGAGCGGATCGCCAAGTATCCGCTCGAGGAGCGATCGGCATCGAAGCTGCTTGTTTACGAACGGGGGGAAATCTCGGAGCGCCGCTTCCGCGACATCGGCGACATACTGCCTGAGGGGACCCTGCTGGTGTTCAACAATACCAAGGTGATTCGGGCGCGGATTATCATGCACAAACCTTCGGGTGCTCGGATCGAGGTATTCTGCCTCGAACCGCACGATCCGGCGGATTACGAGCGGGCGTTCGCCGTGAAAGGTTCGTGCCGCTGGAGCTGCATCGTGGGTAACCTCAAAAAATGGAAAGAAGGCCCGCTGGTGATCGATTTCGAATATGAAGGTCGCGCGGAACGGATGCTGGCCTGGCGTGAGGGCGAGGGCGGCCGCGAGCAGATCGTCCGCTTCGAATGGACGGCTGATCTGACGTTCGGACAACTGCTGGAACATCTGGGCCGGATTCCGATCCCGCCTTACCTGAACCGCGAGAGTCAGGAGATCGACAATACCCGTTACCAGACCGTCTATTCGAAATTCGAAGGTTCCGTGGCCGCTCCGACGGCCGGCCTGCACTTCACACCGGAGTTGATCGAGCGGATGCGGACGCAGGGGTTTTCGTTCGAAGAGGTGACCCTGCACGTGGGGGCCGGAACATTTCTGCCCGTGAAAGACCGCGATGCGGCGGCGCATCCGATGCATACGGAACATTTCGAGATCCGTCGAAGCAGCGTGGAGCGGCTGCTGGAGAAGTGGGATAATATTACGGCGGTAGGTACCACTTCCGTCCGAACGCTGGAGTCTTTGACGGCGCTGGCGTGGCGGATCCGTACTTCGGGTGCGCCCGATGCGAGCCGCGTGATCGGGCAGTGGGAGTTGTACGACTTGCCCGAGGTGTTTACAGGCCGCGAAGCATTGCAGGTACTGTCAGACTATATGGTTCGTGAGGGGATCGAGAAACTCAAGGCCGCCACGCAGATCATGATTACGCCGCTGGGATACCGTTTCCGGATCGTGCGCAATATCGTCACGAACTTCCACCAGCCCAAATCGACGTTGCTGTTGTTGGTGTCGGCTTACGTGGGAGATGATTGGCATCGGATTTACGACTACGCCCTCACGCACGATTTCCGTTTTTTGAGTTACGGGGATAGCTCGGTGCTGATGCGTTGAGAACTTTGAATTATAAATGAAAACGGCCGGAACGTGATAGTTTCCGGCCGTTTGTTGTGACGGGGATTGCTTGTTAGTGGCTTACGGCCCCCATCTCTTCGGGCTTGTGTTTGTAGCGGAAGACCATTGCGAAGACGATGGCGACGACCAGCGCGTAACCCGCAAAGATATACCATGATTCGGGCCAGCCGAAAGCATCGACTACCGCACCTGCCGCGTAGGAGCCGAAGAAAGCACCGAGTCCGTTGGTCATGATCATAAAGACACCCTGCGCCGAGGAACGGATGTCGGGGGTAGTTTCCTTTTCGACGAAAAGCGAGCCCGAAATGTTGAAGAAGTCGAATGCGACCCCATAAACGATCATCGAGAGGATCAGGAAAACGGCACCCGATCCCGGATTGCCGATACCGAAGAATCCGAAGCGGAGCACCCAGGCCAGCATCGAGATCAGCATCACCCATTTGATGCCGAAGCGTCGCAGGAAGAAGGGAATCAGCAGGATGCAGAATGTTTCGGACATTTGCGAGAGCGAGAGCAGGATTACCGAGTGGCGCACGATGGGCGAGTCGGCGTATTGGGGCATCGTGCCGAAGTTCTGAATGTAACTGTCGCCGAAGGCATTGGTAATCTGAAGAGCGGCGCCCAGCAGCATCGAGAAGATGAAGAAGATCGCCATGCGTTTCTCCTTGAAGAGAGCGAATGCGCGGAGTCCGAGCGTGTCGATCCACGATTGGCTTTTCCGGGCATGACTGACCGGACAGCCCGGCAACGTGAAGGAGTAGATCGCGAGAATCAGGGAGAGGATGGCCGAAACGTACAGTTGCCAATAGGTCAGTTTGATCTGTACGCCGCCTATCTGAACCAGATCGACGAACCACATGGCGGCGATGAAGCCGACCGTACCCCAGACCCGGATGGGCGGGAAGTGCTTCACGGCATCGAGTTTCGCCAGGTCGAGGGCATTGTAGGCTACCGAGTTCGAGAGGGCGATGGTGGGCATGTAGAACATGACGCTCATCAACATGCAGGTGTACAGGGGGCCGTAGGCGGTTTGCGAGGCGGCTGCGACGAGGAACCCGGCGCTGATGAGCTGGCAGATGCCCAGCAGCTTCTGCGCGGGGATCCAGCGGTCGGCGATGATACCCATGAGGGCCGGCATGAAGAGCGATGCGATACCCATCGTAGCGAAGAAACTGCCGATTTGCAACCCTGTGAACTGAAGACCTCCGCCGAGGTAGGCGCCCAGCGAAATGAGCCACGAACCCCAGATCGCGTACTGCAGGAAGTTCATGACGATAAGACGGAATTTGATTCCCATAATTGGTTGATTTATGTGTTGTTTTACTTTTGCAGGCTGTTTTTCCCGAAAGGGGTTATGAACAAAAGTATAAATTTTTTTCGGAATTTTCTTTGCAGTTGAAAAATAAAGTTCTACTTTTGCATCACCGAAAGGACATTGAGCTATGGTGTAATGGTAACACAACAGATTCTGGTCCTGTTATTCTTGGTTCGAATCCAGGTAGCTCAACACAAAGAACGCGCCGCTGATATTCAGCGGCGCGTTTCTTCGTTATTGCGGTCGGCGCTTTTTAGAAGCGGAATCCGACGTAGAAACGGACGGAGTTGGTTTTCAGTTTCGTTTTGGTCGATGAGATGCCCTCCAGGTCTGCATCTTCGAGTGAGAATCCATTGTATTTGGCCTGGCCCCAGCGACCTTCCACGCCGACCGAAATCACTTTCCAGGCCACCGATCCGCCGAAGCTGTAGAACAGGGCGAAGTTGGAGTTGAAACTATCGTCGAGGTACATCATCGAGTAGGAGGGCGTGAGTCGGAAATAGAGGCTGATTTTCAGTTCGTGAACCGGGTTGATCGTAATCGAAGGACCGACCTGCATGCCGTATTCCAGCTGATGATTGCCGATGTCGATCGTTTCATCCATAATGTCGCCGACGGAACCCGAACCCGGCTCTTCCGATTCGGAGATCGTGTATTTCGAATAGTTCAGATCGACCCAGCTCCAGTCCAGACCGAATTTCAACATTCCGAGCAACGGTTTTTTGTGCAGGTAAAATAGGTTTTACCCCAACTGATCGACACGCCGAAATCGTTTTTCAGCTTCTCGTCGCCGAAATCCTTGAATACGAGCGATTGTTTTACGTAACCGAGGTTGAAGTACTTGGACCTGTTTTTCCATATTTTGCGATCGAGTTCCTCGTTCTTTTGGTGCCGTAATTGCTGGGATAGGTCATCGACGACCCGCTGCAGCGAATCCGTTTCCGTCGCAACGGGAGAGGTCGTTTCGGCGACCGGTTCTTGTGCTGTCGCAGTCAAGGTCCACAGGGACAAACCGATTAAAAACGTAAAGATTTTTTCATAATGGTATTTTTATTTAAGTTGAAGGTTTCTGCCGTTTCCCATACTGCAAAAATAACATTATTGTGAAAAAAAAGTTCGTTTGAATGGAATTATTGTCCGATAAGTATTATATTTCTTTGGTTACTCTTCCTCTTCTTCCAAATATATCTCCTCCATAAGGCTGTCCAGTTCGCGCCGCTCCTTTTTGGTCGGACGTCCCGTACCCCGGTCGCGGAAGACGAAGACCGTTTCGCGGGGGATGTTGAGCTTGTCGAGTTCCGATTGCGGAGTGATGTTGCGACAGTAGTCGGGGACGTTCTTGGCCGGCTGGCGGCTCGACACGTAGCCCACGACTTCGAAGAGATAGGTCACGGGCATCCGTTTGACGGCGATTCGGTCGCCGATCCGCACTTCGCGCGAAGGTTTGGCGTAGGCGTCGTTCACCAGCACCCGGTTCTGGCGGATGGCTTCGGCCGCGTCGCTGCGGGTCTTGAAGATGCGTACGGCCCAGAGGTATTTGTCTAATCTGATCGCTTCCATTTCGTTTTTTCAATTATATCGTACAGGCAAAATCCGATGTCGGGAGGCTCGGTGGCTCCGGCAGATTCGGATTTTCCGTTGTGCTGACGATTCGGGACAGGATGTCGGAACAGAGCCGAAGCTGGTAGTGTGCGGCTGCGGGTTGTCCGACGGTCTTCGAACCGGAGGTCGGTAGTTGCATCGATCCCTCGGGAACGGCGGTTTCGGTGGGGAAGTGTCGCGGGCTATTTCTCATAGATGCTTTCCGATTTGGGCATGTCGTGCGATTGTTCGTCGTTCTGTCGGCTGACGCTCAAGATCATGCCCAGGGCGATAGCCGTGAAGATCGTCGAGGAGCCGCCGCGTGAGATGAGCGGCAGGGTTTGTCCCGTTTCGGGAATCAGGTTTACCGTTACCATGATGTGCAGCAGCGCCTGGCAGGTAATCAACAGGGCCAATCCCAGGACCAGCAGACCCGGAAATGCCGTGCCGCACCGTCGGAAAATTTCGATGGCACGGAAGAAGATCCACAGGTAGAGCAACAGCAGCAGCAGCGCCAGGACGATACCGTACTCCTCGACGAAAAAGGCGTAGGCGTAATCGCTTTCCGGGTGGATCATCTCTATGCGCATGGCGCTCTGTCCGGCGCCTTCGCCCAGGATGCCGCCGTTGTGGATGGCGATCATCGAACGCTCGGTGTCGGTCAGCTGGTCGATCGGCTTTTCGGTTTGGGGCTTGGTCCAGAGGTCGATCCAGGTTTCCACGCGGCCGCCGGCCGTTTCGCTGCGGCCCAGATTCAGCAGGCCGGCCAGCATTACGGCGGCGAAGGCCAGGCCCAGCAGTTTCATCAGTTCACCGATCCTCACCCGTCCGATAAGCATCATCACCCACGAGGCGAAGAAGACCAGCACGGCCGACGAGGTGTGGGCCGGGAAGATCACTACACAGGAGAGCAGGACGGGGGCCAGGATGGGCCACGTGCCCTCGCGCCAGATTTTGCGCTGGTCGGGGCGCTTCCACCGCAGCGGGTTGAGCGAGGGGATGATCCGTAATTTGTCGATCACGCTCTGCCGGCCGGCGAGCTGCCGGGCCAGAAACAGTACGGTGGCGACCTTGAGTGCTTCCGAAGGCTGGAACTGGAAAGGACCGAGCGGAATCCAGCGGGCGGCGCCGTTGGTCGTGGCGCCGATGAAATAGACGGCCAGCGTCAGCAGAACGCTGCCTGCATAGGCGACCAGCGCCAGGTGGTTGTATATCCGGGAGTTGATCTTGTGTACGATGATGATCAGCGGAACGCAGACGAAAAGGATCAGCAGCTGTTGGCGCAGGAAGTGGGCCGTCGAACGAGCCGTATGCGCATCGTAGGCCATCTTCGCCGTCGAGGAATAGACCACCAGTACGGAAATGACGGCCAGTGCCGCGATAATGATCCACAGCACCTTGTCCCCGGCGAAGAGTTTCATGCCGGGCTCCTGTCCGGGTGCGTCGGTCTGCACAGTCGTACCCTCTGTGTTCGGATTGCCGGCCGTTTTCTCCGTCTGTTTTTCCGCTTCCATCTTATTATTTCGCGTGTTCGGCGACCCACTGTTTGAACAGTTCGCCCCGGTTTTCGTAATTTTTGAAGAGGTCGAAGCTCGCACAGGCCGGTGAAAGCAACACCACGTCGCCCGGACGGGAAGCTTTGCGGGCCGCCTGCATCGCCGCGTCGAGCGAATCGGTCGAAATGATTTCGGGAATTATGCCCGTGAAACTTTCGACCAGCTTGCGGTTGTCGATGCCCATGCAGACGAGCGTATGCACTTTTTCGCGGGCGAACCGCTTGAGCGGCTCGTAGTCGTTGCCTTTGTCCGTACCGCCTGCGATCCAGACTACGGGACGTTTCATGCTCTCCAGTGCGTACCACGTGGAATCGACGTTGGTGGCTTTCGAGTCGTTGATGTAGGCCACGCCGCCGATCTCTCCGGCGGGTTCGAGCCGGTGTTCCACCGGCGCGAAGTCGTAGATGGAGCTGCGGATGCGGATCGGGGATACTCCGGCCGCGAGCGCTGCGAGCGCCGCCGCCATAGCATTATAAGCGTTGTGCAGCCCGGGAATCCGCATTTTGGCCGTGTCGATCTCCACCGACTCCCGGCCGACAGTTGCGGTGAATTTTCCGTCCAGAAGGAACGCATCGCCTGCGCCGCTCGCCACGGCGTTTTTGGCCGCGAAGGGGAGCTGCTTCATCCGCAGGTCGTATTTGGGCAACTGCTGCCAGATCACCTCGTCGTCGCCCGAATAGATGAAGAAGTCGCGCGAATTCTGGTTCTGCGTAATGCGCATCTTGGCATCCACGTAGTTCTGGAAACAGTAGTCGTAACGGTCGAGGTGGTCGGGCGTGATGTTCGTCAGCACGCCGATATGGGCGCGGAACCGGAACATGCCGTCGAGCTGGAACGAGCTCAACTCCAGTACGTACCAGTCGTAATCGCCGGTAGCGACCGAGTAGGCGAAACTCTCGCCGATGTTGCCGCCGAGGGCTACGTTGTAGCCGGCGTCGCGCAGGATCTTGTAGATGAGCGACGTAGTAGTCGTCTTGCCGTTCGAGCCGGTGACGCAGATCGTCCGGGCCTTACCCAGGTAGCGGCCCGCGAACTCCATTTCGGAGATGACCGGAATGCCCGCTTCGCGGAGTTTGACGATCATCGGCGCCTTGTCCGGAATGCCGGGCGACTTGACGACCTCGTCCGCCGCGAGAATCCGCTCTTCGGAGTGGTGCCCCTCCTCGTAGGGGACCTGCCACTGGTCCAGTTTGGCTTTGTAGCGGTCGGCGATCCGCCCCTTGTCGGAGAGGAAAACGTCGAATCCTTTCTTCTTGGCGAGGATCGCGGAGCCGTAGCCGCTGATGCCGCCGCCCAGGACAACTATTTTTTTCATGGGGTTATCGGATTTTAAGCGTTACCAGGGTAATGGCCGCCAGCAGCAGCGACACGATCCAGAAACGGGTGACGATCTTGGTTTCGAAGAAACCCTGTTTCTGGTAGTGATGGTGCAGGGGGGACATGAGCAGAATGCGGCGTCCTTCGCCGTATTTGCGTTTGGTGTATTTGAAGTAGCTCACCTGAAGCATGACCGAGAGGCTCTCGACCAGGAAGATGCCGCAGAGAAGGGGCAGCAGCAGCTCCTTGCGGATGCAGAGAGCGAAGACGGCGATGATGCCGCCGATGGAGAGCGAGCCGGTATCGCCCATGAAGATCTGTGCCGGGAAGCTGTTGTACCAGAGGAAGCCGACCAGCGCACCGGCCAGCGCCGCTGCGAAGACGACCAGTTCGCCGCTGCCCGGAATGTACATGATGTTCAGGTAGTCGGCATAGACGATGTGTCCGGAGAGATAGGCCAGGATGCCCAGCACCAGTACGATCGGGGCCGATACCCCCGTCACCAGGCCGTCGAGTCCGTCCGTGAGGTTGGCGCCGTTCGAAACGGCCGTGACCACCAGGATCGCCACGACGACGTAGAGAATCCAAGTGAGGGTGCGGTTGCCGCCCGTGAGCCAGCTGTAATCGAATTCGTTGTCCTTGACGAAGGGAATCGTGGTCTGGGTCGTCTGACGGCTCTCGGAGCTGACGATGCGCCGCTGGATGTGGTCGGCGATGGTTCGGCCGTGTTCGTCGAGGTAGATCGTTTCGACCGGTTCGGTCGTCTTTTCCCGGACGACGATGTCGGGCGAGAAGCACATGGTCGTACCTACGATAATGCCCAGGCCGACCTGTCCCACGATCTTGAAACGCCCTTTGAGCCCCTCTTTGTGGTGGCGGAAGACTTTGATGTAGTCGTCCAGAAAGCCGATCAGCCCCAGCCAGATCGTCGAAACCAGCATCAGTTGGATATAGACGTTGTCGAGCTGTCCGAAAAGCAGTACGGGGATGAGAATGGCCAGCAGGATGATTACGCCGCCCATCGTGGGCGTGCCTTTCTTCTGGAGTTGTCCTTCGAGCCCCAGATCGCGGATCTCCTCACCGATCTGTTTGCGGCGCAGGAAGTTGATGATGTTGCGTCCGAAGACGATGACGATCAGCAGGGCGATGATGATGGCTGCCGCCGCGCGGAACGAAATGTACTGGAACATACCTGCGCCGGGCAGGTTGTGAACGTTGTCGAAATATTTGAAAAGATGATAGAGCATGTCGCAGGTTAATTTTTAGCGTAGAGGGCGAAGGCACGGAGAGCCTCCTCCTTGTCGTCGAAATGGTTTTTTACGTCGCCGACGATCTGATACGTTTCGTGTCCCTTGCCGGCCAGCAGGAGGATGTCGCCCGGCTTGGCGAGCATCGCGGCCGTGCGGATGGCTTCGGCGCGGTCGGCGATCCGCAGGTAGCGGTCACCCGGGGCGAGTCCTGCGACCATGTCGTCGAGGATCGCGTCGGGATCTTCGTGGCGGGGGTTGTCCGAAGTGAGGATTGCGGTGGTCGCGTATTTTACGGCGATCTGCGCCATTTCGGGGCGTTTGGTCTTGTCCCGGTCGCCGCCGCAGCCGCACAGCACGAAGAGCTGTTGTCCCGGGCAGCGGATCTCCTCGACGGTCTGGAGCACTTTTTCCAGAGCGTCGGGCGTATGGGCGTAATCGACGATCGCCGTGGTGCCGTCGGCGGCCCGTACGAATTCGAAGCGTCCGCTTACGGGATGCAGCGTGCTCATGATTTGGAGCACCTCTTCGCGGTCGGCGCCCAGCAGCAGGGCTGCGGCATAGACGCAGAGCAGGTTGTAAGCATTGAAGCGGCCGAGGAAATGGACCCATACTTCACGTCCGTCGATGCGCAGTTCCATACCGTCGGGGTGTGTTTCGAGGATCTTGCATCGGAAGTCGGCCATCGATTGCAGCGAGAGGGTTTTGACGGTCGCCCGCGTGTTCTGCACCATGACCCGGCCGTTGCGATCGTCGATGTTTATCAGTGCGAAAGCCTCTTTCGGGAGATTGTCGAAGAAGAGTTTTTTTGCCCGGATATATTCGGCGAAAGTCTTGTGGTAGTCCAGGTGGTCATGGGTGATGTTCGAGAAGATGCCGCCCGTGAAATGCAGTCCCCGGATGCGCTCCTGCACGATGGCGTGCGAGGAGACCTCCATGAAGCAGTATTCGCACCCGGCTTCGACCATGCGGGCCATCATCTCGTTCAGGCGGATGGCGTCGGGGGTGGTGTGGGTCGATTCGATGCGTTCGGTGTCGATGCGGTAAACGACCGTCGAGATCAGGCCGACCTTGTAGCCCAAGCCCCGGAAGAGGTCGTAGAGCAGGGTGACGGTGGTGGTTTTGCCGTTGGTGCCCGTGATGCCGACCAGTTTGAGCTGACGGCTCGGGTCGCCGTAGAATGCGGCGGCCATGTCGGCCATCGCGGCGTTGGTATCCGCTACGACGACGTAGCAGACCGACGGGGCGAGGTGTTCGGGCAGCCGCTGGCAGACGACGGCTGCGGCACCGGCGGTGACGGCCGCGTCGATGTAGGCGTGCCCGTCGCTTTGGGTGCCGCTCACGGCGAAGAAGCAGTCCCCGGGAGCGATGCGGCGGGAGTCATACGCCAGTCTGCTCACACGTGTATCGGAGTTGCCTTCCACGCGGAGCACCTGTGTCGCCTTGATTAATTCTTGAATTTGTTTCATCTCTTTATTTGAGTGTTATGGTTACGGCTCCCCCGCGCGAGATCCGCGTGCCGGGAGCGATGCTTTGGTATTGGACGGAGCCTCGTCCCGAGAAGGAAACTCTGAGGCCCCGGCTTTCGAGCAGGAACAGGGCGTCTTTGAGTCCCATGCCTACGACGTTGGGCATCGTTTGGTCGTCCTGTGCGAGCGTCGAGATCGTGACGTTCGAGAGGGAGTCGATCCGTACCGTTCCCCAGCCTTTGCGGTCTTCGAACGAGGTGCGGGGCGAGAATTTGTCGGCGATGCGGCGGATCTGGGCGATGTCGCCGCCTTTGATTCGCCGGGGATAGTGTTTTTCCCCTGAATTTTCCGGCGAGAGATCCCAGTCGTGCTCCCGGTTGTAGAGGTAGGTGACGACTTTCTTGACCACCGGACCCGAGAGCGGGCCGCCGTAGTAGGATTTGCCGGCCTGCCGCTTGGTGTGGATCGTCGTGAGCACCGTGTAGCGAGGGTTGTGAGCCGGGAAGTAGGCGACCATGCTGCCGATGTAATAGCCGTCGCGGTAGCCGATTTTGTCGTCGGCGTATTGGGCCGTACCGGTCTTGGCCGCTACGGTGTAGAGGGTCGTGTCGCGGAAAAATCCAGCACCCGTACCTTCCGTGCCGACGCTTTCGAGAAGTTTGCGGACCTCACGCAGCGTACGTTCGGAGCAGACTTTATCCACGAGAGTCTGGGTTTTGAAGTGCTTGACCACGTCCCCGTCCCGACGCAGCTCCCGGACCAGAATCGGCGAGATCATCTTGCCGTCGTTGGCAATGGCGTTGTAGAGGGTGATGACCTGGATCGGGGAGAGTTTGATACGATAGCCGAACGAGCGGCGTACGAGCATACTGTTGGGGTCGGGCACCTCCTTCCAATCCTGAAAGAGCGGTTTTTTCTCGCCGAAAGCCTCCAGTCCGACGGTTTGGTCGAGGTGCAGCTTTTTCATGAAGTCGCTGTAACGCTCCTTGTTGTCGGCATAACGCTCCCAGATCGCCTTGGCGAAATAGACGTTCGACGACTGGGCGACCGCCGTGCGGAAATCCATGTCGTTGAATCCGGCGTGCGAATCCTGCACCCGGATGCCGCCGACCTTCACCACACGTCCGTTGCCCGTGTCGTAGGTCTGGTCCAGCGGCATATCCGCGTCGTCCAGCAACAGCAGCATCGAAGCCAGCTTGAAGGTCGAGCCCGGCTCCGTGTTACGCCCGATGGCGTAGTTCTCCCGCTCGGCGTATCCGCCGCCGGGGGTGCGCCCCAGATTCACGAGGGCGAGGATTTCGCCCGTGCGGACCTCCATCACGATCGTGGTGCCCCAGATGGCGTTCTGGGCTTCGAGCTGTTCGCGCAGGTAACGGTTCGCCACGTCCTGCACATCGAGATCGAGCGTCGTGACCACGTCCAGTCCATCGATCGGGTCGATGTTGTCGCCGTCCACGACGCGGCCGTAAAAACCCCGGGCGATGCGTTGGCGCGTGGCCCGACCGTCGCGGCCGGCCAACTCTTCGCGATAGACGGCCTCGATGCCGTAGTTGCCTCGGTCGCCGGTCAGTCCGATCGTGCGGCGCCCCAGTTCGCCCTGCGGATAGATGCGTTCGTCGCTTTCACGCAGGTTGTAAACCATGCCCATGTTCCAGTTCAGGAGCGGGTATTTGCGCAGGGTTTCCCATTCGGTGTAGTCGATGTCGCGGGGAAAGATTTGGACGGGAGTGTGGTCGCGCAGGGTATCGTAGAGTTTTTTCGGCACGAATTCCCGGTCCAAAATCCGGTCGATCCAGCGGGCGATGCGTCCTTCGGAGCGGGGAACGAGGGTGTCCTTGCGGTATTTTACCTGGTAGTGTTTGGCATGCTGCGTGCGGAACATGCGACGGTATTCGGCTGCGGATCTGTCGCCGAAATAGGCGGCAAGTAGTTTGGACAGCGAGTCGCTCTGTTCGTGGAACGTACGCACGGAGTCGAGCCCCGGGCTGCCGAAATCGAATTCGACGCGGTAGCGGAAGATCGAGGTGGCCAGCGGATCTCCGTCCCGCGTGAGGATGTTGCCCCGCTGGGCCGGGATGATCTGTTCGGTGAAGATGCGTCCGGCGAGCCGTTCGGCATTGTAGGCGACCTCCGAGCTGAAGAGCTGCACCCATACCAGACGTGCGAAGATGAGCAGTCCCGCCAGGATGAAGAGGATGTAGAGCAACCTCACCCGCAGCAGGATGTCGCTTTTGATGCGCGATTTTTCCGGTTTCATCTTGCTCATCAGTCGTCGAGAATTTCACCCGGAACGACCGGGTCGTACAAGTCGATGCCCCGTCGGCGCAGCTCTTCGAGGATGGCCGAGTGGGTCGTATGGCGGAAACGCTGCTCCTGAAGGCGCGTCGAGCGCTCGCGCAGCATCTGGACCTCGCGGTAAAGCCGCGAGTATTTCATGTCGAGGTGCAGCGCCGTGAACATTACGAAGATGCTGACGAAAAACATCGCGGCGATGCAAATCATGTAACGATAGTATTCCGAGGCTCCTTTCCGAACCAGAATATTGCCCGAAAAGAGGAGCCAGAAGATGTTCGAGCGGCGGCGCTCCTCCTTGCGCTGCTCCTCCTGCCGGGCCTCCTCTTCGGCCTGCTCCCGCTCCCGGTCGGCACGAATTTCCTCGTCGGCTTCGCCGCTCTGCACGCGCAGCACTTCGCGCCGGATGCGGCGGGCGAGCTCTTCCTCCCGCTCCCGGGCGGCACGCTCCTCGTCGGTGACGGGGTCGAATTCGTGGTCGTTGTATTTCATGTCGGTCGGAAACGGTTATTGGCGTACGATTTTGGCAGCGGCTCGCAGTTTGGCCGAGCGCGAACGCGGGTTGCGGACGAGCTCTTCCGAGGAGGGAGTGACGGCCTTGCGCGTAATGATTTCGAACGGCGTTTCGGGCTTGCCGAAGAAATCCTTTTCGATGCGCCCCTCGAAATTGCCGCTGCGCAGGAAGTTCTTCACCAGCCGGTCTTCGAGCGAGTGGTAGGAGATCACTACCAGCCGTCCGCCGGGGCGCAGCACCTTGAGGCTCTGTTCCAGCGCCATTTTGAGCGCTTCCATTTCTCCGTTTACTTCGATGCGCAGGGCCTGGAACAGCTTGGTCAGGAATTTCGATTCGTCCTTTTTCGGGGTACAGGGCGCTACGGCCGCAACCAGGTCTGCGGTGGTCAGGATCGGCTGCGCGGTCCGTGCGCGGACGATGCAGGCGGCGACTTTCCAGGGGGTGTCGATTTCGCCCCAATCGCCCAGGATGCGGGTCAGGGCGTCGGCGTCGAGCGTGTTCACCAGGTCGGCCGCCGTGCCTCCTCCGCGCTGATTCATCCGCATGTCGAGCGGTGCTGAACCCCGGAACGAGAATCCCCGTTCGACGGCATCGAAATGGTGGGACGACACGCCCAGGTCGGCCAGGATACCATCGACCCGGGTTACTCCGTGCAGCCGCAGGGCGCCCCGCATGAAGCGGAAGTTGCTTTCGACGTAATGGAAGCGGCTGTCTTCCGGGCAGTTGTCCCGGGTATCCCGATCCTGATCGAAGGCGTAAAGACGTCCCCGGTCGCCCAGTGCCGACAGGATGCGGCGCGAATGTCCGCCACCGCCGAAGGTGAGATCGACATAGGTTCCTGCAGGATCGATGTCGAGCAGTCGGACGGACTCTTCGAGCAAGGACGGGCGTATGATAGACGGAGGTCATTTGGCTTCGATATATATTTAGGGTGTAAAGTTAGACAATTTGCAGGGAAAAATCGTTATCTTTACCGAAGAAAACGGTTGAGAACGGTCGTACTCCGGAAGGCCGGGGTGTCCCGCTTCCGGGATCTCCCTGTACCGATGCGGAGTTTCGATTGGAAATCCGAGCGTAGGTGCGATAGGTGCAAATCGGGCGTCGTACGACTTTCGACCGATAATTAAAAGGGTTACGTTATGCCGAAAATAGATGTCGATGCCGTGCTTGCGGCAAAGGCTCCCCGGATCGCCCGATGGGTGCCGGGATTCGTTATCCGCTGGCTCAAGCGCACGATCCATCAGGACGAAATCAACTATATTCTGGATGAGTATTCCGCGCTTCCTCCTCAGCAGTTTATCCAGGCTTGTTTTAAGTTCTGGGGAGTGACCTATTCGGTCGAAGGGCTCGAAAATCTCGATCCGAAGGGACGGTATCTCTTTGCGTCGAACCATCCTTTCGGGGGAATGGACGGTATGATGCTGGCCGACGAGCTGGTCGGATATTTCGGCGATGCGCGGGTGATCGTGAACGATTTGCTGATGCACGTCGAGCCGCTGCGACCGCTCTGGATTCCGGTGAACAAGCACGGTTCGCAATGCGGGGAATACCTGCGCAGGTTCGACGAAGCTTTCGCAAGCGACTGTCCGATTCTGACCTTCCCGGCCGGGCTTTGTTCGCGCCGTCGGCAGGGGGTGGTGTCCGATTTGCCGTGGCGTTCGAATTTCGTCAAGCGGGCGGCGGCGTCCGGGCGCCGGATCGTGCCGGTTTTCGTCGAGGGCGAACTATCCGATTTCTTTTACCGCCTTTCCAATTTTCGGACGAAGATAGGTATCCGGTTCAATATCGAGATGCTCTATCTGCCCGACGAGATGTTTTCGCAGAAGGGAAAACATTTCCGGATACTGGTCGGGGAGCCTGTTTCGACGGACGAGCTGGTCGAATGCGGATCGTGGCAGCAGCGGGCGGATTACGTACGCGAAAAGGCGTATTCTTTGGAAAAAAAGTTGCGTGCCGAAGCAAAACACGGATAAATTGTTTAGTTTTGCTCTAAATTTAACAGCATGGAACCCATCATAGAGCCTGTAAGCCGAAGTCTGTTGCTCGCGGAATTGACCCCTGAACGCAAGGTCCGAAATACGAACAAGGCTTCGAATGAAATCTATATTTTCGATGCCGCCGAATGCCCGTCCCTGCTGCGGGAGATCGGACGCCTGCGGGAGGTCGCCTTCCGGTCGGCGGGGGGCGGAACGGGGCTCGCCGTGGATATAGACGAGGAGGATCTCGCCGGCGACGGTTATTACCAGTTGATCGTCTGGGACCCTGCGGAGCAGGAGATCGTGGGCGGTTATCGCTTTATCGTCTGCACGTCGGAAAATCCCCGGCATCTTTCCACTGAACATTATTTCACCTTCAGCGACAAATTCCGCAAGGAATACCTGCCCTATACCATCGAACTGGGGCGTTCGTTCGTACAGCCTTCCTATCAGTCGCGCGGCAATTCGAAGAGTATCTATGCGCTGGACAACCTCTGGGACGGTTTGGGGGCGCTTGTGGTGCTGAATCCCAAGGTGAAATACCTTTTCGGCAAGGTGACGATGTACGCTTCGTACAAGGCTATGGCACGCAATGCCCTGATCTGGTTCCTGCGCCGTTATTTTCCCGATCCCGATCATCTGGTGGCGGGTAAAAATCCCGTGCAGCTCGATTTGGACGATCCCTATTACGAGCATTTTTTCACGGGCAAGACCTATGAGGAGAATTACCGTATCCTGATCCAGCGCATCCGCGAGTTCAACGAGAACATTCCTCCGCTGATCAATGCCTATATGAATCTCTCGCCTACGATGCGGGTGTTCGATACGGTAATCAACACCGATTTCGGCGGTGTGGAGGAGACGGGTATTCTGCTGACCATTCCGGACATTTATCCCGAGAAAAAACAGCGTTATATGCGTTGGCAGGGGTGGCGTGAAAACCTCAAGCAGCGCCGGGAACATTTCCGCCTCCGCCTGCAGGAGCATCTCTCGCGTATCGGGAAAAGATGGGAAGTGTAGTCGAGCCGGATTTTCCCGGGTCGGATGTCTTATTTTGATAAAATTACGCCGCATCTGGCAAACTTTTTTTGTTTGATAATTGATTGATAACCAGTAGTTAGTTTCGCTTAAAAAAGCTAATCTCTACTTATAAGCATACATAGAGGGTTTCAATAACCAACTGATACTGAAGACAAAAGTATATAAAAAAGTCGGATTGTAAAACACTGGAAAAGAACCTTCTTTTATCAATCAAGGAAATCAAAAAGTGTATAGAGCAAAGTGGCGCATGTATGGTATAGATAATTCCGTACATGCGCCACTTTCTTAATCATCTGATTTGCATTGATTTACATTAATTGTTATTATATACTATCATTTGGTACTGATAAGCATTGATTTTTGCTTGTGGGGTGTATTATTGTCCACCTAAAAATCAAGAATATCTCCTTGAAACGGGTTTGACGAGCAGGTCGATGTGCTCGTGTTCAAGGATATGTTCCATAGCCTTGTATATGGGCATCTTTTCGATACCGGCAATCTTCAGGGCTTCCATCTTGATGGTATTCTCGATGAGCAACAGGTAGTCTTCCTCCTTCAGCTCAACATATTTCTGTGACTGTGATTTTAATTTTGCCATATTGATGTTGTTATTTGTTTCCGAAGTCGGCAGGAATCTCACCCCACAGGCGGTTGTCCCAGTGCAGCACTTCGATGTCCTTGATTCTTGCCTCCATCACTTTGAGGAATATCTCCGCTTTCTGCAATGCCGGGCATCTGCGTGAAGAGGCTGTCTGTTTGTTACGATACCACGTGATGGCTGTAATGCTGTCCGAGTAGATTGTTCGCGGACTTTCCGGATGTTCCATGACATATCTGACCGCCTCGACAATGCCGAGAAACTCCCCGATATTGTTCGTCCAGTTACCGATAGCTTTGGAAAAGAGTTCTTTTCCTGAAGAGAGGTCGACAGCCCGGAAGCGTGTCAACCTCTCTGCAGAATGGGCACCGTCGGTCGCAATACCCACGACCGGTTTTTCTTTCATTGAATTCCTCCCTGATGTCTGTCTCCCGTATAGATGAACCCGTCGGATTCCATACGTCGTACCAGAGCACGCGCCTGATTCAGATAGTCGGTGATGACACCTTCCTTGTACTTGATATCCTTGCGTCCCTTGAGGATTTCCAGCACACCGTCTATTGTGCGGCTCATTACGCTCTTGCCGTCTTTCGGGTCGAAGAAAATCTTTTTGTTGCCGAACGTCACAGTTACTTGATACAATGTCTTCGGGACGATCACTGTTTCCACATGCGCCTGAAATAACACGGGGGTAGCGGCAACGACTACATACCCGTTGGCTTTGTGCATGGGTTTCAACTCTACCGAGTATAGTATGTTTGGCTCGAGAGTTCCTTTCAGGTCTTCCGAAAGGACACAAATCTGCTTGCCGAATCTTGAGTCTTCACGGACTCCCATCAATTTACGTGTCTTGGAATGGCGCGAAACGAACCCTATCAGTTCGCCCGTCTCTTCCGATCTCGCAAACTTCAGTTGCGATTTTTCCGATGTCATATTACTGTTCTTTCATATTCAATCTATTGCTTTCAATTGACAATCTGTTTTCAATGGGTCACTTTTCCATACAAATATATGCCAATTTTTCACGCCAACAAAACGTTTTAGTTATTAATTTTCAGATGGTTATGTGTAATATATATAGAGAAAAGGCTGCATTCAGTACAGCCTTTCCTCCTCTGTAAAATGACTGAAACGCTCGTCAGTATCAGAAGTTTGCAGTAGATAACGGCATTTCCAATAACGGTAAATCCGCCTTCCGTTGGGTATACAGTGATTTATATCGTCAGCATTCAGATATTGGTTCCCTTGTTCCGTACCGTGGTGCATCCATGTAGCGCACCCGGGCAGGTCCGGGTTGTTCCGGACATAGAAGTCCATTTTCTCTTTACCGGCGACAAAGATATTGTGTATCCGTACGTCCTTATCGATAGGAAACCGGTAGGCGTACAACGCGAAGTCACAGATGTCGGTTTCCAGCAGGTTGCCGCCAAAGTGTTCGGGAGCTTTCCGTTTCAGGTTCTCGAACCCCTCCAAAATACCCGGCCTGTCGCATATCTCGGCAAACCTTTCATCCGTTACCGGCGCAGCCGTCGCATAAACCACCCGAAAACCATTATCCGTACTGTCCAGTACCATGACATGCGCGACTATCCCCGGTGATTTGTTGATACTTTCGTCAATGCTGTCCGAGTCCGTGGTCAGACAGCATTTCAGCGTTCCGATGATTAATACCGCTACCACCAACAGTGTCCAAGGACCTATTGCTGCCGCTATCAATATCAATTCATCGGCCCGTTTCCGTATTTGTTTCATTGATTTTGAGAATGTGGCGGCCGGATACCCCCCGGACCTCGGACACGCATACCTTGCATCCTGCATCCAGCAACCGGTTTCTACATTCTTCCAAGGCGGCGTCGGAAATCCTGATGGCAGGTATACCTGCCGCCGTCATCTTGAACCGGGGCACTTCCGTGATCCGGGTAATCGTTTCGGCATCATCAAAATACGCCTCGAATGAATCTCCGACATGGAAAAGGATGATGGTTTCCACGCCATGCCTTTCCTTCATGCCGCCGTAACAGCGGCGAATAATCTCTTCCTTTTTCATATCAAATAGATATATTAGGTTTGATGTCAGCCAAACATGAAAGTGCCTGTAATCCGTTCAACTGCCGGGCTTTCGTCCGAAATACATATACAGACTTTCTTCATCTGACAAATATACAATAAATTACGGAACGACCCATGTCTATTGCATGAAACTATCCTTTCATCTTCACCTCCCTTCTTTCAAATTGTTCGCGGATGATTTCAACGAGTTGTCCGATGCTGTCGATTTTGTGACTCTTACCGCAGGCTTTGCCATGGAACAATGGCGTGAAGTACAGGTTAAAATCCTCATCGATGGAAAAACCTCCCACGAGGACGATACCCGCCTTGATACGGTAATACTCGCCGTACATGGCGTAATCATCCGTAGTTTTGGTGAACCCGTACTCCGGCAACAAGTCCGGCAAAGTGTCCAGGATCGGCCGGATAACATCCTTGAGAAAATTCGGGGTCTCAACTTCCTTTTTCCGTTTCCGACCTTTTCTGCCGGTTCCGTTATCGTCTTGCAGGTAATGGGCATCGAAACGATCCTGATACCTTTCTGTCAGTTCCTTAATATCCATATCCTTTATACATTTAATTGTTTTCCTCAAGCCACTCTTCCAGTGTCATGGAGGCCTCGAAACCGTATTCGTCAATCTGTACATAGCCGTCCTTTTCCGTGATAAACTCTTTCCTGGTCAGGATGGTTCCGCCATGATTTACCATCACCGTCGGTTCGATGGTCGCCAGACGGTCCCCGTCATCCGACTCCCGGATATCGTATGCGTACAGTCCCTCCGGAACGGCATTCCGGTCAATCCGCATATCCGTAAACAATGCAGGCGTGTCATTGATGGTCATAGACTCAAAGGTCTCGTTGCCAATGTTTTCTTTTGTAATCATATTTATTGATTCAAATAGTTTATTATTCCTGCTTGGGAAGTTCAATGGCTCTTACCCAATTGTTCCGGTCATCAAAACATTCATCATTGATGTTGGCCGTAAATTCCAGCGGTGTCATCTTCTCAACCCGCGTTGCGGGGTTATTTTCGTAATCAACGATGATTTTCCCGGCCGGAACGTCACGTTCAAATTCGTCCAGCGGGAAAGAGAATATCCATATTTCCCGGTCTTTATCTTCCCCAAGAAACGCCTTGAGGTTGTCTGTATAAGCCTGGCATTTGTCCCACGAGGTTTCCACGAATGAAATGATTTCCTCTTCCGGTTTGCCGGTACGGTCTTTCAGGAATGCAACGGCATTCCCTTTCCAGATATCCTGCTCGACACAGAGTTCCAGATAACGTTCCCAGACTGTCACCAGCCAGTCCATGTTAATCTCATGCAGGTGGCGGCAGGTGAAACGCTCCCGGCTTTCCGCGTTGTAAAGCGTGCAGCTTCCGTCCGTGCGTATCTCCTCCAACCGGTACATGGTGTATACCGGTATCCCGTGGCCATACCCGTCTTCCCCTTCCTCCTCGACATATACCGTATGGGGCAACATATTTTCCGGCATTTTCGGTATCGCACACAGGTTGGCTATAACTTCCTGTTCCAACGCTTTTTGTTTCTCCTGTATTCTCATTGTCTATCCATCTTAGTATGATTTTACCTTCTTGAAATAATCTCTGTTTGTAACGACGGTGGTTGCGTATATTTTCGGTATGTTTCTTCCGGTCATATTTATACAAGCCTTTTGCCTTGTTCTCTCTCAGCAGTTCCTTGTTCCGCTCTTCGCTTTCTGGGTTCACAATGAAGGTTATCAGCCTGCGGCTGACACCGTATTCCCGGGCAAGCTGGCGCTGGCTGACAGCTTCTGTCATGTAACGGTGGAAAATTTCAGCCTTCTGAAAAGGAGTGAGCTTCTGCCTGCGGTCATATTGTGTCCCGCTGATGATTATTCCCGAGCTTTTGTATGGCATGGTGAAGTCTGTTTTTCGTTTGTGGTCCATGAATGGTAGATGCGTTGTTTGCCATCTAAGGAGAGTAGAAACCAGCGGCTATAAATCCGTTCCAGCGTTTCGGTGTCGTGCCCGTATATCGGTCCCAGTTCGTTTGCAAACATCGCCGCTACCTTCAGCCTCCTGGTATCGGACAGCTTCTCCCACCAGCGGCAAATGGTCTTGTACTGCTTCACGTCCGTTACAAGGTCCGGAACCGGAGCGGAGGAGATATATTCCGCCTCTTTGCCGCACGGTGCCTGCCAGAACCCCTGTTCGCAAAGAGCGCGTTGCTCGTCACAAACCCGTTCTGCAAAGGATTTGAGTGCCATTTGGAATATCTTTCTTTCCAGTTCCTTACGTTCCATGGACAGTTCATGCACACCCACGTTCAGCCCGTGCTTATTGCGTTCATCCGGGGAAAGCTTGTTGCTCAAGGCTTTCCTGACCAGTTCCAGCCGTTCTTTCAGAGGGCCGTATTCGTTGTTATCTAAATACCGGTTAAACAGTTCCTGTTCGTTTCCGGGCAGTATGAATATATTTTCCATCATGCATCATTTAAGTTATCGGATGTGAATAGGATATATCGCAGTGGATAGCGGGTGTCGGGGTGCGGAAATAGCCACGAGATCCCGTGCCGTCAAGGGGCGCAGAAAAACGGCATCGAACTCCTGAGTATCGTCTTCACGGATATCTCGGACTTCAATGATCCATGTGCCTTCATAGCGGCACCAGGCAATCACCTCCAAAATCATTTCCTTTCTGTAGTCAGCCGGTCCGTCCCCGAAACTTTCACGTATCCGCTTAATTGCATCGTCTGTCAGCCGGACAAATTCCCCTTTGCGGAACGGAGCTTCCGGCGTAACGGCAGGAGTCAGCATCTGCCAGTCTTCATGTCCGTCCAGGTCTTCCACAGCCATTGCGTAGGCTTTGTATTCAGCTTCGGTCTCGAAATGTCGGGTTATCACATATCCCCCGGATTCGGCCGTGCTCTCCACCGACGAGATATCCCCGGTTTTCCTGTATATGCTTACAGTATCCTTACCGAGTAGAACTTTTACTGTTATCATTATTGCAGATGGTGTGGTTTTATTATAAATGGAACTCCACGTCTTCCTCCTCGAACTCCGTGTCGTGGTCCTCGTTGTACCCCTCGACGGTCGAACCAGGGACATAGGTCTCTCCGCCAATCCCATAACGTCCGGCATCGAGCAGTTTCCGAAGGGTTTCGGTGTCCCCGTTTAGAATCCTTTCGATGTCCTCCCGGCTGCCCCGGACGCTAATTCCGAGACGTAGCCAGAGATTTTCCTCTCTCGAGGTGTCCGCCTCTTCCGACCGGTGGCGTATGATATGATAATCACTCCATCCGTCGGCATCGTTTACCCCGGCGATGTAGGCATTGTACTCCGCCTCAGTCTCGAACTCTTTCTCGTCCACGACGCCCCCGTTATCCGCCAGCCATTCTTCAGAAGGCAGTTCATTGTTCTCTTCATATTCCCGTACGGCGTCCTCGCCGAAAATCGTTGTTATCTTTATCATGTGTCTTTGGGTTTTGAATATTTGTTATTTAATGGTTATCAAACTCGTTTGCCCGAACCGGTTTGATTCGGTTCGCAGACAGCCACCCGGTTTCCGGCGCGTATCAGTTTGGGGAGATACACGTCCAGGTCACGAAAAGAAAACCGCAGTTCCTTGACGCCTTTCCCTTGCCCGTCGACGCGTTCGGCGGTGGCAATGCCCAAAATGCCGGAAGCGGCGATGGCATCATCCTCATACAATTCACAAGATTCCCCGTTTCGGAAAATGTACAGGGCATCCGGGTGCGCCGCTTTCATCTCGCGGTATTTTCCCATCATGTCGGAAACTCCCGGGACATTTCCGTTCCCCGTTACATTCCGGGTCTTCAGTAGGTTCCTCGTGGCGTCGATGTCGATGAAATTCGTCCAGCCGGCTTTATGAAGTTCGACAGCAGCTTCCCGCAGGGATACCTTCCCGTTCTCGACCTCCTCTTTCAGGGATTCGAGAATGTTCTTGATTTTATAATCATTCATCATATTTTTTATTCTTTGGTTACATTGTTACTTGTTCCGACGGTATTCCGGTCAAGGGGAAAGCACCCGTGGCCTCCGGTAACCCGTCGATACACTGCCCGTCGTCAGGATTTCCCCGACAGGTAATGCCCGATGGACTTGTAACGGTTAGGAATGTTCGCGTTCTCGTTGAAACCGTTCAGGCAGTGGAGCAAGGCATCTTCGAGCGTGACATAACGACGGTCGAAAGTTTGGATATTATCCAGACAATAAGCATTTACAGCGTATTTGAAAGGCGCGTACATCCTTTCGTTCTCCCGCTTTAAAATGACAAACCAGTCGAAATGGAGTTTCAAGCGGAAACCGTCGCTCTCGCCGACTTTCATCAGCCGCTCTTTGTCGAGAAGCCGCCGCACGAGTGTGGCGTCGAGCTGACGGGTATACTCCCTGTACGCCTTGATACGGGCCGTGTAAGCCGCGGCATATTGTTCGATGTCCGTTTCTTTCAGCCGATGTTCCGCCGGGTAAAAGTCCAGCACCTCTTTCGTCGTGACGGGAATTTTCAGGTCGTCCACCCCGATCTCGTAGGTCTTGTTTTCCAACACGTCGTGGAACTCGAACCCTTGAATTCCCATGAGGGTAAATTCTCGCGTCGGGTCAGGGAGCGCAAGTGATTTGAGCTCTTCGAGGTCGCGGCACACGGCCACGACCGGATACTTCTCGACCACGTCTGACGGGCCTCCGATGCGGATATACGCCTTTTCACACCCGTCGTAATCACCATGCCGGACAATGTCGCAGCAGGTGTAGTTGGGGGCGGCACGATGCCGCGCCGTATATTCCGTCCAAAGCTTGTCCAGCCCGGCTTTTACTTCGTCAGGGTCGGTCAGGGCAACGTTGCCGCACTGGCTGCACCGGCCGTCCGACAAGGCGTTGCGGGTAAATTCGAGGAACTGTCTGGTGTTCGGGTCGATGACGGCGGTACATTTCACTCCAGTGCCGCCGCAGATACTGCATACGATTGACATAAGTTTTTTGATTTGTGTATTTATTCGTACAATCTTTCTTTTTGACGCTTTTTCAAGGTCATCCGGAGATATTGCATCAGTTTCCCGCAGGGACACAGGGCATGTTCCCGTTGGCGGGCATAACTCAGGTCCCCGTTGGAGAGAACCATGCCTTCAGCATTGAGACAGAGGTCGCCGTAAACGTAGTTCTCCTCCGTAAGATAAATCCCATGAACAGGGTTCGGAAACCCCTCCGTGCTGCGGCCTTCCCGGAAAAGGAAGATACGCTCGGCCTGTCCCCGGACTCCGAAAAAGGGATACGGGGAAAGTGCCGCGAGCGTGGCGGCATGCTCTGCCGGATCATGGAAGCGGTCGTCGCTCATTTCGAGCATGTGGCCGGAGTCCGCCCCTTGTTCCTTTTCCTCCTGGTATTCGTACAGTGCAGCACAGGCTTCTATGAATTCCTCCGAACGGGATGTGGCAGAGCCGTTGGTTACGATATAGAAATTATTGACCGTAATGCCATAGGCGCGTACCCGTTCGAGGATATGGCGGATGGCTCGGACGTTAAGCGACGGCTCACCACCCGTGATGTTGAAATGGTGAATATGCCTGACATGCCGCAGCAGGTTGCTTATATGTTTCAAAGGGATATCCACGGATTCGGCATCTCCCCGCATGCAATGGGTACAGCGCATGTTGCAACGTCGGGTAATCTCGATGCAGAGATTCTTGATATATAGTTCTCTCATATTCGATGTAGTTCGGCTTAGGTTTCATCCGGGATTTCCTTTCCCGTGTAAGGATTATACAGCGGTGTGTTGCCAACTGCCTCGGCGTCAATAGCGAAACTGCCACGGCCTACGTCGTAGAAGAGTTCCAGCTTTAGTGGCGTTGAAGCGATGACTTTCTCAGCCTCGGCTTGTGACAGGCCTGAATACATCAGGCATTTGACACGACACCGGAACATTTCCGGATTGGTTTCCGGCGTGGTAACTACATCAACGACCTCGCACACTTCATCCGTGATGGCGAAGCGGTCGGGATTGGGTGTGCCGTTCCTTCTAGAGCCGTCCGATGCGGCATGTCCGGTGATTGAATGGTTCCGCACCTTTTCGGCGGGATAGGTCTTATCGCCTTTGGCGAAATACGACTTGCCGGAGGCGACACAGGCATGATAGATTACGTCGTGGACCTTTCGTCCGTTGTCAAGTATAATTGTATAGACCGTTCCCTCCTGCAAGACAGGAACGGCATTCGGTTTATGAGACATAAGATTTGTTTTTAGCTGTTTATGAATTTCGGTCTTGCACGCCGCATGATGTGTAGGTCATCGTAACCGATGGCTCTCAGTTCGGAAAGCGGGTTGCGGTACTCCTTTTCATGGGCTGGCCGTGTCATGGCGATCACGCCCGCATAGTCGGCTGCGCCATGCTGGCCGACATGCATGTAGGAGGTTATTTCACCCCGCCGTCCGCTCCACGGTATGTCCGGGAACAGGGCGATGACCTGTCCGTCGGGATAGCGTCTAAAGACCACCTTCGTCATTTTTCCCGCAGATTTCCGTGTCGATTTCATAGTCCCCGTAATTTTTGAATTCATAGTCCACTTCGCTGATAATTTCGTCAACCTCTTCGTCCGTTATTTCATCAGCCTTCGGGTTGTCGATATCGAGCCGTACGGTCAGGTAAATGGTTCTTGTTGCCATAATATCATACATTTTTTAGTGTAACAAAGCCGGCTTATGACGGACCGACGGTATATTTCTCTATCAGCCGCTTCCGGTACGCCTTGTCTTTTCCGGCGGCAAGGCTTGCCAGTTTGCGGATATTCCGGTTGGCTTTTTCCGCGACCTGCTCCACTGTCGGTCCGGGAGTCATGAAATCACGGCATCCGGCACCGCAATACCGCTGCTTCCCCTTGACCGTCCTGCCACAGGCCGGACACCGGCGCTTGCCGTCACGCTCCAGCACTTCCAGAATATTGGCATGAATGCCTTTCCACCATTCAATACGGTCTATGTCATAATCGTAGACGGTTATCGTGTTCCCGAAACTGCGGGCTTCGACCTCAACGGCAATGCCCTCATTTTCAAGGTAAACCTTCAATACCGGGTCTTCGTGAGGCTCACAGTGCCTGTCATACCAGATGATATAGGTGGGATCGTCCAGTTCGTCAGGCTCTCCCAGACAGAGTTCCGTAAGGCCGTTGTTCACGAGAATGTTGCGGATGGCGTCTTGTAAATCTTTGATACAGTCCATTGATATTTCGTTTTATGGTTGTTCCTCATTCGTCAGTTCATCTCCGAAGCGTGGCCGACGAACTGGAAGATATCGGCGTATTGTTCGCTGTAGATATAGAATCCGTCCCGTTTTTCCCCGGTCTCCGCATCTATTCCGTCAGCAAGGAGATATTCCCCGTCATCCGTCAGGTAGACATCGGTAAGCTTGATACGGGGCGTGTCGTGCTTCCCGTACAAGGTTGTCGTGACGGGGAAGTTGTTGTCATCGAGTTCCTCCTCTTCTGTAAGGCCGAGTGATACGCGGCCATATTGTGCCAGGAACTCCAGCATGAATTTCAGCATGGCTTGCTCGGCCTCGTGCAGCCGTCCGTCGATAAAGGCGTACTGGGTGGCGAACAGATGCAGCTTGTCGGCGCTCATTTTGTCCGGGGCTTTGCCCGGCTCCGCATTGTCTTTCTGTATTTTATCCATATCTGTCATATTGTTGGTTTCATGTTTCCAGCGGGGTGAAGGAGACGGTCAGTATCACTTTCTCGTCACCCAGGTTGAACACTTTCAGGCAGTCGTTACTGATAGTCCTTTTCAGGATGTCTCCCCGGTATCGGGAATTGCGTACCTTGAAGGTAAAATCATCAATGAACGAGCTGATGCAATGAAGCACGTGGTCGAATTCTTCCTTACCATACCGTTCCATTTCAGGGAAGATGCCTTTCAGATGCGCCCGCAGGCTCAATATGTAGTTCGGGGTCTTGCCCGTGATTTTTCCCGAGTATGTGATTTTGTATTTCCTGTCCATGATATGCCGTTCCATTTAATCGTTACTGTCATACCAGCCCTCGATCTCATCGAAATAGCCGTTCGAGTCCCATTCTTCCAGCAAGGTGGTCGGGTACGTCCATTCAAGGCTGTAAAACAGATCCTGGCACACCTCTTCATTACCCTTGCACAGGGCGAGCAGTGAGTTATGCGTGAAACAGCCGTCACTGCTCTCCGACACACGCCAGTCCTCACGGTCTTCTGCCGCGTATTCAGGTACATAGCACACTTCATCGGGGCGGTTGAGAAAGGCATCCTCGTTCTTGTAGATGTTTCCTTCCCCTCCGTATTCCAGTTCATAGAACACACCTTCCGGCGTTTCTATCCTGTTGCCAATCTCTATCATAGCGTTACCGTTTCGTGGGTATATATAATCACCATCCGGGAGGAGAGCACCTTGTCGCGTACCGTGGGGTTGGCGATTGCCCAATCGGAATGGAAATGCATGTCCGGAATGGATGCGGTGTCCACAATATCGCCCCCGTTTTCCAGATGGAGATAATCCGGCTGATACAGGTCGCAAAGGAATTTGCCGTCCGTATCGCTGATGGCGTATATCTTGCCGTCGAGTGCGGCCGTCATCTCCTCCTCGCTGCGGTAGACCAACAGGTATTTACAGCCGGTCTTCATCTCTTCCGCAATCCGCTTATGCAGTTCTTCAGGAGATAATTCACGCAGTCTTGACACGACCGCCCCGATACTTTCCACGGCATCGTAGCTGTCCAAGACATCATGGCAGGTCGTTTCAAACTCCTCTTTCGGACGACCCGCAAAATTGATGGTACGGACTTCCTGCCCGTGCCCGCCGAGCAGGTAAAAGGGCGTACCGTTCCATTGTTCCTTTCTGACAGAGAGCGGCCGGGAGCATTCCCGTGTCTGCCGGTTCACAACGGCATACAGTTCCAGACTTTCCCCGCATTCCATACGCAGGATATGCCGGGCGAACTCCGTAAATGTCATGATTTTGATTCCTTCCCCGTTCGCCGTGAAGAAATCCTGTCTTGTCTGTTTCATAAATCCGTTTTTTTAAGAGTAGGTAATCGTTTTGTATAAGGGGTGGAATACTCACCTCGTTTTGAAAAAAAAGACCGCCGCAGCCGTAGCCGCGACGGCCCGTCATCATTATGGCATGTGATGAACAGGTTCTATTTTCGTTATTCGGCCTCGTAGTACGGTACGCCGTGCCTTACCACTGCTTTTTCCATTTCTTCCCACCAGATTTCACTATGGCGGTCATTGTCAAAATCTATGGGCTTTCTTTTACCGAGCCGCAGCCGGTCCCGTGTCTCCATTTCCGTTTCGTACACAATCTGTTCCATTTCTTCGTCCGTAACATGGTAGGTATCGAACGGCTCCGGCAGAGATTCCAACTCCCTGCGTGACAGCTCGGATTGCCCGCAGGTGAAAACCTTGTCATAGAAAGCGTCATCTTTCGGCGGCAGTTCGGGTTCCTGTTCCGGCAGCACATCCAAATAATCCGACTCGTACAGGTAGTTTTCGTCGCGCCCCTTCGTCTGCCGGTTGTTCTTGAACTCTTCCAGATCACTTTCCGTCAGGCGGAATTCCTTCTTCTTACGCCGCAGGTACTCCATCATGTTTTCGAGGGAGGAGAACGGGGCTATGAGCTCCATGGAAGAACGGTTGTGCCAGGCATCGCTCCGGTACAGCAGGTAGACCTGCGGGCGGTTCCGGGCCGCCTCCTTACGGTATTCGCCGAACTCATACAGGGCGTTGTCGAAACTTCCGAATGCCAGCCGGACTTTGTCTTCGACGGATATGGACTCCCGGCATTCCTCGAAACGGCGTTGCACGTATCCGATGAAATCCACGTCTTCCAGAGTCTCCATGACCGTGCTGTCATCAGTCGAGAGCGCGATGTCAGCTCCTGCGAAATTGTCGGCTGACAGCACGTGTTTCTCTTCATTGTATTCGTCTTCCGCCCTGCAGACGGCCAGACCGGGCGTTTCTGCCTCGATCTCCACGACCTTACGGAGCGTCTCTTCGATAGCTATCCGGTATTTTTTCATTGTATGATGTTTATTTGTTTCAGTTCACGTTTGTAGTTTCTCAATGACGGCTTGTGCCCTTTCTCCCTTACGATCTGGCGCATCTGTGCAAAGGTGTATGCCTTCTCCATGTCCAGGCCGTAGTCCGTGGCGAATGCCGTCATTCCGATATAGCAGAAGCCGAACTTCCGGTGCAGCATGTCGGCCGTATAAGGAGTCATGTCTTCCGCCAAGGTTACGGGGACAGCCATTCCCCGGATCTTGAACTTCAAGCCCTCGATAAGGGTCCCGCAGTTGTCGCTGTGGTAGGTCAGGTCCCTGCGGCGGGCGCAGTAACCGATGGTCTCACCCATGAAGGTGTTGCGGAAGATTTCCGTACGGTTCAGGTCCTTCAACTTCTCGACACCGTAATAGCAGACCGCCTGTACGGCTTTCAACGCTTTGTCCACACGGGGTTTGACAAAGCGGGGGTCGTTTTCCGCCACGATCTTTTCCAGCCACGTGCGGTGGAAGGTTCCGACAGGCACGTCGAACACCTTCTCCGGCGTGCAGTATTTTGAATCCGACCGCGTCATCATCAGATGTGCCGAGGACGGCTCGTATTGTTCTTTCAGGTAAAAGGCCAGACAGGTATTGCCGACTTTGCAGTAAGTATAGTCGTCACGGCTGTTTTTCAGCGACAGCATCGTGGTTTCCCCGCCGTAGAACTTCTCGGGCAGTCCGGTCTGTCGGCAGAACTCCGTGAGGAAATGTCCGGGGATGGCATGTGCATAACTGCGCTCCTGGTAGCACTCCTTCGCCATTTGCGGAGTGATGAACCGTTTGGCAAAGTCACAGATATGGTAATGACCGTAATCATACGCCGCCTGCGTGTTCGCGGAGCTCTGGAACTTTTTGGGCATCTGGCGGAACCAGCGGAAACTCGTCCCGTGCTCCATGCAGTAGTCGACAAATTCCCGCGTCCATACATTTTCAGGAAATTCGGGACAGTTGCCGTTTCTTCGGATGAATGCCTTGCACACTTCCACCGTGAGCAGGGATTGTTCAGTTTCCTCGTCGATATAGCAGTTCGTCTCCCGTTTGCTGTTATCGATGGCAATGACCAGTCTTTCCGGTGTCTTGAACCGCTTCGGCAACTCCCCGAACATGTAAGGGTGTTTCTCCATCAGCCGGTCCGCCAGCATGTCGTCCAGATATACCGACAACGGCTTGAAAAACTGGGGGTCTGTGATGAAGTTTTTTCCTTCGGTCGAACAGACAGCCGCATGGAGAATCTCATAGGAATAGAACCGGGCGGGAACAAGCGAGAGGTCATGTTCCGCCATCTTGCGGTAGTATGCCGCAGTCTTGAAACGGGACGGCACGACGGCATCGGTAACCGTGCTCAATATTTTCATCCCGTCGAGCATCCCGTAATAGAACTCTTGAGTCTTTACCTCAACGGGGACATATCCGAGGATAAGCCCCGTTTTCATGACGGCGTCTGTCCTGCTGTCCGTGTAATACGGGTCGTAAATATAGCTGCGCAAGGCCAGGTATGCCAGTTGCGCATCCCAAAGGCGTTCAGGTATGAAGGCGAGAATGTCGAAATCCCCGCGTCCGTTTCGGATGACCGCTTCTGCCATTTCTCGGGTAACCATTGCTTCGGGAACGGCCGTGATATTCTTCGGTTTTTTGCGCATGGCGTAGTCACAGACTGCTCCCGAACGGTACGCCTCCGGAATATTGCGCAGCTCGAAGCTGTGCCAGCTCTCCGTGCTGCCCGCGATGATTCGTTCTATACGTCCGGGTGTGAGGAAACGTCCCGGAATATGGCTCAGCACCTCTATTTCCTTGCTTTCGACGGCTGCTTCCACGATCTCTTCCGTGAACAGGTGTTCCGGCAGCCATTCTATGGCCGATACGATGTTATTGTGCCGCATACAGTTTCTTTTTAAGGTTGGACGAACGGACGATTCTCACAAGGCGGCACCCCCGGTAGACATAGAGTATCCTGGATTCCCGTTCGGCGAGTTCCTCAAGTCCCTGCCAGTGCTGCGGTGTATTTATCTTTTCGAGTCGGACATGGTTGTTCACATATACCGTGATCGGTTTCATGCTGTCATGGGAGGGCGTATCTTCGACGAAGAGCGGCTGTTCACAGTATTCTCCCTTGTCCATGACATGCCATCTGCCGTTATCGAACAGGAGGCACGTGTCCTCCATGCGGCCGAAAATGTCTGCGTTGTCCGCGATGCGTGATGCGGATTGCCGCGGTGTTTCCCGTCCGTCACGGATCTTTGAAAAACAGTGGACGGTATCGCCGGTTCCTGTCCATTTTCCATAGGGTGACGGTCCCAGTTTTTGTATGTCGCCCAGCGACAGCAGGGCATCTACCCGTCTGTCATTGGGATAGAACACCCGGAGTTTCCTCACAAGGTCTTTTGAAAGCGTCTCATGGAGCGCCTTGATGTGCCGGACACTGCCGTCCGGCAACAGTTTTCCGATTTGTATGCTCATAATAGTGCTATCTCTTGTTGTTGAAGTATAGCCGGGTCGTCCTTCTTTCGATTGACAGTCCGGCTTGAAAATTATGATTTACAGAAGTCTTCGGACTGGTATCCGGCCATGTCCGGTACGGAACCGCGTGTCATTCCGTCCTGTCGTCTTCCCGTCTTTTCATTTTCAGTTCCCTGCCGGTTGCCGTGCGGCAGAGCGGCAGTTTCCCGGAAGCGGTTTGCTTGCATCCCTCGACGAGCCGTCCTTCAGACACCATTTTCCCGTACATTTCCCTGATATAACGGTATGCCGGGGAGGTGTTCGAATAAACGGACTTCCCACGGAGTGTCTTGACACGCAGCTTTTCGACGAGTATTTCCAGCACCTGCTCCCGGCTCTTGTACAGGTTCCGGCGCTTGGTGCGGAAGGCGTCGAGAAAGACACCCCCGATAGTCATGTCATGAGTCTTGTGGTAATACGCGAGTTCTTCCTCCTCCGTCAGGTCGAGAATCTCGCCGTAAGTGTCAGTACGTAGGTACCGGAAGGTCGTTCCTTGTGCCAGAATCTTCTCGATAAGCTCCATGTGCTCTTTAAGAACAGGGCCCGATAACGATTGGGGATGACAGTACAGGCATGTCTTTCCGAGATACACCTCGGGACAACCGTCTTTGTATTTGTTTTCCTTGATGCTGAACCCTGTTTCCGTGAAAAGGCGCTTTACCTCGTCGAAGAAGCGTCCGGCTTTCTCTTCCGGCATGCGACCGCCGTCATAGCCGGACTCGACGCGGAAGTATGTGTCGATATATATCGGTGTGTCCATTTACAGTTCTGATTTTGATATGTTATATAAAGCATAGCCCGGAACCTCCCGCTCGGGTTCCGGGCATCGTTGAAAATATTCTCATAGACGTATGGAATCGAACACTTTGTCGATGTCCTCCTGCGCCAGCCCGATGTAGCGCCGGGTGGTTTCCAGGTTGGAATGGCGGAATATCTGGTTGAGCAGGATCAGGCCCTCGGCCGAGCGTCCCATCAGCTCGTAGACATAGCGCCCGAAAGTCTTGCGGAAGGTATGTGTGGAGAATGCCCTGATCGGCAGCCTGTACCTTACCTTGAATACCTTGAGCAGCCTGTTGATGTATTCCAGCGAGTAAGGTTTCCCGGTACGCGGGCTGAGAAAGATGTACTGTTCGGGGGCGGGTTGTCCGAGCATCTCGTACAGGAAACGGTTCTTCTCCTGCACGTCCCTGTTGAACTTGATCAGGCGGTTTTTCTTTGTTTTCTGCTCGATGCGGGTCATGGTGCTTTTTCCTAAGATGTCTTTCCAGCGCAGGGTCCTCACGTCGGAGGCCCTGCATGCCGTGCAGAACGACAGCCAGCAGTAGGTCTCCCACAGGTACTCGCCGTCCTTCTCAAGCCCGCGGACCAGCCTGTTATATTCCGCTATGGGCAGGTAGTCGGCTGTCGTCAGTTGTCCCTTGATTCTTGTCACGTGGCAGCCTTTTAAGATTCCGGCAACCCTTCCGAGAGCATCAGCTCGGCCAGCGCCCCGTTCTGGGGAATCATGGCCGGAATGTCCGTACGTCCGGGCTTGTAGATTTCGGTTGCCACGTTATAGATATCCCACGCCGTGAGCGTCTTCTTCTCTTCGGTGAGTTTGAGCAGGTCCTCGGTGAAGATGGAAATCTGGGACTGGTTCAGGGGATAGGTCTCCACCTTGGACGAAAGACGCTTGTCGGAACTGTCATGCGATACGCGCAATGCTGTCAGCAATCCGATGTAGGCGTACATCTCCACCGGGGTAATTACTTTCGCTTTCAGGCGGCGGATGCGTTCCCTGTCCTCGTTCATCTGTACCTCGAAGTTCGAGAGCCACTCGTCTACACGACCGAAAAGCTCTTCGGTGGTGACTTTGTCTTTCCCGTAGTTCGACACACTGCGTTCGGGGGAGAGGATGCACTGGTTGTGGCACACCCTGACGCACGGGCCGATGGCCGCCTGGATGCCGTCCTGATGGAAGGCGATGACAAGCGTCGTGGTCAGCTCGTCCGTTTCCCATTCCTTAATGCGGATGGTCGTATAAACGCGGCGCAGGATATGCGCCTCGACGGCCATCGCCCCGTACTTTTGTTCCACCTGGGGCAGGACGACCACGCCGGGCTGTGCCTTGTTCTTGTTCTGGGCGGCGAAGATTTCCTCCACCTCGTAATTCAGGTTGTGTTTCTGGCAGATGTCCGCCATGCGCTCTATCACCTCGTAATGGTAGATTCCCTTGAGCGGGTTGCCATAGATGTCATTTTCCTTGTGTGTGCGCCGGAGCGTGTCGAGCGTCATCACCTCGACGTTGTTGTTCTGGAAATCGAACTGCACGGGGGCGGCCGTTGTTGCTAATGCTGTTGCCATAATGATTGATATTAAAAAAGTTATACAATAAGAAAGGCGGTGAACCGTTGTCCATCGCCTTTCCGGAATTCATTTTGCGGTTTCAGGCAGGTAACGCCTGCATATCAGGTCCGTGATACTCGGGTAATACACGTTGCCATAAGTTCCGTATGGTCCGAAACGGGCAAGGAAGCGGAAGTAAAAATCTACCGGACGCCGGTAGCTCGTCTGTATTTTGGTTTTCAGCAGGCGGTAGGCGTACTCGTCAGAATTTTCCACCTTGACCTTGCGTCCGTTGAAATAATAGTTTCCCTCCTTATCTGAAGAAAACGATACCTCTTCCTTTGCCGGACGCTCGCCGGCAACGACCCTGAAGAAGTCCTCCAGGGAGCGGCAATCCTGGTATTCTACCGGAATCGTGTCGCCCTCTCGCAGTTTCACGTCCAGTTTGTCAAGCAGTGTCTTGATGGCGGGCGTGTAGATATTTTCGGATTGGAAGCATCTTGTATCCCGCCAGTATTTCTCGAAAAGAGAGCCGGTTTCAAGGAGTAGGAACAGGGTTTCACGCGCTGTCTGCGGTTTATCGGCCAGATATGGAATATACTCGGTCACCAGTATGGAAAGTGAAAGATACTCCTCCGGTTGCAGTTCGCTCTTCTGGTGCAGGTTACAGTGCCTCTCGAGCAGGGAGTCGATGTCGGCTTCCCGCAAGCTTTCGTCCGTCCATACCAGGCAACCTTCTTTCTTGCAGGCGGGACATTTATCCGCTCCATACGGCAGGAGCATCACCTTGCCGCAATCGGAACAGGTGACCAGGTCGCCTCGTTCCGTATAAACATCTACCGTTTCCATTCTCAATCCTCCGCGTAAGGCCATTCAAGGCAGCAGTCATTGCATACGGCCACGCCCTCGTCACTCAGAATGTCAATATCTGTGCCCCCACATTCGGGGCATACCGGTACCTTTTTCTTGTCCATTCGTCGCTCTGCCGCTTCTTCCGTCAGAAGCAGCGGCACCCAGTATGCCGATGTGCCGAAATCCCGTATCCCGTTTTCATCCTGTATGGGTTCACAACCTTTCGTTCCCATGTATTTCTGGGAGTCCGGCCAACACACGGCACGGTAACACTTGTCCCGTTCGGGAGATTTGCCGGTATGGCGTATATAGTCTTCCTCGGGCACGTAAAGCGCCCCGTTCTCCCCGCTTCCCCATGCCGGATAACCGGTTCCTTCTTCCTCGAAAGGAGCACTTTCCTCGGGAAATTCCACGAGTGCATATAACTTGTCATCCCATGCCAGGGAACACTCGCCGCAGTGGAACCGACTTTCGTGAATATCATAACGGATATTTTCCGAATTGCATTTCGGACAGATAATGTCTTTTGTTTTTACTTTCGGGAAACTCAGGATTTCTCCGGCAATGATTTCCATGCTGGGCCAGAACAACTGTTCGCAGTAATCGTCGGCCATCTTTTCCGCCAGATTCTGCATGTCGTCATCGCTGATCTTTTCCACATCGAAACCTTGTCCTTCCAGGTCATCGCGGTGGACGGACGTGATAGGGAAATACCCGGCGTTCAGCTCCCGGATAAATTGTCTTTCCTCTTCTGTCGGTTCGGGTAAGTTGTTGAAATATTCCCTGAGCCGTTGATAAAGTTCTCTTACCATAATTATATTCCTGTTTTTAATCTAATATCCACCAGTCGAGGACCAGTAGTTCCGGTCCATGATTTTTTCAAGTTCGAGGTCGGAACGTTCTTTCCAGAGGTCGAAGTCATCAAGCAGCTCCGTTCCGTCCTCCAGAGAAAGCACAGTATCCTCATTGTCAAACAGATAGTCTTGTATGTCATATCCGGACGGATAACGGTTTTCCCGGATGATTTCTTCTGCAATTTCCTTGTCCATTCGGTTGCCATTTTTTCAGTTCGCCGGTATTGTAACCGGATTCATTTGTTTTGTCTTTTCCTTGTAAAACCTGTCGATGGCAAGGAAGTAGTCCTCCGCATCCCAATCAGTGCCCGCATGCTCAGTCTCGAATTCTTCCGCCCACTGGACGATCTCGGCATTGACGGCACGGGAGTCCCTGTCCTCCCACAGGTTGTCCGCCCCGGCATTGTAGGCAAGGTCCACGACAGCCTCCTGCAACTTGTTGTAGCCGTTACACTCTCTACCGTTGGAACGCAGCCATAAGTCCACGTCGACGGCATCCTCTTCCGTCGTCCCATTGTGCAGGCACAGGCACTGCCCGTTGCCGTTATGGCATACGAGGACCGGCCGTTTGGTGTCGGGGCATATCCGTACCAGCAGCTCATTGGCGGCAAGTGTTTCCGTATCATGCCCATTGAGCATTGCAGGAAGCGCCTGGCTGACCAGACTCAGGATTTCCTGTTCCTCCTTTGTCCCGGACGGCTTGGAAGCCAACAGGTTCTGTATGCGTTTAAGAAGATTGTAAATCATAATCAGCAGTCATTATGTTCTTTCCAGATTTTACGTTTCTCGTCATAGCCCTTGTTTTCCCACCATTCATTGCAGGTTTCGGCAAACCCCTGATGGTTGTCTCCGGCCGGACACTTGTCCTGACGGCAACCCGTGATCTGTTCCATTTGATTTGCGTCCAACGAGTTCCACCATTCCTCCATGCGTTCTTTGAACTCTTTTAAAGTACAGAATGGCTGATGGTCCTCGCATTCGTCGCACCAGTTATCATAGCGGTCTATACCCGTGGTACCGATGAATGTACGGGCATTCGGATCCACCCATGCCTGGGTCTGTATATTGTCTGAACCGCACCCCTCGCATACGACAATCTCGTCGTCATTGACATCAGCGGAGATGAACCCGTGTTCTTCCAGCCAGTGGGCAATCTCAAGCAATCCCTCGGTCTGTACCTGTCCGATGGGCTCATCGAAATCCTCGCCGGCTTCGCCGTTGAGCGTGCAGAGCAGTTTGCCGTTCCCGTCGATGAAAAGTTCATAAACGGTCGCACTTTCATAACCGCCGTATCCGTAAAAAGCGGAATTGTGGACCACCACTATCGGGGAGGTTTCATACTCCGCTGATTCCGCCTCCCGGTAATGTACGCCGCAGTTGCGGTAGAACGTGCCGATGATGTTGTTCTCCTTCTTCACGGCGTCGCGGATTTTCTCCATAAGTGATCTTCTGATGGAGATGATACTGAGGTGCGCATAATCCTTACGGAGACGTCTGTACACTTCCTGCTCGAAGTTGCCTCGAACAGAGTCGAAAGGGGATACGCCGGCGTTCTCCCGGATATATTTGTCCTCGTTAAAGTTGTAGCGCCGGCAGACAATATTCTTGACGCGGCGGAATTCCTCTCCGGCAAATTTGAGGATACTGTTCTCGCCTAGCGAAGTCGGAAAATAGCAGCGGGGCATGTGCACTGTCATTTCACGGTAAAGTGTGTCATCGTCTTCCGGAAAGGTTCTGTCTGTTTCCGGCTTTGTAGGTTTTTCCTGTTCCATGTTGCTTGTTTTTTATCTGTAGTTGAACAATTTCCGGTTTGCCGCCCGTTGCATGGCGGTCACCATATTCTTATGTCATAATCTTTAAAATAGTATTCCAACTCTTTTAATCCTTCCAAAGAGTGCAGCTCGTTCTTTCCGGTCACTTCGATGTCGACGGATACTGCATTTTCATCTTTGATGTTTACTTTGGCATTGTCAAACACGCATCTTACATATTCTGCAATGCATGAGGCAGGCAGGTCGTTTTTTACAATATTAAGTACCATATTATTTATTGTTCATTAAATGTTTGCTACGTCCATAAACCGGGCACCGCTTGCGGTATCTGCATTCGCCCCGGGCCGCGTCGGTATGCGCCCGGTGCCATTCATCCCAGCTCTTCACTCCATTGTCTGTAAGGAATATGATCAGTTGCATGCAGCAGAAACCGCGTTCCTCACGTTTCCGGTCATGAAGGTTGGCCAGCCCGTTATCTTTAGGTTTCATACAGGTTTGATGTTACGGCAGGTTTGCTCGAAACGCCTTCATGGCATATCATTAAAACCATGAGACATGCACATAGGCATCGCTTTGGTCACTGCCGTTGATTAGACAATCAAGTACTTCGATAAACTTTTCCCGGTCCATCCCGGCCTTTGCCAGGCAGGAATAAAATTCTTCGGCATTCTGCCGGAAGGTTTCATCCTGTTCTGAGATATGTTTTCTTAGCTGCTGCAGACCCGAACGGGCTATTTCGAAGTCATCGGTATAGGCGTCTTCTGCGGAGTTATCAACTTCGAACATTGTCAGGATATCATAAAAGATATCCTGACCGCCCCCGCCATACATACCCGGATATTTGTATTCGATTTGCCAAACTCTGGCTACATGTAGTTTTCTGGCCATTATCTTTTCATTTTTCGGATTTGTTGTCTTATGCAGTGCAGCATCAATTCGATACCACGGATGCTTTCCTCATTCTCTTTCAGTTTGTAATAGTAGGCGTTCGCTTCGTCGTAGTCTTCCCGTGCCTTGCGCAATCTGCATTCCTTGGCGTCACGGACCTGTTCATGGGACAGGTCGTAACCGATGAACTCGTCCATGAAACAGGAAACCGTACGCCCGTAATAGTGGTCCGTGCGGGTTTCCACCGCAGTACGGATGATGTCGTCGCACCGCCTTCCGAGTGTCCGGAGTACGTCGCTGATATGCCGGTCATGGTACTCGTAACCGAAGAAACGGGTATACCACTCGTGTTCCTGCCGGTTTGTCTTCCCCGCGTAATACTCGTACCATTGGGCGTCGCACTTGGTGTGCCTCTGGGTAACCTTGAATATGGCATACTCTTCACCGATCCATGTAAAACGTGAGAGTATCTCACTCGCTTCTTCCTCATAGTAGCTATCCCGCCAATTCAATTCTTCGGTCTGGCTGAGCGGGAGGAATGACTGTTTGGTGATCCACTGCCCGAAACCTTTGTGCGTGACATGCGGAAGCACTTTCACGACCTTGCTCCATGCCTCGTTGCAGGCTTCATCCAGTGAAGGGAAACTTTCAGGAAAGCGTTCCCTGTCCGTTCCGTCTCGCAACACCTCGTTCCAATCTTTGTCGCAGACAATGAGGGTGAGGTCCTCCCTCACATGGCAGTCGCGTTCGCAATAGCCGTAGGGAGCATCGCAGAGCGTGTACCACTCCTTCGGTCCATAACCGTCGTCACGTCCCAGATAGCGTTTGGGCTTACCCTTCTCTGTCTGCACCTCCCACACTTCCGTGCAGTTTCCACGGTCGATATGGTGCAGGCGTACCCTGATTTCCTTGTTATCTCGTTTTTCTTCCATGTCGTTTTCATTTTTAGTATGGCCTGTCTTTTTCTTCGAGAATCCGGTAGATTTCTTCAAGGTCATGCTCATTGTCTATCGGTTGCCCGTATTCCGTATCCACGATGACCACCCTGGCATTGGCCAGGTGACATCCTGCTATCGTCTTGTCATAGCCGCTCCATTCAGGATTGATTTCTGTTACCGTGTCAAATTCAAGTCCGTATGATGTCTTCATTGTATTTCCAGTTATTATGCGTATTTTTCTATTTTATGCTACCGCTTTGTTCTGCCCGTCGATAATATGCCTGCATTCGGCTTCCAGTTCTTTCATACATTCCGTACCATAGAATCCCCAACAACTGTCCAGTTCATTGTCATCGTCACTTTCCGGCATGATGCGATACCCGAAAACTTCCCCGGTATAGTAGTTGTCAAGGGTACTGATTTCGTCTTGCAGGTATCCCTCGATCCGCTTCCTGCGTTTCGCGGTGATGTTCTTCCACCCGTATTCCCGGCGCACCTTGTCCAACGGTACCGCGATGATTCCGAAAAATCCGGAATCCCACGGGCAGCTGAACGGCGAGGTGGATATTGTAATGCCGCCATGGTCGTAGAGGTAGACCGGCAGGGCGATATATTCCTTCAGGAACGATTCCCGGAAATTTCCGATATGCCCTTCAAAAACCTTGTCGATATCGAAGTGGTCATCAAACTCCTTCTCCGGGCGGTAGCGACGATGTGCCGTATAAAGCGTACCGAGATTGTCATATGCTTCACGCGGGCTTCGGGCGTCATCATCATAATAGATGTTGATGCGGTACCCGTTATATTTGATTTGATTATATAGATTCATTTGCCTGGGTATTATGTCTTGTTACAAAGTCTTACAAATTGTTCCGTAATCTCGTCCCGCTCGAACTCGTCGCAGTTCAGGTCGAAGAATATACCCGAAGCCGCGAGCATGTCACGGGCTTCCCCGTAGGTAAGGTCGTTCCTGTGCCTGTATCTGTCCACCATGTCCCGATGTTCGGCTTCCGCCCGGTCGTGCAGCCTCATTTTATACAGCCTGTACCATGCGGGGAACTGTTCCTTGGAAACCATATTTTCCAGCTGCAAGTCCCGGTATCTTCCCGGTGCCAGCAGGATGTGGCTGTCAATGTAGGACTTCGCCTCGGCTATGATTCCCTCCCTGGTGAAGGGACGGTGGGAGCGTGCCGTGAAATGCACCCATCCACCATGCAACGGGTGTTCGATTTCAATCTGCACACCCTGCCTCCTGACATGTACCACGATATAGGCGGTCTGGCCGGGGAACATATCGTCCTTGAGGCTCACTCCCCGGCAGGCCGGCGGGTCAACATGGATGTAGTGGTCCTGCCTTGCGCCCCCGAGGAACCTTTCAAGCTGCCGCATCGACTGGCGGTAGATGAATGTCCCCACGCGGCACTGGCCTCGGCGGATGTCGCCGTAATAGTACTTTCTTGCCCTTGCTCCGGTAATGCGGGACTCGTCCGATGCCTCGAAATAGCTCCGGTAGGTATCGTCCGTACGGCAGAAATCATATATTTCCTGAAAAGTCCTTGTTTTCATTTGTTACTCCTTTTTATGTATTGTCTTCTTCCGGCGGGGGAAATTCCCCCGTCCTGTAAAATATCTCTCCGAGACGGTCAGCCTGTTCCGCCAGACCTCTCTTCCGGACAGCCGACACGGCATCGCGTGCGGCCTTTTCGTACATGCCCAGCAGTACCGCCTCGGGCAGGCGTTTCGTCCGCCACACCTCCTGTGCGGTGGCGAGCATCTCCACCTCGCAGCCCAGATGGCTGGCCGTGAGGATAATGACGGCATTGCCGATGAAGTTCGGTACGCGTTCTTCCTGTTGTTCTCCTTTCATTGTTCCGTGCCTTTAATCCGTTTCGAACTCGTCTTCATAGACCTCGATCTCCTTCCTGCTCTCGCAGATGCGTACCAGCCAGGTGTATTGGAGCCGTTCCAACAGTTCTATACGGCGATAGCCCTTGTAGGGCACTTTCAGCGTTGCAATGTCTCCCGGTTTCATGTCAGGCGGGTATTTCAAACTGGACATGGAAATGGAATTCGCTTATCAGGCTGCAAATCTGCGGTACTGATTTAGGATCCTCCCCGTAAGGGTAGAAGATGGTCCGGCAACGTGTCAGGCATCGGATACCCTGTTTTCGTAACCGGTACAGCAGGTAGGCCCTGCGTCGTAGTTGTTTCTTGCTCATCGTATAAAGGATTATGTCGTTTTGATTAGAATAGCGGTGTGGTCGTCAAACAGGGGCATCTCTTTACGTTTTCGATGTAATGCCTCCATTGAAAGATGCTCATCTTGTGTTAACAGGGATGAGCATCATTTCAATGGAGGGAGTACTAATTTATTCTGACCCGCCACACCGTGCCGCCTACCGGGCGGATGGTGATGACGGCCTATTTCTTACGCCATGCCGCCATCTTCTTTTTGATGTTGATATTGTTGTCCGCCAGCATTTTTTTCAGGACTGCCAGCAACCGCCAGCCTTCTCCGTTTTTATACTCTTCCGCCTTGGCTGACAGGAACGTCAGTGACTGGTACTTGTCCAGACGCCGACCCCGGTCATTGACAGCCGTGCAACCGTGGAAACGAATCAGGTTCTGCATGGTAAAGAACGCCCCGGCTCCCTTATAGGCATCCATCCATGCCTTGCTTTGAGGAGTGCCCCATGGCAGCCGGATACGACGGTCATTGAACTGTCTGACCGCGTTGTAAAGCTGTGTGGCGTCCAACGCGTGCCTGATGTGGGTTATCGCGATGGAAAGCGGGTAGTACAGTTTGGATTGCAGGTCCTCCACGAAAATATTACGGCCGTGTATACGCTTGTAGGGAACTCCCTTGCATTTTCTTGTTTCCAGGTTGCCCACGTGTTTTTTCAGCGCGTTGACATAGTCGCTCGCGATGGCCAAAACCACATCACGGTTGAACCAGCGGTTTCTCTCGGCAAAACCCGTGATGTCCTTGTGTTCCATCTTCATCTGGGCGTGCAGCTCGTTCAAGAGCATTTTCCACTGGTAATCATAGCCTTTCCGGTGAATCATCTCGGTCACCCCTGCCGGCTCTTTCACGGTAATGCGTGTATGACATCATATGGAACATTTGTGCCATGACCCACCGGCGGAAGAGTCGGTTGTTGGGAACGGTACCCTGTGCCATGATGCTGCCGAATATCGGGTCGTTGTCATCCAGGATGGTAAGTTTCCCGTCTTTGTTGGAGGCGATATACTCGCCGCCCTCGGCTCCCTGCATGGCGAACAGGCAGCTCACGTCCACACCGGCACCGCGGAGTGCCTCGATACGCTCCCGCGCCCCTTTGGGAAGTCCGGCAGGAGAATTATGGCCGGCCACCACCGGATAGACGGTGCCCAAATCCGAATTCTTGCCGATAACGGTGCCCGTGGCGGCAAATTCCTTGTCCGCGATGGCGAATTCCGTGCCGCATCCGGGGCACAGGACTTTTGTTTCTTGTTTCTTTCTACTCATTGTGAATTTGTTAATAATTGATTACTTCCGGGTTCCACCCATTTTCTGAGTATCACCAGGTCCTTGTCTTTTTCGCTTTGCCAGAACCATTTGCCCATCGTTTCGGGATTCCATGTGAACCCGCCTATAATCCGGCAGAGGATATAGAATTCCAGCTCGAATTGCGCGGTATCCCGGTGTTGCCCGTACAGCATGTCCCCGTCCTCGAGGTCACTTTCGGGCAATGCCATGAAATACCGGCGGGACTTGCTCTGGCTGCGCTCCGATGGTATCGAATGTTTATAGCGGCGGTACAGCTCCTCCACATCCGTGAAAAAATCCCCGCAGCCGTACTCCGGCAACCACGGAGCGCCATCATACCTGCCGTTCCGTATCATGTGTCTCCCGTTTACTTTTAAACTTCTGGACTGGAAATCAATCCGGAAATTTGCGCCGTTCTCTATGGCGGTGACGGTTTCTCGGTAAATATCTTCCATTTTCTCACCTGTTTACAATTAATGGCACTCAAACCCCTGGCGCGTATCTTTATAGTCCTGATAAATACAGTAGGACTTCGGTCCTGAACCAGGTAGTTGCCTGGCTCAGGACCAAGCTTGAATACTGTATCTTGAATTTGGGTCCCTCGTGCATATGCGGTCGCGCTACCTTCTGTTCAGGGGACTCATCCGGACGGCACATCCCTTTAAAAACCTGATACGGGCCGCGAGTACAGCTGGAACCTGTGTCATCTGTCGTGTTAGCAGGAGATAACACAGGCTCCAGCCGTGTGAATTGCGGCTCTGTTGAAATCCCGGCCTTGCCCCCTTTGCCCTGTGCTGTTCTTTTTGCGGTTCCCGGAATGCCGGCACGTTCCTTTACAGGTCCGATGTCTGCTGTGGCGGAAGCCGGAATGGCGCCGTCGTATAACGTTAGGGATACGACGGCGCGAGACGGGCTTATCGGGGACAGCAGGCTGAATCCATTCCCCCGAACCGCACGTTCCCGTGCTGGAAAAGACTGAAAGTTCTCATAATACCGGCACATGGCTTTATGCTTCCGATGTATCCCGCGTATGGGTCTTCTGCGGAGTCCGAAGGCGACGGTCAGCCGCCTTCAGACTCGGAAAGAAGACGTTGGTACGCGGGATGCCCAAACCTATTCCTTGAACTTTCCCGGTGTGCTCCGGTAACGGGTACGGGACAGACGGCACATGACTTTAATTTCCCGATACATTACAGGCGCAGCCAGAATCGAGATGGGATTAACCGGGTGTTAGACCGGTTAATCTCGATATGGATTCTGGTTATAAGCCTGTAACGTTGAATAGCCTGCCCGTCCACCCGTTCTGCCGTGTGCCCGGCGTAACTTATAGCGATGCCACCAGCGTGTTGTACACCGCCCGGCTGGTCAGAAGGGCGTTACGCATGCAGCCGACAGTCAGGTAACCCGGTATGTCCCGGTCTGTTTTATCGCGGTTGGCCTTCACGTTGCGTCCCCGTCCCCGGACGATGCAGCCATCCGGTTTGGTTCGGACATATCCCAGACCGCCGATCTTGCACCTGCCCGTCTGAACGGCTCTAAAGCAGTCCATCACGAACTTGTTCAGCTCGTTGAGGTCACTCTTCACATTACAGACCGGCAATACCTGTATCGCCCAGCTGAACTCGCCCTTGTACAGGTAACGGTTCACGGCGTCCACGGCTTTTGCCAGTGTCGTGTCCCGGCAGCGGATTGTCCGCCGCTCGATCTCGTGCTGGAAGGTCTTGATGCGTGATGACGAGAGCGAGACCATGCCGCCCTTGATACTGAATCCTAAGAACTTGAACCAGACATCGGCTGCCAGGTATTCCACTTTCTTGGGATTTAGCTTCATGGATTTATCTTCCAGGCGTTTTTGGAGTGTGTCCATCGCTTTTTCATAATCCTTGCCGATAAAAAGCATATCGTCGGAATACCGGACGTAGTAGCCGTTCATTTGTGACAGTTCCCTGTCTAGGTCGTAGAGCAGTACATCCGCCAGCCAGCTAGCCACAGCACAACCCTGTTTCAAGGATTGATACTTGCTTTGCAACCGGTTATCTTCATCGAAATAGAGGTCCGAGTGGTAATATTTCCTAAGTACGTCTATCAGGGCAGACTGGCCGTGTTTGGCCTCCACCTTGTCGAACGCCTCGTCGATGAACCGTATCGGAACACTGTCGAAGTATTTGGAAAGGTCGGACTTCCAGCCCAGACAGCCGCTATTGCCGGTTTCTGTCATCCGGTGGCTGACTTCCGTAACTACCTTGCCGCACCCTATACCGGTCTGGTAGGACTTGCACGAAGAGTGCAGCATCTCCGGCATCAACTCGAAGAGCAGGTCGTTGGCGATACCCAGTACTACGCGGTCCATCGGCTCGTTTACGTACACTGTGCGGAACTCACCGTTGTCCTTGGGTATCTGCGCCGTGTGGGGAGGGGAAATCTCGTACTTTCCCCGGCGCATGGCATAGGCCATCGCCATACGGGTATGCTCGTCGGTCAGCCGAATAAGTTGGTCTTTCCTAATGTCTTTCAGCACGCCTTTCTCAATGGCCTTCGTCCACCGGCCTATGTCGAAGAACATTTGCAATATCTTGTCTTCATTCATGGCACTCAAAACTTTTTTGGGAAAGGATAAAATTCAGTATGTCCATGCCGGATTCTACGTCACATTCCTGCTCGTACTCCTCGCCCGTGTAGTAACTGTAACCCATGATGAAGATTTTCCCGTCTTTCCGGAGCGACGCGTTCGTGATGACCAGTTCCACGGGGTCACGGTCCACAACATGGAGATAGGTCGAGGATTGTTCACCGTTGTCATCAAGGCTGCCGCCACACTCGGAAAGCAGCTTCACGGACAGGGCGTAACATTTTTCATTCAGGGCTTTCTCCGCCACGTGATGGTTGTTCATCTCTTCCGTAAGTGTTCGGATGCGGTCACCGCGTCTCTGCTCGGGAACCGGTTCGAAAGCGGTTTCGAACATCCAGACAGGCATCCATTTATGGAAGACGGCGGGTCCCAAGCGGCATATGTAAACTTCATCGTTCTCTTTCTCCGTCTCCGGGATATCCATTCCCGAGGCTCGTGCTGCCGCTACGCTCATGCGCTCGAAACCGCCGAGGCAGGAAGGTGCCGACTTCAAACGGTAGGGACGGATGTTTCCTACAGGGACACCCATTGACATAAGTAGCATCCCCTTAAAAGTGTCGGTAACGGGAGTGGTTTGCTGTTTGTTCATTCTTTTATTCATTTTCTGGTCTTTGTACATACATTATGATTTCTCACGCATCCTCCGCAAGGGCCACAAGCCGCTCTTCCGGCAGCAGGAACTCCTCGTCCGTGAAGTAATAGCAGATTTTCCGGTCCACGGCCTCCGCCTCGTCCGATATGGGTGCGCCGTCTTTGCCGACCAGCACGTCTTGCAGACCCGTTACAGAGACCAGGGTTTTGTATTCCCCGCCCGTTCCACGGAACAGCGTCAGTTCCCTGACAAAATATTCCCTGTCATTCCATGTGATAATCTCAAACATTTCCTCCACTTCCGGGAACAGCCGGCACAGGACCGGAAACAGTTTGCAGGCATCGCTCCGGAGCATCAGGAAGACACATTCCATCAGGCATAGTCCGGCATCTTTGAGCATGGGCAGCAATACGTCCGTGCCTGCTCCGTTTGCCTCTGCCACTATCAGGGCTTTCCAGTATCCTTCCTGGAATGAGTCCGTCCAAGGGATGAGTTCGGCTGCCCTGACGGAATAGGAAACCGCGATTTCTTCCGGATTGTCCTCGTCCGTGGAAATCAGTCCTATTTTCGTGTCATCTTCGACAGGCTCCTTTACCGGCAGGCAGACTTTCATTTTCCGGAACGTGTCCGTGTCCTCGTCCGCCCAGTTGACAAAGCCGCCGAATCTTATAAAATCATATCTGCTCATTTGTCATTATTGTTTATTGTTATTTACCTTACAATTCTTCCGGTTCTCCATCGTTGATACTCCGGTAGAAACGGTCTCCGTCCGCCCACTTCTTGGCGGTGATAGCCAGCTCGAAAGCTTCCTCTATGGAAAGGCCGTCGGCGGGAAGGGCATCAAGGAGTTCTCCCATGCATACGTCATTCTCGCGATACTCTTTCTGCACCTTTCCGAGTGTCATTCTGCCCTTGTCCGTCTTTTTACGCCACAAAAGCATCTGTTGTATCCAATTTTTCATGCGATTCTTTTATTAAAGGAAATCCTTGGCATAACTGCGGGCTTCATTGAAAGTGTTGAAGCCGATTCCACTCATGCAAGAGATTGCCCAGTATCTTAATTTCCTGCTTTCGGCACGGGCAAGATAGATTTGCCCGATACGAATCCCGTCTTTGAGAATGTCATGCCGCTTGTCTTTTGTAATCCGTACCATGTTCCGACATTCACTTGTCCATTTTCCAAAATCCGTAATCGGACCCGTCACCGAGATGAGCACCGAAATAGTACCCCTCCGGTGAGTAACTATCGAGCGTGTCGAACAGCGATTCCAGCAATCCCGCCGCGTCATCGCTGTTCCACCAGTCTGCTTCTTTGTCCTCCATGGCATGGGCGGGGATGGCATTCATCACCTGCACGTACTCCGGTGTGTCACGGATAACGTCCAAGAACGCCGGAATCAGGTCCTGCGTGCGCATCGTGCCGTGGGAGATACTCTCTCCCGGCACGGCATGGAGGCGGTTTTGTGTCCTCTCGTCTATGAACATGGCATTTAGATAAAGGGCAGACGGGTATCTTCCAGCATGGAGGCCAGCATTTGACACATCTCGTATGAAGCACGGTTGCGGTCGTCAATGCAGCGTGAATCACGCCCTGCCATAGCGGTAATGGAAGCCTTTACCGTTCTGAAGAATGTCTGTTCCAGTGTCTTGTGGAAATAAGGAAGAGCCTGGGCGAAACGTTCGGACTTGAATCCCAAATCGTTCATGGCGTATTCCAGCTGTTTGGCCGCCTTGTACTCGCGGCTGTTCTCCAGGCTTTCCGGAATATCACCGAACTGTGCGGTCCGGAGCTGGCGTTCCAGTTCGATGACGGCCACCGAAAGCAACAGCTTGATGGCTTCCGGGTTGCCGATACCGTGTTTCTGCCCGTCAGCGGTATGGAACTCGATCAGGTTTACACTGTTATTCTCTTGTAATTCTTTGTAGCATGCGAGGGTCTTGCTGAGCGCTTTTGCTTTCTCTTTATCCATAATTTTATCTGATTTGATTGTTATTGCACACAAGTACGTCCCCAACGATGAAGTCTTTCGACGCCGGGTGATGAGCACGGAATATCCTGCTCGCTTCAAGATTGAGGGACAGAGGGATAAATTTGCCTTCCTCGTTGACGACCATTGTCGTGTTCCCGTCCAGTTCCACCAGTTCGATGTAGCCGCCGACAATCGCCTGCATCTCCTCCAGCGTGAAGTCTGAGCCATTGGCTGGCTGCACGGGTTGGCGTGTTCCGTCCGTTTTGATGATTTCTGTCATAGTTGCTTTGAAATTTTAAGATTCATGACTCGCCAGTATATCCAAAATCTGTTGCAAAGGGAATTTTTCAGTCCAGAATCGCTCGTCGGTATGTTTGCCGTACGCCCGGTATCTGGCTTCCCCGTTTGCAAATACCGCCAAGATATGGCTGACCAGCACATTGTCCGGCGGAACCAACCTTTCCAGTTCCGTTTCGGTCAGTTCCACGAAGCACCAGTTATTGTCTTCCGGCAAGTCCTCGCTGCCCAGTATCCCGTCCTCGTCCGGCTGGTAAAAACCAACCGATATGTCATAAAAGTTCAAAGACTGGAAACTGATGTCATCCTTGAATGGCTTGACGGCTTCCAGCCTGCCGGACTGTGTCTGTCTCCACTCTTTTGACAGGTACACGATTGCAAAGTCGCAGCAATCCCATGCACTGTCAGTTCCTGCCTTGAGCAGGAGGTATGGGGTAGGTTCATTTGAGATTTTCATCGTATTTCCCTCCTTTTATGCCACGCGTGATACCGTTTCACGGTGCGTAGCTGGTTAATGATATGGCCAAAAAGCTTGCGTGAATAGATGCGGTAATGGAACACAGCCGAATACTCGCATACATTGCCGTGAAAGTCCACGTGGGAGCGGTCATCCGCAAAGTCGAACAAGTCGCCCTGGATTTCCAGCGTGTATTTGTTCTTCCGTAGCCAGTCAAAAAACTCGAAGATGTCCTTCTTTTGGGAGTAGAAAGTACAGTATTCGTAGCGGTTTCCGCGCAGGTTCCTCAGCAATGCCGCCATCTCGTTCCGTTCCCGGCGGTCGCCAAATTCGGATCCCGTCCGAGTGGCGAGGTTCTTCAGGAAATATATTTTACCTCCATACTCGAAATAGTACGGTATGTAGGTGACCGTCTTTTTGTACCAATTGACATATTTGACAAAGGAAGCCTTCTTGACGATGGCGGGATGCAGGTTTACTTTCTCCATGTGTTCCCGAATCTGGCGGTAGATTTCCACATTGGAAAGACGTACGGGACGTTCCGCCCGGAAATACCTGCCGTCCGACTCGAAACAGAGCGCGTACAGGTTTCGGTAATACGGTTCCCCGACAAAGAACCAGTCGCTCTGCATGCGGGCCGGAGGCAGGCATTCCAGCAGTTCGTAATAACGTTCCTCCGTAATTTCATGGAAGGGCTTGCAAAGTGCCCGGGTATAACGCTTCACAAGCAGTGTCATGCGTACCGGTGATACAGCGACCAGGTACGGGTTCTTCTCCCTTTCGCGCAGTGCTTCCAGCGTCTCGCCGCCGTAGTCGCTGTGCATGTCATCCGACATCGACGTGAGGCATGTCCCGTCGAAATAACGTGAATCGATGATGTATCTCATGGGCACTGGATTAAATGGTTATTTTCAACACCTGACCGGCGGCATATTCGGCATTGCGGGTGAGCTGGCGCTGCCATGCCTGGTTGCGTGGCGCCCACTTGAAAGCGTTACGCTTCAAGGTCGTACGCATATCGGTATCGGGTATTTTGTCGAAGAGGATTTGCAGGCGGTCTTCTTCGAAGTTGTAGACCACCTTGCCGCCATCGAACGGAATCTCACGATTTTCACGGCTTGCCCGTTCCTGCTGCTTTTCCCGCACCTTGCGGACGAGTTCGGGATACTTGAAGATTGAATGGCGTGCCGTGACGACAGGTTTCTTGACTTTGTCGTTCCACTCTCGCAGACGAGCGACGGCACGGTCGATGATTTCCACGTTGCCATGGTTGACATAGGTGGAGAGTCGCCCGGCGAGGTTGCTGACGAAGAGAGCCCGGCTATAGCCTCGTGCCGTACCCGTATCGATACCGTGAATGGTCGAGGCGGCATCGTCGATAAAGGCTTTGACCTTCTGCCACTCCTCCTCGAGACGCTGTTCTTCGGGCTTGGCCGCTTCGGTAGCCTTGCGAATCGCTTCGAGTGCACGTTCTCGCCATTCCCGGAACGCCGTGACGCTCTTGGCGTGGCTGTTGCAGGCCTTTTCGTTGCGGCCCGTGTTGAAGCGTGCAGGTCCCGTAATCATCGCGCTGGCACAACGGCTGTTGGCGGCGATCATGGCAGAGAAATAGCGTTTGTAGTTTTCCATGTAACGTTCCCGCTGCTGCTCGGGCATCGACTGCAAATCCTCGTGCAGTTCCTTTTCGTGCGAGGCGATGTCTGACTCACCCCGCTCGTCGGGTGAGAAGGAGGTGAGGTTGTAGGAGCTGCACGCCTGCTTGAAATATTCTTCCAGATAGCCCGGGTGCGCCACTTCCACAACTTCCCAGTCCTTGAAGTCCGCCGGGGCGAGGATTTCTTCCTTGCCCGGATTCCCTACAAGATGGGAATAGCTGCAATACCCGTGTCTCTTTCCCCTGAAAAGAAACGCTACCGGTTCGCTTTCCGGGGCATCCACACGCCGCACCATGGTCACACGATGGGCATTTTCCTTTGTCAATAATGTTGTTTCCATACCTTTCTTCTTGATTTCGTTATTTGATTGTTTCCGATTTTTATTGTTGCTTCATCCGGGCGGCATGGTCCATTACAGAGGCGAACCCCACCTCGATACCTATCTGGTATCCGCCCTTGATGGTCGATTCCAGCTCCGCCTCGCTTTCGATCAGGGATTCCGAATCATCGGCATAAAGCCTGTACAGGGAGAATACGTCTGCCTCCCATAGCTTCCGGGCATTTTCCGCCGATACAAGCAGCCACACGAAACCGTCCTCACGGGTTACCTTGACGGCGGCTTCGCTATGGCTCAGAGTCCGCCACTCCTTGATGTCCAGTGCCACCCTCCACACGATATACATCAGCGCATCGTGGCGGCTTTTAATATCAGGGGAATCGCACAGGCGGCTGGCCACATCTTTGAGTGTCCGGAAAGAGTCCGCCATGAACTGCTCCACGACATACGGCTTTTCGGCAATGGCGGAACAGGCATCGTCCGCCCTGCCTGATTCCGGAACGGTCTGAATATCCTCCTCTTCAAGGAAGATTTCACGGTGCAGGTAGTCCAAGTAGTAATATGATTTCATTCCGCTTATTCTTTGGGGGTGAAAGTGATTCTCGTGTGCCCGTCATAACCGAAGGACGGTTTCAGGCCGAAGGCTTCGGCATCACTGCTGATGCAGCAGATGTCCCAAATCTCCAACCCTCCGGCGCAGGTTATGACGGTATTGTTTTCAGATATTTGCGGCGACTTGTCTTTCAATGCAGCCCCGCCGCAGATGCCGCGTAGAATAACACCACGCTGGTGGGTAGTAAGTTCTTTCGTTTCCATAGACCTAATCTTTTGCTTTTACACCGAACATGTTCTCCATTGTACTGGCGAGGGCTTCCTTGAAACCGTCGCTTACGCCCCAGTATTCAAGTAACCCGTTGCCGATGACCTGCATCTGTTTGTCGGTGGGCATATCGCCATCATACCCGTATTCCTTGAGCAGGGCACGGCTGATGATGACACCTTTTATCTCGTTGATTCTATGTTCCTCTCCCATAGCCGTTAATACATCTTTACCCGCAGACCAGATATCTGCTTTCTCGTTATTTCTGTCATTTTCTTTATCCGTTTATAAAAGCATAGGGGCATTCCGCCCCCATAGTTGTTTTCCTGTTACAATCCAAATAAAATTGGATCAAAGTTTTCGGTTAAATTTGTTTTTATCTTATTTACAGCGTATTGCATTTCTTGGTGAACTTCTCGGCCAAAGGTCAAGGCACGAGAGCCTCCGCCGGCCTTTGATCGAGCCGGTGCGGAGGCACATCGTGCTTAACACCTTTGGCTCTCTCGAAAGCCGAGATTTCAGAACCCGAAAAAATCCTTCGATAAACAGATTTTCCTTAGCGGTCAGCTCTCTGCCGCATATCCCTTATTAGTTTACAAAGGCCAGAGGAGCAGATTATTTTAAGCGGACGTTAACGCCGCAACAACTATGTAGTATTCTCTCTGGGAAAATCCGTTTACCGGAAGGGTTTCTCTATGACACGATACTATTGACATATTCGGTCTGATGTTTCAGCACAAAGAATAGACGGTTTACCAGTTTGCGGGCGACCTTTACGATAGCTTTGCTCTTGGGCATCCGTTTGCATTGTTCCGTATAGAACAGGTTCATCGCAGGGTCTTGACGTACCGCCACCCATGCCGCTTCTATCAGGTTACAGCGCATAACGGCGTGTTTTCGTATGGTAATATCCCCCGTCCCATCTTTCTCTCCGCTGGAGTGGCACATCGGGATCATTCCGATATAGGCAGCCAGTTGTTCGGCATTGCGGAAGCGGGTTATGTCGCATATCTCGGAGAGGAACGCCATTCCCGTAGCCTGCCCGAACCCCGGAACGCTCATAATCAACCGCAGCGGTTCGCGGAATCGATCCGTCTTGGCCAATGTCCGTAAAGCCCGTGTCATCTCCAGTTTCTGACGGCGTAACTCTTCCAGATGCCGGATATGAATGTCGAGGGCCTGACGGCCGCTCGGGGTGAGCGTCTCTATCTCCTTCAACCAGGCGAAAAAGCGCTTCGACCAGTTGGAAAACGGAGTGAGAAACTCCTGCGGAATCTCGATGCCTAAATACCGAAGTTGAGACTTGAGCCGATTCTTCTGACGGGTCGTGTCTTTGGTTATCGAGTTCTTCAATCTTATCAAGGAACGCATCTCCAACGATACGCTGTCCGGCGTATAAATGCCTTTCAGCTCGTTGGCTCTTAAACTCCGCGCCAGCTTACCGCTGTCCACGGTGTCGGTCTTACGCAGCTTTTCGCTGCTCTTGGTCGGCACGTCGGCCGGATTGACCACGATGTTGTCGATCCCTAAGGCCGTCAGACGCTCGTGTATCCAAAATCCGCAGAAGCCCGCTTCGTACACCGAGTGATACTCGGCGCCCGGATAACTCCGAGTTAAAAATCCGTACAACGCTTCTGGGCTCGGATGCTGGCTAAACTTCTTCAATACGGAGGTTTCGGACAAGACCGTAACCGACCAACTCTTCAAATGGACGTCGATTCCTACATAAATCTTTTGTCCTCTGAAACTAATTTTGTTTCTTTGCTCTCTCATGGCTATCGTCGTTTTAGTTAGTAAAGGTTTTGCAGCTTTAATCTAACCAAAATCTCGATAGCTTTTTCATTTATCCGCTATCATCGCGGCTTACCCTGATTGTAAACATAGGGATTATTAATTCATTTGAATCAGTAGTTGAAAATAAGGTATAAAAATGCGATGGCTACCTTTCCCATCGTATGAATTAGCAGTCCGCAAGTAGAGCGGCACTTTGAAGCTCTTTGAATATTTGTTTTTTCGTTCAGCCAACTGAATAGCGCTTCAATGGGTTCCCTGACAGATGAAACGGCTTGAGAATAAATGTCATCAGCGGCCTTGCTTCTCTGCTTCTCTTCTTCAGGAGCCCCTTTGATTGACTTGACGGGAGCGTAGAACTCATTGGCCTTATCGCGTCTTTCCTGCTCCCAGTAGTCATTGCTTCGGTATATCTTGTCAGCGAAGATCTTCTTGTTGAAAAGATCCGGCATGCATTCGCTCTGGAAGACCTTCAGGTCATTCTCGGAGGCAGGAGAGAGCGCTATCTGGCACGGATGAGGAAGATGCCCTTTCCTGCGATATCCTACCATGTGAAGCTTTAGTCCATGATAGTACAGGTTCTTGGTGGAACAGTATCCTTTGTCAGCGATATCTCTGGCGACCTTGCCTGTACGGTTTCTTCCGCAGCATGTGATTATCGGCATCGAGTCAACAATCACGGTATCATCCTGACAGTCAGAAGGCCTGAACATCCTTAATAACTGCGAGGACAGTTCCCTAACAGCACCGGCCATCCTGTTGAGACGGTAATTGAATGTCTGATAGGACACCAGGTTCGGGAACCAGTCGCGCAAGTACTCTTTAGCGAAGTTGTGAATATCCTTGATGAGGGTGTACTTCTGCTCATGACCGACAAAGAAATAAATCGTGAGGATTTCCTCGTCGGAGAACAACGGTTTCGAATTATTGCTGTATCTTTGGCAATGGTATTTGAGGCTTTGTTCGTACATATCGCAGATATACATATAGATTTTTATTAGTCTATACTCTTTGTCCTTGGGAATCATAACAAGCAAAAAATAGGGGTATTTTTTACCTTAAATTACTGATTTTCAAGGATTTTACAAGTATTTCCATCCCTTAATTTTCAAATATTTACAACTAATTCCGAGGCTTAAATGACCTCGGTTAAACTTATAAATCACAGCAGTTCAACTGCTGATTGGAATAATTCATATTATTTTGCATGATTTTTTCCGGAACACCTATCCGGCATAGATGTACTTGAGCTTGGGCACTCCGTTCTGGAGCACGGTGAAGGCGTTTTCTTCCACCTGCACGTCCTTTGCCTTTGGCCACCATAGCCACGAGAGTTTCCCGTCGGGTTTGAGGAATGCCACGGCATTACCCTGCACTTTCCCGACCTCACGCACGCCGAGGTCTTTTCCGCCCTCGAACAGCCGGACACACCGCCACTTCGAGCCAAGCGTCATTTTCCGTTTCACGTCTGCTAATGTTTTCATACTCATTGCGTTTTTATTATTGCATATAAATTCTGCATTTCCGGTTGCACCGTCTCAGGCTGTCCGCCGAGAGCGGATAACTGCGGTTCAAATGGTCGGGAAACCCTTCTCGGAACATCAGCTCCGCCGTAGCGTACTCCTTGCACCATTTCCGCCGACGTCTCCCACGGGCAGGTCTCGTTTCCGGCATCCGCCTTTTCGGAGATTTCGGCACACGCCATTTCCCACCGACAAACACCGCTTCATATTCCCGTTGTAACACGCCGCTGCAATACGCCGCCACGCTGACAGCGGGCACACTTCCGAGCTGTCCCGTCGCGGCAAGGCTGTCAAGCGTATCGGTGGCAGCCTTGAAACTGGCAAAGCACCCGTAACTGCGGGTGCGCTTTGCGTCAAACACTTCTATCATATTTATTCGTTTTATTATTGGCACATCCGTTCTCCGCTTCCCCGCATAGGATAACAGCGGAAGCACGGCAGGCGGTTCCGCAGAACGCCAGACCGTGCTTAACCGTGTTATATACAAGGTAGGCACAACGCCTCACGGCGCAAGGAAGTCATATCGGAGGGAATTTTAGAAAAGTGCGGGCATTTCAGGGTGCAATCCTGACACAGTGTATATCAATGCCCGAAAAAGCGCGCACGCCCCGCAGTTTCCGCAGCACGTATGCGCGTCATGTTACTCGCCATCGTCCCCGCTGTCAATTCCGGCGGTGATGTTGCATATCTCCTGCAATGCCGATTCTATCTGCACAAGGTCGTCGATGTCGAACTTCACGGCATCGCAGTCCTTCTCCCACACTTGGCGGGCTATGAAGACGGCATCATGCAGCGACCGCTCGGACTCTTCCAGAGCGGTCTTCAGGTCGTCCACGGTGTACTCCCCGTCCTGCGGCGGAGGTACAGTCCCGGCACCGTTTTTTGCCGGGAAATTCTTTTCGCCTATCACGTTACAGTTGCTTTCGCCCGAAATGAAAAGCGCGTATTCTTGGCATACGCCACAAGAACACGCACTTACGACGGCAGATACGAAAAGGGCAGGCAGTCCCACACGTTCAGCGGGCTGCCTGCCGTCCTTTTGCCTTTTTCGGGCAGGTTTCAGTTACTCCGTTGCCCTTATGCCGCCTTTTTGCTTTCATCGGCAACCGTTCCGGCAGGCTGTTCCGCCACCTTTTCAGCCTTGCCGGTCTTGGTCGTTTTCTCGGCAGGCTTTTCGAGGTTGGCGAGGTTCGGGGCGAAATTCATGGCGTTGCGGATAGCCTTTGCAGCGGCATGGATTGTCTTTTGGGAAATCACGGTTTGACTTCTCGAGGTCTACTTTGGTCGGCACAAGACCGATACGCGCCCAAACGCTGTCGGTAAGGTCGTACTTCTTGATACGATTTCCCGACTTCTCGCAGATGATGATTTCCGCAGGGGTTGTGGCACGGAATTTCGAGCGTATGCCGTCGGCATCGGCACGCAGTTTCTTTTCCTCCGCAATGGTGTGCCACATAGTTGCGACCATGTTTTTAATCACACGGAAAATCTCGTTGTCCGACTTGTCGGCAGGCTCAAAGTCCGCACCGAAAAAGTGCTGTGCCGTCTGCACGAGTTCACCGTCCTTGTTGGTAGAGTTGTAAACCAACATGATACCTGCAAACGAACCGATGTTTGCATACTGTTCCTTGTTCAATTTAGAAGTTGCCATAATGATAAAATTTTAGAAACACTGCGCAAAATCACGCATTGCGGGCACTCGGGGAGTCGAACCCCGAACTCTGCACCATAGCGCAAAGTGTGGCATTTCCTGCCACGCGCCCAAAAATTTGCCGTGCATTTCACCCTGCACGGCAAAATTTTTCGTAACTTTGTCGCACTTAAAACGTACCCCATAGCAGGCTATCCAAATGAGCGCATTTTCGGCATATCGTGTATCGGCTTACTCACGCATCACTCGTGTCGTGGCTCTGCGCTGCTTTACTCCAATTTCGGCAAGACGCTTCTCTGGCACGTCCCGGATCTTTCCCAATCCGGCAGCTAACTGTAAGGTGAGGCATTTAGGCGTTACCACCGAGCTGGGTATTGGGTATAGCATTGGCATATACATTTACCAGCGTCCTCTATGCGGATAGTTTTTACCGCTATCGTGCATTTTATTCCGAGCGCACAAGGGCGCAATTATGGCATTATTCTTACACGTCCTTCCATACAACTCTCGCACTCCCAAAATTGCGTGCTTTGCGTGTGCGGACTAAAAACACGTTTTTAGACCGTTCCAATTTGCTACATTGGTTTGTAGTCCCGCGCGGTGTGGTTATTTGACACCCTCTTTAATCGTTCCAAAACGAACGGGCGAATTTTCGTTTGTCCGAGCCACGAAAATAGGTTTCCCACAAAAAAGGCTTTTTGTTTCTCGCTCTCGGCGGTCTTTGCTTTTCTGTTTTTTAATTCTGTTTTTTACTATCTATTTTTTTATTCGTTTTTCTCCGTACTTGTTTGCCGTTTGTTTGGCTTTCGAGTACATGACTATTATAAAACCGTTTTTCAGAACTGCAAAACTTTTTGAGAAAAAAAATTTGGAACGTTCCAAAAACAGCCTTTTTGCGAATATGGAACGCACGCGCGCGAAGTGAATTTGTAAATAGTTGAATATCAATAAAATAGAAAAAATGATTTTCTTTGAAAAAAATTTTTCCTTTGCAAAATCAAAAAAGCCCCGTTTCAACGTATGTATAAAATCAAAATCAGTTTTGTCTATTGATTATCAGATTATTAGCTGCTTAAAATGGATAAAATAGGACTGAAAAGATTTTTTTACTTTCAATTTGTAAGCAAAGATAATGTAAAAGACGTTTTTAGGCTTACTTTATACAAAAGTAAACCTAATAAATTATTGATATTCAATGGTGTAATAAAAATAAAAAGATTGGGGAGGGTGTACCCTCGGGTGCGGATTCGGTCTCTGTCCTCGGGCCGTTTTTTCAAGTCCGGTTTTCCAAAACGGCTCAAAATGCGGCTTTCGGATTGAAACTGTAAGCAGGTATCAAAAAATATACAGTAAAGTACTTGTATTTATCATGGTTGCTTAAGGTGCTGGTGTTCACCATGTCCCATATTTTTGAAATATTCTCATTTGTGGATGCCTGTCCTTTCAATTTTCACGGGTGTACAGACTTTCTGCACGATTTCCGGGTTCCGGCTTGAAGCTGTTTTTTAGATACGCTGAAAACGTATCAAAAAATATATAGAGACACGTCGGTATATTGACTGTTCTTAACCGGATTGGACGACGGAAAAGGAGGATGTGTATTCCTGTCATTCAGTATGTTCGGATATGCTTTTCACAATCGGACAATCTTGTAATGTTTTGTTCCTTAATCATATAGAATATACAGAACGAAGCTATCCACATGGATTCCGACTTATTTGTACGGTTTTTGTGACTTTATACAGGAAACCGTGGAAATGCAGAAGAAATGGGGTTCAGTTACCTGCCTTTTTGGTGAATTATACGTATATTTGCCGTATTGTATCCACTTATGTATGAAGTATGGCATTTTGCTGTTACAGGAAATATCTGGATAAAGAATCGAAAGAATGGAATCATATCATAAGAAGAAAATCGGGAGTATTCCGAAAGACAGCACGGGTGGGTCGTCCATTCGCAAGGGAATGGTCGTCTTCAACGGTGGGACATCGGAAACCGGACTTGTGGGAGATGTCACGGGTAATTGCGTGTCGGTTCCGGTAAGGATGACTGCGGGCAAAGAACTCGTTACCGATGACGCGGTCATGTTTCTGAATGATTGCCGGGAAGCGAGCGCAGAGCAAAAGATTGCCCTCCAACGCCTGCTGAACGAAGGCCATCTTGCATGGGACAAGCGCCGGGGTGTATGTTCGGAATCTCTCTATGCTCCCAAAGACGGACAGTTGGTAAAACTCAGTATCCTGGATGAGCATGTAATACTGGGGGCTTTCAAGGAAATCGACGCAAAAGGACGTGTTGTGCTGTATTGCCTGCTGGACGAAGACGGGAGCCTGCGCTATTCCCTGCATGAAACAGTCGGGTACGCGGTGAATCTCCAGATACTGCCTATCGGAACCAGTGGCCGTAGCAGGCTTTCCGATGCTCTACGCCAGAAAGGGCTTGCATGGAACGGACGGCTGAAGGAACTCGAACGGCTGGCAACACGTGTCAGACGCGGTGACAAGTACTATTACCTGAATGACATACTGGAAATCCGTGAATGCAGGGACAACAACAGGCCGGCGGACAGGAAACGGTTGGAATGCGGGAACTATTTCATGGAGCGGAGGGATGCCGAACTGGTACGTGACTGCGTGCGCTCTGTCGTAAGGCTGAACCGCGACAAGGATGCCAGACGGTAAGAGGGTGACGGTATAAGGTATTCGTTCTGTTTCTCTCTCTTGTATCTGGGGAGGAAGTGGTCCTTTAATCCTCATCTTATCCGTTTTCAACACTTTCCGATTCAAAAAAACAAAAAAACAGACGGCGTGCCGTCTGTCATGATTTGTTTCTTTTTTTGGTATCTTTTTTTCTTTGCGTCAAAGAAAAAAAAAGTACATCTTTCTTCTTTCTTCTTGTATAATACTACTTATAGTATTGTTGCTACATTTGTAACACCCCTCCTGTCAGATACACGGTACATTTGTACCACATTGAGGGGAAAGATGTGGCGAATTTCGCGTCTTTCCACCCAAATTCCACTATCGGGAGCATGAATCGCAAGCCGATGTTGCCGCTTCGGAAAATTGCAGTCGCCTTTTGCAGGGCAGCATTGCAAGAACGAAAACGGTCTGATTTTCACGTGCAGGAAAATAACCGCAAAAAGAGATCCGATAAAACATCTATATATGAAAAATATCCCCTATATTTGCATAAAATTTACATATAACTGCGATATAATATGATTATTCAGTTCACAGTCGAAAATTTCCTTTCGTTCAAGGAGCCGGCGACCTTGTCTTTGGCTGCTTCCGCGCTGAAAGAAAAACAGACCCGGTCCGATGAGATTGTTTTTGAGCTTGAAGGTACGAACCTCTCTTTGCTGAAGAGTGCGGTCATCTACGGGGCCAATGCCAGCGGGAAATCGAATCTAGTCAAAGCGCTCGATTTCTTCAAATGGTTTGTCATCAATTCCTCCAAAGGCGTGCAGTCCGGCGAAAGCATACGGGTGGAAAGTTTCCGTCTCAACCGGAGGACGGAACAGGAGCCCAGTTATTTTGAGGCGGTCTTTGCCGACGAAACGGTCCAATACCGCTATGGGTTTGAAGTCGATGAAAAACGTGTACACCGGGAGTGGCTTTATCAAAAGGGCAACAAGCGCAAGGCAAAGGAGGTGGAACTGTTCCTGCGTGACGGCGATGAGTATGAACTGCATCCCAAATTTTCGGTCGGCAAAGAGGTTGTCGCCAAAAAAATGGTGCGCGACAATGCGCTGCTTCTTTCCGTGGCAGCACAGTTCAACGAAAGCGTCTCGGTGGAAATCATGGGATGGTTGGCCAACACCACGATTGTTCTTGGCAGCAGCGACGAGCGGATTTGGGAAATGGCGATAGCCCAGATCGATGATCCGTCCATGAAAAGGCGTATTGTGGAGTTTGCCCGGTTTGCAGACTTCGGAATCGACGACATACGCAAGGTTGACAATACAGTCATCAGTTCACACCAGCAATATGACGAGGAGGGCAACGCCACGAAGACGGTCACTTTCCCGTTCCGCGTAAACGAGTCGGAGGGTACGATCAAATACTTCTCGCTGGCTTATCCTATAATCGACGCGTTGGATCATGGCAAAAGGCTGGTTGTCGACGAGTTCGACTCGAAAATGCACCCTCTGTTGACCAGTCGCATCATCGGGCTGTTCAATTCCAGAGTGACAAATCCCAGGAATGCACAGTTGATTTTCACGACACATGACACCAACCTGCTTAATGCAAGCCTGTTCCGCAGGGATCAGATCTGGTTTACACAGAAAGATTCGTTTGGAGCCTCGGAACTCTATTCGTTGGCGGAATACAAGGTTCGCAACAGTGCACCTTTCGAAAAGGAGTACCTGATGGGGAAATATGGCGGTATCCCTGTCATCGGCCAGTTTGAACGGTTATTTGACCTGAGGGAGGAAGAATATGGCAGCACGGACGAACAAGCGTGATCCACGCGCGGCACGGACACTCAGGCGTATCAGTTTTGTCCGTGAGGTCAAACAATCCTTCCTGATCATCTGCGAGGGGGTAAATACGGAACCGGATTATTTCAATGCGTTTCGCCTGACCTCCGCCAATATTAAAGCGGTAGGCCAGGGACTCAATACGGTAGGTCTTGTCCAAAAGGCTTTACGGATGAAAGAAGAAGAGCGGAAGAAAGGACGCGAGTATGACCAGTGCTGGGTGGTATTTGACAAGGATGACTTTCCCGATCGGGATTTCAACCGGGCTATCGGTATGGCGGAAGCCGGTGGCATGAGGGTGGCATACAGCAACCAGGCTTTCGAGTATTGGTTCTTGCTGCACTATAACCTGGTACAAGGCCCGATGCACAGAAATCAATATGAAACAAAGCTATCCGGCTTGTTGGGCTTCTCCTACAACAAGGAAGCCGGTACAGGCGGTCGTGTTTTCAGGGAGCTGGGCGGTAAACAGGCTCAGGCCATCACGAACGCAAAAGCCGTATTGCGCCGAATGGAGGGAATACCGCCGGCACAAGCGGAATCTTCGACAACGGTGCATCTTCTTGTGGAAGAACTGAATAAGTATATTTAGCATATTCTGTCGTTTGCCCGGATAATATTGTACCCGGCTACCACCTCCTTCCGGTTTTATCGGATTTTATGTCGCAAAAACACAAAAACAGACGGCAAATCACAACGATGCCGTCTGTTTTTATTCATTTACGTTCCGTGGACAGATACGCTCAAACTTTTCGGTGTCTCTCTTTCCATTGGCTGACCTCTTCGTCAGAGACGGATGCCACGGTCCTTTTTTCCACATCGAACATCCGATGACAGAATGCCCTGGTAGAAAAAGGATTTCCAAGTTCCGCCAATATCCCTACAAGCCGGTTGTAGGAATCCATGTGCCACAGGTAATCGTACATCCCGCTGACCGGCACCCGTTCAAGCAATCCCATACGCGTTGTCTTTTCCACGCACTTGTCGAAAATCCGCGAACCCATCTCCATGTAGTACCGCTTGCTGCGCAAGGTGTCGTAACCTTTTTCACGCAGGCGTGTACGGTCTGCCATGTACAGCATGAAGATGACCTCTTCCGGGGTGAACGCGCCGACCAGCCCGGTGAAGCATTTCATAAACGGTATCACGTGTTGCCTTTTGTCGTCATTCCCTTTCATGTCCGTTTTCGCGTTCGTTCGTCCGTAATGTTTCCGCTTCCCCGTCATCCTTAATCGACGGATTGACATAGAACTGGCATATCCTGCCGTTTATCATCGGTTTATACACGGCGTATCCCAGTTTTTTGGCGTAACGCCCCACGGATACGCGGTTGGCGAACTTGCCGGTATGTTCCGTCAGGTGTTCCGACATCTCCCCGACGGTCATTCTGCTTTTCAGTTTCATATCATTCGCGTTTAAATGTTTTCCTGATAAAGGATAGCCGCGACTAATACGAACTGTTTGCAAATGGTATGAATTAATAAGAGGCGGTTCCATGAAATCGGCAAAGGAGGAATCAACCGGTTATACTGATACTTCATTCATGAAACCGTCCCTCATCTATTTTCCCATTATCCGGACAATCTCCCGTATCGTGTCGAAGTTCCGCTCGTCCAGCCATTCTTTGGCCACGTTCCACGAGAGCGACATTCCGAACTTCAGGTTCTCCATGGTGATGGTATGGTGCGACAACCTGCCTTCAGTGGGCTTGAGCCCTGCCGCGTGCAGTTCACACAGTCCGTCCTGAAAGAACGTGCACCCGCCTGCTTCCTGTTTCGCCTGTACCATCGGCACGATATACGGGATTTTTCCCAACAGCAGGCCTACCGCCCACCGAGTGGGTGCAAGACGCTCCCTGTATCCGGCTTTCAGCAACCGGAGGATGTCTTCCGGCGTACCGAGGCACGGTATCCGGCATTGCTGCCTGCACAGACGGCAACGGCACTCTACCGGCCGTCTTCCTGTCTTGCGGATGATCCGCTGTAATGCCGTTTCCATCGCTATGCACCCGGTGGGCAGTATTCAGGGTTCCTCTTGCGCCACAGTTCTATGATACACTCCCGTCCGGCCTGTGTCCATCGTTTGGTGGATCCGAAAGTATATACCTTGCCCCGGCTGTTCTCCCACGTGTAAGGCACATCGCATTGCCAGGCCCGGCAGGAAGGAAAGACCACCCATTGCCGCTTCTCGTACTTGCAGATGCCCTCTTCGGCAAGGAACTGGTGCAACTGTCGCGGCGATATGCCGAGTTCGTCAGCGATGCGCGTGCTCTTGAACCAGTCCCTGTTCTCGATAAACTCCTCGTAGAATACGATTTTCGGCAGGGATTCACTCACCACCTTCCGCAGTTCCAGAATCAGTCTCGTCGCCGATTCCATATCCTGCGGCATGGGACAATCCATACAGGGCAGACCGGGTGCCGCCACCCTGGGGCGTTCGCGTACGATTGTCTTCCCTCGTTTCACGGAGAGTTTGCCGATAGCCTCGCCCAACCATTCCGCCAAAGACAGGTCAGGGGCGATCCATCTGGCCAACGGTATGACAAGCGGTGATTCCAACCAGGTCGCACCGTGCCCCCGCCCCCGTGTGGTGAAGACTTGCGACTCGTATTTCCCGGTATGTCCGTTGCCGGCCATTTCCCTGCGGAGCATATCCGTGGAAGCGATGCGTAGCCATTCAGACGGGATTTTCCCGAAGTGCATCGTGATCTGCGTGGCGTTGACCATCAGCTTGTCGCCGACACGCCGGAACGTGACGGGGAACCCTTCCTCGAAGTGCATGACGATGTCGTCCTGCGGGACGGCGTGCAGCTCCCCGGCTTCCAGTTCCAGAAGCTTGTTGCCCCACACTTCCAATTCATCAAGCAGGTCACGGGGTATAATAGTCTCCTTGCGTACCAGTTGTAAAAGCCGACGCATATCGATGGGACGGAAACCCCACTGTTCCCTGCCGTTTTTCCGGAAACTGATTTTCAATGCCGTCGGGCAAACACGGGCGATGGCGCCGTTTTCAAGCAGTTCGTCCCGCTTGAGTATATCGCATATATCCACGGCGCAGATATGGAGCTGGCCGTTATGGTTCCGGGAAACCCTTATGTTCCAGTCCCGGAACGGAACATTCCTATTTTCCCTCATAGGTATTTCCTCCTTTCTTTTGGTTATCAGACTTACGTTTGTTTTCAAGCAAGGCTCTCTTATGTGCCATCTTGCGCACCGGATAGTACGTGCGTTTCTCGCCGCAAAGGGCGTCATAATCTTTCAGCATCAGTGTGCCGAGGTCGGCCAGCTCGATTTCCACATCCGGATGCAGATGCCTGAAATAGAGTCCGCCGCTGCATACATACTTGCCCGTGCAACAGAATGAGATAGCCTGCAAGTTGCCTTTTGTCAATTCCGCCGCGCTGTGCAGCGAGCGCGTGACCGCTACAAGAACCTGTGCCCCGTTGAAGATGAGCACCATCTTGGGTCGTTTAAATGTGCTGCGTCTCATGTTGTTCTAAAATTTGCGTTAATTCCTCCTTTGTAAATCTAAGACCGGCAGCCTGTACCAGCCAAGTGTCTGAAACCGTAAATCCACCGGACAGCAGTTCGTCCACGCGCTCCAGAAGGTAGACACCGAACGCGGGATCGATGTAAACGACAAATAATAGAGCCAGACATTCATCAATTAACAGGTGTCCCGACGCCTCGTCACGGATGATCATCTTTTCCCTGTCTATTCCGTAGGCGTCTGCCAACGCCGTTGCCCAGTGATGGAAAGCGACACGGAAATCACGGACATTATGCCGGCGTGCATCTCCTTTGGCCTGGATGAAGCGTGTCGCGTCGAAATAGACCGGTCCGTCTTCCCGTAACGTTCCGAAAAGCAGATCGGGGAACTCCCTGTACCGGATTATCCGGCAGGGAATCTTTTCTTCTTTCATGTTCTCTTTTTCATTGTTCTTGGATTTGTATCTAACGTGGTGCAAAGATATATCTTTTTAATATGAAATACACTATAAATATATACATAAATTACACTTTTAATAAATTGTTAATTACTGATAATAAGATATTTACAACGCAAATAAAACCGAAATATCTATATATTTAAGTTGCATATTTCGGTTTGTAAATCAAGCATTAAGAGTCCCGTTCTCCATATATTCTTTTAGCCGTAAAAACCTCTCTTGAGGATTGTCTCTACTCTTTGAACAAGAAACAAAAAATTATGGCTACATCGGACAAATCATTTAACGGGGAACTCTTGGAGAGTATTTTTAAGACCTCCAAAAAGACAATTCAGGAGTATGTTCGCGAAATCGAGCGCAACAACCGCTACCGTTCATGTCGTCAGGATACCGGTTCGGGATATATTCTCGATGACCGCGCCCGGCTCATTGACCTGTATGAAGCCTGCCTGCAACAGGACGCTCATATACGTTCCGTTGTCGAGACACTGGAAAGCCAGATTCTCGGCGACCGCTATATGCTTGCCCGTGTAAACGAAAAGGGAAAATACATCAAGGACGTGGCGAACTCCCTGAAGATACAGGGTTCGCAGTTCGACAAGATAATCAAGGGCATAGTGGAATCCAAACTCTACGGGTACACCCTGCTTGAAATCATGCCGCATACTGACCCCAGAACGGGCAGGCTGGCGGAAGTCAACATCATCGAACGGCGTAATGTGTTACCGGACCAGAAAACGGTACTGAAGCGGCAGGGACTGTGGGAGCCGCATTGGGATTTACATGACCCGGCATATTACCGTTGTTATGTACTGGTAAACTCCGGCGACTTGGGACTTTTTTCCGCCACGACCCCTTTGATACTGGCCAAGAAATTCACGGTGGCCAACTATGTGAACTTTTCCCATACTTACGGACAGCCGATTATCCACGGAAAGACGGTCAGCGAGAGCAACGCCGACCGCAAGAGGCTGGCTAACGAGATAGCCAACGCGGCACAGAACAAGGTGGTGGTTACCGGCATTGAGGACGAGGTCGATATCAAGACATTCACCATGTCCAACTCGGAAAAGATATATACCGGGCTTATCGAGTTTGTGAACAAGGAAGTTGCCAACCTCGTGCTCGGCTCCGAGTCGATGGCCGGAGGGATGCAGTCGTACGTGGGTTCCACGAAAGCACACCAGGACATTTTCCGCGACCGTATCGAAGTCTACCGTCGGTATATCGAAAACATCATGAACGAGGAGATAATCCCCCGCCTGGTGGCTATCGGGTATATCCCCGGAGGATTGGAGTTCCGGTATTCGAACCGGATAGAGATGAGCAACGAGGACCGCATCAAGCTCTATTCGCTGATCACGGACAAATATGAAGTGGCGGCCGATGAGATCGAGAAAGAGTTCGGTATCAATGTGGGCCGGCAGCTCAATGTTATCCCGGGATTAGGTTTCGGAGCCGAAGGCGGCTCATCCGGTCTCAGCCACAACGACCGGGGCATCATGTCGGACGAGGAGTATTTCCGGCGTTACGGACGCCCCCGGGGGGCGAAGGTCGGAAATTTTCTGCGGGGAGCGGAATAGAAGCCCGTCTTCCGCTCCCGGACAACGCTCCGTTCAGAGCTGTCAGGGCATCTGCAACCACGGAATCCGATACGGAAAAGGAGTATCGTGTCATTTTCGATGCATTCCGCAGGCTGATCCTCTATTGGGAGAACAGCGCGGAACGTCTCGACATTATAGAGGACATCATCACCCTGCGTGCCTCTTTCCTCATAGACCGTGCGCTGACAGGTCTGCGAATCGACATGGACCGGGCATTGGAGATACTGAAAAATCACAACTCCTTTACAACAGAGAGGGAACGGCAGCAGCGTGACATCCTGATTGCAGCCATAGACAACCTGGTGGATTTTGCCGCGGCAGAGGAGTATTCCATGCTCGGGGAACTGCCCGAGACAGCGGATGAACAGGACATGGAAGCACACGAAAAGATATGCCGCAGGTATAACCTCGTCCATGCGGAGGAAGAGAACAACCAGGTATTCTTCGCGGCCTCGATGGCCGCATGGTGGATGGCGGTGGATATGGATACCGTGCTTACCTACATGACACAAGGCGATGAACGGGTACGTGCCTGGCATCTTTCATTGGAAGGGATTTCCTTCCGCAAATCCGAGTTTCCTCCGGAACTGATACCGCCGATCGAATGGGGATGCCGCTGCTTTCTGGTCGCGGAGGGGTTCGCCGCTGTCCGGGCGGCTTTGCCGGATAAGGGAGACTATCTGGAAAAGGTGGATCCGGTCTTCCGGGAGAGCCTGGCAACCGGCGGGCGTATCTTTTCCGATGCGCACCGCTATTTCTCCGTCCCGCTTCCGGGTTACATGAATGATATTGTGAAACGCATTAAAGGAAAGTTCGCCTATGCCCAAGATAACGCTTGATGAGTTTTGCAGCCACTGGGTAAGCAGGACCAGTACGCGCGTCATGGCCAGCCGGCTAGAGTTCAACGTATTCGACTTCGCAACTGCTGCCGGTGACTATACCAGGCAGCAGTTCCTGTCCTCATTCGCTTCGGGGGGATTCAACGGTAGCAAATGGGCGCCTCGTACCTCCAAATGGGGAAAGAGGTTCACCCATCCTCTCATGAACGATACGGGGACTCTGGCCCGGAGCATACAGTCGGAAGCCGGCCGGACAGACATAGTGGGACGGCGTTCGGACCGTACGCGCATCTTCCGGAAAGGCGCCAGGTATTGCATGTGGACTACGGAAAAGAGCTTTCCAGTCAAGGGCAAGCGGGGACGCAGCAAGGAGCGTTACGGGCATTATGCCGCCATACACAATACCGATCCGAAGTTCGGGCTGTACACGGTAAACCAGTATTCCACGCGCCGTCCCGTACACCGGCAGTTCATCGGATTCTCACCGAAAACGGACGACTATATCGCCGTCCATTTCATAGATATGATTTTTAAAGGATTTCCACACCAGCCGCTATGATAAAAGACAAACACCCCGCACCACAGCCCGCACAACCGTCGGCACCGGCGGAGAGCCTGCCTGAAGAAGTTTCCGCGAACCCTTTCGTGGAGATATACCGGGCCGTTAAGCGGGCTGTCCTGACCCTGCGGGAGAATCCGGACGACCCGTTGTCGCCGCCCCTGTTCAAAACCGTCGCTATCGACAACGGCCAGTTCGCCCGCATTGTTCGTGACGATAACACGGAGTATGAGACTGTGTTCCCTGCCGTGTTCATCCACTTTATCAACGTGAGGTACCTGGTACAGCAACAGCGTATCGGTGAGGGACGCGCCACCATGCGCGTGCGGTTTATCCTGAATACGCTCAACAATGCGGACGAAGACAAGGAATGCGAGGCGTTTCTGGTCTTCCAGCGGCTCAATGTAGCCATACAGGATGCCAAGAACCATGAGCCGGCGCTGAGCGAGCGGTGCAACCTGACCTATTTCGACATGCCGCTTTCAACCAATATGTTGCAGGCGTACTGGATAGACTACGAGGTATGGTTCAGGGAATCTTCCGCGTGGAAATACAGGGACTGGGTAAAAAGGTATGTGGTCATGCCCCCGTTCACCCAACACAGCGATGCGCCGCAACATGACAGCGGCGGACACGGCTTCCATCCGCGTCCGGAACATGACGAAGTATCTGGTTTTTCGGATACCGGATCGAAAAATTGAAATCCATGCAGGAGATTTATCCGCACTGCGTATAAACAGACATGAATCAGCAGATAATACAAGACTCATGATACATTTTCTGTACTTGCTGAATTTAGAATGTTCAGCATGCCGGTCTTGATACAAATAGTTGCAACCGGTCTGTAATTTGAACAATCTATTATACTGTAAAGATAATCGCATTTCCATAAATGGATGGATTCTCATATTTCCACTTCCATAAATAGCAGTGCAAAACCTTTTCTTTTCCCACCGCCTACTCTTGTTCAAATAACCCTTGCATATGGATATGAACACACTTCAATATGTCGTCGGAGAGGCGAAGGCAGGCCAGCCGGCTGTTATCCGTTTCTTCGGTCGCGTGACGGAAGAGACGACCTCACGTTTCAATGACGAGTTCGACTTTTTGGAAAATATCATCCGTCCCTCCTGTATCCGTGTGTTGATCAACTCGGAGGGCGGCAGTGTCCTTTACGGCATGTCCACCTATTCCACCATCGCCAATGCCACGGTGGATACGGAATGTATCATCGAAGGGGTCGCGGCATCGATGGCCTCCATCATCTGGGCGGCGGGCAAGCGTTCTCTCATGCGTGATTATGCCATACTGATGATTCATAACCCGATGTTGCCGGACGATGACGGAGGGGAACCGTCGGACATGGTAACGGCTTTTACCAAACAGATCGAGACGATTTACCGGAAACGGTTCGGCCTGAAAGCGGAGCATGTGCGGGCCATCATGGACGGACAGGCAGGAAAGGACGGGACCTATTTCGACGCACAGGCTGCCGTCAAGGCCGGCATCATACCTGCGGAGCATGTCATCCATACCTCGAAGCAGCTTTGCCGTAAAGTGCATGACGAGATAGAAGGATTGACCGATACGGCCGCCATCCAGGAACTGATGAGCCGTGTCAGCGCGGGAAATAAACCTTTCAAAGGCATTGAACCTACTCTTACAGAAACGGAAAACGATATGGCAAACGAAAACAAGACACAAGGCTTTGAGTACGGGGCGATTGCAGCCTCGCTGGGCATGAAGGACGGTGAGGTCAAGGACGTGATGGCACGTATCTCTGAACTGGCCGCGATGGAACCCAAATACAGAGAAATACAGAAATCACTGAGCGACGCGCAGACCGTCATCGCCGGAAAAGACGCCTCCATCCGGAACTTGCAGACAGACCTGGCCGCAGCGACGGCACGCCTTTCCGCCTACGAGCAGAAAGAGAAGGACGAGCAGGCTTCCCGTATCGAGACATTGGTGGAGAATGCCATTGCAGAAGGCAAGATTGACCGTGAGGCGAAAACGCAGTGGGTGGAGATGGCCGGTTCCAACTTCGAGTTGGCGGAAAGCACGCTGGCTTCCATTCCCGCGCGGGAGAAAATCTCGAAGGAAATCGCCGATGACCCTGCCAACATCCAGGCCACGGCGGAAGCGACAAAGACCGCCGAACAGCTGATGGCCGAGAAGGTGGCGGAAGTGGTCGGTGCGGATTTCAAGTTCCGAAAGCTCTGACAGACTATCCGCGGGCGTCCGCCCGATTTTAACTGACATGCCGGAGACCGCAGTGTCTCGCGCGGAAACAGCAGGTATCCGCCAGTCGGCCGAGTTTCATTCTTCAACGGAAAACTTAAAACGACAATGGCTGATACAGTAAACTTTCTTCAAAACGGGTATAGCGGCGAAGTACTTGAGGACTTGCTGACCTATACCGTGCAGGGCAATGATACAGTCCGCGAGGGACTGATTCATATCAAGACGGGCATCCAGCACCGCTATACGCTTCCTGCCATCAAGCTGGGCAACATTATCCAGGACAACGTGCCGACCCCACAACCCATCCACGGAGCCAAGGGCGATGACGGCACGAACGAGTACCAGTTCACCGAACGCCATCTTGAGCCGTCCGATTTTATGGTCTATCTCGAGTTTAACCCGAGGGACTACGAGAAGTACTGGCGTTTCGCGCAGCCGGAAGGCAATCTCGTGTTCCGCGAGCTCGACCCGAAAATCCAGGCGACGATGCTCCGTCTCCTTATGGACAAGAAAAACGAGTATATCGGAAACGCCATCTGGACTTCCGCCCGCGGAGGAGAGACGGTGGCCAAGATTACCGCACCGGAAGGCTGCACGAAAATCGGAGCCAACAAGGAGAAATATTTTGACGGGGTCATCAAACGGATCCTCGACAATGTGAACTCCTCCGATGCCGAGGTGGTTGCCGGAGGGCAGTGCATCATTTCGGGAACGACCGAGCTGACGGACGGGGCCGCGGTGGAGGCGGCGCTCTATGCGATGTGGAGGAAATGTCCGAAGCAGATCCGAAAGAAGACATCTCTGACCTTTGTGGTCGGATGGGACGCCTGGGACGCGTATGACCAATATATCTCGGACAAGCAGGTCAAGTATTCCGAGAATACCGAGGTCAACCGCTATCGCTTCAAGGGCAAGCGCATCGTCCCGGTCGTGGGAATCCCCGAACACACGATGGTGCTCGGCGAGTTCTCCACCGGCATGGACTCCAACCTGTGGATGGGGGTGGATTACGCGAACGACACGGACATCCTGAAAATCGACCGTCTGCAGGCCAACTCCGAGCTGTTCTTTTTCCAGATGCGCATGAAAATGGACGTGAACATCGTCCGCCCGGCGGAGATCGTGGTCCATACCGCCTACAAGAAGAGCGAATAACACACCTTTCTTCATTCTCAATATCCACCCGGGGAGCGGAGGCAAGGCCCCGTTCCCCATTTTCATTCTACTGTTATGGCAAAGAAAATCAACACGGAGGAAACTCCGCAGACAGACAACAATAATATTCCTGCACCGGAGGCTCAGGCGGTGCCCGTTCCGGAAACGGCATCGGAAAACCTCGGGACAGGCGGCGAGACTGAAGACAGGCTGCCGGCCAAGACCGCGGGGAAAGGGAATGCAGGGTCGGAGGAGACGACAGAGCCTCACATCCTGTCCCTGTTGAAAAAGTTCCCGGCATATCCGTCGCTGTACATCGACACGCACGGAGGAACCTATGCGCCGGACACGGCGGCCGCCATCAGGGGCAAGGCCGTACTCTACAGGAATCCTTTCTACAACGAACTTAAAAAGAAATCATAATGGCACTCGGTAATGTATTTATCAAGGATGTGGACGGCAATATTCCTTACGATACCGGCTCGTCGGGCGAGAAGGTGACGGGACTGCTGTTCGACGTGTCCCTCCAGCCGACGCTTTTCACGGAGGGGTATGGTAAAACCAATGAGACCAGGCTCAAGCCTGGCGATGTCTGCTACATCACCTCGTTCAAGTCCGCCGTGAACGACTTCGGTATCATCGAACGTGTGGAGGCAACCGACGAGGAGGAGATGAATGTCAATTTCCTGCACGGCATCCCGGCATACCATATCCGTGAATTTTTCCGCATGTCCGGCAATCCGGGCGGTTCAGGAAAACTCTACGTGATGTTCGCGGACTGTTCGGCGAACTGGGATGCGCTGGAAATCATGCAGCGTGCTGCCGGGGGTATGATCAACCAGATAGGCATATGGACGGAACAGCCGCTGTGGAAAGCGAACGGCGCATCGGAACAATACAACCTCAATCTGGTAAAGGGGCTCAACGACGTGGCCGTGGGGCTTGCGGAGCAGAACCAGCCGCTCTCGCTCATCCTTTCCGCCAATCCTTCCAATACGGGGGCGGATACGACTGAGGGGCGTCAGATTGACCTGAATAAAATACCTTCATGCATCTGTGAATCAAGCCGTATCAGCTGTATATTCGGCCAGGCGCATCACGAAAAGATCTCCACGATGCAGATGTGCAACAGGAACCATACGCCCGTGGGATTTTTGGGAGCGGTTATGGGAGCCATAGCAAAGGCCAACGTGCACGAATCCATCGCATGGGTCAAGCAGTTCAATCTCTTCGCGGACGATTTCCAGGAAATAGAGTTGGGGTTCGGGGACATCAACCTCGACGAGGCAGAGGAGAACTTCCTCAGCCTGAACCGGTACGAGTCACTCTCCCCGTCACTGCTGGACGAACTCGACGATAAGGGGTATATTTTTCCCATCAAGTATGCCGGCCGCGAGAACGGGATCTACATCTCGAAAGACCAGACATGCTCACATGGGGATTTCCGTACCATTGCCCGGAACCGCACCATCAACAAGAGCCGCCGTGCCGTGCGTGCAGCCCTGCTGCCGTATGTGAACTCACCGCTGATGGTCAATCCTTCAACCGGGTTCCTCGCCCCGTCGAAGATTACAGCTTTCAAGACACTCATCGGGGATATACTGGCCAAGATGCAGGCGGCGCAGGAAATTTCAGGATACGCCGTCACTATCGACCCGAACCAGAACGTGTTGGTGGACGACACGCTGCGCATCTCCTATGTCCTTGTCCCGGTGGGCGTGGCCGTGAAGATTTATGTAGAGGAAGGACTGTCATTAACCGCAAATAAGACATAGCATATGGCAATAATCAACAATGTAGCATACTCGTGGTCGATGATAACCCTGTCATCGACCGCCCTGGGAATCGATGAAGGTTCCACGACCCTTGAAGGCGTGTCGGCCATCAAATGGTCGAAGAAGCGCAAGGTCGAAAGTAACTACGGCATGGGAGGACGGCCGGTGTCGAGGGGGTTCGGGAACATTACCTATACGGCGAGCATCACGATGGACTATGCCACGCAACAGCTGTTGCGTTCGGTGTACGGCTCGCTGCTCGAAATCGGCGAGTTCGACCTGATTATCAGCTTTGCCAACCCGATGGCCGGCGAGGACTGGACAACGACGACCGTAACGCTCAAAGGTTGCATCTTCACGGAGGATTGTCTCGAGTCACAGCAGGATGATACCAATATCACCCATGAATTCGATCTCAACCCGTTCGATATCCAAATCGGCTCGGGTGATACAATCTAAGCTGTCATGGATGTAACTTTCGAGGGGAAATCTTCTACCGGAAAGAACGAATGGCTCACGCCTCCCTGCCTGCTTCGGAGGCTGGGGCCGTTCGATTTGGATCCGTGTTCGCCCGTAAACCGCCCATGGGATACGGCGCGACATCACTATACCATTGAGGATGACGGCCTGCAACAACCCTGGTTCGGACGTGTGTTCTGCAATCCTCCCTATGACACTGCACTGATTGTCCGGTTTATCCGCAGGTGTGTCGAACACAGGAATGCCGTCGCGCTCACTTTTGCCCGCACGGACACGCGCCTGTTCCACGAACTGATATTCCCAAACGCCGATTCAATACTCTTTATCAAGGGACGGCTCAGTTTTTACCATGTTACGGGGGAACAGGGTGGTACGGCCGGAGCGCCGTCATGCCTGATCGCCTTCAACAAAGAAAATACCGCGGTTCTGGAAACATGCGGTATCGACGGGAAGTTGGTGAAGCCACGACTTCAATAGTCAACCATAAATTTGTTACATAATAACCCGTCTGTTTGCCGGATATTGACCTTGGCTGACAGACGGGATTTATGTATGGCAGACTTAAATCGAAATATGCGCTTCCTTATCGAATGACGTATGCTCGTTACTGAACACATAGCCCAACTGGTTGCATATGCACCGGGTGTTTCCGATGACCTTATTGATATTGCGGTGCGAGTGGCCATATATCCAGTATTCAATCGGGCTGTCTGCAATGAAACCGCCAAGCTCCACGGTAAATGCCCCATTGAGCGGACTGCCCTTGAACTCCGGCGCCATCAGTTCGAATGACGGTACATGATGAGTGGCGACAATGAGATGTCTGGCAGTACTTTGTTTTACGCTCTGTTCCAGAAAACGGAAACAGCGCGAATGTTCGTCATTGAACCTTGTCCAGTCCAGCGGTTCGCTGCCGTAACGCATCCTGCGGAAATCTGTGATGGCTGCCTCAGTTTCATAGGCATCCTGCAACAGGATATGTGACCACAGTGTGGTAGCGATCAATTCTATATCGTTACCCAATGGGATAACGGCATTATAGTGGCAGGTGATGTTTTCCCTGATTTTGAGCGACCAGCCGTTATACAGCTTGTCTATGTCGAACATCTTGTAAAACTCGTGGTTTCCGGGAACCACGATGACCCGGCTGTAATTTCCGGAAGCCCAGTCCCAGAACGGATGTCTGGAGTAGTTCTCATCTCCGATATATCCTATATCTCCGGCAAGGACAAGCACTTCTCCGGCAACAGCCAGCGGGTTGTGCTTCAAAAAACTGCTGTTCTCCCGAAACTCGAGATGCAGGTCGGATGCGTATTGGATTCTCATTGTTGTGTTATGAAATTGGCTTCAAGTTGTTCCAATAACTGTTCTCCGGAAATGCTTTTAAGTCCTGCCGATTTGAAAAAATCAGAGTTTGGCACTTCTTCTTTGACAGCCAGGCAAAACCTGTCAACATCTTGTTTAAGCGAATCAGGAACTTCGTAGGTGTCGGCAGGAGCAAGCATGGCAACCAGCCGGAATACATCTTTCTTGTGCTTGACGATATGTTTGCTGTCCACTTGTTCTCCATTGTTTTTCCGCTCGGTCATTTCTAAATAGGCCCTGCATTTCAGACAGATAAGACTTTCAATGTTCGCAATATGTACGCCCTCCTCCAACGTGCTGTGTTCAATGGTATAATTATAATAGTCATCATCCATCAAAATGGCTGACAGACTTGACAGGTCATCATCAACCGGAATGGGGGTAATGTGGGCATCGTCCGGGAATTTGACAACCCCGATATTTCGTGAAAAGAGTTCTATCTGATACGGGAAATCCGGATTTCCCGGTTCCTTGAACCTGTAATATTCATGCCTGCATTCCCCGTTCCCGGTTCCCTTATTCCTTTGTCTGTACCCTGCGGTTTTTACAAACTCCCAGAATTTTGCAGCAAAATCCGAAGACAGCGCCTCCACAATCAGTATAATGTCTATGTCCTTGGTCGCCCTTGGAGTTTGTGCATATATTTCTTCATGCATTTCACAGGCAGTACCACCTATGATGACATAGTTTCCTTCATATCCGGTGAAAAACTCCCTGAATTTATCAATTCCTCTTACCATATCATATTATTTATCATAGTTTCCAATTCTATTTGAATGCGTTCATCATCCATATCCTTCATGGCCAGAAATAAAGACAATTTGTCTACAATGCCGTTTTTTGAGAAAAAACATGGATTGTAACGCCATATCTCTATGCGGGTCTCGCCATATTCCTTGTCTGTCCGGATTTGCAACCGTCGAGCTTCTTCTTTTGCAATGGCATAAGTGTCATTTTTTTCCTTGTTCAGCATTGAATATTCCGACAAGGCATTTACTCCACTAATACAAAATACTTCATCAGGCAGACTATCGGTATATACAATCCGCTCGATGGGGTTCGCCAGGAACGGCAACATCCTGTCCCATAATTCACGCTTTTTGAACTGAAATATCATACTCTTTGTCTTGCCGCCGGATAAAGCGATAACTTCTTTATCTTTCAGCCATCTGACCGCCCGGTTTACATTGGCATACGACACGTTGAAAAGATCTGCAATATCATAAGTTCCTTTCCCTTCGAGAGACTTTACTTCAAGATGATAAAGGATTATGCATTGGGCAATTGCAGGAATCTGCGTTTCTTCACCGCCCCCGATATTATTTTTATGCGGTTTCAAATCTATCAACAAATCCGGTATGAACATTTGCTTTTGCGGTATGATGAAATTTACACGATGTCTGACAAGACGCCGTACATTATAGGCCGCCACTGTACGCAATACAAATATTACCGGGCATTGGGCTTTTCGCTCAACCAGTTCTTTTTGTTTCCGCATCTGCCCCGGAGTATATGCAGAACTGTCTGCACTATACAGAAGAACTACGTCATGCCCCAACAAGTTAGCCGTACAAAATGTATAACCGGCAGTAATATTGGCTGGGAATGTATGCAAGACATCCTTTTCGACCGGCCTGATGTCCGCCCTCAAATCAAGCAATTCAGCGATGTACCGGCTTGTCACATCTATAAAATCATCTATTTTGCACATAATCATTTATGTTTGAGAATATGCAAAATTAACGATTATATACTATATATCAAAGAAATATATGAAATATATTCAGCGAAATTTCCTTTAAAGACTGATCTGGGAATATCAGGAGCAAAGAAGTTTTTTGTATAACATATGGATTACAAGTGAATAAGAACCGTGTCTTCAACCTTTCCACGATTCTTTGTCCTACTCTTTCGGTGAATCAAAACAAATTCGATATGGACGAAAAAATGCTTTCATTGGAACAGGAGATCAAGATCAAGGAAAAAGCCCTCAAACTGAAAGAGGAGAAGAAACTCCGCAAGATTTGTCCGATGGTCGTTTTCGGAGACACCGCAAACGGCGAGAAAGAGATTTATGTGGCCTACATGTCCGAACCGAGCTTTCCGCAGTTCAGCAAATTCATGGCCGCTTCCAAAAAGGACGAGGTAATCGCCATGCGCACGTTGGCCCGCGACTGCTTCGTGGACGGAGATAAGGAACTCGTGGACGACGAGTCGCTCTTCCTGTTCGGTCTGATGGGACAGCTTTCCGAGCTGATCACCACCCGCCAGAGTGTCCTGGTAAACTTATAAGCCGGTGGGTAGTGACCGACGAGCAGCGCATCCGCCAGCGGATGATCTATGTCCGCCACTACTTTCCCGGCGTCAACCTCGACACGATTTCCGACGAGGAGTTCGCGATGCTTTCCGAAGAGGCGTTGTGGCTGCACGAGCAGATGCTCATCAGCCGTATGCCCGTTCCGATGTCATTGCCGGAGAGGACTCCTTGACCTGCCGCCGTAAGCTTCCGGTTTGCGGCGGCCTTCGTTTCATAATCTCCGCCCTTGCGGAAAGACTATTCTTTTAACGCAGTACCCATTACCATGGCTCAGGAACAGAACTATCAGGTCAACTACTCCATCAACGTGGATGCCTCTCAGGGCACCAAGCAGGTTATCGCCTTCGGTGAGGCGGTAGGCAAGCTGGTACAGGCGAAAGCGTCCCTGACTCCGGCCGTCACGAACATCAAGAATATGATGGACGAGATAGACCGCGTGTTCCGCACCAAGAACGGCAAGAAACGTAATTTCGATTACCGCCTGACCATCGATACGAAAAAAAGCGAAGAGAAGCTGGAACGTATCAAGGGGTTACTCACGGATATTTCCACGCTTTCCAAAGGCATCAGCCTGACCATCAATGCCGGTCAGGCTTTGGACAGCAAGAAAATCAAGGCCAACGCCAAAAGCCTTTACGAGAAGGCTGCCGAGATGCGCAAAGCGGAGATCGAAAAGAATGCCGCCTCGTCCGTTGGCACGATGGCAGACGCGCAGAAACGCATTACCAAAGCCATCGGGAAAATCAACTCCGCCCTGGTTTCCATGGAACGTGACCGGGAACTGCAAATCAAGACCGGGACGGCGGAAAACAGGTTGCAGCAGATACTTTCCCTATTGGGTCGTATCAAAAGTGCTTCTGTCATTTCTTTCAACATGCAGGGAGGCATACCATCCGAAGGACTCACACCTTCCGTTCCGGTGCCATATGCTCCGCAGGCCTTCGTAATGCCCGAAAAGGCCCGGCAAAAACTGATGGAACGGCTTTATGCAGGACAGCAGCTGCATCGCCAGAAACTGGTCCACGCGGAGGAGCTCTTTACCGCAGACCAGCGCCGTAAGGCGGCTCTGGCAGAAACCGCCGCGGCGGAAAAGCGGCGTGCCGATGAAGCGCGGGCTAAAGAACGGGAGTGCAAGAATGCCGCCCGTGCTGCGGAGAAAATACGCCGGCAGGCAGAACAGGCACGCCGTAAGGCAGAAACGGAACGTATAAAGGCCGAGCAGGCTGCAAGACGGCAGGAACAGCGCAATGCGATGCAGTCCGTCAGGCTCATGCAGCGGGAACATACTGCAGCCGGTACGCTCTACCGCAGTAAACGCCGTGCCGCCATCAACCGTATCCAGTATTCGAAAGCGCCGTCACTCAGGAACCTCCCGTTCGCTTCGATGCTCAATGCCTATATGGGTTACAGCCTGATCCGTTCGGAACTGACGAAGGCCATCGACTATTCCAACATCATGGAATCGGCACATTCCATCCTCCGTGTGGCGGACAGCGACCTCAAGACATTCGAGACCCGTTTTGACAGTATGGCCCGTCATGTCCGTAAAATCGGCATCGACACGAAATACACAGCCGTGGAGATTGCCGGTGCCGTCAAATACCTGTCGATGGCGGGCATGAATATCGAGACAATCAACAAGTCCATCCGCCCGATCACGAACCTGGCACTTATCGGTGACAACGACGTGTCGTATATCGCCGACCTGGCCACGAACATCATGGCCGGTTATGATATCCATAACGACAGCATGGACAGCGTGGCGGACATTATCTCCTCCACCATTTCCCGCTCGAATGTGAATATCGTGGAGATGGCGGAGTCATACAAGATGGCTGCCGGTTACCTGCGTATGGCGGGCGTGGACTTCACGGAAAGCAGTGCCGCCATCGGTCTTTTGGGCAATATGGGTCTGAAGGGAACGCTGGCGGGAACCTCGTTGCGTGCTCTTTCCACACGTTTTGCCAAACCTACCAAGGAGGCACAGGAAGTTCTGGACCGCCTGGGCATCCGGTTCACGGAAATGCGCGACATCGAGGGGGTGCAGGTCGAGAAACTCCGTCCTATAGCGGACATTTTCGAGGAATTGAACAAGAAGGGCGCGTCGATGGCGGATGTCCAGGCAATCTTCGGGAAAATTGGCGGTAACGCGGCGATGATGTTCCTGAAGAACTACGACAAACTACGAGAACTGACTTCATATAACCGGGGGTCCCAGGGCGTTTCCTCAGAACTGGCATTGGTAAAGCAGAATACGACCAAGGGATTGTGGGCGCAGGTGACCTCCCAGCTGACCGAAGGGTTCATGCAGGCATACGAGGTGTTGGAACCCTCTATCCGCACTGTGCTCCGCACTTTTCTGGCAAAGTTCAAGGCTCCGGAATTTACCCGTGGCCTGGTGTCCATCGGGAATGCCTTGTTGGACATCTTCACCGTGATCGGCAATATCGGCGCATGGGTGACCCGCAATTTCCATTGGATAGAACCGCTTGTCTTTACAGGCGTTGTCGCGACCCGGCTGTTCAAGGTGGCGGGAGCCCTGACGAATATCGGCATCGCCATGGGGTTTATCGGCAAACAGTCTGCGGCCACGACATCAATCAGTGCCGTGCAGGGGCTGCTGGGGGCGGGTGGTATCGGTAAGGTTTCGTTTGCCCAGAAGCGGGCCATCGTGTCGGCCATGCAGTCCGCAGGCGTGGCGGGACGGGGAGCGATGAACCGCGCCTTGATGGCCGGGGGCGGTGTCATCGGAGCCAAAGGAGTCCTGCAGTCGCTGTTTGCCACACAGGTGGCTACCGGCAGCGGACTGACCGGTGCTGCCGCCTCGTTGAGTGCCATCAGTACAGGCGCGGTTGCCGCCACGGCAGGTATAGCCGCATTGGTCGGGACTTTGGGATGGGTGGCTTACAAGACCTGGAAGATAAAGGAGGCGAAGGATGCCGTACTGGAAGAGATCGAATCGAACCGCAAGTACCGTTATCCGTCCATAGAGGCACTTTACTCCTCCCTGAGCGAGACCTATAACATGGCTGTCAAGACAAAGCGTGCCGTGGACGAGGTCGTTGCCGGCAAAAGTATCGAAGAGGCTTCGGGACATAAAATCGGAGCCTTCACATCCAACTGGTGGGCCGGGTTCTTGGGGGAATTTGCCATCGCTTCATCTGAGGGGATGGTATCGCGAGACCATGTGTATAACATGGACAAAGCCCGTCAGGATGACATAAGGGATGCGCTTGTCACCCTTGCCAAACGCGACAGCCAGACACGTATCGATGCCGCGTACGCCGAGTTCGGGAAGATGGGTACGGTATTGGAAGTGGACGCTTTCCTCAAGACGGTAAAGGAGCGTTTCGGGCAACAGGAGAAGGATCTCGACAAGTCTTTGTGGCGTATGCAGGATGGCAAGGCCGTCTATGTGAATGATATCGGGGACAGGTCGGAAGCGGTTGCCGCCCGCACATACGACTATGCCCGGTACATGAACACGCAGACCGTTCCGGAGATTGTGCGTGCCGCCACCGCTTATCGGAATGCCATATCGAGTGCCGCCAATGCGCATGAGCTGATGCGTAAGGGAGGGTTCGACTTTGACCAGTTCAGGGCCTGGGGATTCGAGCAGGACGAAAACGGGCTATGGAAACAGCGGGCACTGGGGCAGAACGCCACCGATGCGCAGCGTATAGACAACATCGCGCATCGCAAGCTGGCACATACGACACTCGTGAAGTTCTTTTCATCGCTCCGGCAGACTTTCGGAGGTTCGGCGGAGGCAGCCGAGAACATCCTCCGCGTGGCGGGCTTCACTCCCGACCAGTACGGCAACGAACCGGATTCCAACGATACACGTCCGTTTGCTGCCAACCCGATTACCAACACGCATCTGGATGACGGAGGGGCCGGCGGCAACTATTCCGGCACGGGGCGGTTGTCCTCGGCGGCACCTAAACAGGTCATCGTGAACATAGAGAGCCTGCTCAGTGTCAGGACCATCGACCTGATGAAGTCGAAGGAGGGGCAGACGGAAGAGATACAGAACCTGAAAGAACAACTGGCACAGGCGCTCATCGATGTCGTGCATGACTTCGATGCCTCCTGGAACGCATAAAATGAAAGGATTATGGGAAGACTGATACAAATCGCGGCCTCGACTTTGTTGAGCGGAGGCATACTCAACCACGGTTCGCTTGGCGGATACATCAGCAACGCCACGCGTCTGGCGTTGGGCATGGGGCTTGCCGAATTGCAGGACGGGCAGGTACATTACTTCTCCAGGCACCATGACCTGCTCAAACGGGCAGCCATACAGGTTGCCTCGCAGACGGCTTACGGGTTGCTACGTTCCTATCCCCGATACCTCAAATACTGGGAACAGCAGGTGCGGGACAAATATCTTCAGACACAGTCGCAGTCCAGCCTTGCGAACAAGACCGGACAGTACTACCAGCTCATCAGGGAACAGCAGGCGGTGGCGCAGAAGAAAAACCATATCGATTCCATCGTCGGCCGGACAGTGGCGGATTTTCTGGAACTGTCCATATCAGAGGAGGGGAAGTATTATGACAACAGCGAGTGCAAGGTTTTGCCGAACAGCCGGTATGGACTGGTGACATTCGTGGACCTGGGACCGCAGGTACAGGTCAGCAGCCGGAACAATATCCTGCTGACCCGGGTACAGGGGCGGGACTATACCCGCAAGGAATATATATCCGGGGGTGACCTCGAGATTACCATCAACGGCAAGATCACCTCCAAATACCCGGACGTGTATCCCGAGGCGGAAGTGTCCAAGTTTATCAGGCTGGTACAATACAAGGGTGTCATCGATTGCGACAACACGGTATTGCGCCAGTTCAACATTTCACGGTTGATTATACAGGGCTATACCTTACAGCCTACGGATTGCCGGAACGTGCAGCCGTATTCGCTGAACTGTGTCGCCGTGGAGCCATCGGAAGCCGTGGAACTGAAACTGGCGGAACAGGAAAAGGTGGACACGGCCATCAAGCACACGAACAAGTGGATCAAGTATGTTAAATTCGGTACGGAGGTCATCGACCCCGCCTCGTTGCTTAAACTGACACGTTTATGGGTATAGCTGCAATGGATATCCTCTGCTGTCGCATCACCATCGGGGATGCCGACCCATCCAATCCGATGAGGATACAGAACGGCGTGGAGATTACGGAAGTCCAGTCGCTCGAAATCAACGAGAGTTACAAGAAGCTGATCGGAACGGCCAAAGTGATATTCCCGAAAGGGTCGGTATGCCGCTCCACGATTATCGGGAACGTGACATTGGAGGGCAAGGACGTGTCGAGGATAACGACGGAGGTGATGCAGGACGGTGTCATCATCGAGAAACGCAGCGCGCAGCGTCTGGTTGACGAGACGACATTCAAGGTCGGACAGCGCATCAATATCAAGCTGGGCTACAACGGCGTGCTGAAAAATATGTTCGACGGATACATTACCGGATACAATTCGGACAGCACGCTGGAAATCCAGTGTGAGAATATGGCCTACAAACTCAAACTGAAACAGGCACCTCATTTCGAGACCCCGGCGAAAGGGACGACGGTGAACGAGGTGCTGGAAGGCAAGTATAATATCCTGAAAGATACCGGCTTCAGGATACACTCGGATACGAAGCGGTTTGAGATACATATCGGCAAGGTAAAGGTCACGGACAACTTCACGGTAGCGGATATCCTTTCCGAATGGTCGAAGTACAAGGTCTACTGTTTTTTAAAATACGATGCCGATGATGACGGGGCCATACCGTCCATTGCCGTCGGGCGTCCTTATTCGTCCAGCAAGGCTCAGCCGGTATTCCCGGAGGATGAATCGACAGGACCGTACAGGATATACTTCAACGAGCATGTGGCGCAGAGCAACCTGAAAGTGGTCAAGACCGATCCGAAGTTTTTGGCGGTGACGGGCAAGGCACTCGGGACGGATGAAAAATTCTTTGAGGTGACAGTACGCATGAATCCTGAATACGACCCGGCGACGCCGGGCAGCAAGGAGTTTCAGACGGTCAATGCCACGCAGATTTCAAAAAAGACGCACAAAGTAACGGGCAACACGACGGCATCAGGAGCGAAGACCAGGACCAAGGTGGATTTATCCACATATACCATCGTACCATATATGTCACCTCATGTCGGAATCAATTCCGACCGGCTTGTAGAAGAGACGACGGAATACTTTCGGAATTACAATCTGAACGGAATCACCGGCAATGTGACAGTATTCGGGGATTTCGGACTGTCTCCTGCCGTACAGGTGGAACTGATCGACTACCGTAATCCTTCCAAGAACGGCGTATACCTCGTGGAAGAGGTAACGACTACTTTCGGGGTGGGTGGATACAGGCAACAACTGAGTATTCCGTATAAAATTAGGAAATAAGATTTACCGTTATTCAACAGGAGGAATTTCTATCAATGGTTCTTCGTTTATTACCTTGATAATATTCGGAAGTTCGCTATTGTATTTATCGTCAGTAGAGCAATCAAAACCTTTTCTTCCACTAATGAAATCCGGTGTCGAAGTTTCAAAAGACCCTTTGCGTACAACCGGTATAAATTTAGTGGTTCCCTGATTGTTATATATTTCATGTGATATTATACCCCCTTCATAAGCGGCACCTCCTTTACCGGATTCAGCTTTCTCTTTATACTTTGGAGTCAGAATGCACAGAACTTTAGTTGCCTTACGGATGCTTTCAAGCATAAATTTAGGCAAGTCAGTTCCATGAGGTTGATACTGGTCTATTTGAGCATCAATCCCTCGTCTTCGCAAATCTTTGGCGAAAGTTTGAATCCAATTCATAAAGACATTGTCTTCTACCTCCCACGCATACGAAATCAACACAAACGGCTTGTTTTTATTCACAATTGGTTCTTCCGCCACTTTATTGAGAATTTCAGGCAGAGGCGTATTATCGATTGTAGGAATGTCTACATCTGCCCAAGGATTCAAAGCTTCTTGTATCGCATCTTTTGGAGTATTCATTAGCAGCAGCCTGTTTATTTTGATAGACAAATCTTTGAGGAATTTTTGTACATCATTCTCATCAAGAGCTAAAAATAAAGTCCTATACCATTTAATTCTTGATGTAAATTCTTCCTTTTCCCGCAATTCTGCCATATATTCCCCATATGTATGAGGTAACGACAATGTTGTTAAATATGGCCTGATTGTATTATAAAACAATGGTCCATCTACATACAGCGGCGCATAATCATTTTCTTTGTTCGATCCGATAATATTCCAAAGCTGTTCATATATATCTGATCTACTGGTCTCTTTTTCATAAATTGTCCGCTCAAGGGAAATTTTAGGAATAACACACTCTCCCCCATTTATAACATCGGCACCATTCTCCGTAAGAGCTATAAAATCTCTATCTTTTAAGTAGAGATAGCCATTATCAATGAGGGTATTTACCAGGAAATACAATATACCCAATTGATTACGAGTAAATTGCTTTTCAGCTGCAAATCTAAAATTTCTGAGCATGTTACCTTGCCCGGCTTTAAAGCATCTTGATTTTTGAAAGAAATCAAATATATATGTAATATAGGATTCTAAAATTTCTTGTTTCATAAGTAATATCATTGTCTTTGCAAAAGTACAAAATAATTGGCAACCAATAAACTATGCTCCTCCTATTCTTTCAAAAAACTCATGTCTTCAGACAAATCCAACCAGTTGCTTATCCGTGAGGCTATCCGCAAGATAGCCTTGGGACGGAGTATGGAGCGTATCAATCTGGCTCCCGGAGGCATGTCCGGTATCGGTACGGCCCGCATGATACACGGCTATGTCGCCAAGATACACGACAACCCCTCGGACGAGGAGTTTTCCGACTACGGCGGTACCATTGATGTCGGCGAGTACCCGGACGAGACGGCCTCCGCCGAACCTGTTATCCATAAAGGCGTGTTGCTCTCGGCCGCCACCAACAGCGAAGGCGGCTTCCTGATCGTCCCCGCACTTTTTTCCGACGTGACCATCTTCATGGATGCCGCCACCCGTTATGCCTATGTGGTTAACTTCTCCCATGTGGATATCCTGCGGCTCAATGCCCGCACGGAAACCGTCATCGGCGTGACCGAAATGGAGGAACTGGATCCGGAAAACGACTCTTCCCCGGACTACGACGAACTGGAAACCACCGGTAACGAGACCTCCACCCACTATACGCCGACGGCCGTCACAACAACCGTTAGGAATGACAAGGACAAGGAAGCGACAACCGTTATCGATGCGGAAAGCATCACGCATACGGTGGACAAGTCTGAAGTCAGACAGACAGCAGATAAAGTGGTACAAAAGGTCAATTCCACGACCGTTGCCGTTGCCGACAACAAGGTGACGCTCGGTGACGAGAATGCCACCGAGCCGCTGGTTCTGGGTAATGAGCTTGCCCGGCTGATGCTCGACTTCCTGACGGAATGTTCGAAAATCATGACTCCCACACTGATGGGCACGATGTCGCCGATCAATATGCCGAACTTCATCTCGCTGACATCACGTATCCAGAAATTTCTTTCCAAGACCAGCTATACCAAATGAGCGTACAACTGCATCCCGATATAGAAACCCTCGACAAGGAGAGCCTGTGCTATTCCATCTATGCACAGCTGTACCATAACTTTTTCAATGCCCAGCAGAAAAAGGACGACGAGCATCCTTACGGCATCGAGGAAGGCGACGAGACCAGCCTGAGACTGAAGAATACCGCTTACGGTTTTGCATCCGCCATTGCCGGAGCCGTTACGGGAGAAGGCGGTTCCGGAAGCGGTGGCTTGCTGTTGGATTACCTGAAGAAATCGGGCGGTGACATGACCGGCAAGCTCAGTGCCAATTACGGTTTCGAAGCCGGCATTGGAAACACCCGTATCCTGGAAACCTATTCGCAGGACATTACCGATCCGGAAGGTGTGGTAACTGCCATCGAGTACGGTATCAGGATTACCGGCAACCTGAAAGTCGGGGGCGACAGCCTGCATATCGGCGGCAGGCAGTTGCTCCGTTACGACGCGGACAAGGCCACCGCTACAATCAACGCTTCCCATATAGACTTTCTGGATGCGACGGTACATTCCAAAGGGGCATGGATTATCGGGGACGAGGATACAGGAATATCCATCTCCCCGACACGGCTGGCCGTGGGCGGGCAGGATGTCTATCATCGTGGCAACGCCAATACGGACACGGTGGATTGGACGATGCGGGACGGCATGGTGAGACGGAATCTGACGGTGCGAGGGAGTACGGTCATGGATGGCGGACTGAAAGCCTTGCAAGGCGTGGAACTGGGCGACAAAGGGAAATGTCTGCTTTCGTTTTCGGAAGAGGATGTCGCGCTCGGCGGGTTCCTCTCGTTCCTGGACGGATTCGGCATCCGGATCGGAGATGTTCCCGTACTGCTCTGTACCGACAAGGACAAGATACAGTTCGGGAGTATCGGCGGTGACCTTCTTTTAGGCGGCGACCATACCCCGAAGATACGCCTGTTCTCCGGCATATCGGACGTGGACGGCGAGTGTCTGATGCTTTCCCCTTACGGAAAGGCTTGTTTTCCGGGCTCGCTGACTGTCCGCCACAACTACGGCGCCGACCTGCTCTCCTCATACCGGGTAGACACTTCCGATGAAGGTATCGTTATCCACAAGCGCTTGCGGATGGGCACAGCAGAGGGATTTATGTTCACAGGCGACAGGGAGCGCGTATCGCTTTCTTCCGAGGTAATCTACGAGGAAGAGGACGTAAGGACGGCTATCCCTCACAGCACGGATTTTTCACACCGTCCGTCCGTGAGCTGTTATGCCCCGCAGAACCGTCACAGCGAATCGTTCCATATCCGCACCGATGCCGATTTCGTTACGGTCGCTGTTCCGTTGGAAGCAGCCGGGCATATCGGAATCCATGCGTCGCCCACCCGGATTACTGACAGAATCCTATACTTGACAGAGGCGTTACGCCTGCAAGCGGTGGAGGACGGTATCCGGCATTACGGAAACAGCGTCTTTACCGGGTCGCTCTCTTCGGAGTTCTTTTCCCCGGGCCTTTCCGGAAGCGGATGGGCTGTCCGCCGGAACCGGACGACAGGAGGCGTCTCCGCCACATTCGACGAGGTGGTGGCCCGCCGTAAGTTCCGCGCCTATGAGTTCGAGGTCGAAAAGACTTCGGTAACCAACGGTTCCTTCTGGATCAGCGACAGCTGTTCGGGAGACACCGTGGAAAAACTGTCATAATCCATGTCCGTATTCCGTTATCCGACATACAAGATCCGTATTGCCCCCGACTCGCAGAAGACACAGGGACTGCAAGCCGGGGATATCATCCGCAGGCAATATGCCGAACGGGAGCGTACCGTCTATTCGCTGATGTGCGTGACAGAAACCGGAACGGAGCTTGTCGGAGACAAGGACGCCCCTTATTTCATCGGGGCATTGCTGGACGGGGACGAACCGCAGGGCGGTGAACTGCTGGACTTCGTGCGGATTACCAACCTGTTCGATACGGCACGTAGCGGCGCCTTGTACCTGACGGCTTCTGACAGCGATTCACCCTATATGGATGTCATCGACGGCATGGCGACCGAACGCTCCCTGTGCTATCCCGTCATGGACGGAGGCATGGCGGGAGTGCCGGACAAGTCCAGGTACGCCGTTTATGGCAGCATGCTGCAAACGGAATATCTGGATGCCGATTCGGAAGCGACACGCATTGTCCGCATTATCCGCAACGCGGAACCGGCAGGAAACGCTTCCTTCGGGCTGATGCTGACATTGGAAGAACCGGTCGGATACCCGGAGCGCCTGCTGGTATCGTTCAAGGTCAGGTCTTCCAAAACATCAGGTTCCGTACCGATCCGATTCGGCTATACGAACCGTGAAAAGACGGATGCGGAAGATGAAATCTCCATCGGCCGGGAATGGAAGTACAAGTTATGGGTCATCACCGTGGATTACCCGGCACAGTACAGCCGGAGCCTGTTTCTTGACCTGACATCAAGCCTGGCCTCCGAGGGGGACTGGTGCGAGGTCGCCGACCTGAACATTGTTCGTCTTGCCTCCGTATCCGCTTTCAGCGAGGCGAGCAAGGCCCGTGTGGGAAAGGTCAGCGGCATCATCGATCCGGTCTTCGGCATGTTGGATGGTTACGGGGCCTATTTCCAGAATCTCTATGCCACACGCAATGTCAATATAGCCGGCACGCTTACCGCGGGAGACGAGAACGGTTTTTCAAGCACGTTTTATGTGGGCAAAATCCACAAGAATGTCATACCCGACAGCCTGTCCTGCCGGTTCAGCCATTCGGAAGAGCTGGATGAAACATCTCCCGCCGGACTCGGGCGGTGTGTACGGATAGCCGGAGACAGTCTTCTTGGTGCGCAAAGTGCCGCCTGGCGGGAGGCTCATACAGGAGTCTGTTATTGTTTCTCAGTCTGGATAAAAGCGGAAGATACGGCAGCCATCCGGTTCTATCAGGATGAACATCTTGTCGGTGATCGGACGGTGGCTGCCGGTAAAGGATGGGTCCGTTATAATGTCCCGTTCCTCATACGCGGGTCAGATTCCCCCGTCATGTGTCTCGGCATTGCCGCTTCCGTCCCCCTGTCGTTGTCCGCCCCTCAATTGGAGGCCGGAAGGAACGTGACCCCCTATCAGGCGACCGATGAAGCCTTGTCCTACACGGACGATTACGGTGCCTGGTTCAATAAGGGAGGTATCGGGGGTACCATACAGAATCCCCTGTTGCGGCTGAACGAAGACGGCTCGATCGTTTCACGGGACGGTTCTTTCGTCATCCATCCGGACGGGACGGGCCATTTCGCCTCGGGACGGTTCAAGTGGGGCAAGGATACCATCGAACTGCGCGATGTGACCATCCGCTGGGAAGACCTCGATGAGGAGGCGCAGGAACTGCTCAAGCCCCGTTCCGTCTCCCTGACAGGCGGCACGGCGTTCCATTTCAAGGACGAGCTTTCAGGCGCATGCGAGCCGGAGAATATCCCGCTTGTGGCGACCGAATACAATTTCGAGCCGGAAAGTCGGCAGTGGGAATACCTTGCCGTTGACGGCATATGGAAAGATGCCGGATGCAATGCCGCCGTATTTGAAATGACACCCCCGTTTCATGGCTGGGAAGGGCGCGACGTGCTGACCCTCCGCTACACGGCAACATACCGTAATGAAAAAATCAGTGCGACCCATACCTTTTTCAAACTTTACGACGGATCTCCCTCCTATACTGTTTATGTGGAGTCTGAAAACGGCACGACATTCCGCAACGGAATCGTCTCGACGGTACTCCGTGCCAGGGTGTACAGGGGCGGTGAAGAGATTACATCGCTCATTCCCGACGGCAATTTCCGCTGGATACGGACGAGCCGCGATACGGAGAGTGACAGGATATGGAACGCCGCACCGCGTTACGGCAGGGAGATAGAGATAACCGGCGGGGACGTGTGGCGCAAGGCCGTTTTCGATTGCGAAGTGGAAATAACAAATAACCGATAATCTATTATGGCAGTAAAAGTAGCCCGCGGGCAGGTCACCATCATCGACCAGAACGACGCGGTATCGTTGCAGGCATTCATCGGCTCCTCGCAGCCCCTGACACAGGTGTACAACAGAGACAACAATGCCTATGCCCCTTCGTGGGCGGCTTCTCCCTATCTGGTACTTACCCCTTCGCTCTTCGTCAGCGGTCAGGCGGCGACCGACCAGATCACCTCGGTAGGCAATGCCGCGACGCTTACGGCAGGCGTGAAGAGCGGCTCGGCCAAGTGGTACAAGAACGGTACGGCGATCGTCTCCGGACAGGACAGCTGCACCATCGGCGCGGCATCGGCCAAGTATGCCCTTACCGTCAAAGCCAACCACATGACCGTTTCCGCTCCGCAAGTGCGTTATACTTTCGAGGCGGTTTACATCGACGCCAACGGGCTGGAGATTCCGTTCCGGGCGGAGATTCAGTTCACGCAGCACCTGAACGCCGGAGCGATGATCGCCGCCGTGGCGTATGCACCCGACGGCATCGTATTCAAGAACGACGAGGTGGCGACGCTCAGGGCGCATTGCGACCTGTGGCGCGGAGCCTCTATCGACACGACGAACGTCACCTACGCGTGGGGCATCAAGGATTCGGCGGTATTCGCGGGCACGACACTGACAGCTGCCGCGGCAGCCGGAGCCACGACCATAACGGTCGCTTCGGTAATGAACATGGAGGCGGGAGGCAGGATAACCATAGGATCGGCACAGTACACCATTTCGGCAGTCAACGCCTCCACGAAGGTCGTGACGCTGACCTCCGCACTGAGTGCCGCAGCCGCATCGGGAGCCGCCGTTTCGTGTCCCTACTACAACTCCATGCTGGGTGCCGGCTGGGCATGCCTTACCTCGACCAATCCTCGGGGCGTGACGGCAGGCTGGACGACAAACGAAATCACGATTACGGCAGATGCCGTTCTCAACTTCGAGACCTTCAAGTGCGCCATCAAGGATACGGACACCTCGGCGGGCAACGCCTCGGCGAACAAGGTCGTCTGCGACATCATCTCCTTCACGGATATGTCCGACCCCATCACGGTTGATCTGGTCAGCCAGAAGGGGTTCACCATCAAGAACAACGGCAATGACGTGGATGCCAAAGCCGTGTTATACAGGGGCGGTGAGGAAATCGACACGGGCGGGACAGCTTATACCTATACATGGAAACTGTGGAACTCTGCCGGGACTTCCGTCGTGAAGACCTACACGGGAAAATCCATCACGGTCTCGAAAGCCGATGTGACGGGGAAAGGCGTGCTGATGTGCGAGGTATCGAAATAAACGACATGTCTTACAACGAATACGAGGGTGCCAAATACTTTTTGGGACACCCTCATTGCGTCTGACGTGTTTCCCGACAGGAAAGTCAGTCTCTTGGCATGGATTTCACGATCCCGCTCACGGGGTCGAATTGTACGGCGGCATTGTTGAACAGCCGCTCGATATGCCCGCTGCGGATCATTTCGGAGGTCGGCAGACAGTGAAGGACGGGCGTATCGATAAGGGCTATTCTGTCACTCAGCGAGAGGGCTATATCCAGTTCGTGAGTGGAGAACAGAATGCATTTGCCCTCAGCATGCGCTAACCGTGCGAGCAGGGAACACAATTCGTAACGGTTGGGCATGTCAAGAAACGAGGTCGGCTCGTCCAACAGGATGACGGGCGTTTCCTGAGCCAGAGCACGGGCTATCATAATGCGCTGGCATTCACCGTCCGACATCTTATCCATCGTGCGGCCGGCATACGCCTCCATTCCGACCGAAGAGAGCGACCGCATGACGATTTCCCTATCTTGAGGCTGCATGCGGCCGATCCAGTTGGTGTAAGGGGCGCGGCCGATAGCCACGACATCCTCGCACCGCAGGTTGGCGATGCGTGTGCGCTCGGTCGTGACAAATGCCAGTTGCCTTGCCTTCTCCGGAGTTCTCATGTTTGCGATACAATGTCCGTCGAGCAGGATTTTACCGCAATAATTATGATTCAGTCCGGCTATGGCACGGAGAAGTGTAGATTTCCCCGTGCCGTTCCTGCCAATAAGGGCAGTCAGCTGTCCTCTTTTGAAAGAGGCATCGACCTTATCGAGAAGCCTCTTCTCTGCGTAGCCTATGGAAAAATCGCACAGTTCTATCATACCGTCATCGATTTATTGCGTAAAACCACCCATACGACTATCGGGATTCCCAGCAGTGCGGTAATGGCATTTACGGGCAAAGTGAACATTTTGGAAACGATATCGCAAAGAAGCAATACCGCCGCCCCCGAGAGAAGGGTTCCCGGCAGGAGCACGCGGTGGTCGGCCTCGCGGAAGAGCATCCGCGCGACGTGAGGCATGGCAAGACCGATGAAGCCGATCGGGCCGCAGAAAGCCGTTACCGTGCCGGCCAGCAGCGTCGTCGAGAGAAACAGCAGACCGCGCGAACGGCGGATATTCAGTCCCATCGTTACGGCATATTCCTCGCCGAAGAGCAGGAGGTTGAGCGGTTTGATCGTCCATACGGCCAGCAGCAACCCGACGATGACCGACGGAAGGAGGATGGCGAGCTGCGGCACCGTCACGTCGCCGAGCGACCCCATCGTCCAGATGACGAACGCCTTTAACGCCTCCTCTTTGCTCAGATATTGCAATATCTGCACGACAGCGCTCACGCCTGACGAGAACATCATACCCAAAATCAATATCACCATAATGTCCTTTATGCGGTGTCCGACGGCAGCGATTACGAGCAGCACGACGGCCGCACCCAGCCAAGCCGCTCCGGCGATGCCTATCGACGAGCCGACGCCTGCCAGCACCACGAGCGCCACGCCGAGGCTTGCACCCGAGCTGATGCCCAGCACGTAGGGGCCGGCCAGCGGATTGCGGAACAATGTCTGCATCTGCAAGCCGCTGACCGATAGCGCCGCCCCGGCCAGCAGAGCCACAACCGCCTTTATCAGCCGTATGTTCAGTACGATTTTCGCCGTAGTCCGCGGGCAGTCGCCGCCCGTCAGGGCCGCCCATACGTCGCCGACGGGAATGCGAACCGCGCCCACAGCCAAATCCAACAGGAAGAGGCCGACCGTAAGCACGGACAACGCGGTGAACAGGATGACGGGGCGTGAACGCATCTATTTCAGTTGTTTGTAGTATACGAAATCTTCTTCGACCAACTCGGGGTGGAATATCTTCACGAGGTCGCGCAGAAGAAGGTCGGGATTCACGACGGCCGATTCGTAGTAGTCGTTGCCTCCGGCGGCATTGGTGCGGGCGTTGTTGTTATAGACATAGCCGTTTCGGACGCAGCGGGTATCGGCGAACTTCGGGCAGGCGGCTTTCAGTTCGTCGAGTGTGTTCGCCATGCCGACGTTCAGCCACATATCGGCCTCCGAAGCGAGCAGGTATGCCTCCTCCAAGTCGATAGGCGTCGAAGAGTTGCCCGTGTTCTTCTTGTAGATGTAGTCGCCTCCGGCGTCGGTAATCAGCCGCACGGCATAGTTTTCCGTCGAGGGCATGAACCACGAATCGCCGTAGGGCGTATTGAGCATGACCGACGGGGCATCGAGAACGGCACCGGACACTTTCTGTTTCAGCGCATTGTATCGGATCGGAATATCCGCGAATACCTTTTCGCCCTTCGCGCGTTTCCCGACGACCTCCGAAAGCGCCACCAGCCATTCGGCTTTGCCCAGCGGAGATTCTTCGAGATAATCGCCGACATACATGAACGGGATGCCGAGCTCCTTGAGTTTGCTCTCCATCGCACTGGCCCCGTTCACGCCGAAAAGCAGCACAAGGTCAGGGTCGAGCGACAACAGAAGTTCATAATTGATATTTCCCTCGTAACCCACGTCGCCGATGCTGTCGCGGCGTGCCTGAATGTCGGGATTGGAGATATAGTCGAGTCCCGAAACGCCGACCACACGTGCCGTCTCGCCGATGGCGTCGAGCATGGCGATATGGGTCGAGGACATCGCCACGATGCGCTGCGCATCCCCTTCGAGGACCTGCCCGTCGAAACCCTCGGGAACGGGTTCCCCGTTACGGGAGATGAACAACCGGGTGGTGACGCTATCCGCGCCCTGCCACGGATTCATGACGGAAACCAGCACGCTCTGTCTGCCGTCTGCTCTTTCAATCTTGAATCCCGAGGCATATTCGGGAGCGTAAAGCTGTTTGTTGAAATCGGCAAGTTGGGAACTCTTGCCACGACAGCCTGCAAATGCCAGCGCAAGCAGCACCATCAGGCTCAAATTCTTTAATACTTTCATATCATTACCTTATTTACGTTTACATTATTTTCTGCTTTTCCCGAATTTCGGGGTGATGCCGATGAAGAACTCGAAGTTGATGCCGGGCATAGGACGCGACAGCACCGAGAGATAGTCCTCGTTGAACAGGTTATTGACGGCAAGTTTCAACTGTACATCCAGCGGTTTGAACGACAGCATTTTCTCCAGTGAGATATTGCTCATGAAATACCGGGGCAGGTGGCCTGTCAGCGTGTAATCGTTGCTCGACATGGTGAAACGTTCCGAGTAGTAAGCCCACTTGTAGAGGAACGCCCACGTCCGCCATGACAGCCGTCCTGTCAGCGAGGCGGAGTGCTCCGGCACGTAAGGCAGTTGTTTTCCCACCGACTGGTCGGCGGGCGACATCTTTTCGCCCTCGTTGATGGAGGGTCCACGAATAGGAACCGTTCAGGTCTATCAGCCAGTCCTTTGCCGGCTGCACGGCAAGGTTGGCCTTCACTTCGACACCGTAGGCATGGACTTTCTTCACGTTGCGCGGCGAGAAGAACCCCTTGGTCGTCGGCAGCCAGATGATCCAGTCGTCGATGTAGGAGTCGAACCAGCTTGCGCTGCCGCCCAGTTTATATACCCCCTTTTTGCCGACATCGAAACTCACTCCGGCGTCATAGCTGAAGCCGTGTTCGTTTTTAAGGTCGGGGTTGCCGCCCGGCAGAAAGTAGAGGTCGTTCAAAGTCGGAAAACGATAGTTGCGCGATACGGAGGCTTTCACCATCACGTTCCCTTTGCGCGAAATCAGTCCGTCGATGAAGAATGCCGGGATGAGCGGAGCCCATTTGTCGCCCGACATCTCCTCGCGCAAGACCAGCGACAAGCCCAACGGCTCGACAGGCTGCCATTTGGCCGATACAGAACCGGAGAGCTCGACACGCCCCTTGTCATATCCGACGACGGCTTTGTTGCCATCCTGAAGGATGATGTTCTTGTCTTCGCTGCGCACGAGATGCTGGTACACGGATACGTTCGAGGTGAAGAACCATTTCCTGCCGGGCGAGTATTCCGCTTCCGCCTGTCCGTAGAACGTGTTTATCTTGCTCCGCGAACGGGTCATGGAGGCCCAGTTGTCCGGCGCCACCTCACGACGGTAGTCGTAGGCCATCCACGTATGGATATAACCGCCTTTCACGCCGACTTTCCATTTCTCTTTGATATGGTCCCATGACAGGACACCACGAAACGTCTGCTCCCGCTGGCGGTTCTCGAAGGCGGTCTCATCGCCGTAATCGGTCGTGAGCATCGGCAGTTCCCGGTTGGAGTTGATATACCATGCGTTCAACCCGAAACGGTCGCCTTTCAGGGTGTTGTAATATACCTCCTGCAACAGGTGCAGGTCCTTGAACGAACCCGATCGGTTGCGTTCCTTGGGATGATACTGTCCGATGATGTTCTTCTCCTCGTCGTAGATATTTATCTTCTTGTCGTGGTTGGTGTACTTGTAATCGTTGGGCGACGACGAATAGACCGCGCGGGTCGAGACCTGCCATCGGTCGCTGCCGTAGGTGAAGCGGGCGAACTCGTCGAACGTGCGGAACGACCCGATGCCCTGCACGTATTGGGCATGGAAGCCCTCGCCGACCTGCGGCGTAGTACCGAGTTTGACAAGTCCGCCGAGTCCGCCGCCCGTTTCATTCACCGACGACGTGCCATGAAGCAGCGAGGCCTGATCTATGAAGTAGGACGGTATGGTGGAAAAGTCGGTCATACCCAGCATGGGATTGTTGATGCGCATGCCGTTCCACGTCACCTGCGTGTGGCTGGGCGACGTGCCGCGGAAAGCAACGGTGGAGAGCGTGGCGCGTCCGTAACTCTTGACGAACACGGACGAATTGAACGTCAGAATGTCGGCCATCGATAAGGCAATGTTCTCTTTCAGTGCGAGCGAGTCGAACTTCGTCTTCTGCACGCCGATTTCTTTCATCGGGCGTTTGCCCCACACCGTGACCTCGTCTATCTGGTGGATGCGTCGTGTGATTCCCTGCGCGGACAATACGGACGGACAGACGAGCAGTAGCGAGAAAAGTATGTATTTCGTATAAATCATTTGATTCCGTTTTTAGGGTGGGTATTCGCGGAAAAATGTACCGTGGAGGATGCCGGCACGGACGTTTGATGCGGGTCGAACCCATTCTCTTCAAGCAGTTGTCCGTATTCTTCCTCGAACGAGATCTCCTGATGGATTGTATGCTGCTCCTCGATGTGCCGTCTGAGCCGGTGAAGGTCGCTGAACGACACGCTGAACGAGTCGAATCCGGCAGCCCAACCGGAGAAGTCGGCATATTCCGGGGTTTTCTGGTATACCGTTCCCGTGGCGCCTTTCACCTTGTTCACGATCTTGCTGAAATCCCCGGAATTCGGAATCTCGACAAGTACATGCACGTGGTTGAGAAAGGCATTGGCGGCATGTACGCGGCAACCTTTCCCTGTAAAAATCCGTGTCATCCGCTCGAGCATCAATCCTTTTCCCGTTGTCGGAATCGTCATCTTGCGTCCTTTGGTAACGAAGATGAGATGGTATAGGTGTCGTATCCTGCCCATCACTTCCAACAAAATGCGCCGGGGATTATCCCGACATAGAATTCATCGATCAGTTCACCTTCGGACGAGTAGCGGTAGACAATGCCCTGCTGCTGGTAGTCGATGGCATCGGCCACGTAGACATCGCCACGCACGGGGTCGACGGTCAGGCCGTAATAAATCGTACCGCTGTATTCGAGGAACGGGCGCACGGGAACACGTTCCGCATCCACGTCCATCGACCATATGTCCTTGTTGATCCAGTAGAGCTTGTCGCCCGTACCGTTGAGCTGCACCTCCGAAGGCCAGTCGCCCATCTTGAACTTGAACTGCTTCTCTACGGTGAACGTCTCGGCATCGATGCGGTAGAGAGACGGGGCTTCGTAGCCGTAGGGCGAACCCTCGTACCCACCGTCGGTGATCGTCCACATCTTGTGGTTCTTGTCCATTACCAGCGAGGTGGGCTGGATGCCGACTTTCAGTTCTTCTACCACCTGATCCGTTTCGGTATCGATCTTGATGATGCGGTTTTGGTACGACCAGCAGTTGCAATAGACATATTTGCCATACTGCACCATCTGCTCCGTGGAGCCGCTTTCCATCGTCATGTCCGGCACCTGGATGTAACCGGTGATTTCATATTTCTTGGGGTTGATGATGAAGATGCGGTTGTCCCACAATTGGGTGACATAGGCTTTCTCGTCGCTGAGGAAATGGATATAGCGCGGCGAAGTCAGGTTCGTGATACGGCCCACCTCTTTGAACGTATTGAGGTCGATGGCGAAAATCACGTGGGAATTGTTCACCACGACCCAGCCCTTATTGTCGTGGATGCACATCGATTGCGCCACGTCGCCCAGCTTCATGCCGTTGGCACGGAAGAACACTTCATTCTGCACCTGTTGGGTTTCGGGGTCGTAGTACGACAACGTGGCATTGCCGTACTGGAAGTTGCCCTCGTTGGTGATGAACAACCCGGCTCCGGTAGCGTTGAAATCTTCCACCGCATCTCCGTAGTCCCACTCCATGCAGCCCGCCAGCAACAGCGGCAACCCGCATAGAAGAATGATATGTCGTATCAGATGTTTCATTGGCTTGTTATAAACGGGAAAGAGTACCGGTCTTTCGGCCAGTACCCTGTTCCCTTGTAAAATAATGGGTGTTACTGCTGGGTATAGCGACCGGCTTGCATATCCTCGTAGGTGGGGTTATAACCGCAATTGGTTACAAGCCAGTCTTCTTTCTTGATTTGCTCTTCTTCTACAAAAGATTTGAAGAACGTATAATCAACAAACCGTGTCAACCGGATAAATCGAACTCCTGAGAGTTTTGTTAAAGTTGGCATATTGAAAGTCGTAAGCGATGCTGCATTTGCAGCACAAAGTGTTCCATCAATGGCCTGCAATTTGGGGCATGAAATAGTTTTTACGGCACGAACAGTCATACCAACACCCCCGACATGTTCCAATGACGGAAATGTAAAATCTTTATTTGATGCCATAAAATCTAAAGAACCATATAAAATATTATTAATCACCCCTTCTTTGATATATTGAGGATTGCTTGAACAACCGACTGACTTTAAATTCGTAAAATCATAATCATAGTTAGAAACAGCGTTCAGATTACCGATAATACATAACTGACCTCCGACAATTTCCAATTTCGGGAACGAGATATTGTTTGCCATTGTAGTTTCGATGCTTAAATATCCATCTACACTTACCAAGTTAGGGGCTGAAACGCCTTTTTTTGAACCTCTTATAATTTCCATATTCCCGTAAACTCGTTCAAATTGGAATACAGGATCTGTTGTCATATTGCTAGAATACTTAAAATTCTTAATACTCTTAAAATTCAATTCTGGATCTATTCCAACACTTGAACCGGTAATACCGCTCGGAGCTAGAAACATGCTAACTTGCGACATATCCTCTTTTGTGATAATTTTTGAGAATATAGTCCCGTCTGTAATAGAAATTAAAGGTTCGTTATCCTCAAAAGGTACAAAATTTACTTTGCTCAAATCTAAAATTCGATCAGAACACTCCAATAAACGCAGCAAGGTCAGTCCTCCGAGTTGTTCTAATTTACTCCAATCCGGCAATTTTTTCAAGACTTGGAATTTCGATATTGTCAATGTGCCTTTAACAATCGACAAGTTAGACAGTCCATCTATTTCTTGTAATTTATTATTTCCCGTAGATGTAAAAGCATCGGACGCAATATAACTGGAAACGAGATTAAGGTCGCCGTTTACTACCGATAATTCCGGCAATGAAAGGGTCTCCAACGGAATCGGTATAGAAGCAAAATCCACACTTCCAACTTCTTGTAATTTCGGAAATTCCAAAGAAATCATTTTGCCTAAATTATTAACCCCTAAGCGACCGTTTACTTTTGTCAATTCAGGAATTCTCAAAGATGTGATTTCTCCTCCTGGTTCTCCGTCACTTGTCAGACACTGGAGATCAAAATCCTTTACGACAGTGGTTAATTTAGGGAATTCAAAACTTTGTAGAGATGAAGTCCTGAATATTATATTTCCATCAATCGTTTCAAGGTTGTCGAATTGCACATATGCTACTTGATTGTTGCAGACAACGATGTCGCCAGTAATATGCTGCAAAGATCTCATACTGACCATCTGCAATTTACTGTTGGTCGCAAAGGCAGTTTCAGTTCCTATTTGCAAACCTCCAATTGAAGTGATATTATCAAGTCCCGTAAGATCTTGTCCAACATAACTTTTCCGAATGATGATGTTTCCTTCGACTTCCTTCAATATTTTTAATGCGGCGATATCCGACAATTCTTCTGCATCCTCAGCATCCGACCCGATAATCAAATCACCTTTGATAACCGTTACGTCCGTATCAATGAAAGCCGTAACATCCGCTGTTGTCTTCAATTCCACATCCCCTTCATAGCGAATCTCGTCTTTAATGACTTTATATGTATAATCATTCGCTTCTCCATTGTAAGAGGTTACACGAAACGTTCGTTCCGTATCCCAGTCAGTAATGCTTGCCGGATCGGGAATAATTGTTGCCGAGGATGTGTATTTGAATTCGACTTGAGCATTATTTAACGAAACAGTATATGGAACTGTTATGGTAATTATATTGTCAATTATTTCCGCTGTATAGGATTGACTTGCCACAGTCATCACGACTGATGTGATAAAATTGTCATCGGCATCAGCAGGACTTTCTGGAGTCTGATTATCTTCTGAACATGATAAAAAAAGAAATGGGGCAATGAATAGTAAAAGCCAAAACTGTCTCATATTATTGATTATTAGTTATTGATAAGTCTTCAAATGAAAATACTTCTGTGGATATCTCTCCAAGCCAACCACTTTTCGATAATACTCCACACTGAACTTTGATAAAGTCTATATATTGCAATTTTACTGGAGTCCCGTCATGATATATTGCATTGGCTATTTTGAATCCGTTGCGCTGACCGCTACCATCAATGACATTTCCTCCTACCAGATTATCTGAACCCATATTATCCACATACCCCCACTCATAAGCGTTATTCGCCCAATATCCTGTAACGGGATCTTGATTGTTGCGAGGAGTCAGACGCGTCCCATATAATGTATAGCTATCTTCTTTAATCCAATTGGGATAATAATATTCTTGGCCATGGTATGCATTCATATCGACAGAACCTGAATTACCTTCACTATCTACCCACGGAGTATGTGCTCTGGGTGCAGGTCTATAGTAAGTTACTTCGTAGTCTTGTATTGTACCATCGATGCCGGTTTCAGATCCTTTTAATTCATACCATTCATCGTCTGGCTGGCCATTGCCATTTATATCTTGCATTACCCAAACAATGCCCGGCTCATTTGAGCCACCGCTCGAACTGTTAAAAGCATTTCCTTGTATTGCAAAATCGTATTCTCGGCCACTCGGAGCAATACTATGGTCAAAACCGATGATGATATAACCACCGAAAGATCCCAGTGAAACATGCGCTTTTTTGTTCAATCGTTTCGTTGCATACTCTATGGCTTGTTGGGGCGTCGTTTCATTTCCTATAAATCCGGTATTTTGGGATAACTCATTAATAAACTGTCCGGGAGCAGGAATGAATTCATAAACCTTATCCCAAATACCTGAACTTGTCGCTGTCGCTTGCCGATAGCGTTCTTGTTCCGTTTTTTCTTCACAAATAACCTTAACTGTCGTTGTAATTGAAGTATTACTACGTGTTATGTTACGTGAAAGTGGCTGTGTGTTGGGCATTTTTTCTGTAACAGTAACAGCAACGAAATATTCTCCAGGAGTCGTCGGCGTGAATTTAAAAACCCTGTCGGTAGCGGCTTCCATAATTTTTCCATTGACCTGCCATTGATACTGTGGATAATCGAAATATTCCAGCAAAGGCCGCAAATATACAGGACGCCCTGCAAAAGTATAACGATCCGTAGAAGTTTGTGTATAGGATGGTGTCGGAAACCGTACGGAATAAGGCATTGTTTCCACAACTTCTACGTCGAAATCACGGATTGTTTCTCCGTCTATATTGGATGCCCGGATTGTTATCGAATATGTACCGAGTTCTTTTTCGTGAAACGTATATGCTTTTTCTGTTCCGACGATTTCTCCATCGCGTACCCATTCAATTCTAAAATTTTCAAGATCGTCATGTTGAATATCTGGAGATAAAATATAATCCGTGTTTTGAGGCACTTTTAATCCTTTAGAGGGGATTATGATTGAAATTGTAGGTGGAGTTAACTCCAATACTTCTACTTAACTCTTCTTCCGCATAACCCTCTGGTGTATCAACTCGCAATTTGATATATAGATGTTGTTCCTGATTCCATGTATACTTCAATATTGATTCAGATGAAAGAAGTTTTCCATCTACTGTCCATGCATAAAGTGCATTATTCGCATATTTATATGTCGGGGCAATTGTCAGTTCACGCCCAACTTTGATAGTGTAAATGCCAGTCTCACTATCGAGTTCAATTATAGGAGCTTGTTTTATTTCTTCAGTAATTACATCGTTCTTATTACAGCTTGTAATAAAAAACAAAAGTACAAGAATACTAAATATGAAAGCCTTCATAATAAAAAAGGCATAGAACTGAAATCAGTTCTATGCCAAACTATATTAAATTGTTATTCTATTGTAACGTCGTCTATACAAAGATACGCCGGAGTATTGAGTCCATATATAGGATCGACATCAGATCCTTCAAAATTGAATTTTACACTTTGCACATCCGCTACATTAATATCCCAATATGTCCATGTAGTTACGGGGGACACTGTTGGTTTATCATATCGGTAGTCGGCCAACAATTTCGATACAGTGGTGATCAAATTTCCATCTACGTCATAACATTCGATGTTGACTTGGAAATATCCTATATTGTTGCCGTCAGAATCTTTCAGATTACTCAACGGTGTTGCAACACCCGATGTTCCGAACTGATTACCATTTATAATCACACCATAGGTATATGCTGTGTTACAATACCATAAACCCTTGAATTTGCGAGGGGAGTCAAAATAGAATTCAGGTTTGGCCATCCACTCCGTATTTCCGAAATCAGAGTAGCCGTATACAACAGCAAAATTGGAACCGCTGTGACCTGCCCCTGTATTGGCCCCATCTGTGGATGCTGTATTATAGACACTACATTGATTCTCCCAAGTATACCACCAATTAGTTCCAGAAGTCTTGCCGGCAGCAGAATCAGAACGATAATTGTATTTCGACAACGCAATGGCACCACTGGAAAATTCAGTATACGCTCCATAAGAATTGGTTACAGTATTCATGTCGGAGACAAACACAAAATCGGGATCGTATATTTCCCTGATTTGGTTCTCTGCAGTATATCCATAAAGCGTGTAGTAGTTCTCTGCTTTAGGCGAAACCGCCATGAATGTTTCATCGAAGTCATCGAATGTAATGGTTGTAGTGCCATCATCATTAAAGTTGGCTCGGGTTTCGGGAGTTACTGAATCAGTTTGAGGATTCATCAAAAAGTCATCGTCTGAATTACAGCCGGTGAACAGGGCGGTTGCCGTCAACAGGAAAGCTCCCGCCAGAAAGCGTAAATTTCTTTTCATAGCTTACTTGTTTTTTAATAAAACATATTTTTAACAAACACAAAAAATCCCGTTCGCGCAGGTTTACACGAACGGGATTATGTTTGTCTTCAAATATGAGAATGACTCCTACGGCATTCCGTATCTGATCGCAACCCGATTTTCTCCCGCGGGTGTAAATCCTTTTCCGGTCATGGCAGGTCTTCTGACTCGTCCCAGTCGTCGCGCCTTCCCAGCATTACACCAGTGGCAGGTTGCGGCAACCTTGAGGGGACTTACAGCAGCGGGTACTGTCCCGGATTCTCACCGGATTCCCTTTTCATCCGTGGCGGCGAACCGCCCGGAACCATTTCCAATTACAAAAATACAAATATTTTTTATAATAATATCATTTACACGAAAAAAAATCCGCAACCTGCCGGAATCATTCCGCACTATACTTTCAGAAAAAGGTTTCATGGCAAAGATTCTCATCGCCCGGGGACAGGCGACCATCTATGTCCAGAAGGACGGGTATACCATAACCCAGTCTTTGGGTGAATACGTGTTCCCCGCGGATGACACGGGGAAGATTCTCTCGTCCGTCACTCTCACCTCGACCGTACGGGTGATGTGCGGGGACGAGGAACTCACGGCCTTTACCATCGGTGCGGTGGGTAAGCCGGCGGGATTCTCATCCGTTACCGTCAATAACGGCACGAAGACCTTAACCTACGTTATCACCGCCGGTACGACGACCCTCGCCGACCACGGAACAATAGATATTCCCGTGACAATTTCCGGTATTGTCTATCATCTGTCGTTCGTCTGGTCGAAAGCCAAGGCGGGTATCCCGGGCAAGGACGGGGTCGATGCCGACATGCTCGACTGGGTCAAGGAGTGGAATACGGGTAAGACGCTCATCAACGGCAACACGGTCATCACCCCCAAACTCTTTGCGGGCACGAAAAACAGCGACGGCACCGTCTCCGGGATAGCCATAGGCTCGTTTACACTCAATACGAAGACCTCCTCGGGAACGATCGCCGCAGAGGCGGTAAACGGCATCTATGGATTTAGGGATGGCTACAAAACCTTCTATGTAGATAACGGCGGTAACGCCCAGTTGGGTTATGGCGACCAGTATGTCAGGTATAACGCCACGACAGGCAAGGTCGAGTTCGGCAGCGGAGTGAGTCTGAACTGGGTCGGTGCGACCTACATCGACAAGGACGGCGTCTTTACCGGAACACTCTCGGCCGATACGATTAAGACGATTTCCATCAGTGCTTCCCAGATCACATCGGGGATTATCGCTGCGGCACGCATCGACACGGCGGCGTTGAAAGCCTCCTTGATTACCGCCGGAAACATCGAAGCTCTGACCTTGAACGTTACAAAAGGGAAAATCGGCGGCTGGACGGTGGATGCCGACTCCCTTTACCGGGGTACGAAGAACAACACTGTGGGGAGCTGCACCTCTGCCGCAGGTAGCATTACGCTCGGCTCGAACGGTATCCGGGGCTATAAATGGCGGCTGGATGCCTCGGGAGCCGGAGCGGTCGCGGGCGGCAACATCGCGTGGGACGCTTCGGGCAACGTCACGTTCGCCTCGACGGTCAGTGCCTTGTGGACGGCACCTATCGGCTCCCTCACCACGGCTTTGGGCGGCAGCGGCTATCCCAAGCTGACGAAGATCACGGCCGACGGAATCTATACCGGCAGTATCACCGCCTCGCAGATTACCGCAGGAACCATCTCCGCCGACCGCATAGCGGCAGGCAGTATAGCGGCCTCGAAGCTCGATGCCGCCAGCATCAGGTCCTCCATCATCAACACGGACTATATCAACGGCCTGAGCTGTACCTTCACCAAAGGAAAAATCGGCGGCTGGATGATCGGGGCTTCGGCCCTCACTGCCACGCATATCTCGATAGACAGCGGCAACAGACGCATCGCGGTGTACGGGGCCAATTCGGGTGTCGCTAGCGGGCAGCGGGTGCAGCTCTACTACAACAGCGACACGGACTTCGGGCTCTATACCACGGACAGTGCAGGGTACTGCGTGGCACAGCTGGGTTCGAGCAACAGCATAGCCGGCTGGACGATCGACACGACTTCCATTCGCAAGGGCAACGTGTCGCTGGGCAGCGACGGCTCGATCATCAACTCCACGAAATGGAAACTGAACAACGACGGTTCGGGGCAGATCGCCTCGGGCAACATTGCATGGGACACTGCCGGGAACGTTACGTTCGGGGCTTCCGTATCGCTGCAATGGAAGAACGACATCGAAGCGGCCAAGGTTACGAACTTCGGCTATCGATATTACAAGAAACTCATCATCAACGGCGACGAAGCGACCTATTATCCAGTCGTTTTCAAAGGTGGCGACCAGAACATCAAACGTACCATTCTCGTCCGTCGGGGATATGCCGAGCAGGCTCCGGTCTCGTGGAACACATCCACGCACAAAGGAGGTCTGATCGTACTTATCAAAACCAACTTCGGCGGTTGGGGTGGCATTGCCTATTCATGGGATATCTATGACCTTTCCGAGACCTACTGCCGGATGTTCGCCGGGGCGCAGCTGTGCGGCAACTACTGCATGTTCGCCGTCTTCCTGCGTGGCGGCGGCGATACGGGTGCCGTGTACCACCTCTACTCCGACCAGCCGATAGAGAGCAGCAGTTATAGTCCTTCGCCGATTCCGGCAGCTCCGCAAATCGCTTACGGCAACGACCTTATCTTCCAGAGCGGTTCCACACAAGCCTATGCCCCCGCGCCGCGCACCCTCACGGCTGCCGTCGAGGAGGAGATCCGCCGCCATCGGTTCATTGCTCTGGCGCAAAGCACGGACAGCACGCTTGCGGCGCACCCGCTGACCTATATCGGCTCGACAGGGATTTACACGGGCACCCTTACCGCGGCGCAGGTCAACGCCGTGGCGATCGATGCCGGCAGTATCAAGACGGGAACACTTTCGGCAGACCGTATCGCCGCGGGCAGCATCAGCGCCTCGAAACTCGATGCCGTGGGTATCAAGTCGTCCATTATCAATACCGATTACATCAACGGTCTCAGCTGCACGTTCACGAAGGGCAAGATCGGCGGTTTCTCCATCGGCAGTGACAACATGACCATAGGGAACGTCGGAGCTGTGGGTGCCATCCCGTTGCAAATCCGTTCCGCCTCCACGGGCAGCGGTTACTGGTACACGGGAGCCTACAAGCCGCTGGGTATATGCCTTACGTGGTATCAGAGCAGCAATGCAGGGCATATCGTCCTCGGGCAGGTGGCGGCATCCGGCAACAGTGTCAAGACCGGATTCATAGGTCTTCAGATGATGTCATGGGACAATCTGGAATACTTCTGCCTCTCGGTGAACTATACCAAAAGCGGCAGCAAGGAGGTATACAACCGTATCGCGGGGTGGGCCTTCGACCACAACCATATCTGGAAAAACAACATCTCGCTGGGCAGCGACGGATCTATCGCCAACTCCACGAAATGGAGTCTGAACAACGACGGGTCTGGGCACATAGCCTCGGGTAATATCTCATGGAATGCCGCCGGCACGGTTACCTTTGCCGCATCCGTATCCGCCCAGTGGACTACGGGCATCACGACGGCGCAGGAACTCGCTTCGGCCATGGCGTTCGGGAAGATGCTCTACCGCGACCCGACTTTCTGGAACGGAAACAACGGTGTCGTGGTTTACAACAACTCCCAGAACGGTATGGTGACCGTTACCCGGCAGCAGGATGCCACGGCACCCAATGACAGCAAGTATGTCCTGAAAATCCAGACCAGCGGCAGTGCCAGCCCTCGCAACGGAGGCTTCTATTTCGGGGCGAAATGCGGTTACCGCAAGGTGCTCGTCGCCCGCATTATCGCCAAGATCCCCGCCGGCAGAAATCTCTGTTGGGCGACGAACAGCGTCGGCACGGGAGGTTCGCACCGGTGGCTTACGTCGAACGCCGGCACGGGCGACTGGAAAGAATACGTCTACAAGGTCGTGTGCGGCACCGCCGATTTTTCCAGCACCCATTTCTTCTACGTGGACGGCACGCAGGGGACTTCCGATACGCCTGTCATCTGGTATGTGGCCTATGCCACGGTCTTCGACCTTACCTCCACGGAGAAATACACGACCACCATCGATGCCAACGGCATTTACACGGGAACCGTACGCGCCAACCAGATTATCGTGGATTCCGCCCTGACTGTCGGAGGGAGCAGCTATAACGGCAGCATCTCCGTCAAGGATGCGAACAATAGCGTAAAGGTCACGCTGGACAGGAACGGTATCACGGCCGTGAGCGGCAAGATCGGCGGCTGGATTCTCGGAACAAGCGCCCTGACCGCTTCGGCTCCGGCCTCGGGGCACCGCATCGTTATGGGGGCTTCAGGATATATTTACCACGACAACCCTTCCACCGGAGTAAACTATTGGGCGCTGAACACGGACGGTTCCGCCACGTTCGGGTGCGGGAAAATCTCCTTTGCCAATGACGGATCGGGTTATCTGGCCAACCAGAATATCAAATGGGACGCCTCGGGAAATGTCACGATGACGGGCACCATCAACGCCAATGCCGGCACCATCGGGGGATTCGTCATCGGTCAGGGGCGCATCGGCTCGACGGCGACAGGAACCGGCTCAGGCGGCGGCCTTGCCATCTACGACGACCTGTTCCGCGTGGGGGACACCATTTCGTATGTCCTGTTCGGCAGCAACACCATACCGGCATCCGCCGGCGGATCATGTGCCACCGGACGTATTGTGAACAACAAGGTGAACAGCATCTTTAATAACAACTACGGGCTTTATATCGATGTCAAAAACGGTAACCGTAACTACGGAATATGGTCCAATGCCTCTGTTATAGCCCCTGCCTGCATCGGCAACAAGATCAAGAATGTCTATTTCACAGGCAGCGGTTACACGATCGATTTCTCGCAGTTCAACATCTTTTTCGTTTATGCCAACCAGAAGTACAGCGTGACCCTGCCGTCGGCATCGTCCGTGGCCACCATGTTCGGTTACTCGACTCTGCCGTCGGACTTCGCCTGCATATTTACCCTAATTTACAACTACAACTGGGGGAATAGCCTTGTATTCACCAATATCCGTAACCACAACGGGGATCTTGCCAGTTACACGTTAGCCAAGGGAGACTCCATTACGGTATTGTGCGCCAATTACCCCTCGTTCCATTACCAGATATTAAATCACTCTTATTAAAAACTTTTCTGCTGGGAATATCCCTACACTTAATAAAAACAGAAGCGAATTATGAACATCACCAACGTAACGGTAACCAAGGTTGCCGAAGAGAGCACGGAGAATGCCGACTACCAGTTGGAATATTCCATCGTCAATGACGCGCTGACCCGCGTCCACGCCTCCATCCGCAAGAAGGATACGGATGGCTCGGGGAACGCTCCGCAGATAGGTATCATCTACATGGAACAAGGCGTTATTTCATGCAACATTCCTATGGGAGAGCCGCTTGCACCCCTGTTTCATGATTTCGATACCATGATCGACGAAATAAAAAAGAGTAACGTACAAAATGCATAAATAATATGGAACTGTCAGTCAAAGACCGCCTTTACCTGCCGTCCTTTTTGCCGGCACGGGGCAACTTCAAGGACTTCAACCTCAAAAAAGAGATTCTGCGCAAGATCGCCATTCCGGACGAGGAGCGCAAAGCCATCGGTCTTCACGAGAATGCCGAGGACAAGCGCATCGAATGGGATGTGGAGAAGGAGAAACCGCTTGCCGTGGAGTTCTCGGGGGACGAGATGGAGTATCTCCGGAAAGCCTGCGAACGCATCTCGGACGAGGAGCTTCCGGACGATATGTGGGCTACCGTGTCGCGCATCTACGATTTCATTCAGGAGAAGTAAACCATCCTTTCTTTCTGCCGCTACTCTTTTGAAAAGAGTGCCCGGTCGTACTCTGATGTATGGTCGGGCTTTTTGTTGAAGTATCGTTCATGGCAAGACAGGACATAACAATGGACGCCGAATACGGTGAGGTGGAGACTTCCGGCAATATCGCCGGCAAGAGTTTCTACGACTTCCGCCTGCTCGATGCCGTCGCGGGTGCGGACAACGACACCTTCCGCTACGGAGAGATTACCGTCCCCGTCGGCTTCGTGTACACGTATAACGACGGCAAAGGGTTCCATGTCAGGATTCCCTATACGCCCGACATGCGCCGCCTGACGGTCCGTCTGGTTATGGAAAGCGGTTCGGGCGGCACGGAGTACCTGAGAAATCCTGCGACGGGCAAACATTGGTTTCCCGTCGTGGCGGAGACGGAAGCCGGCACGGCCGATATCGCCCTGGCCGCATTTTTCTCCCTCAATGAGAAGGGAGTCTACAACCTGCTGTCACGGGACGGTTACCTTGCCGTGTACAGCGGCTCAGAGACCGACTTCGAAATAGGAGCCGCCAAAGCCCAGAACGAGACGTTTCTGCTGAAAGCTTCAGCCGGAAATCTCTACCAACATTCTACGACAGGTGTCGGCCTCGTCGACTACCTGCATTCGAGTCTGGAAAACAACGGTCTTGCCGCCAAACTGCAGTCGGAATTCCTGTCGGACAAGGTCGTCATCAAGAATGCCTATATGGATTCTGCCACGGGAGAGCTGCTTTTAGAAACCGAGGAAAAGGAGGAGAACGATGGGTAAGTACAGGGTCGTAGCCGGACAGAATATCTACGATGTGGCCCTGTACCTGTACGGCAGCATCGAGGGAGTCGTGGATTTGCTCATCAACAACCCCGATCTCTCCTTCGCCACGACATTGACTGCCGGCCGGGAACTTGTCTACACGGACGATTTCGTTATCCGCGCCGATGTAGTCGCCTATAACGGGTTGCACGGCATCGTCCCCGCTAACGGTGAACGGCATGTCTATCCCAAAACGTTCACCTTGCCGCTTGCTGTCGTCCTCACGCTCGCTGCCGGGATCATCACCGTGCAGTGTGCCGTTTCCGGTGCGGGACAGCTGGAAATCGACTGGGGCGACAACAGCGACACCGAGACCGTCCTCCTCGCGGACACGCCGCAGCTGCTCACCCATACCTTCGACAACAAAGTCAGGGACAGGCGTCGTATCCGTTGGTTTACCGATGCCTGCTTCCGGAGTATCGACTGGAGCGGGCTCAAACCGCGGTCGTTGGTACTGGTGCAGACACTGCCGGTGGAGGAGCTGACGCTCACGCACGCCACACTCTCCTTGGAGAGCCTGCGGCTGCTTTCCGGAACCTACAGCCTGAACCTGTCGAATTGCGCGTTGGCCGATCTTGCACCGCTTGCCGAATGCCGGGAACTGATGACACTCGACCTCTCCGCCGCCCGACTGAAACCGACAGTCATAGATCATTACCTGACAACCCTTGTGGAACATTACGGCGACCGACGGAATTGCACGGTCATTTTACCTACAGCCCCGACGGGAACCTATCGGGAGCCGGACCGGGATACCGAAACGGGGCGCTACCGTATCGCCTCGGGCATGGAAGCCGTATGGGTCATCCTGCACGAGGAGGCCTGGAATGAGGGTGGCGCGTGGAAATTCATTATCGACGATATAACCTATACAGTGGAATGAGCCGGACGATTAAGGAGATATACAATGAAGCCGTGCAGGAACGCAACCGGCGGCTGGAACTGACGGAGTTCGCCAGCGACTCGAAGCTGTCTGTCATGAACGGTATCCTATGGACCGTAGCCGCTGTCATCTACAGTTTCGAGACGCTGCTTGATGTCTTCGCGGTGGATATCTCGGAAGCCATCAACAACCGGATCAACGGCACGCCGGACTACTACGCCAATGCGCTGCTGCAATACCAGCAGGGCGACGAGCTGACCGTCCGCGAGGACGGACTGGCTTTCGGGTATGCCCAGGTCGATGAGACCAAACGCATCATTACGCAGGTCTCCTATGTGGAGAGCACGGACGACAGCAACCTCGACAGCAAGCTGGTACTGAAAATCGCTACCGGCACGAAAGGACATCTGGAAGCTATTCCCGCCGAGGAGCTGGTGCCCATCAATGCCTATATCGGCAAGCTGAAATTCGCCGGCACACGCATCGAGGTCATCTCGACCAAAGGCGACGTGCTGGTGCCGCGTCTTACGGTCTTCTACGATGGTGCCGTTCCCGAGGCGGAGATGTACGACAGCATCGAGACCCGTATCCGGGACTACATTATGGGCATCGACTTCGACGCTGCGGTCTATGTCTCCCGCCTGACGGATGCCATACGCCGTGCCGAACACGTTACAGACGTCTATATCGACGAGACGGCAATCCCCGAGCAGGGCGTGTTTATTGCTTGCCACGATACGGACGGGCAAATCCAGCCCCTGCAACGTGTCGGCCGCATGACATACACCGCCTCGGGCTACCTGAAAGAGTCCTCGCGCAAGGACGAGGAGTCGGAACTGCCGACCTTCCGGGAAGCCATCACGCTCAAAGTCGAAAACCATGAGATATAAGCTGCCCATAGACCGTTCGGTGAACCGGCTCGTGCCGCACTACCTGTCGGGACGGCGGTTCATCCTCTTCGTGCAGAGCTGCCTCTATCCCTTGCAAAGCCTGAACGAACGGTTCCGTACGTTTGCACGGGAACGGCATATCGAGGCGCGCATGACCTCACAGGTCATCTATTTCGAGTGGTTCCTGAACTACCGGTTCGGTAAATACATCAAGGACGGCAAGGACCGCATCTTCATCAAGGACAGCACGAGTGTCGGTGTGGACCTGTACCACGAAGGGGCGGAATACCAGCGTCCTTTCACCGTATGGTACAACGGGGAACAGGTTACAACGGACAATGAGGCGGAACGCCCCCGTCCGTTCTACCTGCTGGCGGAAGAGAAGCTGATCAACAAGGTCAGCTTCATGGTCTGCGTCCCGCCCGTCACCATACCTCCGCGGGAACTGGTCTATATGCTTTCCTATGTGGTGAACACCTATAAGACAGCAGGCAAGACCTACCTGATCAAGATCGACGAAGACGAATACACCCCCAATAAGAATACAGGACAATGAAAGAATATATTGCGGAAACCGGCGGACGGTATACCTACTCGGACGATATCCTGAACTTGCAGGAACTGGCTCTCAGCATGAGTGCCGTTTTTGACGGCTGCTCGGACTTCATCATCTCCGGATGCGAGATCGAGGGTCCCCGCGTCTCCCCGGGTTATGTCTGGCTCGGCGGAAAGGTACGCCGTTTCGACGGCTGCGCCGATGCTGTCTATCCCTATTATATATACGAAATCAACCGGCATGAATCGGTGGTCTACGCCAATGAGGTCAACAAGCGCGGGCGTACCTGTTATCTCTGTGCCGGAGCCAAGGCTGTCCCGGATACGGTCGATCCGGTTACTGACAAACTGCCGGCGGCCATCGAGGTGACGGAGAGCTATGCACCCCGGTTCATCGACAAGTTCTTCGGCCGCTATGCTGTCCTGCTCGATACACCTTTTGCCCGGCAGACCGTCAAGAAGGATCTGGTGCTGGCCGGAACGTTCACCGGGCAGAAAGAAATCAGCTCCAAGACCGCCGTCTCCGTCAGCGGCGGGAACGGCTACATGCTCAAAGGCATCGTCAAGGCGGACGGCCATGCCGCCATCGGTGCCTACCTGCACGGTCTGCTTGTCAACGAGATTGTCATCCGGACGGACGGCACGTTCAGTTTCATGAAACAAGGCAAGGAACTGGCCAGGGTTACGGAAGACGGCATATCCTGCGGTACTTCGCTGAATGAAAACGCCCGGATCGGGGCTGTCCGCATCAAGGGATACGACATCTATAACACCTCGGATGTGACGGATGAGGGTTGTATCCGTATCAATTACCACGGCACGGAGGGCGGCGGAACAAAATACCGTGACTTTGCCGTGCATGACGGAAAAGCCTGCACCACACCTGTTTTGAAAGTCATCGGGCGTACCGCCACCCTGCAGGTCGGCGGACTGCTCTCCCTGCAAAGCACCGGACGGGGTATCGATATTCAGAATACCGCCTATACGAAAGACAATGCCAGGCTGACAAACCTGATTACCTGGCGCGACAGTGCCGCCGCGCTGCTCGCCACCGTCGGCTTCGACACCGCTGACAGTTTCCGTTTTGCGCTGAGGAACGCTCTGGGCGACATCGTGCTTGCCCCTTTGGGAGCGGTGGATGTGCTCGGTACGCTTAAAATCAACGGAAAATCCGTGTCCGACACCTATGTGACCGTCAGGGCCTTTACGGAGGCGATGGGAAAGAAAGTGGATGTGGTAGAAGGCAAACAGCTCTCTACCGAAGACTTCACGACCGAATACAGGAAGAAACTGGCGGCTATCACTACCGGAGAACTGACGGAGGGCGGCGAAGGTTATGTCACATCGGGAACCGTCGCGGCGGCTTTGAAAATGAAACTCTCCGCCGACGGGAACCTTTCCGATGTCATGGACAAGGCTGCCGCCCGGAAGAATATCGATGTCTATTCCAAAGCGGAAGCCGGGGAGGTATTTCTGGAAATCTCCGAAGGATTGAAGGAGCTGGTGCGCCTGACGGCGGACGAGATCAGCGGGCTGACGGCAGAGGAAGCCGCCGAACTGAAAGCAAAGCGGCAGGCGGCCGTCAGGGATACCCTCGATGCCGAAAAGAAAGGTACCGGGGAGCTGAAACTGGCCAAGACCTCGAACCTGTCCGACCTTCCGGACAAGGGCAAGGCACGCAAGAACCTCGAAGTCTATTCCACGGCCGAGATAGACCGGATGATGGACGGCAAGCTCGGGACTGACTCCGCTTACGAGGGCATTGTCTTCACACCCGAACTCAGGGACAAACTGCTGGAAATCAAGACCGGTTCGTTCGCCTACATAGATGAAGGCGGCATTTCGCACGCGCAGGTCGAGGGATACGTGATGACCTCGCAGGTTGTCAGGGAACTCAAGAAAAAGGCGGAGCGGCTGATGGGCGGCTACAACGCTTCCGAAAAGGATACCATCGCCACCAACCTGAACCTGTATACCAAGGCCGGGGCGGACGCCCGCTTCGCCGCGCTTGAAAACCTGTTCCAGGATTACATCGACTTTTTGACCGGGCAAGGAAAATCCCCCATGGAAGCCCGGCAGCTCCTGCGGAACAAGTTGGACGTGCTGTCCAAAGACGAAATCGTCAAGGACTACCTGCGCAAGGACGGCAAACTTTCCGACCTGTCCTTGCCGACAGCGGAGGCGAAACGGCAGGCCTGCCGCGCTATCGGAGCCGCCTATGCGGAAGAATACCAGCCCCTGCTGGCGGATACGGGATGGATGCACATGGAGAACAGCGGCTCGGGAACAGATACCCAGGGGCTGTTTATCCGCCAGATCGGGAATATCGTGTCCATACAGGGGTATATCAATACCGCACGCAGGGACGGCAGCAACTGGGGCGGCATCGTTGCCGTCATCCCGAACAAGATACAGCCCCCGAGATACAGCGTGCGCTGCAGCGCCGCTGACTGGAACGATGACCACAAGTACAACCGGGGCTCCTCGTTCACCATCTACGGCGGTTCGCGCAGGATACAGCTTTACGAGCGCGGTATGTACAATGTCAATGTAGAACTCAACTTCACCTATTTTGTATAGTCATGAAACATAAACTCAATGTAAACGGCGATATTGAAAGCCGCCGGAGGATTGCGGAGCGCAGGAACGTTCCCGTCCGTGAAACCGTACAGCAAACCATTCAACCGCAACATCATGAAACAGAAGAAAATCAGGCGGCAGCCGCAGAAGAAACCGTCTCCCCGGCAGCAGAAGCCCCGAAAGCGAGAAGACGGAAGACCGCAGGGGACGCTTAAGCGCTTTCCTTTCGACGAGACACGGATAGGCTTCATGCTCCGGTATGAGATGCCGGTAGTCTATCATCTGCTCCGCAGGTTATGCGCCACGCAGCAGCCCTTCGAGCCGGACTGGCAGGTCATACGGTCGGTGGCGGAGGCATCGAAAGACCCTTCCTGCGGCAAGGCGAAGTTCCGCCGCTACCTGGACGAGTACCGCCGGGACGGGGTCTATTGCCGGCGCGGGAAACGGCTCACGCCGGAGCGCAAAGCCTACTATGAAGGCATATGCCGCCGCAAGAGAGAAGAGTATATCCGCCGGAACCGCAGGAGGCTGCTTGCCGAAGCGCGGAACGCGCCGGGCGGCGACAGACTGCTCGGAGAGATTAAAGCATTCTTAAAATGAAACGGTAATGCGCTGAAGGACAATGCCGGTGACAAACATTCATGTACATGTATGGCTGTTCCGGGTAATTTGCCTAATTTTGTATTCCACGGTCGCTGCAAGACCTTTCCATATTGTCAAATGAGTATCCTCTTTCGGGATACGGTCAGCGAGACATCCTCTCCCAATTTTATCAGTTGAACGCGGACGGTGCAACCGAACCCGTCCGTCCTGTTACCAGTTTCTTTGCGATGCGGGTATACCGTGTCGCATTCTTCGGGCATTTTTAAATCCATAAAACAAAGCGTTTATGCAAGAAGAAGAAAAGAACAACGGCATGGAAGGCATGTCTGTCGAGGAAATGTTCCTCGGCGTTCAGGAATCTTATCAGGAGGCACAGTTGCGTGCCCAGGAGGAGAACAGGGCGTTCGCCCGTACGGAGTTCTTCCGCATGGACAAGTTCGGGACTTACCGTCTCCGTATCCTGCCCATCGCTCCCAATCCGGACGGCTCGCCGACACGTCCGGGCTATGAGTATCCCGTCCACCAGCTGCTTCTGGAGCTGGAGAAACCCGCTACGGGGAACAAGCCCCAAAAGATGTATGTCACTGTCACCCGCGCTACCGATGCCGGATATAGCGTTGATCCCATCGAGACTTACCGCCGCATGGCCGTCGAAGCCGCAAAAGAGGACGGGGACGACAAACTGGCGGAAAAGATTGCCGGGGGCTCGTTCGGAGGCGGTCTGAAATACAGTTACGGCCACTGTCTCTATGTATTCGACCTGGGTGAACGAGCCAAAGGCGTGCAGATGATGACCCTTTCCCATGCCCAGTTCAAGGATCTGGATGAGAGGAAGTTCAAGCTGTGGAGCAAGAAACTGGCCAAGAATCCGTCTTACCCGTGCCCGATTTCCTCGGTGTATGACGCCTATCCGGTGGAGATTGAAAAGCGCAAGAACGGAGCCAAGACCGAGTATGTCATTTCCATTGACAACGAATCGGAACCGGTACCGTTGACCAAGGAGGAGCTGACCGCCCTGATGGGTGCGCCGCGTATCCCGGAAATCATCTACCGCTACACCCGTTATCATCTGGGAGCCACCGTCGAGTTCCTCAAACAGTGCGACGGTATCTACGGCATGTCGCTCATGGAGACGGATGAAATGAAGACGGTCATCGACACGCTGGACGGTGAACTGCCCAAGGAGGATATATCCGCGTTCTCGTTCGACCGCCGTACGAAAGATAACAGAGAAAACGGGCGTGAAGGCGGAGGCATCTCGCTGGACGACCTTTTCGAACGTTATGACGAGCTTCAGCGGCAGGAACTCGGTGAGAAGACCGAGGAAGGCCAGGAGCTGCGTGCGATGATCCGCGGCTACATCGAGCAGGAAGGGCTCTCCGTGCGTGTCACACGCTCCACGAGCAACCGGGAACTACTCGACCTGATCGAAAGCGAGATGGAGGGTCCGAAGCCCAGTGACGAACCGGAGGATGTCCCCGGGGAGGAAGAAGAGCAGCCGGAGGAAACGGAAGAGCGTGCCGGGCGTCCCCGCCACCGCAGATAAGCCTTTCACAAGTTCTTGAATTCTAATCCGACGGGAGGCATCCGGGCCTCCCGTCCTAATCACAATCACTTAGTATGAAAGAGAACAAACCCTGCCTTTTGTTATTGAATGACATCCACATCTCGAAAGACAACATCCCTGCATTCCAGGCCAACTGGCAGGAGGCCATGGGAATTTGCAGGGAACGGGATATCCGGGAAGTGGTTGTCGGAGGAGACCTGTTCTTTTCCCGTGCCGCCCAGACACTCGATGTCCTGCTGGCCGTCAGGGATATGCTTGTATCCGCCGCGGACCATGACATTCATGTCACGCTGGCGGAAGGGAACCACGACAAGGTGAACCAGGAATCCCTGCGCGGATATTGTCATGTCTTCGACCGGCATCCGAATGTGACTGTCGTGGATGAGTACCTGACCCTGTGCCGCCCGGAATGGAAGTTCGCGCTCCATGTAATGAGCTATTTTCCGGAAGACGGCTCTTTTGCCGAAAGGCTCGGACGATTGGCTGCGGAAGCGCTTTCCGGAGAACCGGAGCACTTCCTCTACATCCATGAGGGTATCAACGGGGCATTGGCACAGCCTTCGGAAAAGGAACTGCCTGCCAGGATATTCTCTCCTTTCGACAAGGTCTTTGTCGGCCATTACCACAACCGTACCGTCATTCCGGGGACGGGAATCGAATATATCGGTTCCTCGCGCCAGCATAACTTCGGGGAGGACGAGGAGAAAGGATACACGGTGCTGTATACGGACGGCACGTACGAGTTTGTCAAGAACCGCGTGAACATGCGGTACCGTGTCATGGATATGCCGGCGGAACGTGCCGGGTTGCACCTGATGGACGAGCTGCGTGAAATGGAGGCCGATGGTCGCTACAAGGTCAAGGTGCGTGTCCATGCACCTGCCGCCGCGATGAAATCGGTGGACAAAGCCGCCTTGCTGGAAGCCGGAGCGGCGAAGGTAGAACTGGTTGCCGATGACGAGCAGCTGCCGGAGGCGGTATCCTCTTCGCTCTTCGAGAAATTCGACAGCCGCCGCATCCGGGAAACCTACGAGGACTTCTGCCGGGAGAAACAGATCGAGGATGTGTCGATGGGATTGGAGTATTTATCTAGAATAGAAAACAGATCATGTGGAAATTAAAGACGATAGAAGCCGAAAATCTCTGCGCCTTCCGTTCGCTGTCCTACATGCTGCGGCAAGGCGTGACGACATTGATTTTCGGCGATAACCGGGACAATGAGTCCCAGCAGTCGAACGGGGCCGGCAAGTCTGCCCTGTTGGAATGCATTGCCGTGGGTATCACGGGCAGCCCGCTTAGAAAGATACGCTCGGAGGAGATTATCAACGATGCAGCGGAAGAATGCCGTATCGCTTTGCGTTTCATCAACGATTCCGCCGCCGAGGAACTGCTCGTCAACCGCCGTATCCCGCGCAAGGGGGCTTCCTCTGTCAGCTGTACGCTTTACCGTGGCGGCAAGCAGGTGGTAACCGATGAAGCGGTACAGCCTTCGGTGGATGCCTATAACCGGTATATTCTTGACAAACTGGGTATCACACGCGACGAGCTGCTCAACAATTTCATCCTTTCCAAATACCGGTATGAGGATTTCCTCTCGTCATCGGACAAGGAGAAGAAAGAGGTCATCAACCGCTTTTCCCAACGGTATCCTGGTGGATGAAGCCATCGCCAAAGTGGAGGAAGACATCGTGCCGCTCTCTGAAAAGAAACGGCAGGTGGAACTGGAACTGGCCGGGTTGGACGGGCGTATCGGGATGTTACAGGAGCAGATACGCAAGGAGGAGGAAGCCGGAGCCGAGCGGGGGCGTACCCGTGTGGAACGTATCATGGGACTGGAAACGGCCATAGCGGCCAAGAGGGAGCAGATCCGTACCGGGCACGAGAACGTGGACAGGCTTGAGGAACAGCTTGCCGGAGTGCAGCGGGCGGACGAGGCTTTGCAGGAACTGGAAGCCGGAGATACCGCATTGGAAGCATGTCTGGAAAAGATAGCGGAAATGATGTCCCTCTTTCCCGATGCCCGGCAGACGGACTGGGACAAGGTCATTGCCGAAAAGAAAGGACGGTTACAGACCGCCACAGAGCGGCTGAAGGATTGCGATGCCGTCTTGAAGCAGGCGGAACAGGAACTGAAAAACAGGACTGACGGCTGGGAACAGTTCAAGAAGGAGTATGCCGCATTCTGTGAGGCATACAGGGATCAGTCCGATACGACTGCGGAGAGACTGCGGGAAATCGACATCCGTCTGCGCGACCTGTCCGGCAGCATCGAGGAACTGCGCCATAAACGGCGTATCGTTTCTGCCGGTATTGACGGCCTCTCGAACAAACTGGCCGGCTCCATCACCTGTCCTTTCTGCGGGCATGAGTTTCTGGTGGCAGAACCACAGTTCGACATCGAGGCCGGCATGAAGGAACTGAAGCTCCGTCAACGGCAGCTCACGGAAATCAACGGCCGTATCGATGAGAAGCAGGAGGAGACGGATGCCGTGGAGTTGCAGCAGAACCGGCTGAACCATGAGCGCCGGATATTGGAAGGCAGACGCACCGGATGGGAGGAGCAGCTGGCCGGGCACGAACGGGCCATCAGGAATGCCACCCGCCACGTGGAAGAGGTGGAAAGCGGGCATAAACGCATCGCTTCCGAAATTACCGCCCTGCAAAGTGAAATCGAAGGTGTCCGCCGCAAGGTATTCGACGAGGTGTTCGGATTCATAGACGAGCGCAATGCCGCACTGAACCGCGGCATACGGGTAGGCAAGGAAGATATACAGGCTGCGGCCTGCGCCATCGACACTTTGCAGGCCACGATCCGGGAGCTGGATGAGGCGGCTTCACCCGACCTCATACAATCGCTCAAGGACACTCTCCGTGAAACGCGCGGGAAGTCCAACGAGGCGGCAGGGCGCAAGACGGCCGTCGATGCCCGGGTCCGTGCCCTGGAGATACAGCGGGAACGGTTCGTGCAGTTCAAGACCTATCTGGCCAACACGAAAATCGAGGCGCTCAGCCGTATCACCAACGAGTTCCTGCAAGACATCGGCAGCGACATCCGTATCCGCTTCGACGGGTATACCGTCCTCAAGAGTGGTAAGGTAAGGGAGAAAATCTCCATCTCACTGCTGCGCGACGGCATGGACTGCGGCTCGTTCGGCAAGTTTTCGGCAGGCGAAGCCGCCCGTGTGAATTTGGCGACCATCCTTGCCATGCAGAAACTCGTGAACAGCAACTGCGACGGGGACAAGGGACTGGATCTGCTCGTGCTGGACGAGATACTCGAGGCGGTCGATGAAGCGGGGCTGGCCTCCATGTTCGAGGCGCTGAACTCGCTCGGCGGTACCGTGCTGGTAGTCTCGCACGGGAATGTGGCTGAAGGCTATCCGCATAAACTGGTAATCGTGAAAGAGAATGGCGAATCGAGACTCGGAGAATAGCGTACTGACCCGGGAGCAGGTACTGGCGCTGGACATCGCCACGCATACCGGATACTTCTCCCTGCATGAGGCCGGGACATGGAACTTCACCGAAAGCAAACGGCGCAACGGCAACAAGATGCACGGCGCTTTCAGGACTACGCTGCTCTCGCTGCTCCGTCGTTACGGCATCCGCCGCGTCGTGGCCGAGGATGTGAGCGTGAACCGCCATTTCTACGACATGCGGCGGCTCTCGGAACTCAGGGGTATCCTGCTCGAAGTGTGCGATGAACTGGATATCCCGGAACCGGAGTTCGTCAACCCGGCTGTCCTCAAGAAATGGGCGACGGGAGACGGACACGCCACCAAGACGCAGATGGTCGCGGCCTGCAAGGACAGATACGGTATTGTCCCGGTGGATGACAATGCGGCGGATGCCTGCCACCTCTTCTACTATTACATCCGCAGGCACAGGCTGTGACAAGCCGACAACGGTTTGGATTTTTTCCGGGCGGCGGTAATGCTGCCGCCCGTTTTTTCAATTGACGCTCACGGTAGCTGACAGATTAGGACATGAGATTCATTATCAACCTTTTCAGTCAGTGGAAACGTGGAAAAGAAAGATGTGTTTATTGCGGTTCTCCAGCCTGAAGACGAATCCGCGAGACAGAGGGCGGAACTTCTCAGAAAATATGTGATGCCGCACAAGAATCTGATATACAGCATTTGTATCAAATATACCTATAACCAGGAGGACATCGAGGACAACTACCTCGAGGCGTTGGCCAACTTCTTCAAGTATATGGACAGTTATGACCCGGCCCGTCCGGTAAAGACCTGGATCTATGCCGTGACCAAACGGCTTGTGGCGGACCTGAACAACCGCAACAGGAACCGCATGCCCCCGGACGACAATATCGACATTTCGGAAATATCCTCTTCGCTGTCGGATGAGGACGAACCGTCGGGAAACAGCATGGGGATGGACAACTACCGCGAGTTCTATAACGATGACATCCTCTGGGCACTGGACCGGCTCAAACCGATTTACCGGGAAGCCCTGCTCTTGCAGCAGGCTGGTTACAAACTCGGGGAAATCATGGAAATCACCTATAACAACGGTACTTTGCAGACCAGGAACGTAGAAACGGTAAAAAGCCGCATCTTCCTAGCCAAGACGCAGCTGCGCAAACTATTGACACGCGATGGAGAGAAAAGAATGGATTGACGGATGCCGGAGGCTCTTTACACGGCTGGTCCGCACCACGGTGTGGGCGGATTTTGTGTTCCCTACCGGCGGCAAGTCGGACAGGCAACTCGGGATGTGTTTCGACGGCTTGTGCCGGGAGGTCGTCTCCGTCAGTGCGGAACGCCTGTCCGACTTCTGTATCTGCCAGACATATGCCATTTCCGGATATGATACCGCGTATCGCAGGAAATGGAACGTCTCCCATTCATTCGGAAAGAAAGCCATCGGCCGCTATCTCCGCTCGGGAAAGGAACGCCGCTACCGGGAGGACCGGTGGCTGAAGAGTTTCGGGCTGTCACGGCATGATTTGGCGCGGGCAGTGGAAGACCGCCGCAGCCATCCGTTCGGGCGTTTTATTTATCCGGAATACGAGGAGACGACCAAGCGGCGACTGCTCTCCACCGAAGCGGGATATCTCGTCTGTGCGCTCTCCACGCTGATGTGGACGCCTTTCTCCCCGTCATGCTCAAAATGTGCGAAAGCGGAGCCATGCCGCAGAAGGACACAGGCGCGCTATCCGGAACTGTACCGTATCCGCTGTGAGGCGTGGCGGAAAAAGGAGGCGAAGCCATGAGTGCCGTCAATCCGCTCAGTGCCGAGTTCCTGTATGAACTCTATGCCACGGCGCTCAGACAGGAACCGTTGTGTGCTGTCCTAGCCCGGCATATGCGTAAGGAATACCTGCCGGACCGTTCGTTCCAGCAGGTACAGGAGGCGATAGCCGTACACTTCAAGACATACAAGACACCGCCGTCGTATGCCGTGCTGGCACAGACCTTCCATGAGGATTACGACGCCATCGAGCTGATAGACACTTTCCGGGAGTATGACGAGGGACAGAGTGCCGAGGTGATGACCGACATGCTGGAGTCCTACATCAAGGGGGTCCGGTTGCAGTCGGTCTATGCGGAGGTCGGAAAACTGTATAACGAGAACAAACAGGACAAGGCGGAGAAGACTCTTCGGGAATATGCCGAGTGGCTGGCAGGGTTCACGCTGAAGAGTTCCTCGTTCGTCGATGTGGCCGCGACTTTCAAGGAGCGTTTCGAGAGGAACCGCCGGCGCGAGGAGGAAGAGGAACGCTCGGCCGCCCCTCGTGTGTCCCGCTTCTACATCCCGTATCTGGATGCGCTCAATGCCGGACGTAACCTGCGAGGTCAGCTGACCTGTTTCCTGGCCAGCACAGGCGTGGGAAAGTCGCACATCGCCAAATGGATCGGTGTCAGGGCGGACATCGATGACGGGCTGCATGTGCTGCATTTCCAGCTGGAAGGTTCGGAAGAAGAGGCGTTGAACGCCTATTCCGGCGGACTGATTTCCAGGAACGCCTACTATTACGAGCGGGGAAAGATTTCGGATACGGAGATGAGACATCTGGAAAAACTGGTCGCCTCGTATGCCGGAAGCATCACGGTGCGCAGTTACCCGCGTTTCAATGCCCAGGTCTCGACACTCGACATCAAGAACGGCATTTCGGAATACAGGAAGCTCAAAGGATATAATCCGGACATCGTGATTGTGGATTCGATGGACTTGCTGACGGATGCCAACCGCCGTTCATGGGGAGCCGACCATGAACGGGCGAAGCGTATCGCGGTGGCTAATGACCTGAAGGACCTGGCGGCGGACGAAAAGGTATGGATGGTGGTGACTTACCAGTCTACCATCGAAGACCGGGAGTGGCTGAATGACGAGCGGAACGTGCTGACCGAGTACAACTGTTCGGAGGCCAAAGGTCTGGCCCGCCCGTGCACGCACCTTGTTTCGCTCAACCAGTCATCGGCTGAAAGAAAGGAGAACGTTATGCGCCTGCACGTGGCCAAAAGCCGGTTCTTCAAGAAAGGAGACACTATCAGGATTGCCACCGACTACGACAATGAGGTGTTCTATGACGGGCAGAGGACACTGAATCTGAACAGGGAATAAAAAGCCATCGATCCGGATGCGGCGTGTCGGTGGCTTTTTGACTTGTAACGACTGGAATGTTGAGAATATATGGCAGCTTACATGCGTAAAACCAATTCCGGACAGATACGATTTTTATTGTATGCCCTTTGTATTCCGCCATATCGTCCGTTCCCCATGTTATCAACAGCAGGTTTTCACATTTCAATTCCTCTGCCGCCTCCAAGGCTTTCAGTTTCCGCTCACGGGTCTTGGCGTTCGAGATATCATACGACCTTTGTTCGAGGAAAGTTCGAATGACCTCGCAAATACAAATCCGTTATTTGTAGTAATTGGAAAACGATACTTTTCATTCAGTATGTTTATTGTACTGCACAAAAAATACGCTTTTTTTATGTAGAGAGTGATCATTTTAGAAAAGTACATCTCTACACCTGATAATCAGCCAATGCTGATTATCAATCTCCTTATTTATATATTGTTTTATCGATTAGACAAAAGCAGTCATTTTTTGTCCAGCCGGGAAGACAATTTCTCTTTCCTTTGGGTGGAAAGACCTTCCATGATTCTGCCGGTCTATTTTTATTGGGCTAATCCGGATTCTTTTTCCAAACATTTCAAACCAACCTGTAGCGGTCACGACTATACCTTAATATGGAACTGTCGGTACAGGAATATCAATATCTGGTTTCGGAGATAACCCGCGAGACGGGTGCCAAACGGGACGGGAGCGGTAAGAACCTTATCGTTCCGCGCTGCCCGTTCTGCGGAAAGTCGGGCGGTAAGTTCGGTATCTACATCGGCAAGGCGACTGCCCACCGCCGGCCTTTCATGGCCCACTGCTTCTCCTGCGGGGCATCCACCCGTACATTGGAGCAACTTCTGGCGGCTATCGGTCGCATGGACCTGATGGTTTTGCAGACAGCTGACATTGCCGCACCGTTGAACCTGCACCTGCTGGAGAAGGACGAGGCGGAAGAAATAGACGACGAACTGGTGCCGGTCGAATTGCCGGACTTTTACAAGCGCACTTTCCGGCATCCGTATTTGCAGCGGCGCGGCTTCTGTTTCGACGATTACGAGTATTTCCCGGTCGGGATAACCGGCAGGCTCAATCCGCGCTACGCGGACTATGTCGTCTTTCCGGTCATCGATGACTGTACGGTTGTCGGCTATGTCTCCCGCCATACCTGGCCGAAAGAGGATATAGACGCCCACAACCGCAAGACCAGACATAGCGGCGGGTACAAGATCCTGCGTTACCGGAACTCCACGGAAAACGACTTTTCCAGACTCCTTTATAACTACGATGCCGTCCGTATGGATGAAACCGATACGGTCATCCTCGCGGAAGGTATTTTCGATGTCATCGCCCTGACCCGCAGACTCGAACTCTATGACAATTCCCATGTCGCAGCCGTGGCCACTTTCGGAAAGAAAATATCCGATGTACAGATCTACAAGCTGCAATCGAAAGGCGTCAGAACCGTAGTCATCGGTTACGATGGTGATGCCGTCGAGTCGGTAAAGCGGACGGCTGAACGGCTGAAACCCTATTTCGAGGTTTTCATCGCGGACATTGCTGATGCCGCCAAAGACTGGGACGAACTCACGGAAGCGGAAATCTACGGGATTTTCGCCTGCCGCCTGCTGTCCGTCCTTGAATACAAACTCAAAAAAGTACAGGAAAGATGATACAGGAACTTTTCTCATGGCTCGATGCACAACGGATAACCTATATCCCGGTCGATACGGAAGTGGTGGATATTCCCGGCTTCGGGCGGCTTTTCACGGCCGACCTGTCGGGAGTGGAATCCATCTTCCGCGGCGACGGGGACAAGCTCGTGTTCAACCTGATGGAAAGTCCGGATGTGCTGATGGAAGAAGGAATCTTCCATGTGGCCTTCCCGTTCGGCAGGAACTGGTACTACTATGACCTGCGGGAAGAATTCCGTTTCAACCTGCTGAAATATATCGGCCGGCCCAAGCCTCCGGTACATGATGTACCTTTCGTGAACCTCGGCATCCATACCTCCTACGAGCTGCTGAACGCCTGCTGCTCGCCGGAAGATTTGTGCCGCAAGGCGAAATGGCTCGGGCATACGGCTGTCGGCATCTGCGACCGCAATACAATGGCCGCCACGCTGAACCTTCAGAAGGAGTGCGCCAATACCGGGCTGAAACATATATTCGGCTACTCGCTGACAATGATGCACGAAGAAGAACGTGTCGGGCTGAAGATTTATGCCTTGGATAACGAGGGGCTGCATAATCTGCTGCGCATCCAACGGGCCGTCATGGTCGATTCGGAAGACAACACCCTCCGCTATGAACAGCTGCTGATGTATGCCGCAGGTTGTGTGGTGGTTTTCGCCATCCGTTCCGTCTACTGGATGGCCGGACACCCCAAACAGGTGAAGCGTATCCGGAAAGGTGCCGAAGCGGTCTATTACCAGGTCGACGCCAACGAATACAAGGCGGACCGCATCGACAGGGAGCAACTAGAAGCCCTGAAATATTATTTCGGCAACTGTTATGATGCCGACACGGATTCATTTACAGTAGAACCAGTCCTGATTCCGGACTGCTACTACATGGACAAGGACGATGCAGGGTACAGAATCGTGGTGAACAAGATTGCCACGGGAGCCGCCCATGAACAGAGCGATGACCAGTATTTCAAGACAGCGGATGAATTGTATGACACGCTCCGTCCTCTGTTCTCCGGGCAATGGGACTTCGATTCCCTGTTTAGGCGCATGTGCCGTCCCACGGTGGAGATTGCCGGACGTGCGGACGCCTCATTCGAGACCGGGCGAATGTTCATGCCGGAATACCGTATGCGACCGGAAGAGCGGGAACGGTATGGTGACCGCCGTACGATGTTCCTCCGACTGCTTGACGACGGGCTGGACCGGAAAGTGCCGGAACCGGAGCGGGAACGCTATCGGGAACGGCTGGACGAGGAAGTCTATATCATTGAATCGACCGACAATGTGGACTATTTCCTGGTGCAGTGGGATATGGTGCGGGAGGCGCACCGGAGAGGCATCGCAACTGGTATAGGTCGCGGTTCCGCCGGGGGCTCGCTGGTTTCCTACTTGCTTGGCATAACCTCCATCGACCCGCTGAAATACGACCTTATCTTCTCGCGCTTCCTCGTGCCGGAACGCTGCGGGCTCAGCTGGAAAGACGAACTGACGGTGCTTGCCCCGGACATCACACTCGGCAAGGGCGAACGCTATGTGGAGATGGAATCTGAAGGCAAGACTTACCGTCTGTGCACGGATGCCCGGATGCGGGTAATCCGTAACGGAGAAGAGCGGACGATATACGCAGATGAATTGATGTGTGGCGACGAAATCCTTTTTGACCGCCGAGATTGCTTGTGGAACCTAAAGGAACTCGAAACCCATGAATCCGACCTACGAACACCACCGTCCCTATGACGGTTGCGACCTTTACCGGGGCGATGCACTCGATGTGCTGCCCCTGCTGGCTGAAGAAGGCATCACCGCCGACATGGTATTGTCAGACCCTCCATACGGTACGACACACTGCCGGTGGGATGCCGTGATAGACATCCCCGGGATGTGGAATGCCGTACAGGGCATATCCAGGCCCGACACTCCCGTACTGCTGTTCTGCCAGCATCCTTTTACGAGCCTGCTGGGCAGTTCCAATCTCCGCAGGCTGCGGTATGCCTGGGTATGGGAGAAGACGCAGGCGACAGGCTTCCTGAATGCCGGGCGTATGCCGATGAAGGCGCACGAGGACATTCTGGTCTTCTACGACAGGTTGCCGAAGTATCATCCGATCAAGACGGACGGGCACAGGCGCAAGGTCGTGATGGCCGAACACCAGCGGAAATGCGATGCCGGCGAGATATACCGGAAGCACGACAATTTCCGGGATTACATATCCACGGAACGCTATCCGCGCAGCGTGCTGAAGTTCAAGACCGACAAGCAACGCTCCTGCCTGCACGCGACACAGAAACCTGTCGCCCTGCTGGAATACCTGATACGCACCTACACCGATGAAGGGGACATCGTCCTCGACTTTGCGATGGGCAGCGGCAGCACGGCCGTGGCCTGCCGGAATACGGGACGCCGGTTCGTCGGCGTGGAGATAGACCGGGAAATTTTTCAGACAGCACTAAACCGTATAACCCATGGCTGACACCCGGGAAATCTGGGTGGATATCAAGAACTATGAAGGAAAGTACAGGATCAGCAACCTCGGGCGTGTCAAGAGTCTGGAACGGCAGGTTTCGCATGACGGCATTACCTGGATACAACCCGAACGCATTATGTGCCATTGGTGCGGGACGACTTCGCTCTATGACTGTGTCCGGCTCTACAAGGGCGGTGTCGGGAAGAAGTTCTCCGTGCACCGTCTGGTAGCACAGCATTTCCTGCCCGACTGGAATCCGGGACTGGAGGTGAACCATATCGACGGGAACCGCGACAACAACCGTGCGGATAACCTGGAGATGTGTACGCACCAGCGGAATATGGAACATGCCATAGCGGGTGGCCTCAAACGGGATTACGGCGAAAAAAGCGTGAATGCCAAACTGACCAACGGGCAGGCGGAAGAGATACGGGTGAGATATTCTTCCGGCCAGGCTTCCCAGAACAGCCTGGCAAAACAGTACGGCGTCAGCCGCCAGACGGTAAGCGCGATAATACGATACAAGAAATATATACGATAATGGACGAGGAAGAAATTTGGAAAGATATTCATCATTACGAGGGAATTTATCAAGTAAGCTCCTGCGGTAGAATTAGAAGTGTCGGAAGATATGTCCGTAATGCCACATCCCAATATTGGAGGAACGGACAAATCATCAAACCGTGGGTCGGGGGTACATCCCCGTATTACAATGTTTCTTTGGCCTCTGACGGAAAAATATGTAAAAAATTAATCCATAGACTTGTCGCAGAACATTTTCTTGATGATTGGAATGCGGCAAAGGAGGTTAATCATAAGGATGGCAATAAGCACAATAATCGAAGTGACAACCTGGAAATGTGTACCAGGCAAGAAAACGTCATGCATTCTATGGTGCATAAACTCAGGGATGATTATGGAGAGAACAGTGTGAACGCCAAACTGACAAATGAACAAGCGGATCATATCAGGCGGTTACACCGGTCGGGAGTCATGCAAAATGAACTGGCTGAACAATTCAAGGTTTGCAAACAGACGATATGCGATATCGTCCACTATAAAAAGTATAAAAAATGAAAGTGACAAACGTAACAATTAAAAAAGCGAATGAAGCATTCACCGTAATGGATTCGTTCGTGGGGAAAGGACTTGTGGAGGGCGGACATTCCGCCCTCCCGTAAGGCGGATATAGATGTCGACTATGCCTCCGACCGGCGGCAGGAGATCAAGGATTACCTGGAAGAACGGTACAACGCGGACGGCCGCCAGCGTGTCTTTTCCGCCGGCACCTTTACCACGATGAAACTGAAAGCCGCCTTGAAGGACGTGGCACGCGTACACCGCGTGCCTCACTCCATCGTGAACTATATTACCGCCATGATAGATGACGGCACGGACTGGACAGGACTGTTCAGACAGGCTGCCTCCAACAGAAAACTTCGGGACTTTATCCAGACCTATCCGCTGGTCATCGAGGACGTGCAAGGATTGCTCGGACAGCCCAAAGCGGCCTCCATACACGCCTCGGCCATCGTTGTCACACCGGACACGCGGGACGGCAGGCCCGCCGAATGCTTCGATTTCCTGCCGGTCCGCAAGATGGACGGGGCACTGGTATCGGAGTTCGACGGCTATTCGGTCGATGAGATCGGATTGTTGAAGGAGGATGTGCTGGCGACAAAGGAACTTGCCAAACTGAGTGCCGTCATCGCGTTGGTCAACCGGAATTTCGGGCAGGAACTCACCATCGGGCGTATCACGCAGGATATGCTGGAAGACGGGAAGACCTACCGGCTGCTCTCGGACGGTAACACGCAGAATGTGTTCCAGTTCTCTTCACCGGGCATTACCCGGTTTATCCAGGATGTACAGCCGGAGTGTATCGAGGACCTGATCGCCGTCAATGCCCTGTACCGCCCCGCCACGCTCGACATCGGCGCCACCGATGATTATGTCCGTTTCAGGCGTGGCGAGGTGGCCCCGGTCTATAACTACGGCTGTTATGAAGCGACGAAGAACACTTTCGGAATCATGGTCTACCAGGAGCAGTTCATGTCCGTCGCCCATACGCTCGGGGGATTCGACCTCGGGAAGACCGACCTCCTGCGCAAGGCCATAGGAAAGAAGAAAGCCGACCTGATGGCCACGCTGAAGGCGGATTTCATTGCCGGAGCCGTCGGGAACGGATGCCCGGACTATGAGGCGGAGGAAATCTGGCACAAGATAGAGGTGGCCGGGAAATATTCGTTCAACCGCTCCCATGCCGCGGCATACGCCCTTACAGCCTATTGCGGGGCATGGCTCAAGGCCAATTACCCGTCGGCGTTCTATACCGTGGCATTGCAATGGGCGGACGACAAGGAGATTCCTTCGCTGATGGCGGAGATGGAACGCTGCTCGCCGGCCAAGATCGTGCCGCCGGACATCAACCGCTCCGGGACGGAGTTCTTCACCGACTATGCCACCGATGAAATCTTCTGGTCGCTTACCCGAATCAAGCAGGTCGGCCTCAGGACAGTGGAATACATCGTCACGGAACGCGACCGGGGCGGGGCATATACGGGTATCGAGAACTTCATCCACCGCATATTCCGTTACAAGCTCAAGAAATACAGTTACTGGGACGATCCCGACAACGCGGAAGAGGCCGTGAAAGTCCCCGTGAACGCCCGGCATGTCAAGCACATGATCCTTGCCGGATGCTTCGACCGCATCGAAAAAGTCGGGGCGGTTACCGAACGCTGCGCGCTGCTCGAACGCGCCGCACGTGAACTGGGATTCTCCCTTTCCGAAAAGGACTTCCCGCAGGACATGCGCGGGCGGCATTTCTTCTGGTCGCAGCAGCAGATTGCCGTGTCGGGTATCGGCAGCATCGACTACCGCCGCATCTTCGACAATTCGGAAGCCAGCGGGCAGGTCAAGGGAAAAGCCTCCTACCTGACCCTGGACGAGGTGGCACGGGACGAGAATGACGGCAGGCGTGCGGCTGTCTGCGCCACGGTGGTGGATGTAGCCGAGCATACCTACAAGGACAGGGAGACGGGAAGCCGGAAGCGTTTCGCCAGGCTGACACTCTCCCAGAACAACCGCCTGGCGGAGTGCGTGTGCTGGAACGACTATTACATGGAGCACCGCACCGAGATCCAGTCGCTTAAGGACCGGGTGGTCATCCTCACGGCCGTCATCCGTTACAGCGACTACAACGGCTGCAATACATTGCAGACCTATAAGAACTCATTGTTATTCATCCAATCCTGAGAAGATATGGCACCACAGACTGAACAGAAAATATATGTAGGCATCGGGCTGGATTTCGAGACCGGAGGGCTGGACTGCCGTGAATGCGCCTGCACGCAGATCGCCCTGCAGGCCGTCCGTTTCGACACATGGCAGGTATTCGACCGCTACCAGGCGTATATCGCCCCCTACGGGAAACAGGACGCGGGACTTCCCCGGCGCAAGGTGTTGCGTACCCGCCATGAGCAGGCGAAAGGACAGGAATATGTCCCGATGAAGTACGAACAGGCGGCATTGGACTATTCCGCCATTACCATGGAGATGCTGCGCACGCAGGGTATGGACATGAAGAAGGTGGCCGGAGAAGTCATCGCCTTCGCCAAACGCGCCACCCTCTCGAAGGGCAACCAGTGCAAGCCCGTGCTGGTCGGACAGAACATCGCCTTCGACATCGGATTCCTGCAACAGCTGGTGAACTATGCCGGACTGGCCGCCGAGTTTGAAAAGACCTTTTCCGGGAGCAGGGACTATTACGGCAACTTCCAGCCGCACTACATCGACACGCTTGCCTTGGGGCGGCTGGCTTTTGCCGCCGATCCGGAGGTCACCTCGTACAAACTGGAACTGGTAGCCTCAAGGTTGGGCGTGGAACTGGACGATGCCCACGATGCGGCTGCCGACGTGACGGCCACGCTCGACATCCTGGGGGTCTATACCTCCCGTCTGCGCCAGACGGAAGGGACGGCAACCGCCATGCAGAAGAAAGAGAAAACCCGTAAATATTTCAAGATATGAGTATGGACACGAATAAGGAAGCCCCAGGCATTGACCGGGAACGGATTCCCGAGACCATCACATTCCGCACGGCGGACCGGATGACCTACGGGGCGCTGGGCTATGACGGGAACGAACTGATGGCGTTCATATCGGGCTACGACCTGGAAATCAAGTTCAACCTGCGGCTCATCAACTCGCTGGCGGACGCGGAGGCGTGTGCCGATGCGTTGGCCCAGGTATTCTATGACGCATTAATGGAACAATTGTTATGCAACGAAAAGGCGGGTTTTGTAAAACCTCCGGGACACAAACCCGCTACTCTTTCAGAAAAGGAAGGAAGAAACGATGTCAGACAAGATAGCGAACACGCAGGATAGGCCGGAAGAGAAACCGCTCACGGAGCAGGAGCTGCAATTCTGCAACCTCTATGTGAACGGCGGGCTGGAGTATGCCGGACGGCCGAAAAAATGCTTTGTGGAGGTATTCGGTGAGGATACGGTGAAGAATCCGTACGCTTCGGCCAATTACCTGATGAACAAACCGCATGTGCTGGCGCATATCAAGGCGCTGCTCTCCTCGGAACGGTTCGAGATGGAGACGATGGCCGTGAAGCTGCAGGTGGCCGAGACCCTCAAGGCCGTCATGGACGAGACGGCCACTTCGGACTATACCGACCGTTTCGGAGTGCCGCTTTCCCCTGCGCCGCTCAGGGCCGTGTCGGTCAATGCCGCCAAGGCGCTGATGGATATCTTCCCCATCAGGCACAAGGAGGAGAACCGCCTGCGCATCGAGGGCAGTGACGGCAATGTCATCTTCAATGTGATCGTACCCCAAAACCCTATGACAGATGGTGAAAAGGAAACATAAAGTCACCAGGGAAGAAATTGCCTGGTGGATATATCTGGTGATAATGGTCGCGCTGGTCATCTACGGATTCCGGGACAGCGCGGCGGCTGAGGTTCTGATAAGGGCCATCAGGGAGGCATTCTCACTTTTAATGGAATAATGATATGGAACAATTCAAGGAATTTGTAGTGAAGTACTTCAAGATTATCGTCGTGGTACTTTCGTTCTCGCTGACACTGTACATACAGCATGTGAACAACACGGCCCAGATTGCAGAACTGGAGACCAAATGTATCGGTTTGGAAGTGGAAATCAAGAACCAGTATGACCGCATCAACGCCATGAAGCTGGACAAGTCCGTGTTCGAGGCGACCATGATGCAGCTCAACACGGTGCAGAATGACCTGCACGAGATCCGGGCCGACATCCGGGAGCTGCTGAAATGCCAGAACCTGCATAAATAACCCGATTTTTAAACTGCCGGTTATGACAAAGAATACTTATGTGAAAATCATCGCTTCTCCGGAACTTTCCCGCATGAAGCTTGGCGGACTGGCCGGCCGGAGAGGGCTGGTCGTGGAGGACCTGTCCGGTGAAGACAGGAAAAACAAGGGCGGGCTGGTTCTGTTGGAAGAGGCCTACATGGATGAGTTTGTCTGGTTCATTCCCGAAAAATCCGTGACATATGAATAGGCTGGACAAAACACTTCTGATAACCGTGCTGCTGCTCGGCGGCATCCTCTGGTTGCAGCACCGGTGGACAATACGCCTCACGGAAGAACGCGACCGTTTCCGCATGAACAGCACAGCCCTGCTTTCCGATGTGAAGCGGATGCGGACCGATTCAGCGACGATGGCCCTCGATGCCAAGGCACTGCGGCTGACCATAGACGAGTATGAGGAGTTCCGTGCCGAGGATGCCGAAACCATCAGGCGGCTCGGCGTGAAAATCAGGAATCTCGAAGCGGCGGCCCGGCATGAGGTCGAGGTGAAAGCACCGATAGACGCCGCCGTCCGCGACACGCTCATTGTCCGTGATACCGTCCCGCTACTGCGGCAGAAAGTGGAGATGGTCACGCCGCATATACATTTTAGCGGACTGATTGAAGAGAACCGTCTCAAAGGTGACATAAAGATACCCGTGACGCTTAACCAGGCTGTATGGGTGGAATACAAGGGATGGTGGTTCTGGAAGAGGGTCAAAGCTATCCGTCAGACCATATCCAGCAACAACCCGTATGTGGAAATCAGGTATTCGGAATATATAAAGATAGACAAAAAATGATGGTGGACTGCAAGCGTTGGATAGGGTGTGTTGATTGAAGCGACATTTACTCCGGACCGGGATGTATCTCAAATGATGGTTTCAGATACATCCCGGTCCGGAATATTTTAGCCCGTTGCCTGATATGGCCATTTATAACGGGCACGAGTGGGCCTGGTCCAGAACAGTAGTTTGGAAAACCATCCAATCCACAGATTTGACATCCGCCAGACCCATTGTGCCGGTAAATCCTGCCATCTGTACAGCTATACGGTTGTTTCCGGCAGCCTGCGCCGAACAGGAAACATTGCAACAATTCTGCATTACCGATGACTTATCCGGCCATGTCCGGATATTAAATGAAGATTGGCGGGACCGGCTTTCCGTTTCATCAAGCGCACCATTTCTATATCTTTCCATTCCATAACAGGTAGAGGCATGCAGTGCGCGCACCTCTTCCGTTCCGTGCAATAATGACATTCTTTCATGTCTCCGCCATATCGAAGTAAAGAAATGTTAAGCAAGGTGGATTTTCTCTCATTTTACGATTGAGAAACATTATTATAGTAATATTTTTCCGGACTACATCCTTGCCAGACTGTTTGCCATATTCTTTAATGACAGAATATCAATCATTGAAAATTAAGTAATATGGCAACAGTAAAAGTTAAATTCCGGGCCTCTTCCGTCGAGATGAAGGAAGGCTCGCTCTACTATCAAGTGATTCACAACCGTCTGGTAAGACAATTGCATACCGGCTACAGGCTTTTTCCTTCGGAATGGGATGCCGGCATTTCCGAGGTCGTGGTGGCTTCCGGCACAGAAGAGGGACGCAGGAATTACCTGCTCTCCATGAAGACCGCCATAGCAGACGACCTGTCCCGGCTCCGGAGCGTCATCGCACGGCTCGAACGTTCCGACACGGGATATACCGCCGACAAGGTGGTGGAAGTGTTCTCCTCTCCGGCCGACTGTGGCGGTTTCCTTTCCTTTGCACGACAACTCATACAGGAACTGAAAAAGATAGGCAAAAGGCGCACGGCCGAAACATATACGACCGCCTTGAACAGTTTTTTGCGTTTCCGGGGCGAACGGGACCTGCTGTTCGAGGAAGTGGACTCCAACCTGATGGTGGAATACGAGACCTTTCTGAAAGGCATCAATGTCTGCCCGAACTCCTCCTCTTTTTACATGCGCAACCTGCGCGCCATCTATAACCGTGCGGTGGAAAGGGAACTGACCGTGCAGCGCTATCCCTTCAAACATGTCTATACGGGCGTGGACAAAACAGTGAAACGTGCCGTCCCGCTGAAAGTAATCCGCCGGATACGGGATCTGGACCTGACGCTCAGTCCTGTGCTGGATTATGCGAGAGATCTGTTCATGTTTTCATTCTACACCCGGGGAATGGCATTTGTGGATATGGCTTACCTGAAAAAGAAGGATTTGCAGAACGGAGTTCTGGTCTATCGCCGCCAGAAGACGGGACAGCAGCTTTTTATCAAGTGGGAGAAACCCATGCAGGAGATTGTCGGCAAGTACGATACGTCCGCGACTCCTTATCTGCTGCCGATCATCCGGGATATGGATACGGATGCCCGAAAGCAATACAAGAACGCCGCCCATCTTGTCAATGACAAACTGAAAAAAATAGGCCGGCAGTTAGGGCTTGCCATACCGCTGACAAGCTATGTCGCGCGCCACGCCTGGGCTTCCATCGCAAAGAGCAAGAACATTCCGATTTCCACCATCAGCGAAGCGATGGGACACGATTCGGAGAATACCACGCGTATCTACCTTGCCTCATTAGACACATCGGTCGTGGACAAGGCCAACAGCCTTATTCTAAAATCACTGTAATCGGGAGAAAGATTTGCATAATACCCGCACACCGTACGGACAGCAAAAAAGCCATTCGGAAAATGGCTATAGAAACTGAAAAGTTGTGCAATTTAAAACATCTCTTTTTAAGAGAAGTATTTTGCAAGTGCAAAGATACGCAAAAATCAAATAAGCGCTTCACGATTAACGAAATTTATTGTCCGTCAGAATGAAAAAACAGATGAGCCGTTAAGCGGGCATTTGCGATTTGTTTAGTAAAAATTACCGTTCAAAAAATAAACAGTAGAAAACCAGGTCTTTTCCTGAACGGTATTTTTCTTAAAAAGAGACAGACAGGAGACGGAATGATTTGACAGGAATCATGCAACCGAAAAAATGTTTTGCCAAACTTCAGAGAGCAACCATTGGAGTTTAAAAAACAAGTCGTTGAAATAGTGCGGGAAAATCCCGCCAAGGCGATAAACTGTTGAGTATTTGCCCGTTTCTCTCCGAAAGAGAAGTATTTGACGGTGCAAATATACGTATTTTATTGATTATAACGGCATAAACAGCTTGTTTTTTAAGTCTCAATCCGAGTTCTAAACCGGTTCTACTTCAATGAATGTTAAGCATTCCCAGTCGCTCGAACCGAACATAATCTGTTTTTCAGCCACTTATCATCAATGTTATACGCTACCACTTCTCTTTCGGAGAGAAGTATTGGTTTGGGAGTTGACGTGCCGGTTTTCCGGCCCGAATGAGATAACAAGAATAAGGAAAATATGAAAAAATTGATCTTCGGTGTTTTTCTTGCGGTTTGTTGGTGCACGGGCACTGTCAAAGCGCAGGATATCGCAGTAAAGACCAATCTATTGTATTGGTCAAGTACCACGCCCAACTTGAGTCTGGAATTTGGGCTGGGCAAACGCACGACCCTCGACCTCACGGGTGCCTACAACCCGTGGACGCTGAATAAGGACAAGAACAAGAAAATCAAACACTGGATGGTAATGCCGGAGTTCCGTTACTGGCTCTGCGAACGCTATAACGGCCATTTCTTCGGCCTGCACAGCGGTTACGCGTTCTACAACATCAGTGGCGTGAGAATCCCGTTCCAAAGCAAGTCCACGAAGGATCACCGTTATCAGGGCTGGGCTACGGGTCTCGGATTGTCGTATGGCTACTCATGGATTTTAGGCAAACGCTGGAACCTCGAAGCCACGATCGGTCTGGGTTACATCTACACGCAATACGATAAGTACGAGTGTGCCACTTGCGGCAAGTTCAAGGGCAACAAGGACAAGCATTATTTCGGCCCGACCAAGGCGGGCATCTCCCTGATATATATAATCAAATAACAAGAAAATGACTATGAGACGCATATACATCCTATTATTGCTGATATTGGCATGTTGTCCCATGATGTTGCATGCCGAGAACGAAACCAGTTACTTGCCTCTGATCGGGATTCGTCAGGGAGGGGTCGTCAAGCAGGGCCGCACGGTAGAGCTGACGATGTCCGTCGATTTGAGCAAGGCGAAAATCCGTACGCAGCACACCGTAGCACTGACACCCGTACTCATGTCGGCGGACAGTAGCCGCGAGGTGACCTTTCCCCCGATAGTCATCGATGGCAAGACCCGCCACAAGGTTTACTTGCGGGCGCAGCGGCTCGAAAGCGTGGAGCTTCCCCCTTTCCACAATGATTCCGCACAGGTAATCATACGCCACAGCAGCAAGGGGCAGCATTACGATTATGCGGCCACCGTGCCCTACGAGCGTTGGATGCTCGACGGGCGGATCAAAATCCGCGAAGAGGTACACGGCTGCGTGAACTGCGACAAGGGCAAGGCGGAGCAGTCCTTGTGGGCGGGCATACTTCCTGCCTATGTCCCCGATTACAAGCTCGACAGCATAGCCCCTGAACCTGAACCCGTGAAAGTGCGTGCCGAAACCCGCACCGCCCGGCTGCAGTTCCGGCAGGACAGTTATAATATATTGCCCGGATTCAAGAACAACCGTGCCGAACTGGACACCGTTTCCAACTCCATCGAGCTGGTAAAGAAAAATACCGACGTCAGGATTATCGGTATCTACATCACCGGTTACGCTTCTCCCGAAGGCAGCATGGCGCACAATATGGCCTTGTCCGAGAACCGCGCCAAGGCGCTGGCCGACTATATCCGCCGTTACGACGCTATCGCTCCCGAGATGCTCCACGTGGACTGGAAGGGTGAGGACTGGGAAGGTTTCGTCCGTGTGCTCGGCGACTTCCCGAACCTGCTGAAACGCGACGAGGTATATGAAATCATCGAACGTTACCCCGACGAACGGGATTTCTGCGAGCTGCAACTCCAGAAACTCGTGCCGCCGACCATTTACCACAGGCTGCTCACCGAGATATACCCCGCGTTGCGCCGCAACGAGTACCGCATCGAGTACAACGTGCGCAACTTTAACCTCGAAGAGGCTCGCCGCATGGTCGATGAGCGTCCCGACCTCCTGAGCCTGTCGGAAATGTACAAGGTGGCCGATTCCTACGGGAAAGGCACGCCCGGGTACGACAAGGTGATGGCCACCGCCTTACGCTATTTCCCCGCTTCGCCCTCCGCACTCAATGAGAATGCCGTGAACGCCATCTCCCGTGAGGAGTATGCCAAGGCGGTGGAGCTGCTCGAGAAATCGGAAGTCACCGCGCGGTCGGCAGAACTGCTCTCCACCCTCGGTGTGGCATACGCCGGGGCCGGACAATACGACAAGGCGGAGGATGTGTTCCGCCGTGCTTCGGAGGCAGGCTCCGCGACTGCCCGGCATAACCTCGAAGAGGTGCGGCAGGTCATCGACCAGTTGTAGACAAAATCCATAAGCGAGAAGTTATAAAAACCTTTTTACTAATTTTTAAATAACAAAAAGATGAAAGTCAAGAGTTTTTATTGACAGCTTTAGCTGCTTCAATGACGTTTGTTGCATGTGACAACAAAGACGATGAAATGGGACAGTTGGACAACACCCCAAAGAGTGTAAGCATTGACCTGTCTAATGTGATTCCAGTAACCAGAGGCGCCGGTCAAGAGGTAGAAGACAACTCAAAGGTTTCTTTGACAGATTTACAGGTATTCTTTACAGACGGAACTACCCTGTATAAAGGAAAAACAATCGAAGGAACTGAGGCAACCCACTACTTCAGCAATAAAAGTAATTTTGACGACCGCGCAGATAAGGTATTCCATTTTTTACCTGCTGAGGTGAACAAGGTAATCGTTGTAGGTAACAACGGTAGTCAAATAAATGCATCTACTTATGTAGATTTGAAAAAAGACCTGATAATCGCCGAACAGCAAAATCCGACTGATCTAGACCTTTATAAAGAAGTCGAGTTGACTTCTGTGTCCGGTCAAGACGAGGCAGGACACCCGCTTTACAAAGCGAAGGTAGTGCTTGAACCGCGTGTATCCAGAATTGAAATCGGTAAATTTGAGTATACAGCTCCTACTCAAGGTCAGCGTAAGTACAAGAGTATTGAAGTTCAGCAGGTCATGTTGAACAACTATTTCGGGAAAGCAGACCGTCAGGGAGGAACAGCCAGTGACATACAGAACTCCGATATTAACCCCGGTTCTATATTCGGCCTTTTCGAGACAGCTGCTGATGCGTGGTATAACGATGAATTTACCTCAACAGAGAGTCCTGCAACCACCTTGCCTTTGGTTACATTGGATGAAAATACACAGTATAAGCATTCCTACGAGAAAGGCAATGTCCGTCCTGCATACCACTTCTTTCCTAAAGATAATAATATTGGAAATACTAACCATCCTCAAGTTCTTGTAAAATTGATTGGTACAACAAATGAAGGAACTAAGGTTCCTCTTTACTTGGCTACCAGTACATTCACTCCTGCTGTTACAGCAGATTTCGCCAAGATTTACGTCATGAACTTTGCATTTAGCGATGAGGATTTGGATAATCCTCAAAAATGTGTGGAGGTAACTGTTGACGTCATGAGCTGGGATGTAGTTCCTGTCACACCTGAATTTTAATTGATAACCCGATAGGCAGGGCGAAAGTTCCGCCCTGTCTATCCTTTAACACTTCAATCACATATATATGAAATTGACGAATATTGTTTTCTGCCTGACGTTGCTCGCCGGAGCCGCCACATCCTGCATCCGTGAGGATCTGGACGACTGTCTGAGCACGAACACGCTGTTGCTCAGCTACAAGGGCGACGGCACCACGGAAATATTCCCCGACAAGATCTGCCGGGTGGAGATGTTCGTATTCGATGCAGAAAATCGATGCGTCAATTCGAGTATCTTACCAGAGGAACAGGTCAAGGACCGCACGGCTACGCTTCCCCCGCTCGCTGCCGGAGACTACCGGATTGTCTGCCTGGGGAACACCCACCACACGAAGGTCGATGGCATCGCCACGGGCGATTTCGGCCGGATGCTCTTTGCCGCCGGGGATTATTTCGACGAGAAACAGGTTGCCGGCAACGATTCACTTTACTATGCTACGACCTCTTATACCGTACTGCCTTACAGCGGTGATGAAGAGGCAAACCAGACCAAAACCATAGAGTTCGCCAGCTCTCACTACGATCTGTCGGTGGAAGTGGCCGGAGTTCCCGCCCCGGGAACCCGCGCAGGCTCGCTGCCTGTGCTTGAGATATGCGGAGTCTCGCCCTGTACCGATTTTGAGAATCGGGCCTGTGGGGAGGCAACCGACTATTTGCTTGAAACCGAATACGAAGCCGGAAAAGCGTTGCTCACGGCCCGTACCAACATAATGCGTCACAAGAACCACGAGAACGTGAACATCCGCCTGAGCGCCGCCCCGAACGGGGAACCGCTGGCCGAAGTCAACCTCGCCAGGTTCCTTGCCGACAATCCTATTATAGACTGTTCCAAACATGAAGTGCTCATCCCGATACGCATCGAGTTCAAGTCGGGAGAAATCACGGTAAGCGTACCCGAATGGTACATCGAACAAGTGAAACCTGAGTTTTAGACCGAACCGAAAAGAATATGCTGAATACAAGAAAAATATTATACTGGGCAGTTACAGCAGTGTGCTGTGGCCTGTTGCCGTGCGGGTGCGTCAAGGAAGATGCCGCATCGCTCGGGGAACGGCACGATGTGGCAGTGCGGCTCAACGTAGGGACATGCGCTGTCGGCGAAACCGACGGCACACCGACCGGCGAAGAATCGGCCATTCACTCGCTTCGTGTCTATGCCTTTGTAAAAGGACAACTGGCGGGCCACGAGTTCCGGAGCGGAGACATGGAGACTCCGGCTACATTCTGGATGGATCTGACGATGACTTCCCTGACTACCGAAACGGTAGACTTCTACATCATCGCGAACGAGAAGGCCATGAGTACCCCAGGTGCCGAGAAAACCTTTACGGAAAATACTACGGAAGCGGAACTAAATGATTTCACGTTTACCACGCTGACACGAGATGTCCAAGCCTACGGACTTCCAATGTTCGGCAAGGAATCCAAAACAATCGACTTCTCGAAACTTTCTAACCGTCAGCCGATCGACCCCGGCCATTCGGGGCATACACCGCTGGAAGATGTCTTGACGTTCCAACTGAAGCGTCCCATAGGCAAGTTGGGCGTGTTCGCGGCCAAAGAAGCAGGTGAGGCAGGAGAGCTGTGTGTAACGGACCTGACCTTGCTGGAAGCCGGAACGCGTGCGTATAATTACCTGATGCCACAGACCGACGAAACGCTGAAACTGGCAGGCGCCACTGGTACCGGCGAGTTTTCACTCGTCCCCTCTTCAGCACCGGTAACGAAGACGCTGGCCACGAATATCACGCCCGAAGAGAGGCAGAACCCCGAAAACTACACGCCTGTACTGGGGGCTCCTTTTTATCCTTTCGAGAACCCTTGGGGCAGCGATTCGTGGAACACACCGGGTGATGAGCATGGAAACATCCTCAAAATCGGCTACACGTTCGACAGCGAGCCGCGCGAAGGTCTGGTCTATATGCCACGCATTGAAAGGAACAAGTATTATGCGGTATGCTGCCTGATGCACAACAGCGGCAAGATAACTGTCGCATACGATGTGGCCGACTGGGAGGACGGTGGAGATTATCAGTTGGAGTTCGATTACCCTTCCTATGAACTGCTGCAACCTTTCGGTGGAGGGACCGCCCCCTACGCGCAGCCGACGGTTTACTACAATGGCGGCGCATCATCGACAGCGGGAACCTACTCTTTTAGGTTCACCATCACAGGTCCTGTGAGACAGGAATGGCAGCCCACGCTGTTTGATGCCACAGCCGCAGACTATGAACTGACGGTATATCAAAACGTGGATGGTGTCAACACACTCGTGACACCGCCTTATGTGGCTTCCGATACAGCGTACGAAATCCGGGTAAGGGCACTGAAAGGCGAGAACGTGGACAAGCAGTTCTCGTTGGGCATCGCCTATACCCCGAAGTGGGATCCTTCGGGAAGCTCGCTCCTGCTGATCAACATGCAGAGCGGAGCCACGAACTGGACAGGAAGCGAGAGCACCGAGAAGATTGTAATCAAACAGGTTGACATACCTACAAACTAACAAGCGATGAGACGGATTATATACAATATGATGATTTGTTGTGCGGCGGCATGGCTTCTTGCCGCTTGCAGCAAAGATGACGATCTCCCCGGCGGGCAGACAGGAGGTAACGGCAACAGCATTATCCTCGACATCTCGTCGGGAGCGTTGCCGGTGAGTCGTGCTACCGTACCGGCCGAAGGGGCGGAGGTCGCAGTGAGCCATATCGACGTGCTGATTTTCAACGATACCGACGAGAAAACGAAGGTGTGGAGCGACCGGGTGAACGCGTCAGCCAATGAAACGGGACGGATTACACTGCCCGTAAAACGGTCGTCTTTTACGGAAAATGAGAGGTATTGGGTGTATCTGATCGCCAACAGCACCCACCCGGAAAAGGATTTTGAAAACCTCGCGAACCTGAACGCCTTGAAGGCGATGACGCAGGAGGACGAGAACATTCACCTGACAGGGAAAGACATTGAAGGTGTCCCGGGAACATTCCTCATGGACGGCATAGCCTATCCCGAAGGGAACGATGAACCGGCGGTTGCTGCTCCGGTCGTCCTCTACGACGGCTCGCAAGGGAATGACACGCGGCTGGCGGTCACGCTGCGCAGGGCAGCGGCAAAAGTCGTGGTGACCATCAACAAAGGCCAAGACGTGACTTTTGATTCCAAAGGCATAGGTTACTACCTGCGCAATATGCCCTATACCACATCGGTAGTGGCGGGTGCGGACGGTGCGGCAAAGCTGAGGAATACCGCCCAGACCTCCGGCGGCTATCTTGAGTGGACGGCGAACAAAATTACCGTAACGGCTTACATGTATGCCCATGCTTGGGACAATGGAAGTTCCATGGAGCAGGAAGTGCGCCTGGTGATGAACATTCCCCTGACTTACCAGAAGGATACCGACCCGCAACTGCGTCCCGATAACTACTACCAGATTCCTGTCTGTAACGGCAAGGCCCTGAACCGCAACACCTGCTACAGGGTAACGGCAACGGTCAATGCCCCCGGAGCGGAAAATCCCTCCACACCGGTGCAGTTGACGGATTTGAAATATACCGTGGAGAATTGGATAGACGAGACGGTAAATGTCGGAGGCGGGGACCGCCCGACTTTCCTTGTGCTCAACCGGTACGACCTGGAAATGCACAACAAGGAGGACGACCGCACCAGCCTGATCTTCACCTCCTCGTCGGAAGTGACGGCACAGATTACCCGGGTTTACTATATAGACAAGTTCGGAAGGGAACAGAACTTGGAGAAAAGATACCCCGATAATCCAAACGATAACGAATGGGGAGTGAGTACCGGATACAGATGGCGCAGCCATGGCAACATCCTCATTACTCCCGACAAGGGGCTCAACGGCAAGCTGGATGTACACAGCGACCTCCCCAGGAACAATACGATACGTTATATCGAAGTCCGGGTAACAAATGAGGACGGCAACGAACGTACCGTAACCATTGAGCAGTATCCGTTGGAATATATCACGAATATCCAGGGGTGGTACTCGTACCGCGATGATTTCAAGAATTCAGATCCTAACCCGACTACCTATGAATATGTAGGTGATAAAATTACCGGAATCGCCCTTGCCACCAGAAATATCTCCAGTTGGAACGGAGAATATAGATACCTAACGGGGACAGATGGTTTATTTGGAGGTCCTCCGGACGGATTCTTCGTTTCAAAAGTAGCAAAATTGAGGAATGATGGAAGCGGACAGTCTGATTTATATGAATACTATTACACATCAAACTCAAACAGACTTCGGGAATCCCGCTATAGCGAAATTAACGGCAGAATGTACACCATTGTATTGACAGGGACATCCAGTGAATATACTCTTGGCCGTCCACGTATGGTCCAGGATACATACCATCCGGAACTTATGGTTACGGATCCGGGACAGGACAATGCCCAATTGGTCTCGCCGTCATTCATGATAGGTTCCTGTGTAGGCGAATTCCAAGTTGGAGGAGGAAACCTGAAGCTGGACGGGAGTGACAACAGTGTCCGCGTTGCACGCGAGCACTGCGCGCATTATGTAGAAACGTATAAAGACCCGAAAACCGATAGGACGGTTACCTTGGATGACTGGCGCCTGCCCACAGAAGCCGAACTTAAAATCATTTTTAAATTCCAGGGCTCGAAAGACCAGGATGCAGACGCCATAGACTACCGCTTGAACGGACAGTACTATTACAGCGCAAGCGGAAGATTTTATAATGAGAAATACACCGTTAGCGGTACCGGAGTGGCCTGTGTACGCGATGCCTACGGTAAAAAGGAATAAACGTAGAAACCTGTCAAAAAGAAACGAAATATGATAAAGGAAATAATAGACAAGCTTGTCGCCCTGCTTGCGGTATCGGCCCTGCTCGCTTCGTGCAGCGAAAGCGAGTTGTGGCAGAATCCGCAGACCGAGGCACGCGACGGCTACATCATGCTGAATTTCAAGACGGAAATTCCTGCGATGCAGGAAGTCGTCACCCGTGCGGTAGACCCTGACGGTGGCGGAGTGCAAGATATGACACTTTTCTGCTTTGACAGTTACGGGCTTTTCATCTCTACCGTCAAGGCCGGTGTCACGGTGCAGAAGCCCGGCCCGGGGGAGATGGAGGGCACATTCAAGGCTGAGGTGCCCGAAAATACCCGGACCATCCATTTCCTGGCCAACCAGAATATGGATGAATTCAAGGAGGACAGTTTCCGCAACAAGTCGGAGTCCGAGGTCATGGCAGTGTTGGAGGGCTCGTCCGGACGCATGATCTATTGGGGCCGTTTCGCCTGCGATGCAGGAAACGACAGCAATATAGCCGAACAGATGGCCACCTCGGGCAATTCCGTCAAACTGATCCGCAACCACGCGAGAATCTCCGTCGACAACCCGGACAATAACGGGCATATCGTGATTACGGGCTTTGCGGTCTGCAACACCAACGCTTTCGGAACGGTGGCCCCGCACCACCCGAAGAAAGGCTTTGATTTCACGTGGCCTTCCAGCGACGACCCCTTCGTCACGCTTCCCGTGAACGATGCCAAGATGAGCGATATTACGGACGTGACATCCAGCATGAACCAGTATGTCTTCGAGTGCGAGAACAGTGCCGATGCCCCTGTCAGCGTAATTCTTCGGGGACATCTTCCGGATCAGGACGAAGAGAAATACTACCGTGTCCTGCTGGTTGACGACAAGGGCGAGCAGCTCCTCGTGCGCCGGAACCACCATTACAAGCTTCACATCGAGGGCGCGCTATCTTTCGGTCAGGCCTCCTTTGCCGAGGCGTTGGAAGCGGCAGCCACGAACAACGTATGGATTTCCATTTCCGATGAAGTGAACGAGGTGGAAGATACGGACTATATCCTGACAGTAGAGAAGACTTTTGTCGTACTGGACGAGAGCTTTACGGAAAACGGAGGCAGCTACACGCTCAATTATACCATTAAAGGAAAAAATGACAAAGCCATCACCGAAGCCGATGCCGCAACGGTCTCCTGGATAGACAACGGGGTGGCGACGCAGACATTCGAGACGAAATTCGAGGTCGTGAACGGTGTCGGACAGGGACATATCCAGATACACCTGCTTCGTTTGGAAAATAACGAGAAACTGGAAGGTACGCTGCTTGTCAAGAAGGGACGGCTGCAACGCAAAATCAAGGTCATCACGATCAGGAAGCAGTCTTTCGTGCCTGCATGGGTCGGGACGGAAATATACGGTAATTTAGGGAACGGTGCCAACAAGAACAACCGTGCCCATGTTACGGCCATGTTCACCATACCCGAAAGCTGTCCCAAGGAGCTGTTCCCGATGAATGTGTACCTTTCCGTTGGCGATCTGGATATCCGCAACGCTTCGGGCATGGAACTGCCCGTGGTGCGCGAGGCGGACAATGACTGGTACAGCAGCGGTGAAATCTCTTCCGTCTATCAAGGCAAAGAGCCGGATTACAAATTTGTCTACACGGCCGATGGTCCCGGCGTCCAGCGTGTCTATTTCGAGAACATATTGAATCAGGAAAACGGCTACGAGGGCACGCTCTATATCGAAGCCGAATATTTCGAAACGATGCGGCGCAAGTTCAAATACTCCACCAATCTCGTATCCATCACGGTGCAGGGACTGAACAAATACGATGCCGTAGGCTCGGGCGTACAAGATGAAGTGATATACTATCGTCTGGTTCCACAGAAAAAAGGAGCCAACGTGCAGTTTGACATGCTGCTGGCAGAGAGGTCCGACAATGATCAAGGGACAGGGAACGACAATCCTGCCAATGCGCAAGGCAAAGACGAATTCCTGCTCTACTCGCAATACCTGGATTATTACGAGGACGGTGAGGAACCCGATGCCGGAGTGACTGCATTCGATTGCAAATTCTATCCCGATGAATCGAACAATTGGTGGCAGACCAACAATCCCCAAGGTGGCCGTATGCTGATGTTCAAACCGAGAACTGAAGTTTTGAGCAGCCCGTCGCAAGGTACCGGAAGATATTCCATCTACATGAAGACCAACCGTGCCCGGAGCGCCGAGGTGATCCACATCGCCTCCAACGACAACCGGCTCGGACCGGTATTGCCGGAAGATGCAAACGAGGATAATCCCGGTATATATGGCGGCCGATCATACCGCAGTACGACTTTCGAGCTGGCCAACTACACCCCGTTCCGGTTCGGAGCCCGCGTGAAGTACGGCAACAACGACTGGCAGGGAGAGGCCGACGAGCCTGACCGCACGGTAGCATCCGGTGCCATACCGGCAGACATACCGGAAAAAGTCACCCCGTTGGAATGGACATATCAACCCGACCAGCGGGTGGATATCGGCATCGATGTGACGAGCTTTGCCGGTTTTGACAACAAGTCGGTGGATCCTTTCGGCCAAGCGTTCGAAATCTATATCGACGCGCCTATGCTGAAAATCGATGCCGGCCGTCTTGCGGAAAACAGACTGGACGGAACCAAACTGAAAGCGCATCCCACGATTCCCGGGCGTTTTGTCTATACCGTGGATGCCAAGCGGGAGACGGAACGGCGATATGGTACGGATGATATTGCTAACACGGACAATATTGCCTCCAGTCAGCGTGGGGAACGCAAGACCCTGCCGTTCCTTGTGAATAGCGTCGTAAGTGCCGGGGACATCGTGATTTCGTCCGATGAAAGCCGGGTAGTGTATTATTCCAAGACTTTCCGTGTGTCGAACCAATCGATTGCCGGGACGCTTCAATATATACCGCCGGCGTGGTGCAAAACATACCGAAGGATGCTTTCGTATCCTTCGAGCGTACCCGCAACGGAAGCCGTATCGGGTCGGTAAGCGTAACAGCCGACGGCCAGTACGAACTTCGGCTTCGCAAGGAATATGAGTTTAACTGGTACACGGACGAGGTGGAACTGCATTACACAGGTGACGGAGGCATGGTTTATCATGCGACATACCCGAGCCTGTCCAGCCTGTTTGCCAGTCCGCACATCGTACTTGAACCGTCTGCCGGCGAATGAGATTTTCCGAACCGGTATATGCAACGGCACCGGACGTTTCCACATCCGGCGCCTTTTTAACAACATAAGATATGAAGATGCTGAATCATACTTTTTTCGCCTGTCTTTTGGGCATGAGTCTCGTTTCCTGTTCACATGCCCAACAGCAGAAAACCAAGGAATTCCGTCTGCCCGACGTGCCTGTCACGCTGACGGCGCCTGAAGACAGGGCGGCGTACTTGTCCCTGCATTACTGGGACCACTTCGATTTTGCCGATACGTCGCTCATCTCCCGTCCTGAAATCACCGAGCAGGCCTTTGTCGATTTCCTCGGCATCCTGCCCTATACCGACCGGGCACAGGCTGCCATCGATACTCTTTTCCGCCGCGCCGCAACCGGACAGGAGATGCTGTATCACTTCATCGGGCTGAGTGACAAGTACCTCTACGAGCCCAATTCGCCCATGCATGACGAGGAACTGCATATCCTCGTATTGCGGGCACTGCTGGACAACCCCTGCCTGTCCGATACGGACAAGATACGTCCCCGCTACCTGTTGGAAATAGCCATGAAGAACCGTCCGGGAGACGTGGCGGCGGATTTCACCGTCACTTGCCGGGACGGCAGGCGCAGGCAGCTCTCCGGCATAAAGGCCGACTACGTGCTGGTTTACTTCAACGACCCCGATTGCGAGGACTGCCGCCGGGTGAAGGAATTGCTCACCCTGTCCCCGGTTGTGAACGACCTGTTGGAGTCCGGCCGTCTGAAACTCCTCTCCGTGTGTGTGGAGGGCAAGACCCCCGCGTGGGAAAAGGCGGAATTTCCCGCCGGTTGGATAGATGGTTATGATGCCGATCAGCGGCTTACCCGCGAACAGGTGTACGACCTCAAGGCGATGCCCACCCTTTACCTGCTCGATGCGGAAAAACGGGTGATACTCAAGGACGCTTCGTTCGAGCAGGTGGAAGAACGGTTGTCCTGAAAGATGCCTCATGAAAGCCTATGAAGACATCCGGAAAAGACAGTAAGGAGAGCAACCGTTTCAGGGGCATCAGGCCGGAGACGGAGGAGAAATACCGCCGAGCGATCGAGATGTACGCTTCCACGGAGCTTTCCGGCTGTGAGATATGCCGTATCTGCGAAGTGACAGAATCGGGTTTCCGGTGTTACCTGACCAAGTACCACCGTGAACTCGTGCTGGCCCGTTACGCTATACTGTGCAGCAAAGAAGAGGCCGGGCAGATTAAGTTGGGACAGCTCCGGGGACAGTTGCCCGCTACCCGTGTCAAATACAAGGATACCATCGAGGCGTGCGGGAGCATGGAGCATATCGGATTGCACGTAAATTCGGGTTGGAAGGCACGAATCTGGGCAGGCAGCCGTGTACGCACTACCCCGAGATAATCGAATGGCGCGAGAAGGTGCGCGATTGGCTGGGTATCGGTGACGGGCTGCCGCGCGGCACGCGCCGCTCCTGCAAGGAATAGTATGCTGAGGCCGTCAGGCTCTTGCAGGGTAACTCGTATGTCACGGTGCCGGAGGTTGCCGACTCCTGCGGGCTTTCCTATACCGGACTGGAACAGCACCTGTTGTTCTACCATAAGGATCTGGTGAAGCGGCGCATCAGGATACGCAAGAAGGCTCTCCGACGGCAGCGGAAAGGGGAAATCACCGGTCGGGGTACCGTGCACGCCCCCTCTCCGGAGTTGGTGGAGAAGTATGCCGAAGCGGTGCATCTGTATGCCACGACACCCATGTCGGCCGCACGGATAGCCGGGAAGACGGGAGTGTCGAAGAAGGGATTCTACGAGCACCTGCAAAGGTGGCATCTGGACCTGGTATGCAGGCGGAAGAATATCCCCTACGAGGAAGGGCGGCTAGTGGACTGGTCTAAAGTCCGGAAATACAACCCCGCGACAAAGGCCAAATATGCCGAAGCCATCCGCCGGCTGAAAGAAAGCGGGCTGCCGACGGCACAGGTCGCCGCCGAGTTCGGGCTGCAACCCGAAGCGTTCCGCAGCTACCTGAAGGAACACGAGCCGGAACTGTATGCCCGGAAGGGAATGGTCAGGACGGATACGGGCGGCGCGGTGTCCCGCCGCAGCATGGAGAAATACAGCGAGGCCATGCACCTGTACGGCACGACAACCGAAAGCGTGAAGTCGTTGGCCAGGCGGTTCGGGTTCAACGACTGCTCGTTCGGGCAGTTCATCAGAAGGAATTTCCCCGAACTGGTCGAAAAGCACAACGAAATCGTCCAGAAAAAAGGAAAACAAAATAAATAACCGGCTTTCGTATGCCGCTCCGTTGCGGAAGATAAGCTGTCATAGACAGTCTGACAAAATTCAATTAGGATACCTACTATCAAAATGATTTGCAGGATTATCCGATTCTGTCATTTTTCAATACACTCTCTCTAATAATCATCAAGGTTAGATGGACATTCATCGCATTTTTTTTCTGTCTTTTAATCCTAAGTGTTGCATAATATCGGATAACGATTTAGGTTCAACGCAGCTGACAATCTTATTCAATCGACTATCAACTTTTGGGGAACCCCCAAGCATCATGGACATTTTTTAATATCCGGTTGCGATAAATACAGATAAATACTACATCTTCTCTCAAAATACTGTTATTGGGGACCCAGCATTATACCTTGATTTATAAAAACAAGGAATCTATATACCAATTTACTGTCAACCAACTTTCTTCCAACTTCGCCATACTTTCTCTATAAACAGATAGAGTTAAGTTACTTACTATCTGTTGGGGAAAACAAAAATTTTTTCTCTGTTTATAGAGGAAATAAGCAATTAAATGCGGGTAAAAGAAAACTTGCTCCTTATCTACAGAACGTAGCCCATTTGAAACCCGTTTAGACTTACTTAGCATGAAGTGACAAAAATTTGGCATGAAAACAAGTATCCTCGTCATGCGCTGTAAAGTGGTACATAATATATAGTATGAAAACGTCTAATTATTGGGAAGTGTATGACCGATAAGTTCAGACTAACAATAATGAAGCAAAAAAGGTTTTGTTACAAATAAGTCTGAGTGTAAGTTATAGAGAGATTGTTCGACAAAAATTCCGTTCTCTCCATAAGAGAAGTATTTGGGATACAAAATTATACAATTCACTGAAAATAACAATATAAAAATGATATAATTTTCAACCGAGTGCCTCATTTCAAACAGATGTTATAGGTTTTACTCAACAGTTGTTAAGTGAATCGTCTTCCAAGCAAATAAAACAAATATTGTTTACTAGCTGATTACAACCAATTTTATATTCAAATACTTCTCTTATGGAGAGAAGTAGCAGAAGATGGAGCCGGAAACGGCTTCAGAGATTTTGTGCATGTGTGAGATAACGGAATCTTTTATGGTGTAAACATGAACAGATATACTGACATGGGAAGTTATTCTCCAGCTTTTGAAAAGAATGTTTGTAACTGCTTGATATGTAGTATAATTTACAATCTTGCAGGATTAGAAGAATTGTCCTAAATCCAAAATATGGCTACTTCGGAAGGTGAAAAACAGACATGCTGGTACGTGATGCGCGACCTTAAACGGGCCAATGCCAAGTTGCCCGCATACAAGCAACTGTTGAACGAGCATTTCGAGGTGTTCACTCCCATGAAAGAGCAGTTGAGTGTTCATGGCGGCAAACGGACTCGGGAAGAAGTTCCCTTTATCCAGGATTTGCTTTTTGTTCATGATACCCAGGAAGCTATTGATCCGTTTGTGGAAAAGTATCCCACGATACAGTATCGTTTCCAGAAGGGAGGTGGTTACAAAAATCCGATGACTGTCGCTGATGCGGACATGGAGCGGTTCATACATGCTGTAAGTGTGTCGAAAAATCCGAAATATTATCTTCCTGGCGAATTGACACCCTCTATGTGCGGACGGCACATCCGTATTGTAGGCGGTCCTTTGGACGGTTATGAAGGAAAATTGCTGACTGTACGCGGGTCGAAAACGAAACGTCTGTTAGTGGAGCTGCCCGAGTTCTTTTCCGTAGGGGTGGAAGTCAATCCCGAATATATCAGGCTATTATAAAATAATGATATGTAAGCCCGACTCTATTTTGGATGATATATGGTCCAAAGTTAAAGCGGTGTGCATTGATTATGACCTGCCGGACGAGCTGCGGATATTAAAGGTTATGCTCCGGAACAAGATGAGTACTGGTTTCTGTTATCTGTTTTGACAAATGCATCTGTACAGAACAGCCCGGCGCATGTTACAATGAGGATAAAACCTGCATTTCTGGCTTTGTAAAATTGAATATACGCTAATTCCCGACAACGGATGAAACATTTTTGAAAGTAATGAATGGTTACAATTCCGGAACTGAGCCTTGCTGGATGCCATTGATGGAACTCATCGAAACATGCCTGTTCGACATCATTCACACAGAAGATACAACCGGACGATTCATTCGTCTGTATGGAGCAGGTGACTATTGGCACGCATTCGAAGAATCCGCCTACCAATTGAGTCAGCTGTTCGTGACACACGATGTAACTGTACTCAGGCATAAAGTTTACCCATTTCCCGTTTTAATGGTCAGCATCTCGGATGACGAACTCCAGGCTTACGGCAAAAATCACATCTTCAGAAAGAAAGTATCAGGGTACAGGGAACTTGTTGGGATAGGAATCTCGATGAAGCGGTACAAGGAATGGCACAAAAAAGAGGTGATGAAATTCTCTTCTCTTCCATGACTTTGCACAAGTAAAGAACAAATTCTGACATAATATGATTTTTTGGATAGTTAATTGCAGTATTGCATTCCTGATCTGTGTGTTCTGTGCGGGTATCATCATTCCCCAGATTTTGTTGATCGCTTTCCGCAAGCGGTTATTCGACCTTCCCGACGAACGGAAGATTCATCATTGTGCCGTGCCCCGGTTGGGCGGCATCGCATTCAAGCCGGTAGTGTTTTTCACCGTAGCCTTGTTGCTGGGGATCAATATGGTTATGGGGCATTCGGAGATGTTGTCCGAAATCGAGAACGATGTTCGGCCCTTGGCTTTCGCCTTCTGCTCCATCATGGTTCTGTATCTGGTTGGCATGGCCGATGACTTGATCGGCATCCGTTATCGAGCCAAGTTCGTTATCCAGATTCTGTGCGGCATGATGCTTATCGCCGGTGGTATATATATCGATAACCTGTACGGCATTCTAGGCATTCATTCGGTTCCATTATGGCTGGGGTATCCTCTGACCATTCTGTTCGTGGTCTTCATCATCAATGCCATCAACCTGATCGATGGCATTGACGGACTGGCTTCCGGGCTATGCAGTATTGCCTGTTTGCTTTATGGGTTGACTTTTCTTATGTTTCACCAGTATATATATGCCATGCTGGCGTTCGCCACATTAGGGGTGTTAGTGCCGTTCTTTTATTACAATGTTTTCGGGAATGCCGAGCACGGAAAAAAGATTTTCATGGGTGACACAGGCAGCCTGACCGTTGGCATGATGCTCTGTCTTCTCAGTCTCAAGTTGACTATGTGTGGGACAGATGATAATACGGTACATATAAATCCGATGGTGCTGGCATTCTCCCCGCTGCTGATTCCTTGCTGTGATGTGGTCCGGGTTTATCTGCATCGGGTACGCAACGGAAAGAACCCGTTCTTGCCGGATAAGAACCATATCCACCATAAACTACTTGCTGTCGGAATGCAGCAGCGAAGTGTCATGATTATCGTCATATCCGTATCGACCGTATTCATACTGTTTAATATTCTTCTCTCCCTTTATCTGAATGTAAACTGGATCGTACTAGTCGATATCCTGATATGGACTTTCACCAATATCCGACTGACGAAACGTATCGGACAGCTTCAGTCGAGACAGGCAACCAACAAATAAAAATCAATGAAATATGAAAATCAGATACATTTTACTCTTATTGACCGTGGCTTCCCTGCTAGGATCATGTGCCGCGCCGAAAGTCGCTTATTTTACGGACCTGAAACCGGGTATGGCAGAGCAGGTTCTTAATCCATTGGAAATCAGGGTACGTCCCGAAGACAAGATTTCCATATTGGTCAACAGCAAAGACCCTTTGTTGATGGACCTTTTCAACCTTCCGATTATATCCCGACAAATCGGTATAAGATCAGAAGCATCCAACAATCAAGGAATGTCAGGATACACGATAAACAAGGATGGAAATATCGATTTTCCCGTGCTGGGGCATATCCATGTGGCGGGAATGACACGCGAGGAGATTGCCTTGTGCATAAAAGAAGAGTTGATCTCGAAAAACCTCGTAAAAGATCCGGTAGTAACAGTGGAATTCATGAACCTGACCGTTTCCGTGTTGGGTGAGGTCGCCAACCCCGGACGTTTCAATATCGACAAGGACAGGCTGACGCTCCTGGACGCTTTAAGCATGGCCGGGGACCTTACCGTCTACGGGAAACGGGAGAACGTGCTGGTACAGCGGGAGGAAAACGGCAAAAAGACCCTGTACCGGGTCAATCTGAATTCGGGATATGACCTTTATGCTTCTCCCGTGTACTACCTGCAACAGAACGATATTGTTTATGTCGAACCTAACTCGGTCAGGGCAAGACAATCGACAGTCAATGGGAACAACGTGCGGTCTACCTCTTTTTGGTTATCGTTGGCCTCGCTGCTGACCACCATTACCGTGTTGATCGTGAAATAAATATAGAATCTGATATGGCCGTAAATCAAAAGAATACAAAACCGGGACAGCCGGATGATTTCCTGCGGATACAGGATCTGTTGTACCTGTGCCTCGCGAGGTGGAAGTGGTTCGTCCTGTCTTTGGCGATAACGACAGGTGTTGCTGCTGTCTATCTGCTGTGTACCCCTGCCGTATATACACGCACTGCTTCGGTGTTGATCAAGGAGGATTCCAAAGGCAAGTCGGTTTCCCCGGATCTGGAATCCTTTTCGGAGTTTGGGTTGTTCCAGTCCAGCACCAATGTAAATAACGAACTCATCACCTTTCAGTCGCCGGCTTTAATGACCGAGGTAGTTAAACGATTTCGTTTGGATATGAATTACTTCGTTCCGGGGAAATTCCACCGTCAGGTGGCCTATGGACTGACATTACCAGTGGATGTAACGATAAGTGACTTTCCTGAAAACGAATCGGCTGGGTTTACATTGGAAGTACAGCCAGACAGCACATTACTCTTATCCGACTTTACACGTAACGGGACGGAGCTCGACGGAAAGGATATAAAGGGCCGCTTGCTCGACTCCATCACTACGCCATTAGGGAAAATCATTATCCATGCAACCCCCAATTATGTGAAAGGCGAGACATACACATTGTATGTAGGTAAATCCAGTTTGTATGATGCTGTAAACTCCTGCTCGTCCAATCTGTCCGTTTCATTGAATAATGAGAAAGCGTCAGTTATCGACCTGTCATTCAGGGATAATTCTGTACAACGGGCGGAGGATGTATTGAGCATGTTGATTTCCGTTTATAATGAGAACTGGGTGAAGGACAAGAACCAGATCGCTATCAGCACCTCGATGTTCATCAACGAGCGTTTGGGCGTAATCGAACAGGAACTGGGCAACGTGGACGAGGACATTTCATCCTACAAGTCCGAACATCTGTTACCCGACGTGCAGGCGGCTTCGAGCATGTATATGGCGCAGAGCAGCCAGACGAATGCGCAGATTCTGGCTTTGAACAACCAGCTCTACATGACCCGCTACATCCGGAACTATTTGTCCAATGACGCCAACCGTACCCAACTGCTTCCGGCCAATTCCGGCATTGAAAGCGCCAATATTGAATCGCAGATTGCCGAATACAACAAACAACTGTTGCAGCGCAACAGCCTGGTTGCGAACAGTAGTACGGAAAATCCGCTGGTCGTTGATATGGATCAGGCCCTGGCATCCATGCGTGGGGCGATAATCAGGTCTATCGACAATCAGATAGTAACCTTGAATTCGCAGATAAAAAGTTTGCGGCAGACGGAGCAACAGACAACATCACGTATAGCAGCTAACCCTACACAAGCCAAATACCTGCTCTCGGTGGAACGCCAGCAGAAGGTAAAGGAGGCTCTTTATTTGTTCTTACTGCAAAAGCGTGAGGAGAACGAACTCTCACAGGCATTTACGGCCTACAATACCCGTATTGTTGCCCCGCCCCACGGTAGCATGTTGCCGATGTCACCCGTGCGCAAAAACATCTTAATGGTCGCGTGTGCTTTGGGACTGCTTATTCCGGTAGTCATTATCTTTATATGTGAGAACATGAATACCACCCGTGTACGGGGAAGAGATCTGGAAAGCGTAACCGTACCGTTCATCGGTGAAATTCCGCTGTTCACAAGAAAGAAGAAAGGAATATTCAGAAAGAAACCACAGGAAGTCAGGGCCATTGTTGTCAAGGAGGGCAGCCGTGACATCATCAACGAGGCATTCCGTGTATTGCGTACCAACTTGGAGTTCATGACTGGCAAGGATAAGGCATCGAATGTCATCATCGTGACCTCGTTCAATCCGGGCAGCGGCAAGTCGTTCCTGACCATGAATATCGCCGTGAGCTTTGCCATTAAAGGGAAGAAAGTGTTGGTAATCGACGGTGACCTGCGTCACGGCTTTGCGTCATCCTATATCGACTCTCCTACCAAGGGGTTGAGCGACTATCTTGGCGGCAGGATTGACAATCTCAATGAAATAATTGTCACCAATCCGAAACAGAAATATCTGGACATCCTTCCTGTCGGCACCATACCTCCCAACCCCACCGAACTGTTGTTCGACGACCGGCTGAAACAGGTAATAGATACCGTAAGGGAACAATACGAATATGTGCTGATTGACTGTCCGCCCATCGAACTGGTGGCCGACACGCAGATAATCGAGAAGCTGGCTGACCGTACTATTTTCGTGGTTCGTGCAGGATTGCTTGAACTGAGTATGCTTGCTGAACTGGAGAAAATCTACGGGGAGAAAAAATACAAGAACATGTCCCTGATCCTGAATGGAACCGAGGGAAGCGGTGGTCGCTACGGATACCGTTATGGCTATCGGTATGGTTATCACTATGGTTACGGTTCGGAATATCACTATGGTTCCGATGAAAAATATGTAGAGTAAATCGTTGATTATCAAGCAATTAAATACGGAGTAAGAATGTAAATTTGATTTCCCTATTGTTTCACTAAAAATCACAACTATGGCACAGAACGATTTTACAGAAGACAAAGCGACCTTATTCGGTGCGGGTATGGTTACTGTAGGTGTATTTGGTAAAACAGCATTGATTACCAAAGGAGTCGGAGTGGTTGCCGCAACAAAAGCCGGAGTATTGGCTGGTGGATTTATCTGTCCTCCTGCGGCTATCTGTATCGGTTTAGCTTGTGTTGGGGCCGGGTTGATAAATCATTTCGGCAAGCGAAACTGGTGGTGAAGTTTATCACCGGGACAATCAATTCATTCCCGGATTCCGCATATATGTCATGTGGAATCGGGAATGATTAAAAAGTTTTATGTCATTATATGTGGTAAAAAAAGGGAAAAACAAAATATAATAAAGCTAATCGGTTTTACAGACTATCATTCGCATATTCTTCCGGGCGTGGATGACGGTGTACAAACGATGGACGAATCTTTGGAAATTCTACGTTTGTATGAGGAGCAAGGGATCAAATCCGTATGGCTCACACCGCACATCATGGAAGACATTCCCAATACGACTGCCCATCTTCGCGACCGTTTTGCAGAATTGCAGGCTGCTTACACAGGTGGCGTACAACTGCACCTTGCAGCGGAAAACATGCTTGACAATCTCTTTGAGGAACGGCTGGGAAAGAATGACCTGCTACCTTTAGGCGAGAATGGCGACCACCTGCTGGTGGAAACCTCTTATTTCAGTCCTCCGATGGGCTTGAAAAATATCCTGCTTCGCATCAAATCTAAAGGATACCACCCTGTTCTCGCCCATCCGGAGCGTTATGCTTATATGGATGAATCGGATTACCGACAGCTAAAAGACATGGGTGTGAAATTCCAGATTAATCTTCCATCAATAGCGGGTATGTATGGCAACCGGATTAAGAAAAAGGCCATGTTTCTTATGAGAGAACAGGCTATTGCTTATATAGGGACAGATATTCACAGTTACAGTATATTTCAAAAGTTCATTTGTACAAGCGTTACAAGAAACGTACAAAAACTGCTTGATTTATAGTCAAGATTATTGCGGCTATGGATAGCCAAGCTATAACAAAAATTCCTATTAATAAACAACAAGATGACAAGCGGAGAAAAGGCTCTTTATCATTCCATTATAGAGCAGTTAAAAGATAAGGAACTTTCCGATAGCCAAAAAGACAATTTTGTGAAAAAGCTGGATGAACTGTTCAAAAGTATGAATGACCAATCAAAAGAATTTCAATTAAACTCAATTTTATGAAAGCATGTTTTATGGGCTTGGGCTATATCGGATTGCCTACAGCCATTATCGCAGCAAAGCACGGAGTACAGGTAACGGGTGTTGACATCAACCCCAAAGTTGTAGAGCTGACCAATCAAGGTAAGCTCCACATCATTGAACCGGGGATGGAAGAAATGCTGCAAGAAGTTGTGAAAAACGGGACATTGCACGCAAGCACGAAGCCGGAGACAAGTGACGCTTACTTTATGGTTGTTCCCACCCCGTTCAAAGGTAATCATGAGCCTGATATTTCGTATGTAGAGGCGGCAACTCGTGCTGTACTTCCTTTTCTCAAGGAAGGTGACTTATATGTAATTGAAAGCACATCACCCGTTGGTACGACTGATAAAATGCGTGACTTAATTTTCGCTGAGCGTCCTGAATTGGAAGGTAAAATTTATATCGCCTATTGCCCCGAGCGTGTACTTCCGGGCAATGTGATTTATGAGTTGGTACATAACGACCGTGTCATTGGCGGTATGAACGAAGAAAGTACAACAAAAGCAATCGAGTTCTACTCGCAGTTCGTACAGGGGACGCTGCATCGGACTAATTGCAAGACCGCTGAAATGTGCAAACTGACTGAGAACAGCAGTCGTGACGTGCAGATAGCTTTTGCCAATGAACTTTCATTGATTTGCGACAAGGCAGGGATTAATGTTTGGGAACTTATCAGGCTTGCCAACAAACATCCGCGCGTAAATATCCTGCAACCTGGCTGTGGAGTCGGAGGTCATTGTATTGCTATCGATCCATATTTCATTACAGCGGATTTTCCGGTTGAAAGTCGCATAATTTCTACAGCACGCGAAATCAACAATTATAAATCGTTCTATTGTGCTGAAAAAGTAAAGAACGCCATGTTTGAATTTGAACTGAAAAATCACTGTAAGCCTGTGGTAGCAATGATGGGGTTGGCATTCAAACCGGACATTGACGATTTGCGTGAATCTCCAGCAAAATATATCACAACTAAAGTAATGCAAGGATGTAATAATGCCAACATTTTAGTGGTAGAGCCAAATGTGAAAGAACATAACGTGTTCAAGTTGACAGACTATAAAGAGGCTTATGACAAAGCCGATATTGTTGTGTTCCTTACAGCCCATACACCTTTCAAAGAACTACCGTGGAAAGATGATAAAGTGATACTTGATTTCTGTGGAATATTTAAGCAATAGAGGTAGACAATCATTAAGTTTACCAAGACTTACCCTCCCAATAAACGTACACATATACTGATTGCAGATTTACAGAAAATCTATTGCTTTAAGAAGATGACATTAAGCCAAGTTTTCAAATCAAGATTGTTGTCAAATATTTGGAATCAGTTTCTCCTTTATGGTTTCAGTAGCATTATACCAATTCTACTAATTCCATATTTGTTGAACGTTATAGGAGTAGAAAAATACGGTCTTGTAAATTTTGCCATTATATTTAGCTTTTACTTTCAGATATTCAATGAGTTCGGTTTCGATTTATCTAATGTCAGGCATGTCGTCAATAATAGAGACAATCAAGAAAAATTGGGAAGGATAGTTTCTTCTATTCTGCAATGTAAGTTTTTTCTCATACTCTGTTCTCTATTTGTTTATATTTTAGTTGTAGGGTTGATTCCTTCACTAAGGAATGAACTCACGCTTTATATATTAGCCTTTATTCGTTTGATAGGGGTTGTCATTGCTCCCTATTGGCTTTTCCGTTCAATGGAGGACATTAAATATATAACACGTATCAGCGTGCCAATAAAGCTATTATGTATATTGCCTATTTTTTTAATCGTTAAGTCTACTGATGATTATGCATTGGTGATGTTGTGCTATGCTCTTGAAACATTTGTTTCAGGTATTGTCGCTTTATTCATTGCCCAAAAAAGAGATACGGGATCAAACTTCAAATAGTCTCGGCACAAGAAGTGAAATTTTATCTTAAGGATAGTATTCCGTTTTTCTCATCAACTTTTGATGAGAGCCTATAAAACAATGAATACCTTAGTGCTTGGCTTTATTCTTGGAGATTTTGCAGTCGGATTATATACAGCTGCGGAAAAACTTCATAATGCGTATTCATCATTTGTTTCTCCGCTTTTATCTCAGATATTTTACCCATATTTCACAAGGATAAAAAATATGGGTAGAGCGACTAAGATGGTATTGCTTTTATGTATTGCCAATACAATCGCTTTAGCTTGTATATATTTCTTATCACCGTATCTTATACCGATTTTTATTAAGACTGAAACAGCAAGTATAACCACGTATTTCAACCTATTCTTGCTTTTATTGGCGATTAGTGTGCCAGCTGACATGTTCGGTTTCCCTTATTTGGGCGTACTTGGAAAAATCAATGAGGTAAATATGACAACCATTTATTCTGCAATCATATACATCATTGTTGTCCTTGTCTTGATTCTTACTCACAGTATTAGCATAGGAAGTGTTATTTGGGCTTTGATTATAGCGAACGTGGGATGTTTGGTTTTGCGCCTATATTTAGCCAATAAAGTAAGAGTTGGTAATGTTGATAAACAATAGGATATACAATATAGATACTAATTCTCGACATTGGGCTATTTCTTTAGCCTTAATTGTAATCTTGTCTGTAATAATGACATTTATTCCTTTTGTAGGACTGTGTTTGTCATTAATGTTTTTCAGACAAAGGTTTGCCCCCATTCTATTTATTATCTTTTCTTTCTATTTTGGTTGGTTTTATGAGCCACAAATGGATTTGTTGGTTCATTATGAGCATTTTCATCGTATTGCCGACAAATCATTGGTTGAGCAATGGATGGACTCTGGAACATCAAAATATGGCAAAGAAATATATCCTGTATTATTTAAATATTTCATTGGTTTAATTGCTGATAACCGGAATTTTTTCTCTGCTTGTGCGTGTGTGGTATATACTTCTCTATTTATATTTGGAGTCGTAAAACCACTCCAGCCATTATATATGCAGAAAATGTCAATTCCTGCATGGCTACTCTTCCTGGGAGTGATTTTTACTGTAGAATACTATTGGTTTCTCGGTTTTCGCTTTTGGAGCGGAGCATTTGTTTTTACTGGCTTCTATTTGAGATACCTTAATTCAGGAGCCGTTAAGTACCTTTGGTTATCTGCGTTATGTATTTGTTTTCACTATTCACTACTCGCCTTATGTGTCGCGGCTGTATTAAACCTACTCTTGCGATATAGGTTTAAAGTGTACTATTTAATTCTTATCGTATCATTCATCGTTCGCTTTGCGAAAATCGCGTTTGTCACTAATATCGCACAATTTGGCATATTTGAAAACTACGTCAAAGAGAGCGTTAGGAATCAAAATATCATACAGTCTGTTGGAAAGTATGCAGAGGAAATACGCGAGTATGGTAATCAGTTCTATTTGCTTCGTGAAACAATTGCCGTTTTCGGTGTCTTGGCTGTGATCTATATACTATATAAAAAAATAGGGAAAGAATTTTGGGAGCAGAATGTCAAATTCTGGGGGTTCTGTATTCTCCTATTGTCTTTTGCCAATTTCGGATATGTCAGTTTGACTTTTTATGATAGATTCTTCAAACTTGCCGTGCTATTCTTATATGTTTTTACATATATGTGGGTTATGGATATTCAATCCAAATTGAGTTTTAAGTCCCAGCTACTAATAACTATGGTTACAATTATACCGGTATTGTATTTCATTGTTACACCATTAGTTGAACAGAGGCACATGTTGTTCCAACTAAACTTATGGTTTAGTAATCTATGTTCATGATGAAAAATTTTGTAATCTGAATTTCTCATCGTGCTGATGTATGGTCTATGGATAGCTACCAATACGAACAACCAAAAAGGCATAACATCAGAAAACGAAAATAGATTAACCGTTGATGTTCAATGTTCTTAATTATTTTAATCATATCAATTGAAACACTAACAATGAGGGTATTAATAACTGTTCCCACTAAATCCGGATATGGAGGAGTAACTAATTATTATTTAGGGATTAAAGAGTATTGGAAAGAAAATATTGAATATTTTTATTTCGGTCGTAAGCCTTGGCGTAATATATTTTATCCATTTTTAATTATCCGTTTTATAATCCGATTGATTTGCTTTAAACCTGATATAGTACTACTTAACCCATCGCTTGGAGATAAAGCCTTAAAACGAGATTTTATATATTTAAACATTTGCCGATTTTTCAGAAAGAAAACATCCGTATTTATTCATGGTTTCAATTTCGAGTATGCTAAAAATGCAGATTGGAAATGGATAAGTGCCAATTTGAATAAGGCCTTGTGTATTTTTGTGTTATCCCAAGATTTCAAGAATGAATTGATAAGGAGGGGGATAAAATCTGATATACATCTAACTTCGACAAAAGTACCCGATTATTTTATTTCAGGTTTTGACCTTTCGATGAGACAAGGAAAAGCCGAAAACATTATGTATAGCGGGCGAATAGAAAAGGCCAAGGGTGTATATGAAACAGTCGATACATTTTCAATACTTAAGTCACAATACAAGGATCTGACATTGACCTTTGTCGGTGATGGCTCAGAACTTCCTATGTTGAAACAATATGTTGAGAATAAGAAAATAAAGGATGTCCGTTTTACTGGAGAGTTACGTGGGGAAGATTTTAAAAAGGAATACATTAACGCCGATATGTATTTGTTTCTAAGTTATACGGAAGGTATGCCAACTGTGGTTTTGGAAGCAATGATTTTCGGACTCCCTATTTTTACCAGAAAAGTGGGTGGCCTAATAGATTTCTTTGAAAATGGAAAGATGGGATATATATCAAGTTCGTTAGATCCGGCAGTTTTTGCAGAAGCAATGAAACCATATATCGAGAATCCTGCTAAAATGAGGAGTGTATCAATATATAATTCCGAATATGCGAAAACCCATTTTGTTGCATCCGTTGTTGTCCGAAAATTTGAAAATACACTAAAGAAATATATTGAGCTATGAATATTCTGAGAATCAAGAAGCTAATATTTTTACACCTCCAACATCTACCCATGAAATCAAGGGCATGGAGACCATTAGTTTGCAAATGGGGTGGAGTGCAGATAATCAGCCCCAAAAGAACGTTTATCGGTGAGGGCGTCATATTTGACACAAATTATCCACAAGATATTTTTATCGAAGAAGGTGTTCGTTTGACATCGGGGGTGAAAATAGTAACACATTTCATGAATCCTAATACTGGAAGTTACGACAGGGGGAAGGTTCATATCTGCAAAGGCGCCTATCTCGGAATGAATACTTTGGTGGTAAAACCTGTAACAATTGGAGAGCGAGCTATAATTGGAGCAGGTTCTGTTGTGACCAAAGATATACCAGCCAATGAAGTTTGGGCAGGAAATCCCGCAAAATTTATAAGAACGGTAGGATTAATTCATATGGACATTATATCATTCTATAGGGTAGAACGTTGGCTATTTGAACGCCATATTCCGGTTTTGCCCAAAATCGTACAACTATTGATTTTTCTCATTTTCAATTCAAAAATAACCGCTGATTCAAAAATAGGAAAAGGGTCATACTGTGTGTGCAAAGGGATTAGCACTGTCTTAATACCGGGAACAGAAATCGGAGAAAATTGCGTATTAGGATTGCGATTTTCTACTGTACGGCAGTTTCCATATAAAGAAGTTCCTTGTCTAAAGAATAATGTTTGGGTGGGACCTAATGTTATTATTGCTGGCCCTGTTGTAATAGAAGATGATGTGGTAATCGCTGGAAATTCATTTGTCAACCGAAGTGTTCCCAAAGGTGCTATTGTAGCAGGATGTCCGGCAAAGATTATTGGCTGGAGAAAGAATCTTGATTATGCGATTGAGACAAACCCAAAGTATAAAGATGGCCGTATGCCATTCTTGACAAAATGAATAACACCAATGAATGATATTGCAGATGCTTTTTATAAGCTAAAAATTTATTGTGAGACTGAACATTTCAAGGGTTGGGATCCGTATGATGGTCTCAACTCTAAAATTTTTCAGGCAATTCCGCTGCTGAAAAAGTCTGTATTGTGCAGATTGATGGTCATACAAGGTTTCAAGCGTTGCCCTTTCAATATGAGACGGATGGCTTTCGTTCCGAAAGAGTATAACGCAAAAGGTATCGGGCTGTTCTTGTCCGGATATTGCAATCTGTATAAAGTTGTGGAAAATCATCCGCAATTATCCGAAAAAATGGGAACGTTGGAGATGATAAAGGCTCGGATTGAAGAATTGGCAGAGTTGCTTATATCCTTACAATCTAAAGGCTACAGCGGTGCTTGCTGGGGGTATAACTTCGATTGGCAGGCACGCCGTCTGTTTCTTTTTCCCAAATTCACGCCCACAGTAGTTGCTACAAATTTCTGTGCCACGGCACTGATGCAGGCATATGAAATAACTAGGAACAAACACTATTTGGAGATTGCATTAAGTGCAGCGGATTTTGTAATAAAAGATTTGCATCGCACGCCGTATAATGGTGGCTTTCTCTTTTCTTATAGTCCGTTAGAGGGTAATGACACTGTGTTCAATGCTTCGCTGCTCGGTTCTCGATTGTTGAGTTATTGTTTTTATTATACACAACAGGAGGAATACAAAAGACTAGCGGAGCTATCCATTAAAGCCTGTTGTTCCGGGCAACGGGAAGACGGGGCTTGGGTATATGGAATGCTCCCCGTACAGAATTGGGTAGACAGCTTTCATACAGGATATAATTTAGATGCGCTGATCGCTTATCAAGAGTTGACAGAGGATCATGCTTTCAATGGTTACATCGAAAAAGGTTTCGACTACTATGTCAATCATTTTTTCGAAGCGGACGGAACTCCTAAATATTATGATAACCGAATGTATCCTATTGACATCCATTGTCCAGGGCAGCTATTGATAACATTGACCCGCCTACATAAGATGAAAAAATATGAGGAACTTGCCAAAAAAGTATTGCAATGGACAATCCGAAATATGCAAGATAAAAAGGGGTATTTCTACTACCAATTAAAACCTGGCATCAGTTCTAAAATCTCGTATATGCGATGGAGTAATGCATTTATGTTTAATGCAATGTCGCATTATTTACTCGCAATATAAAATTTCCAACATAAATGAATAAAGTTTCTTTAAACGGAGTCGAAATATATCCGTTCGATTCCGAACAGTCTTTGTTGTCTTTTGTAAACGATAATAAGGGCATATTAGTAGCCATAAATGCTGAGAAAATTTTACATGCTACAGATCAGACACGAGGAATTATCAATCGGAACATAGGGTATTGCGATGGAGCCGGCCGCACAAATGGCTCTCAAACAAAAAGGTTTTGAAAATGCGTGTAAAATTCCCGGTTGTGAGTTGTGGCTCAAAATTGTAGCTCAATTTTATAGAGAAAGACTTTTTATTTGATAGGTGGTAAACCTCAAATCATAGAAGAAACTGTGTCTAAACTGCGTAAAGAATATGCAGGGATTCACATTATCGGTTATCGGGATGGATATATCAAGGCAAACGAGGAACGGGAAAGACTTATAAAAGACATAACCGAAAAAAGACCTGATGTGGTATTTGTGGCTATGGGGTCTCCTAAACAGGAATTACTGATGGAAGAAATACAGCATAGACACAAAGCCATCTTTCAAGGATTAGGCGGCAGCTTCGATGTATATACTGGCCATGTGGAAAGGGCTCCTAAATGGTGGGTGAACCACAATCTTGAATTTGCCTATCGGTTGCTCAAAGAACCGAAAAGAATAAAACGGCAAATTCACTTGATAAAGTATGCCTGGTGGCTGATAACTAAAAAATTATAGAACAATGAAGAAGGTAATGCTGGTCTTCGGGACTCGTCCGGAGGCCATTAAGATGGCTCCGTTGGTGAAGGAGTTCCAAAAAAAATCAGCAGACTTTGAAACAATCGTCTGCGTGACGGGGCAGCATCGTGAAATGCTCGATCAGGTGTTGCAGATATTCGATATCAAGCCGAATTATGACTTGAACATCATGAAGCAGGGGCAAGATCTGTATGATGTAACCGCCCGTGTGCTGACCGGGATGCGTGATGTGTTGAACAAGGCGAAACCTGATGTGGTATTGGTGCACGGTGACACAACCACTTCTACTGCCGCCGCACTCGCAGCTTTCTATCAGCAGATCCCTGTAGGTCATGTAGAAGCGGGCCTGCGTACCCACAACATATACAGCCCTTGGCCGGAGGAGATGAACAGACAAATAACAGGGCGCATTGCCACCTATCACTTTTCTCCGACCGCTTTAAGCAAGAAAAATCTGTTGACGGAAGGTGTGCAGGAGGACAAGATAACCGTAACAGGGAATACGGTCATCGATGCCCTTCATATCGTTGTTGATAAAATAAAGACTGACGGAGCTCTACAACAAGAACTTGCCGGGGTGCTGGAAAAAGCGGGTTACGATACCTCACGGCTTGCTGATGGCAAGAAACTCGTTTTGATAACCGGACACCGACGTGAAAATTTCGGAGACGGATTCATCAGCATGTGCACAGCCATTAAGGATCTGACGGCAAAATATCCATATGTGGACTTTGTCTATCCGATGCACTTGAACCCCAATGTCCGCAAACCTATCCATGAAGTATTCGGGGAGAATTTGAATAGTTTGGGAAATATGTTCTTTATCGAACCATTGGAATATCTGAGTTTCGTGTTCCTGATGGAAAAAGTGACCCTTGTCCTTACCGACAGCGGTGGTATTCAGGAAGAGGCTCCGGGGTTAGGCAAACCGGTACTGGTGATGCGTGACACCACCGAACGTCCGGAGGCGTTGGATGCAGGAACGGTAAAATTGGTAGGAACCGATTATAACAAAATTGTCTCCGAGGTATCGATTTTATTGGATGATGCATCTGCTTATGAGCAAATGAGTAAAGCCATTAATCCTTACGGTGACGGAAAAGCGTGTATGCGTATAACGCAAACACTTAATGTTCGGTTGTAACTTTTGTATTTTCTTGACACATTCACCAGAAGAAATATGTTAGTACCGAAGGTGAATGTCGTATTGCAGGCGGACAAAGACATCGGCAGCATAACAGAGGCAGACATTTGGCTCAATTGTATGGACGGCAACGGTAACTTCTTGTCTGTGGCTGCGGAAGACCATACCGGCGACGGACATTACATTGCCACCTTGCCGTTAGACTACAGCCCGGTAGAGCCTTTCATCCAAGTTCACTTGAATGAAATGGTCTATGATTACCTGTCCATTCCGAATTTCAAAGCGGGACAGGAATGTCAAATCTCGCTTATACTCGGTACGGACGGGCTTCGCACACCGGGAATAGGAGCTGAAATCGACGACTGGGAAGTTGTGGAAGGAGATGTCACATTCGTAAAATGACAAAATATAATAAATGACGCCTGCTGGTTTTGTTATCATTGGCAGGCGTTTCACTTTTTATCCCTCATTCAGGAATCCCGGCATTTACCGAGTGTTCCGCTTGTTCTGCACGTCTTTTTCCCATTTCGATGTGAAGGATTTACCACAAAGGGCTTGGAGAAGAAGAAACACATAGCAGAACTGAAAATCCGACCTAGCTAAAAAGAAAAACAGATTTCTTATTTATGCCTTCAGACTCCGGACAAATTAACTCTATAGTTTTTTGAGCATTCCTTCGTTCGTATTGGGATTTATGGTTATTTTTGTAATTCAATCAATAATATGACGATAATGGCAAAGACATACCAAAGGACTAAATTACAAGAAGTCACGATCAGAGGATATAAATCCATAGCCTATGACAGACCTGTGACCTTGAAGCTGGGTGATGTCAGCATCTTGTTGGGTGCCAACGGTGCAGGCAAGAGCAATATCATCAGTTTTTTCCGGATGCTGAGCTACATGATGAGCAAGTCATTCGGGAGATATGTGGAAATATCGGGCACGTCTCATGCCTTGCTGCATTACGGCATTAAACGGACACCGGTCATGTCCGGAGAACTGAAGTTTGCCGACAGCAATTCCATGGATGTTTATGGCTTTTCATTGGCCAATGCCACTCCCGACAGGCTGATTATCACGGAAGAGCGGATTACATGGCATCGCAAGGGGGAGAAAAAGCCCTATGAGATAGCACTGGAACCGAATTTCAAGGAGTCCGCTCTCGCAGAGTGTGAGGATCCGGTTGCCAAAACTATTTTCCAGATGCTTTCTTACTGCAAGGTATATCAGTTTCACGATTCATCGACAGAGGGGCCGCTACGTCAGGCTTGTCCCGTCGAGACGGCCAATTACCTCCAGTCGCACGGAAACAATCTGCCTTCTTTCCTGCTGTTCCTGCGGGAGAACTACAAGGATGCCTACAACCGGATTGTTGACTATGTCCGTGACGTAGTTCCCCAGTTCCAGGACTTCTATCTGGAGCCCGTGGGTGGTATCATTTCTCTCCGGTGGATAGATAATTCTGCCACGGACTATCGTTTCAATGCCTACCAGTTCTCCGACGGATCTATCCGTTTCATTGCCCTGGCCGCCTTGCTTCTGCAGCCTGCCCAGACAATGCCCAACGTCATCATTTTGGATGAACCGGAACTTGGCTTGCATCCCTATGCCATCAGCCAGCTGGCAGAAATGATTAAGGATGCGTCCATACACGCACAGGTCATTATTGCCACGCAGAGCAAGGATTTGGTCGATCATTTCGACATCGGCGATATCTCTGTGGTGGAAATGAACAAGGAAACGCAGGCAACCTCTGTCACTCACCTTGACGCCAAAGAATATCATCTTTGGCTTCAGAACTATACGGTGAGCGAACTTTGGGACAAAAACATCATAGGAGGACGTCCCGTATGAAAGCGAAGATTATTCATGTCCTTTGTGAGGGACAGACGGAACAGGGATTTGTGGAGGAAGTGTTGCGTCCCTACCTGCAAGCGCAAGGTGTGGCAGGTGTAAAAAGCATCCTGATTACCACTAACAAGAAAAAGAATGCCCGTGGTGGAATGCTGAGCTATGCTCAGGCGGTGACAGACCTAGAACTGTTGCGGAAAATGAAGATGGACGGCGAATACGAACGTCATGTTTTCACAACGATGTTCGACCTCTACGCATTGCCGGATGATTTTCCCGGTTATGAAGCAGCCAAAGCAATCGGTGAGCCTTACGCCCGTGTCGCAGCATTGGAAACGGCGTTTGCTGAAGCAATCAACGATAGTCGTTTCATTCCCTATATTCAGCTGCATGAATTTGAAGCTCTGCTCTTTTGCGGTATTGACTATCTGGCAAAGCGTTACCCCGGTTGTGAGAAACGCTGCGAACAGCTGAAAAAAGACCTGGAGAAAACCAGCAACCCCGAGCTGATAAACAATAGTCCGGAAACGGCTCCGAGCAAACGTATTATCAAGGCGATAGAAGGAGACAAAAAACAGCATTACAACTACAATAAGCCGGCTACCGGCAAAGATGTTACCAAAAGTGTCGGCATGGATGAACTTCGTGCCCGGTGCAGTCACTTCAATGAATGGATAGAAAAGTTGATAGACTGCTGATTCTGTAATCAGATAATATCAAGGTTCTGACAGACAGGTTCGAGTGTTTATCTCAAAAATGGAAGAGATGGGGATTATACAGAAAGAGGGTGTAGGAAGAAATACTCGCTATATAAAGACTGCGAGTTTCCCATCTTTTAATTGAGAAGACAATTTTTGCTCTGTCCAAAAAACAAGTTTTTGGTCAAAAAACAGCACAAATAACTGATTATCAATTATTCTTTCAATGCCCGAAAATCTGTTTTTTTGTACGAAAGAGTTCTTTCACTTTTCTATCCCTCATTCCGGAATTCCGGCATTTACCAGATATTACTAATTAAAAAATTTAGATAAGTAACGAGATGCTAGATTTGATTAGTTGCTCGTAAGGTATAAGGCATCGACATTCTTCTGTTATTTAGTCAGTTGAAAAAATGTAACAATTATTTCTCTGATACCTAATACTTTTTCTATTTACACCATCCACGGATTCTTATACGGATCATAATCCGTCTGGAAAGTAGCCAGTTGCCAGTCGGTGACAGGTTTCTTCGAGTCATCGACTTTGCGGGGAATCTGCGGATTAAGCCGTAGTTTGGCGGCATCATTGAGCCATTTCATGCTATCCTCGTAATCGCGCATGCGGACAACACTGACATTATTCGGAGCAATGAGTTTCGTGAGTTCGTAGATGGCCAGCCGGACCATGTGCTTCTTGAGATTGTAGTTGCGGGGGTCATGCAACGAGAGGTTCTGCCCGACTTGCGGTGTGTCCGCGTTCACATCCGTTTCCGGGTAAAATACCCGTCCGTCATAAACGACATATTCGTGTTCCGACAACTCATAGGCATTGTATGATGAATCGTAATCGGCTATGGCTCCCCAGCAGTCGGAAACCATCGGGTCAAGATTGTAATCGAAACCTTCAAGCGTCATCAAAGTATAGAATGCTCCTTCATACTCGACGACTGCCCACAGAGGATACTCGACAGGCTGCCATAACGAGGCTTCCGCCTCGATCCAACCGCCGACCAACGGGATACGGACATCATCGAACTTGTACCCGTTTTCATTAAGACAAGTATAAACAATGCCGTTATAATTCACTTTATCTCCCGGATAATAGGTGTTGAACTGGGAATAATTTACAACTTGTCCCGCATCGACACGGATATCAGAACTCTCTTCCCAATAGACAACCGTTGCCGGCTTGCGATAGCCGCTGACGGAGCGTATCACCTCATGGATTTGTCCCTCGAAATAGACATGCACACCCACGGGATAGGTAATCCGACGGTCGTATTCGGCGATATATTTTCCTTTTGCAAGTTCCTTTTCAATCTCGTAGTTCTCCGACAAATATTCCACGATACTCATCTCCGTCGATTCTTCCGCCTGGATGAATCGTGCATCATTGCCCCGCGTGAGTTGTGCCAGGGCTTCCGGAGTAATTATCCCAAGATAGTCGTCATTATTGAGAAACCGTCTGTACATATCCTTGTTCCGTTATTAGTATGAAAATCCTTCCTGAATTACCGATGTGGATACCACATACCCGTTCCCGTCGCCTCCGCTCTTGAACTTGTACCAGCTGTCACGCAGGTAGTAACAGAGCAGGTAGTCAAGGCAGTCGGACAAGTGCCCGTACCGTTCATATTTGACACCGGTTTTCGGGTCGGTGGTCTTCTGTTTGCTCTTGGTACCGTCCTCGTTACGAAGCTGGTAAATCAGATCCTGGGTAAGTTTGCGACATTTGATATCGATTTGTATCTCCCAGCCTTCATAGCCCCCGAATACCTCGTTGACGAACTCGCACCGTGTAGCCTGCGGAGGCTGCTTGCGTAATAGCTTTACCTTCGGTCGCAGGATTCCTCTGCCGAAAGTGTCCGTGATGATGGTATAGTTGTTGATGCCGTCCTCGTTGGTGGTGGAGCGTTGTAACCCGGAAGGGTCACCGGTCACATCCACTCCGCCGATATGCTTGTCCCGGTAAAGTTTTAAGCGTACTTTCCGTGCCAACGCAGGTGTGTTGTTCTCCTTTTCCTCCGGCTTGCCGAGTATCTCTTCCAGTATATAGACCTTCCTGTTTTCATAGTCTATTTGTGCGGAGAGCACCGACATTTGGGGGGCAACATTGAAGTCCCACACCGTGATGAGCGGCTTGGTCGGATCGTATGCTTTTTCTTTCAGTCCGGTAACGAGATGCCGGGAGCCGTCGAAACTGTTATAAATCGCCATATCGTTGGCTTCCACGAAATCCCAGTTGCCATAGAGCAGGCGTTCCTTTGTCGCCTGATCCCGGATCTTGTTCAGGGCCGCCTCGTACACCTGACGGAAAGCGATATTCGGGTTGTCAAACACGGAAAAAGGTATATACGCTTCACCCTCGCGGCAGATGACCTTGTCTCCGTTTTCGTCCTGCACGAAGCGGGAACGCACCCAGTTAATCGTCGGATTGGTGGTGAGCAGCATTCTCGGAGTCTTGAATGTCTCATGGGTTCTCCAGCGGAGACGGGAGAACAGCACTTCGACGGCCCGTTCCGAGATTTCCGACACCTCGTCCACCATGGCGATGGTGTATTCCGAAGAGCCGAAACGCTCGAAGTTGGGGTCGCTGGGGATATCCGCCATCTCCTTCATGATGATGACCGAGTCATTCCAGAATGTGAGCGTGCCTTCGAGGTTGTTTATCTTGTAGTTTGTATCCTCTTTCAGTCCCCAATCCTTCAGAATCGACTTGATGGTATTCCATGTCGATTCCTTCAACGACTTGAGTGTCTTACGGGCCACCACCGCACGGATATTCTCGAACCGGATACATGAAGACACCAGCCAAACGCTGCCGATATACGATTTTCCGCCGCCGGCCGCTCCGCCTCCCAGTATCAGCTGCGGCAGGTTCTGCGACTTGCAATGCCTGCATTGGGGCCTGTACTGAGGGTTGCCTTGCTGGTCATAGCCGATAAGGATTTGCTCGATCTCCCCGCCACAATGGGGACAATAGTTCGGTTGCAACAGTTTCCAGAGTTCATACTGCCGTGGGGACGGTTTGAACTCGATGCGCAGGTTTCTGGGTGGTTTGAGCCTGTTGACCGCCATTAGATTTATACAATCTGAATGGTTATGTCCCTTTCGGACTCGAGCATGGCATACAGTTTTTGGAATGTAGTACGGGATTCCAAAACTTTTCCCTTGACCGTATTCTTTCCCACGATGATACAGCCGGCGGAATCGACTTCGGTATTGCCGGAATGGATCAGGATGCCGAGGAAATGCGGCACATCATGCAGATATGGCATTTTCTTCTTGTACCTGGGACTGTACTGAAGAGTGACTTTATAAGTCCCGGCAGGAATGGCAGTCTTGGCATAGACCTTTTCCTTGCAGGTACAGGAACGGCCGCGAGGAGTATCCGGACAGGTTGCCGGAAGTTCCCTCACGGCATCTTCGATGGTATTACAGAAAAATTTGCCGTCGATGGACAGGTCACCTATGGTATAGGTCTGACCTTTGAATTTGCGGTTGAGTGTCAGCTTCATACTTCGATACTATTTGTATCGAAAGAGTAGAGACGGACGCCGGCTAATGTTTATTATATGTGTTTGTAAAAGGAGGATATTTCAGGAAATGATGTATCTTTGTGAACGGATTGACAGTATTTAATCAAGAGTTAATATGACAAAAGCGGATATCGTCAGGGAAATAGCAACGCAGACCGGTCTGGAGAAGCAGGTCGTGTTACAAGTTGTCGAAGGATTCATGGATAGCGTAAAGTCTTCCATGATAAACGGCGAGGAGGTTTATCTTCGCGGCTTCGGCAGTTTCATCATCAAGCACCGTGCGGAAAAGACAGCACGCAACATAAGCAGGAATACCACGGTGATAGTGCCTGCCCACAATATCCCGGCATTCAAGCCGTCAAAAGCCTTTGCAGGAAGGATGAAATCAGACAAATAAGGTGATTATATGCAACAGGAGCGTTATTCAGATGATCCTGTTACTTTATACAGGGCAACGAGGTTGGCATTGTCCGATTGGAACAGGAAACGGCCGTTGCTTAAAAGGCATTCGTGGATGGTGTTGTCATTAGGATCCGACTCCAATAAAGCCCCCGCCTTGTTTTCATCGATAAGAAGCATTTCTATGCCTTGTACGGTGGCGGCAGTTGCATCAGCAGGAATTTTCAAAAGTTCATCCATCAGATTCATGTCGTTCATAATATCTCCGTATTTGGCTTGAGTCCCGTCAAGCATTCAATGTACCAAGACCAAAAAGCGTGTGGGACATAACCCGTAGCACCGAGGTTCTGGTAAACCTATGCGCAAACAAGTTAAGCCCACGCAAAAGCATAGGCGAAAACTGTTTGTCCTGCGGATAAGTGAAATTTACCAGATTTCGGTGCATGACAAGCTAACGCTTTCCGTATTTTATTATGTCGTTCTGCCAATATGGTTTTTATGCCGCATCTGCAGAAGAACCGGCATTATGTGATAACGACCGGACGTGTAAAGGCTATTTCTTGGATTCTTCCAAGGAAACCTTACGAAACTCTTTCATCAGTTTTTCCAATTCCAACGAAGTCTTGCGGGCACGGGTACCTGCGGCCTTGTTGCCTTTTTCAATCTGAAGTGCCGCATCCGTGGAGAATGTAGCATATACTTCCTGTATCTTTGAAACCAACTCTTTCATATAAATATTATTTAAGTTATTGACTACAAAGGTAGTGAAAATAATCAAGAATAAGAGCGATTCTGTCAATATAATAAATATCACATTGGTAATCAATGACTTTTAACAGCCATTATACCGTATGATTTATCCATCAGAGAAATTGTCAAGGTGTTTACAACTTTATGGATATGTCTGGTCAGAACATTTCTTCCATCTGCCGCTTGATTTCTTCCCGCTTTGTATTCTTGTAGTAATGCTTATAGATGGTCAATGGGCTGTTACCAGCCATCTCTGCAACCACATACGGATTATTACCGGCATCTACCATCTTCGATATGAAAGAGCCACGGGCGGAATACCATGTGATGTTTTCTTTAATGCGCAACATCTTGCATGCTTTCGTCAAGGTTTGTGAAAGGCGTGTGGAAATTTGCTTGACACGTGTAGTCTTCTTGGAAGTGGTCGTGTGTTTATGAGTAAAAACAGGAAATACATAATTTCCATAACTTTGCCCACGGTATTTATTCATGATGGCTTTTGCTTTACTGAGTAATTCCGGTTTGGCTGTTTTGGGAAACTTGATACGTTCATAGACGATGCGGTCTTCCTGGACCAAATCCCATGTCAGGTTACATACATCGACATTCGCCATACCTCCGGTATAGTAGCTGAACAGGAACAAATCAAGATGCAACTGCTCTTTTTTCGTAAACAAGGTACGGTCAACATTTGCGATTTTAGCTATGACTGTTTCCGGAACTGCTCTTGAAGTGGTTTCCGGCCAATTAATATCATCACCGAGACAGAGGAAGTTATCCATATTCACCCCGTACATCTCTTTCTTTTCTGCCTGCCTGCATACGGCACGGAGCAACCTTAGTTTGTGTGTAAGTCCGGCCTTGTTGCCATTTCTGATACCTCTTTCTTTAAGCCAAAACGCAAAGTCAAGAAGAAACTCTTCTGTAATATCCGTAAAGAAATAAGAGGAAAAGGCTTTTTCATATTTTTCCTTTGTAAACGCCTGCAGTTCACGCTTGAGATAGACATACCGTTTAGCATTGGTCGTGCTGTCGACAATCTGACCGTTCTTGATGCGTTTCTTGTTTTTGAATGTCTCTTCAAGATAATCGATCATCTGCTGGACACTCTTTACTTTGACCTCGGGTTTGGCCGCCTTGATTTCATCGAAGCAATGTGATAGCTGGACGGGCGACCAGTTCCTGCCTTCCATCTCCCAGGTATCGGCGACATGCAGATATTTGGTTCGCAAATCGAAAAGCAGTTTGTTCTTGGTAGTGGCCTCCGCACTCCCTACACGGAAACTCTGAGACTTGACATCCCAGTCTTTTAATAGCCCTGTGATGTTTATAACCTTCGGCACACGGGCGTAACCGGTCTTGAAGAAAATTATCTCCAGCTTGACCATCTTGGTGTCTTTCGGGTTCTGCTTACCCCTGATGTTAATCGTGTACATAGACTGATAACGAGTTAGTTAATGACTTATTATTAATTCGCATTAGTAGGAATCAATTGGTATTAATTAACCTACATAGAAACCTACATGAAAAGAGTAGTTTCCTTAGCGAAATAATGTTTATACGGATAAATCCGTACTTGTGTCATTTACTAACTCGTTATCAATCAACTATTTTTCCTAATCACAAAAGTTGTGTCCGAAAAAAGGGTGTGCCTTTTCGGTGTAATTTTTTTGTTTATGGATGCGGAATTTCTCGAAAAATTGTAATTTTATAGAGAAAAGAGAAGTTTGTATGCGTACAAGATTGGTAGTGTCTTTTTTTATCTGTTTTTTGCTGCAGGCATGCTCCGGAGCTTCGACGACGAAGACGAATGGAGTGTCGAACACATCGGGAAACGATCAGGCCGGATGTATCGCCTTGGATACGATCGGCATCGATGGTGCGGTCGAGAAGTTCGTATGGAACGAAGAGGATGGAATCGGCTTCTTAATTCAGGATAATAGCTATTTGGACTTTATTAAATCGTCTTTCACATCGAGGCCGGTGTTTGCTATGCAGGCTGCTGACGGTCGAATAACCTATTCGACGGAGGATTTGATGAAAGAGATGTGGCCGAAAGAGCGGATCGAGGATCCTGTTTCGGTCGTAGCTTGGCGACCGTATGGATTTGCGTTACAAGAGGACGGGAGTTTTTTTCTTCCGGTCGGTGTGGCGCAGTATGATGAGAAGGGGTGCCGGAGCGTGCCTATGCTCGGCCGGTACCGGGGAAATCTGGCTGAAATGACACTCGATTTCGAAAATATGTTCTCCGCTGTGGAGTTGCGATTGAGGAAAGACAGCTTCGCTCTCGAACCGATTAAGGTGAAACAAGTTATTTTGCAGGGAAACGACGGTGAAATTCTGGCAGGATCGATCAAGGTGGTAGCCAGTAGGCAGGAGCTGCCCGACAGTGTGTGCGAAGAGAGGAAAGTCAGTCCTTGCGTCGTATTGGATTGCGGATCGGGGGTGGAGCTGACGGAAGAATCGACCTCTTTTTATCTGCCTGTACTGCCTGTGGAGTTTCGCCGAGGGTATTCGTTAACGGTCGTGACGGATCGTGACAGCGGGAATATGTTCAGGATTCAATGCGGTGGCAAATTCCCCGTAAGATTGAAAAAAGGTCGGATATACCGTGCGGCGGATACGATTGTTCGCCCGGCGTATCTGCAATACATGATTCCCGATCCCAATTTCCGGGCTTATCTTTTGGAACAGGGGTATATCGAAGAGATCGGCGAAAACGGGAGCCGGGTCGTAGTAACACCTGCCGGTCGGGCTGCGACGAAGATAGATTGTTCGAGGCGGGGTATCGCTTCCTTAGCAGGAATCGAGTATTTCCCGCTGTTGGAGGAGTTGAATTGCTGTATGAATATGATATCGACGTTGGATTTGACGCAGAATCCTCGTTTGGTAAAGTTGGATTGTTCGGGAAATTGTCTTAAATCCTTGGATGTAAGCCATAATTCGGTGCTAATGGAGTTACGGTGCATGTTGAATGAGCTGGTGGCATTGGAAACGGATCGGAATCCGAAGCTGACTGTTTTGCATTGTGCATTTAATCGCTCGTTGAAAGCGTTGGATGTGACTGGTAATCCCCTGTTGAAAGAGTTGGTGTGCACGGAAAACAGTCTGTCGAGTTTGGATGTGTCGCATAATTTGGAACTGAAAAAACTTATGTGCGGAAATGGTTTTGTCAAAAAGAACCGTTTGGAAACCCTGGATGTTAGTAAAAATACCAAACTCGACACGTTGGAATGCTCGGGCTGTTGGCTGAAAACCTTGGATGTCAGTCGGAACCGGGATTTGATATATTTGAATTGCAGTAGAAATGAATTGGAGCGTCTGAATCTCGGCGCTGTTCCGAATTTGAAGGAATTGGATTGTCCCATGAATAAATTGAGCCGACTGGACGTATCTCGTTGCAAGGCTCTGACATGGATTTCGTGCGACAGGAACTCGCTCTCCTCGTTAGATGTATCCCACAACCGGTCGTTAAATTGGCTGTCGTGTGGTGAAAATTTGCTTACTACGTTGGATGTGTCGCATAATTCGGTGTTGGAAACGTTGTGGTGTAATGACAACCAATTGACTACGTTGGATCTTTCGGGAAATCCGATTTTGAGAAAGCTGTATTGTTGCAATAACCGGTTGTCCTCTTTGGACTTGAGTAAAAATAAATTCTTGGAACCGAGGAATGTGTCCGATCACGGGAACTGTTTCCCGGAGGAAGAGGGTTCGATTGTGGTTAATTCCTGCTGTTTCTGAAAAATGAAAAAGGGGCTGTCTAACAGTTTTAGACAGCCCCTTTCGTTGCTTTTTGGTTTTACCGCGACGCGGCGATATTCGAGCTGTGCATGCCCCGGGAATCGCGGGCCCAGTCGTCCCTGGCGCGGAGTACCTGTTCGATGATGTCGCGCACGCAGCCGTGCCCGCCCGCGAACTCCGAAACGTAGCGCGAGGCTTCGATCACCTCGGATGCCGCATCCGAGGGACAGACGGGGATTCCGACTGCCTTCATACACTCCAGGTCCGGGATGTCGTCGCCCATGTAGATGACGTTCGCCGGATCGAGTCCGTGGCGTGCGAAGAAATCCTGCATGGCCGATATTTTGTCCATGCAGTCCAGGTAAACATCTGTGATTCCCAGCATTTTGAGCCGGTGGTCGAGCGTTGCGCCCCGTCCGCCCGTGATGATGCACACTTTGTAGCCCATACGGAGCGCATAGGCGATGGCATAGCCGTCCTTGGCATAGTATTTTCGGATGAAATCCCCATCGACCAGGGGCATGATTCCCCCGTCGGTCATTACGCCGTCCACGTCGAAAATGAACGCTTCGGTCTTTACGATGTCTTCTTTGAAGTTTCCCATATATCTTGACTTAATGATTCATAAATTCGTAACAGTCGCGGATCGTGAGCGAGTGCGGCTTCGTGCCGCCGCAACGTCGGCAGGTCGCCGCGTACGGCAGGCCCGGTCTGCACCCGATGCGGATCGCCCGAATCGACGGCTTTGGCTGCGGTTTCGGCGATCAGGGGTTTCAGTACGTCGAAGGGCAGTTCGGTCCCGTGCAAAATCTCGCCTCCCAATGCGTAGAGGTGATTGACGAAATTGCAGGCGAAAACCGCGGCCAGGTGAAGGCGTACGCGACGGTCGGAGTCGGCACGATATACCGTGCGGCTCAGATTGCGGGCGAACGCTTCGAGCTCCGAGGTGAAGGAGTCGTCGTTTCCTTCGACGAAAAGAGGTATTTTGGCAAAATCCACGCTGCGGCCTTGGGTAAAGGTTTGCAGGGGATAGAGAACGCCCCGACGGTCGAAGCGTGCGGGAAGAGCCTCTATTCCGATGCCTCCGGCCGTATGTACCACAGCGGCTTCGGCGGGTATGGGCAGGCTTTCGGCCAGCGTGGTGATCGCCGCATCGCTGACGGCCAGGATGTAGAGGTCTGCGGCGGCCAGCTCGCGCGGATCGGAGCTCCACGCGGTGCCGTTTTCGAGGGCGAGTGCTGTACCTCGTTTCGCGTTGCGGGCGAAGATCTGGAGCAATGTTGCTCCTTCCGTGCGGCTTATCGCGCGGGCGAGCGCTTCGGCCAGGTTGCCGCTGCCTATGAGGACGATATTTTTCATCTTTCCGAGTGTTTCGATTCGGGCTGCGGCCCGGAAGCCGGTTTGCGGGCGGCGTTCACTGCGTCGTCCAGGTCGATGAGCCGAAGCCGGTCGCCCGCTGTACGGCAGGCCGTCTGAAGCTCGTCGAGCGCGCGGTCTATTCGGCGCGTTTCTTCGGTCGCGGCGAAGTAGAGGCGTGTCGAACTGTAATTGTCGATGGTTCTGAAAATGTTGTAGAGCGTCATTTCGTGGATGTCCCGTCCGGGGGCGAAAGCCACTTCGCGGTCGTCGTCCGGATTCCGGATTTCGATCAGCAGGCCCGTGCGCACGAGCTGGTGCAGGACATCGTTCACGATGCGGGTGGGCAGCGAGAGTCGGCGGCGGAGTTCATCGACCGGGAGCGCCCCTTCGTTTTCCCGAAAGCGGTGTACGACCTGGAGCATGACGGCCAGGATGATCCGGCGTCGTCGGTCGTTGCTGATGCCGAGCGATTCGCGCTCTTCGGCGAAACGGTCGATATTCTGGTAGGCGAACGAGAGTTCGCCGCCGAAGAGCAGGATTTCCCACGAGATTTGCAGCCATAACAGGAAGAGCGGCAGGGCTGCGAAACTGCCGTAAATCGCGTTGTAGGAGGTCATCCATCCTTGCAGATAGAGGTAGCCCCACTGAAAGAGCATGAAGACCGTTCCTGCGACGATACCCGCCATGAAAGCGCTGCGCCACAAGACTTTCGTATTGGGCACGACGGCATAGATCAGGGTGAAGCTGCCCCAGATGATGACCAGGGCCGAAAGTTTCGAAAGAAGGATGCCGAGGAACGTATTCCCCGCGTCGAAGAACCGGAGCAGATAACCTCCCATCGTGCTGGCCACGAGCCAGAGGATCGGGGCGACCATCGCGATGACGATGTAGTTGAGGTATTGGCGGGCGATATTGCGCGAGGACTGAACCTCCCAGATGTTGTTGAAAGCGCTCTCCACCGACCCGAAAACCCGGATGACGGCCCAGAAAAGGGTTACGACGCTGACCAGGGCGATAAGCCCGCCCTGCGTATTGGCGAGGGCTTTGCGGGCGAATTCCACCATGTAGTCCAATACTTCGACGTTTTGCGGGAAAAGGGCGTAGAGATCGTCGATCAGGCCGTCCAGAAGCCCGAATCCCTTGACTACGGCGAATACCAGCGCCAGGATCGGGACGATCGAGATGAGCGTATAGAACGTCAGGGCGGCGCTGCGCACGATCGTATCGTGGGCGATCAGGCCGCGTGCCGTGTAGAACAGCAGCTTGTACTGTCTGACGGCCCACCGGACGCGGGGATTGCGGTAGGAGTTTGCGTTGCGCCGCAGGATCGTGTCCGTGAAGTAGGTGAAGACGTTCTTGACTTTCATTTCGGGACGTTTCTCAAAGGTAGCTATTTTAGACGGATTGTCCAATAATCCTGCCCGAGTTTCGTGAAGGCGATCCGTCGCTCGCCGCCTTCGCGTATGCCGAGCCGTGCGGCGATTTCAGCCGCCGTGAGCGGGAAATCCTGTTTCAGAATCGTCAGCCGGCTGCCGGAAAGCTCCCGTTTCAGTTGCTTGGGGTTGTAGGGCTCGATCCGTTCGATCTCCAGCCAGCGGCCCAATGTGTCTTCGGACTTTTCCGCTGCGAATCCGTAACCGTTCGGGCTCCAGATGTCGGCGTGGCCTTGCAGGTAGGTCGGCGTCAGCCGGGCTTTTTGAAGCGCTACGTCGGGGATCAGCAGCCAGCGGTAAGCGGCCGGATCGAAGGGCTTGTCGCAGGGAGTTGCACGGGCTTCGGCCGGCGTGCAGGAAAATTCTCCCAGTTCGAGCGCAACGGCCGTCAGCAGGGGGCCGGTTCCGTCGGTATAGACGACGACTTCCTTGCATTCGTCGTGCAGGGACACCACTTCCGTGCGGCAGGGACCGAAGAGCCGGAATGTTTCGCCGACGTCGAACAGCGGGGAGTTCTTGACGCAGAGGTTCGGGGCGATGCGACGGAGTTCCGGTAGCAGCTTCGGTATGTCGGGCGAACAATCCTCCAGCCGCACCAGCTTGCGCCCTCCGGCGCTGCGACGGTCGGGGTCGGCGTAGATCCAGTCGAAGTGGTCCAGGGTCGAGGCGAGGAACGCCTCGGCGGAGGAGTTGATAACCCGTATGTTCGTTGCGCCCAGCCGCCGGAAATTCTCTTCGGCGACGGCCGCCAGCGTCGCATCCCGTTCGAGGGTGATGACTTCGCGGAAGCGTTTTGAGAGGTAGAGGGCATCGACGCCCAGTCCGCAGGTAAGGTCGAGCACCGTGTTTCCGCTGCAACTTTTGCGGGCCGCGCATGCCTCGCTCGAGGCCTGTTCGAAAGCCAGCGGCGGGAGGATGCAGCGGGCTTCATAGTAGGAGGGGAGTTTCGTCCGTGCCCGCGCAAGGTATTTGACCTGCGTGGCGACGAGTGCCGCATGCGGAATACGCTTGTCGAGGGCGATCGCCGCAGGGTCGCGGCCGATTTGTTCCTCGACGGTATGCCGCACTTCGGGAGTCAGCAGCAGTCGGTATTGTTCCGGAGTCATCATTCCGGGAGCGAAGATACCGATTTTTTCCGTTCGGCGCTCCATAGGAGTAGGGTTGCGAAGATGAAAAGTCCGTAAACACTCCAGCATTGGGTCGTCGTGAGCCGGATGTCGAGGGCGGCTGCCGGAAGTGCCGCTGCAGCTCGGATCAGTTCGTTCTGTGCCCGGGCTGCGAATCCTGCGACGACCGAGAAGAGCGGTGCGAGCGCCGTTCCCGGGATCACGAGCCAGAGCGTGCAGCTCCCGACCACGACGTAGGAGAGCAGGATGACGACGGGGTTGAGTGCCAGTCCGACGACCGAGATCTGGCCGAAGGTATGGGAGATAAGAGGTGCAGTCGCAGCGGACGCTGAAAATCCGATGGCGAGGGTTGCGGTCAGCATATCGATGCTTTTGCGGCGTGTTCGCAGGAGGCGGCAGAGGGGGAGTCCCCAGGCGATGATGCCGGCGACGGCGATGAACGAGAGTTGGAAGCTGATGTCGAACAGGTAATCGGGATGGAAGAGCAGCATGACGAAGGCTACGCCGGCGAGTGTGTTCATCCCGACGTATTCCGACGACGAGGCCAGGGCGAATTGCAGGACGGAGAACATCAGCGTGGCCCGGACGACGCTGGGCGGGAATCCCGTAGTGGCGGCATAGAGCCAGATGAGCAGGATGACCGCGATATTGCGCAGGATGTGTCCGTGCCGGAAGAGCGGCAGCCACCAGAGCAGCAGGTTGGCGAGCAGAAAGACGATGCCCACGTGCAATCCCGAAACGGCGAGCAGGTGCGAGGTCCCGCTGCGCGAGTAGGCCGCACGGAGTGCAGGGGAGAGCGAGCGTCGATCCCCGGCCGTCATAGCGTTGCAGAGGGCCTGTTCGTCGGATGCCAGGGCCAGACGGTCGAGCCGTGCGACGGCCCGTTCGTGCAGGAACAGGGAGAGATGCCTCGGGGAAAACTCCCGGTGCAGGGTGTCGTGCAGCAGCAGGCTTGAGCGGTTCAGGTAGAGGGTGCCGACGTATCCCCGGCGGGTCATCAGTCGTCCGTAGCCGCCGTGACGGGCGGTGAAAGGGTAGATTTTGCCGCGTACGACGGCTCGGTCGCCGGGATTCAGCACGGTCGAAGAGTCGCATCGAACCACGAGGTTTCCGGCGGCGGGGAGCCATTCTCCGGTTTCGGAGTTCCGCAGGGCGCGGATCGTTGTGCCGGAGGCCGTTTTGCCTTCCCGTTCAGAGAGGCGTTCCCGGACGATGATTTCGTATTCGCCCGGAGTGCCGGTCGGCGGAGCGGGAGTGTGTCCCAGTTCGGTGACGGTCATGCCGAAAAGCAGAATGGCTCCCAGGGTGGCGAGGTTTGCGCTCCGGTCGTCGGCGTGCAATGCCAGGATACCGCAGACGAGGAATCCGCCTACTAACAACCACAGCGGCAGTACGTAGTGGTCGGCCAGCAGGATGCCGGCCGCGAGCGGCGGCAATGCGCGGAGCATGGGCATGCGCCGGAGTTTCGACCGGAGGTTTTCGGACTTGAGTCGTAGCATAACGGAGCCGGATCGCGGGAAATGGACGGAGAACCTGGCTTTGACTTTGTGTTTTTTTCGTTTTCTGCGTTCGGCGGGACCTCGCGGACAATCACGGGCCTCGTCGATCGGATATTTGCGGTTTGCCTCCTTCGGATGCGGCGGAATATTCCCGCCTCTTCGTTGCATCCGCTTCGAGTGTCGGTTTTCGGATTCGGCGGTTTTCCGATTCGTAAAGATAACTGTTTTTTCGGAAGAATGAGCCGTTCGGATGTATGGATAATACAAAACGACACGCATCGAATGGAATGATGCGTGTCGTTTTGTCGTATCGGAGGTTTTTTCGCCCGTTTAGAACGATGCGAATGTGCTCCAGTTCGAATTTTGCTCCGCTGCGGCCTGGATGTCGGCAGGCAGGTTGGCGAAGAAATTATATCCGGTCAGCGCTTCTATTTCGGCGACCGATTTGGTGTAGCTCTGGTAGCTTTCGCCCGAATAGACGCGGTGAGGCAGCCATACACCGACCGTCGATGCCGAAGAGATCTTGCCCGAAGCCTCTCTTTTGACTTTGAGCAGTACCTTGTAATAGTAGTTCGGTACGGGACAGTTCTTGGTATCCTTGGCCGGTTTGATATATGTGATCGTTTCATTACCGGTTACAGTCCGTAGGATGGCGCCCGTAACCACGTAAACCGTATCGGTCTGTTGTTGTGCGAGCGTCCGCACGTCACCTTCGAGCGAACTCCAGATGCCGGAGTTGAACCCGTTCTGAATCTGCGGCGTGGAATTCGTAGCGTAGAACGTCTGCGCACACATGGTGCCATAGGGATCCTTGTTGCGGTCGGCGTTCGGGATCTGGTGGCCGCGAGCGTAGATGTTCGAGGTGGAACCTACGTTCACTCCGTACGATCCGGCCCAGACATTGATTTGTTGCGAGGTCGGAATCCCGGGTGTCGCAGCCCACGGATCGTTCGGACGTCCCGATCCCAGGTCACCGGCCGCCAACGGGTAAGCTACCCAGTAGGCCGTGTAGGTCGATGTGTCGTAATACATCGTGTAGTTGCGTGCCGTGTCGTAAAAGGTCCGCAGCAGCATATTGCTGCCTGCGTTGTCCTTGGCCGGAAGCTCGTACCAGGCGGCATGATCCGTCCGTGCTCCTTCGGTGGTAAAGGTTGTCGAAGAACTCTGCGGCGTGGAGCCGTTGGTCGCCGTTACGACGCCGTAAACCGTGTACGTCGTTGCGGGCAGAAGATCGGAGAGGTTGGCGGTCGCTTCGTTTCCGGAAACGAAGGCAACGACACTTCCCGTGTCGCTGCCGTTCGTTGCGGAATAGAAGAACTGCACCTCGGTTGCGTAAGCGGCGTCGGTCAGACTACTGGAAACCTTCGCTGTGCTCGAAGTTATGTCGCTTACGCTCGGTGTGGCAATTCCCGGGGTAGGGTCTGGGGTAGGATTCCCGCCCCCATTTCATTGTTTCTTGAAAAGCCGGAACACACCGTTCTGATTGGTCGTTTCACTCTTATAAGTACGCCAACTGGATGTAGAGTAAATGGCCAAGAATCGGTCGGTTGTTGTGTTCTTTATCGCCCAATGGTATTTTGCCGATGCCTTATAAGTGAATGTCCAGATGTTGGTTGCATAACTCGGGTCAATACGCAGACCGTTGTTATCCGCAATCGTACCCAGCGCCTGCGAAGGGTCGGCTGTAGAGGTGATCGTGAAGCCTGAACCGCTTTCTGTAACCGTCCAAGTCATATCTGCGGTGGGGTTCGTGATTGTGCTACCCGAAAGAGTGCCGGAAGGTAATGCTGCGATTGCAGGTGCTTTAGTTGTTCCGGTTGCCGTATTAGGTAGGTAATAGTCTGTATCGCTCATATTTCCTACGAAAATGTATTCGCCTGCTTCGAGTGTGGTAACTTCTTCATAGGTGAGAGACTGGCCTTGAGCTGCCTGTTTGATCGTGATGTCTGCTGTCGCAGTTGAGTAGGTAAGGGTTATCGTCGCTTCTCGTTCTGATCCAGTGTTGGCATCAACGGTGAAAGAGACCTCTCCTTCGTTACTCGTTTCGAAAGTATTGATCCACGTAGCACTTTCTTCTGCCTTTGCCGAAATTTGAGACCCGTTCGGATTCTTGATCGTATAAGTTACCGTTACTATATCACCTTCGGATGGTACATTGACTGTAGTGCCGCTGGTAATGTTAATTTTCGGAGATTTATCCACTACGGCCGGAATCAAGGTGAGATCCTTGGTCTGGGTACCGGCGTAGAATCCGAAACCATTGGCTGCTGTTGTATTTTTTGCCAGAATACGGCTTGGCTCGGCCGCCGATGCGATTTGGTATGTATTCCCGGTTTTATTTTTGGTAATTACCAATTCGTAAGGACTTGTGGAAGTCGTGGCTCCGTTGGTAGAACCGCCTTGCCAGGAAAGATAGTTTTCGCCTTGACTGATCGTGTAGTTGTCACCCGATTTGTTAATTGTCCATACGAGGGTTTCATCATCCGTTTTAAACGGATTTTCCGGTGTAATCACAATGGGAGCCAAACGATTACCTTCTGCGGCAGAACTCATTGCATAATTTACATTGGATTGCGAAACTGTGATGACGTAGTCGCCGCTCAATGTTTCATTCTCCTCTTCCGCAGCGCCGGTCATATCGACCGCGAAAGTCGAACTGTCGCCCGCTGCGAAAGCCAGGGTCCGGCCCTCCTGAACGGTTACCGTCTTGGTGAAGATCTTCGATGCGGTGGTCACGGTAACGGTGAATGTTTCACCGGCAGCTACCTCGAACGGGAAGCAGGTGAAATAAGCCGTCATACCCGCTTCGCTATTGGCCGTGATGTTCATCTCCGAAGAGTAGTTCAACGTCACGTTATCGGCGAAATTGTTAATATAGCCATACTCCTTGATGGTACCTGCCGTCATATCGACATAGCTGCGGCCCGTGACTTTTTTGTCGGGAGCCGTAAATTTGACGCCGAGGACACTTTCCGCAGATGCGAGGTTCTTGACCGTCATCTTACCGATGGCGACGGCACGGCCGAAACTCATTTGCAGTTCGGTCGGCTGACTCTCCACAGAGATCGATTTGGCGATCAGCAGGTCCGCGTTCGAATCGAAACTCGTAGCGGTCGGCTGCTGGACTGTGGGAGTGATGACCTTCATGTTGGTGATGTCCGTATTGCTGGAGGTAACCCATGCCGAAGCGGGGTAAACCGCGTTGTAAACGAGCGGGGTGTTCTCGTTTGCGGGGAACGTTACGGCGAATTTTGCAATGTCGCCGCTTATCACGCCCTCTTGCGAGGTAGCAAATACGGTAGTGGAAGCTGCCGTTTCGAGTACTTGCAGGAATTCACCGGTCGCATTCCACGAAACTTTCCCCGTCAGGGGATCATACGTTGTACGGGAACCGGATGCCGATTCGAGTTCTGACGATGCGGAGACCGTCATGGTTACTTTGCGCCCGTTCGACGGGTCGGAAACCGTGTCGTCTTTGGAGCAGGCTGCGAACAGAGATGCACACACTGCGACAGCCAAAATGGATTTGAAAAAAGTTTTCATAGTCGTAGGATGTGTTTGTTAGTATTCTCCGTAATCGGTGTCATAAACGCTGCCGCCTGCTTCGCCCGATCCTCCATAGTCCAGGACGGTGCTGTTGGCAAAACCTTTTTCGATCGAGATGTTAAGGATCTCAATCGAAGGAGCGGAGTACGAAGTTCCCCCCCCCCTTAACCGTAGATTTGTAGTGTCTTTCCATAGTAATAGAGGTATATGTTTGAGAGTTTTTACATCCTTTCCCGGTTAATGGGCTACCACAAATATAGACAATATTCGATTAAGGAACAAGAAAGAATCCAAAATTCATCGAATCTTCATATTTCGATGCGGATTATGCGCGAAAGCGTCCGAAATTTAATATAAATTGTCGAACATGCTCTGGCTCTTGTCGTACTTCAGGTCGGCAAGGGAGGCGGCTTTGACCCCGATGTTGAAGCTCCAGCTCTGGTAATGACCGAAGGGAATCCATGCGAACGACATCCGCCAACAGTGCAGGTCGCGTGTAATGGTGATGGAGGCCGGAGTAAGCTCTTTGGCCTGGAAGTCGTAACCACCCTGGAATGTCACGCCCATTTTTGGGAGAATCGTGACGCTGCCGTTGATGCCGAGCGTTTGGGTGATGTTTTTCTGGTAGCCCGTCGTGCCGTTGTTGGTCGGTGATGCGGAGTAGCTGACCGTATAGTTGAATCCCAGGTTCCAGGGTAGCGAGAAGTCGTAGTAGGCCTGGGTCATGTATTGCCGTCGCAGGGCCGGGTTCATTTGCCCGTAAGGGTCGTAGAAAGGATTGGCGTAGGCCGGATCGACCGGGGCGCTGTTGATGTCGTTGATCGCCGGGGTGGAGTTGTCCTGGCGGGATTGGAACGTATAGCCGAACGAAGTGCTGGCCGATACCACACGGCCCGGGAAAAAGAGTTTGTTGATACGCTGGCCCTGCGGGGTGACCCGGTAAGGGTCGAGCGTAGCGTTGATATTGATGCCGAAATTTTGGAAAACGGTCGTGCGCAGCGAAATGGGGATGTTCGAAAGTCCCATGGAGTCGGCCAGGAAGTTATAGGATACCTGTCCGATGCGGAGTTCGTCGATCAGTTTGATCTTCTTCATACCCGAGGTATCGCGTTTGCTGAGCACCTTCATTTCGAGCGTCTGCGAGAGCGAGGCGTTGATGGCCATGGACTGACCGGAGCTGGGCACGCCGAAGATGCTCCCTTCGAAAGGCGAGTAGGTCTTGAAATTACCCAGCGTATCGCTCTGCACGGTCTTTACGTAGCCGTATTTCTGCTTGGAGAAGTCGGGGGCGTAGGAGAAGCTCACCGTCGGGGTGATCGTGTGGCGGATCGCCTGTATCTTGCGCGTTTTCTTCTTGGCCTCGTAGCGGCCATAGATGATCGTCGAGGCCTGCAGGCTGAAGTTGTAGTTGTACAGACGGTAGAACCCGTACTCCGGGTCGAGTTTGTCGATGCGGTTCAGCACCGGGTTCCAAACCTGCTCCTGTTTTTTGAAATACCACTTTTCGGTGTAGTTGATCGTAGGTCCGAAGTTGATATAGTTGAAGATGTTGTACGTCGCCGAGATGGGAATGCTATGCTCGAAGCCGTACTGCATGTTCTGGAGTGTTTCCTTGGTGAAGATTTCGGACTCTTTGGCGTTGGCCTTGTTGTTGAACTTGCCGGTGTAGCGGAGCGAAATCTTTTCGTACCATCGCTGCTTGCCCATCGCCTCCTTGCGTTTGAAGGGGTAGAAGGTCGAAACGTTGAAGACGACGTTCGGCAGGGCGATCGAGAGCGTTCCGCTCTGCGAGTTCTGCGAAACGGACATGTTGGCCGAAAGGGAGAACGGTGTGCCGAGCCAGCTTTTCGAATAGGAGATCGTCGAACTTGTCTGCGTCTGGAGCGCTTCGTTCAGGCTGGTAGCCGAATAGCGGTTGTAGCCGCTGGTACGGAAATCGACCGATGCGGAGAAGGTCGATCCCGGATTGGCTTTGGGGTCTTGCGTATGCTGCCAGTAGAGCTGGAAGTTGTTCTGCTGGAGGAAGTCGGGTTCGCCCTTGTCGCCGACACGGACGTTCGAGTAGTTGAAATTCAGGGTGCCGTTGTACTTGTAACGCTTCATATAGCGCGACATCGCGGATGCCTCCCACGATCCGAGGGTGTAGATACCGCCCCGGATGGCCAGGTCCATGTGCTCTCCGAGCGTGAAGTAGTAGCCCAGGTCACGGATGTAGAATCCCTTGGTCGATTCCTCGCCGAAAGTCGGCATCAGCAGACCCGACTTGGGGCCGGAACTGAGCGGGAAGAAACCCTCGGGCAGCAGCGGAAAGTAGATGGGAACGTCTTCCAGGACCAGGTAGGCGGGACCCGTGACCACTTTCTTGCCGGGAATCACCTTCGCCTTGGTCATCGCCAGGTAGAAGTGGGGGTGGTCCGTCTGGTCGCAGGTGGTGTATTTGCCGTCCTGGATGTGGATGGTGTTGTCGTCCATCTTTTTGACGTTGTTGCCGATCAGCCAGCCGTCGCCCTCCTGAGTCGCCACGCCTTTGATTTTCGCCTTTTTGCTGCCGATGTTGTAGGTGATCGTGTCCATCGTGTAGGGATTGGCGGCTCCTTCGGTGAAAGTGGGGTTGGTAACTGTCGGTTTGCCGTCTATCGTGTCGCGCTTGCCGTGGGCGTAGATGATCTTTTCGTCCATATTGACCCGCATGAAATCTCCCTTGAGATTCATGTTCTGGTAGTTGATATCACCCTGGTTGTAGATATAGACCGTGCGGTTGCGTACGTCGTAGTAGAGCGAGTCCTGGTTTTTGCCGCTGATGATGTCGTCCAGGAAAGATTTTTTCCGGGTCGTATCGCGCTGGGTCGTGTCCTGACGCAACGAATCGCGCAGCAGCGAGTCGTTGCCGGTGGGAGCCGTACTGTCGGCGGGGGCGATCGGCGAGAGGGGAGGCGCTCCGAAGATCGAGTCGATCCTGGTGTCGAAAAGCGAATCCTGCTCCTCTTCCGTACGTGTTTCGGCGGTCGGGGGGCGGTCGGCTTCCCGTTGAAGGCGCCGAATCTCCCGGCGGGTTTCGCGGCGGGATTTTTGTACGGCTTGCGTCGGAGTGCTGTCGGGCGGTGTTTGGCGTTCGGGTGTCGCGGGATGCTGCACTCCGCCCGGCAGCGCCATGCCGAGCACCGGAAGCAGGAAGAGCAGCAGGAGTGCTCCCGAGAAGATATATTTTGCCTTTAGCCTGTCCAAAATTCCAAAAAAAATCATACCTTTGCCGACGAGTCGGCAAAACCGCCCGAAAATGGCTCCGAAGGCCTCAGTGCGGGGGTTTTAACATCCGGCAAATATAGGTAAAAAATTCAGAACCGTTAAATTTTCAGCCACTTTTGCTATGCGGAAATCGCTTTTTCTTGTTGCCCTGTTTTTGATTGCGACACTCTCTTTCAACGGAGTTGCCGCGCAGAATATTGCACAGGGCGTGCGGGTCGTCGTAATCGATGCCGGGCACGGGGGGCCGAAGTTTCCGGGAGCTCATTACAGAGGCGTTTATGAGAAAGATCTCAACCTTCAGATCGCTCTGAAGCTCGGGGCCTTGATCGAGAAGGAGATTCCCCAGTTGAAAGTGGTTTACACGCGTAAGACGGACAAGCAGTTTTCCGAAAGTCTGACCCAGGATTTGCAGGCTCGGGCCGATATCGCCAACAAGGCGGGCGGCGACCTGTTCATTTCGATCCATACCAATGCTGCGGCATCGGCGTCGGCACGGGGAGTCGAGACCCTGATTATGGGTGAGAGTCCGCTGGAGAAGAACGCCAACGAGCGGGCCCTCTATTATAACAACCAGGAGGAGCTGCTCGATATGTCGAACGAGAAGACGGCGGCGATCGTTCGGGCTTATATCCAGAACCTGCAGTTCACCTATGGTGAATACAGCGAAGCGATGGCCCGTCTGGTGCAGAAACATTACGTCAAGTCCGGGCGGCACAATCGCGGTGTGAAGCGACAGCCGCTCAAAGTGCTCTACGCTACCGATATGCCCGGTATCCTGACCGAGATAGGTTTCCTTTCCAATTCGGAGGAGTACGCTTATATGAATTCGGCGAAGGGGCAGGCTCAAATCGCACGTGCGCTGTGCGATGCGGTGAAGGATTACGTCGCTTTCGTTCGGGGTGCGCTGCTTGTCGATGACGATGCCATTTACGAACAGGCCGATGCCGATGTCGCAGAGCCGGCTTCGGCTGCCGCTTCGGACAAAGCGGATAAGGGTAGTGTCAAAACCGGGAAAGCCGAACAGGAGAAGACGTTTTATGCCGTGCAGTTGATCGCCAGCGCCAAGCGCGTGCCGCCCAAGGACCGGCAGTTCAAAAGTTACCGGGGAAAAGTCACGGAGTTCGTTACCGGCGGCCGGTTCAGGTATAAGTATTGTGTGGGGCGTTTCGATACCCGCAAGCAGGCCGAAGCCAAGTTGGCCGAGGTGCGCAGGGAGTTCCGCGATGCGTTCGTGGTGAGTTGTCGGGGCGACCGGATCGTACAGTAAATAAAACGAAAAAAACAGGTATATGAGAAGAGAAGTTAAGATCGGCATTTTCGCCGTGCTGATGATCGGCGCCCTCTGGGCGGGTATCCGCTTTCTGAAGGGGTTCGACATCTTCAGTCGCAACGCGGTCTATTATGCCGCTTACGACCAGGTCGATGGCGTGCAGAACGCTTCGCCGATTCTGATCCGGGGCGTGAAGGTGGGAGCCGTGACGGATATTTCGTTCGATCCTTCGATCGGTAACGAGGTCGTACTTCAACTGACGATCCAGCGGAAATACCGGATTCCGTCCAATTCCGAAGCCCGGATCTACAGCAACAGCATCATGGGCGCCAAAGCGATCGAAATCGCTCTGGGCGATGCCGGGACCTACCTGCAATCCGGGGACACCCTCTGTTCGAGCCGCAGCAAGGGCCTGATGGATATGGCGGGTTCGGAACTCGAATTTTTCAAGCAGAAGATGTCGCAGGTCGTGGGGGATTTGAGCCGCACGATGGATAACCTGAATCTGATTATGGAGCAGAACGCCGCGAATATCGAAGGTACGATGTCGCACCTGAATTCGATTACGGGCAGCGTAAACGGTATGTTGCTGTCGCAGCGTGCGAATCTGGAGAGCGCCGTAGCGAATTTGACCCGTTTTTCGGAGATGCTCGGCGAGAACTCTCCGCGTATGGACAGTATTATCCTGAATTTAAGCAATTTTACCGACCAAATACAGCGTGAGAATCTGGCCGGGGCGCTCGATTCGACTCTGATGAACCTCAATGCGATCTTGGCCCGTGTCAATGCCGGGGAGGGGACTGTCGGGCAGCTCGTCAGCGATCCCCGTCTGTACGAATCGCTCAACGAGGCGACTGCGAACTTGGCGTCGCTGCTGGCCAACTTGCAGGCCCATCCTGCTCGTTACGTCCATTTCTCGCTGTTCGGCCGCGATCCCGAAAAGGCCGACCGCAAGCAGCAGAAAAAAGAGGCGAAACATGCCCGGCGCGATTCGCTCAAGGCCCTGAAAGCGGCCCGATAGTTTCGAATGTTTTCTCTGTGCGATGATCTATCCGGCGAACTTTGAACAGAAAGTCGGTTTCGACCGGCTGCGTGAGCAGGTCGCGGCGCTGTGTACGATTCGCGGCGGCCGGGAAAGGTTGTGCGCCGAACAATTCAGCACTTCGCAGGCCGATGTCGAGCGGCGGCTGGCGCTGGCGGACGAGATGCGCCGTCTGCTGGAGATGGAACGGGACTTTCCGGACGACGAGTTCGTCGATGTCGATTATATCCTTTCCAAACTGAAGATCGAAGGCAGTTTCCTCGAAGTCGAGGAGGTCGTGTTGCTGCGCCGGGCGCTGGCTTCGGCGGGGGCGATCGCCGGTTTTATCCTGGGGCGCGGTGAGGAGCTATATCCCGAACTGCGGCTCCGCAGCCGGGGGATCGAGGCTTTCCCGGAGATCGTTCGGGCGATCGACGGTATCGTCGATCAGTACGGCAAGATCCGGGACGACGCTTCGCCGGAGTTGCAGCAGATCCGGCGGATGATCCGCGAGCGGGAGGGGCAGGCCGCCAAACGCCTGCAGCAGGTGTTGTCGAATGCCAAGAAAGCCGGTATCGTGGAGGCCGACGCGATGCTCTCGATCCGCGACGGCCGGGCGGTGATTCCGGTCGCAGCGGCCAATAAACGCAAGTTGCAGGGTTTCATCCACGACGAATCGGCCACGGGCAAGACCTTCTACGTCGAGCCGGTCGAGGTCGTCGAAATCAATAACGAACTCAAGGAGCTGGAGTACGCCGAGCGGCGCGAGATCGTGCGGATCCTCTCGGCCTTCACCGACTCGATTCGCCCCGAAGCGGATCGGATCGCGCTGATTGGCGACTATCTTTCGGATCTGGATATGATCCGTGCCAAAGCCCGCTGGGCCGTTGCCAACGGAGCGGTGAAGCCGATCGTTTCGACGGACGACCGGCTGGTGCTGCGCAATGCGCGGCATCCCTTGTTGCAGCAGACGCTCCGGGCGCAGGGCAAGCAGGTGGTGCCGCTCGATCTGCAACTCGACAAACGGCGTCATATCCTGGTGATTTCGGGGCCGAATGCCGGCGGCAAGTCGGTGTGTCTGAAAACTACGGGCATCATCCAATATATGTTCCAGTGCGGATTCCTGGTTCCGGCATCGGAGATTTCGGAGCTGCCCCTGTTCCGCAACCTGATGATCGACATCGGGGACGAGCAGTCGATCGACGACGATCTTTCGACCTATTCGTCGCACCTGCTCAATATGAAGAACATGCTCGCCGGAGCTTCGAACCGGACGCTGGTGCTTATCGACGAGTTCGGCTCGGGTACGGAGCCCATCATCGGCGGGGCGATCGCGGAGTCGATCCTCGATCGGCTCCGCAGCAAAGGCTGTTACGGGGTGATTACGACCCACTATGCCAACATCAAATATTATGCGTCGAACACCGAGGGAATCGCCAACGGAGCGATGATGTTCGACGTGCAGAATATCCGGCCGCTGTTTCGGCTCGAGATCGGCAAGCCGGGCAGTTCGTTCGCCGTGGAGATCGCCCGCAAGATCGGATTACCGGAGGATATTATCCGCGATGCGGGCGAAAAGGCCGGCAGCGATCATATCAACCTCGAGAAACAGTTGCGTGAAATCGCCCGTGACAAACATTACTGGGAGCAGAAGCGCGACCGCATCCGGATCGCCGACCGCAAGGTCGAGGAGCTGGAACAGACCTATGCCGACCAGCTTTCGCGCATCCGGCAGGAGCGCTCGGAAATCTTGAAAAAGGCCAAGGAGGAGGCGCAGCGGATGATCGCCGACGCCAACCGTCAGATTGAGAATACGATCCGGACGATCCGCGAAGCGCAGGCTGAGAAGGAGCTTACCCAGTTAGCCCGTAAGGAGTTGAACGATTTTCGGGACAGGGTGGAGAGGACGGATGCAGCGGATGCGGCGCACGACGAACGGGTGGCCCGCGAAATGGAGAAACTCGAACGCCGCCGCCAGCGTCGTGCCGAGCGCAGACAGCAGGCCGGCGAGACTCCGGAGGTCGCACAGCCTGCCGTGCCGGAGAAACCCCGCGAGGCGGAGGTCGGCTCGAAGGTGAAGATCGCCGGGCAGGACATTCCCGGCGAGGTGCTTTCGATCAAGGGCAGGAAGGCGCAGGTGGCATTCGGACAGATTCTTACGACGGTGGATAGAAGTTCGCTCGTCGTGATCTCGGGCGCCGAATTCAAGCAGGCGACCAAGCCCGTGCAGCCGCGCACGGTGGTATCGGTCGATGTGTCGGCCCGCAAGCTCAATTTCAAGGATCATATCGACGTGCGGGGCCTGCGTGCCGCCGAAGCATTGGAGGAGGTGCGGGATTTTATCGACGACGCGATCATGGTCGGCGTCGGTACGGTCACGATCCTGCACGGCAAGGGGACGGGGGCGCTCAAGGAGGAGATCCGCCGTTATCTGCGCACGGTGCCGGAGGTCGAACGGGCTGCGGACGAACATGCCGACCGGGGCGGAGCGGGGATTACGGTGGTGACTCTGCGTATGGATTGACGGCAGTTATGTAAAGGAAAGATACGACATGAAATACATGTTATCGGAAATCGCCCGCATTTGCGGGGGCGAACTCATCGGGGAGGATTTGCCGGTGGCACGGGTGCTTACCGACAGCCGCAACTGTTCGTTCGGCGAGGAGCCGCTGTTCGTGGCCATGAAAGGTACCAATCACGACTCCCACGCCTTTATCGGCGAGATGGTTCGCCGGGATGTGAAGGCATTTCTTGCGGAGCGGAAGACGCAGCTTCCGGCCGGTTGCGGCTGCGTGGTGGTTCCGAGCGCCATCGCTGCCCTCCAACAGCTTGCGGCCCATCACCGGACCCGGTTCAAGGGGCGCGTGGTCGGTATCACGGGTTCGAACGGGAAGACGGTGGTCAAGGAGTGGATCGCCCAGCAGATTCCTGCCGGCGTCAAATATTTCCGGTCGCCGAAAAGTTATAATTCGCAGTTGGGCGTGGCGCTCTCGCTGCTGATGATCGAAGGGGACGAGGAGTTGGCATTGATCGAAGCGGGGATCTCCTGTCCCGGGGAGATGGTGCGTCTGGAGCGGATGATCCGCCCCGATACGGTGATTTTCACTTCGATCGGCGAGGCGCACCAGGAAAATTTCACCTCGCTCGAGGAGAAGAGTGCCGAAAAGTTGGTGCTGGCGAAGGGAGCGCGAACCATTATTTATCATGGTGGCTCCTCCCTGCTCGAACGGATGATCCGCACGTTATACGGCGGCCGGCAGTTGCAGGACGCTGCGGAATATCCACTGCCGGAGCAGTTGCCCGCAGGGGTTCTGGAGAGCGGGGCCGGGCGTGTCGATGCCCAGTTGGTCGGGGCGTTCTGTCGGGTGATGGGCTTTCCCGACCCCGATTTCGGCCGGATTCGGCCCGTGGCGATGCGCCTCGAGTTGAAGGAGGGAATCAACGGTTCGCTGCTGATCGACGACGCTTACAATTCGGACATCAACTCCCTCTCCATTGCGCTCGACTACCTGCATAATATGGCCGCCGGCCGTCCCATGACACTCATTCTTTCGGATATCGAGCAGAGCGGCGTCGAGGACGGAGTGCTTTACGGCGAGGTGGCCCGCCTGGTGGCCGCCGCCGGAGTGAGCCGTCTGATCGGCGTGGGAGACCGTATTCGAAATGCCGGGGCGAATTTCGCCTGCGACAGCGCCTTTTACCGCACGACCGACGAGCTGCTGCGCAACCTGCGCCGCGACGATGTGGCCGGGCGCGTGGTGCTCATCAAGGGCAGCCGCGACAGCCGCTTCGAGCGGGTGAGTCATGCGCTCGAACGCAAGAGCCATACGACGGTATTGGAGGTCGATCTCGATGCCATGATCCACAACCTGAATTATTTCCGTGCGCGGCTCCGTCCCGGAGTGCGGCTCGTGGCGATGGTCAAGGCGGCCAGCTACGGCGCCGGGGATTTCGAGGTGGCCCAGATGCTCCAGCATCAGGGGGTCAACTACCTGGCCGTAGCTTTCGCCGACGAAGGGGTGCTGCTCCGCGAGCGGGGAATTAGAATGCCGATCGTCGTTCTGAATGCCGACGAGGGCAGTTTCGATCTGATGGTCGCTCACCGGCTGGAGCCCGAAATATACAATTTCCGTTCGTTGGCGTTTTTTTCGAAAGCCGTCGAACGGGTCGGAGAGGAGAGTTACCCGATCCATATCAAGCTCGATACGGGCATGCACCGGTTGGGTTTTATGGAAGGGGAGTTGGAGAGGCTGACCGAAACGCTGGGCGAAACTCCGTCGGTGAAGGTCGCTACGATCTTTTCGCACCTGAACTGTTCCGATATGCCCCAGGAGGATCGTTATACGCGGGAGCAGATCGCCCGTTTCGACCGTATGAGCGGCCGTCTGGCTGCGGCGCTTCCCTATCCGGTGCTTCGCCATACGGCCAATTCGGCGGCGATCGAGCGTTTCCCCGAGGCGCAGTTCGACATGTGCCGTCTGGGGTTGGGACTTTACGGTTTCGGCTTCGAGCATAACGACGAGCTGAAACCCGTTTCGACGCTCAAAAGCCGTATCGTGCAGCTCAAGCACCTGTCGGCGGGCGAAGCCGTCGGTTACGGCCGGGCGGGGAAGCTGACGCGTGACAGCGTGACGGCTACCGTGCCGATGGGGTATGCCGACGGACTGGACCGTCACCTGGGGTGCGGCCGGTGGTCGATGTTGGTCGCGGGGCGGCCCGCGCCGATCGTGGGCCGCGTCTGCATGGACAGTTGCATGATCGACGTAACCGACATTCCCGGCGTGGAGGAAGGGGACGAGGTGGTGATCTTCTCCGCAGTGCCGGGCAATACGCCCGAAGATATGGCCCGTGTACTCGACACGATCCCTTACGAGGTGATGACCTCCGTGTCGGGCCGTGTGAAACGGATTTATAGCAAAGAGTAAAAAAGAGAATCCCGACGGAGCCGGATGCCGGAGCGGTGGCAGAGGCGGGGTTTTCGATAAATGGAATGAAGATATGTCGCAGGAACGAAAACCGGGACAGCCGGGTACGCTTTACCTGATTCCGTGTCCGATCGCCGAGGATACGCCCGTGTGGGACGTGCTGCCGGCGGCGAACCGGGCCGTGATCGACTCGCTGGATTATTTCATCGTGGAGAATGTCCGCTCGGCGCGGCGTTTTCTGTCGAAGGCGGGCTTCGGCCGTCCGATCGACAGCCTGGAGTTCCGGGAGCTGAACGAGCATACGACCGATGCCCGGGCTGTGGACGAGATGGTGCGTCCGATTCTTGCGGGGCGTTCTGCCGGAGTGATCTCCGAGGCGGGTGTGCCGGGAGTGGCCGATCCCGGGGCCCTGGCGGTGGCCCGGTGTCACCGGCTCGGAATCCGCGTGGTGCCTTTGATCGGTCCTTCGTCGATCATCCTGGCAGTGATGGCGTCGGGGTTGAACGGACAGTCGTTCGCCTTCAACGGCTATCTGCCGGTCAAACCGCCCGAACGGGCCCGGGCGATCCGGACGCTGGAACGGCGTGCGACCGGCGAGAGGCAGTCGCAGGTTTTTATCGAGGCTCCTTACCGGAATGCGAAGCTGCTCGGGCAGTTGCTCGAGGTATGCGCCCCCGATACGCGGCTTACGCTGGCCGTCGATATTACCTCGCCGCAGGAGTATATCCGCACGCTGACGGTTCGTGAGTGGCGCTCGGCCCTGCTGCCGGAAATGGATAAACGGCCTGCAATTTTCATTTTGGGCTGATGCTTCTGCCGGTTGGTATATATTTTGGACAATAGAGGAGTGGAAAATCAAATAATACATCAGATATGGACAAGGAAAAGGTTTATAATGAAGCGGTTGGCGGCGACGAAGGCTTCGCGGCGGGCGATGGGTATCCCTCCTGCGACGGGGAGCCGTGTGCCAATGTGACAGATGAAAGCTCTGCCGATGCTGACACAATGGCAGGGGATAGGAATACACCGAAAGCGGCTTCGGAGGAGTTGCCTTCGCGCGACTGGGAGGCGGAGATTGCGGAGTGGCAGGACAAGTACCTGCGTTTGCAGGCCGAGTTCGACAATTTCCGCAAGCGCACGCTGCGGGAGAAGATGGAGCTGGTGCAGAGCGGAAGCGCCGAGTGCGTGAAGAATTTTCTGCCTCTGATGGACGATTTGCAGCGGGCGCTGGAAGCGATCGAGAAGAGCAATGACCTGGAGGCGCTTCGTGAGGGTGTGAAATTGATCGCACAGAAGTTCAGGGAAACGCTCAAGAAACAGAATGTGAAGGAGATCGAGGCGCTCGGACTGGAGTTGGATACCGATCACCACGAGGCGGTTGCCCGTTTCGATGCCGGGAAGGAGAAGAAGGGCAAGATCGTCGATGTGGTACAGCCCGGTTACAAGATGGGCGACAAGGTGTTGCGTTTTGCGAAAGTGGTCGTCGGAGAGTAACGGGCGTTTTCGTTTAACGGGCGCGGAGTTGCTCCGTCGCGCACTATTGTGCCGAGCGTAGAGTGTGAAAATACGACTATTGAAAAAGAATATTGAGCCGGAATCGAAGTCCGGCATTCGAATACTATGGCAGAAAAGAGAGATTACTACGAAGTGCTTGGCGTGGCGAAGAACGCCAACGCGGATGAGATAAAGAAAGCTTACCGAAAGGCGGCTATCAAGTATCACCCGGACAAGAATCCGGGGGATAAGGAGGCCGAGGAGAAGTTCAAGGAGGCGGCCGAGGCGTACGATGTGCTCTCCAATCCCGAAAAGCGAGCCAGATACGATCAGTTCGGCCATGCCGGAATGAGCGGTGCGGCCGGAGCCGGCGGCGGGTTCGGCGGATTCGGCGGCGGGTTCTCGATGGAGGACATCTTCTCGCAGTTCGGCGATATTTTCGGGGGTCATTTCAGCGGCGGAAGTTATCGGACCTCTTCGAGCGGCGGCCGTCGCGTAAGCCGTGGTACGGATATCCGTGTGCGGGTGAAGCTCTCCCTGGCGGAGATCGCTGCCGGAACGGTCAAGAAGCTCAAGATCAACAAGCAGATCGCCTGTCCTAAATGCGGAGGTACGGGAGCCAAGGACGCCAACTCCTATTCGACTTGTTCGACCTGCAACGGAGCGGGGTATGTGAATCGTGTCGAAAATACCTTTTTCGGTCGGATGCAGACCCAGAGCGTGTGTCCCACGTGCGGCGGTACGGGCAAGGTGATTACCAATCCCTGCGACGAGTGCAAGGGCGAAGGGACGATCAAAGGCTCCGAGGTGGTGGAGATTCGGATTCCGGCCGGTGTGGGCGATGGAATGGTATTGACGGTGTCGGGCAAGGGAAATGCGGCTCGTCACGGCGGTGTGAACGGTGATTTGCAGGTGGTGATCGAGGAGGAGCGGAATCCGGAATTGCTGCGCGACGGAAACGACCTGATCCATAATCTGAATATTACGGTTCCGACGGCTTTGCTCGGCGGTTCGGTCGAGGTTCCGACGGTCGATGGCCGGGCGCGGATCAAGATCGCACCGGGTACGCCTGCGGGCAAGGTGCTGCGGCTGGCCGGCAAGGGCTTGCCCGACGTGAACGGTTACGGACGCGGCGATATACTGGTCGTGGTGGATGTTACGGTCCCCGCCAAGCTCAATGCCGAGGAGAAGCGGTTGGTGGAGCAACTGGCCGCACAGCCTTCCTTCCAGCGGGCCGAGGCGTCCAAAGGACACAACATTTTCGACAGGATGAAGAGTTTCTTCCGGTAATTTCCGGTCGAAAAGTGAGAGCTCCCGGAGTGACATGGCTGGTTATTCCGGGAGTTTTTCGTATCTTTACCGAAGAAATAACCGGTTTGGACGGCTGCATTCCGATCGGGCGTAACACGACGTGTTGCGGGCCCCGTATTTTTTGCGGATGACGATGAAGCGGGCCGATGCAATTCGTCTGTTCGGAGCCTCGCCCGGGCCGCTGCTGTCTTCACCTTAAAAAACAGAATTTTATGTCCGGTTTTACGCCGTTTAAGAAACACGCCAATAAATTCAACTACCTGCCGCGCTACTACGATCCCGAGAAAGAGGAGCGCGACCGGCGTCGTGCCGAGCTGCGCGGCGAACGGGCCGAGGATGCGGGCAAAGAGTATAAGCCGGGACAGTATATCCGTACGCAAAGCCAGGCCCGGGCAGCCCGCCGCCGCGAAGAGATGTCGCGAGGCTCCGGCCGTATGTGGATGATGGTCGTACTGGTCGTGCTGGTGCTTTTGTTCTTGGTGTTCGGCTATCCGCGTGTGGTCGCGTTCATTTCCGACATGCAGAAACCCAAAACCCCGCAGACCGAGGAGTTCAATCCCTACACTCCGATTACGGTCGTCCCTAACGATTATGAGGAGTAATGGCTGATCGTATCAAATTACTGCCCGAGGTCGTTGCGAACCAGATTGCCGCCGGTGAGGTGGTGAACCGTCCGTCGTCGGTGGTGAAGGAGATGATGGAGAACGCGATCGATGCCGGAGCCCGCAGCGTGAAGGTCAATTTCCGAGACGGCGGCAAGGAGCTGATTCAGATCGTGGACGACGGTTGCGGCATGTCGCCCATCGACGCCCGCATGGCTTTCGACCGGCATGCTACCAGCAAGATCTCTTCGCTGGACGATATTTATGCGCTCAAGACGTTCGGCTTCCGGGGCGAGGCGCTCGCGTCGATCGCCGCCGTGTCGCAGGTGGAGCTGCGTACGCGCCAGGCGGAGGATGAAGTGGGTACGCTCACGACGGTCAATGGCGGTGAGTTCGTTTCGCAGACCCTCGCGGCTTGTCCTGTGGGGTCGCAGTTTTATGTGCGCAATCTGTTCTACAACGTGCCTGCCCGCCGTAAGTTCCTCGAAAAGAGTACGACTTCCACGGGGCAGATCAAGTCCGAGTTTCAGCGGGTCGCGCTCTGCAATCCGCAGGTGGGGTTCGAATTGCTGATGAACGATCAGCCGCTCTATCGGTTGCCCGCTGCTTCGCTGGCTTCGCGGATCGTCGATGTGGTGGGGCGTCATATCAAACAGAACCTGCTGGAAGTCGATGCCGACACGTCGATCGTGCGGGTGACGGGCTTCGTGGGCCGTCCCGCTGCCGCCAAGAAGAGCAATAGTTCGGAACAGTATCTTTTCGTGAACGGGCGTTATTTCCGCTCCCCCTATTTTTTCAAGGCGATCCTGAAGGCTTACGAGAAGCTGATTCCCGATGCCTGTTCGCCCTCCTATTTTCTCTACCTGACGATCGACCCTTCGCGGATCGACGTCAATGTCCATCCCCAGAAGACCGAAGTCAAGTTCGCTGACGAAGAGGCCGTGTGGCAGATCATCAACGCTGCCGTGCGGGAAACTCTCGCCAAGACGGGAGCGGTGCCGCTCATGGATTTCGATCAGACGGACAGCGTCGAGATTCCGGTGCTGACCAAAGGGGCCGTTTACCGTGAACCCAAGGCGATGTCGAACGAGAGTTACAACCCTTTTCGTGCGGATTACGCTTCCGATGTGTCGGAACGGATGCCCGACGTGGATTTTTCGGGCTTCGACGCTCCTTACGACGGGGAGATGCCTGCCGGAAAGGGTGTGGGGGCGGAGGATCGATACGACGAGATGATCCCTTCTGCCGGGTTCGCTCCGACCGAAATGGAGTTCATTCCTTCTGCCGGGGAACCGGTGCAACAACGGCTGATGGACGATCCTGCGGCTTGTTTCAGCGGTGTGACGGTGCTCGGCAACGGGTATGCCTCGGCGCTGTACGGCGGCAAGTGGGTGGTCGTGGACCTGCGCCGGGCGCGGGAACGGGTGTTGTACGACAATTACCTGCTGCTCCTGACCAACGGATCGTCGGTCAGCCAGCAGCTCCTTTTCCCGGAGCGTCTCGCGTTTTCGGAAAACGAATATGCGTTGCTCGAGGAGAATGCGGTCGATTTCGCGGCGTTGGGTTTCGACCTGGAGTTTTGCGGCGGCGGAGCCGTCGAGGTAAAGGGCGTTCCGGCCGACATTCCGCACGATACGATCGACCGGTTGATTTACGAATTGCTGCAGGAGTTCGCCGTGCCTGTGGACGTTCAGGCATTGCGGCGCGAGAAGATCGCCGCTGTCATGGCTTGCAGCGGAGCCCGCAGCATGTCCCGTACGATTTCGACGGAGGAGGCCGAATCTCTGCTGGGGCAGCTCTGCGAAGGCGGGAATGTCAGCTTCACGCCTTCGGGCAAGGCGGTCATGGCCAAAATCACACTGGAAGAAATCCGCAATAAACTTGGTTGAGAGGTTGCCGGAAGGGATATAATCGTTACATTTGCATCTAAATCTTACTTTGTCTATGAATAATAGCCGCTATTTTTCTTCGACGCCTCCCGTAGTGCTGAACCTGATTATCATCAATGCGTTGATGCTTCTTGCGACCGAGCTGCTGCCTGTCGGGAACAGAATCGTCGGGGCGCTGGCGCTTTTCAACGTCGAGAGTCCGTTGTTCCATTCCTACCAGTTGGTGACTTATATGTTTCTGCACGGTGGATTTTCCCACTTGTTTTTCAATATGTTCGCCTTGTGGATGTTCGGTCGTACGCTCGAATACGAGTTGGGGTCGAAGCGCTTTCTGACCTACTACATGGTGTGCGGCGTCGGTGCCGGGGTGTTGCAACTGTTGGTCGGCTGGCTGGAATACCGCTATGGCAATGTCGGTATGATGGCCCTGATGGTGCCGACGGTCGGAGCTTCGGGTGCCGTGTTCGGTCTGCTGCTTGCTTTCGGCGTAATGCACCCCAATGCGGTCATCATGCTGCTCATTCCGCCGATTCCGATGAAAGCCAAGTGGTTCGTGGTCGTGTATGGCGTGATCGAACTTTTCTTCGGCATTTCGGGCCGGATGGACGGTGTCGCCCACTTCGCCCATGTCGGCGGTATGTTGTGGGGATTCCTGCTGCTCTATTATTGGAAACACAAAGGGGTGATCCGCTATTGATCGATGAGCAGGGAGTATTACGACGATTACAGACACGGTGCTTCCCGGAAACGTCGGAAAAGTTTGCCGGGCAGCGTGTTCAACGGGGTGATGCTGATCCTTTCGGTCGCGACGGGTGCGGCCATGATCGTAACGCTGCTGGCACCGTTCGTGCACCCGGGGCGAACCTGGATTTTTCCGGTGCTGGGGTTGGTCGCTCCGGCGGTTTATGTAATCACCCTGCTGGTGACGTTGTACTGGATCATTCGGTGGCGGTGGCGCATTGCCCTTCCGCTTGTCGTACTGTTGCTGGCGGGCCTTTTCAAGGTGCCGCTCTTCCTGAAGCCGGAGTTGCGCCGTCATTACGGTGAAGAGACGAGCTTCGGCCGGGGGGCGATCACCCTGCTGACTTTCAATGTTCGCAGTTTTTATAACGACCGGGGACAGTGGAGTTTCGACGGGGTGACGGAGGTGATCCGCCGTGTGAATCCCGATATTGTCTGCTTACAGGAGTTCAACCGTACCTCGAGCAAGGCCGAAGAGTTGGATTCGCTGTTATCCGATTACGATCGTACGGTGGTTATGGAGGGGAACAGACGGGATCCTGTATTTCCGCTGGCGCTTTATACCAAATACCGGATCCTCGGAAAATCTCATTCGATATTGGGTCCTATGAAGCAGGACGGGCAGTCGGTATGGGTGGATCTGCTGGTGGGGGACGATACGATTCGGATCTTTAACAACCACTTGCATTCGACCGCAATTACCGTGCATGACGATAAGTATCTTTCGGAGCATCAGTTTCTTACGGATACCGCTGGCGGAGCGAAAATCAAGAATATCTTCCGCAGGTTCCGCGACAACAGCATGTTGCGGGCGGCACAGGCGGACACGATCGCTCGGGCGATCGCTGCGACTCCGGGCTGTAAGATCGTTTGCGGTGACTTTAACGATACGCCTATGTCCTATACCTATCGGGTGATGGCACAAGACCTCGACGATGCTTTCCGGGCGAGCGGTAAGGGGTATTCCTATACCTTTCGCGGATTCATGGATGTTTTGCGGATCGATTACGTCCTCTATTCCGAAGATTTGGAGTGTCTCGATTACCAGGTTTTGTACGATGTGGATTTGTCGGATCACTATCCGGTCGTGGTCCGGTTGAGGCCGGTCAAAAGATAGTTGTTGTTATGATTTTGGATTCATTGAGAAACTGGGCTTTTTATTGCGGGGCCGATTCCCGGTTGAAGCGGGCGTTGGAATACCTCGCTGCGGCCGATTTGAATACTCTTGAGCCGGGGCGGTACGAGATCGAAGGAGCTGAAATTTTTATGAAAGTGACAGAAGGGGAGCTCAAACGGGAAGAGGAGGCTTCGCTGGAGGTGCACGATAAATATATCGACGTACAGGTATTGATTGCCGGCGAAGTCGAAACGATGGGTTGGCGGGAGCGTCGGGAGTGCCGTGTCCCCCGGGGGCCTTTCGATGCGGAAGAAGACATTCGGTTTTTTGCAGACCGGCCGCAGCTTTTCGTCGGGATCAGGCCCGGACAGTTCGTCGTTTTCGGTCCCGAGGACGCCCATGCTCCGATGATCGGTCGGGGACGGATCAAAAAGGCGGTCGTAAAGGTGATGAAATAGGGGCTTGTGCCGCGGTCGCAAGACTCAGAAAGAGATAGAAACTAAACAGGGACGGTGCCAATGACGGCACCGTCCCTGTTTATTGCGGACGAATCGGGATTTTCTACCGGATTTTTTCGGCAATGGCTTTGGCAAGTGCCGTGCAGCATTGTGCCCCCTGATCGTCGTATCCCTGTTTCATTTCTGTCGGCTGGCAGATGGCCTCCCATTTCATTTTCTGGGCGAATTCTCCCAGCAGGCGTACCGCTGCTCCAGCCCAGGTATAGGAGCCGAAATAGGCGAATTTCCGGCAGGGAATGCAACGTTCGCTGATTTTTTGCAGCAGGGACCCGACTTCGGGGAAGAGTTCGCCGTTGTAGGTCGGAGAACCCACGATCAGCGTGTCGTATTTGAAAATGTCGCGGATGACATTCGAAATGTCGGCATACGAAAGGTTGTAAACGATGATGTTTTTTACACCCTGTACGGTCAGCTCCCGAGCGATTTTCTCGGCCATCTGGGCCGTATTGCCATACATCGAACCATAGGCGATCACCACACCCGGTTCGCCTTCGTAGCGACTCAACTGATCGTAGATACCTATTACGCGCCCGATTTCCTGCTGCCATACGGGGCCGTGCGTCGAGCAGATCGTTTCGATGGGAAGGCCGCTCAGTTTTTGGAGGGCTTTCTGTACGGGGGCGCCGTATTTGCCCACGATGCAGGCGTAGTAGCGGCGCATCTCGTCCCAGAAATGGTCCAGCGAAAGCTGGCTGTCCAGGATACCGCCGTTCAGGGCACCGAACGTGCCGAACGCATCCGCCGAGAAGAGTACCTTGTGTTCGGGGCAATAGGTGACCATCACTTCGGGCCAGTGAACCATCGGCGCCATATAGAACGAGAGGTTTTTTTGGCCGAGCGAAATGCTTTCGCCCTCTTTGACTTCCCGGGTGAGGGTATGGATGCCGTAATATCCGTCGAGCATCTGAAGGGTTTTGGCATTGCCCACGATCTGCATCTCGGGGTAGAGCAGGCGCAGGGTTTTGATCGAAGAGGAGTGGTCCGGCTCCATGTGATCGACCACCAGGTAATCGATCGGCCGGTCTTTCAGGATCGCGCGGATATTGTCGATGAACTGTTCGCCGAACGATACTTCGACCGTGTCGATCAGAGCGACTTTTTCGTCGATGACCAGGTATGAGTTGTAGGAAACGCCGTAAGGAAGCGACCACAGCGATTCGAAACGGGTCGTGGTGCGGTCATTGACGCCGACGTAGTGTATTCCGGGTAATATTTCTGTAAAAGCCATAAATTGTTTAGGTTTTGATTCGGCGCGAAGATACGAAAAAAATCGTTTCGATCCATTGCTGCCGAATTTTATATATTATAAGGTGTCGAATAAGAGCGGGGTGTAAAACCGGTATTTTTCCGCTGCTTTGTCGGGCAAATGGCTTTTCCGCGCCGGTCAGATCTTAAATTGGTCAATATGGGATTTGAAAGGAGATAAATCCGAATATACGTGCTTTTTTTGATTATTTTGAATACGGTTATTTGCTTATGAAGCAATTAATTTCTATATTTGCTCGGAACTTTTATTTCAAACTCAATTTTTAAATTAACGCTTATGATTAAGAAAATTGTACTATCGTTAATTACTGTACTGAGTTTCTGTTCGTTGGCTCTTGCGCAAAACAAGCAGGTGACGGGTACGGTTACCGATGAGAAGGGAGAACCTATCATCGGTGCTACGGTTGTGGCAGAGGGTACGTCTGCCGGTACGACGACCGGAGGAGACGGGCAGTTTACATTGACGGTTCCCGCCAATGCGACGCTCTCGATCTCTTTTATCGGTTACGAAACCCAGAAGGTGAGCGTAGCCGGTAAGACGCATATCGACGTGACTCTCGGGGAAGAGGCTACGGGCATCGAGGATGTCGTGGTGATCGGTTATGGTACGGGTAAGAAGATCGGTTCGGTGATTGGTTCTGTAGATCAGGTGAAGTCCGAGAAGATCGAAAACCGTCCCAGCACCAACGTCGTGGACGCTTTGCAGGGTCAGGTAGCCGGTCTTCAGATTATGACCGGTAACGGTGAGTTGACTTCGACTTCTTCGATCCGTATTCATGGTCTGGGTTCTATGGGTGCCGATACGTCGCCGCTGATTCTGTTGGACGGTGCGCCGATTCAGGCTTCGACGCTGCAGACGATCAACCAGAACGATATCGCTTCGGTGAACGTCCTCAAGGACGCTTCGGCGACTTCGATCTACGGTTCGCGTGCTGCCAACGGTGTTATCTATGTGCAGACCAAAACCGGTCGTCGCAACCAGGAGAGTGTCGATGTGACGCTTACGGGACAATACTCCATGTCGAGTGCCGTAGCGCCTGAATTGAATATGATGAGTGCGAACGAGATGTTGGATTATATCGGTGCGGCTGTTGCCGTTCGTTTGTCGGGCGATGCCTTGACGACTCCTGATAAGATTGCGTCCGGCCGTCAATATTTTATCCGTAATTTCGGTCTGGCTAAGTTCATGGATGAGAACTATAATCCTATGAATGACTACAAGTGGTGGAACGAGATTCTTGAGAGAAATGCGCCGATGTATCAGGTCGATCTGTCGGTTTCGGGCGGCTCGGCGAAGACCTCTTACTATTTCTCGGGTAACTATGCCAATAAGACCGGTATTCTGCCCGGTTCGGAGTTGGATCGTTACAACTTCCGTACGAATATCGATACCAGGGCTAACAACTGGCTGCGTTTGGGCTTGAACCTCGGTTTGGGTTATCAGCACAGTTCGGTTGCTGATACGGATGAATCGATGGGCGGTCTGTATGTATCGAACCCGGTGATGGCATCGTTGATTACGCCTCCTTACCAGCCTCTCTATGACGATAACGGTCAGATGCTCAATTTCTTTGATGCTACCCAAGCCATCAACCCGTTGATGACTGCAGACTATATGCCTCGCTGGCAGAATCGTATTACGATGAATGGTATGGCTTTCATTGAACTGACTCCGGTGAAGGGGCTGACGATCCGCTCCTCTCTTGCTGTGGATGCTTTTGACTGGCGTTCACACGGTGCTTCCAGCCCTGAAACTCCTACTCCTTCGGGTAAGTTCGGTACTGGTAGTGCCAGTGAACTGTTCCAGCGTTTCTATGAATGGACTTGGACCAATACCGCCGAGTACAAGCATACTTGGAATGAGGTTCATAACTTTACGGCGCTGCTCGGTGAGGAAACCCTCTATCGGAATAACAACAGCTTCTCTGTAGCTTCGATCGGTATCACCTCTTCGCGCTTCCTGAATATCGCGATGGGTACGGAAGTTTCCGGCGGTCTGCCGACCTACAGCATCGCACAGTCAGCTTCGAATTCTGTATTTGGCCGTCTTGAATATAACTTCGCAGAGCGTTATTTCATCAGCGGTTTGTTGCGTAACGACGCAAGCTCGCGTTTCGGTGAGAACAACCGCAATGCGCTTTTCTGGGCTGTCGGCGGTATGTGGAATATCAAGAATGAGACGTTCCTGCGCGACAATCAGACTATCAGTGATTTGAGTCTGAAAGTGTCTTACGGTACACAGGGTAACTCCGGTATCGGTGACTACAACCACCGTCAATATATGGCTGCGGGTTCGGCTTACGGCGGTTACACGACTTGGATGGTATCCGGTATCGGTAACCCTGATCTGATGTGGGAGAGCCAGAATACATTGACCGTGGGTGCCAATATTGAGTTGTGGAGAAAACTCTCTCTCTCGATTGAATACTATCGCCGTCAAACCAACGATATGCTGATGTCCATTCCGTTGGCTCCGTCAGGTGGTTACAGCGGTCGTGCCGGTAACGTCGGCGGTATGCGCAACTCCGGTATCGACCTTTCGTTGAACTACGATATTTACGCTTCGAAAGACTGGTTCGTGAATTTCCACGCGACTTTCAACTACAACAAGAACCAGCTGACCGATCTTTGGGAACCGGGTCTTGAATTCGCTTATATGGGCAACGGTCTGCAGGCTTACAGCGTAGGTGATCCGTTCCCGACTTGGACAATGCAGGAGTGGCGCGGTGTCGATCCTGAAACCGGTCTGGATACCTGGACTACGGCAGACGGCGGCATTACTTCCAATTTCAACCAGGCTGCTTTGGTGAATCTGGGTACTTCGCTTTATGCGCCTTATACCGGCGGTTTCGGTGTGACAGCCGCATGGAAGGGACTCAGCCTGACGGCAGACTTCTCTTGGGTTCACGGCAACTACGCGCTCAACAATACGATGTATTTCGTTGCTAATGCCGATATGGGACTCTCTTCCCAGTTCAACCAGTGCGACCTGGCATGGGACTATTGGCAGCAGGAAGGCGACCAGGCGAGATATCCCCGTCTGGACCAGGCGATCAATTTTGACAGCCGTATGCTTGAGAAGGCTTCGTTCCTGCGTCTGAAGTATATCCAGTTGGCTTATACGCTCCCGAGCCATATTATGGAGAAGACGAAGTTCATCAAGGGCCTTAAGGTTTGGGTCGGTGGCCGTAACCTCTGGACTGTGACGGGCTATAACGGCCTGGATCCTGAGGCTGCAGAGAAGGGTGTCGATGTCGATACTTATCCGAATACGCGCGAGTTCACTTTCGGCCTTGAGTTTAAGTTCTAATTTTCAGTGTTCATTATAAAAAAATAAATACAAGGCTTAGACTATGAAAAAGATAATAAATTCGATTTTGGCATTCGTTACCCTCTTTTCTGTGACGTCGTGCGACTTGGATATGGACCCCGAAACGGCGATCCGGCCCGAGGATGCGTACACCATGGAATATTGCGAGGGTGTGAGAGGTTACGTTTATGTGGACCTGAAAGCGCTCCTTTCCGGTGGTTTCTACTCGATACCGGACCTTTATGTGGATGTTCTGAATGTTTGCATCGGTAGCGGTAATCAGGGTATCTATCCTTTCAACTGGCGTTTGCATCCCACTGATCAGGATGTAACGTCGTTCTGGTCCAGTTATTATACGACGATGATGCATATCAACTATGCGATCCGTCATATGGATGCAGCTTACGAATATCTTACTCCCGACGAGCAAAAGAAAGTGGATGTTTACAAAGGCGAGATGTATTTCTTCCGCGCCTATGTAATGCACCGTGCCGCGCTGCTTTTCTGTGAGGACTATGATCCGGACAAGGCCGCTGATCAGTTGGGTCTTCCCTATCCGAAAGAGTGGGAGCCGGAAGCGAAACTGGCTCGCGGTACGTTGGCAAAGTTGTATGAGAACGTAGAGGCAGACCTCGTAGAAGCTGAAAAAACCGTGACTGCTCAGGGTACTCCGACGGATCAGATTTACCTGACCAAAGATGCCATTACCGCATTCCGCGCCGAGCTGGCACTGCATCTCCACCAGTACACGGAGGCCAGCCAGTATGCCCAGTCGCTTTACGGCACCTATCCTTTGGTGACAACGGCTGAAGGTCTCGAAAGAATGTGGCGCGAGGATACTTCTACCGAGAATATCCTGCAGTTGGAGGTATTGCGTACGACCATGACGACTGTGAACTCGTTCGGTAGCTATCTGAACAGCAGCTGGAAGCCGAATTTGGGGGAATACTTTTATGCTCCTACTTATATTCCGGAGCAGCATATTGTCAAGTTGTTCAAAGATGCCGATTTCCGTACGGATATTTTCCTTGTTAAGAATGCCAATGTTACGATCAGTGGAAATAAGGGGGTCGGAGTTCTTATTGGTAAGTTCCGCGGTAACAAGAATTTCCAGACCAATACGACTACGTTGGTTTATCGCAACAGACCTAAGATGTTCCGTATCTCCCAAATGTATCTGGTCGATGCCGAGGCGCAGTATCGTTTGGACCCTGCTAAAGGTTTGGATCCGCTGAACCAGTTGCGTACGGCCCGTGGTCTGACAGCCCTTACGGCGGATGATGTGAAGGATGATGTTACGTTGCTTGACGGCACGAAGATATCTGGACTTTTCAATGCTATTCAGGAAGAGCGCGGCCGCGAGATGCTTGCCGAGGGTACGCGTCTTTACGACCTGAAGCGTTGGGGGCAGGGTTTCCGGCGTAATGTCAATACGAGTCTTGCTCCTTTGGTTGACAATGTGTCTTATTTGCAGACTATGAAACAGACTGCTGGTAGCCCGAAGTTCGTATGGCCTATTCCGAATAGCGAGCTGACGCAGAACCCGAATTTCGGTAGCCAGAACCAGGGATATTTGTAATAGATATCTTTGATCTGACAAGATATGTGAAGGATCGACCCGTTACGGGTCGATCTTTTTTATTTTGCGATCATATTGAATGAATGGGTTGGTATGGATTCTCCTTTTTCGTTGAGAGGTTCAGCTTCTCTTTTCTGACGCGGTTTGGAAATGGATTCGGGATTCCGGATATACTGTCGCAGGAGGATTTTCGGACCTTGCAGTCTGATGCAAATAATCCGGAATAATGCAATATGCCTGTTTTTTCTTGGTGATAAGTGGGCTTTATCGGTCGGGATATTTTTGTCAATGTGGTGCGTGTCCCGGGGTGTTCGGGAAAGCAGTGATATTTATGTGTTCGTTCGTAGTACACTTCCGGATTTTGTTGCCGGGCACGAGCGATGCCGGTGGCGTTGTCTTTTCTCTCTTTTGGGTATAGGGAAAAGGGAGGGGAGGATCCGCAAAACAGTGTGTCGGAGGCGGGATTCAGGCTTTTCCCTTGCTTCGGGTAAGGCCCTGCGGCAGGGAGAGCGATAGCCGTGAGAAGCTGACGACGGAACCGGCCAGGGCAAACCCTCCGGCAAGCAACAGGGCGATATGGCAGCCGTTTTCCGGGTCGATATGGAACAGCAGGGCTACCAGAGCCGCTCCGGTCGTCTGTCCCGTGAGCCGGGCTGTTGCCAGCATACCGCTGGCGCTTCCGCTTCGCTCGGGCGGTGCGGAGGCGATCAGGATGCTGTTGTTGGGAGATTGGAACAGGCCGAATCCGAGGCCGCAGAGCAGGAGTCGCCAGACGATGTCGGCGACGTGGGGTTGCTCGGGCAGAAAAGCCAGCAGAACCACGCCCGCCGCCATGATAAGCAGTCCTACGCCGCCCATGGCTCCTGCGTGGATCCGTTCGACCAGCAAGCCGGCGATCGGAGCCACGACCATAATGATAGCGGGCCAGGCAGTGAGGATCAGGCCCGTATGTACTTCTGTATATCCGAATGTCTTTTGCAGGTAGAAGGGAAGCGCGACCATAGCGAGCATCTGGGCGATGAACGAGCAGATCGAGGTGATGACCGAAACCGAGAAGATCGGGATGCGCAGCAGGTCGAAGGGGAGGATCGGATAGGGTTTGTGGAGCTGGCTGCGCACGAACAGTGTGCCGATGACGACCAGCAGAATGACGCTTATTCCGATATAGCTGGGTTTGAGGCCGTGCGAGTAACCTTCGATCGAAGCGATCAGCAATCCGAAGGTGAGGGCGTTCATCAACCCGTCCCGCCAGTCGAAGTGGCGGCCCCGGATGCGTACCGGATTTTTAGGCAGGAATCGGTAGCTCAACAAACACGCGATGAGTCCGATCGGGATGTTGATAGCGAAAAGCCAGGGCCAGGTGGCGATGGAGAGAATGCCCGAAGCCAATGTGGGGCCGGCCACCGAGGAGACGGCTACGACCGTAGCATTCACGCCCATTCCGCGTCCCAGGTGCCGGCGGGGGTATATCAGGCGGATCAGCGTGGTATTGACGCTCGTGATGGCTGCCGCCCCGAATCCCTGGCAGACGCGGGCCGTGACCAGCGTGGCGAGAGAGTCGGACAACGTGCAGCCCAGTGAGGCGACGATGAAGATACCCAGTCCCCCGATGTAGATTTTACGGTAGCCGATCACGTCGCCCAATGCTGAAAACGAGAGCAGGGAAACCACGATGGCTAACTGATAGGCATTGACGATCCAGATCGAATTGGCCGACGAGATGCCCAGCATACGGGCCATGGTCGGCAGAGCGACGTTGGCGATGGCTCCGTCTATGACCGAGAGCGATACGCCGAAAGCTACGGCGAGGATGGCCCAGAATCGGGTCGGCATGGGAAGGCCGTCCCACTCCCTGTTGCCGGCCAGACGGGGTGCTGCACCCTGTATCGGAATTTGTCGCAGACCTGCTTTCATCGTAAAAGAATCCTCTTGCAAAGGTGCGGAAAAAGCCGCGTGCAAGGTAAATTTATCGGCATTTTGCCGGGCGAAGTACCTAAAGCGGAGGCAAAGGTACGAATAAATACGGTCGGATGGACCGTCCGTCGGCATTTTCGGGTGTCTGGAAGCAGCCGGATATTTGTGGGAGAAAACGACCGGTTCGACGTTTTGCGGGGCAGGATGTGCCGGTCAGAGGATTTTCTGGAATGCGATGCGAGGATCTCCGGCGTAATGTATTTCTCCGCAGCGGACGAAGCCGAATTTGGCCAGCAGGCGGAGCATGCAACGGTTGTCGAAGTTGGTGTCTATCCGGAAGCTGCCTGTGCCGCGCTCCCGGGCCAATGTCATGGTGCGGCGCATGAATTCGGTCGCTATGCCCTGTCCTTTGACCTCCTGTGCGACGGCCAGACGGTGCAGGACGACGTATGGGGCTTGGTCGAGCCACGTGCCGTCGATTTCGGCATAGGCCGGTTCGCCGTCGAAGACGACAGCCCCGTAAGCGACGACGAGTCCTGTGTGAGTACATAGTACGTGGCCGTATCCGCGGTCGATGTCGTCCGTTATATGTGCCGCCGCCGGGTAGCCGTTCTGCCATTGGCGACTTCCCCGCAGGCGCATCTGCGCCTGGGCCTGGCGGATGATCGTGCAGATACGCTCCAGATCGTCGGGAAGTGTCGGGCGGAAGAGCAGACTGTCTGTCTGAAGGACGGTTGTCGTTGCGTTCATCGTCTTGCGAAAAATTTTTAGGAAGGGACGGGCAGTTCGGTCGTGCAGGGTGCGGGACGGAAACCGCCGGATTTATTCCGCCGTAACGAACATCCGGCCGAAGTCGAAGACGATGCGGTCGAACTTTTCGAAAAGGTCCATTCCGAGCGAACCGAAATAGGGTTGTTCGGATGCGGGGCCGAAGTCGGCTGTGACAGTCACCTTTTTCAGGGTGCGGGAGCCGTCGCCGATCGTGAAGGTTATATTCTTCAGGTCGTAACCCGTACCTCGCAAAATTCCGCCGAAACCTCCTGCGGCCGTTTCCCGCTTTTTCCCGCTGCGGTCGATCTCTTCGCGGTGCAGGGTGTAGTAGTTCGGCGAAAGTCCCGTGCGGGAGTTGCCCGTGTCGAAGACCATCGGGACGGTGTCTTTTCCGGCGACGAGCGTGTTGAGAATATATTGTCCCGAGGAGGTGTCGTGCATCAGGTTTCGCCCGCTTGCAGGTGTCGGTTCCGGAGTGGCGGGCAGGAGAAAGAAACCCTCTTTGGGGCGAAGCTCGATCTGGCCGGCCAGACGCATGAAGTCGGTGCCGAGGACGGCTTCGATATGGCCGATTTGGTCCGAAGCCTCGTCGTTGTCGAAGACCATGAAGTAGGGGTGGCGGATCGTGACCGGTCCGATCTGCATGGAGTCGGTCGTGGCGAATTTCACGAATCCGTTGCCGCCGATACCGCTCACGGAAATCGAATCGCAGATGATTTCGAGGTCGTGGCGCTTGGCGAATTCCGCCGAAACGAAGCTGGCGCCGCTGCAACCCGTGTCGAAGATGAAGCGCTCGGTGCGGCCGCCGATCGTTATGTCGGTATAGAAGTTATGGACCTTTTTGTCCGTGCCGTCCAGCGGGCTTTTGACCGTTTCGCTTCCGACGGTCAGCGGCAGCCGGATTTCGCCGTCGGGTTTCGTGAGCGACGTGCGCGGATGTCGGGCCATGGTTTGGAACCACCGTTGGGTCGCCAGGGTCGAAGCCCTCTCTTCCTCGCTCTGTCCGGCAGCGAACTGGGTGAGCAGGTCGGCCGCCTGTTCGTAGGCGCCCAGCTCCTGCAGGTTGCCGATAAGCATGGAGAGGAGCCAGCCGAGCATCGAGCCTTCGGGATCGGCGAAGAGTTCCTGTTGGTAGTCGTTGAGCAGCGTTCCGATGGCATTGCAGCTCTCCGGCAGCCGGTTGAAATGACTGCCCAGAGAGGCTTCGCAGAGCAGCCGGACGAAGGGCGACAGTTCGTCGCGGATCTCCGGGTAGCATGCTTCGAGCCGGAACCACTCCTGGGCGTTGATCAGAGCGGCGGCCTGTTCGTCGGCTGTCGGTACGGCAGGCTGTTCCTCTGCCGACAGGGGCAGGGTGAAAACGAGGAAGAGGGCGAGCAGCAGTTTTTTCATAGCGTCTTAATGGTTGGTATCGGTTTTTCCGGTCAGCGTCCGCAGGTCGTTGCCCGAAGGGTTTTGGAAAACGCGCAGGTCGAATTCGGGGATGACGGCCAGCACGTGATCGAATACGTCGGCCTGAATGCCTTCGTACGGGACCCAGTCCACCGTGTCGGTGAAGAAGTAAAGCTCCATCGGGAGGCCTTGTTCGGTGGGCTGCAGTTGCCGGACGAGTACCATCATGTTTTGATTGACCCGTTCGTTCTGCCTGAGATAGAGGTTCAGGTAGTTTCGGAAGACTCCGATGTTGGTTTGGTGCAGTCCGTTGATTTTGTCTTCACCGGAGGGGATGTCGTGTTGCCGGTTATACTCCTCGACCCGCTGCTGGGTCCGGGCGATGTAATCTTTCAGCAGGTCGATGCGCTTGTATCGCTCCAGCATTTCGGGTGTGCAGAAACGGATGCTGGTCATGTCGATATTGATCGAGCGCTTGACGCGGCGCCCTCCCGAGGAACGCATTCCTTCCCAGTTTTGGAACGAGTCGCTCACCAGCAGGTAGGGCGGGAGGGTGACGATCGTGTTGTCCCAGTTGCGGACTTTGACCGTGTTGAGCGTGACCTCCTCCACCGTGCCGTCGGCGCCGTACTTGGGCATGCTGATCCAGTCGCCGACTTTGAGCATGTTGTTGGCCGACAGTTGGATGCCCGATACGAAACCCAGGATGCTGTCGCGGAAGACCAGCATGAAGATCGCGGCCGAAGCGCCCAGACCGGTGAGGAACATCGCCGGAGAGCGGTCGAGAAGAATCGAGAAGACGAGGATGACGGCGACCAGGAAGGCGATGACCTGTCCGGTCTGCATCAAGCCCTTCAGCGGCTTGCCTTTCCACTCCTCCCGGCGGCCCATCAGTTGAAATATGGCTTCCAGCAGGGAATTGACGAAGCGCAGGACGGCGATGACGATCGCTATCTGTACCAGCCGCGTGATCAGGACGACGAGGCCGTTTTGATCGGGAAAGGCGATGGGCAGCATCACCACCACCAGGATCGGGGTGACGATGTGGCACAGCCGCCGCAGGACTTTGTCGTCGAAGATGATGTCGTCCCACGTGACTTTGGTCTGCTTGACGACGCGTCGCACGACCTGCAACAACAGCAGGCGGATCAGGAAGTCCAGCCCTACGCCGATGGCGACGATGATGGCCAGGATGACCCATTGGTCGATGCCGCGGGCGCTGTCCGCAGAGATTCCGATGTAAACGAGCAGTTGGTCGATCCAACTCCGGATGGTTTGTTGCAGCATAAATTCTTCGGTTCCGTTTTTCCAAGACAGGGAAAGGTGAGAGCAATCGTGCGGGACTTGCACGCGAAGATTGTCGAACCGCTTCCGATCTTTTGCAAAGATAGTGAAAGTCGAGAAGAAAACGGGAGCTTACTCTCAGTTTTCCGAGGCGTATCCTATCTTCTGCAAAGATAATGGAAGACAAGCGGTAGGCCAAACTTAATTTTCAGTTTTCTCATCCTTGCATGGCAGAGTTCACGAGCGTCCTCGGCGCATGCTTCGAGCGTCGGTTCGTGCAAATTTGATTCAGCCCTCGGTTTTCACTATATTTGTATTTCGAAATACGATGAAAATGAAACCCTTGTTTATTTGCTATCCCCGTTGCAGCACTTGTCAGAAAGCCCTTAAATGGTTGCAGGAGCGCGGGATCGAAGTCGAAGTGCGCGATATCGTGCAGCAGAATCCCTCCGAAGCGGAGCTCGAAGAGTGGATCGATCGCAGCGGTCTTGCGGTCAATAGATTTTTCAATACCAGCGGTCTGCGTTACAAGGCGCTCAACCTGAAAGAAAAGGTCCGCACGGCTTCACGCGAAGAGCTGATCCGCGTGCTTTCGACCGACGGTATGTTGGTGAAACGGCCTTTGCTGATCGCTTCCGACAAGATTTTGGTCGGATTCCGCGAGCCGGAGTGGGCCGCAGCCTTGTCGGAAAAAAGATAGGCGTTTCCGGCTGTACCGAAATAGGAAGCGGACGGAAATTTTCCGTCCGCAGGGGCTATTTTTTCATTTTGTCGGGTTGTCGCTCCCGTTTGATTCTCTTTTTGCGGCGGACCGACCAGCCGAAGTAGCCCAGCATACGGCCCAGTGCGAAGTATTCGCCGTGCGAATAGACGATGGGGCGGGCTTTCTGCAACTCCAGTTTACCCGTTTCGGAGTCGATGTAGCGGCTGTCGGCCTGGATATTCACCACTTCGGCCAGAAACAGGTCGTGCGATCCTAACGGTAGGATCTGTCGTACGCGGCATTCGATCGACAGGGGAGCTTCGGCTACGACGGGAGCCTTGACGACGGTCGCCGGAACCGGAGTAAGTCCCGTTTCCCGAAATTTGTCGTGGTCGCGGCCAGAACGTACGCCGCACCAGTCCGTAGCGCGTGCCAGCTCTTCGGTGGTGAGGTTGATGACGAATTCACCCGTGCGGCGGATGATGTCGTAGGAGTGCCGCTCCGGGCGGACCGAGATGTAGCACATCGGGGGATTGGTGCAGACCGTACCCGTCCAGGCGACGGTCAGCAGGTTATATTCGTCGGGGGTGGCGCCGCAACTGACCAGTACGGCCGGTAGCGGGTAGATCAGCGTTCCCGGTTTCCAGTTTTCTTTCATTGTTTTCGGAGGAATCTTGCGTGATGTCCCCTGCAAAAGTAATCATTATTTCACAAAGCCTCCGGACTGTTTTCCGACTTTGTTCCGCCGATGAACGAACGGTACCGTGCGATGGCGGCATCCAGTGCTTTGGGGACGGCATTTACCCATAAGGTCGTTTGTATGGTGACGTTCCCTCGTCCTGCGGTTCGTTTCCAATTGCCGACGATCTGTCCGTCGCAAAGGATAACCGGTTGGAAAATTCCGTGGGAGTTGAAGGCTTTGGAGGTGTGCTCTTTTGCAAGGACGCCCGAACGGTCCTTGTAGCCGATCAGGTATTGGTCGTAGGCGGGCAGCAGATGCGTCGTGTCGCACGGAGCGGCTGCCGCAGCATTGCGGAATACGAAAAATTCCCTGTCGCCGAAATGTTCGGTCGTGAGTTCTTCGGCGATGCTCGCCACGGCGCGGCGGGCTTCGGTCGCGGTGAGTCCCGACCACCAGGTGAAATCGGCGAGCGTGGCGGGGGAGTGGCTGCGGAAATAGATTCGGGCCAGCCGGGCCAACGCCTCTTCACGGGAAGGTTCTTCGCCGTGCGGAGCCCGTTCGTCGAGAAGGGCGTAGGTCGCGGTGCCCTTCTTGTCGGCGCCGCTGCAGACGATGCCGTCCGTTTCGGCCCGCATCAGCAGATGCCGCAGCGCATATTGCGAGAGCGGAATGCCCCGCTGATTCAGCGCTTCTCCGATTTCCTCTTTCGTCCGGTGTTTGTTCCCTTCCAGCGTCTTTTGCAGCAGGTTCATGTAGCGGTGAATCGATTTGGAGTCGAGAGCGGCGTCTGTGCCCCGGGCGTAGGAGTCGTTGGCGGCACGGATGCGGTCGGCAGTGAGCGAGAGCATCCAGCGCAGGTCTTTCGAAGAAACGAAATGCCACGTCGGACGCAACAGGTGCGTGCGCAGGATGTCGCCCCTGTTCAGGGCGGCTTCGATCTGTGTGGCATCGGTCGATGCGGTGCGGCAGCCGACGGCCCATTTGGCCATGCGGTAGTCCTGGGCTTGTACGGCTCCCATCCACTCCACGACCTGTTGCGGAGCGTCGAAAGGCGGCTGAACCAATAACTGGTTTTGCAGTCGTAGTGTGATGAGAGGCAGCATTGCGATTTCGTTTTATACCTCTCCGGCCGTGGAAAAATCGGAGCGGATTCTATGATTAAAATATATTGATTCGAATTTTACGCCACAAAGGTACTAAATTGCATTCACGGTGGAGGATGTTCCGTACTTTTCTGTCGAATCGATTGGGATTCAATTATAAAATAGGTATGGGAATCGGCAGACAGGTTGATCGAAGAAAGGTTTTGACCGAAAACAGATTAAATCGGATATTTTTTGTTCTTTTTGTCGTTATTGTAATTTCAAAACGGGAACAAAATTTGTCTTTTACAGAATAATTTTTTAATCTTGTTTTAGAAAGGAAAAATTACTTTATAATATATTTCTCTTATATAGTTAAATTTTAGGCACTAAAATATGAAAAAAATTTATTTTGGGATATTATGCTGTCTGTTGGGGTTTACGACAAGTTGTAGCGATGACGACACTGCGACTGCGTTGTTGCAGATCGACCCTTCGACCGATCTGGTTTTCGAGGCTGTCGGCGGTACTAAGACAATTGAGGTTAAGACCGACCAGACGACATGGTCGGTGGAATCGAATCAGACATGGTGTAAAGTCGAAAAGTCGGACGGCACTCATTTCACGGTGACGGCCGAGGAGAATACGGCTTCGGAACCGATGCCCCAGGCGGCGGTGACGGTGACGGCCGGTACGGCCCAGGTGGTATTGAAGGTCGATCAGAAAGGGACGGCTACCCCCCCCTGGCAGGAACTACATTTGAAATTACGCTCGGTGAGCCGACTCCGACCGGAGTGAATATGAAAGTGGTGCCTTCGGACAACGATGCGGTTTACTATTACGACGTTCTTTCCAGGCAGATCCTCGATCAGCATCATTCGGGCGATCTGGCCGTGTATATGAAAAACGCGATGGCCGAAGCGGTCAAGAATTACGGATCGGTCGAAGAGGCACTCAAAAAGTTGGGATCTCAAGGCGAATCGAACTATGCATTCGAGGGGTTGGATCCGAATACCGATTACCTGGCTTTTGCGGCAGGGCTGGATGCAGCGGGCGAAGTGAATACTAAAATCGAGAGTAAGACTTTCAAAACCAAGGAGCTGGCTGCGGGAGCTACTTTTGAGGTGAAGTTCACCTGTTATTATAACGGGGCGGACTTTACGATTACTCCGTCCGATCTCGAGTTTCCATATTATTCGGCCATCCGTCCGGCGTTCCGCTACCAGGGGCTCGACGACGATGCTTTGCTTGAGACGATTATAGCGGAGGACAGCTTCATGCTCGATTTTATGGCTGCCCCGGGCGTATATGAATACGAGAACGAAGGAGTTTATCTGCCCGATACCGAATATTGGGTGCTGATCTTCGGTTGGGCAGCCGGTGCTCCGACCACTTCGATTCAGAAATTCCCGTTCCGCACGAGCAAACCCAATATCGATCCGGCGGCGTGCCAGTTCACGGTGACCCATTCCGACCTTACTTCGCGCGGAATGAATATATCGATCGAGCCTTCGGACGATACGGTACCTTATATGTTCGATCTGATCTCCGAGGCCGATTACGAGCGGTACAAGGCCGATATGAAGGCTTACGTGACCGAGTATGTGGGGCAGGACATCGACAATCTCGATAACAACCGGGTGTGCGGCCAGTCGGGTTACAGCTATACGAAGGTGCTCGAACCGGGAACGAAATATTATGTATGGGTGGCCAGCATCGACGAGTTCGGCAAGCCTCAAGCGGATGTTTATATCTCCGATCCTATTACGACGCTGCCTAAAGCCGTGAGCGATGCGACGGTAACGGCGACTATCGACAAATACTTCAACGGCGACGACCTCTATGCACTCGATAACGAGAAGTACGCGGATTGCCGGGGGCAGGCCTATGTCATGGTGACTTTTGCGGCCGAGAATGCGAAGGAGTGGTACGGAACGATGGTCGCCGAGGATCCGAACGATCCGACCAGTGCGATTTCCGACGACGAGGTTATCGAAACGTTATTGGTCGGCGGTACGTGGTGTCCTACCGGCAAGCTCTACCTGTGCAAATGGGATACGGAGCATACGATTCTGGCCGTAGGTGTCGCTGCGGACGAGAATCCGGGCGTACTGTTGCGCCAGAGCCATACCTTCACCAAGGCGGGCGCGGCTCCTGTTTCCGAATTCGTGGCACCTGAATCCCAGGGCGTGCGTACCGGGACAATGAAAATCGCTCCGCATGTGGCTTCAGTCAGGAATTACAAGTAACAAATGATAAACCGGATGAAATAGTTCCGGTCGGGTTAATAAAAGTTAAATGGTGGGAAAAGCGGGCACGTGATGTCTCCGCTTTTTCTTATTGATATTAGAAATCCGCCGGTTTTTCAATCGCTATCCGATCGCCTGTCGCCGGATGGCGGAATTCGATCCGTTCGGCATGCAGAAGCAACCGCCGGCCGGCTGTTCCGTACAGTCGGTCGCCCGCGATCGGAGCATTGAGTCCCGATGGATGGGCCGCATGGACGCGCAACTGGTGCGTGCGGCCGGTCAGCGGGTAGAAGGCGATGCGGGTGCGGCCGTTCCGGAATTCCAACACTTCGTACTCCGTGATCGCCGGCTTTCCGTGCAGGGGATCGACCGCCTGTCGGGGACGGTCGTGGAGGTCCGGTCGCAGGGGTAGTTCGATACGTCCTTTCGGCGGGGTTATCCGCCCCTCCAGCAGGGCGATGTAGCGTTTTCGGACGGTCCGGTGTTTGAATTGGGCCTGGAGATCCTGGTGCGCTTCTTTGGTCAGGGCGAGCAGCAGTACACCCGAGGTGTCCATATCGAGGCGGTGGACGACGAGCGGTCCCGTAGCTGCGGGATAACGCTCCCGAGCCCAGTCGAGGATCGACGGAGCTTCCGATTTTCCAGGAACGGAGAGCATCCCGGCAGGTTTGAAGACGGCGGCTATCCAGCGGTCTTCGTACAGGAGCTCCGGGGCGGACTGCGGGCAGGCGCGATCGGGTTCGGGCTCGACGTCGAGTCCCCGAAGCATGTGGGCGAGAATCGGGCCGCATTTACCTCGGCAGGCGGGATAGTAGTGTCCGTGACGGCGGATTTCGCCCTTCGGCGAGGCTCCCCACCAGAATTCGGCGATCGCCAGCGGTGTAAGCCGGTGTTCGAAAGCGTATTGCAGCAGTTTGGGGGCCGCACACTCCCCTGCACCGGCCGGGGGTGTACCCTGCGGAGTCGGTGCGAATATTTCCGCCAGATCGCGTATCTCTCCGAGGGCGTTGAGCAGACGGAACTTGCGAAATAGTTTTGCCTGAAGAGCCGCAGAACGGGCCTTACGCTCGCAGCGCAGGGATTCGATTCGTTCCGCGATGGAGGTTCGTTGCGCGTGAAGCGATGCGAGCCGATTTTTCCAACTCTGTTTCAACCGGTGCAGCTCCGCTTTTTCGTATTGGCTTTCCCGGACTAAAGCCGTCTGCGTATTTTCGTCCGGGTGCTCCCTGCGTCGGGCTTCTCGGGCGGTTTTTGCGATTCGCATCCGGGCTTTTGCGGCTGCGATTTCCCGGGCGACTTCTGTTTCCGTTTCTTCTATGGTTCGGAGAAGTTCCCTGTAGCGGCCGGCCGTTTCGAGGGTTTCGATTTGCCGGTTCAGGTCCGAAATGGAGGCCTCTTCGGTGCGGAAGAAATCACCGGGCCGCAACATGTCGTAGATGGGCGGGACAAAGTATTCGTGGCTGTTGCTGCCGGCCAGATTACCTGAAAATGCGGCCAGAAAGCCCACAGTTCCGGCTGGATCCTTCACGACCAGCACCCCGAACATTTTACCCGCAGAGAGTTCTTCGGTCCACTCTTTCCGTTCGCACAAGTAGGCTCGCAGCTCCCGGGCCGCTAATTCGCACAGCGGATGCGGGGTGTAGTGGAATGGGTTGTTGAGCCGCGTCGGAAGCGAGAACGAAGCGATGGAGTGTCGGAAACGATGCAACATGGGTACTGTCTGCGGATTCGGGTAGTCGGACCGAAAAAATATTTCGGGAAAAATGGCCGGAGTCGTTTGCTGCGACTTCGGAGTAGTTTGTTATCGTTCCGTTTCGGAGTCGATCGGCAGGGAGCCGATCGGTTTTGTGACGATACTATCGACCACGAATTTCGAGAATCCCCGCCAGGGAAGCGCTCCGAAATACTCCTTGTAGTGGAGTTCGATGTTTTTGCCGCCCAGCAGCATCAGCTTGCGGGCGAGCGCTTCGTTTTCGACGGAAAATTCGAATTCGTAGGATTGGATCGTACCGGCCGTTTTGGACCGTATGCCGGATTGGATCAGCTTGCCTTCGTAGGTTTTGAAGACGAGCCCTTTATAGACGACATAGTTCAACTCTCCGCTTTTGACGCCCTCGCCGAAGACGAAGAAGAAGCGGATGTAGAGGAATGCGGTCAGGGCGACGATAAGTAATACGGTGAAGACGATCCAGCGTTTTTTCATGCTTGCGGCGATTTGTTCCGATGCAAAAATAATCATTTAATCCGATTCCGGTCTTCCCTTCGTATTTTTTCCGGGAACCGGAGCGGAAGGCCGGGAAACGCTTGCGGGGGCGAATCGTCTGTCCGGCGGCATAGTCCGGGGTGCTATTCCTGCCGACCGTTTTGCAGCAAATACACAATGTTATAAAAAAAGAGTTGCATTGCTGCAACTCTCTCTCATTCTGTGGTGCCACCAGGAATCGTGCTAAATTCACAAGTGGCTGTATATCATCACTTTTCAGAAACATCAAAAGAGTAATCTCCTCCTATTGCTCCACCGTTGGACTTCTGCGTTTTGCGCAAGGTTGCGTAAAAGTTTCCAAATGCAAAGGTAATGAATTACTTTGATAAATTAGTATGCTTGGGGTGGTTTATTGATGAATATAGAAATAAAAGAGAAAATATAGGTCGTGTAAAGGATATCCAATATTAGATAATGCTTTTTACGATTGGGTAGATACAGGCTGCTTAAGTTTTATCCATAAACAAAGCATAGAGGGTTCTTTGACTTTTGTTAGACATATATCTGCATCATTTAATATTAGAATTCTATTCCAATTGCCTGTCTGTATTTGGGGAATTTCCAATTCTCTATTGAATAAAGTGAATGTTGCTCCCAAATTATTAAAAACATATACGAGCCTATTAACAATTATCTCTATTTCTTGAATTAGTAAAAGTTGGTTTGCCTTTTTATTTTTCACAAGCATTATTACAGTTTCATCTTTTGACGTTCGTTCCAACATATAATTGAAATATCCAAAATATATGTGAGATGCGCCCAAATGTGTCAAGGTATATGGAGGAATCGTTTCTGTCTTTGTAACAATTCTTCGTTGGTAATCACCACAAATTTCATCAAAGTATTCAGAAGCAGATTTTTGATTATTCTTTATAGCTTCATCAAATACTTTTATAAATTCGTCTATTGAATATATTTGAGTTTCAATATTAAAGAGCTTATATAACGTTTTACTTTTTTTGAGTATACCCGCATCGTCACTTACAAAACAATCACAATATCCGCCAAAGAAGCTATGCATGCAGTCTGTTTGCATATTACGGAGCTTAACTTTTTTTCGAGTTTCCTTACTAACTCCAAGTAAATCAAGGAGCATATAGGATACATAATATACAATAGTCGCGTCAGATGAATTAAAGCCAAATTGGTTTATGACAGCTTTAATCGTTTCTATAAAAGATAATCCTAATGGGGCTGCTTCCAATTGATCGTTGAAAACATTCTCATTGTCCGAAGTTATTAATGTTGGGTTGTAATTTTTGACAGCATTATCCCTGATGTTTTTATATGAATTTTGGTCCTTGTAAAAATTATCCTTTACAAACTTCACGAATGAGATAAGATTCCCTTTATCTATTGTTAGTTCTTTTGAGTGTATTGGAGTCCTTTTCTTTAACCAATCAAACTCCAATTCTCCTCTTAAATCTTTGATGGCTATGTCTATTGTATTATTAATGGCATCACATTGTTCTTCTGTAATCTGTGACAAATCAAGATTGTAAAGCCAAGAAAAATCATCCGCTTTTGCTGCATTACTAAATGCGGAACGTGGTGACTCTTTTGTTACACCAATATTAGGATATTCATAAAAAATATGATTACCATCCACAATAGATTGCATGAAATCCATCTCATCATACTTAATATCAGTCGTATCCTGCTGAAGATCGAATAAATGAGCATTTGAATACGTGAAAATAAACTCGTCACGATGTGACAGTATTTTCTCACGCAAAACAAGATATTTTTCTTCTTGCGATTTGAACAGATGACTAAAAAGTTGTTTGTCAAAGTATATAGTAACCATGTGTGTTGAAATTATTTATCTTTAAATCTTTTGATTTCTTTATCAAAATCACTTTCCAATAGCTCCATTTCACGTTTGCGATAGATTTCAAACTCCTTTTCTGCTTTTTCAATCGCCTGCTTATGCGAAATGTTCCCTTTACCAATCAGAACTTTCCGTTTATGGGCAATAATCTGATTATCCAGTGCCTCTATCCAATCTTTCATGGTCATGGGATTCATTTCCAATGCCTGGAACTCGGCAAAGTCCAAGAAACCGGAAACAAGCAGATTCAAACGCTGGAGTTCTATTTCTGACAAATAGTTCTTGGCAATCTTCACATCATCCTTAGTCACATAGTTGCCTTTGAAGTTCGTCATACCCACAAACGGCTTCTCATTATCCACACGATTGTAGATAACTTCCGCTGCCGTATTTTCGTGAACGGCATAATGGAGCTTGTTTTGCACGGTGGCAAAAAACATCTTTGTCATCTCGTCCCGTGGGTCATAGTCCGTGGCAGTTGCATAAATATCCGTAACCTGTTGATAGAAGTTGCGTTCGCTACTACGAATATCCCTGATGCGTTGCAGCAACTCACGGAAATACCGATTACCGCCTTGCTTTAACCGCTCATCATCCATAGCAAATCCCTTTTGGATATATTCGTGAAGCCGTTGGGTTGCCCAGCGGCGGAAACGAGTAGCTACCTGCGATTGGACACGATACCCCAACGCTATAATCATGTCAAGATTATAATGGTCGATGTTACGTTTTACCTGACGATTACCCTCTTGCCGAACTAACAAGAATTTCTTGTTAGTTGCCTCTATTGTCAGTTCGCCATCTTTATATATGTTGTCCACATGTTGGCTGATATTCTGTTGTGTAGTACAATATATATCCGCCAACTGATTTTGTGTCAGCCATAAATCTTCATCGGCAAAACGCACCGACACACGAGTTATCTCGTTATCGTCCTGATAGAGTATTATGTTATTTTCTTGCATTTTCTTATCTATATTTGGTCACATTCCAAATCAAACTCTCTTCTTAGCAACTTAAAGAAAACAGAATTTCTATCTGAAGCCAACTGGTAAATATCCTCATAGGAATACAGTTCTATGCGAATTCCTATTTTGTGCCTTGGATCTCCATCTATAAAGAAAGCATCATCACAATAAAAAGAATTTTCAAGGAATGGGATAGATTCGTACCTTCCACTTGCTTGGGGCGAAGATAATTCTTTCTTTATGTCTGATTTTCTGGCTAAAATAATTCCATGATATTGTATGTTATCCACATTTACATCCCAATTCAATACTTTTGTAGGATTATTGTAGAAATCATTCGCATATCTTTTTACTTGCGCCACCATACCCTCATGAATGTTTCCTGCATTATGTGCCTTTGTTGTTGATTTCAATTCCAAAATCAGAATTTGTTTGGTTTTTTCTGGTGCATCTGCCCAAATGTAAATGTCTGACTGGGCTTGACCAGACTTTGTACTTTTGGCTTTAAAGTTATTTGAAAATATAGTAGGGATAGTCATTTAATTCCTTCAATTTGAATTAACCAGCAGACTTTCCCTTATTTTTCCGATCATACTCATCGTTTTTTATATCATCGGCTCTGTTTTTAGGGCCGATTTTTTCATTTTCAGTCACGTCTGGAGCTACCACTCCCGTAAAGTCGTGTTCCATGCGTGGAACATCAGGCTGCAAGAGCTACTTGGACTGACTCTCGTCTTGCAAGGTTTACCACATTTGCTGTGTGGATACCGAAGAAGATCAGCATGATCTCTGTCGATTTTATCCTTGCAGCAATCTTTCGCAGACCATAATGCTCCTTCTGAGTTCCAAAAGAGCCTTCCATTGCTGTAGCTCGAACGCGTGCAAGTTCTCGTTTAGTAGCGTTCTTAACTTCATTCTTTCCAGTTCGTCCTTTCTGAGTGAATGAGGTTTCAATACCATTCTCCTTGCAGAAAGTTCTGTTGTCATTACCCGAGTAACCCTGGTCGCCACCTATCTTTTTTTTTACATCAACGCCTGTAAGTTTCTTCGACAATGACACACAGTGCTTAAGTCTCGTTCCTTCATTGAATGCATTGAATGATAGCTTCTCAATAAACGATATTCCGTCAATCAATATGTTGTTGCACTTCGCTCCAAATTCGACTATCTTGGTCTCCTTGCCTCTGACTATCGGTCTGATGTAAGGCTTGCTGAGACTTACAATACGGTTAGGGATACTCTCACGAGAGTCACCACTCTTGAAGTGGTTCTTCTGCTGACGATATACCCTTGTGACAGTCTCAAGCATATCCAACTGCTTGTAATTCAATAGTTCTTCATCCGGATGGACGCGCATCTGTCTGCGGATTTCTCCCAGTATCTTGCCCAGCAATGCAAGCAGTCTCATTATCATCTTTCTGGTCTGCTTATGAGTATGTTTGCGCTGCTTCCTATATGCCAGGTTCGCCTTGTCGATATCATTGTACTTTGTTCTCATTCGATGCTCACCAAGCTGAGAACTGATACCGCACATCATCTTGTATGCTCTATCTACACATTCCCAAAGCAACTTCACGTCAGTTGGAAAGCGCATCAGGCTTTCATAGCAGCTGGCATCTGTATAGACAGTATCAAGGTTCTTCATGTACGGCTTCCATGCATCTGCAAGTACCTTCTGCTGCTCCTGAATCTTCAGTTTCTTGGACAATTCTACCAGAATGCTGTCGATCAGCTTGTAGTTTGTCAACTGGTTCTCAGGACTGATCCTGATCCCGCAGAAGATCTGATAATGGATGTTTCCATTCAACGCATCCATCAGCTTCGGAGCTGACAATCCTGTATACATCTTCAAGAACGCCAACGCCACCTTGCCCTCAGGTGTGAAGAAGGACTTTCGTCCTCGCTTCACTCAAACTCTTCGGCTTCTCTTCTACTAAACCGAACGATATCGCCATCTCTCGAAGAGGAAGAAGTGACTTGATCCGTCCAAGTTCCGATGTTTTGAAGCTCTCTTCGTATCGCTGATAAAAATCAAACTCTGTAAATGCAATCTCTTGCTGAATGTCAGATAAATTTCGTACTTTTGCCATGAGTTATTTTTGCTCATTTCCTCCGAAAGTCACTTTTCCAGGGTGTTCGGAGGAATTTTTAATTCCTGTAGCTAAGATATGAAATTTTTATCACATTGACAATCAATTTGTTATAATTTTAAGCCTATTTCGCGACTGTCCCTATAGTAAACCTATCATCTAAAATCCAAAGATTGTGCAGATGATTTATGTCTGAAGAATTGTTTAACGTGGCACCTCGTTTCAAAAACAGTTCGTGAATAGTTGCTTCTAATTCAGGTTTGTTATCGCCTTCTTCTTCATATTTATTGATTAAAGTCTTCAAACGCCGTAGGACACTTTCACGGTGTTTAACATAAACTTGCAGACTAGAATTCAACAACTTTTGGCAATCTTCGGAATCACTAAACGAATTGTCCTCATCTTGCTCTTCATCTTTGTCTATTTGTGTCCAAAAAGCCTTTTCAATCCGTCCTTTCTCATTAATTGCCGATTTTACTATATCGCTTTCTTTTACGACATTCTTTTCCTCTGCAATCCGTCCTTCATTTACAAATAAATCCAATGACGGATACCGTGATTTGAAATTCTTTAGATTGCGTTGTGTTTCTTTGCGATTCTGTTCAATAACTTTCTTGAATTTATTATCAAGGATTTCATTGATCTTATTCTGGATGCATATAATATCATCACATGACACATCTATTCTTTCTCCTTTTGTGTCTACATACTCATCAAAAAAGATAGATGTTAAATACAAAGTATAACCCTCACTATTGTCAATAGAGTAACTTAAATGCCCGTTGGATAAACTGGCTCTTAAATTCCTAGCAAAGCATATTATAGGATTGTCACCATGCATTGGCTTATTATTTTTAATCAGCCATAATATGAAAGAGTATTTATTGTCATCCGATAGTGTTAATTCAAAGGACTCTTTTTGAGTCTCAGCTTCTATACTATCTTTCTTTATAGTAAAACAGTCTCCATTCAAAGAAATATTTATAACTAACGCCTCATTGCTAATTATAAAAGGAAAGAAGGTTTCTATGAACCATTGTTTAAACAATTCAGAATTAGGATAATTCTTAAAGAAAGTCTTAGCTCTTCCTAATGCCAGTTGCTTGTTTATTAAAATTGTTAATTTTGTATAGGTGCTGTTTTTAACTTCCACTTCCTCATATGCGGAGAAACTAAAAAGCCCCTCAGATGTACTAGGATATGGTATCGTTTTTTTCTATATTTGCCAGTCTCATCTTTATATACAGTTTCATATTCTGCAGAATCTGCAAAATAAACAATAGCTAAACGACCTTGTCCCAAAGGATGGAAGTTGAGTTTTTCTTTTTCCGAATTCTTTTTATCTAATTCTTCAAAATACTTTCGGTTCTTTTCATTAAATCCTTCTCCATTGTCAGTGAGTTCTATTTTACATTGGATCTCATCAAATACAACATTTAAATTTAATTCAGGAACATAGTCTTTCTCCTTACTTTCCCGAATTAACACAGCATGTATAGCATTTGAAATAATCTCACGCAACAAGAGGAAGAACTTCTCACGGCTGTTCTTGTATTCCTTTTCTGCTCTATATTGTACATTCGACTTTTGTTCCATATTAATCTTTTTAATTATTCATTTCAGCAAGTAATTCATTTATAGATCTGCCGTTATATTTAAATATATCAAGCACATCCTTTTCAACGATTGGATTTTTATGTATATTTTCTATTAGGCCTCTTATGGTATCATCATAAAATTCTTGTAATGAAAATCCGTTTGTTGTATGCCCAGCTTTTTTCCCATTACATTTCTCAACAGCATATTTCCTCTTGTCTGCTAAATTCACAAAATATGGGTTATTAGGTTTCTTGTATACTAATATATCATCTAAAATTTGCACCTCATAGTTATATATAAAGCCATCTTCACAATTCACACTAAATGTAATGTTATTATCTTTTTTGATTAGTTGAACGATTTTGTACTCTTGCAATAGTCTTATAATTTCAAAAGTTCTTTTTAATTCTAATTTGTAGAAATTTGACTGTGGATTATGATGCGATGAAGGATTTAGTGACTGTGTTCTATGTATATCCAGTTCGTCTAACAAGTCTATATCAAAACCTATCTTCGTGTACATTTCTTTGGCTTTTATAATACATTCTCCAATCATTAAGCCATCAACATTAACCAGTTCATTATTCTCATTTTTAAGAGTATATGCTTTGAATTGTTCTTTAAATATTTCTTCGAGTGCTTGGCGTTGATTATTACCACAAGCATTATAATCTATTGGATAATTTTCTCCTCTAAAATATGCATATGCTTTTGATAACGGAGATTGATATGTAACAACTTTGGGCACTTTTTTATCTCCGTTTTCGGTCTCATACATTTCTAATATTCTCCAATTACGTTTTTGTTCGTTCTCTGGTAAATGTTTCAATACAGAATCAAAGAACACTCTATCGTGTGTTAAAATAATTAACTGATAACGCGAAGCGTAATTTTTTAGTATAATTTTCAATAAGGCGGAACGATTGCCAAGGTCGAGACTAAGGAGTAAATCGTCTAATACCATAATTTTAGGAGCATCATCTATATAACGTTCTTTTAAAATTGCAAATCTAATGGCTATTGCAATAGCAGACAAACGAGCTTCATTCAAATATGAATGTGGCCTTTCAATCTTATTTGATGTAATTCCGCCAACATTAGGTAACTCTACTATTAGTTCTATTTCTGGTGCTTTTGTTGCTCTTGTTCGCCCGTGAGGTTTTCCATCATTCCCGTATTTAAAATCATTATAAATGGCAGGTGTATATCTAAATCTTATTGTGAAATCTTCTTTAAAATCTTCATGAAGACTTCTATTAGCTTCACCGGTAATTAATTGTAGATAATCTCGCAAATGCTGATTAAAATCTGCAACATGTCCTTGAAATATGCCATAATTAGGATCCGTTATTGTAGTGTAGGGTTGCATACCCTCCTTTATATATCTCCACCACTCTAACGAGTTACGTGAAATATTACGCCCCGATATAGTATTTAACTCTTGGTCAAAGTCAATGAACTCTAAAAGGTTCTTTTCAAAATACGAAAATAGTTTAATTGTACTTTTATTTGTTGCAAGGTACATGTTGTACACGACCTTGTAGTTGATTAACTCACTTGAAAGAGCCATCAACTTAATATCATGATTGGTTTGAGTGTTAACTACATTATTTGATATCTCAGCATTAATATTAGCATATCTTTCATACTCCAAATGTTCAAGAGTTATTGAAACTCCAGATTTATCACCATCTTGTGCATATCGATTTTTTATGCTTTCTTCACTCTGAGATATTGGGAGAAAATACTTCTGAACACTTGCTACGTTTGGTTTTAGCGTACTATGCAGGAAACAATGTAATGCCCAATAAATAGAACTTTTACCGCTGCCATTTTCTCCATAGATAAGAGTATGTTTCTTATCTAATTTTAGATTTTGTTCGCCAAAGAAGAACTTAAAATTATTGAGTTTAATATTTTTAATCTTATACATATTCTCTTTTTTTAGATATTAATTATTGGAGCTAATAATGATTCCAATTTTATAGACATATATTTTAGATTATTCCTTATATCGTTATCCATACTTCTGAGTTTAGTGAAAGTATCTAGTATAATTTGCACGACACTCTCAGTATTAGCATTTATGATCTGGAAATCACGTAAAACTGAATCAACAAAAGATATATTTTCCTGAGCAAATTCATCACTAAAATATAATTCATATATTAATGCATCTATAACATTCTCAAATTGACGAGCCATTACATCATTGTCTACATATTGATCTATAATGATATCAGAAGGCAAAGATTTGATTATTAGAACATAATCTACAATTCTAATAATTGCTTCTTGCATTTTAGTAGAAGGGAAAATAATGGGTATAGAGTTTAGAACTTTTGCTGTAATATTTGTGTTTGTACTTGTTTGTTTTATAAAGAAATTTACTAATGAAGAATTTAAAACGCCCAACAAATATTTGATATTTATTGAATTATCATTGGCTATGTAATTTGTGGAATTTGCACAATACATATGCCCATTTATAAGTGTCGAAATTATCCTGACTTTAGAGTCTACTCCTGTTATACGCTGAAGAACTATTCTAGGATTAGACACTTCCTGTTCCCTTTTAGAGGATAATCCTGGCTTATTTTGATCGTTAATGTATATGACATTTCCTTGTGACGGAGTATCTGTAATATAATATCTCTGTATTTGAGCACCAGTAATTACTCTTGTACCTAAACCTATATTATTAAATTTGCTTTTATATTTAGTCATATCAATTTCACCAGCAGATGCTATAATATGATATTGGCCTTTCTGTTTTATATCTTTAAGAATCGAAAATTTTTCATTACTACTTATTGGAATAATAAAATCTTCTGGATACATCTCTATTATTTCTTTAATAGTAATATTCAATTTATGTTTAACTTGCATAAATCGGGAATGCCATACATTAATGGGAATAGTTTTATATGCGTCCGGTTGATTATTTCTTCTTAACGTACAAATACATACACTCATCTTCGCTGATTCAAAAACTCTAAGATTTTTATTATCTCTTTCTGGAAATGAATCAATAGATAGTATATCTGTTTGTGCAAAGAATAATTTTCTATTTCCTAATGCACTATCTTCAGCTAAAATAGAATTTTGGGTAATCATAGAAACAATTCCATTATCTCTGGCAATATTTATAGCTAGAGGATAAAAAAATTGAAACATATTTAGTCTACCTCCTTTCGCATATTCATAATGCCTTGATAACTTTAATGCGGTTTGCATACTCAAGTCAAGGTCTCTGAGTTCATTGTAAGGTGGATTGCCAATCGTTATATCAAATCCTGTGAATAAACCATTTTTATCAAATAATTGGGGAAATTCAAAACGCCATTCGAAAGCATCAACATATAACTTATTTTTCTGAATATCTTCTTGTTCTTTTTCAAGGATATTCAGTTTTTCTTTTAACTTTTTCAACTCTGCCTTTTCAGCCTTTGTGCGCTCCCCAAATAATGTGGGACCTTCAAGCATAATAACTTTCCCCCTTAGCTTTGCTAGTTTTTCCTTAAACTGATTGCTAAGTTCTGTCTTGAACGCACGTTTGATACCCTCAATCGTTTGACGAAAGAGTTCCTTTGTCTGATGATTAGAGGTATTAGTATACTCACTTACCAGCTCTTTATATTTGGCAAGTGTCATCTTTTCATTTTCTTTTTTACCCTTGTTGTACTCAACAAATACATTCTCGATAGGGGCATCTATAGGGTAACGACTCAATAGCGAGTTGCCACAGGTGATTTTATAATCCAAGTTTGGAAGAGGCTGTGGTTCTTCTGCATCGACTACCAATGCCAACCAGAAACGCAAACGAGCTATATCAACGGCCCCCTGCTCGATATCAACACCAAAAATATTATTTTGGATAATATCTCGTTTTGTTTGAGTTGAATTAAAGTTGCCATGAGGCTCTGCATGTGAATGCAAATGATGTATTGCGTGATACAATACATAAAGGATACCCATAGGAAATGCCCCCGAACCTATGGCTGGGTCACACACTTTAACCTCTTTGAGCAACCGGGTAAATCGTATCGCTATGTTCTTGTTTTGGAGTATAGGATTCACTATGCCATCATTTATAAGTTGTTCAATTGCTTCAGCATATTGCTCTGATGGTTCGTGGGTTTTGAGGTATTGTATCACACTCTGGCGACACATATATTGTACAATCTCCTTGGGAGTATAGAATGCCCCCTTGTCTTTATTGTCCTCCAAAAGATTTTCAAAAATATGCCCCAGCATTTCAGGGTCGATGCCGACTTCGCTATCTTCGGGATCATTTTCATCAATAGTGAAATTGTATATGGCGAAGAAGTCCATTAATTCCTTGAAGTAGGAATATGGAAAATCAATGGTTAGGTTATCTATATTGTCAGGTTCAAAAAGACCTCCGTTAAGATATGGAATCCCCTCAAACTCCGTTAGAAGCGATATATTCCATCCTTTTTTTATAAATAATGCTTCACGCTCCTCTGGTTTGGTATTTAAAACGCCAAAGAACAATGGCTCCAAAACATCGCTTAACAATCTATTGTTATCAAGATATTTTTCTACAAGTTTGGCAAAATAATTTTTATCTCCATTTTCCCATTTGGTGCTTGATGCAGGCACACCCATCCAACCCTTCTTTTGCAAGAATTGCAAGAATACCAAACGACCTAATAGTTTCTTGACATAATCACGGTGTTGTTTTGTATTTGTAAGTGTGTCAACAAATCTCTTGTATTGAGTTTTGTAACCATTAAAGAAATCTTTGTTGAGACGCTCAACAGAGAATGCTTCCGTTACATCATCTAAATATACTGAGCCTCTCTTATTCTTATTAATCAGTTCTATCAATCGATTAGCAGCTGTCGTGCATGGTTCACTTTCGCCTAACAAGAAAGTATATCTTTTGGGAGCTGTTTCTTTGATGCTTAAATTCCCTTCGGAATCAAAGACTGTTTGTTTAGAAACAAATGTCAAACGATATTCTGTTTGGATACCAGAATAATATAAGACAAGTGCTCCATTTATAATATCTTGGTCAACATATTTAGCCGCAATTTCTCGTAAGCCTTTTCGGTTACGAGAAATATGTATATTGTCAGCAACCTCAAACTTGAATAACCCTAATGAGCGTCCATCATTTAAATGTATCACTCCAATTTGGCCTCCATTTTTTACAAGATTATTATCAACGGACGTTTCTTTTGCCAGATAGTCAATCTTTGGGAACATCTGGGCAAGAATGTTTTTCCATTCGTTGAAGTCGAACGGTGCGGATAATTTATGTTTCAAATCTGTCTGGTTCATTGCTCTGCTTTGTTAAATGTTGAAACTTTCTGAGATAATAATCTCAGGGTGCAACTCTTTCTTTTGTTTTACATTTACTGTCTGTTGGATGTTGTCATACATCTTTACGCTTTCAAGCGGATAGACAGTAATTATTTTCATTAACTGCTCCAACAACACGACGGGATTTATCGGTGTCTTTTTTGTTGCGTTGCGGAGTTTGTTCACGTCGCGCTGCAATTGTTGGAACTTGCCTGTCGTTATGGCTCGTTTCGCTTTTCCTATCAAATCGCGCTCTTCGTCAGTTATATTTGCAATGCTGAAGAAACCATCAAGATAGGCAATCGCTTTTTTCTCGTTTGGACCTTGTGTCGGATTCACTTTGTTCACTGTCGCCTTATCTTTCTCTTCTTTTTCCGAGAAAACTTCAAGTGCTTTCGCAACTTGTTCATGGTGCTTGTCGTGCAATGGAATCGACTTTTCCTCCAAACGCGCTTCAAATTCTTTACGGCCTCCAAGAATGTGAGTTCTTCAATGGTTCCGTCTTCACGAATGAAAGTGAAAGCGTCTCTGCGTTTGTTACGGATGAAGGTGATGGTACTCTTGGGAATGAGTTTGTTTTTTCGTCCTACTCTCGCACGCATTGGCAGTTTGTTGATACGTTTTATCAGTTCCGGATTTTCTTCTTTGAGTTGTCTGAGCCACATCAAATAACGCAGCTTCTCGTCTCGTTCCTCATCAACATTTTTGTCGAAAAGTCCAAAACTTTCCGGGTTCTCATCGGTTGAATATATTTGGCTGTCTTCTCCCAAAGCGGCGTGGAAGGCAAAGAGCTTCATTTTTGCCTTTTTTTCCAGTTCGATGTCGTCATTGACTTTTGCCGTAGGGAAAAAGTTGAAGATGTGAACTTCTTTTGCTGTGCTACCAATACGATTGACACGACCGATACGTTGCATCAGTCTTGTTGAATTCCAAGGGGTATCGTAATTCACAATCACATTGGCTCGGTGCAGGTTTACGCCTTCCGCCAATACTTCGGTGCAGATGACTATGTTGTAATCGTTCTTTTTTTCGCCTTTATAGTTTGCATCGAAGTTTGCTTCTAGAATCGGCATTTTGTCGTTGCGGTTATCGCTGTAGATAGTCAAGATTCTGTTAAAACCTTTGCCTTTCAGCGTCTCGGAAAGATATTTTGTCGTTTCCTTGCTTTCGGAGAATACCACAAGCTTTCCTTCCTGATTGATGGACTTGTCAAATAGGATTCCGTTAAGATAATCGGTGATGAAAAGTTCCAGTTTTGGGTCTGATGTTATTTTGTTCCAGTCAGAAACCAGTTCCGATAACAACTTGTCATCGTGTTCAAGTCCCGACTTGAAATTCTCGTCAAAGTCTTCTGGCGTACAAACCTCAATCGTAGGGTCGGTATATTTCGCTTCTTCAATCAATTTTATAAGTTCCTCTTCTTTGCCTTCGAGCAGATACTCGTTGACTTTAAGATTTGGAGCGATGTAAATTGTTCCATTCTCAAACATATCAAGCATAACCTTGTTGGCATCGAAGTATCGGCGCAACGATTGCTTGAAAGCAAAGAAACTGCTGTCTATTCTCTTTACGAGCAAGGTCTTCATAATGCTTGCCAACTGCATAGAAATCATGTCAGCTTTCTTGTACTTCTTTTTCTTGTCCTCGTTCAGATACTTTATAGCCTGATAACGATAATATTTAAGTCCGCTTTCCTTGTCACTAAGGTATTTGATTGTTTTGTCATACAAAGCCTCTAACTCTGCCTCCAGCTGATAGTAAATCTTGTGCGGTGCCTTGACATTAGGGAAATGAACTCCTTGTTCTTCCAAATCTTTCCGATAAGCATCATTCCCCATCAAGTCTGTACGGGTCCGTCGTACAGTCAATGGTTCGACAACCTTTGTACGGATCTTCTCGTAGATGACTTTTATCTGCTGTGATATATCTGCAATGTCATTCTGCTGCTTGAGTTTCTTGTATTGGTCAATTTGTTCCCGGAAGAAACGTTGCAAGTTACCTTCTTCCAAAGTGCTGTCTTTGGAATCTTGAAAAAGATAGACAAGGTTGGCGATGTCTTCTGGCTTGTTGTTCAAAGGTGTAGCCGAAACAAGAATGACTTTCTTGTCGTGAACACTTCCGTCGCTGTGTCGGCATTGGGTCTTGCAAAGCTTCTGAAGCTCGTTGTACATAGATGCCGTATCACTTCTGAATTTGTGCGCTTCATCCACTATCACCAAATCGTAAAGGGCAGGATTCTTTATCTTATGTAAACTGCCATTATTCACAATGGTATAATTATCCAACTTAAACTCATCAAGTGTGCGTTCCCAACCGTCTCTTAATGCAGGAGGAACAACAATCAATGTATGAGAGCGGTGCATCGGAAAACCATTTGCGAAGAAGAACTTTTTCGCAATGAGAGCCGATACAATGGTTTTCCCCAATCCTACAACGTCAGAAAGAAAAAAGCCGTTATACTTCATCATCTTCGAGTATCCATCGTTCACAGCATCTATCTGATACGACAGTTTCTTGTAACCTTTAGGCAAGTCGGAAACAGAATTGGGGTCAAAGTCAATGCTCTTTCCGAAATACTCTAATAATAATTTCAAATAAACTTCGTAAGGTGTGAAGTCTGGATTCAGGTAAGATTCTTTCTTTATTCTGTCAATATGGGTCAAATCAATCTCCACTGCTTCTTTCCACAATCTTTCAAATGTTTCTGTCGCAAACAGAATATCATCATCGTAGCGCAGTTCTACATTGAACTCGAAATTCTTTTCAAGTCCAGCCTCGGTAAGATTGCTTGATCCAGTAATCACCGAACCATAACCGTGTGGGTGGTACTCCTCTTCGCGAAATATGTATATTTTGGCATGGATGTTTTGTTTGGGATGTATGCGCATAACTATTTTGCCAGTCATTATGTCTTCAATGAACTGGCACATTCCGTCTTCAACTTCTTTATCGTATTTTGCTTCTTGGATATTGCTTTTTATTTCGTTGAAGAATTCTTCCTGTGTTTGCTTTTCGTTGGGATTGAACAACAAGCCTTGTTGATTAGCTTCATACGTCAATTTATCCACATTAATGCCAACAAGAAAGCGAATCTTAGGAGTCTGCGTTATGAATTTCCTGATTCTAAAATACCCGGAAGCTCTAAAATACCCTACAAGTGCATCAAAGAAATGCACTTTCTTATACTTGAAAACGCCTTCTATTTTTTCAAGAAGGGTATTTTCTTTTTCATTGGTGAAAAAATTTGTTCCCATAATCAAGCGTCTTTCAGAGTATTTATTAGATCTTTAGGCTCTACATTTAAAACAGTTGCAATCTTAACAAGCATTTCTAATGATGGTTGTGAAGTATTGGAACACCAACGAGAAATGGTAGCTTCATTCTTTTGAAGTTGTTCTGCCAACCATTTCCCTGTTCTGTTTTGTTCAACCAATACGACTTTTATTCTATTTATTCTTTCTGTTTCCATGCTTGTTTTGTTTTAGAGGATAGCAATAAATTGACTATATCTGCAAAGGTAGTGATAATTTTTTAAAATAAATATGATTCTAAGGTAAATATCATTCATACCTATCTGGAAAACTGGGGCAGCGGAGCAAGGCGCATTATGGATGCTTGTAAAGTACAAGGCGTGGAAGCACCTACATGGTGTGACAATGGAGGCTTCATCACTGTCACTTTCAAGCGTCCTGATTTCACATCCGGCACAACACAAACAGATAAAGAGGACAAGTACCCCCTAAGTACCCCTCAAGTACCCCCTAAGTACCCCTCAAGTACCCCCTAAGTACCCCACAAGTGGAATTACTCATTCAGAAAATGAGCGATTCTTATATGACCATGAGAGATATGGCAGATGTATGTGATATTAAAGACTTAAAGTATTTCCGTGAGAGCTATATTACTCCTGCATTAGAAGAAGGATTAATCGAACGGCTTTATCCCAACCAACCGAAGCATCCAAAGCAGCAATACAGGTTGACAAAAATGGCTAAAGAATGGCTGACCGGGAAAGTAAAATAGAATCATATTTTGTGTATCACCGCATCGGAATGACTATCCCATTCCGATGCGGTTTTTAATGTTTCGATACTTGTTTAACGGTGTCGCAAGTTAGCGGCTGTCATATTGCTGTGGCTGTTGTTGCCACTTAGCTTCCATCACCCTTGAAAGCTCGACAATCTCCCGGCTCAGCTTTATAAGGTCGATGGTACACTTCTCCAGCTTGTAGAGCAACGCCATCGCCTTCTTCTCTGAGAAGTGGATGCGTAGCTCTTTAACGACCTGATTGTAGTTCGTGCCGATGCAGCGGAACTGGGCATGGAAATCCGACAGCTTGGTGTAGTAGTCCACCAACGTCTTGTCCACTTTCAGCACCTTGAACTTCTGCCCGAAGAAGTGCGCCTTGAGAAAGACGGCTTTCGCGTACACGTTGGATTCCTCGTACATCGTCAGAAACCTGTTCCATTCCACATCGTCGAAGCGCACCATCACGCAGTGCGTCTTCGGGTTCAACTTGGGATTTCTCCCGTACTTGCTCTTCTTTTTCATACTTCTTATTCTTTCAATTTTATGGCTTGTCCATTGTTTAATCTTTGATTAATGAACCCCGAAATTATCCGACTGCGGAGGATAATTCTGCCCACGGCGGTGAAGGCATTTTCAGTTACTTAGAATTATTCGGGTAACTGAAAATATATCTTGCTGTGTCTTTGAGGACACAAAAATCCTCCGCCTGTCGGATTTGTTTCCGGGTGTAATGACTCATCTTGGGAATCGGTCAAGCCGATGAAGTGTATTCACCAGCCCAACCGACTTTCTGTAATTCCGTCAGAGCTTGCGCCACTGCTCGATGTCGTTCCGATAGGTGTCAAGGTGCAGACGGACGAGGTTTTCAATCAACCCCGATGCGCTCATACCCTTTCCTCCGAGGAAGCGGACAACCCTGTCAAGTTCGTCACGCACCGTCTCGCTGACGAACACGGGCTTGCGGTTGACAATCTTGGGAACTTGGAGATAGGTGGTGCGGTACTCCTCCAGCGACAGCCTGCGCTGCTTGCTGCTGACACGCTTCTGCGGTATTGCCGCTCCTTCGGTCGCCACACTTGACGGTTCTTCCGCCATAGCGGTCTCCGTTTCTTCCGTGACGGTCTTGCCGGGCTGTTCCTCTTCATCAGGCTCCAGACCGATACGCCTGTAGATGTCATCCATCGACTTGGGAGTGTAGGATTCCCTGTGTCCCATCTTTTCCACGATTTCACGAGCCTGCTGCTCTGTAATGCTTGGTTCTCTCTTCATTGTAAAAAACAAATTGATTAAGTTATTAACTGTGGTCTTGGTAAGCACCTCGACCGATTATCGGGAGCAAAGTAAGGTGCTTTAATGCAGTCAGTCAAGCACTTGGATTCTCTTAGGCAATTTTGTGTGGTTTTACTTTATGGCGGTTGATAAAACGGTGAGGACTTCACTGTTTTGCCGGATGTGGATGTCTGAAAGGGCAAAAACTCGGTCAGGAGCAATTTTGAATTAAGCCCTTATTTGTGTTTCGTCTTCTTCTCTAAAAACCGAAATTAAGGTGATGGCGATAATCTGTACCCCGGACAACCACTGCCACACCGACGCAACATGCTGCCAGTTTTGAAAAATCCATTGTAGGATAATAGATTATATATTCCTTTGCGGCAAAAGAAACAGTAACAACTAAAGGAAAGACAATATGGAAATCGTATCAATCGAGAAAAAGACCTTCGAGGAACTGGTCGCCAAGTTCGACCGCTTCGTCCGCCGTATGGATGCCATCTGCCATCGGCACGGCGAAAAGAAAATGAGCGAGTGGATGGACAATCAGGACGTGTGCCGGATGCTGAACATCAGCCCACGAACATTGCAGACGCTTCGGGACAACGGGACTTTGGCATACAGCCAAATAAACCACAAGACCTACTATCGTCCCGAAGATGTGCAGCGCATCGTCTCCATCGTGGAGGACAGGCGAAAGGAAGCACGATTCAAAGGTAGAACTATATAAACCAAGTATAGTATATCACTGATAATACCCACTAAAATCCAAAGTAACATGAATGAACTGATTAACAAAGACAACGAGTGGATAATCCACTTCATGGGCAGTCTTGACCGTCTGCTGTACAACGTAGAGCATCTGACCGCCAGCTACCGCCCGACACTGAACGGGGAGCGTTTTTTCACCGACAAGGAGGTGTCGGCACGGTTGAAGGTGAGCCGCCGGACGCTTCAGGACTACCGCAACGAAGGACGGATAGCTTATATCCAGTTGGGTGGAAAAATCCTCTACCGTGAATCCGACATCGAAAGGATGCTGGCTGACGGCTACCGTTCCGCCTACAGACTGACGGCAACCTGATTTTCTTGAAGGAGCGCAGTTTGCCGTCTGCCCCATGTTTGCGGCAGCAATGGCACAACAAAAAGAAAAAGGAACGGTTTACGGATGAAGCATCAATGTTTAGCTTCGTCTGTAAGCCGTTCCTTCTCTTTCTTCTGATTTCCCGTCAGTCGCTTGTTTCCGTTGCCGGATGCCCCAAATTCGTGTGGCTGGCAGTGGCAAGGTTTTCGGGCTGAATACGCTCAACTTCGTTTGAGGAAGATTCCGCCCGAAACGGCTCTGCCGCCTGACCTTGCCAATACCGTCAGAGCCATACGCTACCTTTGCATCCGAGCATCGGGAACAGGTGGCTGACGGGATGAGCGTAGGCTCGGTACAGAACGCCTTACTGCCTTTCGGCAGTAGGTTTTCCCGTACCTGCCCCCAAACCGTACTTGCATGTCTCCACGCATACGGCTCTCCGTTGATAACATGACTTTATTTAGCATGGCTGTGTATTTTGGCATAACACTTTTCACAGACAACCAATGTCTTCCTATGCTTTTCAAGCATCAGCCTGTCGCATTCAGTTTTTCCTTTAAGCTGATTTAGCTTTCTGACATGACGCATGACTACAGGTCCGACTTTTCCACATAATTCACATGTTCTCGCATCCAATCGCTCAGTAAGTGTCGGCTGTGGAATTGCGATTGTGTAGGATAAGTCGTTTACCTCCGTATAGTACATTGGTGGTTTACGTTTGAATCCCTCATTATAGAATTTCCTGTACCGTAATTTACCTTTTGCATCCTGATATGGCACTATAATGTCATTCCCAACCTTATATTTGTCAATGACTTTGCTTACAGTGCTATTGGTTTTTCCTGCAATGGTATGGTACATACTGTACTCCATGATGTATCCAAACTTTGAGAGCGCGTATGCCACGTTGTTGGCAATGCAGTAGTAGTTGTAGAACTCTGATTTCAGAGTTATATGCCGCCACTATGTCCTCGATTTTCTTCTTCATAAGATTGCCTCTGAACTTTGCAAACCAAACTTGTCGGCCATTTTCTACCTTGTATCTGATGGCGCTGTATTCTTCCAGTTTGTTCCGCACCGTTTCTATGGCGACCTTTAGGACTATCTTACCGTTGTAATAACGGGCTGGCACATTGTTCTTGTCCCGCTTGATAGCATCAGACTTACGGACTGAAACATCGAAGCCAAGAAATTTCGCGGGCTTTTGTGCGTTTGTTATCAATGTCTTTTCCTGTGACAGTTCCAGCTTGAGGTTTTCTTCCATATACTTGGTAATGTCCGACTTGATTTTAACGCACTCTGCCTTGCTTCCGATAACACCAATGAGGAAATCATCTGCGTATCTTACGTATCGAAGCCTTCTGTATGTTTCATCCATACTGTCTCTGCTCTCAATCTTTTGCCTTTCACGTCTCAGTTTCTCATACTCATCCCTAAGCGTAATCTGACATCTGCATCCTGTATGTTCTTGATGCTTTTAAGGATGCGTTGCATCTTATCGCTAAGTTGCTTGTATTCTTTGGTGATGTGTCTTTCTTTTCCCTTATTGAAGCGTAGGGCGTATTCTTCCATATACTTGTCAAAATTATCAAGATAAATGTTTGCCAGTATAGGACTGATATTACCGCCTTGTGGAGTTCCCTTGTTTGTATTATGAAACTTCCAGTCTTCAATATATCCCGCATTCAACAACTTGCGGATAAGCCTTAGAAATCTATCATCGGCAATCCGTTTCCGCAAAGTTGCAATCAATACATTGTGGTCTATGTTGTCGAAGAATCCTTTAATGTCTCCTTCCACAAACCATTTTGTACCTGTAAATGTCTTTTGGATATGGGTCAATGCGGTATGGCAGCTTCTGTTTGGTCTGAATCCATGTGAGGTGTTTGCAAACACCTCTTCATAGACGGCTTCAAGAATCATGCGCACCACCTCCTGTACAAGTTTGTCCTCAAAGGAAGGAATTCCAAGCGGTCTTTTCTTACCGTTTTTCTTGGGTATGTATATCCTTTTTTTTTGCCGGATTAGGCTTGTAAGACTCATCTCTCAAAGATGCAATGACTTTGTTTATTCTTTGAAGACTCATCCGATTGATGGTTTTCCCATCCGTACCGGGTGTCATATTGCCTGGTTTGGCGTAAATACGCTGGTAAGCAACATGAAACATCTCCTCATTGAATAAGATACGGTACAGCCTTTCGAACTTGTAATCCGAAACTTTACCATGCTTGTTTAAAGCTTTTAATACTTGCTCAGGACTTCTCATAATGTCTCACACATTTTCCATTATTTGTATTAAGTTATCTAACTGCTTCCCTTCGCCATGTACAAGGCTTTCCCTTGCTCGGACTACTACGGAAGCTCCGTTCCCATGTCAGATATTCAGGGTCCTATGCCCATAGCCTTACGGCATTCTGATTTAGGGAATCCCCATTTGCTTTCAATAACTGTTTGGCTCGGCAGACTGTCGGATGCGACTTACGTTCCTATTCCACTTATTGTGGTTGCTCTGAAGCCAGCTCCTGCTCCATTGTAATTTCGGTTTACATGGGGTGCTTCAGCCCGACGCGAATCAAATACCTTTCGTCGGGGCTGGTACGTGTGCAGCAGAACTATCGTTCAACCAATCAGGCTTCATCCTTGTGTCTGTCTTTTCCTCTCGCCATGCAGTCGCAGCTTGGTATTTAGCTGACTAATGACTTTACCGACATGCTTTTGTCACCTTTGGATTTCTCCTCCAGCTAAGTCGTTGAGGATAGGTCTGTTGAACTCTAACCTAATCTCTTGCCATAGAGATATTTATTGTGTAGCCTATATGGGCGCATCTCAATTATACCATAGGTTACCGCCCTTGCCACAAGAGAAGAACAAGATAATCGAATTCCCTCTCTTGGTGGCGCAGATTTCATTTATTATGAACCGTCTGAACAAAAGGGTCTCTTTGCTACATATTTTGAAAGCGATGGCTATAATCATTTCAAGGCTGTAAACATCATAACTGATGCCGTCAGGCTGCTTGATATACTTCTTCGTATCAGTCTCGCTCAGTTCCTTATTCTTATAGATTGCCCATATCGCCTTGCGGATGTCGCACGAGAAAACCCCGAACAGGTCGGCTATCTCGAACTTTGTCATCCATACAGGTGCTTTCGGCATAGTGACTATACCTGTTTCATTGATTGTTATTATTCCTCTGTTCATAATCAAAGACTTTTTGATAGGACACTTTTTACATTCATCATATCTTTGAGGATGGAAGAATCCAACACACGGGCATAGTGCTGCGTCATTTTTATATTGGAATGACCGAGCATTTTTGCCACATTTTCAATGCTTACGCCATTGGCGAGGCACACAGAGGTCGCATACGAGTGGCGAGCCACATGCGTGGTCAAGCTCTTTGAAATACCACACAAATCGGCAATCTCTTTCAGATAACTGTTCATCTTCTGATTGCAGGGGACGGGGAGCAATACATTTTTCTTTTGGCAAGTCGGATGGCTTTTGTATTTCTCCAAAATCTGCATCGGAATGTCGAGCAAGGGAATGTTGCACATGTTCTTTGTCTTTTGGCGAGGCTTCCGAATCCAATAGTTACCATTATTGTCTTGAACGATATGTTCAGCAGATAACTGTTGCACATCACTGAACGCCAACCCAGTGAAGGACGCAAAGATGAAGACATCTCGCACAACTGTAATCCTATCCAAAGAAAACTCCTTGTTGTAGATACGGTGCAGTTCGTCCAAGGTCAGAAACTCACGGATGACTTCTTTCTCGTGGAACTTGATTCCGATAAACGGGTCTTTGGTTATCCATTCGTTGGCAAGTGCGAGGTTAGTTATCTTCTTCAGGCACTTCATATAACGGATGACCGTATTTTGCTGGCACTCCTTTTCCGTCTTGAGATAAAACTCAAAAGCACGAACTAACTCACCATTGACTTCCGACAATGGCAAATCTTCCTTATAGTATTTTAGTCTGATAAGTTCTGCAAGATAACGCTTGCAGCTTTCATAACGACGGACGGTAATCAGGGCATAATCCTTGCCTACAAGCTCACGGCATTGGTCGTTATGCTCCTGCATCGTTCCAATAATCGTGCGGACTTCCTTCACTTCTTCGTTAATTCCGAAGAACTTCTCTTGCAAGATTCGGGCTGAGACGGGATGATTCCGCTCTTCCTGTTCATCGAACAGCTTGCGCAACTTGATTTTGGCTTGCTCAATGTAGAGGTTGAGTTCACAAGCCTTGCGGCTCTTGCCTTTGGCGCACTCCTTCGCCTGATTCCATTGGACAGGCTCAATGCTCATGCGGATGTTGTTTTCCACTCGCTCACCGTTCACGGTGATGCGCATACATACGGAGGCTTCCCCGTTTTTCAGCAGTTTGGCTTTCTTGATGAAGAAAAGCACATTGAATGAGTTTCGTTTCATGTTCCTACAGTTTTTTCGTTGGACAAAAGTAGGAAACCATACACGCTTTATTGACACGCAAAATATTGCAAATCAGAGAGAAACAATCTTGTTCGGTGGAGATTCGCGCTCCACCTTTCTTGCTCCACCGATTGGAACACCGGGAACGGTAATATTCTGCCGTTTTTTTGCGTTCCATCGGAAAACAAAAAATCCCGATTTCGTTTGGAAATCAGGATTTTACTGCTTATTGCTTTCTTAAAAGTGGTGCCACCGGGAATCGAACCAGGGACACAAGGATTTTCAGTCCTTTGCTCTACCAACTGAGCTATGGCACCATCATCGACTGAAACTCGTGTGGGTTTCGAATCGTGGTGCAAAGATAGATATTATTTCCTGAAAACCAAAAAAACGACCGAATATTTTCCATCTCAGACTTTCATTTCAGGAACGGCAGGCCGGAATATCGGAAAATTTTTTCGGCCAGGATACCGGAAATTCAGGATTTTGGTTATTTTTGTAAAAACTGTAAAGATTATGAAAACAAGCAGTTTGATGATGTGTGCGCTGGTTGCATTGACAGCCTGCGGTACCGGAGTGAAGCAGAGTGTCCGTACGCCCGTCGAAATGGGCGAGCGGATCGAATTGAAGACGCCGGATCCCAAGATGGGACTGACTATCAACGAAGCGCTTGCGGCGCGCAGCTCGTCGCGCGACTTTTCTCCGGAGATGCTCTCTCTGGAGGAACTTTCGGGTGTACTGTGGGCTGCTGCCGGGGTAAACCGGGAGGATGGGCATCTTACCGCGCCTTCGGCTATGGCGCTCTATCCCATTCGGGTCTATGCTTTCCTGCCTGAAGGTGTGTATCGTTACGATTCGAAAGCGAATGTATTGAATCGGGTCATCGAAGGAGATCGTCGGGAGCTTACCGCGATGCAGGATTTCGCTTACACTGCGCCGCTCAATTTGGTGTATGTGGCCGATTACAGCGTTTATGCGGACCGGAATCAGCCGGTGGACCGCATCCGTTTCTGGTGCGCGGCCGATGCGGGCGGATATACGGAGAACGTGAACCTTTATGCCGCCGGAAACGGTCTGAAGGCCATTACACGGGGCAGCTTCAAGGAAGAGGCGCTGTTGGAGTTGCTGGGGCTCGATCCCGCACAATACGGTGTGATTCTCGCCCAGACGGTTGGCCGGTAGTATTTTCGGAAAGAGTATCGACGAGGAGTTCCCGGAAACGGGTGGCTCCTCGCTGCGTTTTGTCAGGAGCGGGCAGACTGCAGGTCCGGTACCGGGTGGATTTTTCGGACGAACCGTGCTATCGTCGCTTTTTCCTGACAAATGAAAGGGGAATTTCACTATCTTTGACTTCGTTTTGGATACTCCGCCTCGGCAAAACGCAATAAAAATTTGCTTTTGCATTCGGCTTATTCGTAATCTTTGACTTTGTCTTAGATACTTCGCCTCGGCAAAATGCAATAAAAATTTGCTTTTGCATTCGGCTTATTCGTAATCTTTGACTTCGTCTTAGATACTTCGCCTCGGCAAAATGCAAATAAAATTTGCTTTTGCACTCGGCTTATTCGTAATCTTTGACTTCGTCTTAGATACTTCGCCTCGGCAAAATGCAAATAAAATTTGCTTTTGCACTCGGCTTATTCGTATCTTTGCCGTGGAAAATTTTCGTATGGGCGGCCAGCTGTTCGGCGTAGTTCGAAAAATTCGGCATTACGTTCGATGTGCGCTGTCTTTGTATTGTAAATAACGACGATTTTATGCTTTCAAAACCCGAACGGGAGCAGATAATTGCTCTGATAAAACGAGAGGTCGTTCCGGCGATCGGCTGCACGGAACCCATTGCCGTTGCGTTGTGCGTGGCCAAGGCCCGCGAGATACTGGGGACGGAACCGGAAAAGGTTTCGGCCCGGTTGAGTGCCAACATACTGAAAAATGCGATGGGAGTGGGAATTCCCGGAACGGGCATGATCGGATTGCCGATCGCGATCGCTTTGGGCGCTTTGGTCGGACGGTCGGAGTATCAGCTCGAAGTGCTGAAGGATTCGGATGCGAAGGCCGTCGAACGGGGTAAGCGCTTTATCGAGCAGGGGCGGATCGACATCTCCCTGAAAGAGGGCATTACCGAGAAACTCTATATCGAGATCGAAGTTTCGGGCGGCGGACACTCCGCTGTGGCGATCATCGCCGGCGGGCATACGAATTTCGTCTTCATTTCACGGGACGGCGAAACGCTTCAGGAGAGTCGTCGTACCTCCGGCAGCGAACAGGAGGCGCAGGGCGTCGAACTCAACCTGCGCAAAGTGTTTGACTTCGCCATGACCACACCGCTGGATGAAATCCGCTTCATTCTGGAAGCCAAGCGATTGAATAAGGCTGCGGCAGAGGATTCGTTCAAGAACAACTACGGGCATTGCGTGGGAAATACTTTGCGCCATGCTCCCGAATTGCGGATTATCGGGGATTGTGCCCTCTCCCGCATTCTCTCCTATACTTGCGCGGCCTGCGACGCCCGCATGGCGGGAGCCATGGTTCCGGTGATGAGTAATTCGGGCAGCGGCAACCAGGGCATCGCGACTACGTTGCCTGTGGTCGTTTATGCCGAGGAGATCAAGGCGGACGAGGAACATCTGGTGCGTGCGCTCGTTTTGAGCCATCTGACCGCTATCTATATCAAGCAGAGCCTGGGACGTCTTTCGGCCTTGTGCGGTTGTGTCGTGGCGGCGACCGGTTCGAGTTGCGGCATCACCTACCTGATGGGCGGCGGGTACGAGGCCGTTTCCTTTGCCGTGAAGAATATGATCGCCAACCTGACGGGTATGATGTGCGACGGTGCGAAGCCGAGCTGTTCGCTCAAGTTGATGACGGGAGTTTCGACGGCTGTGCTTTCGGCGATGCTGGCTATGGAGAACCATTCGGTTTCGTCGGTCGAGGGCATTATCGACGACGATGTCGATAAGTCGATCCGCAACCTGACGCTGATCGGACGGGACGGCATGAACGAAACGGATCATCTGATCCTGAAGATCATGACTTCGAAATAGCCCCCTCGAAAAATAACAAGCGTGCCTGCCTTGCGGCCGGTGCGCTTTTTTTGTACAGAAAGTAAAGACGGTGCGGAGCGTTTATCCGTTCGATCGGAATATGTGCGGAACAGGGCGAATCCCGAAACCGGTATTGTCGGGAAAGGGGTGCGGAACGACCGGTCTGAACGAAGAACCTATTCCGGCTTTCCGAAAACGGTATGCAGGACGATGTTCGTCGCCCCTTGGTGGGCCGTCGTGTAGTCTTTGGCGATGCGGCTGCATTGTTGAAGCAGATGCTCGTCGTCGCGCAAGGGGGTGAACCAGGTTTTCAATTCTTCGTATGAGTGGATGGGCGTTGCCGCTCCGAGCGTTACCAGGTCGCGGGCTTCCTTGAATTTTTCGTAGTTGGGGCCGAAAGCGATCGGCAGACCGAACGTGGCGGCTTCGAGCGTGTTGTGGATGCCTACGCCGAATCCGCCGCCGATATAACCCCATTCGGCATAGCCGTAGGCCGAGGAGAGAATACCTACCGTATCGAGAACGAGCAGTTGTTTGCCATCGAACGATGTTTCGGCGGTGCATTGCGTATAGCGGACAGCTCCTCCGAGGGTTTCAGCGAGCAGGCGGTTGATGCGGCTTTCGTCCATTTCGTGAGGTGCCACGATGAATTTGACCGAGGGGTTATCGTTTATCAGGCGGATCAGAAGGTCTTCGTCCGGTCCCCAGGTCGAGCCGGCGATCAACAGACGGGTGCCGCCTTTGAACCGTTCGATGAGGTCGATTTTTTTCGCCGCAGCCGCAATTTCGGCAACCCGGTCGAAGCGGGTGTCTCCGGCGACTACGACGTTGTCGAAGCCCAGTTCTGCCAGTAATTTTTTGGAATCGTTGTTCTGAACGAAGATCGTGTCGAAACTTTCGAGTGCCATGCGCCAATAGCCTCCGTAGGGGCGGAAGAAGATCGAGTTGCGGCGGAAGATGGCCGATACGATGTAGCTGCGGATCGAGCGGCGGCGCAGCTCGGTGAGCAGGTTGATCCAGAATTCGTATTTGACGAAGATGGCGATTTCGGGGTGGGCGATGTCCAGAAAACGGCGGGCTTTGCGCGGTGTGTCGATCGGCAGGTAGAAGATGTAGTCGGCCTGATCGTAATTTTTGCGGATTTCGTAGCCCGAAGGGGAGAAAAACGTGAGCAGGATTTTGTATTCGGGATGTTCCTTGCGGATTTTTTCGATCAGGGGACGGCCCTGTTCGAATTCGCAGGGAGGCGGCATGTATCCAGATAATGCGAGCCGAGGGGTCGATGCTCTCTTTCATGCGGCGGAAGAGTCCTTTCCGGCCGTCGATCCAGAGTTTCGCCTTTCGGTGCCAGGGTGAGGCCAATGCAATGGCCCAAACGTAGAGTACCAGCCCCAAATTATAGATCCACATCCGCTTTCGTTTTGTGCGTCTTTATATCGCGGATGCAAAGATAAGATAAATTGTCAGAACTGCCAAATTACCAGTGGAGTTCGATGGCGTCTTCGATATAGCGCACCTCCGGTGTGCCTGCGGGGGCGGTTTCGACTGCGATCAGGTCGAATTGCACCTCTCCTGCGAACGGATTTTCTGTCAGATAAGCATTTGCGGCCCGGACGAGTGCCCGGCGCTTGTGCGAGTCGAGTGCCTGTTCCGGCGGGGTGAGGCCGTCCCGCCGGCGTGTCTTGACCTCGATGAAGTGGAGGGTGCCTTTTCTGGCAGCGACGATGTCCAGCTCGTAATGTCCTTGCCGCCAGTTGCGGTGGAGCAGGGTGAATCCGTGGTCGAGGAGCCACCGGGCGGCGGTCTCTTCGCCCAGCCGCCCGGTATGCTGTGTCGTGGTCATCGGTTCGTCGGAGAAAGCTGTCCTGTTTTTTCGAAATATTTTTTCATGACCAGCAGCGAAATGAACCGTTCCCGGCGACTGTCGTAGAATTGTCGTGCGAAGTCGTTCGCATGGTCGATGATCTGTTGGGCCTGTTCGGGGTGCGCGATGTAGTAATCGATCTTCTCCTCCAGGTCGGAGTAGTCGTCCCTCACTTCGATGTAGTGGTAGCCGGGGCGCAGGCGTCCTTCCATGAACCAGGATTCGTTGCGAGGCCGGGGCATCACGGCGATCGAATTGGTGGACATGACCCACCGGATGTTGCTGGCGATGTCGTTGCCTTCGAACGTCATGATGAACTTCGAATCGAGGTGGGCGTAGAGCGTGATTTGTTTTGCTGTACCTGTTTCCTGGGCGCTGTGTCCGCTGCGGGTATCCGCCGTGTCGATGCGGGGATTGTCCCGGAATGTTTCGATGAAGCGCCGACGCTGCTCGCTACTCTTAACCGATCCCCGGAAAATCACCCGGTCGGCTTTCTCCGTAAACGGAATTTTGTCGTGCAGCCGGATATCTAAGCGGCAGCGGTCCAAGTTGAGCAATACGGAGTTATCTCCTTTGCCGGAAGCGGCTTCTCCCCCCCCCGGTCGATTTTTCGAGCCTTGATGATCGTCGGATGAAGCAGGTCGAAAACTCCGTCGCCGAAATAGGTCTGCCAACGCAGGGAATCGTCGAAAAAACGGGTGGTTTGGTAGGAGTCGAAAATATAGGCGCTGTGCCGGCCCCTGAACTTGTGTTCTTTCAGGGGTGTCGCTTCGGTCGGAGAGAGGCGCTCTGCGCCGGTCAAACGGTTGTAGTAATTGACGCGGTCGAGCACATAGTCCATGTCATAACGTTTCTCTCCGTCGCGCAGAATCTCTTCCAACCGGCTGCGGAGGAGCACCTTCGGTACGGCATAACGGGATAGCTGGGCGATGAAGTAGGGCAGCTTGATGTTCTTGCCGCCGTGCAGTCGGTTGAGAGCGGTCATTAATTCCATACTTGCGAATACGGTTTGTCAGGGATTGCGGAAAATACGGGGCATACCATAATTATAATAGGAATGACAGGTCGTCCCCGGCTTTCACCTCGTAGGGGGCGATGCCCTTCTTGAAAATACGCATCGGACGGCTGCCGATCAGTTCCAGTTTTCCGTTTTCATAATGAAGCATGCAGCCTTCGCGCAGGCCGACGACGTAGCGGCGCGGATTGGCCGTGATGTACTCCAGAATACGCTGCTCGCGGGTCTCTCCGGCGTGACCTTCGGGGTTGGCGTCCAGGTAGTGGGGGTTGATCTGGAACTTCACGGCCCCGATAGCCTTGAACGATTCCGGTTCGACGATGGGCATGTCGTTGGTGGTGCAGATCGTCGGGCAGCAGACGTTGCTGCCGGCCGACCAGCCGATGTAGGGCGTGCCGGCCTTGATCTTGCCGAGGATGGCTTTCAACAGCCCCTGCTCCTGCATTTTCTTGGTCAGGGCGAAGGTGTTGCCGCCGCCTACGCAGATGGCCTGCGCCTCGCGGATCATACGCCGGGGATCTTTCGAACGGTGTACGGAACGTACCTTGATGCCGTATTCCGCAAAACGGGCCTGCACTTTCGCTTCGTATTCGGCGTAGGAAAGGTGATGCCTGCATAAGGGACGAAAACCACTTCGCGGACACTTCCGAGGAACTCGTCGATGCGGGGCATCGGGTATTTCAGATAGGGTTCTCCGGCGTTCGTGGAGTTGGAAATTAACAGTAGTTTCATAAAGTATTGATTTATATTGTGTTATATTGAATACGCGACCGAAGAACGGCAATTTCTTTGGTTGTAATGTCAAAAGTAATAAAAAAAGTGTTATTTTTGTGCGATTGTTTGATAGAAAGAATTTCAATTTTTAATAAATGATTGTTTAACTAAAAAATTAAAATTATGTCAGAAGTACAGTCAAAAGTTGTCGAGATCATCGTTGACAAATTGGGTGTTAAAGAGTCTGAGGTTACTCCGGAAGCGAGCTTCACCAACCACCTGGGAGCCGATTCACTCGACACCGTTGAGCTGATCATGGAATTTGAGAAGGCTTTCGATATCCAGATCCCTGACGAGGATGCAGAGAAGATCGCTACCGTTGGCGACGCTATCTCCTATATCGAGGCACACAAGAAATAATTTACGATTTTTCCAACCGGCAAACCTTAAAGCCTTAAATTTATGACAGAAAGACGAGTAGTCGTGACGGGTATCGGTACCATCAACCCGCTCGGCAATAATATTGCAGAGTTTTTTTCCAATCTCGAAAAAGGAGTTAGCGGCGCCGCGCCGATTACTCATTTTGATGCCGAGAAATTTAAGACGAAGTTCGCTTGTGAAGTAAAAAATTACGACTGGACGCAGCATTTCGACCGTAAGGAGGTGCGTAAATACGACCTCTTCACTCAGTATGCCCTCATCGCGGCCACGCAGGCTGTCGAGGATTCGGGACTCGATCTCGAGAAGGAGGACCTGGAGCAGATCGGCGTGATCTGGAGTTCCGGTATCGGAGGACTTAAGACGTTCTTCGATGAGTGTTTGGGCTACGCCGCAGGAGATGGAACTCCTCGGTTTAGCCCATTCTTTATTCCGCGCATGATCGCCGACATCGCGGCGGGCTACATCTCCATCAAATATGGTTTCATGGGCCCCAACTACTGTACGGTTTCGGCGTGCGCTTCGTCGAATCACGGTCTGATCGATTCGTTCAACGCCATCCGTTTCGGTGTGGCCGACGTGATGGTCGCCGGCGGTTCGGAGGCTGCCGTCAATGAACCCAGCGTGGGCGGTTTCAACTCCATGCAGGCTCTCTCGACGCGCAACGACGATCCGGTGCACGCTTCGCGTCCGTTCGATAAGGATCGTGACGGTTTCGTCATCGGCGAAGGCGCCGGTGCGCTGATTCTCGAAGAGTACGAGCACGCCAAGGCACGCGGTGCGAAGATTTACTGCGAGATGGTCGGCGGCGGCCGTTCTGCGGACGCATATCATTTTACCGCTCCCCATCCCGAAGGCAAAGGCGCCATGAAATCCATGCGCGACGCGATCAAGGATGCGGGTATCAAACCCGAAGATATCGACTATGTGAACGTACACGGCACTTCGACACCTGCGGGCGATCTGCCCGAGCTCAAAGCTCTGCACGGCGTGTTGGGCGATCACATCTACGATGTCAATATTTCATCGACCAAATCCATGACGGGGCACCTGTTGGGTGCTGCCGGTGCTGTCGAGGCGCTGGCCTGCATCTTTGCGATCAACAACGGTGTGATTCCCCCGACGATCAACAACGAAAACCTCGATCCCGAAATCGACCCCCGACTCAATCTGACGCTCAACAAGGCGCAGAAGCGCGATGTGAAGTGTGCGATGAGCAATACGTTCGGTTTCGGCGGTCATAACTCGACGGTTATTTTCCGTAAGATTTAACACCTCGTCCGTGCCGTGTGGAATTTCGTACGCCGTGCCGTAAGAAGAAATTACGGGCAGGATAAGGAGTATTACAGAATTATCGATGAGCTGTTCGGATTCGTTCCGCACAACATCGAACTTTACAAGCTGGCTTTGATTCACAAGTCAGCTTCTTTAGTTTTAGCCGACGGACGGCAGATCAACAATGAACGGCTCGAGTTTTTGGGCGATGCCGTGATCGAAGCCGTGACATCGGACTATCTTTATATCGAATTTCCCGACCGGCAGGAGGGATTTCTTACGCAGTTGCGCTCGAAGATCGTTTCGCGCCAGTCGCTCAATACGATCGCCCGGACGATCGGGTTGGACCGGTACGTGATCGCCAACCCGACCGGAAGCACCAACCAGAAACATATCTACGGGGATGCTTTCGAAGCGATGATCGGGGCGATCTACCTCGATCAGGGATATGAGTTCGCCAATCGATTGCTTATCAACAATATATATTACCGTTACCTGAATCTCGACAACCTGACGGACGAGGAGACGGATTTCAAAAGTCGGTTAATCGAATGGTGTCAGAAGACGCATCATACCATTGCTTTCGAAACGGTGCACGGCCGGAATTATTCGTCGAATCATCCGATATTCGACGCTACGGTCGTGATCGACGGTATCCGTGTGGGACATGGGCAGGGCGAGTCGAAGAAGGAGGCCGAACAATGTGCGGCCCACTCCGTGTCGTGTGCTATGAGTGACGAAGCGTGCGGGGATATTCTGGATAAAATCGACCGGCTCTACCGGCCGAAAGGAACCGGGGTGTCATGAGCGAGGCATCTGTAAAACTGCTTTCCCGGGGCGTTGAAACGCTGACCGATCAGGAGTTGTTAGAACTGTTGCTGGATGACGGTGATTCGGAGCGGCTTGCCGGGGCGCTGCTGTCCAGTTTCGAAGGGCGGCTCGCTGCATTGGGATATGCCGACATCGCACGGTTGCGTATGGCTGCCGGGATCGGCCTCAAACGCGCTGCCCGGATTCAGGCGGCTGTCGAATTGGGCCGGAGGGTGCTTGCTGCCAGGGAGTTGGGCCCCGATCCGATCGGTTCGAGCAACGATGTGGTCCGAATATTCAGACCCCTGCTGACGGAGATGAAGCACGAGGAGTGCTGGTGCCTGTACCTCAATACGGGCAACCGGATCGTCGAGCGGCAGCGGGTAAGCCAGGGCGGGGTGCAGGCGACGGTGGTGGATCACCGGTTGGTCATCAAACGGGCCCTCGAACTGCTGGCCACGCAGATTATCCTGGTTCACAACCATCCTTCCGGTGCTGCCTTGCCCAGCGAGCAGGATAAGATTCTCACGAAGAAAATTGCCGAGGCGGCTGCGCTGTTCGATATTCGGCTGCTCGATCACCTGATTATCGCGCGGGGCGGTGAGTACAGCTTCCGACAGAGCGGTTTGCTGCAATAGTTCCGGCTGTGACGAAGCTGTCTGCCAAATCCCCGAAATTGAAAGTTGCCCCTGTCGGAGTTTATCCGGCAGGGGCGAAAACATTAAAATCGGACGTGTTAGACAGCTTTTTGTTCTGCCGCTGCGGTCCATCGTTGCGCAGGTTGTGGGCAGGAAGAGACGGGACCATCGTAACGGGGCGTGCGACTCTTTAATCGTTGCGGGAAGAGTTGGCTGTGGATTATCGTCTTCCGGGTTCACTTTGTTTTGTCGTAGAAAGGTTTTTCTTCCGAAGGGAGAACGTAAGTTTAGACTGCCGGGAAATTTTTGCCGATCTGTGCCGTATTTCTTTTTTGAGGAAGAGCATAAGGTGAATCTTTTTTCGAATGATCGGAAACTCTGAAATAAGGACTGCAAGTCGAACGAATGGACGATTATCCCGGAGATGGGAGCGAAATGACCGGACCGGGCATCGGTAACGAAAAGCGAGGAATGGCAAGAACCTTTCCTCGCTTTTCGTTGCCGGGTGCGCACAGGCTGGCCGCAAAGTACGAATTTCTAATTTTGGAGGTCGAAGCGGCGGAATTGAATCTCGAATCGACAGACGCTCTCCCGCTCGTCGCTTCGGGTCGTGCGGGTAATGATGAGCGGTGTCGCAATTTCAGCATCGTGTGCGACTGTCTGACGCGTGTATTCGAAGGTCTGGGTCGTAACCGCGTCGTCGGAACGGGTCGTGACCGTTCGGAAAAGATCGTTGTTGAGACTGCTGAAGAAACCCAGTCCGCGCAGGATATCCGGTTCGGCAACCAGCAGCAGGACCGGGTCGCTGTTGAGGAGGGGAGTGCCTTCCAATTCGTAGATGAAATCGCTCCAAGCCGTCGTTTCATCGTAGTCGTAACCGTACTCTTGCCGGAATGTTTCCGTATTTGGCTCGTTCTCGAGCGTTCGGATGACAGCACTGCAATTATCCCAAGCCTCCAGCGGACCCCAGGGATCTTTTTCCCATTCGTATTTTTCGCAGATGGGTTCCAAAGTCAGGGAATTGTAACGCGATATGGAGGTGAGTTTGTCGGAGTTGAAGGTGCCGGTGCCGTATGTGCAATCGAAGCCGTACGTTTCTATTTCACTGCCGGAAAGTGTCGAGGTGAGTTCGTATCCTCCGCTTCGTACATCGCAGAAGTAGCCGTATAGGGTTCCGTCTGCAGTTTGCGTATAAGGTTGCTCGCCATCGATTTCCCGGGTGAAGGAGAATCGGATGCAATCGTCTCCCTCGTAGGTGAACTGCCATGTTTCGACGGGACGGAGCGTGCCGTTCTTGTCCGCTGCGGATATTTTGAAACCCGTGATACGGCACTCCTTGCTGAATTCCGCCGGAAGTTCATAAGTATATTCCATTTCAGCAATCAGACTTCCCGAAGCGTCGCGCCCGACGATCTTGTGCAGTTGCCAATACCGAACCTGTTCTCCGATGTTGGGTTCGTCCGGTTCATTGGTATCCTCTCCATCGGTTCCCGGCTGGGTGATGGTGATGAGAATCGAGTTCGTGCCGCAGGTGATTTCGATAAAGGCCGTGCGGGATTCTTCGGCGGTGTTGGGATCCGTTTCGACGCGGATGTCGTAATCGCCTGCCGCATCTCCGTGATCGGGATTTATGCGTACCCACGTCGGGGCTTCGGCGCGGGATTCGTCCGTGATGGCGGAATTCCAGGCATCGTTCGTCGAAAAGAAAATTTCCGAATTCCCTGCGGTTTGTCCTGCGGGGATCTTCTGGGAGAGCTGTCGTGTATCGGGGACCTGAATGGAGCCGAAATCTCCATGCCATTCATCCGTTGTGTCGTCGCTGCAAGCCGTAATCGCGAGGGTTGCAAACGTGAGAAGAAGAAGTTTCAATCCTTTCATTTGTGTATTTTTTGATGGTTATTCGTTCGGGTACGATGAATATGAAACAGATGTATTTGTCTTCCGCTCCGGATATTTCCGAATTTTGGCGTAAAGATAGAAAAAACGGTTCGGAGTACCTTACATTCCCATTTATTTTGTACTTTTGTTTTTCAGAAAATAGTAAATGCAAAATACGATGACTCAGGAAGAACTTTTCAAAAAACTGGTAGCCCACTGCAAGGAGTACGGCTTCATCTTTCCTTCCAGCGAAATATACGACGGACTGGGTGCCGTGTACGATTACGGGCAGAACGGCGTCGAGCTGAAGAACAATATCAAGCGTTACTGGTGGGATTCGATGGTGCGTCTTCATGAGAACATCGTCGGCCTCGATTCGGCGATCTTCATGCATCCCCGCACGTGGGAGGCTTCGGGCCATGTCGGGGCGTTCAACGACCCGTTGATCGACAACAAGGATTCGAAGAAGCGTTACCGCGCCGACGTGTTGATCGAAGAGTGGCTGGCCAAGCAGGACGACAAGATTCAGAAAGAGGTCGATAAGGCGAAGAAGCGCTTCAAGGAGAACTTCAACGAGGAGCAGTACCGCTCGACTTCGCCCCGTGTGCTGGAGATTGCCGCAGCGCGGGACTCCGTGCACAAGCGCTTTGCCGACGCGTTGAACGCCAACGATCTGGAAGAGCTGCGGCGGATCATCCTCGACTGCGAGATCGTCTGCCCGATTTCGGGTACGCGCAACTGGACCGAGGTGCGGCAGTTCAACCTGATGTTCTCGACCCAGATGGGATCGACGGCCGAAGGCGCCAATACGATTTACCTGCGGCCCGAAACGGCGCAGGGTATCTTCGTTAATTTCCTGAACGTGCAGAAGACCGGCCGCATGAAGCTGCCGTTCGGCATTGCCCAGATCGGCAAGGCGTTCCGCAACGAGATCGTGGCGCGGCAGTTCATCTTCCGCATGCGTGAGTTCGAACAGATGGAGATGCAGTTCTTCGTCCGCCCGGGCGAGGAGATGCGGTGGTGGGCCGAATGGCGCGATACGCGTATGAAATGGCATCGGGCGCTCGGTTTCGGGGCGGATAACTACCGTTTCCACGACCACGACAAGCTGGCCCATTACGCCAATGCCGCGACCGATATCGAGTACAATTTCCCGTTCGGGTTTAAGGAGGTGGAGGGCATCCACTCCCGCACGGATTTCGACCTGTCGAACCACCAGAAATTTTCGGGCAAGAAGATCCAGTATTTCGACTCCGAAACAGGCGAAAGTTATGTGCCTTACGTCGTGGAAACCTCGATCGGCGTGGACCGTATGTTCCTGCAGGTGATGTCGGCGGCTTATACCGAGGAGAAGCTCGAAAACGGCGAAGAGCGCGTCGTGCTGCGGATTCCTGCAGCTCTCGCTCCGACGAAGGTGGCCGTGTTGCCTTTGGTGAAGAAGGACGGCATGCCCGAAGTGGCGCAGCGGATCGTCGATCTGTTGAAGTATGATTTCAACGTCGTGTATGACGAGAAGGATTCGGTGGGCAAGCGTTACCGCCGGCAGGATGCGATCGGTACGCCGCTGTGCGTGACCGTCGATGGCCAGACCCTCGAGGATAATACCGTGACGGTGCGCCACCGCGATACGATGCAGCAGGAGCGCGTGGCGATCGATGCCCTCTTCGGACTGGTCGATGCGGAGTGCTCGCTGCGCAGCCTCCTCAAGAAATTGAATGTCTGACAGGGCTGTATGCGGGTTTCGCGCGGGTGTGTCGGACGGCGAGTACAGTGTGCTTTGTATCGGGGATGTCCGTGAGGGTGTGTGGGCCGGTGTTGTTCGAGCTATTGGATAAGGTAAGATCGTGGGACGTATTTTGGCCATAGATTATGGAACGAAGCGCACGGGAATCGCCGTGAGCGATCCCTTGCGGATCATTGCCGGAGGGCTCGAAACCGTCGAAACCAAAGGGTTGGAACGCTGGTTGGCGCAATATTTCGCGGCGAATGACGTTTCGACCATAGTGATCGGAAAGCCGATGCAAATGAGTGGCGCTCCGTCCGAAACGTGGCGTTACGTGGAACCGTTGGCGGCCCGCCTGCGCAGGGCCTATCCCGACAAGGAGGTGGTGTTTTACGACGAGCGTTTCACCTCGGTCATCGCTCACCGCACGATGCTCGAGAGCGGTATGGGCAAGATGGCCCGCCGGGACAAGGCGCTTGTGGACAAGATATCGGCGACCATTATCCTGCAAGGATATATGGAGAGCCGAAGTTAGTTTTCCGGCTGCGGCCGGGTTAAAAATGGAAAAAAGTTATGATTTATCCGATAGTTGTTTTCGGGGCGCCGGTACTGCGCGAAAAATGCCGGGAGATCGGACCCGACTATCCCGAAGTTAAAAAGTTGATCGAGGATATGTTCCTCACGCTCGAGGAGGCCGAGGGCGTAGGGCTTGCGGCTCCCCAGATCGGTAAAAGCATCCGCCTGTTCATCGTGGACTGCACGCCTTGGGGCGAAGATCATCCCGAACTGGCCGATTATCGGCGTGCGTTCATCAATCCCGAAATTTACGAAGTTTCCGAGGAGACGAAACTCTACGAAGAGGGATGTCTTTCGCTGCCGGGATTGCACGAGAGCGTGCGGCGTTCGCTTGCGATCCGGATGCGCTATCTGGACGAGAATTTCGAGCCGCACGACGAAGAGTTCACCGGGCTGCCTGCCTGGGTGATCCAGCACGAATATGACCATCTGGAAGGAGTCGTCTTCACGGATCGCCTGTCTCCGTTGCGCAGAAATCTGATTAAGAGTAAGTTGATGAGCTTGACGAAGGGGCGTTACAAATGCTCGTACAAGACTAAATAGGGATTGCTCCGGTAAAAGTTACGGATTGACCGAAAAGAGAGCGATATTGGCCTAAAAGTTGAAATTTTCCGGAGAAAGGGGTAAACTCCGGAAAATTATTATTACCTTTATATATCTAAATTAGGAAAGTATATTTCAATTATTTTAAATTTTCATACGATGAAAAAACTTTTACTTACATTGGCAATGGGCTTGCTCGCGTGGTCGGCATCTGCCCAGAATTGGACGGTCGGTGGTCGTATCGGATCCGGTTTCCAGGCTGTCGGACAGTATGTATTCAGCAACGATAATTATGTGGAAGCCCGTTTCGGTGCTTATTGGGCCAATGCCGGCGGTACGGTGACGGCCGATTTCTCGGTGTTGTATAATTGGAATGTTTGCAATATGGATTGGACTCCGTCGGCAGGCCGTTGGTTCTTCGATGCCGGTGCAGGTATCAATGTGGGCGGCAAAGGGCATTACGCTTATGTAGGCGTGGCCGGCTCGGCTAAACTGGGTATTGCCTTCAAGGGGGCTCCGGTACGTCTTTCGTTCGACTGGTCGCCGGCTTTCGGTCCCGGAATCGCTTATTGGGACGGGGGATCGCATTCCGAGTTCAACGAACGGGCGTTGTGCAACTTCGGTATTACGTGCGTTTATTGCTTCTAAAGAGAGAACCCGAGGAAATAAAAGAAGCCCGGAGCAATTTGCTCCGGGCTTCTTTTATGCTGTCGGTTCGGTGCTTTTTCTGTTCGATCATTTCCCCCCCTTGCTGATGAAGAACGTTTTCCGAGGGGAGGAATTGAGGAACTGAACGTAATATGGACCCGGAACGGTTGCGGTCGGAGGCGAAAAACGGGCTGGACTTTCGGGTATTCAACGACGTGTGTAGAATTGTCTTTGGAGGTTGTATTCGTTTATATCGGATTTGTTTCGGGCGACGAAACTTTATTTTGCTTTGGGCGGCGTTTCTCTTGGCTGCGGTTGTAATCTTCGCTGCACCTGTAGGTTCTTTTCGGGAGGGAGGGTGCGTGTACACTCCGCGATCCCGAAGCATTTGAATCGCAGGTCCGAATAGCGATAATCGCCGTGTTTTTCCGTTAGAATGTGAAAGTTCCGCCCAGGGAGATCAGGATCGGATTCCGTGCGAACATGGCTGTCTGGAAACGGTATTTGAGCATGAGCGATGTACTCCAGCGGCGGCTTATCCGGTAGTCGCAGCCTCCGCCCACATCGAAGCCGCAGGACCATTTGCCCAAGTCGTTCACATTGACGCCGACTGTGGGGAAGAGGCTCCATTGTTCGGTTATGTGGAAGAGATAATGAGCGTCGCACCCGATGTCCACCGAACATTCCGATTTGCAGGGAATGACGATTCCCATTTCCAGCCGCAGCGCATCGGTCAGGCTGTATCGGAAATAGCCGCCGATGCCGAAGACGGCGCCCCGGCCGGTATGGGTGTAGAGATTGATCTTCGGACCTATGCCCCAGGAACCTCTATCCTGTGCCGATGCGTAGAAAGCGCTGAATAAGATAAGTATTGCCAGCAGTGTTTTTTTCATAGCTTTTGCAGACTTCGATACGGCTTTTGCCGGAATGATTCCTTGCTGCCGTCGGATAATTTAGATTCTCTCGAGAACAAAGATACGAACGAACCGGCCGTATGAGCAAATTTATATTTGCACTTTGCCGAGGCGGAGTACCTAAGATGAAGTCAAAGGTACGAAAAATTTCCGTTTCGCCGAATCCTGGGGAGCCGAATGAAAATGGAGATACTCTGAGATCGAACAGTATTTGTCACAGGATCGTGTGTGGGGTTTATACGTGCTGTATTTTGAAAATTATTTTTTATGATTAAAGAGGCATGTGGTGGTTGGTTTGATAATGGACGGTGTCTTGTTCTTTTTTGTAAATAATTTGTGTGTGTCGTTATAATGTTGTAAATTACATGGGAATAAATATTTTACAAACAATCCCTCCTAATGTTTCGATTATGAAAAGACTATTATTCGGTATATTGGCAACGTTGCCGCTGGCGTATTGTATGACGGGATGTAGCAACGATACAGACTACGGAGGTTTTAGTTACTTTATCTGGGCCAATGACAGCGATCACCGGATTACGCTCTCCGTGGCACGCGAGTACGGTGAGTTGGTAATCGAAAACGAAATCATAGAGCCGGGCGAAAGTTTTGAGAGCGAAAGGGTGGATGGGGCAATAGCATACTGTCCACCTCCGTCGAGCTATATCCGGTATGTGGAAGTTGTCTTTGAGGATGGGACTAAAGCGATTTATATCAAGGGGTATCAGCCGCCGCGCGATTCCGATTATTATTCGAGGCAGGACTCTACTATCGATTGGAATTATGAGGAGGAGGTAACGGCATCTCATGCGGTCAGAACCCGTTGGACCTATACTTTTACCAATGCCGACTACGATGCGGCGGTGGCGCAGCAATTCGCTGAATAGGAGTTGCCGGTCGTGGTTATAAAAATCCTCCCGAACCGATTGGTTCGGGAGGATTTCGTCGCATGTATATCGTTTTATGCCTCTTTGAGAGCCGCATGCGCTGCCGCCAGGCGTGCGATGGGCACGCGGAACGGAGAGCAGCTCACGTAGTTCAGACCTGCGAAGTGGCAGAACTCCACCGACGAAGGTTCGCCGCCGTGTTCGCCGCAGATGCCGCATTTGAGGTTTTCGCGTGTGCCGCGGCCTTTGAATACCGCCTCGCGGATCAACTGTCCCACGCCGTTGCGGTCGAGGATCTGGAACGGGTCGTTCTTCAGAATGCCCTTCTCGAGGTAGATCGGCAGGAACTTGGCGATGTCGTCGCGCGAGAAGCCGAGCGTCATCTGCGTCAGGTCGTTGGTGCCGAACGAGAAGAATTCGGCGACTTCGGCGATCTGGTGGGCGGTGACTGCCGCACGCGGAACTTCGATCATCGTGCCGACCATGTATTCCAGGCGGTCGTTGCGTTCAGCGAAGACCTTCTCGGCCGTCTGGTCGATGATGTTCTTCTGGTAACGCAGCTCCTTGTGGTTGCCAACCAGCGGCACCATGATCTCCACGTGTACGGGAATCCCCGTTTTCTTTACGTTCATAGCCGCCTCGATGATGGCCCGGGTCTGCATCTCGGTAATTTCGGGATAGGTGTTGCCCAGACGGCAACCGCGATGGCCCAGCATCGGATTGACTTCTGCCAGCAACTCCACTTTGGCCGCGATTTTTTCGTAGGGAACGTTCATGTCCTTGGCCAGTTCGCGCTGTTCCTTCTCGAAGTGGGGGACGAACTCATGCAAGGGGGGATCGAGCAGGCGAACCGTCACGGGATGGCCCTGCATCGCCTTGAACAGACCCTCGAAGTCGCCGCGCTGCATCGGCAGCAGCTTGGCGAGCGCTACGCGGCGGCCGGCTTCGTCATCGGCGAGAATCATCTCGCGTACGGCCTTGATGCGGTCGCCCTCGAAGAACATGTGCTCCGTACGGCAGAGACCGATACCTTCGGCACCGAATGCGAATGCCTGCGCCGCATCTTTCGGCGTGTCGGCGTTGGCGCGTACTTTCAGCACCGAGTACTTGCGGGCCAGCTCCATGAGCTGTCCGAAGTCGCCGCTCAAATCGGCGGCCTGTGTCGCTACCTGCCCCAGGTACACCTCGCCTGTCGAACCGTTGAGCGAAATCCAGTCGCCCTCCTTGATTTCATATCCGTTTACGCGGATCGTACGTGCCTTGTAGTCGATCTGCAGCTCGCCTGCACCCGATACGCAACACTTGCCCATGCCGCGCGCTACGACCGCGGCGTGGGAGGTCATGCCGCCGCGTGCGGTCAGGATGCCGACGGCGTCGAGCATGCCCTTCAGGTCTTCGGGCGAAGTTTCGATGCGGACCAGAATCGCACGTTGGTTTTTCTCTTTGAGCATTTTTTCGGCATCTTCGGCGAAGAACACCACCGGACCGGTCGCTGCGCCCGGCGATGCGGGCAGTCCCTTTACGATGACTTTGGCGTTTTTCATCGCCGTCTTGTCGAAAACGGGGTGGAGCAGCTCGTCGAGTTTGGCCGGCTCGCAGCGCAGTACGGCGGTCTTTTCGTCGATCAGGCCTTCGCGCAGCATGTCCATGGCGATCTTCACCATCGCGGCGCCCGTACGCTTGCCGTTGCGACACTGGAGCATCCAGAGTTTGCCGTCCTGGATCGTGAATTCGATGTCCTGCATATCCTTGAAATACTGCTCCAGGTGGTGCTGTATCTCGTTGAGTTCTTTATATACGGCCGGCATCACCTCTTCGAGCGAGGGGTATTTGCTGCGACGCTCGGCTTCCGATACGTTCTGTGCTTTCGCCCAGCGACGCGAACCCTCGATGGTGATCTGCTGGGGTGTACGGATACCCGCTACCACGTCTTCGCCCTGCGCGTTGATCAGGTATTCGCCGTTGAAGAGGTTCTCACCCGTTGCGGCGTCGCGCGAGAAGGCTACGCCCGTCGCCGAGTTGTCGCCCATATTGCCGAATACCATCGCCTGTACCGATACGGCCGTGCCCCATTCCGCCGGAATGTTGTTGAGCTTGCGGTAAAGGATGGCACGCTCGTTCATCCACGAACCGAATACGGCACAGATAGCGCCCCAGAGCTGATCCCAGGGATTTGCCGGGAAATCCTCGCCGGTCTGTTTCTTTACGGCTGCCTTGAAGTTGTGCACCAGCTCCTTCAGGTCGTCGGTCGTCAGGTCGGTGTCGTTTTTCACGCCGCGCTTCTCTTTCTGCGCATCGATCAACTCCTCGAACGGATCGTGCTCCTCTTTCGAAGCGGGCTTCATGCCCAGCACCACGTCGCCGTACATCTGTACGAAACGGCGGTACGAGTCCCATGCGAAACGGGGATTGCCCGTGCGCTTGGCTACGGCTTCCACGGCCTGGTCGTTCATACCCAGGTTGAGGATGGTGTCCATCATGCCCGGCATCGAAGCGCGTGCGCCCGAACGAACCGATACCAGCAGCGGCATCTCTTTGTCGCCGAACTTCATGCCGGTCAGTTTTTCGATGTTCTTCATCGCCTTCTCCACTTCGGGGCGAAGCAGCCCCACGACTTTCTCGCGTCCTTGTGCGTAGTATTCGCTGCATACTTCGGTGGTGATGGTGAATCCCGGGGGAACCGGAATACCGATCAGGTTCATTTCGGCCAGGTTCGCACCCTTACCGCCGAGCAGTTCCCTCATTTTGCCGTTACCTTCCGCTTCCTTGTTGCCGAAGGTATAGACTCGTTTAACGTCTGCCATAACTTGTCGTTGTTGATTATAATAGTGTTTTTCCCAATAAATGTGCTGTTTCAGAGTTGTTTCCGCCGGGCTGCGGGCGAGGCCTTCCATTGGGAAGGCAACGGTGAAAAAACCGTCTTTTCCGGAGGGGCAAAGATACGATGATTTTTCGGATAATCAAAAAACTTATTTAATATATAAAAATATTGGAAAATATCGGCCGATGCCACCCGTATAGCGTTGTCGCCGATAGGTCGGCAGGGGCGTTCCGCTGCGGGGATCGAGCAGGTCGCGCCGGGCAAAAACATCGGCCCGGATGACGGTTAGCGCCGTGTCTGTCAGGATTCGGTCGTGCAGCCACCAACCGCCCCGTGCGTAGGCATTGCCCCGCCCTCGGCGCTCGGCCGGAGCCAATGCATCCCTGAGCGAGAGTTTTTCCGCAGTTCCAGACGGAAGCTTGCCTGCACAGAGGATCCGGATGCCGGGTGTTCGTTCGCGCAGCTCCTCCAGTAGTTCGGCAGCATACCGGTCGCCGCGTGTCAGCAGTACGGCTGTCGGTTTTCCGTCCAGCGTACCCTCGACGCAAAGATAGCCATAGCCCGTTTCGATGCGTTCCGTGAAGAACCGGTCGGCATAGTAAAGCAAGGCGAAATCCATCCCGTCCAGCGTATTGAGGGTGCGGTGCACATAACTGTACGGCAGGTCCGACGCCCGGACCAAGTCTTTGACAACCTCCTCGTTTTCGACTCCATACACTCCTGCGAGCGGCATCGCCATTCGGCCGATTACAGCGCCCGCCCGTTCGACTTTGGCGCGGTAACGCTCGCCGCTCCAGCGCAGCCGTCCTTCGGGTGTGTAGTCCGTGTCGTCGTAGAAGAGCGACGGGATCGTGTCGTAGAGGCGGTCGAGGTCGTAATAGGCGAAACCCGTGCGTTGTTGGGCGTGGATGGCACCGAGAGAAGCGATGACGAAGAATATCGCCAGAAAGCTTATTCGTTTCATATTCGCTGCCGCTGCGGTTTTTCCTGTCCGACTTTACGTAGGAAACTGACCGTGTTATAATTTAATAGGGTAAATTTCAGTTCTTCGATATTCCGGTTGATTTGTTTGAATCCGTGATTTTTGAAAATTCGTACAGTCGCTTTTACCATCAAAGAGTATCGAATTGCAACCCAAATTACGCAATATTTCCGATAATGCCAAATCCGATGCCGTAAAATGTCGGAATTATTTTGAGCTGCTGAGAAATTTTGAGCTTTGCCCGAACAATCTTTAACTAAGTTTTACCTGTAAATCGCTGTCAAGTCGCCGATATGGTAGCTTTTTTTCATCGTATCCGCTGTTGCAGGTTTCGTATCGTCTATAAAATCGTCGCCGGTCAAAAATGCTTCCGTAGTAACCGTGTAAACATACAGGCTGTCTTTAGTCAGCACGCTATATATTTTTTTTGAGCGGGGACCATCTCCATATTCCGCCGCAATTTCGATATAGCGAACAATTTTACCGTGTTCGTCGTGCAATATTAAATATTCTCGCGGCCCCGGATCGTCGCCTCCGTCGAGGACCAATCTCATGGTACGATTCCCGTCGAAAGGAATTCGATAATATTGTTTCCAATTTCCGTATCCCGTCGTATCGTTACCTAAAAGCAGCGCTAACCGATAGATCGTATCCCGATCCGTAATCATGGAATTGCCTGCTCGGTCCAGGGTGTAGTCCGATAATTTTAACCGATTGTTGAGATTGTCCGATTGCCGATCGATGCAAAATACCGTGCCCTGCAAGTTACGACAACTCGAACAAATGAATAATGTCATAAATATTATCGTGTGTTTCGTCATGGAAGGTAGCCTTTGTCCGAGAGGATCAATATCACCAAATTAAGCAAAATCCGGCAAAAATCCAAATTCGGAGGTAGAAAACCGCTGTGGGGATCATTCGGTGCGAACGAATATGATAATTCCATCTATTTTCCGGGCTTTGCGGCTGGTCCGGACTGTTTATGCCGGAAGGTTTTGTATTCCGGTGCTCCCGAAGCATACGCTTACCTTTACCGACCGAGGCGACGTTGCCTCGGTTAAAATCATTTGTATTATGATAATAGGTTATTTACGTGTCAGCATGGGAAAACAGCATCTTGCCAACCAGCAGGATGAGATCCGGCGTTTCGCCGAAAGCAGGAATCTCGTCGTGGATCATTTATTGCGGAAATAGATAGCTGGTGAAATTTTCTGTTTTTGTTTTTTTATAAAATAATTTTTATATTTACACCCGTATTTTGCGAAAAGGCCATGCAGATGGTTTGCTTTAACCGCAGACGAATGGTGATATGATAATATTGTAAACGAAGAAACCCTTAATTGCCTTATTAAAAATTTTTTTATGAAACATTTATTTGTTAATTTATTTTCTCTTGTATGCATGCTGCTTGCAGGAGTAGGATTGACGGGGTGTACCGACGACAAGACAGAACCAGACCCCGGTACTTGGCCTTCATTGGAAGTGAAGTTCCTTGAAGCACAGTATTCGACAGTCAAATTGGAGGTGACTGCCGCTAATTTGACAGAAATTGCTTACCTGGCGACGCCCAAGGCCGATGCCAAGGAGACCCCGACGGCAACGATCGTCTTTGCGACCGGCGTCAAATCTGCGATTGCGGACGGCGTTTCTTCGCTGACCGTAAGTAAATTGGACCCCGATACGGAGTATGTGATCTATGTGGCTGCCACCACTGCGAACGAAGAGTTCTTTGAGAAGGTTCTCGAGGTTGAGGCCAAGACCGCTTCGTTCGGCGATAACGCGTACGACGTGTTTGACGTGGACTACATGAGTTTTAGCATGAACGTGAAATTCCAGCCGACCGATCCCGAGAATGTGATCAGATATCTGTTGATGGACATGTTGACGTATAACTATCAGAGTATGATGGGCAATACCGACGCCGACATGATGAATTTATTCGACGATATATATCACAACTATATCACTGAGAACACCGTTTTCGTATTCAACGAGGAGAATTCGATTATACGCGACGAGAACGGCGAGCCTGTGACCGATGAGGAAGGCTCGATGATAACGCTCTGGAATCCGCTGGTACCCGGACAGCTCAACTATGTGTTGCTCGGCGAGTTCGCATATGGCGAGCACCCTTGGGGCTTCGGTCAGGGATATTATCTTCCCCTTTGGGATAAGGACGCATACTACGAAGCTGTCGGCGGCGGCGGTATCTTGGAAGGAGCCAGTTCCCGTGCCGACGATGTAGAGCAGGGCGATTTCTGGACCGGCTACTACCAGAAGATAGAGGTTACCAACAAGAAGCCCGAAAAACTCGGTGAGATCAAGATCAATACCGATAAATTGAAACCCAACGGCGGTCTGCTCACTTTCGAGTTGTGCGAGGGGGTATCCTACCTGTGTCTTGGTATTTTCGAGGAGTATGATATGGAGGAGATTAAGACGTCAATGCTGAAAGGCGACCTGTCGAATATGCAGTGGGCGCTGACCTCTTACAACGCACCTTACATCCTCAATGTCCAGACTTATGAGATAGCCAAAGGGCAGACCGACTTCTCTTTCAACCTGACGGAGTATTTCATTAAGTTCACGCCGGGTACGAAGTATTACGTCTATGCGGTGGGTATCAACGATAATACCGGTTCGAAGCAGGCTTTCGCCAAACTCGAAGGCTTTACGCTGCCCGAACCTACGAAACCGGCTCCCGAGGTAACCGTTACCGGTATCGATGCTCCGGAAGGTCATGAGGAGTCGCCCTACGAAGTTTGGTTCAATATCAAATGTACTACGGGTGACGCGGTGACTGCCAAGTACGCTGCCAACTACGAGCGTGAGTGGGAGGTCGAACTCAACGCCGGCAAGACTAACACCGACCTGATCGAAAACGGTAACGCGTTTACTCCGGATGATATCGAGAAGATCAACTCGGCCGAGGGTTACAACGTAATGTTCTCGACCCGTCCCGATGCCAACACCTACCTGGGTGTAATCGCTTACAATGACGAGGGTACCGGCAACGATCCCGACAAAGATGGTTCTGCCATCGGCAAGAAGCGTTCTATGCCTGTACCTGATAAAGAGCTGGTAGATTCGAAGTATTTCGAAAGTCTGCTGGGTGAGTGGACGCTGTCGGCTGAATACGAGGGCGGCGAGGCGCCGATGACCTGCAAGGTGGAGATCGTTTCTGGACTGACGTGTCCGGAGAGTCTGTCCCAGGAGGTCATTGACTACTATCTGAAAAACACAAACTACTCGAAAGAGGAGGTAGAGAAGTTGTACGAGGGCTTCAAGAAGCAGCTTAAGCTCTACAATGAGCGTCTGCGCGGCCAGAACCGCCTGCTTTGCCTGGGACTCGATATCGACCGTCCGAAGTACGAGTCCAGTACCAACTACCTGGTCGGCTGGAAGACGCCATACGACCTTTTCATCGCAACTACGGAAGTGTACAACGGCTACGATACGGAGTCTATGTTCTTCGATTTCGGTCCGAAGTGGTATCTCGAGATGAAATCCGACGGTTCCGTAGTCGCTCCGTTCGACGTAACCAACCTGCCGCCGCTTACGTTATGGAACAAGGGGGCCGAGTACTATTTCATTGGTATCAGCAAAATGGCGATTACGCAGGGTGAGTTCCCCGTAACGATTAGCAGCGATAACTCTACGATCACTGTAGGGGGATATGAGTACGAAGGTGATACTTACTACCCGAATGCAGCGAAGATAATGTTCGGAGGACAGTATTCGACCGACACCCGGGTATGCGGCGCACTGACGCTGACCAAGGGTTGGAATGGTGAGTCCGTGAAGTCGGTTGTCAAGGGCGGCAAGTCCGTGACGACGAACGATGTGCTGGGTGCCGAGCGTGCTGTCCGCCCGTTGAGCCGCACGAGCGTATCTGATGCGAAGAGCTACGAGCCGCTTAAGGTTACTCCTCTTGCCGAGAAGTCGCTCCGCGAGCGTTGGAAGCAGCGGGCGGCAGGTAAATATATCCGTCGCTAACAGACTCTTTTGAAATAAGGCAGGGGGAGGTACCCGGAATGGGAATTTTCCCCCTGCTTTATGCTTTTATAAAATAACCGGATGCGCAAATCCGCTGGAGGTGCGGAGGCGTATTTTATGGAAGCAGAAGAGAGTTACTCTTTAAATCGAAAAAAGATTCCGATATGTTGAAAAAACTGTTTGGCTTGGCGCTTGCACTCTTGGCGACGCTTGCCGTTTCGGCGCAGGTTCGCGTGGGGGAGGGCCAGCTCTCCGGTAGTTTCGAGAGCAACTCGATCTACTACCAGGACGACTCGGGATTGGGTGCAGCAGGCACTGCTCCCGACGATCGTTTCGGTTCGAACAACTACATGAAACTCGACTACATGAACGGTCGTTTTTCTGCGGGACTCCAGATTGACGCTTATCTCCCTGCATTGCAGGGATATGAGATCGGTCAGCAGCCCGGAGCCTATCACTTCTATCTCTCCTCGAAGTATATCCAGTGGCAGGATCACAACTATTCCGTGCGGGTGGGTGATATTTTCGACCAGTTCGGCAGCGGACTTATTTTTCGTTCGTTCGAAGACCGTCAGCTGGGATTCAACAATTCGATCGAGGGTGTGCAGGGTATCTACCGCTTCGGCGACTACGTCGAGGTGAAAGGTATGTACGGTCGTCCCCGGCTCTACACCGACTATGCGGATTCGTGGGTGCGCGGTGCCGATCTGCACATTTCATTGAATGATATTTTCGGTTGGAACGCTGCGCAGTTCTCGGCTGAGGGCAGCTACGTCAACCGTTACGAGTCGCTCGACAAGGATCAGACGATCGACTTCGCCTCTCGCGGACTTACCTCGCCCAATCTGAACATGTATTCGGGCCGCCTGAATTTCGACTGGAAGGGGCTTTCGCTCAAAGGCGAATACGTATATAAGGGGAAGGACATCTACTCGACTGTTGCGGACGTAGCCGCAGCCGGCAACGCCATCTTGGTCGAGGCCGGTTATAACTACGGACCTTTCAGCATCTCGGGTAGTTTCCGTCGGTTAGACCGTATGGGGACGATGCTTTCGCTTTACGGCTCTGGTACGGGCAATGTACTCAACTACCTGCCCTCTCTGACGCGCCAGTACACTTACCTGTTGGCCAATTTGGAACCGTATATCGTTAATACCGACGGCGAAATAGGCGGTCAGGTGGATCTCTACTATACGTATCGCAGCAAGTCGAACCGTCATCGCTACTGGAATTTCCACGCCAACTTATCCACTTTCTATACGCTGCGTTCGGAGCAGAGCGAATCGGGCGAGCGGGAGTTGATGTGGCGTGATATTAACATCGATGTAGAGCGCCAGTGGAACAAGAAACTCAAAACCTCGCTGCTTGTTTCGATCCAGAAGCGCAACCCGAGTCATGGTTTCCAGCGTCAGACCTACGTATCCAACATTTTCATAGGCGATGTCACCTACAAATTCGACTCGAAAAAGTCGTTGCGCGTCGAGGCGCAATACCTTTATTCGACCGACTACGAGGGTGACTGGGTCGCGGCTTTGGTGGAGTTCAACATGGTGCCGCATTGGAGTTTCTTTGTGAGCGATATGTATAACCTCGACGAGACCGAGGCTAACTCCTTTACTAAAACGAATTATTACAGTGCAGGATTCAGTTACCTGAAAAATCGTACGCGTATTCAACTCAGCTACGGCCGCAATCGTGCAGGCTATGTTTGTTCGGGAGGGGCGTGTCGTTATATGCCGGCTTACACGGGTCTGAACCTTGTGATCACTTCATCCTTTTAATTAAAAAACAGATTATGAAATTCAAGAAATTCATTATCCCTGCGCTTTGTATGGCTATGTTGAGCGCGGGATGTTCGGGGCAGGATCCGGTGACCCCCGGTGGCGGTCAAAACGGCAATGGGGGTACGAATGAAAACATCGAAAACGGTCTGCAGGTGACGGCATCGACGACGGTAATCAATGCCGACGGGCAGGATGCCGCCCGCATTAATGTCTATTATGACAAAGTGAAATTGTCGCTCGACGCAGTCGCTTTCTACGATGCCAAAAGTAACGACGTGCTCGACCTTTCGAAATTCACCATCGAGGACAACACGCTTGTGTACACTGTTACCGAGCCGGGTGAATTTTCGTTCTGGGTTGCTTATAAGACCCACAATACCAAAGATCGTCCGACAACCATTTCTGCTGTAGAGTTCTCGGTGCCTGACGCTCCGGAAGATCCCCAGCCGGACAACACCTCGTTCGTCCGCCGGACGCTCATCACGCAGTTCACGGGCTTGGGTTGCGGCTACTGTCCTTTTATGATCGCTGCGATGGAAGATGTACGCAAGTCGGCCGAATATGCGGACAAGTCCGTATTGGCAGCCTGTCACACCTATGGGGGTGATCCTTATCAGCCCGATGTGCCTTTGGATTACGCTATGGGTGTCAGCACGTATCCTTATGTAAATTTCGATTTCCAGACAGGGATTGGTAATTTTGGTTACAACAGCAACGTATCTAACATCAAGAAAAATATCGACAAATCGCTCTCTGTGGATGCCGGTGCCGGTATTTCGGTCGGTATGGAAGTTGCTGGAAACAAACTGGTCGCTCGTGTTACGGTGAAGGCTGCTCGCTCCGGTTCGTTCCGCGTAGGCGCTTGGGTGCTGGAAGATGGTCTGACAGGTACTCAACTGAACAATGGTATGAAGGGGGATTACGATTTCAACACGCATAATAATGTTATCCGCCACGTGAATAGTCGTTACTCTGGTTCGGATTATTCCGGCCATGAGGTCGGTGCGTTGGCTGCCGGCGGTACCGGTGAGCATCTCTTTACGATGACCTTGGATGAAAGTTGGGTCGTGAAGAATTGTCATGTGATATTCTTCGTAACGGAGCTTGTCGATAAGGGTTACGCCGTAACCAATGCTATCGACGTTCCCGTTAAGTCGTCTACTATACCGTTCGAGTACAGATAGTGTATTCGAACGTAGCAGCATACTGCTGTAAAATTTGCGGGGCGCCTCCATCGGAGTCGTCCCGTCTTTTTGACGCACGGCCGATCCGTGATGCCGGCCGCAACGCAGTGGAGGTGCGGTATGACGCGGCTGAAGAACTCCGGAGGGAAGACAACACAGCACAACGGCCCGTATTCCTTTTTGGCTGAGGCAGATTGTCGATGCCTCCGGGGACGCACCGTGATCGAGGATGTGGGCAGCCCCTTGGGAGCGAGAACGGTTCCATGAAAAAAGGGATCAAGATGTAAATGAAAAGTCGGTGGAAGTCTGTATTTCCGCAGACTTTTTTCATATGCCCGTGACCAGTATCATCTTTCCGGTAAGAGTGTTTTCAGCTCATCCTGCGTGGAAAGGTAGGTCATGTATTGGATGGTGAAGACCTGTTTGTCATCTTCCGTGCGCTCGATCTCTCGGATGTGTAGCAGGTCATATATGTGTAAATCAATGAGTTGCCTTGCGTGTCGACAGATTCGGTTATAAGGTCGAAATCACCGACGAGGCGAAGCGGACGCTGACAGTCATCGGCTACCAGCGCAAATACGGCGTCCGCACCCTGCTCGAATGCATCGAGGAATTTCTCTCGGGACTGATTGTCGACGGCAAACTGTACAGCGGGGAGCGGGTGATCGTGGAGCCCGACGGCGAAAAGGAGGTGATTCTCCGGGGCGCCTAACATAAATTCGTACCAGTGTCGGACGGTTTTCGAATTCCGGCCGAAGCAATTATCGGTAAGAATAACACACTCTTCGCATTGGGTGACAGCACGGTTCCTTTCTGCAAAAAACGCGAAAGCAAATCGTATGTAAGCGTTACTCCGCTGAGCGTGTAAAAGAATCGCTATACGGATAAAAAATGCTGTAAATTTCGCAGCATTTTTTCAATAAACTTCGATTACAATCACGTCGCTTTGGTAGCGTGCAAACTGGTTTGCTTTCTGCGCTCGGTTTAAACGTTTATTTTAAAGGAAACCCGAAGTCGAGAACAAAAACGGTCTCTGTTATTCTCGAGGTGTCTTAAATATAAATAAAAGGAGTTGCTCCGCAAGCCAACCCATCCTATGATGGAAATGTTGTTAAATTTAATATTCTTCAGTTTTAAACGGCTCGCTGAAAGCAACCACTGAGTTGTATTCTCCTGTTTTTGCGTCAACACCTACAACCACGACTTTATATATTCCCGGCTCGAGTTTCTCGAAGCGTCCCATATAACTGCCCCAATACTCTCCTTCGAAACCATAGGTTTTAAAGAAATGAGCACGGTCTCTGCACCATCCTGACGATATTTTTTGTTTTGCAATCTCGTCAATGATTTGCAGAGATTCCTTTACTGTGGTCTCCTCTGTAACTATCTCATAATAGTACAATGCAGTTATCGGATTAGGTATAATATGAATGTTATGGAAACCCCAAGACATATCGACATTAATACTGAAGGTAATTTTGGCTATATCTGTCTCAGTAGTGAAATCTTTTCTGAAAAGCCCTGTTGTTACAGACTGTCCTTTATATCCAAATGCAAAAATAGAATATTCAGTACTACTATCCAGTTGTGTATATGAACCTTGGGTTTCGCCGCGCTCCAATCTGCTTCTCGCAATCTGATCCTTGAAATAGGCTATAATTTCCTCATCTCTCTTCCCTTTAAAATTAGAAGAAGGTTTCATAAATACCGCATAAGGATCGGAATTTGTTGTGGTAATGTTGAAAGATACAGCATCAGAAGTAACTGTTCCCAGCACAATCTCGATCTGATTGTCCGAAGGAGAAACCTTCCCTGTAGCAAACTCGACAGATGCCACTTCCGAATTCACTGTTCCATATGGTGTCAACGAACAAGCAAGGCAAAGATAGTCTGAAGACTCATACTCCAACTTGCTTTCCTTTTCACTCGGGCCGTATAACGCTATTTCAGAAATAACCTGATGTGCAGTTTTATTCAAGATTTGACAAGTACAATATACTGATCCACTGAAGCCTGCATATATTCTGCATTTGACATGCCTGTTCCTGCAAGTTCCGACTTGGAAACTATCTTGGAAAAATAACGGGACTCTGTATCGTCAGGAGTAATTGTTATGGAAAGGTCGACTCCGTCTTTGACATTATTAAGAAAAATCAAACTTGACATCATTAGGTCCCTCATATCCTTCTGCAAAACACTCCTTAAAGACTTTTGTTGTCATTTGTTTATCTTCACTCACACCGAAGATAGTAATATATCTAAGAGATTTTCCAACTCCAATAAAGTTAAAATCAGCATAGACTAAAACAACTACATATCAACAAGTTAATTGATTCTTCGGGTGACGGATTGCCTCCGTTTCCACCCGAATACGGTGGATAGTTCTATTCTTATGTAGGCACCCATGTAGGGAACCGGCAGGAATACATGAACCACTAAAAAATTAACGATATGTATTGTTCGATCACATTCAAAGGTCGCAAAGACCCCCAGGACCCCAAGATGGTCAAACTGGAAATGATTTTCTACAAGACCGGTTACACCCGCATTCCCCGGGTCGTCAGTATCACCGGAGCTTACAAATGCTGGAACAATGAAACCCTGAGTTTTGAATCCGCTTCCAGCGAATACCTCAAGAAAAACCAACTGCTGCTTGAACTCAAAGAGAAGTACATGTCCGTTGCCGAACGGTGGGAAAAGGAATGGCGTAACTTCTCCGTACTGCAATGGGCCGATTGCTTCAAACCCAAAGAAGAGGAAAAGGCAAAGCAGGAATTGAAAGTGCTGACGGTTCTCAAGCTCATCAACGTCCGAATCGAATACTTCGAGAACCACGAAAAATTCAAGAACGGCAAACTCGTTAAGAGTGTCGGCACCGCCAGTATGTACAAGCAGTTCCGCACTTCGCTTTCGGCCTTCACCCAGAGGCAGTACAACAAAGACCTGTCTCGCTTTTACTTCACCGACATTACCCAGAAATTTCTTCTGGAATACATCGTCTATCTGGAGCGGCGCGGCATCGAAAACGGTAATCGTGCCGGCTTGCGCCAGCTCCTTCGCATCTTCCGTGCATTGGTAAACTACGCCAAGGACGAACTCCACATGTACGGAGCCAACCCCGCAATCTTCGAGGCAGCTACGGAAAAGATGGCGTGGGGACAGTTCGAGTCCAAAGCCGTCAATCCGAACATCATCCGCCGGATAGAGTTCATGGACCGCAGCCTCTTCTCCGAGCAGGAGTAGCTTTGTCTCGACCTTTTCCTCTTCAGCTTTTACAGCGGCGGTATGGCCAACGTTGATGTTGTTAACCTGACATGGGACATGATTAACGAAAAGGAAGGCATGATTGTCTATGAGCGTACCAAATTCCCCAAGCTGGCCAAGCCACTGCTTATCGACCGTCTCATCGTAATTCTGGAAAAATACAGAGGCAAGGGGATCGGCAACTACGTCTTCCCTGTCTATACTGAGAAACACGTGACCGACAAACAGAAGATGGGACGCCGTAACAGCTTCTCAACCCTCGTAAGTGAAACATTGGACAAGGTTTGCGAGATTCTGGGAATCGACGAGAAAATGACGTGGTACACGGCACGAGACACATTTATTTCCAGCGAACTCGATGCGGGCACTCCGATTACCCATGTTGCAGAAATGGCGGGCAACAGCGCCCGAACCATCGAGAAGCACTACTACAAGAATACCAAGCAGAAAGAACTGCGCCAGCGCATGAACGCCCGTTACGGTAGTTAAAGTTATTTATTGGTTGGGGCTGCATAAAATTATAAACAACTCGCTATTTTTTCGCTTAATTCTGCAATAAAGAACTTAAATTCTTTTTTATGTTTTTTTATAAGAGATTGAGGAGCTATCGCTTTGTAATCACCTCCGATATGAACTTCATCATCTGGATTTTCAACTATTCTTTTCAAATGTTGAGTTAGATGTCCTATATTGGATATCACGTTTATCCGCTCTAAACTTTCTTTCATGGCAGGATATTCTTGTTAGTTCGTCAGGAAGGCAATCGTCAGGTGAGACGTAACATTGACCATTACAATCTTGACATGGTTATCGCCTTGGGCTATCGTGTGCAATCTCAGGTTGCAACCCGTTTTCGCCGTTGGGCGACTCAACGGCTTCATGAATATATCCAAAAGAGATTTGCTATGGATGATGAGCGGTTGAAGCAAGGGGGTAATCGTTACTTCCGTGAGTTGCTGCAACGTATCAGGGATATTCGTAGTAGTGAACGTAACTTCTGTCAACAAGTTGCGGACATATATGCTTTTTCAACCCGCAATCCCGAGCGATACGTTGCAGCGTGCGGTTCATGTTGTCGCAGACCGATGGCACGGGAAAGACGAGGTTGTTTTTCGATGTGGGACGGTAGTTTTCGATCAGTTGTTGGGCGATGGGCAGCAGTTTGATATGGAACGGCGTTCCGGTTTTCTGACGGTGCGCGATGATTCAGCTGTCCCCGTCGAACGAGGTTTTAATATGATCGAAGGTCAGTTTCTTCATATCTGAATAAGACAAACCGGTGAAACAACAGAATACGAAAATATCTCGCACGTTTCCCAACCGCAGATTCGGCATCGGCTTGGCGATCAGCATCTCGATCTCTTTTTTCGTTAGATGTTCTTTCGGCGGTGGCGCAACTTCTTTCAGTTTATAGTTCTTAAAGGGATTCTTCTCGATCCATTCGTTACGCAGGCAATAGAGTATGAAATTTCGCAGGCAATCCAGAATGTTGATGGCACCGTTGTGGTGGCAACGGTGGGCGGTCTGCAAAAAGGTATTGAATCCGTCGAGATAGCCATAGGTCACCTCTGTCAACCGAATATCTTCTTTCTTGTACTCCAAACGTGTATATTCATGGAGGTAGCGGCAAAGACGATAATACTTGTTGGAGGTCAACTGCGTGATTCGTACGCCGACCTCTTTTTGTCGCTTCTCGCAATAAAGCATCAGCTCGGCCAGCAACATACGAACCTGCTTGCCGGGACTTTTCAGCCGCTCTTTGATTTCGATGGCATTACCCTCGAACCCTTCGGCTTGCAAGGTACGGTAGATCTCGATGACTTTCGCTCGGAAATCGTCGATGTAGGCATTTACTTCATAGGAGAGTCTGTCTCGCCCTGTCGCTCGTCCTTTGGCGGGATCCCACTTATCGACCGCCGTACGACATTGGGTATAAATCTCTTTGGCGATCCCATTGACCGAGATTCTCGCCATGATCGGCGCCGTCCCGTTCTTCATCACACGATCGCGACGCAGGAAGAACGAAACGAAGAAAGTTTTTCTGTTCAGCATTTTCAATCTGTTTTTTGTGAATCAAATACGATTGAAAAGCTCGGAAAGTTTTGTGCAAATAAGCGTTATTCAGCGTATTACGCTCATTCAAATCTACCGATAAACATTCAAATCTGCCATGTACACACTTTGGTAGATGGAGAGCGTGCCTTTTTCGGAACTACCCTGCTTCGGTAAAGATTGCGATCTCTTAATATAAGGTGTTGATAAACAGGTTAAAATACTCTTGTTTGCGGCGAACAGTCCAAAAAAAGTCCTCTTTCGAGGACTGAAAAGTGCGGATAAAGGTGCTTCCGTACGAATGTAAGCCCGATGTATATCAACGAATTGCGACGGTTTTTCGGCTTCCGTCCCCGCATCGCCTACTGTCATTTTGCACGGTCTTGCGCCCGCCTGCCCGTTCGCCTGCGCGGCCGCCGTATCTCCTTGCATGACAGTACAAAGATAGCGATTTCGGGCGAGAAATCCAAATGCCGGAAAATTTTGAGATGCAGGCGGATTTTTCTATATTTGTTCGTATGGACAGAGGGGAGATCATCATTTACCGGACGGCCGACGGCGAGACCCGTCTGGAAGTCCGCATGGAGAGCGACAGCGTATGGTTGACGCAGGCGCAGATTGCGCGATTGTTCGGAGTCGACAGAACGGTTATTGTCAGACATGTCAACAACATTTATAAGTCGTGCGAATTGGAGCGGGAAGCAACATGTGCAAAAATTGCACATGTTCAGCATGAGGGGCTACGGCAAGTGCGGCGTATGATTCCATATTATAACCTCGATATGATTTTGTCGATAGGTTATCGTGTCAACTCCAAAAACGCCACGCAGTTCCGCATCTGGGCGAACAAGGTGCTGAAAGAGTACCTTATAAAGGGGTATGCCGTCAATAACCAAGCGAAAGCCGAGCAGTTGGAGGAGTTGAAAAAGACCGTCCGCCTGCTCTCCCATGTCTTGGCTGCGAAGGAGGTTACGAAATCCGAGGCGGTCGGGCTGCTGCGCGTGATTACGGACTACACCTACGGCCTCGATACGCTCGACCGCTACGATTATCAGCAGTTGGAGGTATCGGCCACTACGTCTGAGGAGCCGTTCCGCGCGACCTATGAGAATGCGATGGCGGCGTTGCAGGTGTTGCGCGACAAGTTCGGCGGCAGCGCCCTGTTCGCCCGCGAGAAGGACGAGTCGTTCAAGAGCACGATGGGCGCGATTTACCAGACCTTCGGCGGCCGCGACCTCTACCCGAGCGTCGAGGAGAAAGCGGCCAACCTGCTCTACCTGACGGTCAAGAACCACTCGTTCAGCGACGGCAACAAACGCATCGCGGCGTTCCTGTTCCTCTGGTTCTTGGAGAACAACCGCATCCTCTACCGTCCCGACGGCTCGCGTCTCTTGGATAACAACACGTTGGTGGCCCTGACGCTGATGATCGCAGAGAGCCGCACCGAGGAGAAGGACGTGATGACGAAGGTGGTGGTGAATCTGATCAATAAGAATAATTAGAAGGATTTTGTATCTTTACATAAAATTGTTGCATAATGGCAACCATGAACACGGCCGATATCGGCTTTGAGAGGGAAATATGGAAGGCCGCGGACAAGATGCGCGGCAATATCGACGCATCGGAGTACAAGTCCGTTGTGTTGGGGCTTATTTTCCTGAAATATATTTCCGATAAGTTCGAAACGAAATACCGGCAGCTTGTCGCCGAGGGCGAAGGATTCGAGGAGGACAAGGACGAATATACGGCCGAAAATATCTTCTATGTCCCGACCGAAGCCCGCTGGGAGCGGATTGCGGCCGAGGCGCACACGCCCGAAATAGGCCAGGTGATAGACAATGCGATGCGGGCGATCGAGAAGGAGAATAAGCGATTGAAAGATATTCTCCCGAAGAATTTCGCTCGTCCCGAACTCGACAAGCGCCGGTTGGGCGATGTGGTTGATCTGTTCACGAATATCCGGATGCACGAACATGGCGACTCGAAAGATATTCTGGGACGCGCCTATGAGTATTGTCTTTCGAAATTTGCCGAGGCGGAAGGGAAACTCGCCGGCGAATTCTATACGCCCGCCTGTATTGTCAAAACGCTCCTTATGCTTCTACCATAAAAGTCTTAATAAATCGAGCGAGCGTATTTCTATCCACTTTACAAATTTTAGCGATTTTGCGTTGTGAAACTTTTGCTTTCAATAGTTCTTGTATGAGAATTTTCTTATCGTGGAGTTTGTACTTCTCTGGAGCACTCTTTTCCCTTTAGGACGTCCTAATATTACCCCTTCTATTTTCTTTCGTGCTAAGGCTTCTTTTGTTCGTTGGCTAATAAGGTTACGTTCAATCTCTGCTGACAGTCCAAAAGCAAAGCCAACACTTTACTTTGAATGTCCTCTCCTAACTTATAGTTGTCTTTGATAGTCCAAACCCTACATTCCTTGCTCATGCAAATATTCAGAATTTCCATTATCATAAAGAGATTACGCCCCAATCTGGACAATTCAGCACAGATAATCAAATCATCTTTCTGTACCTTGTTGAGCAACTTTCCAAGTTCTCGTTTGTTGTAGGCTTTTGTTCCACTAATGGTTTCCTCTATCCAACCATCAATTTTTATGTTTTGATTGTCGCAGAAATTCTTGATTTCAAAACGTTGGTTTTCTACTGTCTGCTTATCACTGCTTACTCTAATGTATCCGTATATCATATGTCTAATTATAAATGTTTATAGATATATAATATGGATAGTTTTTCTATAGAAACCTAAGAGAGCGTTGATTTTACATTTAATTCTTTGCCATTTCGTTTTTAATGAACTTTCAATTTCCATTAGTCGTAAAGACCGTGAAAAATGTTTAGCCCCCACACTCTTACATCAGAAACCGGATAGTTCAATGGGCTTTTGAGCCCCCGCATTCGTAATGATGGCTCACGATGTAGTGATGTTGTTTAATTAAAGTTTCAGACTATGACCTACGTTGGAATCGATGTCAGCAAGGCGACCTTTGTTGTCGCTTATTCGTCCGCCAAGACCGGCAGGACAAAAACATTCAAGAACCACGGTTAAGGGTGTCCATGAGTTCATCCAAACCATTTCAGTAGCAGAGCACCATTGAGTATTAGAAGCCACAGGCAATTACAGTGCGTTGCTCGTCTATCTGCTTTCCGAAGCAGGGATAACCGTCAGCCTTGAGAATCCGCTGAAGATAAAGAACTTCGCCCGTGCCATGCTCTCCGTCACCAAGACGGACGAGATAGATGCCCGTCTGATAGCCCTGTACGGGGAGAGGATGCAGCCGGATCCTTATAAGCTCCGCAGTGACTCAATCCTCGTACTGAAGCAGAAACGAACGGTACTACGCCAGCTAAAGAAGCAACTTGTGGCAACACGCAACCTTAAAGGCTCGATGGAGTTCTTTCTTCTTTTGACCCTGAATGCAAGAAAACCATCGAAAAGACGATTGCTTTCCTCGAGAAGCAAATCAAGGCAATGGAAGAGAATATCACTTCCTTGGCGTAAGGCGAGTACAGGAAACAGATGGACTTGCTCACCTCCATCAAAGGCATCGGTGTTACACTGGCAGCCGCGCTTATCGTGGCCACAGGCGGGTTCACCTATTTTGATAATGCCAAGCAACTGACCCGTTATCTGGGCCTGTCACCTATTTACCAACAGTTCGGTACGTCAGTCAATGTCAAAGGTCACATCAACCAGAACGGGGATTCAAACCTCAGAAGCCAGCTCTATGTGGCGGCTTTCTCGTCACTCAGGTGTAATGCCGAGTGCAAGGCTTGTTTCGACCGTTTGCGGTCTAACGGCAAGCCAGGCAAGGTGGCGGTCGTTGCTGTCGCCAACAAACTTATAAGGCAAGCCTTCGCTGTGGTCACGCAAGGAAAACCGTATGTCGATGGGTTCAAGTCCGAGAAACCGTAAATACTCATCTGCGGAGGGAACGCCATGCGGCAACCTTAGATTTGCAGCATCAAAATATTTATCTTTGAATTGATATTGAAAGGAAAGCAAAAGGAAAACCATCAGCGGCAATAGAAGTCAAGTCTAAGTCCCTATTCGGTCCTTTTGCTCCTTCCTTGAACTCAAACCCATATAAGAATTTCAGTAAACCTGTTTAAGATTATTAGGTCAAGTTCAGGTCCTTTCTTTTTTGTTTAATGTTCAAAAACAAAAGTATGAAAGTTTTTTATTTAGGAGTTGATGTGAGTAAGAAAAAATTGGATTTATGTTTAAGGAGTAACGGTAAGGACATCCTTTATGATGTTATTCCTAATGATCTATCCTCTATTAAATCTTGGTTAACAAGAACGTTTGAGAAATTTTTCCTCTCTGAGGACAGTTTGGTTGTCTGTGCGGAACATACAGGGCAATATACCTATCCTTTGGTCTGTGCAACAAAAAGTATAGGAGTCTACTTATGTTTGGAAGATGCAGCTAAAATAAAATATTGTCATGGAATACCTCGTGGCAAAAATGATAAAATAGATGCCTGCCGAATAGCAATGTATGCAGAAAGATATAATGATTGCCTACAACCGTATACCGCATCAGAGCTTATAATACAAAAACTCAAAAACTTATCAACAGAACGCAGTATGCTTGTTGCAGATAGGGCTAAATATCAATCCCAGCTAAAAGATCAGGTAGACTATATGGAACACTCAATATATATTGCTAAATGCAATAGAGTTGAAGGGATTATCAATACATTTACGGATTACATAGCACAAATAGACCTTGAAATAAAAGAACTTATAAATCAAGCACCTGTCATTGCTCATCAAATGGATTTACTCATGTCTGTGGATGGAGTTGGGGAACGTGTTGCACTGAAGATGATCATGGAAACAGATGCTTTCACTTCTTTTACTGATCCCAGGAAGTTTTGCTGTCATGCAGGAGTTGTTCCGTTCGTCTATGTGTCAGGAAGTAGCCAACGTTCTAAAAATAGAGTATCTAATAGGGCTGACAAAAGCATCAAGCATTTGCTACATATGGCGGCACTATCTGTTTCACAAGTGAAAAATAGTCCATTGAAGAAATATTATGACAGAAAGGTCGAAGAGGGAAAAAATAAGATGTCGGTTCTGAATGCAGTTAGAGCGAAATTAGTTACGATTATGTTCGCTGTAATTAGGGCGGATGCTTTTTTTTCGAGAAATTATCAAAATTCGCTTGCGTAATCCATAAGAATAGGGGCTGAGCAGTCAGCCCCGACGAGCTTTCCATGCACGACAACTGCATAAATATACTAATTATCGTTAACCATATTCAGTTTTCTTATTATAGTCCATTTTTCTTTCCATTTTAAATAGCTTCCTGTCAGAAACTCAAATTATTGAAATACAGTTCAAAATACTTTCCAAAGGCACTTCCGGCTGGGTGTCGTGGTTTCCGACTCCCCCTCCGGAGCTGTTTGAAGAAGGAGTTCAATATATTTTTTACCGTTTCTCCGTTATCGCCTTTTTACTTTCCGACCGGTGATGAAAAGTCCTTGTGGGCGCCACCTCTTTCCGGTCCCCGGAAATGCGGTTCAAATATGAACCTTTAGCAGCAACGTATATCCGGCATCTTCTTCCCGTCGATATGATACGGATTTGGGGGTTCCTTTCAATGCTGTCCATAACCATAACTTCTGATTTATACATTAATTCCATGTGATAACCGGGTGTTTGGTCAGGCGGACGTTCCCGGTGGCGGATTGTCGTCCTACGCCGCAAAGAAAAAAAGAGTAAATGTATGAGGGAATACCTTGTCAGTTATAGTCATATATAGACATAAATAGTCAATGCCGGCAAAAGATATGACAAATGGCAGTCCGGCGAGAGCCCGGGATTCTTCCCGATATTGCCGGGATTGTGTGTAAAAGTACGACAATCCGTTGATAGCAGTATGAAAAGAGAAAAAAATGATTGAGGAAGGAGGTCGTGAAACCAGCCTCCGGAAAACAGGATACGGCGGAGATCAGATACCGTGAAAAAAGAAAAATCCCCACCGGAGATGAATGAACCGGCAGGGAACGTAACAATAAAGGAACGGGCCTCTCAACCCTTGATGTAACCGTACTTTTTCAGGTCGTCCATGAAATGCTCCGGCGTGTCGGTCCTCACCGTCACCCCGTGCAGTTCCCTGTACCGCCCGGAGAAATTCATCATGTACTCCTTATCGGTGCACCCGCTGTCAAACCAGCTGCCCTCACGCAGGAGGCGTACAAACTCGGAAGGGCCGGAGGCGGCAATCCTGCCGCCATCCGCCAAAATATACATATGCCTGTTCATGCCGATAATTTTTTAGTTCTCAGTTTATAATATAGTTTCTGTTCACCATCCAGGAAGGGGATGTCCTGGAGCGCGGTGCCCGCAGGCACCTGTCCCCTTGTGGCAAAGGTAACCAATTTGTGGAGAAACAGCACCCAATTTCGCATTTTTGTGAAGCTGGTCGTTCCCGAATGCTGCCGGAACTCGACCGTCTTGTGCCGTGAGTAGGCCTCAAGGTTCACCTTGTGGTAACGGTCACCGATCCTTCCTTTCAGCTCGTCCACCGTCCGGGCGGAACGTATCATCCCGTCAGAGACATGGCCCAGCCCACGGCAATAGTAGTTGTCCCTGCGGGATGCAGGCATGAACCTGTCGATGACCGGTTCCAGGTGTTTGTAGCTCAGGGCCAGGTTGCGCCAGGTCTCCATGCTGAAACCGGCGGCATCGATATGCACGTGAAGCCCGCAGCTCCCGTTCACCTTCACATCACACAGCTCAAGCACCCAGCAGACCTTCTCCAGTTCACGTAACCCGGCTTCGCCGACAAGGATCGGACTGACCAGCTCGAAGGTGTCATTCCCGTTCAGACTACTGTCTGTCACGAGTTTCCAATGCGGACGGGTGGTATGGTTGTAACCTTCCACCACAACCTCGATACCGGACTCCCTGAGCTCGCGTGCGAGCCGTTCGCGGGAACAGTTGTAAGCCTCGATCTCGATACCGAACTTGCGGTTGAAAGTGTAATCCGGTGCGGCTGCCAACGGTTGGATGTTCGGACCGCACTCACATTCACTCATACGGCGCAGGGCGTTCACTACAAAGCCGTAGTTTCCGTTGGTCACCATTCGTGCGATTTCCGCACGGGGAACACCCAGAAGATACAGTTGCCGGATCTTGCTCGTCTTTGTCGTTTCTTGTGCTAAAATGCTTCTGATTTGCTCGTTCATAATTTATTACCTCCTTTATTATTACACTACTAAGGTAATGCTTTTACAGGAGATATCGTAATTATAAGATCCTTATTATCACGCCATTAGCTTACTTTATCTTAGGCTAAAAGTCCTTATTTAAGGTGTCTATACCCTGACATCCGCTACCGGTCGGTATCGGGTTCCTCCAGGCCGATGGTACGGCATATCTCCTCCACCAGTTCAGGAAGGCCGGAGCCTTTCTCCTGATGGGGATCGGGTGGAAACAGCGTGGAACGGAAGACACCCTTGCAGACAGGGTCCGCCTCCCTGTTGTAGCGGAGGGTGTTCGGAATGTGTGAGGACAGCAGCCGCAGCCCCATCTTGTCGATGACCCGGTTCCAGGCGTCATACAGGTCCTTCCGCCCCCTCCTGTCCACCATGTTCCAGAACAGCCAGGTCCCTTTCAGGTTGCAGTTCTTCCTGGCGACCAGCTCCTCTTCCAGAGCCTTGGTAAACTGCAGGGAACTCTGCATGACGATGTTGTCCGCCTTGAGCGGGACGAAAATGTAGTCCATCGCGGCAACAGTATAGACCACCCCCTCGCTGCGGAGCGTTCCGGGAAGGTCGAAAAGCACGATATCGAAAGTTTCCCCCTTTTCGTCCATATAACGATGCAGGTCCTCCACCGCCTTTTCCGGATCGCTTTTGATGACCGGATAGGCAGGCTTCCGGATTCTCTCGTGCTGCCGGTAAAGGCTCACCTTCAGGTCGTCATTTTTCATGACACTCTCCATGTCCCTCTCACGCATCAGGGCGATGCTGTGCTGCGGGTAGTCACAGTCCACAACCGCCACACGCAGGCCTTTGCGGTAATGCAGCACACTGGCCAGCAGTACCGTAAAGACGGATTTTCCCACGCCACCCTTCTGGCTGGCGACGGCAACCAACAACTCTTTTTCTTTTTTCATCATACTTCTTGCATTAAATGTTAAACACTATTATGACCGGTCGGGCAGGGACTCTTCCAGAATCATCTCCACCGTTTCCCTGTATTCTTCCAGATGCCGCGATACAAGGTGGTTGATGAACCCCTCCAGCGTGACCGTTCCATTTCTCGAGGCTCCCGCCAGGATGGACAGTTTCCGGTGCAGGGCGGCAGGAATATGCAGTGACCGGCGCTGCACGCCCGCAATGCCATGCAGGTATTCCTCCCCATAGACGGACGGCTGCATGGGGCCGCTTTTCCTTGCGGGACGCATTATGTCGTTACCGGACGTTCCACGTCCCTTCCGGGGACAGGCAGGTGCTTCCCCCATGATCTCACGGATGCGGTCCGCGTCCATCCCGCCGGGACCCATCCGGTCTTTTACGTTCTTTCCTGTCATGATATATCTTCTTGGACAATGACAACATTTTATCGGCGGGCCGGTTCTCCCGGCTGCCCGTCCTCATCCCAGGGACGGTAGACCTCACCGAGCAGGGCGGCGATATCCTCCCTATGTTCCTCCATATGGAGCTCCAGCAGCCGGATGATAAACCCGGAGATGCTGCCGCAACCGGCGGCCCTGACCAGCATGGCGATCCGGCGGTGCAGCCTCCCGTCAATATACGCGGTCTTCCACTCCACAGACTTGGGAGCGGGAACCAGAAACCTCCTCTTGTATTCTTCCGGGGCTGTCACTTTCCCTGCACGGACCTGCCTTTCATGACCCGGCATATCCACCGCCGGTTCCGGGGATGGGGAAACGGGAGCTGACAGAAGGTTTCCCGTGAGTCCGACCCTCTCGAGAACGATATCGGAAAGCCGGTTCTTTTCCTTTTCTGAATCCATTGTCTTAAAATCTTAAATTATTAAATTACACAACTGGCATTGTTTCGGAATACAAAATAAAAAAAGAAGAGGACAGGACGGAACGGAACCACCTGTCACTTATAGTCATCCAAAGTCGGGGATTGTCATGATACACATGACGGGGGGACGAACATATGGTTCCATCCGGATGGTTCTTCCCATGCAGGAGTGACGTCAGAATCCTGCTGTCCGTAGCGGCGTGGAAAAGCGGCGGGATTCCGTTCCTTGTCCACCGCCCCTTTCAAATCCTTATGGGCAGGTGTGGGAGCATGCATCCGTCCTGATACGGATTCTTGAATTATCGGTCTGTGGAAGTGTAAAAATATCAATCCGTTAATGGAGACAAGGAAGAAAAAACATAAGGCGTACACGGCTACATGCACGTTCTCCATTTGCAGAAGTGTAGAAGTGACAATCCATTAATGGAGACAATGAAGGAAAACCATAAGGCATACACGGTTACATGCCCATTCTCCATTTGCAGAAGTGTAGAAGTAACAATCCGTCAAAGGAGACAGTGAAGGAAAGCCATAAAGCATATACGGTTCACTGCCCATTCTCCATTTGTAGAAGTGTAAAAGTAACAATCCGTCAAAGGAGACAGTGAAGGAAAGCCATAAGGCATATACGATTCACTGCCCATTCTCCATTTGTAGAAGTGTAAAAGTAGCAATCCATCAAAGGAGACAGTGAAGGAAAGCCATAAGGCATATACGGTTCACTGCCCATTCTCCATTTGTAGAAGTGTAAAAGTAGCAATCCATCAAAGGAGACAATGAGGGAAAACCATAAGGCATACACGGCTACCTGTCATTCTCCATTTGCAGAAGTGTAGAAGTAACAATCCGTCAAAGGAGACAATGAAGGAAAACCATAAGGCATACACGGTTACATGCTCATTCTTCATTTGCAGATGTGTAGAAGTAGCAATCCATCAATGGAGACAAGGAAAAGAAACCATAAGACATACACGGTTACATGCCCATTCTTCATTTGCAGATGTGTATAAGTAGCAATCCGTTAATGGAGACAATGAAGGAAAGCCATAAGGCATATACGGTTCACAGCCCATTCTCCTTTTGTAGATGTGTAAAAGTAACAATCCATTAATGGAGACAATGAAGAAAAACAATAAGGTGTATACGGCTACCTGCCATTCTCCATTTGCAGAAGTGTAAAAATAACAATCCATTAATGGAGAATAGGGTATGGAAAGGGCAGATTTCCAGTACATACGTCTCCCTTATTCCTGAATTATGGGCGTAAGTCACATGATTCAGGAGAGACAGCCACCTTTTTATGGGGAGAGCAGCCGGCAAATGCCTGATGGAAATGACCCGAAAATCACAGGAGAATAGCCGTACAATGGGCTGATACACAATTCCTATTGGAGAATGTTGTCCCCATTAGGGGACAGCAAGTTGTGTTTTCGTTTAACGAAAACAGGACGGTTTAACGGAGAATACACCGATAAACCGTTACTTATTTCAAGCTCCAGCGTCGCTTTTTACATATCTAACTATAATTCATTTGAAATCACAAAACAGATTGAACCGAATGTGGTTAGTTTGTCTGTTTATTTCATGTCCGAATCATTAGTATGCTATGTTGCAAAGTTCGTATTCATTATGAAAAAATCCGCTTACGAGAACAAGATATTCAGGTAATTTGCCATCCTTTCCCCAAAGAAGTTCGATGTTAAAAAGTTCAGAAAGCGTTTTGGCTATGTCAAATCCGAAGGCTTCGAGTGACGGACGCACTTTTTCCGGGTGTCGGCATGGTGTGCCGCAGTTACGCGTACACTCGTTATCTGAGCAGTGAAGACATTTACCTATATAGGCAAATGAACGCCCTCCATATTTCCGTTCCATATCCAATAATTCGCTCTCGATTCGTATCCGTTCCGGTAAAATGAGTTTTTGTGTATATTCAATCGGAATATCTTTGTCTTCAGGGATTATCTTCGTTGCCATAAGATGTGCATACTTGTATTGTCGGAGAAACGATTCCGTATCAAAATCAAATGGAGGACACCCCCAACTTTTACCGTAATTGGTACATTGTTTGCAAAGTTCAAGAAAATGTGGTTCGTCACGGAATTCGGCGATATATCCTTCAACAGTGATGTCTGAAGTAAAATTTTCTACAGTGTATATACTCATTGTTTCAAAATCATTGTACCGCATAAGGAGTCGAAACGGATGTTTTCATTTTGGAAAAGTCTGTCAATGTATCCGCTTTTCTGCATTTCAGACGCGGTCAAGCAACTTAAATTCGGGGTATCTAACAATGCTATCGAATCGCACATGGACAACGCGATGTCAAGTTCATGTGTCGAGAACATGATACATTTTTTCTCGTCGTGGACAAGCCTACGAAGCAACGCCACAAGTTCGTAGCGATTAGGCATGTCAAGAAAGGAAGTCGGTTCATCAAGGAGAATGATAGGAGTATCCTGTGCCAATGCACGAGCAATCATCACACGCTGGCATTCGCCATCCGACATTTTATCCATCGTGCGGTTTGCATAAGCCTCCATTCCCACCGAAATGAGCGATTGCATGACTATCTCCTTATCTGTTTCTTGCATCCTACCTATCCAGTTGGTATAAGGAGCACGGCCTATGGCTACGACATCCTTGCACCGCAGGTTGGCGATGCGCGTGCGCTCGGTCGTGACGACAGCCAGCGTTTTTGCCATATCTTCGGTTTTCATGCAGGCGATGTCGTGCCCGTCGAGAATGATTTTTCCGGAATAACACCGGTTCAGACCGGCTATGGCGCGGAGCAACGTCGATTTTCCTGTCCCGTTTCTTCCGATAAGGGCTGTCAGTTGACCTTTTTTTATCGTGGCATTTACCTCGTGGAGCAACGAGTTTTCTTTGTAACCTATGGAAAAATGCTGTAATTCTATCATGCGGTGATGGATTTGTTGCGTAAAACCACCCATACGACGATTGGGATTCCCAATAGAGCTGTAATGGCGTTGATCGGCAAGGTGAATATTTTAGAAATGATGTCGCAAAGAAGCAATATCGATGCTCCCGAAAGAATTGTTCCGGGCAGAAGGACATGATGATCGCTATTTTGGAAAAGCATTCTTGTGACATGAGGCATAGCGAGACCTATGAAACCTATCGGACCGCAAAAAGCGGTTATCGTTCCGGCGAGCAGCGTTGTCGAGAGAAACAACAGGCTGCGTGAACGCCGAATATTCAGTCCCATTGTTACGGCATATTCCTCTCCGAACAGCAGGAGGTTAAGCGGTTTGATGGTCAGTACCGCCAACAGCAGTCCGGCAAACACCGATGGAACAAGAATCAGAAGTTGTCCGGAGGTGACGTCACCCAAAGCCCCCATCGTCCAAATGACAAAGGCTTTCAGCGATTCCTCTTTGCTGAGGTACTGCAATATCTACACGACAGCACCTACGCCCGATGAGAACATCATGCCCAGAATCAGGATTACCATGATGTCTTTTATTCGCTGTCCGACGGCAGTTATCACGAGCAACACGACAGCCGCACCCACCCACGCTGCTCCGGCAATGCCTATTGATGAACCGATCCCGGCAAGTACCACAAGTGCCACACCGAGACTTGCACCGGAACTGATGCCAAGGACATAGGGACCGGCAAGAGGATTACGGAAGAGGGTCTGCATCTGAAGACCGCTGACCGATAAGGCAGCCCCGGCCAACAGTGCCACTATAGCTTTTATGAGGCGTATGTTGAGTACGATTTTTTCCGTGGCACGGGAACAATTTCCCCCGGTCAGTGCTGCCCATACATCGCGGATCGGAATGTTGACAGCTCCCACGGCCAAGTCCAGTAAAAAAAGACCGACCGTGAGCGTAATCAATATGGAGAATAATATAGTCGAACGGGAACGCATCTATTTCAGTTGCTTGTAATACACACACTCTTCCTGCACCAGTTCAGGATGGAATATCTTCACGAGGTCGCGGAGCACGATGTCAGGATTCACGACGGCAGACTCGTAATAGTCGTTACCCCCGGCTGTGTTGGTACGGGCGTTGTTGTTATACACCTCTCCATTTTTGAAACATCGGGTATCGGTGAATTTCGGACATGATGCCTTCAAGTCGTCAAGGGAGTTCGCCATTCCCACGTTCAGCCACATGTCCGCATCCGACGCGAGCAGATATGCTTCTTCTAAGTCAATGGGGATAGAAGCGTTTCCCGTGTTCTTCTGGTAGATATAGCGGCCTCCCGCATCAGTAATCAAGCGGGCTACATAACTTTGGGTTGAAGGCATGAACCACGAGTCGCCATAGGGAACATTAAGCATAACCGAAGGAGTGCCGAGGGTACTGTCGGCCACTTTCTTTTTCAAGGCGTTGTATCTGACCGGGATTGCGGCAAAGGCTTTTTCACCCTTCTCACGTTTTCCTGTGACTTCTGAAAGCACTACCATCCATTCGGCCTTGCCGAGAGGCGACTCTTCAAGATAATCGCCGACATACATGAACGGTATGTCGAGTTCTTCGAGTTTGCTTTCCATTGCGCTTGCGCCGTTCACCCCATAGAGCAGAACGAGGTCGGGATCGAGCGAGAGCAGCAACTCGTAGTTGATGTTCCCTTCATAGCCGACATCGCCAATACTGTCGCGGCGGGCTTGGATGTCTGGGTTGGAAATGTAGTCGATTCCCGAAACGCCGGTTATACACCGGACTTCACCGATTGCGTCAAGCATGGCGATATGAGTGGAAGACATCGCCACGATGCGTTTGGCGTCTCCTTTGAGTACCTGTCCTGCAAACCCTTCGGGAACCTCTTCACCGTTGCGGACGATAAACAGCCATGTGGTTACACTGTCCGCTCCCTGCCAGGGATTCCTGACGGTTATCAGTACGCTTTCCTTCCCGCCCGCCCCTTTGATGTCGAAGCCGGAGGCATATTCGGGAGCATAAAGCAGCAGGTTGAAATCATTGATTTTTGAGCTTTTGTTGTGGCAGCCTGTAAATGCCAGAGAAAGCAACAAAATCAGGCTTAAATTCTTTAATGCGTTCATATTGATGCAGATTATCGTTTACTATTTTTGTTTTTTCCGAACTTGGGTGTTATGCCGATGAATATCTCGAAATTGATGCCCGGCATGGGACGGGACAATACGGAAAGGTATTCTTCATCGAACAGGTTGTTGATGCTGCCCTTTAGCGACAGATCGGCCCATCGGAAAGAGAGCTGTTTTTCCAGTGTCACGTTATTCATGAAGTAAGGGGGCAGATAGCCCGTCAGGGTATAGTCATTACTCGACATGGTATAACGCTGGCTGTAATAACACCATTTGTAAAGCAGGCTCCATGTCCGCCATGACAGACGTCCGGTCACCGTTGCGGAAAACTCCGGCACGTATGGCAACTGTTTGCCGACGGATTGGTCTGCCGGACTCATCGGTTCGCTCTCGTTGATCGAGGGAGTCCACGAGAAAGTTCCGTTCATATCCAGTTTCCAGTCCTTTCCGAGCATTATATCAAGGTGGGCGTTGGTCTCTGCCCCGTAAGCATGTACCTTTTTGAGGTTTCTGGGGGAGAAGAATCCCTTGGTTGTGGGTAGCCAGATGATCCAGTCGTCGATGTGCGAATCGAACCAGTTGATACCACCGCTCAAAGCATATACATTTTCTTTCCCCACCGAGAACGACAACCCCACGTCGTATGTGAAGCCGTGCTCGCTTTTCAGGTCGGGATTACCGCCCGGCAGAAAATAGAGGTCGTTCAGCGTGGGAAAACGGTAGTTCCGGGAGATGGATGCTTTCGCCACGATATTGCCTTTTTTCGACAGTACCCCGTCGATGAAGAAAGCCGGGATAACCGGGGCCCATTCCGTACCGAACATATCCTCGCGAAGGACAAGCGAGGCGGCAAAACGATCGACAGGCCGCCATTTCGCAGAAACGGAACCGGAAAACTCGACACGTCCCTTGTCATACCCGACAACAGCCTTGTTACCTTCCTGCGAGATGATATTTTTGTCCGCGCTTTCCACCAAATGCTGGTGTACGGAAACACCGGCCGTGAACAGCCATTTCTCTGAAGGAGCATAATCCCCGTCCGCACTTCCGTAGAACGTGTTAATCTTACTGCGTGAGCGGGTCATCGAAGCCATTTCGCCGTTTCCCTTGTCCCGCTTGTAATCATAGGCCATCCATGTGTGTATATAGCCGCCTTTTACACCGACCTTCCATTTCTCCCGCACGCGATCCCACGAGAGGACGCCGCGAAACGTCTGCTCCCTTTGGCGGTTCTCGAAGTCCATGTCGTTCCCGTAATCCGTGCTGAGCATCGCCAGTTCCCGGTTGGAATTGATATACCAGGCGTTTAGCCCGAACTTGTCGCCTTCGCCCGTGTTATAATAAATTTCCTGCAAGACGTGCAGATCCTTATAAGCCCCGCTGCGGTTGCGTTCCGTCGGGTAATAGGAACCGATGATGTTCTTGTCCTCGTCATAGATGTTTTCCTTCTTGTCCCGGTTTCGGTATTTGTAGTCGTTGGGGGAAGAGGAATACACCACACGGGTGGAGGACTGCCAGTGTTTGTCACCGTAGGTCAGGCGGAGAAACTCGTCGAACGTGCTGAACGACCCCACTCCCTGCACGTACTGCAACCCGAACCCTTCATGGTTGGCCGGAGAAGTGGAGAGCCTGACCAGACCACCCAAGCCGCCGCCCGTTTCGTTTACCGATGACGTTCCGTGCAGCAGCGAGGCATCATCGATAAAGTAAGAAGGGATGGTGGAAAAATCCGTCATGCCCAGCATCGGGTTGTTAATGCGCATACCATTCCACGTCACTTGGGTATGCGAGGGAGAGGTACCCCGGAAAGCCACGGTGGATAACGTGGCGCGTCCGTAGTTCTTGACAAAAACGGATGAGTTGAATGTCAGCACATCGGCCATAGACAAGGCGATGTTCTCTTTCATGGCGATGGAATCGAAACGGGTTCGTTGCACGCCTATATCCTTCATAGGTCGTTTGCCCACCACCGTAACCTCCGGAATACGTAGTACCCTTTTGGTAATGCTGACGGAATTTTTCTGCTGGGCGGCAAGCAGAAAGGGCAGGCTTACCCCCACGAACAATAGAATAAGATGTCTTTTCATTTTTGTCCTCCTTCCTCGTTATTTCCAGCAGAAAGCTCCCGGAATGATTCCCACGTAAAATTCATCGATCAGCTTGCCTTGCGGCGAATAGCGATACACGATACCTTGTTGCTGGTAATCAATAGCGTCGGCCACATATACCTCCCCGTTGTTGGGATTGACCGTAAGGCCGTAGTATTTGGTGTCCCGAAACTCCAGAAAAGGCCGGACGGGAACACGGTCGGCTTCCACCGGCATTCGCCAAATATCGTTGTTGATCCAGTAAAGTATATCCCGTGTACCGTTGAGCTGGACTTCCGAAGGCCAGTCGCCCAGCTTAAACTTGAACTGTTTCTCTACGGTGAAAGTCTCGGCGTCTATACGATAGAGAGACGGTGCCTCGTAACCGTATGGGCTGCCCTCGTAACCGCCATCCGTGATGGTCCACATCTTGTTGTATTTGTCCATGACCAGCGAAGTAGGTTGTATGCCGATGGTCAGTTCGTCCACGACCTTGTCCGTCTCCGTGTCGATTTTCAGGATGCGGTTCTGGTACGACCAGCAGTTCACATAGACGTACTTGCCGTATTGTACCATTTGTTCGGTGGAACCCGATTCCATGTCCATGTCTGGACATTCGATATAGCCGGTAATCTCGTATGTCTTGGGGTTGATGATGAAGATACGGTAGTCCCATATCTGCGTCACATAGGCTTTCTCATCCGACAGAAAATGGATATACCGGGGTGAGGTGAAACCTGTGATACGGCCCACTTCCTTGAAAGTATTGATGTCGATGGCGAAAATCACATGCGAGTTGTTCACCACGATCCAGCCTATACCGTCCCGGATAACCATAGACTGGGCCACATCGCCCAACTTGAACCCGTTGGCACGGTAAAACACTTCATTCTCCACTTCGCACGTGGCGGGATCGTAGTAGGAAAGCGTGGCATTGCTGTACTGGAAATTCCCCTCGTTGGTAATGAAAAGACCAGAGGCCGATACAGAGAAATCTTCCATCTCTCCGTAATCCCATTTCATGCAACTGCCGAAAACTGGCAGGCAGAAAAGAAAAAGGCAAATCCGTTGTATTGTTCTGCTCATTGTCATTCGGATAAAAAAGAGTACCCGAATCATTACGGGTACTCTGGTTAAGGTATAAGGTTTAATCCTGCTGCGTATATTGTTTGTCCTTCATATTTTGGAAGGTTGGGTTATACCCACATTTCGTCACGCTCCAACTTTCCCCCGTAATCATTCCGTTTTCTATAAACTTGCCGAAGAAAGTGTAGTCGGTAAATTTCGTCAAGCCGTCAAAAACAACCCCATGCAAGGTCTCCAACTTCTCCATGGAAAGTGTTTCCTGAGAAAGAGAAGTCGCACTTTTTATCTGTAGCGTACCATCTATAGTCTGTAATTTATCACAAGTAATGCCTGTTGCTTTATTAACGAACAACCCTTCACCTCCTACGTGAAGCAATTCCGGAATATCCAGCGATTTACTTTGTAAAGATATTGCTAACGAACCCTCTCCCTCTTTATAATATACAGGAGAAGCTGAACAACAAACTTTGGATAGTAAGGGCAAGTTACAACTGGTAAAATTTCCAGATAAATAGAACTGTCCTCCCACTTCTTTCAAGACTGGCATTGTGATTGAAGCAAACATGGGTATTTGGATATATCCATATCCATCTATGATTTCCAAGTCGGGAAATTTGGCATTGCTTCGCATTTGGCCTGTCACATTTAGATTTCCATATACATGTTGAATTGTCGATATGGTATAATCGGTATTGTTGGTGGTTGGCTTACAAGTGAAGTCTTTGATATTCTTGAACGTGATTTCAGGGAACTTATTATTCGTGAGACTGGTGATGACAAAATTTACATTTGACAAATCTTCGGCTGTTTCAATTTTGGAGAGCTGCACCTTGTTTATAATTTCAATCTGGGGCGCTGTTTCTCCGAAGGTTTCAAATCGGGCGTTCGGCAACAGCAGTGTTCCGCTCACATCTTCAAGATAATCCAGCGTGATGCTTCCAAGTGTGGTGATCTTGCTCCAGTCGGGAAGTTGTTTGAGTGCCGTGAAATTCTTTATCTTTATCTGTCCCTTTATCGTTGTCAGTTTGTCCATTCCACCGAAAGCCTGAAGCACGTCATTTCGTTGGGGAACAAAACTACCGGTAGGAGGAGCTTCCATATTGGCTTCCATAATAATACTTCCGTTTACTGTTTCGATTTCCGGAAGGTTGATGGTTTCCAACATCACGGGGACGGTATGGAAATCAAGGCCACCGGTCTCTTTCAGCTTAAGGAAGCTCATGGAAGTCAGCTTGGCAAGATTGTTTACGGACAAGACCCCTCCGACACTTGTCAGTTCCGGTATTTCCAAAGACGCAATCGAACCGGCTGCTGTGTTCTCTTCATTGAGTCCTTGAAGATTCAGATCCTGACCTACAGTAGTCAGAACCGGAAACTCAAAACTCTGTAACGACGACGCATTGAACATCACGCTTCCTTCAATAGTTGCCAGTTTCTCGAATAGGACATACGTCACTTGGTCGTTATATACCGATATGTCTCCGGAGAGTGTTTCCAATGCTTTCATGGAAATCATGTGAAGTTCCGTAGCTTTCGAGGCGACATCGGCCGAACCTACCTGCAAACCTCCGGCCGAAACGATATTTTCCAACCCTGTCAAGTCTGCACCGTTGTAACTGTTACGAATGACAATGTTGCCAGTAACCTCTTTCAAAGATGCCAATGCTGATATGTCAGTGATTTTTTTTCTGCCTCTTCCGCATCAGAGCCGATAATCAGGTTCCCTTTGACAACGGTTGTTTTGGTTGCGGCAAAAGAAGCTACCTCCTCGGTGGTCTTCAACTCCACATCTCCGTCAGATTCTATTTCGCTTTTCACCACTTTATAGGCATATTCGCGGGCATCTCCGTTATAGGATGTCACCCGGAAGGTTCGTTCGTTATCCCAGTCCGTTACCGTTTCAGGATCAGGTATGATTGTTGCAGAAGTTGTGTACTTGAATTCCACTTCGGCATTGTTCAGCGATACCGTATAGGGAACGGTTATTGTTACTGTATTGTCCGCAATGTCGGCCGTGTACGATTTCCCGTCCACGGTCATCACGACCGATGTGATGAAATTTTCATCTGCATCTTCAGGTATAATTTCATCGTTTTTGTCACACGCTCCCAAAAAGAACAAGGATAGGAGCATGGGAAGAAAATAATTTTTCATACTTGCAATTTTTATTATTTGGTTAAATCCTCAAAAGAAAATACTTCCGTTGAAACTTCGCCCAGCCAGCCGCTTTTGGCCAGAACACCGCATTGTATTTTGATAAAGTCAATATATTGCAGATTGGCTTCCGTTCCATCGGCATGGATGGCATTGGAAATTTTGAAACCGTTCCTTTGTCCGCTTCCATCCACCGTACTGCCGCCTTCTATCTGGTCGTTTCCGAAATTATCCACGTACCCCCAGTCATAACTCTGATTATCCCAATAACCGGTTTGTGAATCTTGGGTGTTGCGGGCGGCCAGACAAGTGCCTGTCAGGGTGTAACTGTTTTCCGAAATCCAAGCCGGATAATAATAGTCTTGTGTATGATAAGCGGACAGATAGTCTACCCAACCGTTTCTACCATCGGAACTGATCCATTGGACATCCATTTTTTTGCCTTCCGGACGGTAATAAGTCACTTCAAAGTTCTGTATTGTTTCTTCCTTGCCTGCTTCAGATCCTTTCAGTTCGTACCACTCGTCATCCGGCAATCCGTTTCCGTTTATATCTTGCATGACCCATACGATACCCGGTTCGGAACTGCCGTCAAAGGCGTTCCCCTGAACACAGAAATCATATTGGTTACCCGAATTGGGAATACTGTGGTCGAAGCCGACGATGATATAACCCCCGAAAGAACCTAAAGAGACGTGCAGTTTGTCTTTCAAACGCTGTGTTGCCCATGCGACAGCCGCTTCAGGGGATGTTTCGTTGCCGGTCATACCGCCTATCGTGCTCGTCTCGTTGATAAATTGGCCGGGAGCTGGGGTATATTCATAGACTTTATTCCAGAGCTTGGAACTTCCCGAAGCCCGGAAGCCGTCTTGTTCCTTTTTGTCCACACAAACGACTTTTACGGTGGCAGTGACAGCCGTTTTCCCTTTGTCGATATTCCTGCTTATTTTTTCCGTCGGTGTGTCTTCCGACACAGTACAGGAGACGGTGTATTCTCCGGGGTGCGGACGGCGTGAACTTGAACATGCGTTCCACTTCTCCTTCCATGACCTGACCGTCCACACTCCACTCAAAACGGGGATTGTCGAAATACTCCAACAACGGACGCAGGAAAACAGGACGGTCGGCAAAAGTGTACCTGTCCGTGGATGTTTGCTGGTAAGACGGGGTCGGGAATTTGACAACGTAGGGCATCGTTTCCACGACCTCTACGCTTACGTCTTTCGTTGTTGTCCCATCTATATTGGAAGCGTTGATTGTCACCGTATAAACACCGAGTTCTTTTTCATTGAAAGTATAAGTATTCTCGGTGGAAACGATTTTTCCTTCCCGTACCCATTCGATTTTGAACCCTTCGACATCCGAATGCTGAATATCGGGAGTAAATGTGTAATCGGTATTCCGGACGACTTTTAGCCCCTGCGAAGGTAGTGCCAGTGAGATGACCGGAGGGGTGAGTTCTTTCACTTCTACTTTCAGTTCCTCTTCGGCATAGCCTTCCGCATTGTCTACTCTTAGTTTGACATAAAAATCCCCGCATTCATTCCATGTACGTTGAAGAGACGGACCCGAAGAAACCAGCGTACCGTCTATCGTCCAAGCAAAAAGAGCATCTTCAACATTCTGGTATGTCGGGGCGATAGTCAATTCGTGATCGACCTTGACCGTGTAAATACCGGTCTCGCTGTCAAGTTCTATTATAGGTTGTCCTCCTACTTCTTCGGTAATGACTTCATCCTTGTTGCAGGAGGTGAACAGCATACAGGCAGAAATAATAAAATAGTAAAAACGATGCATGATGTGTGGATTTTAGAAAAATAACAGTGATACCCCCGACAGAAGGGATATCCCTGTATTCTTTATTGTATGGTGATATCATCGATACAGATATAAGCCGGAGTATTCAAACCGTATGCTCCCGAATCCGAACCCTCGAAGTTGAATTTCACACTTTGCACCCCTTCGGCATTGATTTCCCAATAATCCCATGTCGTGATAGGATCAACCTGTTGTTGGCCGTTACGATAATCGGCTAAAAGACGTTTGTAAGTGCGGATCAGACCGCCATTCGCATCATAACATTCCAGATTCACTTGGAAATACCCTTTCATCTCTTTCAGAGGAGTCGCTACCCCCGTAGAACCGAACTGATTACCATAAGTAATGACACCATAAGTGTATGAGGTGTTGCAGATCCACAGGCCGACCAATTTCCGGGGAACATTGAAATAAAATTCCGGTTTAGCCATCCATGCCTGATTGTAAGCATCCACATATCCGTAAACGACACCGAAATTGGAACCGCTGTGCCCGGCTTCCTTATTCTGTCCTTCCGCTTCCACCGCAGTGTTATAGACAGAACATTGGTTTAGATAAGAATACCACCAGTCTCCGGTATTTCCCGACTGATTGGAGCGGATGTTCCAGTTGGAAAGTGCGATGCCGCCGCTGGAATACTCTGTGCTTCCACCTACAGTATTAAACATTGAAAGGAAGAGATATTCTTCCGGAGTATTGTCGTAAATGGTGGTTACTTGAGGATACCCTTGGTACGAATAAAGATTTTCTCCGGCCGAGGTAGGTCCTGCTAACATGCCGGGATCGAAATCGTCGAAAGTGATAGTCAAGGTACCGTCCGGATTTGTCACAGCACGGGTTTGCGGAGTTCCGGAATAAACCGGTTCCATCAAAAAGTCATCGTCCGAGCTACAGCCGGAGAACAAGGCGGTTGCGGTAAATAGACAGGCACCTGCCAGAAAGCGTAATTTTCTTTTCAAAGGTCACTCGTTTTAATGTAAAACATATTATTAACAAACACAAAAAAATCCCGTTCGTGCGGACTTACACGAACGGGAATATGTCTGTCTTCAAATATTGAATGGCCGATGAGCTATTCCTTATTTGATTACGACCTGTATATCCCGCAGGTGTAAATCTCATTCCGGTCATGGCAGGTCTTCTGACTCGTCCCGGTCATCGTGCCTTCCCGGTATTACACCAGTGGCAAAAGTTCGATGTCCGTTTTTGTGGACTCACAGCAGCGGGTACTGTCCCGGATTTTCACCGGGTTCCCTTTTCATTCGGAAGGCGTAAACCTCCCGAAACCATTTCCCGACTGCAAAATTATCTATATTACATATCAATTCCAAATAATTCATAATATTTATAATAAAACACACAAAGCATGACAACCGTACTGTTTTAATTAGAGCATTCAAGTTTACGACAAACGAAGACGGTAATTATCATACACAATATCCATAAACCAACAAAACAGCTTGCCATTTTCCATAACAATGCGTTCTGGAATAGATAACTGTTAGCTGCAATTATGCAAGCAAAAAAAGCAGACAGAATAATGACTATTAATATCATGCACCAGAAATTAATCCTATAAATTTATGGAAAACAAGTAAGGGAATGGAAGTTCCGTTGCCGCATGGATGCAGGTGAAGGACCTTCTCTTTTAACGTTGGATACGCCAATGCACGCCAACGGAAGACTCTGATATTATCTGTTTGGAAAGGATATAGGATGTGCGTTACTTTGTCGCATATTCAGAATCTTAAAAAGAATTTTAGTATGGAACTGACAATTATTGAAACAAGCGCGTATTAGGAGTTGAGAAAGCTGGTCAGCACGCTGGTCGTACAGATGGGCGACTTCCAGAAAAAGATTGCCCCGCCTGCGCCGGACAAGTGAATGGATGCGCAGGACGTATGTGATGGACTTATGCCCAAACACTTTCTGAAGAGTTTCCAGCAGCATCCCCTTGAGTATGGCCAGAACGGCAAATGCGTGGCGTCCGATGTGCGGGGTGACCTCGCCCCGGAGTTGCATTTCCTGCCTATGATTCCAAGACTGAGCCGCATGGCATTGTATTCACCTACCGGAAAGACACATTCGGGGAGTCTTTCTTTTCATCCGTACCCCTATATTTCAATCAGTTCGATAGCAATGGGCAATAATTTTACGACATACGCCACTCCCGTTTTTATACGGTTGCCCATCAGCCATGTACCGCCGTCGGAGTCGGTATGGATATTATCGTATGTTATGGCTTTCAAGTCCACATAGGAAAGACCGGTGAAGCACATGAACAGGAACATGTCGCGCATGGCACGCTGGCGTTTGTATCTCGGTTCTATATGGATTATCCTTTGCAGTTCCTCTTCGGAAAGGAAAGAACGCCTCTTGTATTCGGGCATACACTCGAATGATGCGAACGGATGAACCCGTATCCAGCCTTTTTCCTGCGCGATATACATCAGCCACTTCAAGGTATTGACACGCCCGAAGACAGTGGAGTTTGCCAAAGCGCATGTACCGAGCATCCAGTTGTAGTAATCCTCGATGAATGATTTCTCAAGTTCTTCGATGACAATATCCTCTGCATTCTTCTTGCTTTTCATGAAAAGCAGGAGACTCTTGTAATCGGCAACCAGACCGCAGTAGGTGCTTTCGGCTTTCTCTATGCCGATTTTCTTTTTATACGGTTCCAGCTGTTCCCTGAAAAGGTTCATAAGGGTGTGGCATTCCTCTGAGAAGCCGACATAGCGGTTATAGACTTTCTTGGCTGTAACAAAACTGTCGTGGTCGCAGATGTACTGGTAGTGCCTGGTGATTTGCGCCTTGATATTGTCAAGCTCCTGATTGAGTGTACGGGCCTCCTCGGACTTGCCTTTGGCCCGGTTGGTTTTGACGTCCCACAAAGCGAGGGACACTTCTTTCTTACAACTGAAACCGGCTTGGGTTCCATTGATGGTGATACGGCCCATAATCGGTGTCTTTCCGTTTTTTACAGACTGTTTATTCTCAAAACACTTAGCTATACATGGTCTGCGATAAGCTAAGAGAGATTCCCCTTACACAAAAGCATGGCATCTCCTTGTCGTATCTCGCCTTTATACTTTTATGTATAGTAGTCTACCGGATCGAATGAACAAGACCTATCCCATACATAAACCAATTTAGACTGCTATGTTATTTTTGAGGAAGAAGATGGAATGAGACCAGATACCCTCTTTAAGGCTGACTGTAAGTCGATTAAATGTAGAAAAGATTGCTTTTGTCACAAGTAAAGTGTATATTTGCATTGAAAGAATCGTTCTTTGACAGAGGCAAAAGAAAACAGAATATTGTAATTCGCTCGTTTCTAAATCGTTACCTGATATTAGTTAAACAGAAATAACTGTTTAATTTTCAATTAGATAGAGATTGTATGATGTTTCGATTTGTTGCACGGGTTCGACTATACGGCCTTTTTCGGCAAATCCGATCTGGAACGGGCCAAAGCGATCAGCGGAGGAGTCGATTTTCTGCAAGCTCCCGAACGCGAGGAGCCGAAGAAGCTGTTTATCAAGGAGGCGCTGCTGTTGCGGCAGGCGTTGTCGCTCTGTCAGAGTTTGTTGAACTACGAGCAGCGTCTCGAAGCGGCCTATTTCGAAGCTGTGCGCACGCTGTTGACGCGCATCGAAGGCAAGGGCAAAATGTCGCTGCGCGAAATCAACGCACGGATCAACGAGCTGCTCAAACAGAGCATCAAGAGCGACGGTGTAATCAACCTCTTCTCCGACGTCGAGGAGGAGTTTTCGCTGTTCGATCCGAAATTTCTCGAAGAGATCTCCCGGATGAAGGAGAGAAACTTCGCCGTCGAACTGTTGCGCAAGCTGATTGCCGAATAGGTGCGAATTTATCAACGGACCAATACGGTGCGGGCCGAAAAATTCTCCGAGATTCTGTCCCGTGCCATGAGCAATTACCTCAAAGGGTTGCTGACCAACGAGGAGGTAATTCAGGAGTTGCTGAAAATCGCCCACGAGATCGCCCACGGCAAAGAATCCGACAAAGCGCTCGATCTGAACGACGAAGAGCTGGCATTTTACGATGCGCTGACCAAACCCGAGGCCGTACGCGATTTCTATACGAACGAACAGTTGGTTGCCATTACACGGGAACTGACCGATGCGCTGCGCTGCAACAAGACGATCGACTGGAACCTCAAGGAGAGCGCCCGTGCCGGTATGCGTCGGATCGTGAAACGACTGCTCAGGAAGTATGATTATCCGCCCGAGGGACAGGAAGATGCGTTGAGTACGATCATGAAGCAGTGCGACATGTGGAGTGAAAACAGCTGACGGATTGGCCGTCGGAAAAGCGTGATAACTCCGGTCTGCCGGGGAATCGTTATGTCTTGGATATTCCTCCTTCGGCCTTGCGGCTTCGTTCCGTGAATTTTCTGCTCATCGCTGTTTGCGAACCGTATCCTGTCGGTCTCGGATCGCCTTGCGGATTTGTCGCTGCTCGGCACTCACCCCTGCTGCATGGCCTGTTCGAGCGCGCCTACGATCCGCTCCTTTTCGCTGCTGCCGTCCGTGGAGAGACGCAGAAGCGGCAGGCCGATCTTGACGAGAATACCGTTTTTGCGCCGGTCGCGGGCGACCTGCACCTCGTCGAAGCGGTGGTGGAGCACGCCGTCCACCTCGATCCCCAGAATCGGCGTGTTGTCCATCCGGTTGTAGAGCAGAAAGTCGAGATGCGAGCGGCGGCGGACGAAGAGGCGCTCCTCGTCGGACAGCTCGACGTTCCGTCCGACCAGATCGTACAGCCGGTAGTGTCGGTGGACGCCGATGGCGGAAAACCGATCCTCCTCGGCGAGAATTCCTCCGATGAGCCGTTCGGCGATCCGTTCGGCCGGCGATTCGCGTTTCGCATCGGAGGCGAACCGCATGGCGGCGTACTCCGTATGCTGCCGCTCGATCCAGTCGCAGGTGGCGTCGATCTGGCGCTGATTGTAGATCCGGCCGTTATGGGAGTAGGTTTTCGAGGCGGTTGTCGTCAGGACCGTAAAGGGATAGTCGCCCTTCGGTTCGGTCATGATGAGCAGCTCGTTCCGGTAATATTTCCGGTTGCAGAAGTCGATGATGAGCGGATGGCAGCGGTAATGTTCGCGCAGCAGCGTGACGGGCAGCCGTTCCCCGAAGACCCGTTTGAAGGAGGAGAGGATGTTCTGCCGCACGTAATCGTAAGCGTCGGGCACCCGATGTTTGTCGCGCAGCTCCTCGGCCTTCGCCCTGAGCTGCTCCTCCACGATATGCGGCAGCTGCCGGCTGTCGCCGATGATGATGATATTCCGGCAACAGGCGCAGCAGACGGCCGCCGTGAGGATATCGACCTGCGACGACTCGTCGATGATGACATAGTCGAGCAGGTGCCCCGCGCCGATCGAAGCGCACAGCGAATGGGTCGTACTCAGCACGACCGGATAGCGTTCGACGAAGGTGCGGAAATGCGTCCGGTAGTTCTGCATCGTGAACGGGGGCCGCTCCTCTTGCCGCGCTTCGTTCAGGCGTTCGTATTTGCGGTAGAGCATATCGCGGAACAGCGCTTCCGACACCTTCCCGTATGCTTCGATCAGGCTCTTCGCACGCTGCTCGTCGGACGGTGCCCCGAGCCGGGCGATGCGGGCCGAGAGCTCGGCGATATAGGTTTCGTAGAACTTGCGATCGGCATAGGCGGGCAGCAGCTCCGCATCCGCGAACAGCCGCTTCCCGGGCCACGCGCCGCACCGGAACAGCAGTCCGGCCCGCAAAGCGAGCGACGGCCTTCCGCCCTGCCACCTCTCGGTAACGAGATGCCGGAACGACAGCGCACGCCGGCTGTCGATCGGACGGAAGAAACAGCGGTCGACCCGCCGCATCCGCGCTTCGTCCAGCGGTTGTTCCCACAGCAGATGACGGTACTCGCATTGGGCATAGGAGCGTTTCGTCCGCAGGTCGGCCAGCTCCGCGTTGACGCGGAAAAGCTCGTCTATGGCCGCCGACAGCTCGCCCAGCCGCGTTCGCAGGGCCGTGCGTTCCTCCGCCGGCAACCGCCACGTAGGGTCGGGCATGAAATCCTGCTGTTTGTCCGCGAAAAAGGCCTGCCGTCTGGTCCGGTTTCCCAGTTCGGCCATCAACGCCCCGTACTCGTATTTCGACAGTTTGTCGCGCACGTTGTCCACCGCCGCATTGTTGTTGGACACGACACCGACGGTTTTTCCCTGCATCAGCAGATTGGCGACGATGTTCAGAATCGTCTGCGTTTTTCCCGTGCCGGGAGGTCCCTCTACCACACTCACCCGATTGCCCAGCGCCCGCTGCACGGCGAGTTTCTGGCTGGCGTTGCAGCCGAAGGGATAGACGAGGGCCACGTTGTCGACGTCGCACGCCGCCGTCCGCCCGCTCAGATAGGCATACAGCGCCGTACGGGGATCCTGCGGATCGATGTGCTGCATCGTCTCGGCGAGCAGGGCGGCGATCGAACTTTTCTTCTCCCCTTCGGGAACCTCCTCTGCGGCCTCCGTATCGGTCTCCGACTCCAGAGAGGCTTTGGCTGCGAGAACCTCTGCGAAATAGGAAAGCAGCCGCTCTTTGTCTGCGGCGAGCGGCTGCGCATCGACCGCTTCGATCCGCGACTTCTCGATCGCCGGCGAACGCAAGCCCTCTCCGGCGCCCAGCCGGACATATTTCCCGTAGTCGAACAGCGTATCGTACGGCTCCTGCAACGTCCCGTCCTTGTAGATGCGTACCTGCCGGCGTGTGGCGAGCAGGGGATAGCAGACTACATGCTCCTTGCGATAGCGGAATACCCGCGCCGCGCCGTAATCGACATACACATACGCTCCGGCCGGTCGCAGCCCGACGATCTCCGACGTCTTGTCGACGTAGGCGTCGCGCCGCTTGTCGTGTACGAAAATCAGTCGGTCGGTCATCGTTCGGGTCGTTTATCGGGAATTAAAAACCGCTTTACCCTCACAAAGATAGTCATTTTGCCGCGATGGGTAAGAAGATGATAATTGGTCCGGTATTATTCGCATTCGCGCGACCATAGCTCGTAAAGTTCGCGGCTGAGCGCGATGACCTGCTCGGAGAGGGCTTTCAGCTCGCGCGTGCGGCGCTCCAGAAGAAGCACTTGTCGCGGAATCGCCGTATGCGAAAAATGCGTGTTGACGGCCCGTACGATCTGGTTATAGTTGTTGCCCACGCGCTGTATCTGCTCGTAAAACTGATTCAGACGGGTCACATATCGGCCCAAGGTCGGGTCGATACGCACCACGCGAAACTCTTCGGCGAAGATTCTTTTGACGATAAACCGGCTGCGGTTGTGTTCCAGTCCAGCCTCCGCAAGCATCCGGCAGAAACGGATATTTTGCTGCTCATCGAGCCGGAACGAGTACTTGTAACTGGCTTTTCTCTCTTTGTGCTGTTCTTCCATATGTCAAGGTTTAAGGGGGCGCGACTCGGGAGCGGCACCCGGCCTCGCAGAGAAGGACCTTTGTCGGACAAACACCGGTTTGTCGGACAAAGGTACACCTTGCTACCGTCCGGCGACGGTAAATGCGTCGAGACGACGCAGGGTACGACCGATGGTTCGAACCCCTCGGCCCGCGGTGCTTCCCGGGCTGCAATATTACAACGCTTTTCGCTTGATAACAAGTCGTTTGATCGGCCTGGAACGGCCTCCATGCGACATACGTCGAAAGCATCCGAAGGGATACTATCTTCGCTCCGCGAGATGAATGACAGCCCTCCTGCTATCATGCGATGACAGCTGTCTGTCACGGATGTACTGCTATCGATGAAGTACTGCTATCATGGACGTATATCCATCATAGCTCCGATTCATTGCACGAAGTAATTCATTCACTGACTTCATTCCGTCACGGACGCAAGTCATTCACGATACGCATCAAACTTCGTTTTGCCGATTATCTCCGTAACGACCAAAGCGAGCGGCCCGATAAGGGCCGCTCGCTCCGTTACCGTGCCGTCGGAGTCGGTATGCAGCCGGCTTCGTGCTCAACGGCGGGGTAATCTTCTTTTCCTCGTGTCGATCCGTCCGAGACCTCGACGACCCGCTACTCGGCCGAAGCCGCCGACGCCAGCCGCTCGCCGAAAGCCTCCATCGCGCGGCCGATGACCGTCTCGGAGAACTTGGCGTAGTGGCGCGTCATGTTGGTGTTCGAGTGCCCGAGAATCTTGGCCAGCACGTCGATCGGCATTCCGTATTCGACGGCCATGCAGGCGAAGGTGTGGCGGGAACAATGGAACAGAATACAGGAAGCAAGCAGATGAAGGGATGAGAAAGGAAAACGTAATCAGTTGAATATGAGTAGTAGTTCCGTTTTTTGCTGAGATAAAGTAAAGCAAAAATGGACAGGATATTGCAGGTGTTCAGTTACCAGAGTGTTAGTTGTCCAGTTACCTGAACGGAATAGGTAACTAGCCGAACAATGAATAAACTGTCACAGAGGCTATTATTCACTGTATGTCAGCATTTTGCATATCAAAGGACGCTTATGAAATAGGTAATTTTGCCATTAAAAAAATAAGCGTATGAAAGTAGAAAAATTCAAGGTGTTGCTCTACCTGAAAAAGAGCGGTCTTGACAAATTCGGAAAGGCTCCGATAATGGGGAGAATAACGGTAAACAATACGATGGCGCAATTCAGTTGTAAGCTATCATGTACTCCGGAGTTATGGAATCCAAGAGAAAGCCGACTGAATGGAAAAAGTAAAGAAGCCGTTGATATTAATGCGAAAATTGACTGGCTCTTGCTTTCGGTCAATTCTGCATTTGATTCACTTGTTGAACGTAAGATTGATTTTGACGCAACTGCTGTCAAAGAGCTTTTGCAGGGAAGTGTAGAAACCCAGATGACTCTGTTGAAACGGCTTGATATGCATATAGAGGATATGCGCTCAAGAATCGGTATTGATGTGGCGAAAAGCTCCATGTCAACATACATTTACACCCGGAGGTATCTTGGCGAATTTATTCAAAAACGATTCAAGACAAATGATGTTGCTTTTGGACAGTTGAATGAACACATCCCATGGGAGTTTCAGGATTATATACTGAAGGACAAAGGACTTGCGGTAGATACGGTAAGACATTATCTGGCAATCCTGAAGAAAATCTGCCGGATTGCATTCAAGGAAGGACATGCGGAGAAGCGTTATTTTGTGAATTTCAAACTACCCCAAGAGAACAGGAAACCACCACGGGCTTTGAGTCGTGAGGATTTTGAAAAGATTCGTGATGTTGTAATACCACCGGAAAGAATCACTCATAATATAGCCAGGGATTTGTTTCTCTTTGCCTGTTATACAGGAGTTCCGTATGCGGATGCAGTTTCAATCACTGGAGATAATATATACAAGGACGATAAAGGCGACTTATGGTTAAAGTATCTGAGAAAGAAGAATGAATATCTGGCCCGCGTCAAATTGCTGCCGGAGGCTATCGCTCTTATAGAAAAATATCGTTCGAATGACAGGGAAGAACTTTTCCCGATGATACACCACCCCAATATGAGGCGACACATGAAAGGTTTGCGGGATCTGGCTGGCATAAGCTGTGACCTGGTCTATCACATGGGAAGACATACCTTCGGAAGTCTGATAACCCTTGAGGCTGGTGTTCCTATTGAAACAATCAGCAAAATGCTGGGTCATACCAATCTGACAACTACTCAGCTTTATGCAAGGGTAACTCCTAAAAAACTTTTCGAGGATATGGATAAATTCATCGAAGCAACGAGTGATATGAAACTGGTATTATAAATCAAGAAAGAATCATGAGAAGTACATATAAGCAATTGTATTATATAAACCGCAGTAAAGTCAAATCTGACGGGACTACATCAATCATGTGCCGTATTACAATAGACGGAAAGGCTGTTGTATTATCAACCGGGTTGTATTGCCAGCCGGAAGAGTGGAACAGCAAGAAAGGGGAAATCAAGAACAACAGACTGAACGGAATGCTTGGTGAATATAAGAAACGTGTAGATGAAACTTATGCTGAACTGTTGAAAGTAAACGGTGTCATCAGTGCAGAGTTGCTGAAAACAGCCATGACAGGAGCAGTTGACATCCCGAAGTACATATTACAGGCAGGGGAGGTGGAACGGGAAAATCTGAAAATCCGTTCCATTCAGATAGATTCAACCTCCAGTTACAGACAATCAAAAATGTATCATTACTATCTGGGGGAATACATCCGTTCTCTAGGCAAGGAGGACATGCTTTTTACAGATATTACCGAAGAGTTTGGCACCAATTTCATGTATCTGAAAACAAATTATCCTCATAAGCCATCATACCGTAACCATTGTCTTTGCTGGCTGAAACGTCTGGTCTATCTTGCCGTGGATAACGGAATCTTGAGATATAATCCTTTGGATGATATAAAATATGAAAAGAAGGCACCTACAAAACTTATGTATATAAGCAAGAGCCAGCTTCAGGAGATAATGAGTAACCCAAAACAGAATCCATTACAGGAACTTGCAAGAAGAACCTTTATATTTTCATGTTTTTGCGGTTTGGCTTATGTTGATGTACGCAATCTCTATCCGCATCATATAGGTACAACTGCAGAAGGACGGAAATATATCAGAACATACCGCAAGAAAACAAGCGTTGAGTCATTTATACCATTGCACCCGGTAGCGGAGCAGATAATTTCCTTGTATAATATGACAGATGATAGTCAGCCCATTTTCCCGTTACCCATACGGAGTATGATTTGGTTTGAGATACAAGAATTGGGATTTTCGCTTCAGTTCAAGCATAACTTGTCATACCATCAAAGCCGTCATACTTTCGGTACCTTGATGGTTTCTGCCGGAGTTCCCATGGAAAGCATCTCAAAGATGATGGGACATACAAATATCAGAACTACACAAGGATACGCAAAAGTTACAGATGACAAGATTTCAGTGGATATGGATAAATTAATGGAGAAAAGAAATTTAATAAATGAAATAAAAACGTTTACTTAATTTTTATTGATGGAGTATACGGATAAAATAATATTGGAACTATATAAAGATTAGAAGCTGCCTTAAAAGATTAACGAATCGTTTTGCTAATAACGACTTATTCCTTTTAAGACAGCTTCTAGTGCTTTCTAATTACTTCCTTGCACACATGTCTGCCATCAACCAATCACTGTCTGGTCTAGTAATCAATCGTGCATTATTATATGCCATTTCCATTGTGAATATGGTCCTTCCTTCGTAATTGTTTACTTCTTTTTCTTTATCGTATTTATGGTTACATACAAGAGCTACGTCTATTGTTCCCTTATGCTCAAGTGCTAATGGAAGCAAAAGTTGCATTTTATGATCCTTGACATAATATACTGGAATAGCTGTTTTGTAGTTCCATGCTACACGACTTAGAGCTATATCTAGAGCATTACTGAAGCGTGTTGTAAGAAATTGTTTCCAATCATCATCTTCAAAAATCGCATCAGCTAGTTTTTTATAATAGGCTTCTCGTTGGGGTTTGGGCAATGCTGCTGGGTCTTCAATAAATTGGAAACCATCTGTTGCTCCTTTCTTTATAAATCCAACAGGAAGTCGTTCTATATTTTCTTTTATAAAATGATTCCAGTCTAAAGTTGGTCTTTGGGCAGTAATATCATAGAATAATTCACGGGGATCATCAAAATATTGAGCTCGTTTAGGTTTATATGGGAAATCTGTTATAATTTTTTGATAGTAACTATTTGCGGTCCCAAATCCTAAGAACACCCATGGTTGAATGACTGCCGGATTCTTACCATTATTTTTCTGAAAAAAGGCATAAATCGGGTCATAAATGTTATCTACCAATCCTGTATTCCAAACAGCATTGTCTTCATTAGTAAGAATTTTTAAAATTGGCTTTCTGACTTCTTTTTTAGATCTTTCTATCTCCTCTTCATCTTCGTATTGGAGTCGTTCAAAAGTGTAAGAAAGATAATTCTTTAGAATGGGTTTTGCCAACTTGTCTTTTTCATCATAATACCAACGTTCGTCTAATGCCAAATTGACAGCCAAGTCATTAATAGCAGCATCCCACCCTAAGATATCGGGTTTATCTTTGGGTTTGGGGAAATAGGCGAAATTACTAATAGATTCTCCTATGTAAGATCCTTGTTTTAGACTGAGAGTCTGGGATGACACCCTTATGGCTACCGTAGAAGTTGGTGATTTAATCCCTAATTTCTTTAAATCACGTGCTTTTACCGGAGCTTCATGTTTTGATGGATCTCCAATACGGAATTCGATACGCTTACGAAACAAACATTCCACAGCTTGTCGGATACCAATGAATCCCATTTTTAAATATTCATCTTTTGCTACTTTGGAGCCAATCGCAGCAAAAGGAATCCATCCATCATCATCAGAAACAACACTTGCGAAAGCTGCTTCTATCTTCTCTTTCAGTGCGTTTGTAATTTTCAAATAGTTAGGGGCGATACGAAAAGCCTTAAATACCTCACCCGTACCCTGGGGTTGATAACAAGGCTCATACTTTGCTTTTGGATAATAACTCTCCAATAATTTTTCTACGTCCAGAGGAACATTGTTGCGTTTCTCAACAAGTTTGTTAAAACAAGTTCTGAACTCATCATACCTTAAATAGTTTCCCGGTAATGTCGGGGTCAGCGCATAAGCGCCCTCAAGCAGAGCTCTAATTTCTAATTCTTCCATAAAAAATTAATTTTTATTTTGTTATGGCTATCATTATTGATAGCTTTTTCACTATGCAAACAAACAAATAGCGTGCCGTTATATTAATTGGGATATTTAATTAGCAATTGTTAACATTGCATTCAGGAAAACTGAAATCAGTCGCCCATTTCCTCGCCGTCCATAGAAGTTAGTACAGACTCTATTGAAAGCGAAAAGGTCTGGCGGCTTTGCCGTTTCGGGCTGAATCTTCCTCTTTCAGAGCGTATTCAGCCCGAAAACCTTTTCCCTTTCACGTCTGTACAATGGACGCCGACGGCAGCGGAAACAAGCGACTGACGGAAAAGTCAAAAAAAGATAAAACAGCATATAGATTGGTTCAAATAGGGCCTAATTCTATATGCTGTTATTTTATCATTTGGAAAGGCTGTTTTTTAGAAACACACATAAAATGGGCAGGCGGTCAACTGCACTCCCTCCAGAAAAATCAAAATCCCTACGTGTCCTTTGTGGAGCGTTTTGCGTGTCAGCTTCTTTTGTATCTGTACGCTTCCTTGTACCCTTTCATCAGTGCCTTTTCTATGTCGGAAGCCCGGTAGAGAATCTTGCCGCCTACCTGCGTGTAAGGCAGAATGCCGTTGTTGCGGTAGTCCTGCAAGGTTCTCCGGCTCACTTTCAGCAGGTATGCCACTTCCTTGTCCGTCAGCAGTTCATCGCCATAGGCGGACGGTTGCCGTTTTTCTAATAACTTTTCGAGCAGGGCCAGCAGCCTGTCGAAATTCGAGTGGAACGTTTTTACCCACTCATGGTCCTTTTCTCTGATTTCATTACTCATACGCGTTTGATATAGGGTTATACATTATTCTTGAAACTCGTTCAAATGGTCTTGCCTTTCCAGCGGGCTTCCTTACGCTTTTCCTCTACATTCCCGACCACTCGCTCTACATCGTCAGGACGGTAGTAAGTCCGGTTCCCGATTTTTGTAAAGGCAAGTGTCCCGTTATCCCTCAGGGTCTGCAAGGTTCTCGGACTGATACGCAACCTGCGGCAGACCTCGTGGTTGTCCATCCATTCACTTGTTTCCTTTCCGCCGTGTTCACGGCACAGACTTTCCACTCGCTGCACGAAGCGATCCAGTTTGGCGGCAATCTCCTCGAAAGTCCTTTTTTCAAAGCTGATGATTTCCATTGTCTTCATTATTTTCAGTTAAACATATATTCATATCTCCGGAACAGAACAGGTCTTTTACAGCCGATATGCCATCATGTCTCATAGTCCTATTCTCGGCAGGAAATGTGACCGTTTTATCTTGTTTCCACTGCAAATAAAAGCAGTAGAAATCACACTGCAATGGATTTTCAGACCGGTGACGATGCGTTGCCCGAAATGACATCATGTTACATATCAACTGTATACAATGAGCCTTCTTTATAAACAGAATCTTCTTGAACAATCCGGTATGTAGAAATCACTCCGGCAAATCACGGCAGTCAGCACCGACCGCCCAATCGGTATAGTGCACGAGATTACATAATTGTCACGGTATCTCCATTTGCTTGATTCTGTTCACTATACACACTTCCTTTGCTCACAACAATGAGTCAAGGTGCGCACCGAGACCAGTGAGTAAACCGATTAAAATCAAAAATGTATGGCAACAAAAAAGAAATTGACCAAAGAAGAATGGGAGGCCATGACAGGTACGGACATGTCACTCATACTCCCGTCAGATGGCAACATTGAAACTGTCCTGGAATCATCCTTGAATGATACCGGGAAAGAGAAGTCAGAAGGAACGGTAGAACAGACCGACTTCATATCCGAGAACCTGCAACCGTCAACAGGAAAAGAGGAAGCCGTTCCAACGTCTCAACGTCGTATAAGCACTAGGCAGAGGAAACTTTCTCTGGACGAATACAGGAAAACCTTTCTTCAGGTTCCGAGAATCGAAGACCGCAAGCCCGTATTTGTTAGCGGCGAGGTACGTGACAGGCTGGACGAGTTTGTCCGCAGGTTGGGAGGACGTAAAATGAGCGTTTCAGGACTGCTTGAGAACATCGCCCGGCAACATCTTGAAATCTATTCGGAGGACTTCGAGCAGTGGCGAAAGCTGTAACATTTTCCTGAATGACAGACTTGCTTACTGACTTCAGTCATTACAGTATTCAGACTGTCAGCAGCCGACCTGGGGGGGGTAACGGACAAAACTTCAGTTTTGGGAGTTAGCGAGGTTATCTTTCGGGCATCCCGAAAAACCTCGCTCCACTCCCGAAGAGTGGAGGCAATCCGCTCCCGGTGGTCGCAGATTGTGAGAAAAAGAATAATCAGAAATCAAACGAAGAAAATATGAATGACAGAAAGAAAAACAGACCGAGGGGACGCCCCAAAATAAGCGGAGTGTGCAAACTCAGCAAAGCCGTTACAGTGAAATTCTCCAAGATAGACTACGAGCGGCTATGCCGACGCAGCAGACAGGCTAACCTCACGCTGGCGGAATTTCTCCGCGTATCAGCCTTTGAGACGACGATAACGGCCAGACACTCTGCCGAGGAGACGGCCGTCATACGCAGTCTTACGGGTATGGCGAACAACCTGAACCAGCTGACCCGGCTGTCCCATCAGACCGGATTCCACCGTACCCAAAGGACGGTAACAGAACTTCTGCAGAAACTCAAGGAGATTATTATCCGGTATAGGCACGGAGAAAGGAGGCCGTCATGATTGGAAAGATCAAGAAAGGGAAATCCTTCGGCGGCTGTATCCGCTACGTGATGGGCAAGGACAACGCGGAAATCATTGACTCAGATGGTGTATTGCTGGGAAATATCCGGGAAATAACGGACAGTTTCGACTACCAGCGGGAGCTTAATCCGAAGATAAAACAGCCTGTCGGGCACATCGCATTGAGTTTCAAGCCGGAAGACAAGGCATTGCTGACAGATGAATTTATGGCTAAAATAGCCCAGGAATATATGGAACTGATGGAAATAAAGAACACTCAGTTCATCCTGGTAAGGCATCATAACACAGACAATCCGCACTGCCACCTGGTCTATAACCGCATCGGATATGATGGCAAGGTAATCTCTTCCCAAAGCGATTACAAGCGTAATGAAATCGCCACAAAATTGCTTAAGGACAAGTACGGGCTGACATATGCGGAGGGCAAGGGCAAGACTAATGTGGAGAAACTCCATGCTTCGGAGCGTGTGAAATACGAAATCTTCAATGCCGTCAAGGCAGCTTTGAAGCATTCCAAAACATGGAAAGAGTTCAACGATTACCTGCTTCGCCGGGGTATCAGGCTGGAATTTGTAAAACGTACCAGGGAGATAAAAAAGCTGGAGGACATACAAGGAATCCGGTTCACCAAGGACGGACAAACCTTCAAGGCTTCGCAAATCAGCCGGGAGTTCAGCTTTGCCAGGCTGAATGCCCAATTGAGTTGGAAGACTTCGGAATCCCAACAGGCATCCGAACGCAAAGTGCAGCAAAGAATACCGGACGGAGGCCATCTTCTGGAAAGTACGGGACCTGGACTGTTCAGTCCAAAAAGCGACACCGCTCCCGAAGAGCCGTTACCTCAGGAAGAACTCTTGCGCAGACGCAGGAAAAAGAAAAGGAGGAAAGGATTCGGGCTGTAGCCTGTCCTTTCTTCATTCAAATTATTTATGAACATTAAAATTGTAGGAATATGAAATTGGAAGAATATATCGAGAGCATCTTTGGATGCCTGGAAAGAATCGAAAACAAAATCAACGGGCTGTCCGTTCCCTTACCGGAAGGTAACAGCCCGACAGTTAACAATGAAAAGGATGACTCCGTGCTGAATGAAGTCCTGAAAAGTCATGAGACATTTCGCAACTTGTTGGCTCGCTTGTACGAGGGACTTGCTGCCATTAAGAACGATATGGTTTCCATGGACAGGAAAAACTCGTCACAGGAAAGACTTGGACAGGTCTTGTCTGAAATGCGTAATGAACAGCGTCAGCACCAGGAGAAAGTGGAAGCCTTGTTTTGTGAGACCAATGACACAATCAGAAAGAATGCCGTCAAGACAAGCAACATCAACCATCATTTCAGCCTGAGTATAGAATCCCCTTACACTCTTTGGAGTTTTTTCGTGATGTTTGCAACAATCGTGGTCTTGTCCGTGGCTCTCTATTTTTCGGTGAGAACTGACAATGTACAGGCCGATAATGATCTGAAGTACCGTTATGTCAAGATGAAAGGAGATGCTACCCCCGAGCAACTTGTGAAACTAGAGAATCTCTTTGGACCGAATCGGGATAACGGACTGATCAAGCAGATGCGTGAGGACGTGGAGGCCTACGAGGAAGCGGTACGGAGACAGGCCACCCTGATCGAACAGGTACGGCTGAAAGAACAGGCTGCAAGAGAACTGGACAGCAAGGCGAAGTCCATCAAGGACAAGTCAATTAAAAAGTAAGCTTACGGCCAGTGTTAAGATAAAAATTAGACTTTATACAGCCATATAGCTCTTTCATTTATACTAATACTTCCCTGAAAGATGGGGCTTATATTTAAATAAAAGAGCCATAATACTGCCGTAGATAAAAAGTGTATATGTAATCAATCTTCTATACAAAATGGAAAAATCGGAGTATGCTGTTACAGTACCGAAGTTGAAAGAAACGCCAAATATCATGTAAATATCACATTTTACAGGTATTGGTTATCAGGCAATTACGAGCAGCGATTAGGCCGTTTTTCTTTTAAGATCGGAGCATGCTGTTACACTCCGCTCAAAACAGCCCAATAATGCTAGCTGAATCGGAGTATGCTGTTACAGTTTTGATGAATTTATTATCTTGAAGGAAAATCCTTCAAGACTATGGCTACTCAACCTAAAAAAATGAATATCATCAAGCAGGTCCTTACGGGTCACAAAAACGGATTGTCGGTCAGGAGAATGGCCGAAATGTACTCAATGAGTCCTACAACTGTGCAGCGCTATCTCAAGATGGCCAATGAAGACTCATTAGGTGTCGATGGTCTCTTGAAGTTGGAGGACCCCGAGTTGAACCATCGGTTCAATGGCGGAAATCCAGCCTATTGCGATGAGCGCTTTGAGGACTTCAAGAAACGACTTCCTCATTTTGAGCAGGAGCTTAAAAAGCCGCACATGACAACACATCTTCTTTGGGAAGAATACCGCAAAGACCTTCCTGAAGGTTACGGGTTGACCTAATTCCGTTTCCATCTGAGACAGAATGTGGTAGCAGTGAAACCTTCCACAGTGCTCAAGATGTTGCACCAGCCTGCCGGGAAGATGTATATTGACTTTGCCGGCGACAGGATGAGCTACGTCGATATGGAAACCGGCGAGGTTGTTCCTGTAGAGACGTTTGCTGCGGTTCTGCCATGCTCCGGTTACACCTTTATTACCTGTATTCCGTCGCAAGGCATAGAACATTTTCTTGGAGCTGTGGATGCCGCCATACGATTCTTCGGAGGCGCACCGCGCATCCTGGTACCAGACAACCTGCGTTCGGCCGTAAAATCCTTCGACAGGTGGTCTCCCGGTCTGACGGACGGACTGAATGACCTTGCCACGCATTACGGATGCTGCGCGCAGCCTGCCAGAGTAAGGCGCCCCAAGGACAAGGCCTTGGTCGAAGATGCCGTGCACAAGAGTTACAAGCGCATATACGCTCCGTTGCGGAACCGTCTCTTCCATTCCTTGCAGGAACTTAATACAGCAGTGGGAGAACTGCTTGAGAAATACAACAGCCGACGCATGCAGGGATGCGACTACTCGCGGGTAGAACGCTTCCTGGCTGTTGAGAAACCCGAGTTGCTCCCGTTACCCGGAGAACGTTACCAGATGAAACGGCATGCCTTGCTTACAGTCGCTCCGAACTGTTTTGTGCAGCTAGGAAGGGAACGGCACCACTACTCTGTCCCCAGCCGTCTTATAGGCAACAAGGTGGAAGTCATCTTTACGGATACACAGGTCAGGATCTATCATGACGGCAACTGCATTGCGACCCACATGCGTTCATTCAAACACGGTGGTTACACCTGGGTAAAGGAGCATCTGCCTTCACAGACACAGGCTTATTACGGGTACTCCCCGCAGTACTTCATAGACAAAGGATCCAAGTATGGGCCTATGGCTAAGCATGTCCTGCGTGAGCTCTTCTCTGCCACTGACAGACCCGCAGAAGTGTATTACCGCTCCGCGCAGGGCATCCTGGCTCTCGCCCGTGAGACAGAGCCTGAGCTTTTTCTTCTTGCGTGCAAGATATCCGTCCAGTACGGAAAATGCAACTATCCATTCATCAGCAATCTGGTGAAGTCCAAATGCCAGGGATACCTGATGCGGCAGGAAAAGGATGCAGAGTATCAAACATCCACCTTGCCATTGCATGAGAATATCAGGGGAGCGCAAGCTTACAAGTAATATATTATTATATCACCATAAAACGGCACAACAATGGAAAAAATCTTATCAGACCTCAAGGCTATGCGGTTGCCAGGAATGGCCCAGACATGGCAAAACCTCATGGAGGCTCACAAAATCAACTCAATCTCAATGGCTGACGGAATACGCATGCTCATCCAGGGGGAAAACGACATGCGTATGTCCAACCGTACGCACCGGCTCATCAAGAATGCCCACTTCCGTTATACAGTAGCGCTGGGTGAAATAGCCGCCGATTCGGCACGCGGCATAGATCAGTCACTGCTTAATGAGGTTGCCACATGCGATTACATCAGACATGGCTATCCCATCATCATTACAGGTCCTACAGGTACAGGCAAGAGCTGGCTGGCTTCAGCTCTTGGCCACCATGCCTGCCTATGTGGATACAAGGTTCGCTACTACAATGTGATGAAACTTTTCGAGGAGCTTACAATGGCCCGCATAGAAAGCAGGCTTCCTAAACTCTTCGAACGGCTTTCTCAGTATGACCTGCTGATACTCGATGACTTTGCCATAAAGAAGCTAACCGCAGAACAGGTACTCGACCTGATGGAAATCATAGAAGACAGACACGGAAACAAATCTACCATCTTTGCAAGCCAGTTGCCCGTAGCAAACTGGTATGAAACGCTCGATAGTAATGTCTCCGCAGCGGATGCTATCTTGGATAGAGTTGTAAATACCGCATCGAGATTTGCATTGAAAGGAGATAGTTTAAGAAAAAAACAATAACTTTGCCTCGTCAGAACTGTAACAGCATGGCCGTTTTTGCTGTAACAGTCTGCTCCGTTTTTACCATACAAAATTCGTAATCAGATAAAAATATATCAGATTTTATATACTTTCGCTTTTTGAAGAGTAGATTTAAAGGACTTTTAAAGAGGCGTATCATTACTCAATACAAAGCTTGATACGCCTTTTCTTTTAGAATGTTCAATTTTAATATTTTGCACACTATCATGTTCCATATAATGTTGGTTAATATCTGCTCTGTTATATATGTGATCATTAAAAGTATAATTTTATATGCAATCGCAATGCACAGAGCGATATTTATTGAGACATTTCTCAATTTTAGTCTTAATGCTCATTCTGTATCTATCTGGAGCTAGGACTTCAACATCAGGTCCAAAAGCTAGAATTAATTGGTCGAGTTCTCGTGTTGGTATTACTTTAGGGATAGTCATTTAATTCCTTCAATTTGAATTAACCAGCAGACTTTCCCTTATTTTTCCGATCATACTCATCGTTTTTTATATCATCGGCTCTGTTTTTAGGGCCGATTTTTTCATTTTCAGTCACGTCTGGAGCTACCACTCCCGTAAAGTCGTGTTCCATGCGTGGAACATCAGGCTGCAAGAGCTACTTGGACTGACTCTCGTCTTGCAAGGTTTACCACATTTGCTGTGTGGATACCGAAGAAGATCAGCATGATCTCTGTCGATTTTATCCTTGCAGCAATCTTTCGCAGACCATAATGCTCCTTCTGAGTTCCAAAAGAGCCTTCCATTGCTGTAGCTCGAACGCGTGCAAGTTCTCGTTTAGTAGCGTTCTTAACTTCATTCTTTCCAGTTCGTCCTTTCTGAGTGAATGAGGTTTCAATACCATTCTCCTTGCAGAAAGTTCTGTTGTCATTACCCGAGTAACCCTGGTCGCCACCTATCTTTTTTTTTTACATCAACGCCTGTAAGTTTCTTCGACAATGACACACAGTGCTTAAGTCTCGTTCCTTCATTGAATGCATTGAATGATAGCTTCTCAATAAACGATATTCCGTCAATCAATATGTTGTTGCACTTCGCTCCAAATTCGACTATCTTGGTCTCCTTGCCTCTGACTATCGGTCTGATGTAAGGCTTGCTGAGACTTACAATACGGTTAGGGATACTCTCACGAGAGTCACCACTCTTGAAGTGGTTCTTCTGCTGACGATATACCCTTGTGACAGTCTCAAGCATATCCAACTGCTTGTAATTCAATAGTTCTTCATCCGGATGGACGCGCATCTGTCTGCGGATTTCTCCCAGTATCTTGCCCAGCAATGCAAGCAGTCTCATTATCATCTTTCTGGTCTGCTTATGAGTATGTTTGCGCTGCTTCCTATATGCCAGGTTCGCCTTGTCGATATCATTGTACTTTGTTCTCATTCGATGCTCACCAAGCTGAGAACTGATACCGCACATCATCTTGTATGCTCTATCTACACATTCCCAAAGCAACTTCACGTCAGTTGGAAAGCGCATCAGGCTTTCATAGCAGCTGGCATCTGTATAGACAGTATCAAGGTTCTTCATGTACGGCTTCCATGCATCTGCAAGTACCTTCTGCTGCTCCTGAATCTTCAGTTTCTTGGACAATTCTACCAGAATGCTGTCGATCAGCTTGTAGTTTGTCAACTGGTTCTCAGGACTGATCCTGATCCCGCAGAAGATCTGATAATGGATGTTTCCATTCAACGCATCCATCAGCTTCGGAGCTGACAATCCTGTATACATCTTCAAGAACGCCAACGCCACCTTGCCCTCAGGTGTGAAGAAGGACTTTCGTCCTCGCTTCACTCTCAAACTCTTCGGCTTCTCTTCTACTAAACCGAACGATATCGCCATCTCTCGAAGAGGAAGAAGTGACTTGATCCGTCCAAGTTCCGATGTTTTGAAGCTCTCTTCGTATCGCTGATAAAAATCAAACTCTGTAAATGCAATCTCTTGCTGAATGTCAGATAAATTTCGTACTTTTGCCATGAGTTATTTTTGCTCATTTCCTCCGAAAGTCACTTTTCCAGGGTGTTCGGAGGAATTTTTAATTCCTGTAGCTAAGATATGAAATTTTTATCACATTGACAATCAATTTGTTATAATTTTAAGCCTATTTCGCGACTGTCCCTACTTTAATAGTAACTATGCACTTGTATTCATCAATAATTTTCTGTGAGGTGTGCAGTGGCTTTGAAACAATGTATTTAAATCGTTCTGAACTAAATTGCAAAATAATTGTTTCGGCTTCCTGTACTTCATAAGGCACCGATACCCCTACAATATCATCAAAGTAAGAGTTGAAATCCACAAGATCATTTTTACAGAATGGAACATCACTTCTAGTTATCCCTTCAATTCGGTCAAGGGCTCGGTTGACAATATAATCTTTCCCATTAATACGTCCGAATATGAACCATCTGTTATTATATTGTTTCATATAATATGGATGAAGCACATTCGTTGAACTAATGCCTGCGTGTGTTGTGTAGCTTACTTCGAGGGGCTGGTGATTGATTGTTGCGTCTATGAGAGTTGAAAGGTATTCAAGCCCTTTTAAACATGAGTTACACTGAAATGAAATAAGATTTTCTCTATCCGATTTTACTCCAAAACGAAGTTCTAGATTGGAGATAACATCTTCAAGCCAAGCATTACCAGTAACTCCACGATATTTACTAAGCATTTCAATTATCGAGCGTAAAGAGTTAACCTCGGTAACCGATAGACCATTCTGGAAGATTGAATAGTTTGGCTCAGAATATCTGTAGTAGCATTTCTTTCCTCCAAATGGTTTGGCATCAAGATAGATGTTATCGGGTAGCATCTTTCTTATGGCATTTAAGTCACCTCGTAACTGACGCAATTTGATGGTGGAGTCTGAACCTTCCAATTCATAAAGATGATTGTTGACTATTTCAAGGAGATCTTCGATAGTATATTTCTTATTCCAATCACTGAAGCATCTGTCCAGCACTTGATAACGATACTGAGCGTTTCTATTTTCTGACATTGTTAGAGTTGCTTATATGAGATGGTGTAAAGTATTCCGTTTCCTATCTGCTGTTTGTTGAACAGTTCGAGATCTATATTCCAATCTTCTCTGAAATCGCGGTCGGTACATTCAGCGTTATCTCTTCCAAATGGTGCCCATCCTTTTGCTATACCTGCGTCTGGACGTATACAGATTTCTGCATTATCCGCTTTAACCGTCAGACACCGTTCATGCTCAACATAACCTGTATCTTGAATTTCCGGTTCTATCCCGGTCAGTTCAAATATAGCATCCTTCAGGAAATGATTTCTCTTCTTACCGTTGGTAAAATCTTTTATAGCATTTACTGCCATATCTGGGTCATTAATTGAGACGATATTTGTGACAATAACTTTAATTGATACCAGAACTAAATCTGCTTCATTCTTCAGACTGGAAATCATTTTTGCCAAAAGCATACAGCCTAAGGGCGTTTTTAGGTATCTATCAGAATATTCAATAGAAACAGCCTTGCCTCGTAGGTTAGATATTATTCTATTCCAATTACCAGTTTCCGGAGCTTTCAGAGAATCAAAAAAACGACCCAACGAGCTGTGTTCTCTTATTCTATATTCGAACATAAAGGAAGAATCGTCCGATGAAAAGGCGCTCAACAGTTGCATTCTATTTATGTCGGCATAGGACAATGAATTTGGCTGTGTGGTTATGAATACATCTCCACTTCCCCAATTCTTAGAATAGGATGTATCAATATTTTTTCCAAAGTATGTTTTGACGATTCCGTCATTCATAATCACGACCATCAACGGAAATAATCCTGTCGGCAGTGTGTTTTCAAGACATTTAAAGTTGGTTTTAAATACCTCCGCAATTAAAGTTGCACTGTCTGCTGACGAGAGCGATTTTACATCTGGTACGCTTGGCAGTATAAAGGCAACGTCAACTCCTTCTAGAGATAGTTCTGTGAGAATTTTTTTAAATGGGAATGTTTCCGCATCCCATTGAGAAATGTTGTCGTTGACAAATATTCTGATACCAGAGATGTCCTTGTTCCGTGTGAGCTGATAAAACTCGGTCGTGATGTCTGATGTCACAACATGAGAATCAGGCATTAAATAAATAATTTCCTTTGGGGCAACACGGGCCTTGACTTCCTGTCTTAACCATTCTAGAGCCTTAGGCCGGTTAAGATAGTTCGTATACCATTGCGATCTGCGATCTATAAGGCACTTCGTGCAAGACCGTTCACAGTCGCATCTTTCAAGAGTCTCCAAAGCCATTTTTAGGACTTCATCTTTATATTCTCGGAAGAGCAATGAATAACCTGCACCACCGAGAGCAGTATCATATATGAAAATAGAATGATTTATGCCATCATAGCCGAATTCAATTTCTCCATCGTTGACACCGAGCAGCTCCGTGAGTTTACGGCTAAGAATCACGCCGAGAGAATAGAGTGTCTCAGTGTCTTCTACCAGATTGTTGTCTTTGTCATAAAACTTGATCTCAACAAAGTCAGTCTGGTATCTTCCGACCAACAACACATGACGTCTTACTGCAGCACCGTCATTTTCGCCACCGGGACAAGAGGTCGAAGCTAGAAGATGTTTATGGTGCGACAGCATCCGCTCTGTGGTGTCTGGTGATTTTTCTGATTTCATTCTACCGCAATAAGGACAGAAAGCATATCCATACCCATTCGTTCCTTTATTATAAAAGAGAATCTCAGACCTTGGCGTTGAACAGCGGATAGACATTTTTGCAGAATTTGTCTTCAGAAGCCAGGCATCCATTTCAAGCAAAATAGGCTGAATGAAATTCATACTGCCGAGAGAGTCCATTTTTCGAGTCGGGGTCGAATCCCATGCTACGGAGAACGCAGCAGGTTCAACGACCTCTGTAAAACGCTGATCTGTCGATAGTGAGATGTCCTTTATGCCATGCATAGTTCCATGCCGACCGCACTTGGGACAATCCGTCTTAGCACTTCCATAGATAATAGTTGTATAACCACAATGAGTGCAATTCTGTATGATATACCTTGAAGTGCTGTCATCGTATTTTGTCTTCAGACGAATACCATTGGTCTCATAGACCCATTCGTTTTTCACTACTGGATTACCGGGAGCATAAGAGGAGATGGCCTGACTTATATGCAATGTCGGTGAGTTACCGTCAACCTTTTCCTTACCGCCTAGCAGACACTCAACTAGTCCTAAGGGTAAACCTGCACTTGGCAGAAAAGAATTTTCAGCAAGATATGACAACATCGAGGTCTTAAAAATTTTCCTCTTGTTTCTCTATAGCTTTAATAGCATTGGTCGTTCCTGATTCATTCTTCAGAGATTCAATCGCCTTTGCAAGAGCTCCTTTATGAGCATCAAAGACATTGTAAACAGCAACTATGTCTTTTTTGACTACTTGTGCGACATCCGCCAATGTTATCTGAGCGAGACTTGTTCCCTTGATTAATTTTAAATATGGTTCTTGAAGACGTTCAACCTTTCCGCTGATTACACTATCAATATAATTTAGAAACTTATCAAAGAAAGACATCCCTTCTGCCGTGACAAAAAAATCCCTAAGAGTTGCCGTAACCCTGATTCCCCCTTGATCTGCTACAAAGGATGCGAATACCATCGCATTAACATGACGTTGAATCAACTGACGGCTTTCCAATTTTAACAATGGAGTTTCTGTTACATGTGTAATCGGATAATCTGGATTGTTCCATGTATGAGTTCCAATAGGATTGGGAGCACAAACAGTTAAAGCCAAGGCTTTAGTTTCACTTCTTCGTCCTGCACGTCCCGTACGCTGAAGGTAATTTGACGATTTTGGCGGCACATTATTCATGACGACTTCTGTAATACCACCAATATCGACCCCCATCTCCATTGTTGTTGAGCAAGAAAGAATATTGATTTTCCCCTCATTAAACTCTCTTTCGTATCGGTCAAGATCTTCTGACGATTGCTGAGCTGAATGTTCAGCCGATATAAAAATCGGTTTTGAAGCAAATACTCTGGAGTTCATAACCCCGAACACACCAGCAGCCTTTTGTTCAGAGAAGTTCTTCTCAATCCATTCCATGACATTCTTTTCTGTCTGATCCGCAGACTTGAATGGGAAAAGCGGATTTACAAACTCCGTCTTGATTTTGAATCTATCGAAATTTTCACGACTGATGTAACCGTTCATTCTTGGGCTATAGCCACAGAACGGCGCATCTATAATAACATTGTCAACAGGACAGAGATAACCTTTTTCGATAAGTTGCAGCTTAACTTTATCCCCCATGAGATCGAGCATATATCCTTGATTTTCTACATCTGTTGCTTCAAGAACATTTTGTTTCAGGAAATCCCATGCGGCATCAAGTATTGAGTTGATGTCAGCAATCTTTATTTGATTGATTTGAGAAATATCATCATAATCTAGAACTGCACACAGAAGAAGAACGAGTCTATTCTGATTCTCATTAATACCTTTTGAACTTACATTGACTTTAAACCATTTCGATACAGGGCTCCCATTCTTCCTCAGTTCTGAATTTGAAGGATATATAGGAGAACAGTACTTATTTTGTGTAAGGTAATCTTTATAAGCTCCAGAAAGCATATAATGACGACCTCCACGAATGACATAATCCATACAGATCTTGAGAAAATTCTGCCAGTCGGTGTCTGTACATCTTTTCTGAAGGAGTGCTGGGCATTTCGCATTTTTAAGTGCTGGATAGACAAGACGTACGAATCCCATCGTTTCCAATGAGTTCGCCCGTTTAGGAATCCATCCGAATTGGTCGACAAGAAGTGCTTTCAGATAGTCCGTTGCATTCTCGAAATTTTTTCTGCCACGTGCTTTATCAACATGTTCATACAACTTCTTGAAATTTGAGTCATTTTCAAGAGACTGGCTTATTTGCCCCCATGATACCTCCTCTGGATTGGGGATTACTGGTATGCCATTCTTTTTTTTTTCAAGTTGTTTAAATTTTCAAAAAGTAAGGTCGGAAGATGTTCCCGAATACTCAGATATGCATTGTATTCTGCTTCCTCATCAGGAGTCAGACCACCAGGTTTCACATCATTCAAACGCATATCGGCAAGTTTATGAAAAATGGAAGCTCGAATCCATGAACGTTCTACATCCTGATTAAGTCCCATTGCAGAACGTGCAGACCCTTGACGGCTATCGGTAAATGTTATATACTTTCGGCCTTCATATACAACGTCTGCGTCATTACTGTCAATGGGTTCGGCATTATCAAGAAGCAATGTTGCTAAAGTACGTCCAATTTGAGTAGCACTTATTCTGAGATAATCAAGGTTTTTAAACTCGCTGAGATTATTGCCACAATGAGGACAAAGAACATGATTATCTCCTGAGTGTCGAAGAGATTGATATATTACAGGAATACTTTCTTCACTTTTTAAAGAAGTAAAACACTTGTTGCTTCTATTGTCTTCAGGGACAAGTTCTATTTTACCATTCTGATGATTGAAGATGTGATATGTTCTATTCGCATTTTTCCTTAAACATGCTTTCTTCGGAATGGCGAAAAAGAAGCGAGAAAAGCCATCCGCCTCATTTTGCTCAACATCTTCTATATTTCCCATATCTTCCAAATCAATGAGATCTTCCTTTTGCTCATAGAAAAGACTCTTGTCAAGATCAATTACATTGGTGTGCATCCTAAATCCCTTAGTTGTGTTTGTTTCACCCACTATAATGGGAGAGCCGCAAGACGAACATGTAGCAAGTTCCAGCATCTTTGATTTACAAACTGGACAATTCATATTTTGATATGTTGTCAGACTTCCTATCGATAATCTATATCCCTTATGACGTTGACAATCAGGATTGGTGCAAACATACACTCCACTTATCGATCTAACAAATAAATGAGCACGTGTTGGCAATAAAGCTCCAAGGCCGCCTCCTTTGTTTAGACCTTTCACTTTTTCTCCGAGAGCATCTATTATTTCCAATGAGGCATCCACATTTTTCCCGATTCCTTTATCAAGCATACGACCGATTTCCTTTGCTTTCAATACCGGCGAAGAGTTAAGCTTTTTTCTCAACTTCTCAATGTCAGAATAACTCAATTCGATACTAAACTTTTTGTTTATTTTGGACAATTGATCTTCTGCAATTCCCTTGTTTAGTTCTGGAATAATGCGCTTACCACTAATTATTTTTATATCTTCAAATGGTTTTCCAGTGAGTTGAGACACAAAAGTTTTTAGCTTTATCGTCGTTTTGGGGTCACTTTCATCACCGATAGTCGCTGATGTTACAGCAAAATTTACTTGATCAATAGTTACGCCAAAAGCATCTAGTACACGACGGATTTGCAATGATAATTCAGCGGCTGAAGAGCCAGTATAAGTATGTGCTTCATCTAAAAGAATCCATTTGAGCTTACCTTTGGATTTTTCCAAGATTTCACGGTCTTCTGCTCGTACCAACATATAGTTGAGCATAGTTGGATTAGTAAAGAGAATCTGAGGCGGAGTTTTCCTTATTTGAGGCCTTGTTACGAGCTGTGGATAATGAGATGTAGTATATCTGTCAGACCGATTTTCTTTGTCGGTTTCTCCATTATATATCGCATAGGTAACCTTTTCGGGAAGAGCTTTGCACCAAGCATGAATACGTTTCTGTTGGCTTTTCATCAGTGCATTCAAAGGATAAAGGAATATGGCCTGAACACAATTTTTTTCATTGGTTTTAGCCAAATCTTGCAAAACTGGTATCATAAAACATTCTGTTTTACCTGATCCTGTTCCGGTAGTCACAACAATGGTTTGTGGTCGAGAAGAAAGCATAGTTCTCCAGCTTTCTGTTTGATGCTTATAAGGATGCCTGTCTAATGGAAATCTCAAATCCTTGTCAATTCCTTCGCTACTCAGTGCATTAACAAATGAAGGAGTTAACAATCTGAGTTTAGAAGAATGTTCCTCAAAACTGTCGGCACTCTCCTCCCAAGGGAATATTGATTGGAATACAGGTTCTGCAAAAAGAGGCTCATCCTTAGTCAAAATCCTCTTGATATATTCTTGTTCTTGGGCTTGACCCTTGAACCAAAGAGAGGCAAGAGAATCTATTAATAATTCCTTGGCCTTATTGTAGAATGAAAAATAATTCATATTCATTTGTTTACAATTTGTTTTACAGTTCCGATAAATATCTTACTGTAGGTTTCTTTAAAGTATTTTCGGTAAAAATTAGTGATACGAGCATAGTCTCGACTTTCTAATAAAAAAAGATTTGTGTGATTTTTTACTTGTGCGAAATTTTCCGCAGCACACATTGCGGACTCTATCATTACACGATAAGACTTGTGCATCTCTTGGTCTACATAATATTTATTTTGAAGTACAAATCGGGTTATAGGTAGGTCTATATTGTTATCTGTATATCCATGTATTTTTGATTTAAATTGATTAATGTCAGCTCTTGAGAAAATCCGGGCATCTCCGATATTCCCTCCCGCAACATATTGGGTAAGTTCAGACGCAACTTCTGCAGATAGTGTAGCGTTGAAAAGTGCATTTATCAATTCTGTAATCTCACCTAATTTTGTATTCATTATATTAATAAGTGTTGGGGGAAGCAAACGTATGAAACTCTCAATACATTCTCCCCATACAGTGTGCGGAATCCAATGTACTGCAATGTTTAATTCATCTTCAAAACGGTCAATTTCTTGAATGAGAACATCGGAAGCGCCATTAAGCCAACAGGCTAATATTAGGTTTACCAATAATTTAGGGTCACGACCTATAGATTTGAAAGCATTATATGTAGTAAACGGAAGATTAAACTCTGAAATAATACGGAATGCTTTTACAGTTTTTGCCCAATACTCGCCGACAAAAACATCATCCTTGCTAAGCCTTTCACTCCAAAGTATTATGTTAGCAGCAGACATCTCTCCACGTACTTCCGAACTGTAATCTTCTTGTTCAAAATTGTAATACTTAGGAACAAGCCTGCGCGAACTTTCGGGACCAGAGAAAAGGATTGCTTCCGAATTCAAAAGCTCATGAGGAATTGTAAACAAGTTCATTTGTCGGTTATACGGCTCAAGCTTTATTTGTACTAATTCAGCTGGTTTTATATTTTCTGAAACCGGCAGTGCATATACATCACCGTCATATATGAAATCGGAAGTGTCTTCACTGGTATAATCTGTGATTCGAATTTTATCTGAACTCAACTCACTATCAAGAACAAATTTTCTTATATAGATGCGTTTGTCACATATTTTTAGTTCTATGGAACTACTACGGTCAAAAGTATTTGCACCATATAATTGAAACATTCTTGCAAACAAATCACGATAATCGGATAATGGAACTATACCTTCAATTACTGGACTCTTAAGATGCTTGATTGTATCGTCATCCTCTATTTTATCAGATTTGTAAGTCACATCTATCATACCAGACTGTCCATGACTGATTATATTAGGGACAGTCGCGAAATAGGCTTAAAATTATAACAAATTGATTGTCAATGTGATAAAAATTTCATATCTTAGCTACAGGAATTAAAAATTCCTCCGAACACCCTGGAAAAGTGACTTTCGGAGGAAATGAGCAAAAAATAACTCATGGCAAAAAGTACGAAATTTATCTGACATTCAGCAAGAGATTGCATTTACAGTTTGATTTTTATCAGCGATACGAAGAGAGCTTCAAAACATCGGAACTTGGACGGATCAAGTCACTTCTTCCTCTTCGAGAGATGGCGATATCGTTCGGTTTAGTAGAAGAGAAGCCGAAGAGTTTGAGAGTGAAGCGAGGACGAAAGTCCTTCTTCACACCTGAGGGCAAGGTGGCGTTGGCGTTCTTGAAGATGTATACAGGATGGTCAGCTCCGAAGCTGATGGATGCGTTGAATGGAAACATCCATTATCAGATCTTCTGCGGGATCAGGATCAGTCCTGAGAACCAGTTGACAAACTACAAGCTGATCGACAGCATTCTGGTAGAATTGTCCAAGAAACTGAAGATTCAGGAGCAGCAGAAGGTACTTGCAGATGCATGGAAGCCGTACATGAAGAACCTTGATACTGTCTATACAGATGCCAGCTGCTATGAAAGCCTGATGCGCTTTCCAACTGACGTGAAGTTGCTTTGGGAATGTGTAGATAGAGCATACAAGATGATGTGCGGTATCAGTTCTCAGCTTGGTGAGCATCGAATGAGAACAAAGTACAATGATATCGACAAGGCGAACCTGGCATATAGGAAGCAGCGCAAACATACTCATAAGCAGACCAGAAAGATGATAATGAGACTGCTTGCATTGCTGGGCAAGATACTGGGAGAAATCCGCAGACAGATGCGCGTCCATCCGGATGAAGAACTATTGAATTACAAGCAGTTGGATATGCTTGAGACTGTCACAAGGGTATATCGTCAGCAGAAGAACCACTTCAAGAGTGGTGACTCTCGTGAGAGTATCCCTAACCGTATTGTAAGTCTCAGCAAGCCTTACATCAGACCGATAGTCAGAGGCAAGGAGACCAAGATAGTCGAATTTGGAGCGAAGTGCAACAACATATTGATTGACGGAATATCGTTTATTGAGAAGCTATCATTCAATGCATTCAATGAAGGAACGAGACTTAAGCACTGTGTGTCATTGTCGAAGAAACTTACAGGCGTTGATGTAAAAAAGATAGGTGGCGACCAGGGTTACTCGGGTAATGACAACAGAACTTTCTGCAAGGAGAATGGTATTGAAACCTCATTCACTCAGAAAGGACGAACTGGAAAGAATGAAGTTAAGAACGCTACTAAACGAGAACTTGCACGCGTTCGAGCTACAGCAATGGAAGGCTCTTTTGGAACTCAGAAGGAGCATTATGGTCTGCGAAAGATTGCTGCAAGGATAAAATCGACAGAGATCATGCTGATCTTCTTCGGTATCCACACAGCAAATGTGGTAAACCTTGCAAGACAAGAGTCAGTCCAAGTAGCTCTTGCAGCCTGATGTTCCACGCATGGAACACGACTTTACGGGAGTGGTAGCTCCAGACGTGACTGAAAATGAAAAAATCGGCCCTAAAAACAGAGCCGATGATATAAAAAACGATGAGTATGATCGGAAAAATAAGGGAAAGTCTGCTGGTTAACTCAAATTGAAGGAATTAAATGACTATCCCTATATTAAAATATCTCAGGTTATCATAAGATATGATTTTTCCTGATGGCACAATTTTCCCTTCCAAATCAGATATTACTATACCCTCAAACGGTACTACAACAGATACTTTCAAAGGAGGATTATTCTCGGCAATTATTTTTAAATTACACGTAGGAGAATATTTAGAAGCACAGGCATCTCTGGAAATCCTCCAGGTATTTTTATCCGTCATTTCAACAGATAAGTTTTCGCACTCATCAACTTTTGCAGAGATAACATGGCGAGAATCTAGGTGTAGTTCTGTGGAAAACATCGTTTCGTTGCGAGAGGCAAATGTCATATCGTCTATGAAATAAAATGTTTCCATCACGTATTTATTGTCAGGAAATTCAACCTTGATATCAACAAGCCCAAATGGCAAAAGGCATGAATTGGACAAGTTCCGCCACTCAGCTTTACTATTATGAATACGATATTTAGGCTTGATATTCCCGACTCTGGTGCCAGTTTGGTCAAAAACGCTTATTACTGGAATGCGAGTCAATAACTTAAAATTAGATTGCTCTACCCATTGTATATATGTACCTCTGAATTCAGCACTATAAGGCGTGAATTCATTGGTTATGGTTATATCCTCATTCGACATGCAATTGTGTAAATCTACTTTATCAGTAAACTTAATCGCCGAATAAAGTTCTCCATTTAGTAATAGTTTATGACTACCATCACACTTCCAATTAGTGGAGAAAACTGCTATATTATTTTCAGCATTCACTGTCGATTTCAAAGAATATACATTATCATCAAGCATTTGGAAAACCTGAGGGCATTCAAAATTCGGAGGATAACTACCACATAAAGTTGGAAACAATCTGTCATCGTTGTCACACCTGATCTTAACTTCAACTACAGGTTCTCCACTCCACTTTATATCATTTGCTACGCCAACAGTTATACGAGAATATATCGCACCGATAACCTCTCCTACGTCATCTTTAACTAGGGATTTTCTTACATACTTTCCAACAAGTATACCAGAGACAAACACATCGAAGGTGTAGCACGATTGATAGTTTAGACCTTCAATAGATTTTGATGAAATCTCTTTTACTATATTTAAATTGACAAAAAGATTTGCAGTTTCACTTGAGGTCAAACGTAGTTTCCAACTTAGAGAAAGTGGTTTAGTTCTATGTTCACTCTTAACTCGCCGGTATTCTCTTTTTAATGATTTAGTCAGTTCCGACAAAGAGGAATCCGTATCATCATATGGTAGCCAGCGGTCTTCTTCGGATATGATTGCATGAGCGATCTGTAATGAAACATCGTAAATATTGTCATTTTTGAATGCTTTCCCAAGATAAGCTATACAATTAAAATTCTTGATTAAATCTATATTATTATCATCCCAATCAATATTTATTGAAGACAATTCTTCAACCAATCCAATGAGAAAACGTGAAAACCCGCTAAGATTAGTTCCGTTCTTTATGTAATTTACAGGAAGACCTCCTTGATTTAATAAAGTTCTAAAATATTCATTCCCCTTGAGAGAGTGAATAAATGCAAATCCATGACTTTTAAGCCCATGACGTGCAGCTTTATATAGTTGCTCCCAACAATAATGAGGCAGTCCTAATCCGACTGCAACATCTTCTCTGGAAGGAATTCCTCCATTATAGTCTCTTCTCCACCATTCAGCGTAACACAAGGCCGCCTCAATTCCAAAATCTTCTAATCGATACGCATTTTGGGCAAGAGTCTCCTTTAAGTTTGTATATTCTTCCTCGGTTAATTTAAGTTTCCAAAGGGGCATATCTGGGGTTATGGACGGTCTGTTACGAGCATCCAAAATCCTCATCAAAACAACATGCTGTTCACTATTGCATATATTAACCATGTTCTAAAAATCAATTGGTTTATAATCTTTTGTAAAGATAGCGCAATTCTGTGCAATCACAATGCACAGTAAACAAAAAATTCAAGATAGATACATTTCTTTCAATATATTGATAAATGACTTAATTACTAGACTCACTTAAATTTGTTGGTATTGCAATAGATTTGGAGCGATAATCGAAAATAAGAAGTCAAAGCAATAAACGATTTTACCAAAATTCTGCAATGAAGATATAGAGAAAGTAGACACTGGACATTATCCATATTTTGCAGTCCATCTAGCTTTTCTCCATAAGCAAGGGATGATATAAAAACTAATATGCACAGTATTGTTCTTCGTTTGAAAAGCTTGTTTACTATTCCTTTTTCCCTAATAATTGTTTTGGCAATTATCGAAATACTCCGTATTTTTGCATTTAATAGAGCGTTCTTTGGGTTAATGCAAAACAAGAAAAAATATAGAAATCTGCTGGTTTCTATATCGTTACCTATCAATCTGAAAGCTTTTGTAATTCCCTTGTTCCCAATGAGTAATAAGATTTGATATGACTAGCGCAGTGGGTGGTCAGCACCTTGTCGATGCCGCACACGGCCGCGATCTCCTTCATGTAGGCATTCATCTTCTGGTTGCTCGGCGTGGGAAGTACGCGCCCGCGAGCGAGGCACGCCTCGTCCCGCTCGTAGCGGCGCAGGATTTCGAGCGAGGCCGGAAGCAGCGGGATGCGGCTCATGACGGAGGTCTTTTCGCGCGGCTTGTGGATCCACCACCGCCCCTCGTCGTCCTGCGAGAGGTGCTCGCGCCGCAGGTGGTCGGCGTCGGCGAAGGCCAGCCCCGTCAGGCAGCAGAAGACGAAGACGTCGCGGATGCGGGCCAGCCGGTGGTCGAGCTCCTTGCGGGTCAGCAGTTCCAGTTCATGCGCCGTAAGGTGCTCTTTGGCCTGCACCTCGTCCTCTTTGAGTTTATAGTAGCGGAACGGATTTTTCGTGATCCACTCGTTGCGCAGGCAGTAGAGGACGAAGTTGCGCAGACAGTCCATGACGGCGACCGCCCCGTTGTGGCGGCAGCGGTGGGCGGTTTGCAGGAAGAGGTTGAAGCCGTCCAGAAACTCGTAGTTCATCCGCTCGACGGGAATGTCCTCGGCCTTGCCGCGCTGGGCGAGGTACTGTTTCAGGTAGCGCAGCAGCCGTTCGTACTTGTCGGCCGTGCGCTGCGTGATGCGCACGCCCACCTCGCCCTGCCGCCGCTTCGCGTAGTCGGCGAGGCCTGCGATGAGCATCATCGTGTTGCAGGTCGGGTTGAGGTAGCGCTGCTTGATCTGCGCCGCATTGGCCGCATAGCCCTCGGCCAGCAGCTTGGTGCGGATGTCGATGATTTTGACGCGGAAATCGTTCAGTCGCTCGTTGACCTGAATGGCCAGCTTGTTCGTTCCCATCGCGCGCTCCTTGTGCTGGTTCCACGTTTCGGGATTGCTGTCGCACTGAGTGTAGACCTCTTGCCGGAGCCCTCCGGTCGTAATGCGTGCGAAGATGGGCGCCAATCCGTTTTTCTTCGGTCGTCCTTTCCGCATCAAGAAAAGAATGGCAAATGTCTCTTGTCTCATGACGTTGAAATTTTTTGGTTAACAAAACGTCCGCAAGAGAGAATTATTACGACGTAAAACGCAGCGAAACAGTGCATTGCAAACGTACTCGGGAGCAAATTCCGTCGCGCAGCCCGTTTTTCGCCTCCGCTCCCTTTCGTGCTCCCGCGAGTTTGCTGCGAAATGCTTTCGGCTTCCGGTTCAGAGAATTTGCCGACACCTTTGCAAAACGATGATATACAATCAATTTGCACTTGTTTGCACCGAACGGGCAACGAAAAAGGAGCCCTTCGAAAAGGCTCCTTTGTGCGGATAAAGGGACTCGAACCCCCACGCCCTAAGGCATCAGATCCTAAGTCTGACGTGGCTACCAATTACACCATATCCGCAAATATCCGAACAGGAACTGCAAAAGCCGGGTGTAAAACCGGATTTAGGCGGTGCGTGAAACGCGTCCTGTCCTTTGCAAAGCTACCGGAAAACGAGCGCAATCGTGCGGGATTGTCCGCAAAGATTACCGGATCGGTTCCTGTCCTTTGCAAGGATAAGGAAAGCAAGCGACAAGCCAAACAAATTCGAGCTTGCCCGAGCCGCCTCTTATCTGTTGGCAAAGATAACGAAAAAACCTTTTTCTCGAATGGATGCCGGGCGATTTTGCCGATTTTTGGTTACTTTTGCAAACTATTTCAATCGATTATGCCGTATAAACTGACACTGGTTCTTACTCCGAAGCAGGCTGCCGACGTAAAATACTATACTGAACAGGCGGCTCGCCGTGCGGGTGTCGCGGAGCAGGATGTGGCTTTGGTGCGGGTCGTCGGACGGTCGATCGATGCCCGGCAGCGGCAGCCCAAAGTGAATCTTACGCTCGAAGTTTATGCCGATTGCGAACCGCAGCCCGCACCTGTGCATTTCGACTATCCGTCGGTTGCGGGGCGTACGGAGGTCGTGATCGTCGGTTCGGGCCCTGCGGGGTTGTTTACGGCTCTGCGGCTGATCGAACGGGGGTATCGCCCGGTGATTCTGGAACGGGGACGCGATGTGTCGGCCCGCAAGCGGGACATCGCGCAGATCAACCGCAACGGTGCGGTCGATCCCGATTCGAACTATGCTTTCGGCGAGGGCGGAGCCGGAACATTCTCCGACGGCAAACTTTTCACCCGCAGCAAGAAGCGGGGCGACTACAACAAGGCGCTGCAAACGCTGGTTTTTCACGGCGCCACGCCCGAAATTCTTTACGAATCCCATCCCCATATCGGAACGGATAAACTGCCGAGGGTGATCTCCAATATCCGGCGGACGATTCTCGAAGCCGGCGGATCGTTCGTTTTCGATGCGCGGGTTACCGATGTCGAATTGCACGACGATCGCGTAAAAGGGGTGTGGGTCGGAGATACCCTTTATGAAGGAGCGGCTGTGGTTCTTGCTACGGGACATTCGGCCCGGGATATTTACGAGTTGCTGCACCGGCGGGGCGTGCGTCTGGAAGCCAAGCCTTTTGCGATGGGCGTGCGGATCGAACATCCGCAGGCGCTTATCGACTCGATACAGTACCACTGCGAGTCGCGGGGAGAGTATCTGCCTGCGGCCTCCTATTCGTTGGTCAGCCAGGAGGGTGGGCGTGGCGTCTATTCGTTCTGTATGTGCCCCGGGGGATTCATCGTTCCGGCGATGACCGATGCGGCCGAATCGGTGGTGAACGGTATGTCGCCCAGCGGCCGGAACTCCGTTTTCGCCAATTCCGGTTTGGTGACCGAGGTGCGGCTTGCGGATTTCGAGCATCTGCGGGCAGAGTGGGGCGAGCTGGCCGGGCTGAAATTCCAGCAGCAGTTCGAGCGGCTGGCCCGGCAATACGGCGGCGAGCATCAGATCGCTCCGGCCCAGCGTGTCGCCGATTTCGTGGCGGGACGTGCGAGCGGTTCGCTGCCCCGGACCTCGTATATACCGGGCGTTGTGCCTTCCCGGCTGGATAAGTGGATGCCCGGATTTATCGCCTCTTCCCTGCGGGCGGGTATCGCCACTTTCGGGCGGCGGATGCGGGGATTCCTGACCAATGAAGCGTTGGTCGTGGGCGTCGAGTCCCGCACCTCGACCCCCGTGCGCATTCCGCGTGATGCGCAGACGCTGATGCACCCCGAGGTCGCCGGGCTTTTCCCTGCGGGCGAAGGGGCCGGGTATGCCGGCGGAATCATTTCTGCGGCGCTCGACGGCGAGCGTATCGCCGATGCCGTTGTAAATTACTTGAAAAAATAGCGTATGGATAAGAAGGAAGTGGTGGTCGTCGTTCCTGTTTACCGGCCGGAATTGACCGTCTGGGAACGGGCGTCGTTGAGGCAGACTGTTGGGGTGTTACAGGAAAATTATCCGGTCGAACTCTTGGTTCCCTGCGGTATGGATTGCTCGGCGATCCGGCGTGAGTTCTCCGGACTGCCGGTTCGGGAGGTGTCGGACGAATGGCTGGGCCGCAAGAACGGGATTGCGGGATACAACCGGATGATGCTTTCGGCCGGATTCTACGAGTTGTTCCGCGATTACGAATATCTCCTGATCTGCCATACCGACGCCTGGATTTTCCGGGACGAACTCGCCGACTGGTGCCGTAGGGGATACGACTGTGTGGCCGCTCCCTGGGTCCGCCGCAAAGTGTATGATCTGCCGATTCTGAAGCAATACCTGCGGTGGAGGCTTCGCCGTGCAGAGCGGGCGGGCCGGATGATCCGGCAGTCGCTCTACGGGAAGATCGGAAACGGAGGTCTTTCGCTTCGCCGCGTGGAGAGTTTTCGGGCCGCGTGCGAAAAATACGGCGACGAGATCGAGCGGTTTTGTTCGATGGGCAACCACCTGGGCAACGAGGATGTTTTCTGGGCCGTCGTTCCCGAAGGGTTTCGTTATCCTTCGCAGGAGGAGGCGCTGCGGTTCGCGTTCGACACCAATCCCCGCTATTGCTACCGTTTGTGCGGCAGTCGCCTGCCGATGGGGTGCCATAGCTGGTCGAAGCCCCGGATGTGGCGCTTCTGGCAGCAGATTATTCCGCTGCCCGACGCGGCGAGCGGCGCCGCAGCGGATAAGTGATCCAGTACGCCAGAGTATTGACCGTCGTATGGAAAAGGTGCTTGCCCAGCCCTTTTCGCTTCTGGTCATTGACCATCAGAACGGTTTTGTAGCAAATCTTCAGCCGGTTGTGCCGGACCCATACCGAGAGCAACCGTTCGCTCAAATACCCCATCACGCGTCCCTGCACGGGGTCGTCCTGAATCTCGATCCGCCGCTCCACCTCGAACAGAATATCGAACAGCCATGCCGAGTAAGCCTCGAACCGCTCGCGCGGCAGGACGAACATGTTGAAATGCGAGAGGCGGTTGTTGCGGAAGAACACCCGGTCGAAATCCGGCAGGTAGGCCGGATATTTTTCTGCGATCACCTGCCGTGCGGTCAGCAGGTCGCTTTCGATGTGGCACTTGCAATAATCCGTGTAGAGGTTGTAGGGATAGATCTTCGGCCGGGCCATGACGATATCGCAGCGGCTGAAAAGGCGGTCGAAGTCGGGGACCGGATGCGATGCCGAGAAGAAGGCTTCCGAGCGAACCGTCCGCAGCGAGCAGGCCGAACCGCCCTCGAAGTCGAAATAGCGGCGATAGTGGTTCAACCCGATGTAGTCTGCGTCGTGCAGGTTTTTCCAGGCCCAGTAGTGGGCCGTGAGTTCGCAGTAGTGGCGGTTGCGGTCGCTGATGTTGTCGCCCGTGTCGTCGCCGACGGCGAACGGAAGTTCCGTTTGCGAAATGGCCCGTCCGACCTGAACGGGCTGGTAGGGCGGGGTTTTGAGGCATGCGTCCTGCTTGTGGGCGCAGACCAGGATGACGGTTTTGCTCATTTTTCTAAAGGGTAAGTTTGAGAGCGCTTTCGATCACTTTGTCCATGTCGTAGTAGCGGTATTCTCCGAGTCGGCCGCCGAAGATGACTTTCCGGTCCCGGTCGGCCAACGCCTTGTAGCTTTCGTAAAGTTTCGTGTTGCGCTGGTCATTGACGGGGTAGTAGGGCTCGGCTCCATGTTCGTACGGGGCCGGGTATTCCCGGGTAATGATCGTGCGGGGCTGATCGCCGCCCGGTTCGAAATGCTTGTGTTCGATGATCCGGGTGTAGGGAATTTCGCGCTCGGTGAAATTCATTACGGCGACGCCCTGATAGTTGGGGGTGTCGAGCGTTTCGTGTTCGAAGCGCAGCGAGCGGTACTCCAGCTCTCCGAGTCTAAAATCGTAGTATTCGTCGATGCGGCCCGTGAAAACGATGCGGTCGCAGAGGCTTTCCCAGTGCGTGCGGTCGGCGAAGAAATCGGTGTCGCAGCGCACCTCGACGCCTGCGAGCAATCCGTCCACGAGTTTGTTGTAGCCGCCGATGGGGATACCCTGCCAGCGGTCGTTGAAGTAGTTGTTGTCGAAGGTGAAGCGCACCGGCAGGCGTTTGATGATGAATGCCGGCAGTTGGGTGGCGTCGCGTCCCCACTGTTTTTCGGTGTAACCTTTCACGAGCCGTTCGTAGATGTCGATGCCGACCAGCGAGATGGCCTGTTCTTCGAGGTTCCGGGGCTCCGAAATGCCTGCTTCGTGACGCTGACGGTCGATCATCTCCGCTGCCTGGGCGGGCGTGGTAACGCCCCACATGGCGTAAAAAGTGTTCATGTTGAAAGGCAGGTTGTAGAGCTTGCCCTTGTAGTTGGCCACCGGGGAGTTGATGTAGTTGTTGAATTCGACGAAGCGGTTCACGAACTCCCACACTTCGCGGTTGGAGGTGTGGAAGATGTGGGCGCCGTATTTGTGGACGCGGATGCCTTCGCGCTCCTCGCAGTAAGCGTTTCCGCCCGTGTGGGGCCGTCGGTCGATGACCAGCGCTTTCTTACCGGACCGTGCGGCCCGGTAAGCTGCGACTGCGCCGAAAAGTCCGGCTCCGACGATCAGGTAATCGTATTTCGACATGATGCAGCGGGTTTATATGTGAATCAATTGGGTAAGGCGTCGAAGCAGCCTGCCGGAGAGAGTTCCGAGGGCGAAGACCCACCGGCTGCGGGCTGCGACTTTCCGATCCCGGCGATCGGTGAGAAACGCGGGGTCGAAGGTCGAAAGATACTCTTTGCGGGCATTGCGGGCCGCTTTCGCGGCAATATGCAGCTCCTCGTTCGTTTTCGACGCCGCGACCGCCTCGCAGCATTGTTGCAACCGGATGCGGGCTGCGACATAACGCCCTTCCGGGGAAGGTGCGGCCTGTAGGAAAAGGTCGTGTAGCTGGCGGGAAACGCGGAGAATCAGCTCTGTCGGCTTGCGTTTTTTGGAGAGGCTGCTACCGAGGGCTCGGTAGTGGTAGGGCGTTTTTTCGTTGATGACGATGCGCGAAACGTGGGGAATGTATTGCAGCAGGAAGATTTCGTCTTCCCGGTGCGAGAGCCCCTCGATGAAGCGGAGCCCGTTCTCGTCGATGATCCGTTTGACCAGCAATTTATTGACGGTGAATCCCAGCATGTCGTGCCGCCGCAGGACGACGATGGCTTCCGTGCAGGCTTGGCCCTGTACGTCCATGGCAGGCGCTGTCAGCCGCCGGTCCGATTTGCCTTCCCGGTGTTGCAGGATGCCTGTCACGGGCAGCGTATGTTCGTCCATGCCTGCTTCGACGAATTGTTGCAGGTAGTCTGCATCGACCCAGTCGTCGGGATCGCAGAAGGTCAGGTATTCGCCCCGGGCGTGTTCGATACCCGCGTTGCGGGCCGTGCTCAATCCTCCGTTGGGTTTGTGGACGACCCGGATCCGGGAGTGTTCCCTGGCATAGCGGTCGCAGATTTCGCCCGAGGAGTCCTTGCTGCCGTCGTCGATGAGCAGGATTTCGTAATCCTGGAAACTTTGCTGCAACAGGCGGTCCAGGCTGGTGCACAAGTAGGCTTCCATGTTGTAAATCGGAACGATGACGGTGATGAGCATTTGTGTCGGGGTAAAGGTTAAACCTTACAAAAATAACTCTTTTTTCCCATTTCCGGTGCAATTTGCATCCGGAAATGGGAGGTATCGGTCCGATGCGGTATTTTTAGAGGTCTGTCCGGTCGTTGCCGGATCGATTCCCGGCGAATTTAGCGGGTGAAACTGCGGGGAAGATCTTTGAATACCTTGTGCCAGAACATTATCATCCGGGGATGACGGTAGCGCTCCCGCCAGGCGAGGCGGACCGAGAGATAGGGCTCCTCGTTCCAGTGGCTGCCGGCGGCTTTGCGGATCCGCAGCAGGTGTTTGCCCGCGATCGAGAGGCGGCAGATCAGGGGCGGGTCTATGAGCCGGAAGGTTTCTTCGAGGATGCGGAGCGTTTCGATGTGCTTGCGTCCTGTGGCTATCGACTCTGCGGTGGTGTTGCTGTCATGTACCCGGTAGTAGTTGAGGGGTTCGGCAAGATAGACGACATTTCCCCCCCCCGATACGATCTGTATCCAGAACAGCCAGTCGCCGCAATAACGGTATTGGGTGTAATTGTCGCCTGCGGGGAGCGCACTGCGCCGTACCAGTGCCATTCCTGCGTTGTAGATGGTGTTCCTCGGGCAGAGAAAACGGTAGAGGAAGAAACGGCTGCCGAATCGGATCTGTTTGTGTTTGGGATATTTGACGGGCGCCTCCTCCCGTATGGTCCGGGAGTGGGAATCGACGATATAGCTGCTGGTGAAAACTATGCTGCAATCCGGACGGGTGTCGAGAATCCGGACGCACCGTTCCAGAAAACAGGGAGAGGAAAAGTCGTCGCTTTCGGCGATCCACACGTAATCGCCCGTGGCTTTCGACAACCCCTTTTTCCACTGTTTGAAAGGTGATCCGCTGTTCCGTTCATTATAGAAAATGCCGGAAACTTTGGGGTGATTGCGGTATCGTTCGAGAATTTCACGGCTGCCGTCTGTCGAACAATCGTCGAGCAGAATCAGTTCGAAGTCCTGAAACGTTTGTTGCAGAATACTTTCGATACGCTGCTCGAGATAGGGAGCATGACAGTAGTTGGGAACAATGACCGAAACGGTGGGCATGCGAAAAATATATTATGTATTTAATCCGCTTGCAAAGATAGCGGTTTGAACTGAAATATTGCTTGTGCAGGTCATTAATCTTAAATTTATGATTTTTGCCGATCGGATTTCGGAATGTTTTTAATTTCGGCGACTTTTGGGCAGGAGTTGTGGGCGAAGGACGGCAAGGTGTGCTTCTTCTATATCGGGAGTCGCTGCCTTGCGTCGAGATAAACGGTCTTTGCATTGCTCCGTTGCGCATCCGGTTCGAATCGGGATTCCCGGTCTTTGTACCGGAGCCGTGGAGTGCAAAATAAAAAGTGACCTGTTACAGTTGTTTTCGGTAGTGGATAGGGAATTGATTTCGCTTCGCCTGTCTTCAAACGTCACGACTCGGCGGCTCGAACGGAGTTCGTCCGGGTCTCGCTGCTCCGTTTGTTCGAATGGGGTTCTCCTCCCCTTGTCCCGTTGCTCCGGAGAGTCAGTAATAAAAAAAGCGACTATTACAGTCGCTCTTGGTAGTGGATAGGGGATTCGAACCCCTATGTCGTGCGTGAGAGGCACGTATCCTAACCCTTAGATGAATCCACCGTTGAAATTTGGTGTTGCAAAGGTAATACGATGTTTTGAATTTACAAATTTTTTTTCGTGAAAACTGTTGTTTTTTTCTCGGGCCGTTTGTTCGTCCGTCTTTTTATGTACATTTGTAGAAGATAGGATGTACTTGGGCATAACCCGATTATATGCGGTTCTGCATGGGACATTCGTTATATCTTGTTTAGAAAAAATTTCGGATTCGTATGAAACGTGTGATTCTCCTTTTTCTTGTTTTTGCCGGATTGACTTTCGGATCGTGCCGCCGGCAGACCGTGATGCCGCAATTCGATATCGTGGTGACGGATACCGTAGCGGTACGCGGCGGAATACCCTGTCGCTTCCAGTATGCCTTTACCTCGATCGCCAATGCCGACGAAGCTCCGGCATTGCAGGCGATCCAGGAATCCAATATGCTCTATTTCTTCGGACTGGAGCATTTCCAGGGCGGGGTGCAGGAGGCTGTCGATTGGTCTATCGGGCAGTTCATGGACGAGTATATCGGTACCCTGGATGAGTCGGTACCCCAGTGGGAAACCGAAATGGAGATGGCGGTCGAGTCCGAGGCCCGTGTGGTGGATACGTTGCTGGTCTATACGATTTCGAGTTCGAACTATACGGGCGGTGCGCACGGTATGTACAGCATCAATTGCCATAATTATTCCATTGCGGGCGGTTATGAGCTGGCTTTGTCCGACTTGTTCGATGCGGCACGACAGGAGGCTTTGATCGGGTTGATCCGCAACAAGCTTTACGAACAGTTCGGTGTCACGGGGGACGAAGGTCTGGTGGCGCAGGGATTTTTTCCCGAATACATTTCCACGACCGAGAATTTCGAAGTGACCGAGGACGGCATTACGTTTTACTATAATCCTTACGACATCGGATGCTATGCCCTGGGCGGTGTCGAGGTGCATATCACGCGCGAGGAGATGCAGGGGTTGTGACAGGATGTGGGCGTGCGGCTCTCCGGCGGTAGTCGTCGGATGAAACCGGTATAAAAAATGGAGGCGACAAGATATCTTGTCGCCTCCTCCCATCAAAAATTAACCCTAAAATTATCCCTTTCCAAGAATGTCCGAAAGATAGCAATCGAGATAATACAGATCTGCATCGTCGCCGATCACTTCGTTCTTCATCAGTTCTTCGTCGGAGATAGACCTTGATGTATCCGTTTTGTCGTTTTCAGTCATAGGAGGCCTTTTAGTATTTCTTTTTTAGTTCATTACATTAAAGAAACGGATGGCCTCCGGGCTTTATTGCATACGGATTAAGATAAAATAAGTTCTTTTCCCTAATCATGCGCCGCAGGTTGATAAGTGCATAGCGCATGCGTCCCAGCGCTGTGTTGATGCTTACGCCGGTTTGCTCGGCGATCTCCTTGAAACTCATACCGGAGTAGTAGCGCATCATCACCACCTCGCGCTGCTCCTCCGGAAGCAGTTCGATCAGGTTGCGCACGTCGCTTTCGATTTGCGAGGAGATCAATTCATCTTCGATCGTCTTTTCCGCGAAACGCAGCGATCCCAGTACGTTGTAGCCGCTTTCGCTTTCATTGACCTGCTTGTTCTGCTTGCAGGCGCGGAAGTGGTCGATCACCTGGTTGTGCGCGATACGCAGAACCCACGAAAGGAACTTGCCGTTGTCGGTGTAGCGGCCTTCGTCGATGACGCGTATGACTTTGATGAATGTTTCCTGGAAGATGTCGTCCGCTACGTCGTTGTCCTTGACCATCATGTAAATATAGTCCCGAACCCGACGCTTGTGGCGCTCGATCAATTTGGAAATGGCACTCTGATCACCCGAACGATAATTATTAAGCAAGTGCTGGTCGCTTAATACTTGAATGTTCATACTCTTTTCTCCTGAATTAGTTATTAAGAGTAGAATGTTTCGATAGGCAATCCTTTAAGTTGTTAAATTACTGTTTTTTGATATACCGAATACTTGTTTCGGCATCTTTTGTGTCGGAAAGGTAGAAATAATTATCCAAAAAAACAAACTTTTTAGATTTCTATTTTTCCGGCAGGGTGTCGATGAATTAACAATAACTATGCCAAAAATAAAATCTATCAGATATTTTTATCTTTCTCCGAGTCCGAAGATGAAAGTTTTTCAGTTTCGATCGGTTCTACATGAATGGAAATGAGCGTATTGGGGCCGAATCGCTCTTTGAGCTGGCGTTCGATATCGACGGTCAGTTGATGGGAGCGGAGCACGCTCATCCGAGGATCGACGCGGATATGGGCTTCGATGGCGACGGTGGCTCCGATACGGCGTGTGCGCAGATGGTGCGGTTCGGTCACCTCCTTCGAGTGAGTCAGGATGTTCAGTATCTCCTGCTCGGTTGCGGCGGGAAGGGCATGTTCGAGCAGTTCTCCGAGGCCGCTTCGCAGCAGGTCGAACGCGATCTTGAAGATGAAGACCGAAACGACGAGGGCCGCCAGCGGATCGGCGATGCGCCACTTGTCGCCCAGAAAATAGGCGAGCCCGATACCTGTCAGGGTGCCGATCGACGAAAGTGCGTCGCTGCGGTGGTGCCAGGCGTTGGCTACGACGCTCGGACTGTCCGTCTGACGTCCCACACGAACGGTATAGCGATACAGGACCTCTTTGGCGACGATCGAAATTGCGGCGGCGATCAGGGCGATCGCGCCCGGTCGTCCGATTATTTCTCCGGTCAATACCAGACGGATGTTGCGGATGCTGTCGGCCAGGATGCCTCCGCCGACGGCGATCAGGGTCAGGCTGATGAGGATGGAGGCGAGGGTTTCGTACTTGCCGTGTCCGTAGTTGTGGCCGGCGTCTTCGGGTTTGGAGGAGATCCGGGCGAAGATCAGCACGATGACATCGGTCGCCAGATCCGATATCGAGTGCACGGCATCGGCGATCATGGCTCCGCTTCGGCCGAGGATGCCGGCCGCGAGTTTCAGGAGGGAGAGGGCGATATTGACGACCATTCCGATCCAGGTTGCCCGGTAAATTTTTCGGGTGCGTTCCGTGGGTTGATTCATGTCCGGTTGCTGTTTGCTCCGGGTGGTGTCGTACCCGGATGTAGGTTATCCTTGCATTTTCCGCTCCACGACAGGATGTCGAGCCGGATAATCTCTGTCCGGTGGAAAGACTTTTCGACATATTGCCTGCCGATTGTCTTGTACTCCGGGGAATATTTGCCGATCAAATGGTTCAGGGCCCTCCGACGCTCCTCCGCTGTGAGCCCCGTGCGGGCCCGGCAGTCGAGCAGGATGCTTTCGTAGAAGGTCGTAAACCGTGCGGGCAGCACCTGCGTTTTGCCGACGATGCAGAAAGTGACGCGGTCGCATTCCCGGAGGCAGTGCAACTTGCGTCCTTCCGGGGCACAGTGGATGTAGATCGCGTCGGCTTCGTCCCAGACATAGTTGAGGGGCACTCCGTAGCCGCCGCCTTCAGGACGCTGCATGCAGAGTATGCCGTATTCGCCCCGCCGCAACAGCTCCGTCGCCTCCGGTTGGTCGAGCAAGCGGTCCTGCCGACGGACTGAATCGTTTTGATAGTTCATGACCTGTTTCCTGCAAAAACGAAGACGGACACTTCTCTGAATGGCATCCGTCTTCGTTGTGATAATTCGGTATCGACAGCGTTTAGTAGCTGCGGGCGAAAAGTACGCGGCGATGCGACGGTTTGCCGCTGAATACGCATTTGCCCTCCTCCTCGACCGCATCCATCGGGATGCAGCGGATCGTGGCTTTCGTAGCGTCCTTGATCGCCACTTCGGTTTCGACCGTCCCGTCCCAGTGGGCCGAGATGAAGCCGCCCTTGTTTTCCAGCACATCGACGAATTCGTCCCACGTGTCCACTTTGGTAATCATCGAATTGCGGTAGTCGAGCGCCTTGCGGAAGATATTCTGCTGGATTTCGTCCATCAGGGCCGCCACCCGGTCGGTGAGTCCCTCCTGGGGAACGGTTTCCTTTTCGAGCGTATCGCGCCGGACCAGTTCGATCGTGCCGTTCTCCAAGTCGCGGGGGCCGAGAGCCAGACGTACGGGGACGCCCTTGAGCTCGTATTCGGCGAACTTGAAGCCCGAGCGGACGTTGTCGCGGTCGTCGATCTTCACGGAGAGTCCCTTCGACTTGAGCTCTTCGGCGATGGTGCGAAGACGTTCTACGATCTGCCGCATCTGCTCCTCTCCTTTATAAATAGGTATCAGGACGACCTGAATCGGGGCGAGTTTCGGAGGCAGCACCAGGCCGTTGTTATCCGAGTGAGCCATGATGAGCGCTCCCATCAGACGGGTCGAAACACCCCAGGAAGTGGCCCATACGTATTCGAGTTTGCCCTCCTTGTTGATGTATTGTACGTCGAATGCCTTGGCGAAGTTTTGGCCCAGGAAGTGCGACGTGCCGCTCTGGAGGGCCTTGCCGTCCTGCATCAGCGCTTCGATCGTGAGGGTATCGACCGCACCGGCGAACCGTTCGTTCGGCGATTTGTGACCGACGATTACCGGTACGCCCATCCACTCCTCGACGAATTTTTGGTAAACGTGGATCATCCGGGTAGCCTCCTCGATGGCCTCCTCCTTCGTGGCATGGGCCGTGTGGCCCTCCTGCCAGAGAAATTCCGCCGTGCGCAGGAACAGGCGGGTACGCATCTCCCAGCGTACGACGTTCGCCCACTGGTTGCAGAGGATCGGCAGGTCGCGGTAGGACTGGATCCAGCCCTTGTAAGTGTTCCAGATGATCGTTTCCGAGGTGGGACGGACGATCAGCTCCTCTTCGAGTTTGGCATCGGGATCGACCACGACGCCCTTGCCCTCGGGATCGTTTTTCAGGCGGTAGTGGGTGACCACGGCGCACTCCTTGGCAAAGCCTTCCACGTGGTCGGCCTCTTTCGAGAAGAACGACTTGGGGATGAAGAGCGGGAAATAGGCGTTCTGGTGCCCCGTGTCCTTAAACATCTTGTCCAGGGCCGCCTGCATTTTCTCCCAGATGGCATAGCCGTAAGGCTTGATTACCATGCAGCCGCGTACGGCCGAATTTTCGGCTAGACCAGCCTTGACCACCAGGTCGTTGTACCATTGCGAGTAGTTGTCCTCGGCTTTGGTTACGTCTTTAAGTTCCTTTGCCATATCTTATTTATTTTTTAACTTCCGGGAATCGTGTCACCGGCTTCGGAGCCGGCGTATGTCGGTTAGTCGGCAAAATTAACGATTTATGCAGAAATTCGCAACTGCGCTCCGATAAATCTTGAATTTGCCCGCTGCGAGGGGCCGCTTTGCCCCGTCGGTCGAAGGTGCCGATGGCTCGTTTTGCGTTTTTGAAGTCGGTGCGTTTTCTTCTCTGGCCCGAAATCCGGTCTGTCCCGGATAAAAAACGACAGGACTTCCGGTACGGGAGGTTCTGCCGTTGCGATATGTCGTGCGAAACTAAAAGCGGAAGCTGAGGCTCAGGGCCGCGAAGTGGCGCTTGAGTTTGGTATTGTAGATGCCGCTGCCGTTTATGCCGCTCGGAGATTCGAAGTAGTAGAGGTTGTAGTCCGTCTGCTCGGTCGAGGAATAGTTGTAGGCCAGGTCCAGTGCAACGCCCGGAGAGAGTAAAAATCCCAAGCCGGCCGAATAGTAGAGCATCTGCTTGGTCATGGGGGCCGCTGAAACTTGCTCTTCGTCCTGCAGCATGGACCCCATGTAGCCGAAACCGCCCCGGATCGCCAGGAACGGCAGCGGTTTGAACTCCGCGCCTATGCGGACGATATTGGCGCCTTTGTACCAGGAGCGGAACGTGTCGTTATAGATTTCGTTATCGCCGCCCGCGGGATTGTTTTTCATCCGCATCCCGTTGTACCAGTCGCGCTCGTAATCCACGGAGATCAGACCCCGGTTGCCGAAGGCGTAGGAGATGCCGAACATCAGGCGGGCCGGCGTGGTGAACTCCCAGTTGTAACCGCCCGTATCTTCCAGTACGGGAGAGAGGGCGTCCGTATATTGGTTGCCGTCCGGACCTGGTTTGAGACCGTCGGGGTCGTTCGGGTTATTGACATGCACCCCGGAATCGGTGTAGGCCTGATAGGTACGGTCGATCCAGTAATAGGTCGGGGTGTGGAAAGCGAAGCCGATTCGCAGATTCTGAATGGGCCGGTAGATCATGCCGAGCTTGAAATTGACCCCTGCGCCGTCCAGGATGACTTCCTGGTTGAAGTTCGAATAGAGCAGTTGGTAGTCCAGGTTCGGATCGGTGCCGTTGCCGGGATAGACGTAATCTTCTCCGTAATAGTAGGTTTTGCGTTGATACAGGGACTGAATGCCGAACGTGGCCCCGATATAGAACTTGTTGTTCAGGTTGAATCCTGCCGAAATGTCGTATTCGCCTATCGAGCCATTGCTTACGACGGTCGTGTAGTTGCCGATATCGACGTTGTTGCCGATCCAGGTCGGCTGCCACCTGCTGCCGATTTGATCCGTGAATCCGGCCTTGTAGCCGAGGATCGAACCCCAGAGCCGGGGGTTGAAGTTGCTCCAGTTGAAGCCGCCGGTGATCTGATCCCTGTTGATACCGCTGTATTGCAGCATGTCGGAGAAAACGTCGGCGATCGAGCTGACATTGCCCTGTGTATAATAGGAGTATTGGTAGTTGAGGTCCTGCAGGCGGTTGTAGCCGAACCCGATATTGACGCTCACGAGCGGTCCCGATCCTTCGTAAACATTGGCCGTAAAGCCGAAGTTGCCGATCGAAAACCGGTTTTTACTGTTGGAGTTGAATGCCGGAGCGTTGTTTTCCGCCCGTGCGAAACTCATCAGAGACGTGATCGAAATTTCGTTGTGCCGGTACATGCCCAGGCCCGCCGGGTTGATCGCCATGGACGTAAGATCCGCTCCGAGGGAGGTGAAGGCGCCTGCCATGGCCATCGACCGCGCCGTTCCGAGGCTGAAGGTCGTTTGCGAGAGTTCGAAGAGGTCGGACGGGGTGACGATGTCACGGTCCATCAATAAACCTCCGGAGCTTTGAGCCGACGCCGGGGCGGTTGCGAACAAGGCCGCTGAAAGCAGCGCCAAAATTCCGAGATGTTTCATAACAAAAATCGTTGAGTTGTTTTTTCGTTTCCGGCGTTCGGGACAGCAGGGGCGGAAACGATCGCCGCTGCCGGTCGAAACCGGTCGTTGCGTTCATATTCGTTTGCCGCCTGCGTGTGCATCCTGTGCGCCGTCCGTCGAAATTTGCCGGGGTGATCGTTTAACGGCCGTAAGAGTTACGTCCGCTGCTGTTTCCGCCGCGGACCCCTCCGCCTCCGCCCACGAAGCTGCCGCTCGAACCTCTGTTCGGTTGCGAGGGGGCCGGGGTGTAAGTCCCTCTGTTCGTTGTCGAACTGCTTCCCCGGTAGGAGCTGCTGCTGCCTCCGAACGAAGGATTGCGGTAGGTCGAGCTGCCTCGATTGACTGACGATGAGCCGCCTCGGAAGCTGGAGCTGGAATTGCTGTTGGTCCTGCCGCCCCGGAAGCTGCCGCTGCCGACCGTAGTGCCGTTTCTGTAGCCGTTGTTCAAACTACCCTGGCCGCGCCCTCCGAAACTGGTCGATCCGATGTTCGATCCCGCTCCCGATCCGTACCGGTAGGTAGAGCGGTGTACGACGTTGGGCCGATGGTGCGGCGGGTACGGGTGGTGGTGATGGCCGCCTCCCCAGCCGGGATAATAACCCCAGTAAGGGTAATAGCCTCCCCAGTAAGGATAACCCCAATAGGGGTTGTAGCTGTAATAAGGCCAGCCGAAACCGGGGTATGCCCAGGGATAGGGATTGTAACCCCAACTGAAATACCAGTCGTTATAAAGACCTGCGCTCCATCCGAAGCTCACTATGCTGGGAGAACCCCATGTGCCGAACATCGAAGTAATGTATTTGGGTTCGACCCACACTTCGTCGCCCATGACGATGATGTTGTAAACGGCCGGGTCGTAGGCCGAAACGAATTGGTAGGTGCCGTTGTAACGAAGGTTGAAATAGCTCGTCGGCATCTGATAGGTCGGGGAGCTGAATCCCCGCAAACGACGGGCATAGGCGCTTTCGTACGTGTCGGCCAACACGCCCTGGTAGGAGTCGTCCGATGCGTAGTATGCGGCTTCCGCCTGCCGGGCCTCTATTTCGGCGCGACGGGCTTCCGCTTCGGCCTTGCGAGCTTCGGCTATCGCCTGTTTTTCCTGGGCGATGCGGGTGACATCGTGTTCCGCGTACATGTCGTCGATGTTGTAGGCGCCGGATTGGTAGAGTGCCGGCGAACAGCTTGCCGCGAAGAGCGACACGAGCAGAGCACCTATTTTGAAATTTCGGTTTTTCATCGTGTTTCGGAGTTACTGTGTGGTTATATTTTCAACGAAAACCGTACCGGTTTTATTGCCGATGAGTCATTATCTCACAAAAGTAGCAATAAAATCGGGAAATACATTGAGCGGGTGAAAATAGAAATTCGAATCTTTTTTTGTTCCGAAAATGCTTTTTTTGCGAAAAATAGCTATATTTGCACTCCGAATTACCGGCCGAAGGGTTGGTGATGGACCGGGAGAGATGCCGGAGTGGTCGATCGGGCCGCACTCGAAATGCGGTGTACGGGCAACTGTACCGGGGGTTCGAATCCCTCTCTCTCCGCTGAACGTGCTGGACAGAAATGGTCAGCAAACGGACAAAAAGCTACAAATCAATGATTTGTGGCTTTTTTTATTGCCCGAAAGTCCTGCTTCCAAGACTTCAAAAGTACGGTAAAAGACAAAGTTTCGTTACTAAATCGTTACCTATTCCTGCCGGACAAAAACGGTAACGAATTGTCCATAAATGACCTGATAATGACTATATTAGTCCATAGTCTGCATAACTCGAAAACGAGAGGTAAAAACTAATTTTGCAACTAAAAATTTTGAGTTATGAAATCGACAAGGTTCTTTTTTATTTGAAGAAAGGTTCTGAAAAGAAAAACGGCGAGGTTATGATTATGGCACGCATCACCATAGACGGCAAACTTTGCCAGTTCAGTACGAAACAGAGCATCCAGCCCGACAACTGGAGCATTGCTGCGGGCAAAGCCAAAGGTAGGGATGCCGGGAGGATAAACGCCCTTTTGGACGACATACGTTCTTCCCTGAATACCATTTACCACGAAATGCAGCGGCGTGACAACTACGTGACCGCCGAGAAAGTGAAAAACGAGTTTTTAGGTCATAGCGAGAGCCACGAAACAATCCTTTCATTGTTCCAAAAGCACAATGACGATGTGAAGCAGCTTGTGGGCATATCCAAGACGATAGCGACCTACCGCAAGTATGAAGTGACCCGCCGCCACCTCGCTGAATTTATCCAAAGCAAGTACAACGTATCGGACATATCCATAAAGGAGATAAGCCCGATGTTCATTACCGATTTTGAGTTGTATTTGCGTACCGCCTGCAAGTGCGGCTACAACACCACCGCCAAGTTCATGCAGTTCTTCAAGCGTATCATCATCATTGCCCGCAACAACGGCATACTGGTGGGCGACCCGTTCGCCAGCTACAAAATCCGGCTGGAGAAAGTGGACAGGGGTTATCTGACAGAGGACGAGATTAAAATTATCCTTAAAAAGAAAATGGTTTCCGAACGGCTGGAACACGTCAGGGACTTGTTCGTCTTTTCCTGTTTCTGCGGTCTGGCATACAGCGATGTCGCCAATTTGCGGCAGGAGAATATCCAAAAGTCCTTTGACGGCAACCTTTGGATAATCACCAAGCGGGTAAAGACCAACACGGACGTGAATGTCCCCCTGCTGGATATTCCCAAGATGATTTTGAAGAAGTACAAGGGCAAGTTGCCGGACGGCAAGATACTTCCCGTAATCAGCAATCAGAAGCTAAACGCCTACCTGAAAGAGATTGCCGATATATGCGGTATTAAAAAGAACCTGACATTCCACCTTGCCCGGCACACGTTCGCCACGACCACCACGCTGTCAAAGGGCGTACCCATTGAAACGGTGTCCAAGATGCTGGGACACACAAACATAGAAACTACGCAAATCTACGCCCGCATCACCAACAGCAAGATAGGCAGCGATATGCAGGGGCTTGACAAGAAGTTTGTCGGCATCGAGAAGATTTACAAGGAAGTTGCCATGTAATCTTGATTATATGGAACTGGTCACAATTTGTGACCAGTCCTTACTATTATTCCAACATTGCTAAATCTCCTAAAATATACGATTATGGATTTGCAGATTATCCAAAACAAGATTTTTGAGGTCAGAGGTTGCCGGGTGATGCTCGATTATCATTTGGCAGAACTCTACCAAGTGGAAACACGAGCCTTGAAGCAGGCGGTCAAGCGCAATATCGAGCGTTTTCCGGGTGATTTTATGTTTGTACTCACCCGAGAGGAAGCTAACTTGCTGTTATCCATAGGGGTATCACATTTTGTGATACCCCCTGATTACAACTTCGGCGTTGCTATGCCTATGGCTTTCACCGAGCAGGGCGTAGCCATGCTTTCTTCGGTTCTCCGCTCCAAAGTAGCCATAGAAGTAAACATTTCAATCATGCGGGCTTTTGTCCTCATGCGCCAAATGGCAATCGGTTACGAGGAACTGTCAAGGCGCATCGAGGAACTGGAGGTAAGCACCGATGCGCAGTTCAACGAACTGTACCAAGCCCTTACCCAGCTTTTGAGCCAGTCGAAACAACAGAAAGAACGCCGCCCGGTAGGTTTCGTTACCTATAACCGTGACAAAAACGAATAGGTAACGATTTCGGTAACGAAATTCCGCCTAACAAACTATATCCCAATAAAGTACATTCTTCCACCTTGCGGGCAGTCCACCGACTACCCGCATTTTTTATATCCTTTTCCAACTGGCACATTCCCCGAAACGCCAGCCGTGCGTGGCATGGCTGACTGTATTCCGTGAAAAGAGCCGTTGGAAACCCGCACAAGCGTATTGCAAGCAAGCTCACAACACCCTTGCCTTTCCCGCCCGCATGGAGTGTTCCCTAAAAGATGAAAGAGAACAGGCACTTTTCCCCGGTTTCCCTATCTGTAAATCTTCCTCTTACGCAGTCCCCCAGCCGGGACAGTCGTTTTAATCATTTCAATAGGCAAAGGTAGTTACGTGTTCTTCACGATTTTGCAAGGTCGAGCCGTTCCGGTTTGGCGAAAAAATCTTCCCTGCCTTGCGAGGTATTTTTTGCCCAAAACCTTGCAAACTCTAAACACTACCCTTTTACGCCTATGTGAAACGAAAACGACCGACCCGACCGGAAGACGCATAAAAAAAAAGTCGGATTTACGGGAAACAGGAAAAAAGTTCAGTGAAACTTCAACTCCCTCACCTCTCAAATCCGCATAAAATTAAAAACTTAAAAATTACAGCAATATGGAAGCAAAGGTATTATCGGAAGCAAAAGTTTATGTAGGCACTTATGCCAAGTACAACAACGGTTCATTGTCCGGCGCATGGCTCGACCTTTCGGACTATTCGGACAAGGAAGAATTTTATGAAGCCTGCCGGGAACTTCACAAGGACGAGGAAGATGCGGAATACATGTTTCAGGACTGGGAGAACGTGCCGGAGGGCTTAATCGACGAAAGCTGGATTTCTGAAAACTTCTTCGCCCTGCGTGATGCGGTGGAGGATTTGAGCGACACCGAGCAGGAAGCCTTTTTCGTGTGGTGCAACTATAAAAGCCATGATTTGGGCGAGGAAGATGCGGACGACCTTGTACGTGATTTCCGGGATGAATATCAAGGGGAATATGACGATGAAGAAGATTTCGCCTATGAAATTGTAGAGGAATGTTACGACCTGCCGGAGTTCGCAAAGACCTATTTCGATTACAAACAGTTTGCCCGTGACCTGTTCATGTGCGAGTACTGGTTTGATGACGGCTTTGTGTTCCGTGCGGCATAACAACCAATCCGGGCGGGGTGTCAAAGCCCTGCCCGCTAAAAACAACCAAGTTTATAACCATAAAAAAATAAGACATCATGCAGTCACTTAACAAAAACGGGGTAAGCATCACCCAGACACCGGGAGAAGAAAAGTTCGTGAAATGCCGTTTAGGGGCTTTCAGGGGACAAATTTATTATCAATATGACTACCGCCACACGGACGGCGAACTTTTCAGCACGGTAGCCAAAACGCTGGACGAGTGCCGCCGCAGGCGTGACGAATGGGTAGCGAAGAAGAACGGAGTAATAAACAAGTAAATTTCAGGGACATGAAAACGACAGAAGTAAACAAGGAGCTTATCGGCAGGCGTTGCGAGTGTATTTTTACGGGCTTAATGGTAACGGGCGTTATCGAGGACACAGAAGAAAACGAACACACCATAGAGGTAAAAGTCCGTTTCGACCACCCGCACCAGTGGGGCGATGATTTGTATAATGATGTGTGGGCGTGGGGGCGCAAAATAGACGAGTTCGGCACGCTGCACCATTTGCAACTGTTGGAGGACAAACCGGACTTTCAGATAATGACGGTAGTTTTCGGCGAGCCAATCAGCCGGATAGACCGCAGTGTTTTTGCAGATGTGGAAACGTGGGGCGTCTGTTCCCTGCAAGGCTGGGTAAACAGCTATGAAAGTGTCCGGTTTGTAGCCATAGACGACCATACGGCAATCATCACGGGCGAATATAACATGGAGCAGGTAAAGGTGTGGTTAGAGAAATACACGTCCATAAAGAGCCTTAAAACCAGTTGATAGAGGACGGCGGCTGCTTGCCGCCGTTACTTTCTTCCGTGAGCCTGCCAGCGGGTGAAGAAAGTAACAAAGAAGCCTTTCGTTTTCCCTATCATGGAAACAGCCCGCCGATGCTTCCCGGCGGGCTGTCTGCCCGATATTTACGCTTTGCGTATCATTCCATACCCGGTTTCCCAAGAGGATGATAAAAACGGATGTCGCAACTATAAATCCTCATAGTGAATAAATTTTACACCAAGTATGCACACGGTTTCTTCTTCCTCGATGTCATATTTCCATGTCCGTTTATTGACAAGCATTTCCGTTTCGCAATCGAACCATACCATTACGGGCGCATCATCTTCTTCGTCCGCCCATTTGAAAACCTGATTGGACGGCGTTTTCCATAATTCAGCACTGTCACGTTCGGAAATACAGTCCTTGTCCACAATGATGATGTCACCTACTGCCGGAACTGTATCTGTTTCCAACGTGGTTTCTATGTACCACGAGATGCCTTCTATATCCAATTCTATTTTTACCATGTCGTTTTGTTATTAGGGGGTTATTGTTTCCGTTCCTTCTTCGCTGTTGTCATTATTGAATGATAGTGTAAGTTGCTGCATCTGCCCGAAGCTGTCGATGATATAAATGTCAATCGTCTGCTGGTCGGTCGATGCCGAGGTGTAGTAGAGCCTGAACGTTTCTTTCTCCAGCGGGTAAAGGTCATTGGGCAGGAACACCGTGCCGTTATCCATTTCCAGCTTCCCTTTGCCGTCCGGCTGGAAATACCGTATCTGATAGGTAGTCGGCTGGTAATAGCCGCCACGCACCAGTCGGCAGCGTATTTCGGCGGTTTCCCCGACTTTCAGCCTTTTGGGTACTGGCAGTGTTTCGATGCTGAACGGGTACGCCTGCTGAATATCCAAGTTGTCATTACAGGCGGTGACAAGCACAAGGGCGGCCACGATGTAGCAGCCCATGATGATTTTATACATTACATTCTTCATATACATTATTATATAGCGGTCAGTTGATAATGAATTTCAGTCCCAAAGATACCTGCGTGTGGAACTTGCCTATGTCCGAGCCGAACAACGCCCGTTCCCTTGCGTTCAACAGCAGAGCCACCCGGTCGGTCAGGTAGGTTTCCAGTTCCAGCGTCAGCGCACCGCCGTAAATGAAGCAGTCCTTATCCAGCAAGGTAGGTCCGGCAGCAGCTTTTCGCTTCGGTTGCGTGTTTCGTACCCGGCGAGAGCCGACAAGCCCAATGAAAGGAAAAAAGGTCTTTCGTCTGTCCGATAGGAATTTCAGGTAATAGCCGCCCTCTGCGGTGAACTGTTCTACGGGTATCTGCATATCCTTGTAGTCATACTTCTTGTGCAGGTATTCGCCGCCAATCACCCAGCGGTTGGCGTTCTTGGTGTAAACGCTGTACGCCGCCCCGATGTGGTAGGCAAAATCCGTATTGTCGTTCCAATGCACCCCGTCCGCCATGCCCGCCGTGACCTGCAAGCCTTTCATGCCCGGCAGGTATCTTTGTGCGTGTGCCTGAAACGAGGTCAGGCACAGCGCAAAGAGCATCATTATAAAGATGTGTCTTTTCATTCCCTATTTGATTTTTAGTTCGTCAATCACTTCTGCGTTCACGATGTCGGCGTTTTCCACCCGTATGGTCTGATGCCGCCCGCCGTTCTTCTCGTAGAGTTCCACGACCAGCAGCTTGTCGTCAGGAATGGTAAACTTCGGCAGGGCGTACACCGTGCGCACGGTCGATTTCCCGGCAATCTCTATCACCTCGTTGTAGCTGCGTACCGCATCCAGTACCGTTTCCTGAATAGCCGTGCGTTTGGGCACTTTCTTATCGGTTATCTTAAACCTGATGAAGTCCGTGTCGAAAGGCACGTTGGAACTGTTCTTCGTCTGCGTGTGCACGTAGAGCATCCCGTTATAGGTGTAAATCCCCTTGATTAAGAACTGTATGCCGAAACGCTTGCTACCCAAGTGGCGCACTTTCCGGTCATTGTTCTTGTAGATGCTCTGCATTATCAGCTTCACCAGCAGCGGGCTTTCATTGCCCAGTTCCCGGAAATAGATGTTCATGCGGGTATGCGAGAAGTCGGACGTATCTTCATTCTCCAAGAAGTCTTTCATTTCGATGTTGAGCATTTCCGGTTCACGGGCGTACTTGGCGTTGAACGAAAAGAAACTGCCGTCCTCGCAGATAACGGAGAAGTTCGTTTCTCCCGGAAAGCCCTCTGTCGTGGCTTTCACCCTGATTACGTTCTCCGCACCGTCCGCCTTGCCCGCTATGATGTGGTTGCTTCCCAAATCGACATAGCGGACGGCGGCGGGGAAGATGATATGCACCGTCTTGGCAAAGGTCACTTCCACGCCGTAGGGCGTAACCATTTGGCGATACGGGAGTTTCCGGGTAATCCCCCGGTACAAGTCGTTGCCAGCCGCATACTTCACGGTGTCAGCGGTTTGTGCGTTTGCCGCACACACGCCCAGCAAGAGGGCGAACAATCCAAAAATCTGTTTCATTGCTAATTGAAATTTTAACGGTTGATAAAATGGTTATTGTTGTTTGGCATACAGCATGACTTTATAGCCTGCTTTCAGCTTCACTTTCACGGTTCGGAACTTCTTGGCGAGGTAGCCGGACGTTCCTTGCAGCAATCCCCTTGTCACGTCCATAGCCACCTGCTGCCCGGCACTTTGGGCAAAGGAAATGCTTGTACCCAGCCCGCTTCCGATATTCGCCATAGCTTCGTTGAACGCTTCCTGCTCCATAGAGGACGGGACGGAAAGCCCCTTTTGCCCGTCCGTGTCGAACACGGCGAGTTCCACCGGGATGATGTTGCCAGCGTACTCAATCGAGGACACCAGTATGTCGAGCCGTTCGCCCTGCACCTTTGCCGTCCCCGCCACAAGGGTATTCTTCGGCACAACGATATTTCCCGCCTGCATGGGTTCGAGCAGCCGCAGTTTCACCGCCTGCCCGTCCACCAGCGTTTGGTCTTGGTGTATGCAGGCGGCTACCGTGTTCTTTCCCATAGCGTACCCCGTGCCTACCGCCGTGTTGAAGCCGTAGTTTCGTGGCTGGCTGTAAGCCCGGATGAAGTCGGCATCGCTCATGGGCTGCTGCAATCCCGAAACGGTCGTTTCCCGGATAGCCTGCACCGGAATAGCCGGAGTGCCGATACCGCCGCCGTTCTGCCCGGCTGTCGGTATTTGGGCAATCTGTCCCCTTTGTCCGTCCTGCCCGTTCATATACTTTGCCGCCAGCTCGTAGGACTTTTCCAAGAGTGCCATTTGGTCGTCAGCCGTAGGCGTGGCGTTCTGCTGCTGTTTCAGTCGGTCGGTCAGTTCCGCCACCTGCCGTTTCAATTCCTCTTTTTCCTCGTCCACAGGGGGCGTTTCGTAGAACGTGCTTAACTGGCGGTTGATGTCCCGGTAAGCCGCCCTTGAAGAAGCACCGCCGCCCCTTTGTGGCTTCGGATCTTCTTCCGGCAGCAGGTTGATTTCCTCTTGTGGTTCTTCCGTATCATCATCCAGCGTGAAACCGAAGTCCTGCAAGGATTGTATCTTGTCCTGCTGTTTGCGGCTTGTCACCGCCTGCTCGTAAGCCTTTTGCTTGTCGGCTATAATCCCGTCCTCTGCGGGCAGGGGTATGTCGGCATTGAAGCCGCCCACGCTTTCCACATTCACGTCCTCTTTGCCGGAGGGTGCGAATATCAGGTACATGCACCCTGCAAAGGCAAGGAACATCAGCGGGAAGACTATCATTTTCCTGCGCTGCTGCACCTGCTGCGGGGTAAGTTCCCGTTTGGGCTTATTTTCCTTTTTCGGCTTCCCGTCCGCCTGCGGTGCGGTCGTGCCGTTCTCATTCTTCTGTACTTCTTCCATATTGCGGTCTGTTTAACGGGTTGATACTTTGGGTTGTGTCATTGCCGTGCAACGGCAGTTGTCTGATGTGTTCTATTTGCAGCCTTTGCCCGTCCCGTTTCCCGATATTGTAGATTGATGAAACGGTGATGTAGATAGACAAGCCGCCGAAAAAGAAGAACATCAGGAGGATAACCGCCAGCCTTTTGCCCGGCGTAATCCGTCCGCACATTCGGCGCAGGCGGTCGTCCGCCCAGTCCCGCACCTTTTCGATGTGGTTTCGTTTTCTCTCCATAAGGCTATCTTTTAATGGTCTGCAAATCCTTGTTCTCGGTAATGGTGAACGCTTCGATGATGAAGCCGTGCGGGTTGTTGTCGCTTCGTGTGGCGTTAAGCAACCGGCACGAGGTCACAAGGCTTCGCACTGTCAGGCTGCTTTCCCGGACAATCAACTGGCGGGCATACGTGTTCACCTTGTAGGGGTACTGGTCGAAGTCGCACTTCACGCTGTCAATCTCCACCGTCTGCGTGACGTTTCCGGAAATCACCCGGTTGTAGTAGCCCTTTTCCGCCAAGTCCTTGTAATAGTTGAAAGCGGTCTTGTCGGCGAGAAACAACGAGCGTTTGATGTTGCTTTCGATAGCCCCCTTTTCGGGTGATAAGGTGAAGAAAAGTTCGTGGAAACGCCGCACGTGCGACTTCGCTTCCACGGGTCTGTTCTGTGCCATGTCCTGCGAGAGTGCCAGCATCAGGCTTTTGCCGTTGTCGAGGACGTATATCTTCTGCCGCTGCTTTTCGGCGAAGCTGTACGAGTTCCCACACGGCAAAGCCCGTCACCAGTGCGCACAGGCAGATGAATACCAGCGCAAAGAGCCTGATTTGCCGGAAACTCGTTTCGATGTTCGTTAATGACTTAAATTCCATATACTAAATATTGATGTTGGTTATTTGAGTAGTTTCCCGGTTACTTTCCCGCTTGCCGCACCGACCGCAGCCCCGGCGATTGACCCAGCTCGTGCCACGTTGCGGTTATAGGCAGACGTACCGCCAGCCGACACTATCCAGCTTGCCACCGTTGGAATGGTGAAGTAGCCCACGATGCCGATAATCATAAAGATTATATACAAGGTGCTGCTCCCGTCCGGGATGAAATCCGGGTCTGAAAGCTGCTCGATGTCTTTTTGAGCATCAGGGTTTGTATGCGTGCCAGCACGCTGCTGAACAAGTCCGACACGGGCAGCCACAGGTAAATGGAGATATAGCGTGAAATCCACCGGGTCAGCGTGCTTTGGAAACCGTCATAGACGGAAATCGCAAACGCCAGCGGACCCAGTATGCTTAACACGATTAGGAAGAACGTGCGCAGCGTGTCTATAATCAGCCCCGCCGCCTGAAAGAGCATTTCCAATAACTCCCTGAACCAGTCCCGGACGGACTTCTTTATATTATAAGCCGTC